>VFQP010000037.1_pt1 | contig 452127 bp, 429 predicted proteins | sample 3512351 | NCBI WGS metagenome assembly VFQP01 (sample SAMN10412372, study PRJNA504923) | tailings metagenome | isolation source: Relicate 1 Philex TSF1 revegetated site | place: Philippines: Tuba, Benguet | collected 2017-08-29 | reverse complement strand
AAATCGTCATCCAGTAGGAATTTATCGCAATTCCGAAGAGACGGCCGGGGGCATCCCCGGCCGTCGTCGTTTCCAGACATGCGCTTTTCGGGTTGGCGGGCCGCGGAGCCCCCTCTATATCCGGACGCAGGAGAGTGAAATCCATGTCGCAAGTGCTGATGCCCAAGGCGACCGCCGTTTGGCTGGTCGAGAACACGACGCTGACGTTCGATCAGATTTCGGCCTTTACGGGCCTTCATCCGCTCGAGGTCCAGGCGATCGCCGATGGCGAAGTCGCAGGCGGCATGACAGGACTTGACCCCACCACCAATGGGCAGCTCACCAAGGAAGAGATCAAGCGCTGCGAAGCGGATTCCTCGGCCAGGCTGAAGCTGAGCGCCCGCGACGTGCCGATGCCGGCTGTCCGCTCGAAGGGGCCGCGCTATACGCCCGTGGCCAAGCGGCAGGATCGGCCCGATGCGATCGCCTGGCTGCTGAAAGTCCACCCCGAACTGCAGGACTCGCAGGTCGCCAAGATCGTGGGCTCCACCAAGAGCACCGTCCAGTCGGTCAAGGATCGCTCGCATTGGAACATGCCGAACCTGCGTCCGCGCGATCCGGTCACCCTTGGCCTGTGCTCGTTGAAGGATCTCAACGACGCGGTCGACAAGGCGCGCCGCCGTGCGGCGCGAGAGGATGCCGCCAACAAGCGCGAACTGGCCAAGGCCGGCGTGGTCGAGGAGGCCGAGGAGCCTGCGGCGGTCGATCCGGCCGAGGCGGACCAGCCCGACCTGGGCGACACGCCGCACAACTGACGTTTCGCGCGGGGGCGTACCCGCCCGCCGGCATGGACCTGGACACCTGAGTTCGGACGAAAGCGACACGGCACGTCGCTTTCGAGAGTCGTAAAGGCTCTGGTTGGTCGCCGGGAAGCTCGAAGCTTTTTCCGGTCAGGCGGTCATCATGACCTTTCCGACATGATCGGCGCGCTCCAGTTCGGCGTGCGCGGCGGCCGCTTCCTTTAGCGGGAAGGTCTTGAAGATGATCGGCCTGATCGTGCCGGCTTCGAGCAGCGGCCACACCTTTTCCTTGAGCCCGCGCGCCATGCGCCCCTTGCTCTCGATGCTCTGCGGCCGAAGCGTCGAGCCGGTGAGGGTGAGGCGGTTCACCATCAGGGCACCCGCACTGATGGTGGCAGTTGCGCCGCCCTGGACGGCGATGACGACGCAGCGGCCGTCGAGCTTCAGCAGGCCGAGGTTCTTCGGCAGGTAGTCGCCCGCCACCATGTCGAGCACGACGTCGACGCCCCCGGACAGCTTCTTCACCTCGGCGGCCCAGTCGTTGTCCTTGTAGAGGATGGCGTGATCGGCACCGAGGGCGGTCACGGCCGCGGCTTTCTCCGCGTTGCGCACCGTCGTGAAGACGGTCGCGCCGAACGCCTTGGCGAGCTGGATGGCCGTCGTCCCGATGCCGCTTGCACCGCCATGGATCAGCACCTTCTCGCCGGCCTTGAGCTGGCCGCGCTCGAAGAGATTGTGCCAGACCGTGAAGTAGTTCTCGGGCAGCGCGGCCGCCCGGATCATGTCGAAGCCCTTCGGAACCGGCAGACATTGCGGAGCCGGAACGGTGCAATACTCGGCGTAGGAGCCCCCGGGAGTCAGCGCGCAGATCTCGTCGCCGACCTTCCAGCCCGTCACGCCCTCGCCGAGTGCCGCGACTGTTCCTGCAGCCTCGAGCCCCGGCAGATCCGAAGCGCCCGGAGGCGGTGGATACACGCCTGCGCGCTGGGCGATGTCGGGCCGATTGACGGCCGTGGCCGCGACCTTGATCAGGATTTCGCCGGCTTTGGGCTGCGGAACCGGACGCGTTGCCGGCACAAGCACCTCAGGCCCGCCCGGCTTGGTGATCTCGACACAGGTCATCGTTACGGGCAGGGCGCTCATGGTCGTCGGCCTTTCGAAGAGATGGGAGCGGTGCTAGTCCTCCCTTAGCCGCTTCCGTGGAGCCACGCCATGGCCTTTGACCTCGACGATCTCGACCCGAAACAGAAGAAGCCGCAGCCGCGAAATCTCGATGGCATGAGCGTCGAGGAGCTGAAGGAATTCGTGGTCGCCCTCAAGGCCGAGATCGAACGTGTCGAAGCCAAGATCAAGGCCAAGCAGAGTCACGCGGCGGCCGCTGCTTCGTTCTTCAAGAAGTAGCATCGAGGTTTTCTTTCCAGATCGTGGACGCGCCGTCCGGCGCGGTATGCGATGCGGCCGTCCGCAGCGCGGGAGAAGCAAGTTGGTCGACGCCAAGTTCCTGAAGCCTGACACGCTTGCCTTGCACGCAGGGCAGCATCCGGATCCCGCGACCGGTGCCCGCGCCGTCCCGATCTATCAGACGACCTCCTTCGTCTTCCGCGACGTCGACCACGCCGCAAGCCTCTTCAATCTCGAGATCGGCGGCCATATCTACAGCCGCATCTCGAATCCGACTGTCGCGGTCTTCGAGGAGAGGGTGGCGGCGCTCGAGGAGGGGGCTGGGGCACTGGCGGTCTCGAGCGGCCAGGCTGCCCTTCATATCGCCATCGCCACGCTGATGGGCACCGGTGGCCACATCGTGGCGTCGACCTCGCTCTATGGCGGCACGCGCAACATGCTGGCGCTCACGCTGCCGCGCTTCGGCATCGAGACGAGCTTCGTGCATCCGCGCGACCACGAGGGCTTCCGTAAGGCGATCCGGCCCGAAACCCGGCTGGTGCTGGGCGAGACGATCGGAAATCCCGGCGGCGAGGTCCTCGACATCCCGGCGATCGCCGCGATCGCCCACGAGGCGAAGGTGCCGCTGATGATCGACAATACCTTTGCCTCGCCGATCCTGTGCCGGCCGCTGACACTCGGGGCCGACATCGTGTTCCATTCGGCCACCAAATTCATCGGCGGACACGGTATCGCCGTCGGCGGCGTGATCGTGGAAAGCGGCCGCTTCGACTGGGAGGGGTCGGGGAAGTTCCCTACGCTGACCGAACCCTATGCGGGGTATCACGGGATCGACTTCGCCGAAGAGTTCGGCCCGCACGCCTTCATCATGCGGGCGCGCGCCGAGGGCGTGCGCGACTTCGGGTGTTGCATGGCGCCCCAGACGGCGTTCTATCTCCTTCAAGGGCTCGAGACGCTGCCGCTGCGTGTCGCGCGCCATGTCGAGACTGCACGCAAGGTCGTGGCCTTCCTGAAAGGCAATCAAGCGGTCGAGCGCATCGCGTCGCCCGACCTGCCCGAGCATCCCGATCATGGCTTGGCGCAACGTCTGCTGCCGAAGGGCACCGGCTCGATCTTCAGCTTCGACATCAAGGGCGGCCGCGAGGCAGGGCGACGGTTCATCGAGCGACTGAAGCTCTTCTCGCATCTCGCCAATGTCGGCGACGCAAAATCGCTCGTGATCCATCCGGCCTCGACGACGCATGCCCAGCTCGATGCAGCGGCGCTGGCCCAAGCCGGGATCGGGGAAGGGATGATCAGGCTGTCGGTCGGCCTCGAGGATCCAGGCGATCTGATCGACGATCTCTCGCAGGCATTGCGCGCGTCGCAGAAGGGATCAGCATGAAACTCACCGTGGACGGTCGTCAGGTCTTTGCCACGACCGGCGGCCGATCGTTCGATGCCTCGAAGCCGGCCGTGATCTTCCTGCACGGCGCCGGCTTCGACCGGACCGGGTGGCGCCTCCAGACGCGCTGGTTCGCCCATCATGGCCGCGCCGTCCTCGCCGTCGATTTCCCCGGGCATGGTCGCTCCGAAGGACCGGCATTGACCAGCATTGCCGCTCTGGCGGACTGGACCGCCAACCTCATCGAGGCCGCCGGTCTGGAACGGGCCGCGCTGGTCGGCCATTCGATGGGGGCGCTGGTCGCTCTAGACTGCGCAGCACGATATCCCGACAAGGTGCGGGCGCTCGGCCTGTGCGGTGTTGCGGGCGAGATGCCGGTCCATCCTGAAATGCTGGAATCGGCCAGGGAGAACACCTCGAAGGTCCAGGAACTGATGACCTTCTGGGGCATTGGCAATGCCCTTCAGAAAGGGGGAATGGTCTCGCCTGGCCTCTGGCTGCGTGGCGAATCGCTGTCCGTGTTGTCGAAGAACCGCCCGGGCGTGATCCACGCCGACCTCGCCGCCTGCAACGCCTACAAGGATGCCGTCGCGCGCGCCGGCGCCATCCGGTGTCCGGCCGTCCTGGTGCTGGGCGACGACGATTTGATGACGCCGGCCGGCAAGGCCAAGCCGCTCGCCGCCGCGATCGCCGGATCGAGATCGGTCATCGTCGCTGACTGCGGTCACTTCATGATGGTGGAACGGCCCGACGACACGCTCGAGGCGTTGAAAACCTGTGTCTGAGCGGGTCGCACTCGTCACCGGCTCGACCTCGGGCATCGGGGCAGCCATCGCTCGCCGGTTGTCGCAGGACGGTTATGTCGTCGCGCTCCATTCACGCAGCTCCGCAGACGTCGGACGGCGCATGGCGCAAGAACTCCCGTGTGCGAGCTATCATCAGGCCGATCTTGCCGACGAGGCGGCGGCCCGCGGTCTGGTGGCCGGCGTGGTGGAGCGGCACGGGCGGCTCGACGTGCTGGTCAACAATGCCGGCCTCTCGATCCGCGTGCCGCATGCCGACCTCAAGGGAGCGACGCCAGATCTTTGGCGGCAAATGCTCGAAGTGAACCTCATCTCTCCGTTCGTCCTGGTGGCCGAAGCGGAAGCGGCGCTGAGGAAGGCAGGCGGCGGGGGCCGGCCCGCTTGCATCGTGAACATCGGCACCCACGCCGGCGCACGTCCCAAGGGCTCGTCGATCCCCTACGCGGCATCGAAGGCGGCCCTGCATCACGTCACCCGCCTGCTGGCGCTGACATTGGCACCGGACATACGCGTGAACTGCGTGGCGCCGGGCCTTGTCCAGACGCCGATGACCGCGGACTGGCCGGACATGCTGGAAACCTGGAATGCCAAGGCCCCGATGAGGCGCCCGGCAAAACCGGAAGACATCGCCGACCTTGTGGCCGCGCTTTGCGCCAACGACTACGTTACCGGAGAGATCGTCATCGCCGATGGTGGGTTGAACCTCACCTAGCCAGACACGGAGGAAACAATGAACGTCCAGACCCTGCCGCCGGGCTACAAGACCGCACCCTGGTCGCCGCCGGAGCAGATCACGGGGGCGATGCTCACGGAGGCGAGCGCGAAGCTGATCGACCTGCTGCGCATCCGTACCCAGCCGATCGGCATGCGCCTCTTCGAGGACCCTGCCGCGATGGATGGGATCAAGGGGCTGCGCAAGCCGACGGAAGGTTTCAAGTTCACCATGTGCCAGATGGTGACGCAGGCGCGCTGGTACGGCTTCACGCTCGGCATCACGGTCGACAACACCCGCGGCGGCAATTGCGGCGGCGTGGTCGGTCTCAACTTCCCCGGCGAGAGCTATCTGTCGGGCGAGCAGATGAACGGCGTGTGGTTCGGAAACCAGGAGGCCGCGGCAGCCCATCAGGCGCAGATGCCGCGCGTGCCGCATGGCAAGTACAACGGCCTTGTCGTGGCCCCGCTGCGCTCGGGCCGCCTCGACCCGCCGGATATCTGCCTGTTCTACGGCTCTCCGGGCCAGATGATCTATTTCATCAACGGCCTGCAATATCATCGCTATCGTCGCTACGATTTCACCGTGACCGGCGAAAGCGCCTGCGCCGATTCGTGGGGCCGCGCGCTTGCCACGCGCCAGACCTCGCTGTCGCTGCCCTGTTTCGCCGAGCGGCGGTATGGCGGCGTGGCCGACGACGAACTGTTGATGGCTTGCCCGCCGGACGAGTTCCTGCGCGCGATCGAAGGCATGACGCAGCTGGGCAAGAACGGCCTGCGGTATCCGTTCCCGCCCTACGGCGCGGCGATGGATCCCGCACTGGGCATGGCGAAGAGCTACGGCTGAGATGCTGTATGTCGTCGCCTGGCCGCTGCTTGGCGAGGCCGACGATGTCGCGCTGCGCCGTCTCCGGGCGCGCTATCACCCCGGCGAGGCGGAGCTGATCGGACCGCACTTCACGCTCGTCTTCGGCAGGCCGGACGAAGGCGAGGCCGACCTGCGCGACGCGCTCGGCGCCGTGCGCACGCGGCCCTTCTGGTTCATGATCGAGCGCATCGTCCGGCACGAGCGCTATCTCTATGCCGAGCCGTTCGACGGTGCGGCGGAACTGACCGGCCTGCACGACATGCTGGACGATGGGGAGGGGAGGGAACCTTTCGAGCCGCATATCACGCTCGGTCTCTTCGACCATGCGGCCGAAGCCGAGCAGGTGGCTCGCATCGTCGAGCGTCAGCACCTGCCGATGCGCGGCCGCGTCGAGGAACTCAGCCTGGTGCGGTGGGATGGCGGCGACCTCCGCACGCTGCAGACCGTAAAGTTGGCGAATTGATCCAGCGATCGACGCCGCGCTGGCGGAGAAATCAGCGCCAGAGCGGCGGCAGCGGGGGCAGGCGGACATTACCCGGCCTGACCGAGATGCCGAGCTGTGCAAAGGCTTCCCTGACCTCCTTGGGCAGCCGCACGGTCGGAGCCACGCTGACCTGAGCCATCTTGAAAAGCCGGTCGACGAGTCGCTGCCAGCGATTCGAATCGTCGGGATAGCGCCGGATGCGGATCGAGCGGCTCTCGTCGATGCCGGCCTTGGCCTTTGCGATGCTGAAGGCGAACTGCAGGCCGCCGAGTTCGTCGACGAGCCCCGCAGCCTTGGCGTCCACACCGCTGAACACGCGCCCCCTCGCGGCGGCGTCCAGGCGTTCGGCATTCAGGTTGCGGGCCTCGGAAACCTGACGGGTGAACTCGGTGTAGACCGTATCCAGTTCACGGGCGACAGCTGCGCGCTGGCTCGCCGATGGCGGCTGGAAAGTGGAGTACATGCCTGCATTGCGGCCTATCGAGACACGGTCGACGTTGACGCCCAGCGAGGCCAGGAAATCGTGTGCCATCGGCCAGATGCTGAAGACGCCGATCGATGCCGTGATGGTGGTGGGCTGGGCGACGATCACGTCGCCTCGGACGGCGGCGAGGTAGCCGCCCGAGGCGGCAACGTCCCCCATGGAAACAATGACAGGCTTCCCGGCGGCCCGGGCGCGCGCAACTGCGTCGGCAATGGCGTCGGCGGCAGGATAGGTGCCGCCGGGCGAGTCGATGCGCAGCACGATGGCGCGCACGTCGCTCGCCTCGGCTGCCTGTTCGAGCGCATCGACGACGTTCTCGGCATTGGCGAGCGCTTCTTCCTCGAACGGCCCGCCGCTTTCTGGACCGGACGTGATCGCGCCGCTCGCGCGTACGAGCGCCACGACGTCGCCGCTGGGACGGGGACGTTCCTCGTCGGAGGAATATTCCGACAACGCGACGAGATCCCGCTTGCCGCCGGCGCGCTGATAGACCTCGTCGAGCGCATCGGCGCGGTATCCGACCTTGTCGATCAGCTTCGCTTCGCGCGCCTGGTCGGGGCCGAAGGGCGCCGCATCGATCAGGCGACGCAGTTCGGCCGGCTCGAGGCTGCGGTCGCGGGCCACGTCGGCCACGAACTGGCCGAAGAGGCTGTCGATCAGTTGCTGCAGGTTGTCGCGCGCCGGCCGCGTATAGCCGGTCTCGGTGAAGCTATCGGGCGCACTCTTGTACTCGTAGCGCTTGCCCCCCTCGACCTTCACGCCAAGCTTGTCGAGTCCGCCCTTGATGAAGGGCGTTTCCACGGCGATGCCCGCGACGCCGAAGCTGCCGCTCGGCTGCAGCCAGATCTGATCGAGGGCTGCAGCGAGGTAGTAATCCGCGAAGTGGCTGCCGCCGCTGCCGAGCGACTCCGCGAAGCCGACGGCGAATTTGCCCTTGCCTCTGAAATAGGTGAGGGCCTGACGGAGTTCCTGCACCCGGGCGAGACCGCCCTGTTCGTCGCCGATCTCGACATAGATGCCGGTCACGCGCGGGTCGTCGGCGGCCGCCCAGAGAAGCTGCGCCGTCTCCACGATGTCGCGAGACTCGCTGAACAGCCCGCCGCTCAGCAGGTCGGTCGATTTCGTCTCTGGCGGAAGCGACCGGAGGTCGAGCGACAGCACGATGGGCTTCGGCAGGGGCTTGGTGGCGAACGGACCCGAGGCAACGAGGACGCCGCCGCCCACGATGGCAATGAGGGTCAGGGCGCCGACGGTCGCGAGGAGGCCGACGAGATAGCGCCGCATGCAGAACTCCGCTGAGCTTCAGGATTGAACGAGATTCGGCCGGAAGCCTCTCACGGCGTCAAGCATCCTTGCCGCCGTCGTGTCGAGCCCGTTGTCGCGCACCAGAACGGCTGCCGGCATTCCGCGTATGGGACGCAGATTGTCGTCGAGATTGAACGTCGAGAGCCGAAGGTCGGCCGCCAGGAAGGCGCCCGGGACGAGCCCGATCTGCAATTGTGGCCGCAAGGCGAGTCGCCGCAGGCGCACCCACTCGATCTCGTCCCAGGCCAATCGGCGGTTGCGGCCGAATCCGAGGACGATTCCCGCCTGGTCGATCAGGATTTGTGGCCGGCGGTCGAGGCAGCGCGCGATGCCGATATAGATGTAATAGCCCAGCGCCAGGCTCATCAGGGCGAACAGGACGAACCGTGCATCGTTCAGCGAGAGGGTGGGGGCGTTGGCCGATCCTGAAGCGAAGTGCAGGACCGCCGATCCGATCAAGAGCAGGGCAACGCCTGCCATGCCGATATTGTAGAGCGTGCCCCAGCGGGCTTCGACGGGCCGGCGTGCCGTCACGCTGTCGGCCTCACCCGCACTGGGCGCGATGGCGCAGGAGATGGTCGGCAAGCACGCAGGCCACCATCGCCTCGGCCACCGGGGTGGCGCGGATGCCGACGCAGGGATCGTGGCGCCCCTTGGTGCGCAACTCGATCTCCTTGCCGAAGCGGTCGACGCTGCGGACATGCGAGAGGATCGAACTGGTGGGCTTCACCGCCAGCCGGCAGACGATGTCTTGACCCGTCGATATGCCGCCCAGGATGCCCCCGGCATGGTTGCTGAGGAAGGCCGGCTCGCCGTCTTGCATGCGCATCTCGTCGGCATTCTCCTCGCCGCTCATCGCCGCGGTGGCGAAACCATCGCCGATCTCAACGCCCTTCACGGCATTGATGCTCATCAGCCCTCTGGCAAGGTCGGCATCGAGCTTGTCGTAGACGGGAGCCCCCAGTCCGACGGGAACGCCCGAGGCGACAACTTCGACGACGGCGCCGCACGAACTGCCACGCTTGCGCACGTCGTCGAGATATCCTTCCCAGTTCTGCGCGGCCTGGCGGTCGGGGCACCAGAAGGGGTTGTCGCCGGTGGCGTCCCAGTCCCAATTGGCCCGGTCGATCTTCTGGGAGCCGATCTGCACCACTGCGCCGCGTATGACGACTCCATCGCCCAGGATCTTGCGCGCAATCGCGCCGGCTGCGACGCGTACCGCCGTCTCGCGGGCGGATTGCCGGCCGCCACCGCGATAGTCGCGCACGCCGTATTTGCGGAAGTAGGTGTAGTCGGCGTGGGACGGCCGGAACTGATCCTTGATCTCGCCGTAGTCGCGGCTCCGCTGGTCGACATTGTCGATATGCAGGCCGATCGGCGTTCCCGTCGTCACACCTTCGAAGACACCCGACAGGATCTTTACCGTGTCCGGTTCCTGGCGCTGAGTGACAAATCGCGATTGACCCGGGCGGCGCTTGTCCAGCCACACCTGAAGATCGGCCTCGGTGAGGGGGATACGCGGCGGCGTACCGTCGACCACGCAGCCGATAGCGGGGCCGTGGCTCTCGCCCCAGCTGGTGAACCGGAAAAGGGTGCCGAAACTATTGCCGGCCATGGCCGCCGGCCTCCGTCCGTTAGCCGTCGAAATTCGTAAGCAGTTCGGCGATCTGCTTCGAGGACGACGTGTTGATCATGCCGACCACATGGTAGCCAGCGTCGACATGCATCACCTCGCCGGTCACGCCGCTGCCGAGGTCGGACAGCAGGTACAAGCCCGCATTGCCGACTTCCTCGGTCGAGACGTTACGCTTCAGCGGCGAGTTGAGCTCGTTCCACTTCAGGATGTAGCGGCCGTCGTTGATGCCGGCGAAAGCCAGGGTCTTGATCGGGCCGGCCGAGATGGCGTTGACGCGGATCGCCTGCTCGCCGAGGTCGGCTGCCAGATACCGCACGCTCGCCTCCAGCGCCGCCTTGGCCACGCCCATCACGTTGTAGTGCGGGATGACGCGCTCGGCGCCGTAGTAGGTCAAGGTGAGAAGACTGCCGCCGTTCTTCATCAGCGGGACGGCGCGCTGCGCCACCGCCGTGAAGGAGTAGCAGCTCACGTTCATGGTGAGCTGGAAATTCTCGGGCGAGGTATCGAGGTAGCGGCCCCGCAGTTCGTCCTTGTTCGAGAAGGCGATGGCATGGACGACGAAGTCGAGACCGCCCCACTGCTTTTCGATCTCGGCGAAGGTGGCGTCGACGCTGGCCGGGTTGGTCACGTCGCACGGCAGGATGATCTCGCTGTTGACCGAGGTCGCGAGCGGTCGCACCCGGCGCTCCAGCGCCTCGCCCTGATAGGTGAAAGCCACCTTGGCGCCAGCGTCGTGGCAGGCCTTGGCAATGCCCCAGGCGATCGAGCGTTCGTTGGCGACGCCCATGACGAGGCCTTTTTTGCCGGCCATCAGTTGTGCAGCAGCGGTCATGGGTCGTTATTACCGGGGTACGGCTATTGGGACAAGATGCCGGTGGTGAACGGCTCACAGGCCCCTCATATTGTGTTCATGATCCGAGAAACGACCGATCCGCTGGAGCTTTTCGCTGGCTGGTACGAAGAGGCGGCCCGCAGCGAGCCTAACGACCCCTCGGCCATGACCGTCGCGACGGTCGGGGAGGACGGCACCCCGTCGGCGCGGATGGTCCTCCTGAAGGATTTCGACGCCGCCGGGTTCGTCTTTTACACAAACTATGAAAGCCGGAAGGGCCGGCAACTCCTAGCTCATCCCAAGGCAGCCCTCCTGTTCCACTGGAAGTCGCTGCGCCGGCAGGTTCGCATCGAGGGGCCGGTCGCCCAGACGACGGCCGAGGAAGCCGACGCCTATTTTGCCAGTCGGGCTCGCGGGAGCCAGATCGGCGCCTGGGCGTCGGAACAGTCGCGCCCCTTGGAGAGCCGGTTCGCGCTGGAGAAGCGGGTGGCCGAGTTCACGGCCCGGCATGTCATCGGCAGCGTACCCCGGCCGCCGCACTGGTCGGGTTTTCGCGTCCAGCCCCTCCTGATCGAGTTCTGGCAGGATGGGGCCTTCCGGCTGCACGACCGGCTGGAATACCGTCGCGACTCGCTCGCGGCGCCGTGGACCACCCGCACGCTCTATCCCTGAGCGAACCATGCAGGGTCGCGACGCACAGCGCCTGATGCGGCTGGCGACGCTGGCGTCGATCTCGGTCGCCCTGATCCTGGTGGTGGCGAAGGCGCTTGCCTGGTGGATCACCGATTCGATCAGCATGATGTCGTCGCTGGTGGACACGTCGCTCGATCTCGTCGGCTCGTTGGTGACCTTCTTCGCGGTCCGCCAGGCTCTGGTGCCGCCGGACTCCGATCATCGTTTCGGCCATGGCAAGGCCGAGGCACTGGCAGGCCTGGTCCAGGCGGGCTTCATCGCCGCGTCGGGAATCGCCCTGCTGTTTGCGGTCGTCGAGCGCCTGATCAACCCGCACCCGGTGCGGGAGGAGGAGGTCGGCGTCGCGATCAGCGCACTGGCCATCCTCCTGACCTTCGCGTTGGTCTCGTTCCAGCGTCATGTCGTCCGAAGGTCCGGGTCGCTGGCCATCGATGCCGACATGGCGCACTACAAGACCGACCTCGTCGCGACGCTGGCGACCGGTGCGGGGACATTCCTCGCCGGCCGCCTGGCCCAACCCCTGATCGACAGCGGCGTAGCGGCCGTCGTCGCCGTCTATCTCCTGCGCGGCGCCTGGCACACGGGCCGGTCGTCTTTCGACGTCCTGATGGACAGGGAACTTCCGGAGCCCGACCGGCAGCGCATCGAGCAGATCGCGCGAAGCCACACCGGCGTGAACGGCGTGCACGATCTCAAGACCCGCTCCAGCGGGCTTACCCGCTTCATCCAGCTTCATATCGATGTCGATCGCGACCTGTCGCTCGTGCGCGGACATGGCATCGGCCGCGAGGTCCAGGCCGACATTGCGCGGGCCTTCCCGGATGCCGAGATCATTCTCCATGTCGACCCCACGGTGGCACCGTGACCGAGCGGCCAAGCTTCGTGGTCGAAGACCAATCGGAGGTCGTGGCTTTTCTCCAGGGCCATCTCGAGCCGGAGCGCCGCATCGACACGCACGGGGCTATCGTCTTCCTCTGCCGCGACCGCGCCTACAAGCTGAAACGAGCCGTCCGCTTTCCGTACATGGATTTCTCGACCGCAGCCCGTCGCGCGGCGATGTGCGGTGCGGAAATCGAGATAAACACCAGGCTTGCTCCCGAAATCTATCTCGGTGTCGCGCCGGTCGTTCGGCGCGACGGGGCCCTGTCTTTGGGCAGCATCGGGGAGGTGCCGGCGAGCGCCATTGACTGGCTGGTCGTGATGCGCCGCTTCGACGAAGAGGGGCTGCTCGATCGCATGGCAGCGCGCAGGGCGCTCACGCCGCAACTGATGGCCGCCCTGGGAACGCGGATCGCGAGCTTCCACGACAGCTTGCCGCCGATCCTTACCGGATTCTGTGCTCCGGACGATTACCGCCATTCCGTCGCGGCCGATGTCCGCCAGATGCGTGAGGCCGGCCCGCGCCTCGATCCGCCCACGAGCGAAGCTCTCGCCGATGCCCTGCCGTCGGCGCTCGAGCCATTTGTCGATCTGGTGGCGCGTCGCGTCGCCGCCGGTGCGGTCCGCCGCTGCCATGGCGACCTGCATCTGCGCAACATCGTGGCGTTGAACGGCCAGCCCGTGCCTTTCGACGCCATCGAATTCTCCGACAGGATCGCCAACATCGACGTGCTCTACGATCTGGCCTTCGCGCTGATGGATCTGGCGCGCCAGGGCCTCGGCGCCCTGGCGAACCGGCTTTTGAACGAATGGCTGTGGCGCGTGGGAGACCTTCCGGCGGCAAGCCACGAAGAAGCGCTGGCCTTGCTGCCGATGTTCCTGGCGCGGCGCGCGGCCATCCGTGCCTATGTCGATTCCGCCGTTACGGCGGTCAGTGGCGCCGACAATTCGCCTGCGCGTGCCTACCAGAAGGCTGCGCTTTCGTTCCTGCAGCCAGCCCCGGCGCGCCTGCTGGCGATCGGCGGCCTCTCGGGAAGTGGCAAGACCACCCGTGCCCTGGCGCTGGCGCCGACGATAGGTCGTACGCCGGGTGCCGTCGTCGTCCGCAGCGACGTCGAGCGCAAGCGCCTCGCTGGCGTGCCGCTGGAGCAACGCATGCCGTCCGGCAGCTACACGCCCGGAGCGTCGGCGCGGACGTACAAGTCGCTTATGGAGCGGGCAGAGCGGGTCTTGCGGGCCGGCCACAGTGTCGTGCTCGACGCCGTGTTCTCGAAACCCGAGGAGCGCGCGGCGGTCGAGGCGCTGGCACGCCGCGTCGGCGTCCCCTTCGAAGGCCTTTGGCTGGACGTGCCGAAGGATCTCGCCCTGAAGCGCGTTGCAAACCGCAAAGGCGACGCTTCCGATGCAGGTCCTTCCGTCGTCGAACGACAATTCGACTACGATCTCGGTGCAATAAGCTGGCGCCGGGAGAACGCTCGATGACTTCCGGATAGTTGGGGGCTCCGCTTATGCGGATGCCGTGCCCATTGCTGCGAGCGGCACGGCCTTTCCTGCCTTTTCCAGCCGGCGCTCCACCCGCTGCGGACAGATGGATCGAACGAGAAGAAGGGTGGGGACGTCTCACCGCCCTTTTGGAAGCCTCGACCTAGGCACGCTTCTTCGTGCCGGAGCTGCGCGGTAGCAGTCGTGCCAGGTACTGGCCCGTGTAGCTCTCGCGGACCTTCACGATCTCTTCGGGGGGGCCTTCGGCGACGAGCTTTCCGCCGCCCGACCCGCCGTCCGGTCCCATGTCGAGAATCCAGTCGGCCGTCTTGATGACCTCGAGATTGTGCTCGATCACCAGCACGGTATTGCCGCCTTCGACCAGGCGATGCAGCACTTCGAGCAGCTTGCGCACGTCTTCGAAATGGAGGCCTGTCGTCGGCTCGTCCAGGATGTAGAGCGTCCGGCCCGTCGCGCGGCGCGACAGTTCCTTCGCGAGCTTCACGCGCTGCGCTTCGCCGCCTGAGAGCGTCGTGGCCTGTTGCCCGATATGGACATAACCAAGCCCGACCTGCTGGAGCGTCAGGAGCTTGTCCCGGATCACGGGGACCGCCTTGAAGAACTCGACTCCTTCGTCGACGGTCATCTCGAGGACATCTGCGATCGACTTGCCGCGGAACTGGATCTCGAGCGTCTCGCGGTTGTAGCGCTTGCCCTTGCAGACGTCGCACTGGACGTACACGTCGGGCAGGAAGTGCATCTCGATCTTGATGACGCCGTCGCCCTGGCAGGCCTCGCAGCGTCCGCCCTTCACGTTGAACGAGAATCTGCCGGGCTTGTAACCGCGCTCCGTCGATTCGGGAAGCTGGGCGAACCAGTCGCGGATCGGCGAGAAGGCGCCGGTATAGGTCGCCGGATTGGAGCGCGGCGTGCGGCCGATCGGCGACTGGTCGATGTCGACGATCTTGTCGAGATGCCCGATGCCTTCGACGGCGGCATGCGCGCCGGGATGTTCGCGCGCCCCGTTGAGACGCTTGGCCAGCGCTTTGTAGAGAGTCTCTATGATCAGCGTGCTCTTGCCGCTGCCCGACACGCCGGTCACGCAGGTGAAGGTGCCGAGCGGGATGCTCGCGGTCACGTTCTGGAGGTTGTTCTCCTTCGCGCCCTTCACGGTGAGCCAGCGGCCGTTCTTCGGCGGCGGCTGTCGCCGCTCCTTGGGAATGGGGACCTGCCGGAAGCCCGAGAGATATTGCCCAGTGAGGCTCGCGCTGTTGCGCATGACCTCTTCGGGCGTGCCCTCGGCAATGACCTTGCCGCCGTGCGCGCCGGCGCCGGGGCCCATGTCGACCAGATGATCGGCAGCACGGATCGCGTCCTCGTCGTGCTCGACGACCAGCACTGTGTTGCCGAGGTCGCGCAGGCGCGTGAGGGTCTTGAGCAGCCGGTCATTGTCGCGCTGGTGCAGGCCGATCGACGGCTCGTCGAGGACGTACAGGACGCCCGTCAGGCCAGACCCGATCTGCGACGCCAGCCGGATGCGCTGGCTCTCGCCGCCCGACAGGGTACCGGAGGTCCGGTTCAGCGTGAGATAGGAGAGGCCGACATTGTCGAGGAAACCGAGGCGCTCGTTGATCTCCTTGAGGATGCGCGCGGCGATCTCGCGCTGCTTGGCGGTGAGCTTCGGGTCCAGTTCGAGGAACCACCTGACGGCGTCGCCGATGGAGAACTCGGTGACCTGGCTGACATTCAGGCCGGCGATCTTTACGGCCAGCGCTTCCGGTTTCAGTCGCGCGCCGCCACAAGCCTCGCACTTGCTCTCGTGCTGGAAGCGCTCCAGTTCCTCGCGAACCCAGGAAGAATCCGTTTCCTTCCAGCGCCGGTCGAGGTTGGGGATCACGCCCTCGAACGGCTTGGTGGTCTGGTACTGCCGGATGCCGTCGTCGTAGCGCATGGCGATCGCCTCGCCGTTGCTGCCGGTGAGGATCGTGTCGCGCACTTTCTTCGGGAGGTCGCGCCAGGGCGTCGACATCTTGGCCTTGTAGTGCTTGGCGATGCTTTCCAGCGTCTGGAGGTAATACTGTCCCGAACTGTCGGCCCAGGGCGCGATCGCTCCCTCGCCGAGCGAGAGACGATCGTCGGGCACCACCAGTTCGGGGTCGAAGAACATCTTCACGCCGAGCCCGTCGCAGGATGGGCACGCGCCCTGCGGTGCGTTGAAGGAGAAGAGACGCGGCTCGATTTCCTCGATCGTGAAGCCGGAGACGGGACAGGCGAAGCGCGCCGAAAAGACCGTGCGCTCGCCCGTGTCGGCGTTCTCGGCCACGGCCAGCCCCTCGGCCAAGCCGAGGGCCGTCTCGATGGAATCGGCCAGACGATTGCCGAGGTCGGGCTTCACGACGATGCGGTCGACCACGACGTCGATGTCGTGCTTGAACTTCTTGTCGAGCGCCGGCGCTTCCGCGATCTCGTGGAGCTTCCCGTCGATCTTGACGCGCTGGAAACCCTTCTTCTGGAGTTCCTGCAGCTCCTTACGGTACTCGCCCTTGCGACCGCGGACGATGGGCGCCATCAGGTAGAGGCGCGTACCGTCCTTCATTGTCTTTATGCGGTCGACCATCTGCGAGACGGTCTGGCTCTCGATCGGCAAACCGGTCGTCGGCGAATAGGGGATGCCGACGCGGGCGAAAAGGAGGCGCAGGTAATCGTAGATTTCGGTGACAGTACCGACGGTCGAGCGAGGATTGCGCGAGGTCGTCTTTTGCTCGATCGAGATCGCGGGCGACAGACCCTCGATCGAATCGACATCCGGCTTCTGCATCAGTTCGAGGAACTGGCGGGCATAGGCCGACAGGCTTTCGACGTAACGTCGCTGCCCCTCGGCATAGATCGTGTCGAAGGCGAGCGAGGACTTGCCCGAACCCGACAGGCCGGTGATCACCACCAGCTTGTCGCGCGGAAGGTCGAGGTCGACGTTCTTGAGATTATGTTCGCGCGCGCCGCGGACGGAAATGAAGCGGTGCGGCTCTGCAGCGGGTAAGCGGGACTTGGCCATCAGGACCGGAGAATAGGCGATGGGAAGGGAAATCGCATATGGCGATTAACCCTCCGCTTCGCCACTTCAAAACGAGCCGCTGCGTCAGGCAGGGGACGCTTGCGCTGCTAGCACGCGGGCCGTCGGCCGGTCGTTCATCAGCAATTGCATGGTGCCCGCGATGAGCCCGATCAGCACCCCGATCTTCCAGGCGAGGTCGTAGGAGCCCATCATGTCGTACAGGTAGCCTCCGCCCCAGGCCCCCAGGAAGGAGCCGGCCTGGTGGCTCAGGAAGGCGATCCCCGTCAGGGTGGACAGGAACCGCAGGCCGAAGATCTGCACGACCAGCCCGTTGACCAGGGGGATGACCCCCAGCCAGAGGGTGCCCATCGCCGCACCGAAGAGGATCACGGAAAGCGGTGTCGGCGGAAACATGAAGAACAGGGCCACGGCCAGCGAGCGGAGAAGATAGATCGCCCCGAGCAGAAGCCGCTTCGGGTATTTGTCGCCCAGCCAGCCGAACAGCCAGGAGCTGAGGATATTGAAGCCGCCGATCAGCATCAGGGCGATGGCGCTGTAGCTGGCATCCATGCCGCATTGGGCGAGATAGGTGGGCAGATGCGTGGTCAGGAAGACGAGCTGCAGGCCGCAAACGAAGAAAGCCACGGCCATCACGACGTAGCCCGTGTGCCGGCGGGCCTCGCCGAGCGCGCCCCACAGCGTCAGGTCGCGATCCGTGGAGAGGCCATTGGGCAGCTTGTCGGCCCGGCTGCCGACCCAGGCGGCCGGCAGCATGGCGAGCGCCAGGATGACGAACGACCAGATCGCCGCCCGCCAGCCGTCGCTTGCCATGAGGTAGGCGGCGATGGGCGCCGTCACCATCGTGCCCACGGATCCGGCGGCGGAGACGAGGCCGAAGGCAAGCGTGCGGCGGTTCGGCTGCACCACCCTGGCGGCGATATTCGCCGTGATGCCGGCCGTGGTGCACGCAAGGGCGATACCGATCAGGACGCCCGCGCCCAGGACGATCGGCAGGGCGCTCTGGGCCGTTGCCGTCAACCAGATGCCCAGGATGTACATGGCGCTGCCGACAAGCGCGACCCAGCGCGTTCCGTACTTGTCCGCAAAAACACCGGCAACAGGCTGGCTGAGGCCCCAGGCGAGCTGCTGGACCGAGATGGCCAGCGCGAAGTCGGAGATCGCGATGCCCAGTTCCTTCGAGGCAGGTGCCTGAAAGAGACCGAGATTCTGCCGGATGCCCATGGCCAGGGTCATCATCACCGCGGCACCGCCCAGCATGGCGTAGGCCTGTCCGGTCGAAACCTGGGGCACGTGGAAGGATTTGCTCATGGGGCCGGAGACTAGGGGAGGTTCTGCCGTCGCAACCAATGAAATGTCGGAGGGGGCACATGAGAGAAGTTCAACGCGGCGGATGGGCCCACCTCGCGGCCACAACCCAAAATCGGTGGTTCCCCACAGGGCGCCGGGACTAGGGTGGCCCGCGTGAGGTAGGTGCCGCGCCGCGGCGCCGGGAAAGCGAAGGAGGCCCCCATGGCGGGCAGCGTCAATAAAGTCATTCTGGTCGGAAACCTTGGACGCGACCCCGAAGTGAGGTCGATGCAGGACGGCCGTTCCATGGTGAACATGTCGGTCGCGACGTCCGACACCTGGCGGGACCGCCAGAGCGGCGAGCGCAAGGAGCGCACCGAATGGCACCGCGTGGTGATCTTCAACGAGAAGCTCGCCGAGGTCGCCCAGAAGTTCGTCCGCAAGGGCTCCAAGGTCTATGTCGAAGGGCAGCTGGCCACGCGTAAATGGACCGACCAGAGCGGCCAGGAGCGTTACACGACCGAAGTCGTGATCCCGCGCTTCGGGGGCGCCCTGACCATGCTCGATGGCCGCAACGGCGAAGGGGGCGGGGGCGGCATGGGCGGTGGCCCGGACGACGATTTCGGCGGTGGTGGTGGCATGGGCGGTGGTGGCGCCGGCGGCAGCGGGGGCGGAAGCCGTCCGGCCTCGCGCGGCGGCCGGGCAGAACTGGACGACGATATCCCGTTCTGATCGGGCCGCACCGAGATGCGCAAGATCGCGGTCGAGGAAGCGTTCATCACGCCGGAGATAAAATCGGCGTGGGAGCAATACCTCCGGGGTCCGGATGTCGAGCCGGGCTTCGCGAAGATGGGGGGCGCGTTGCTGGGGCCAGCCGGGGCGCCGTTGTTCGAGCGGCTGCTGGACCTCGGTGCGGGGCGCCTCGCGCACATGGACGAGGTCGGCATCGACATGCAGGTCCTGTCGCTGACCTCGCCCGGCATACAGCTCTTCGACGCCGACCTGGCCACCCGGCTGGCGGCGCACTCCAACGATGTCGTATCCGAAGCGGTACGCGCTCATCCGACCCGTTTCTCCGCGCTGACAGCCGTGGCGCCCCAGGATCCTGCCGCCGCCGCCCGGGAAATCGAACGGGGCGCGCGGCAGCTCGGGATGCGCGGGATCATCGTCAATTCCCACACGCGAGGGCGCTATCTCGACCAGCCGGAAGCCTGGCCGATCCTTGAGGCGGCGGAAGCGCTGGACATGCCGATCTACCTCCACCCGCGCGAGCCCGCGCCCGAGATGGTCGCGCCCTATCTCGATTACGGTCTCTACTTCGCGTCGTGGGGCTTCTCGGCCGAGACCGGCCTGCACGCGATGCGCCTCATCCTGTCTGGCGTCCTGGACCGGTTCCCGAAGCTGAAGATCGTGCTGGGGCACATGGGCGAGGGTATCCCGTACTACCTGCAGCGCATCGACAACAGGCACGCGCTCCAGTTGAAGCTCGGCATCAGCCCAAGGATCGCGAAGAAGCCCAGCGAGTATTTCCGCGAAAATTTCTGGGTGACGACCGCCGGGGTCACCTCGCTGCCGACCTTGCGGCTGTGTCTCGACGTGCTGGGAAGCGAACGCGTGCTCTTCGCCGCAGACTACCCCTACGAAGACGACGGCGAGGCTGCTCGGTTCATCGAGACGGCACCGCTGACGGCCGACGAGCGGGAGAAGGTCGTTTCCGGCAACGCAGGACGGCTGTTCAAGCTAAAGCCGTAACCCGCTGGAGCAGCATTCATGCCGCCATTCCGCGTGCTGGTGATTGGCGGCACCGGCGTGTTCGGCCGCCGGCTCTGCGAACTCCTGCAGGCCGATTCCCTCTTGTCAGTCACGCTTGCGGCGCGGAACGAAAAGGAAGTTCACCGCCTGGCTGCCGATCTGGGAGCCGCCGGGATCGTCCTCGACTGGCGTGACGATCTCGGCGTCCATTTGGCGGCAGGTCGTTTCGACGCCGTCGTCCACGCGGCGGGGCCGTTCCAGGGGCAGGACTACACGGTTGCCCGCCTTTGTCTGCATCATCGGGTCCACTACATCGACCTCGCCGACGACCGCGAGTTCGGTTGCGGAATCGAGATACTGGACGAAGAGGCGCGGGATGCAGGAATCGTCGTCTGCTCCGGTGCGTCGACGGCACCCGCGCTGACCGGAGCTGTGGTCGGTGCGGCCATCGCCGATGGCATGCGCGTCGATCGGGCCGCATTGGCGATCCTACCGGGAAACGATGCGCCGCGGGGCAGGGCGGTCGTGGAGGCGATCCTCGCCGGCGCGGGCAAGCCTATTGCCGCGCAGTCCGGCCATTGGGGATGGGGAGGCCTCCGCAGGCTGCGCGTGCCGGGGCTGGGGAAAAGGTGGGTATCGACCTGCGACCTTCCCGAACCGACGCTCTTCGCCCGTTCCTTCGGCATCCGGCACACGCATGCGGGCGCCGGCCTCGAATTGACGCTGCTCCATGTTGGACTTTGGGGCCTGGCCTGGTTGGTGCGTGCCGGCCTGATTGCCAGCTTGAGGCCGGCGGCCGGGCTGCTCGGCTGGGTAGCCGACTTGTTGCGCCGCTTCGGGACCGACAAGGGCGGCCTACGCATAGATCTGCAAGGCCCCTCCGGCAATCGAAGCTGGACCCTGCTTGCCGAAGCAGGGGACGGGCCTTTCATCCCTGTCACGCCCGCGGCGGCTCTCGTCCGAAAGCTCGCCCGCGGTGGCGCTGTCGTGTCGGGCGCCGGCCCCTGCATCGGCATGCTGGCGTTGGACGAGATAGAGGAAGAATGGCGGCATGCCTCGCTTTGCATCGCCTCGGGCTGGGGCGAAGACGGGATATCCCTTGCTCCGTCGCTCTACCGTCGAGCGCTCGGCGCGGCCTACGACACGATGTCGGAGGCGGGCCGCCGGCTGCATGACGGAAGCCATCTTTTGTGGACCGGCCGCTGCACGGTCGATGGCCCCACTGCCTATCCTGGCCGTTTGCTGGCCAGGCTGTTCGGCTTGCCGCCGCCGGCTTCCGACGCGCCGATAGAAGTCGATTTCACCTATCGCGGCGGTCGCGAGGTCTGGACGCGCCGGGTCGGCGCGCGGACCATGATATCCAGCCAGTTCATCGCGGCGCGCCGGTCGCGAGGCTGGCTCGTGGAGCGGTTCGGGCCGTTCGATTTCGATCTCGAGGTCGTTGTCCGCGACGGAGAACTGCGCCTCGTGCCACGGGGAATGCGGCTGCTGGGGATTTCCTGCCCGAGCTGGCTGTGGCCGCTGGTGAAAGCGAGCGAGTGGGAACAGGACGGTCGGTTTCGGTTCGACGTCGAGATCGGACTGCCCCTCATCGGACGGCTTGTCCGGTATCGCGGCTGGCTCATTCCTCGATGAAACGGCCCCGCTGCTCGGGCGACGGAACCAGGCAGGCATCGTGCCTGCCGAACCAGCAATAGCGGTTGCGGGCGACCAGATCGTACAACGGATCGCGGACGATGGCTGGAACTAGGGCGAATACGGAGAGCAAGCGCACGGGACCGCGGAGATATCTCAATGCGCGCAGGACGGCGGCCGAGCGCGTGTAGAGCCTGTCGCCGTCGAGCAGCAGGATGGTCCGGTCGAGCGTGTCGGGTGCCAGGCCGAGTGCCGCCAGGGCACGGCGGCTCGTCGGAGACTGCGAACTCGTGAACTTCAGGACCGCATCGGGATCGCGCTTCACGCAGAAGGCGACGAAGCCGCTGCACAGCACGCAGTGGCCGTCGAAGAAATGAAATAAAGCGGCCGCGGAAGGTCGAGCAGCGCCGCTTGAACCTTCACGCGGGCAGTCCCATCGCCTGCAGTTCCGCGACGGTGCCGGCCGCATCGCGATGATGGATAGCGCTCATCCCAGCGGCGCGGGCGCCCTCCACATTGGCCAGCACGTCGTCCACGAAGACGGCGTCCTGCGGTTGAAATCCGCCAGTGCGACAGACGAGATCGTAGATCGCGGCATCGGGTTTCGAGCAGCCGACCAGGCCGGATACGACGAAGTCGCGGAAGCGGCCGATGAAGGGATGGACTCCGGGGGCGTCGCTGCGCAGCCAGCCATCGAGAAACGCAGGGGCGTTCGACAGGAGATAGAGCGGTGTGCCAGCGGCGTGCAGCCGCTCGACGAGCTGGCCCATGGGCGAGAACGCCTTTGTGCACATCTCGTCGAATCGTCCGTAGAACGCGGCGATGAGCTCCTCCTTGCCGGGATGGAGGGCCTGCAGGTCGCGCGTCGCCGTCGCCGGGTCGCCGCCATGGTCCTGGGCCACATGCCACGCGCTGGTCGTCACCTTCGCCAGGAATTCCTCCATCTCATCCGGGTCAGGAATGAGCTTTCGGTAGAGATGGCGAGGGTTCCAGTCGATCAGGACGCCGCCGAAATCGAACACGACGACGGAGGGGCGGACAGGGGGCTTCGGAGGGCTCAAGGCAGTCGCTTTCCCGGGGGTATTTCCGGATTAATTTTAGTCAATGAAATCAAAGCGTTAAAGGGCGCTTGGCGGGCCGATTTTTGTTGGTGTTCGAGGGCCGTTTTGCTACTGTGCAAAATCGCCGGTCCGGAGTGCCTGGACGGGCCAATAGAACGAGTAAATCCAGGTTTCCGTGAGCGACGATACCACCCTTCCGCCGCCGCCCCCCGACGCGCCGCCGCCCCAGCCGCCCTCGAACGACATCGCGCCGATCACCATCGAAGAGGAGATGCGCCGGTCGTACCTCGATTACGCGATGAGCGTGATCGTGTCGCGTGCGCTGCCCGACGCCCGCGACGGGTTGAAGCCGGTCCAGAGGCGGATCCTCTACGCGATGAAGGAGGGCGGGTACGATTCGACCCGGCCCTTCCGCAAGTCCGCCCGCATCGTCGGCGACGTGATGGGCAAATACCACCCTCACGGCGACTCGGCGATCTACGACGCCATGGTCCGTATGGCGCAGGATTTCTCGATGCGCCTGCCGCTGATCTCCGGGCAGGGAAATTTCGGCTCCATGGACGGCGATCCGCCGGCGGCCATGCGCTACACGGAGGCACGCCTTGCCAGCGCCGCGGAATCTCTGCTGGCCGATTACGACAAGGATACGGTCGAGTTCCAGCCCAACTACGACGAGCGGGAGCTCGAGCCGACGGTGCTGCCGGCCGCCTTCCCGAACCTGCTCGCCAACGGGGCGGGCGGCATCGCGGTCGGCATGGCGACCAACATCCCGCCCCACAATCTCGGCGAACTGATCGACGCGTGCTGCGCGCTGATCGTCAATCCGGAACTGACGATCCAGCAGGTGATGGAATACGTGCCGGGGCCGGATTTCCCGACGGGCGCGACCATCCTCGGGCGCAACGGGATACGGGCGGCCTACGAACTCGGCCGTGGTTCGGTCGTCATGCGCGCGCGGGCCAAGGTCGAAGAGGGACGGGGCGGCCGCGAGATGATCGTGGTGACGGAAATCCCGTACCAGGAGAACAAGGCGCGCCTGCACGAGCGTATCGCCGAAGTGGTGCGCGACAAGAAGGTCGAGGGCGTTTCCGAGATCCGCGACGAGAGCGACAAGGATGGCGTCCGCCTGGTCATCGAGCTGAAGCGCGACGCCATGGCAGATGTCGTGCTCAATCAGCTCTACCGATATACGCCGTTGCAGACGAGCTTCGGCGTCAACGCGCTGGCGCTCGACGGCGGCCGTCCGAAGCTGATGAGCCTCAAGGAGCTGCTGGAGGCTTTCATCCGCTTCCGCGCCGAGGTCATCACGCGGCGCACCAAGTACGAACTCAACCATGCCCGCGATCGCGCCCATGTGCTGGTCGGTCTCGCCATCGCCGTCGCCAACATCGACGAGGTGATCGAGATGATCCGGCGCTCGCCGGATCCCGTGGTCGCACGCGAACGGCTGATGGCGAAGGACTGGCCTGCGGTCGATGTCGCGCCCTTGATCGAGCTGATCGCGGAACCCGGCAGGGAGGTCTCGTCGGAAGGGACTTACCGGCTTTCGGAAGCGCAGGCCCGTGCGATCCTGGAGTTGCGACTGCAGCGCCTGACCGGCCTGGAGCGCGACAAGATCGCCGAAGAGCTGACCGAGGTGGCCAAGCTCATCGAGGGCTATCTCGAATTGCTGGGCGACCGGGAAAAGCTTTTTGCGCTGATGCGCGACGAGCTGCTGAAGATCAAGGATCAGTTCGCCACGCCGCGCCGGACGGAAATCCTCGACAACGAGTTCGAGCAGGATGTCGAGGACCTGATCCAGCGCGAGGACATGGTCGTCACGGTGACCCATGGCGGGTACGTCAAGCGCGTCCCGGTCTCGGCCTATCGCGCCCAGCGGCGCGGTGGCAAGGGCCGCTCCGGCATGGCGACGCGCGAGGACGATTTCGTCTCGAATCTCTTCGTGGCGAACACTCATACGCCGGTGCTGTTCTTCTCCAGCCGTGGAATCGTCCACAAGCTGAAAGTGTGGCGGCTGCCGCTCGGCGCGCCGCAGGCGCGCGGCAAGGCGTTCGTCAATCTTCTGCCGCTGGCGGAGGGCGAGACGATCAGTGCCGTCATGCCCATGCCGGAGGACGAAGCCAGCTGGGCGACGCTCAACGTCATGTTCGCGACCGCGCGCGGTGGTGTCCGCCGCAACGAACTCAGCGATTTCATGAACGTGAACCAGGGCGGCAAGATCGCCATGAAGTTCGAGGGCGACGATGCCGGCGACCGGCTGATCGGCGTCGGCGTCTGCAGCGAGGAGCAGGACGTGCTGCTTGCGACCCGCCTGGGACGCTCCATGCGGTTCCCTGTCTCGACCGTCCGGGTCTTCCAGAGCCGCGCCTCGACCGGCGTGCGCGGCATCGCGCTCGCCGAGGGCGACGAGGTGATCTCGATGTCCCTGGTGGACAATGGCAAGGGAATCCCGACCGAGGACCGCGATGCCTATCTCAGGCAGTCCCGTGCCTTGCGGCAGGCGGAGAACGCCGCGGAAGCGGTGGAAGAGGAGACCGCCGCTACGGCGGAAGAGGGCCTTTCCGGCGATGAGGGCGTGACGGCCGTGTCTTCCTTGTCGCCGGAACGCTTCGAGGAATTGCGGGCGAAGGAGGAGTTCATCCTGACGGTCGCTTCCTCGGGCTTTGGCAAGCGCACGTCGGCCTACGAGTACCGGGTGACGGGACGAGGCGGCAAGGGCGTGGAACTCATGAACCTCGCCAAGGGTGGCGAGGTCGTCGCCGCCTTCCCGGTGCTGCATACCGACCAGATCATGCTGGTCACCGACGGCGGGACTCTGATCCGCTGTCCGGTCGACGGAATCCGCATCGCGGGACGCGCCACGCGCGGTGTCAGGATCGTCAATGTAAGCGAGGGAGAGCGCGTTGTGTCGGCTGTTCGGATCGGCGAAGACGACGAGAGCGGCACCGAAGCCAATTCCGAAACAAACGGTGGATAAGGGCCTGTCGTGTCGCTAAGACTTTGCCGTCGCAGTCTGCGAGCGAATCGTTTCGTGGTTGGGGGGAGACATGGGCGCAGAACGAATCGGCGTCTATCCGGGGACGTTCGATCCGATCACCAGCGGTCATATGGAGGTCGTGCGCCGGTCGTTGCGCCTCGTCGACAAGCTTGTGATCGGGCCTGCCATCAACATCAGCAAGGGCCCGCTTTTCTCCCTCGAAGAGCGGATCGACATCATCAAGGACGATATTTCGGACTTCGCCGAAGCAGATCGCGCGCGGATCGAGGTGGTGCCCTTCGAGGGACTTCTGATCCATTTCGCGCGCGACGTGAAGGCGACGGTTATCATCCGTGGCCTGAGGGCGGTGTCGGATTTCGAGTACGAGATTCAGATGGCCAACATGAACGCCCGCATGGAGCCGTCGATCGAGACCATATTCCTCATGGCCTCGGATCGGCATCAATTCATCGCCTCATCTCTGGTGAAGGATATCGCCCGGCTGGGCGGCGACACGTCGCAATTCGTGTCGAAGAGGGTTTTCGAGCGCCTCCAGCGCAAATTCTCGGAGAAGTGATCTCCCCACGGGCTGCGTTGACCGGCGTGGCCGCACACCTTATATCGGCGCCGCGCGGGGGACTGACCCGCGGCGCGAAACCGGGGCGGGCCCGTAGCTCAGCGGTAGAGCATCTGACTTTTAATCAGGTGGTCGTAGGTTCGATCCCTACCGGGCTCACCACTGGACGCAACAAGGAGAAGAGCGGCTCATGCCGTCGGTGAAAGTCGTCAACGGCAAGCTGATCGTGGTCGAGAATATCGGCCTCGCCGAGCGCGCCTGGAACTTCCTGCTCAAGCCGTTCCGCCAGATGTGGCAGCATCGAGACCTGATCGCCGCCATCTTGCGGCGCGAGGTTCGCGAGCGCTTCAAAGGGTCGATCGCCGGATGGATCTGGGCGATCATTGCTCCCCTGTTGATGATCGCCGTCTATTCGCTGGTGTTCAGCACGGCCCTGACTCTCCCGCTGCCCGAGAATCTGGCCAAGAGCCAGGCCGGTTACGCCCTATTCATCTTCGGCGGCCTCATCATCTTCAATTTCTTCTCGGAGATGGCATTTCGTGCACCGATGCTGCTGCACGAGTACACCCATTTCATCAAGCAGACGATCTTTCCCAGCGACATGCTGGCGGTGATCTCGACGCTGCGCGCCACGGCCTACACGCTGATCTCCTTGGCTGTGATGCTGCTGTTCCAATTGGCGGTGATTGGCGAACTGCCCGTGACGGTGCTGTTGCTGCCATTCATTTTCATCCCGTTCATGGCATTCTTGATCGGCATGTCATGGTTCCTGGCGGCTCTCGGAGCATTCACGCGCGATGCCGGCTATCTGATGATCACGATCGTGCCTCTTTTCATGTTCGCGACGCCGATTTTCTATCTGCCGTCGATGGTGCCGGAGCCCTTCGATTTTTGGATGTATGGGAATGCGCTGGTTTGCTTCGTCGAAATTTTGCGCGATCTGGTGCTGGGGGGCAGATTGCCCAACATGATTCTCTACGGCTGGACTTTGTTCATTTCGCTGTTCAGCTTCTATTTCGGCTACTGGTTCTTCGACAGGTATCGGAATGTCATCGTCGACGTCCTCTGAGATCGTCGTCGAGGCGAAGCACCTCGGCAAGGCCTTCCAGCTTTACGCCCATCGCAACGATTGGCTGAAGCAGGTCATCCTCGGCTGGTGGAAGACCTACTTCAAGCCGTTCTGGGTCCTCCGCGACGTGAGCCTGGAGATCCGGAAGGGCGAGAGCATCGGCATCCTGGGACGCAACGGCTGCGGCAAGTCGACTCTGCTGCAGGTGATCTGCGGCATGACCCTGCCGAGCCACGGCGAGCTGCGGGTGAACGGGCGCATCGCGCCGGTGCTGGCCCTCGGCTCGACCTTCGACATGGAGCTGTCGGGGCGCGAAAACGTGCTGATCGGCGGTGCCGTGCTGGGGCTCAAGCGGGCCGAGGTGATCCGCAAGTTCGACTCGATCGCCGAGTTCGCCGGCATCGGCGACTACATGGACCAGCCCGTGAAGCACTATTCCATGGGCATGAAGACGCGTCTTGCCTTCTCGATCTGTGCGCACGTCGAGGCCGAGATCCTGGTGGTCGACGAAGCGCTGTCGGTCGGCGACGCGGCCTTCCAGCGCAAGTGCCTCGACTGGATCGACAATTTCCGCAAGACCGGAACGCTGCTCTTCGTGTCCCACTCGATGGCCGAGGTCCGCCGGCTGTGCACGCGCGCGATCTGGATCGAGGAGGGGCGTATCCGCGAGGAGGGCGATCCCAACGAGGTCATCCGCTCCTATCACCGCGCCCTTCTTGTCGAGAAGGACGACGTCCAGCGGTTCTCGGCGGTCACCGCCAAGCGTGTCGCTGCCGGCGAGTGACGCCGGATGGACGCGCCTGTCCTTGCCTTGCTGGGACTGGGCTGGTGGGGGTTCGGAACGTCGATCCATTGGCTGAGCGCCGCCCTGGCGCGTAGGCCGGCCGGCCGGATCGAGCCGCATCACGCCGTTTCGGATTTCAGCATCGTGGCCCCCATGGCAGGGGCGGGGGATGCAACTCCCCCCTACGTTTCGGGGCTGCGCATCCTCGCCGAGCAGGGTGCCGAGGTCCTCATCTGCGTCGCCGACGAACAGGACAGTGCGGTTCCGGCGGTACGCGCTGTCTGGCCACAGGCGCGAATCCTCGTCGGAGCGGACGACACCTTCAATCCCAAGATGAACAACGTCCGCAAGGGGCTGGAAGCGGCGAGTCGGAACGTCGTGGCGCTTTGCGATGCCGGTATCGTCCTGACCCGGGAAGAACTGCGGTGCGCGGCGGCGTCGTTGGGCGGCAAGGTCGGGCTGGTGCTGGCTCTCAAGGTCGCGGAGGAGCCGGGGAATTTTCCTGCCGAGATCGAACGGGCCTATATCGACGGCCATCAGGCGCGTTTTCTTTTGGCCGCCGATCGGCTGGGGCTCGCCGTCGCCTCCGGTGGCGTGACGCTGATTGGCCACGACACACTGCAGGCGATCGGCAATTGGCGCGGCTTCAATCGATGGATCGCGGACGACTATTCCGTCGTGAGGTCGGTGCGGGAGCTGGGACTTCGTACGCAACTTGGCTCCATCATGCCGCGGCTGCCGCTGGGGGAGCGGAACTGGTCGACCGTCTGGCGCCGGCAGGTGAGGTGGGCAAGGACGAGGCTCCGCCTGCCTGTATGGCCCCTGGTCCTGTGGGAGCCCCTCATCGGTGGCCTCGCGACCGGCGCGGCCGGCGTAGCCGCTCTGGCGGGGCTGGGAGGGTCCGCCCATCTGCTTGGGATGGCCGCAATGCTGCATCTCGCCAGCTGGCTGGCCGCGGAGAAATGGTTCATGGGATCCCACGGCTTGGCCTTCGGCGCGAAGGCGGCCGCCGCGGCGATCGTTCGCGAAGCGCTGGCGCCGGTCCTGATCCTCGCGGCCCTGCGCAGCCGCACGATCTACTGGCGCGGCGTGGACCTCGGAGGCCAGTGGCGCGACAGCAGCAGGGATACCGAGTCGAAAGGGAGCGTATGACAGCCATGGCCGCCAGCACCGACATCTCGACCATCCATCTCCCGTCCCGGCTCGATTCCGCGAATTCGCCCGACGTGGAGGCTTCGATCCTGGCGGAGATTCGGCCGGGGCGGCGGCTGATCGTCGACGGCAGCGAGGTCACCTATATGAGCGCAGCAGGTGTGCGGATGCTGGCCACCATCCTCCACAACGCGCAGGAGACCGATGCCAGGATCGTTTTCTGCCGCTTCAGCGGCGTTGCGGCAGACTGCCTCGTGGTCAGCGGCTTTTCCGAACTCCTCGATGTCGCCGACACGGTCGATGCAGCGGCGAAGCGACTTTCTTCCTCAAGATTCGCCAACAGCCCCGAGGACCGCTTGCGCCCCCGCAGCGCCGCGGGTTAATTACTGGCAAGGCTGAGGCTAGACCATTGGGATGGGACGCGGCGCTATATCTGGTGTGGCGACCGTTCCGGACGGAGATAGAGATTTGACAATTTGGAGCTGGCTGCGCGCCGTCGCGCGACCCACTGCCATTGTCCTCAGCCTGGGGGTAGGCGTCGCGGCTTGCACGGCATTGCCGGGCGACGGTCCCTGGATGGGGGGGGCGGCCAGCACCTCGACGGAAGCGCTTCCGTTTGACGTGATCGATCTCACGCCGACGACGATCGCCAACTATCGTGATCCGCCTCCGGTCGACCGTCCGTCGATCGTTTCGACGTTGTCTGCCGGTGGCCGCGTCGCGGTGGCGCCGGGAGATGCGCTCAAGGTTCGTATCTTCGAGCCGTACGAAGGCAGCATTTTCCCGACGATCCAGCGGCCGGGCGCGGATTTCGGCAACCAGCGCGTGACCGACGAGGGCAACATCAACGTGCCGTTCGTCGGGACCGTCCATGTGGCCGGCCTCGATCTCAGCCAGATCGAGAAGAAGATCGCGCAGCAGGTCGCCGCCTCGGGCAAGGCCCAGGATCCGCAGGTCATCGTCGAATTCGTGGCGGACCGCACGCATACCGTCATGGTGTCTGGCGACGTCAAGCAGCCCGGTCGCGTCTCGCTTCTCGAGGGCGTGCGCTCGGTCGTTGAGGCGATCAACCGTGCGGGCGGTCCGGTCGGTGGCTCGACGCAGACTGGCGGATCTCCTTCCAACCAGCTCGAGGTCGTCGTCAGGCGGCAGGGCCAAGTCATCCTGCGCGAGCAGTATTCGGATCTGCTGGCAGGTCGCGACATCGGGCTCCAGAAGAACGACGAAATCGTCGTGCGACCCAATCCGCGGATGTTCACGGTGCTGGGCGCCGTTGTGAAGGCGGGCAACATCGAGATGCCCAAGCACAACATGAGCCTTCTGGAGGCGCTGGGCATGGTCGGTGGGTTGAACGACTCGCGGGCCAACAAAACGGGCGCTTATGTGTTCAGGATGGGGGATCTGCAGAATAATCCCACCGCGCGGGCTAGGGTTTTCCGGTTGGATTTGTACCAACCCGTCTCCATCTTCGTGGCGCAGCAGTTCCCGATCCAGCCCAAGGACGTCATCTACATAACGAATGCGCCTCTCTACGAGTACGACAAGGTCCTGACGTCGATCTACCGCACGTTCTCGATCGTCGGCGTGATGAGAGGCACCGTAATTCCGTCGACTTCCTTCTGATGATGGGGGAGTAATCCCGGGCTCAATCTGGTAGTATTTCGCATGGCGCAGGCAAAAAAATTCACTTGGGGAGCTATCGGTCTCGCGACGGCTGCTGTCGCGACCGGACTCGTCTTGTGGATGGCACCCAGCCGACAGACGAGCAGTGCGCAGGACGGCGCACGGCCCCAGACCCCCCTCATTTCCCGAGGCTATACCGATGCGCCGGCCGGGACGGCCGTCATCGCGGGCGATCCGGCAGGTGGCGGGGTGCTGCTCGAGTTGCGCATCGTCGACGGCCAGAAGGTCAAGAAGGACGAGATTATCGCCGTCCTCTCGAACTATCCGAAAGCTGACATCACCGTCCGGACGACCGAGGCGGAGCTTGCCAAGACCAAGCAGCAGCGAGAGGCGATGCTGAACGGCTACCGCACGGCGGAGATCGCCATGCAGGAAGTCGTCGTGAAATCCTCGGCGGAGGAACTCAAGCTCAAGAACCTCGAGATGCAGCGCTCGGGTAAGCCGCCCGACCAGAAGCAGCTGGAGCTGAACATCTCGCAGCAGAGCCTGGAACGCGAGCAGGCCAAGCTGCGGGTTCAGAAGGAGACCCTTCAGAGCGATCTCGAGCAGATCGACACCGATATCGGCATCATCGAGGCCAGGCTTTCGAATGCTCGAAACACCCGCGAGCAGGCCCTGGTGCGTTCGCCGCTGGATGGCGTGGTCATCCAGATCTACACGCGCCAGGGCGAACGGGTCTCGCCGAGCGGGATCGCCAAGATCGTCGATCTCTCGCAACTCCGCGTCCTTGCGGACGTGGACGAATTGCATGTCGGCCGCATCGCACCCGGTGGCAAGGTCGAGGTCACCTTTCGCGGCAGCCCGACCATCTACAAGGGCACGATCGCCCGGGTCGCCCCTACCGTGAAGCGCATGCAGCGCATCGAGCCCGACGGCGGCTCCTCGACTGACGCTCGCGTGGTGCAGGTCGAGATCCAGCTCGACGATCCTGCGAGCATGCCGCAGGTGCTCGGCCGCGAGACTCGCGTCACGTTTCTCTGATGGCGCTCACGCTGCCAGCCCTCCCGTCGCTGCGGCCGCGGTTGCGCCGATGGTTGTCGTGGCGCCCGGCGGCAACGTTGCAGCGGCTGAGGGCTGCCGCCCGCACCGCGCGGACAATGCCGCTCGGCGCCCAGCAGCTGACGCGCCAGCGGACCAGCACCCTCCTGTCGCTCGCCGGCGTGACGGCGAGCCTGCTCGTCATCTTCGCCCAGCTCGGCATCGAGCGCGCGGTCTACGATTCGGCGATCCGCCTGCACCGCTCGGTGGTCGGGGACCTGATCCTCGTGCCTTACGGCTTCAAGTCGATGCAGCTCCATGCCGAAGTGCCCGCCGCGATGACGGACATCGTATCGGCAAACCCTGCGGTTGCCGGCACGATGCCGTTCTGGTTCGGCGTCATGTCGCTGACGCATCCCGGAATGTCCGGCTCGCGGCGTATCGCCTGGTATGCCGTGGACGTCGAGCGTCCCGCGATCGACGTGCCGGGCCTTCGTGAAAATCTCTACCGGCTGCGCGAGGCGCGTCGGTTGCTCTACGATCGCGAGTCGCGCCCCTATTTCGGCGACTTGGCCGACAAGGTGGGGCCGGGCAAGCCCGAATATCAGGTGCTGGGTCCGCCGGACAATCGCGGGCTGCTGCGCCAGCTTTTCGTCGTCGGGAACTTCGCCCTTGGACCGAACGTCCTCAATGACGGCTCGATCATCATGTCGGAGGACACGATGGCCGAGGTGTTCGGCTCGTGGTGGTCCGAGCGGCCGGCCTTCATTGGCATCCAGCTTGTCCGCGGCGCCGATCGTGACGAGGTGAGGGACGAGATCAACAAGGCACTGGCCGGCCGGGGTGAGGTCATCACGACCTCCGAGTTCCAGAAGCGGGAGCGGGCCTACTGGTCGCGCGAGACGCCGGTCGGCTACATCACCGATCTCGGCTTCGTCATGGGCGTGATGATCGGCATGGTGTTCATCTACTATGCCCAGTACCAGATCATCCGCTTCTACCTGCCGGAATATGCCATCCTGAAGAGCCTGGGCTACGATTGGTGGTTCTTCCTGTTCATGATCGGCCAGATCGGCGCAGCCATCATCACGCCGGCCTTCCTTGTCGCTTTCACGCTCGCGCGGGCGGTGTACGGCGTGACGGAAGCCGCCATGCATCTCGGCATGACCATGGGGCTGCGCGAGATGGTTGTCGCGCTTGTGGCCTGCGTGATCATGACCGCGGTCTCCAGCCTGTTCGCCATACGGCGGCTCTGGAAGGTCGACCCCATCATGCTGTTCGAGTGACCATGAGCACGGAAACGCCGGTTCTGGGCCCCGCCGTCGTCGAGGCCGTCAACGTCCACCATCACTACGGGACGGGACCCCAGCGGGTCGATGTCCTGTTCGACATCAACATGCAGGTGCGCGAAGGCGAGCTGTTGATCGTCACTGGTCCGTCCGGTTCGGGCAAGACGACGCTGCTAACCATCCTCGGCACCATGCGGAAGCCTTCCGAGGGCAAGCTGCGTCTGCTCGGTACGGATATCGTGGGTCTGCACGGGCCCGAGCTCGACGTGCTGCGCAACCGGATCCGCTTCCTGTTCCAGAAGCGAAATCTTCTGTCGTCGCTCACGGCGCTGCAGAACGTGATCGCCGGCGTCTCGACGACGCCCTTGGCCGATCCCGCATGGGACGAGAAGAGGGCCCGCCACCTCCTCGGCCTGCTCGGCCTCGCCGACAAGGCCGCTTCCTGGCCGGACGAGCTGTCGGGCGGTCAGCAGCAGCGCGTGGCCATCGCGCGCGTGATGATCGGTCTGCCCGATCTCATCATCGCCGACGAGCCGACCTCGGCGCTCGACCGCGTCTCCGGACGCGTCGTGGTCGACCAGCTCAAGGACCTGACCATGCGCGCCAAGTGCGCCGTGGTGCTCTCGACCCACGACGAACGCATCTTCGACGTCGCTTCCCGCCGTCTCCACATCGAGGACGGCCGCTGCTTCGAAGTTCCGATCCATTATCACTGACGGCAGCGCCCATGCTGCTCTCGTTCGTGGACCTGATCGTCTTTCTCTGCTTCGTCGCGCAATTCGCGATCGCGGGCTACTTCCTGTACCTCGTGTACTGGCTGTTCGAGCTCCCGCCCGCAGATTCGCGGTCGCCCGAGTTGCCGACCGACCTGCCGCGCGTCCTCATCCAGGTGCCGGTGTTCAACGAACCTCTCGTGGTGGAGCGTGTTCTGGCGGCGGCAGGGGCAATGGATTGGCCGGCCGACAAACTGGCCGTCCAGCTGCTCGACGATAGCGACGACATCACCTCCGACATCGCGGTCCACGCCATCGCCCGCCTGCGTCGCGCCGGCATCGATGCCACGCATGTGCGCCGTGTCGACCGCAGTGGATTCAAGGCGGGCGCGCTGGCCGCGGGGATGGCCTTGGATGACGCGCCCTACGTCGCGGTCTTCGATGCCGATTTCGTGCCGCCGCCCGGCTGGTTGCGGGGCGCCATGGCCGCCATGCTCGCCAATCCGCGGGCGGCCTTCGTGCAGACGCGGATCGAATGGGGCAATGGCGAGACCAATTGGCTGACCCGCGCGCAGCGGCTGATGCAGGATGCCCATTTTGCCGTCGAGCAGGACATTCGGGCGCGCCGGGGCGTGCCGTTCCAGTTCAACGGCACCGGCGGGATCTGGCGCCGCGCCGCGGTCGAGGAGGCGGGGGGCTGGTCGCACGACACGCTGTCGGAAGACCTCGATCTCGTGCTGCGCACCTACCTGAAAGGGTGGACGGGTGTTTTCCTCATGGAGCCCCATGTCGTCGGCGAGTTGCCGCAGAAGATCGAGGATTTCGGCGCGCAGCAAAGCCGATGGTCGAAAGGTTTCGTCCAGGTGGCGCGCAAGCTCCTGCTCCCGATCTGGAATTCAGCCTGGTCGACCGAGGCGAAATTCACGACGACCATTGCACTGGGGCAGCAATTGATCTTCCCGCTGATTGTGCTGATGGTCGTCGGCCTCGTGGTGTCGGTGTTGGGACATGGTTATCTGCCGGGAATCTTCCGGGCCGGCCTCTGGCTCTGGTTCGGCGGCATGCTCGTCGTCCTTGTCGGGATGACCTGGGGCGCCTACCGGAAACTCGCGCGGGGCGATCTCGCGCGCTACGCGGTGACGGCGGCAAGCGTGCCGGCGCTGATCGTCTATCTCGCCTTTGCCAACGCGACATCCATCGTCGGCGCGGGGCTGGGGAAGAAGACCGCTTTCAATCGCACGCCGAAGACGGGCGTCTAGGGGAAGGCGCATGACGGCCATCCTTGCCATCCTCGCCCTGCTTTTCGGCGCCGTTTTCGTCGTCTGCTGCGTTTTGCTGGCCGCCTTCATCGGTAGCCTCCTGTACATGGTCGTCCTGCATCATCGCCTGAAGGAAGACGGCCTTCGACGGGAAGAGACGCTGCTCGCGACGCCGCTACCGGCGGATGCCGACCTGCCGCACGTCGTCGTGCAGATCCCGTCCTTCAACGAGGGAGCCGTAGTACGTCGCGGCGCCGAGTCGGCGGCAGCCCTCGACTGGCCCCGGGACAAGCTTCACATCCAGCTTCTCGACGACAGCACGGACGAGACGGCGGAAATGGTGCGTCAGGTTGCGGCGGACCTTCGGGCGAAGGGTTTCGACGTCGTGGCGCTGCAAAGGACAGACCGGTCGGGTTACAAGGGCGGGGCGCTGCACGAGGCGATGCAGAAGACACCATACAATTTCTTCGCCATCTTCGACGTCGACTACATACCCCCCGTGGACTTCCTGCGGGTCTGCATGCGGCCTTTCTTCGCCGAGCCCGACCTCGCCTTTGTCCAGGCGCGCTTCGACTTCCTCAACCCGCGCGAGAACGCGCTCACGGAAATGCAGATGGTGACGCTCGACGCCCATCTCGGGATCGAGCAGGCGACGCGATGCTGGGCCGGGCATCCGCTACCGTTCAATGGTACTTGCGGCATCTGGCAAAGAGCCGCCATCGATGCCGGTGGCGGCTGGAAAGGCGACACGGTCACGGAAGATCTCGATCTTACCTACCGCGGCTGGGTCAAGGGGTGGCGCGCCCTGTTCCTGACGAGCGTCGGTGTGCCGGGGGAACTGCCGGCCGACACGAAGACCTGGCTGCGCCAGCAACAGCGCTGGCAGGACGGGTTTCGCCACGTCTCCCTGCGCATGTTTCCGGAGATCCTCAAGAGCCGTACCCTGACCTTCTCGTCGAAGGTTGCCGCGTTGCTTCATCTCTGCATGGCGCTCAACCAGCCTGTCCTCCTGGTGGGCGTGGCTTCGGGCATCCTGTCGGGCCTCATGGCCCCCTCGCTGGTTCCCTTGCTGGTGACGCTGTTCCTGATCACCGTTGCCTGGGCGATCTTCTGTGCCGCCACTTTCCTGCGCGCCGGGCACAATTTCATTCGCGGCGGGGAAATCCCGCCGGGCGAGTTTGCCGTGGTCCTGCTGCGTTTCGTCGGCGGGCAGATCGCGACCGTCGTGCGATCGCTCGGCGTTCATGTCAGGAAAGCTTTCAGCAAACCGAAGCCGGTCGTTTTCGATCGCACGCCCAAGAAGGGCGGTTAAGGCGGTTCCAGCCGGAAGGGCCACCGCCAAGCCGTCTTTCTTCGCGACGGATGCCGCGTCCGTAGCGTATTCGTCGACGCGTCCTACGAGAGGACGCTTTCGCGAAGCAGGGGATGGTGTGCGCAGCGCAGTCCGCCGCCCAGCCGGATTGGGCCGTCGAAGGGCACCGGAATGACATCCATCCCGCGGGACCTCAGTTCTCCGATGACGCGGACATTGTCGGCATCCGCCATCATGCGGCCTTCCTCCAGGATCAGGCCGTTGGTGGCGAGCAGCGCGGCTTCCTCGACCGAGACGGCGATTTTGTCCCAGTCGCGCAACGTCATCGGAAGGCCGTCGACCAGCTTGTCGGGGCAGTAGATCAGAAGGCCTGGCCTGACCAGCGCAAGGGCGCAATCGAGATGCAGGACGTTCGATTTCATCGCCACCGGGACGACGCGGTAGGGCGCGCCCAGCAGCGCCTGGAGCCAGTCTGCGCCTCCCAGGTCCGAAGCGCAGCCCGAGATGCCGACATAGATCTCGTACCCGTTGAGCAGGGTGTCGCCGCCCTCGAGATAGGGGCCGTCGACGCCGTTCGGCGATCCGAACGGCGCCGTCGACCAGCGCGCGCCGTGTTTCTGCACCATCTGCTGGATGACTGGGCGCAGGCCGAAGCGTTCGCGCTGCCGGCAGATCAGGCGCAGCGACGCGTCTATCACGTGATCGCCGACGACGATCATGGGATCGCGCGGAAAGAGCTGGAGTCCTTCGCCATGGGGTGCGAGGAAGGCGCGTTCCACGCCGGTCAGGCGCTGAGGGCGATGGACCGTCACGCCTTCCCGGGCCAGCCGCTCGGCGAAGGCATCGACCTGTTGCTCGCAACGCCGCGCCCAGTCGGGATCGACGTCGATCAGCCTTCGGCCTGCGTTCACGCGCGAGAAATCGGCGACTTCCGGCGTCATCCACCGCGCCGATTTCTCGTAGAAGACGACAAAATCCTCGGCCGGCGAGATGCCGACGACGGCTTCGCGCAGCTTGCCCCATTCATGATGGGCGCCGAAGCGCACTTCAGACCCGTGCGTAAATATCTTCGTAGCGGACGATGTCGTCTTCCTCGACGTAGTCGCCTGTCTGCACCTCGACGACTTCGAGCAGTTCCTTGCCGGGGTTGGCCAGGCGATGGATGCCGCCGATTGGGATGTAGGTCGATTCGTTCTCGTGCAGCGTCATGATCTTGCCGTCGAGCGTTACCTCGGCAACGCCCTTCACCACGACCCAGTGTTCGGCACGGCGGTTGTGGCTCTGCAAGCTGAGCTTGGCGCCCGGTTTGACCGTGAGGCGCTTGGCACGGAACCGCTCGCCACGGTCGATGTCCTGGTAGCTGCCCCAGGGGCGGTGGATCACGGCATGCTCGGTCGCGGCGCGATGCTTGCCGTCCGACATGCGCTGCACGACGTCTTTGAGGCGCGGCAGGTTTTCCCGGTGTCCGACCAGGACCGCGTCGTTCATGGCGACCACGACGACGTCTTCCACGCCGATGACCGCCGTCAGCGGGCCGTCCGAACGGACATAGGAATTGCGGACATGGTCGATCTCGACCGGCCCTTCGGTCACGTTGCCCGAGCTGTCGGCATTGCCGACGTCCAGCAGCGCGTCCCACGTCCCGAGGTCGGACCAGCGGAAGCGGGCCGGCACGACCCAGCATTTGTCGGTCCGCTCCATCACCGCGTAGTCGATCGACTTGGCCGGCGCCTTGGCGAAGGCTGCGGCATCAAGGAAGACCGTGGACCCGGTGACCTTGGCTTTGGCGACGGCTTCTTCCGCAGCGGCGGCCATCTCGGGCTCGAAGCGCATCATCTCCGAAAGCAGCAGGTCTGGCGGGAAGAGGAAATTGCCGCTGTTCCACAGCAAGCCCTCCGCGATGTAGCGCAACGCCGTCTGGGCGTTTGGCTTCTCGACGAACGCCGAAACCTTCATCACGGGACCGATATGCTCGCTTCCCGGCCGGATGTAGCCGTAGTCGGTCTTGGGTTCTGTCGGCGGGATGCCGAAAGTCACGATGCCGCCCTTCTGCACGGCGTTGAGTCCGTCGCGGCAGCCGGAGCGGAATTCCTCGGATCCGATCACCAGATGGTCCGAGGCGAGGGCGAGGACGGCCTTCGAGCCGAGATTGCGGGTGTAGGCTGCGGCTGCCGCCATGGCCGGTCCCGAATCCCGCCGCGACGGTTCCACCAGGATGTCGATCTCGATCCCGACTTCCTTGGCCTGCTGCTCCGCCATGAAGCGGTAGGCGTCGTTGGTGGCGATAACGGGTCGGCCGAAGAGGCCGCGGTCCGCGACCCGGACGAGCGTCTGCTGGAAGGTCGACTGCTTGCCGAGAAGCGGCACGAACTGCTTGGGCATGCTCTCGCGCGACAGCGGCCACAGGCGCTTGCCTGAGCCTCCGACCAGGATGACGGGCGTGATGAGAGACATGGCGGCTGCCTTCTTCGATGAGGGAGCTAGCGGGCGGCTGCGGCCGCGTGATGGGCCGCGATATAGCCGAAGGCGAGGGCCGGGCCAATGGCGATACCCGACCCAGGATACGCACTTCCCGTATCCCTGGTCATGTCGCTACCGGCTGCATGGAGGCCCGGATATGTCATCCCGACACGCGAAGGCGCCGACATGACCATCCGGGGCAAGACAGGGGGTACCAAGCGATTGGCGCACTAGCACGGAAATGGGAATCTGTTTTCGCATTATTTATGCGGAAATGGCGGACGTACCGTGAACCGGCCGCTACCAAGCCGCCGATGGGGAAGATCATTTCCGTCATCGCGGTGCCTGGTGACCGAGATTCTCCTCGCGCCGCCGGCGGGCTTCCGTTTCCACGGCCTCGGCAAGAGCCGGGATGTGCGAGGCGATCTCGTAGAAATCGCTGGCGTAAAGGACGAGCAGGGTGGTCGGCCGTACCGTCACGATCGTGGCTGCGCGTGGCTGGCGGTTGAGCAGCGCCATCTCTCCAAAGAATGCGCCGTCGTCCAGCCTGATGCAGGCCCCTGTCGGCAAACGGACCTCGACTTCGCCTTCTGAGATGAAGAACATGGAATCGCCGGGATCGCCCCTGCGCAGGATCGTGACGCGGCCCGGATAGTAGCGCGTGCGAAGCTTGCCCACGATCTCGGAGAGCGTAACGACACCCAGCGACGCGAAGATCGGCACGCGCGCCACCTGGTCCCAGACCCGCAGGTACTCCCGCCGCCGTTCTTCCTGGGCGAAGCCTGTCGCCAGCACGCCGGTCAGCAGCGCCAGCACTGCGATGCCGCTCACCATGAGCAGGGAGCCGACCATGCGACCACCCGTCGTCTGGGGCACGACGTCCCCGTAGCCCGTCGTCGTGAGGGTGACCACTGCCCACCAGAGTGCGTTTGGCAGGCTGCCGAATGCCTCGGGTTGCTTCCCGCGCTCGAGCATATGAGCTGCCGTCGCGGCCGAAATCAGCAGGATGACGAAGACGATGAGTACGCTGGCGATGGCTGCCCGCTCGTTCGAAAGGACGCGCCCCAGTGTCCCGAACGCCGGCGCATGCAGGCCGAGTTTCAGGATCCAGAGAATGCAAAAGATCGATGCCGCGTCGGCCGCGCCGAAGGCGTATCCGCCGGCGAGCAGGAAGGCGGGCGTGATCGCGAGCAGGCTGATGAGGCCGGCCAGCGAAGACGCCCATCTCATGCGCGCCACCGAAGGGGGCAGCTCGTTGTAATGGCTGGCCTCTGGAGCGACCCACAGCCTCGCCAGGTACTCTGCGATAAAGAACGCCGTCACTGCCCAGATGGCGCATTGCAGCAGGAGCCGGCCATCGTCGGGCAGCTCGTCGATCGACAATACGATGATTGCCAGGAGGCCCACGAAGAGGACGCCGAAATGAATCGTCCTCCACCGCCGCGCAGCCGGGCTGGGGTCGTTTGGCCGCAGGATGCAGTGAACCTGCGTTCGAAGTGAATTGGCCGCAGCCGACACGAAAGAACCATAGGCGCGCTGGCCTGCGAATTGCAACGAAATGGCACGCAGTCTACGGTCGTTCGCTCGCGTCGCAGAGGTCGAAAAACAAAGTGATTAACGATTTGCGTATCGCCGTAGATATCGGTGGCACATTCACGGACGTGGTTCTGGAAGAGGGGGCGCGGCGTCTCACGCGGAAACTCCTGACCACCCCGCAGCGGCCGGAGCAGGCAGTGCTGGACGGTATCCGCCAAATCCTGACCGACGCCGGGCGAAGCTTCGCAGACATCGCGGTATTCGTTCACGGAACCACCTTGGCAACCAATGCCGTCATCGAGCGGCGTGGCGCCAGGACGGCCCTGATCGCGACTCAAGGTTTCCGCGACGTGCTCGATATCGCGAACGAAAGCCGCTACGATCAATACGACCTCAGCATAGAGAAGCCGAAGCCGCTGGTGCCGCGGGCGCTGCGTTTCACCGTGCCCGAGCGAATGGATGTACACGGCGCCGTACGTCTGGCGCTCGACGAGGATGCCGTCGGGGATCTGATCGGCCCCTTGAAATCCGCCGGCGTGGAAAGCGTCGCGGTGGCCTTCATGCATTCCTACGTCAACCCGGCGCACGAGCGGCGCGTGCGGGAGCTGCTCAAGGCCGCGCTTCCGGAGCTTCGCGTGACGCTTTCAAGCGAGGTGTGCCCCGAAGTCCGCGAATACGAGCGAACGTCGACGGCCGTGGCGAACGCCTATGTCCAGCCGCTCATGGATTCCTACCTGGCCCGCATGCAGGAAGCGCTGGCTGCAGAGAAGTTCGGCGGAACGGTCTATCTGGTGACGTCCGGCGGCGGCCTGACGGCAATCGAGACGGCGCGGCGCTTCCCGGTCCGGCTCGTCGAGTCGGGGCCCGCTGGCGGCGCGATCTTCGCGGCCCAGGTCGCGGCTCGCGCCGGCGAGTCGCGGGCGTTGAGCTACGACATGGGCGGCACCACGGCAAAGGTCTGCCTGATCGACGATTACCAGCCGCACACCGCCCGCGTCTTCGAGGTCGACCGGGCGGCGCGTTTCCTGAAAGGGTCCGGCCTGCCGGTTCGCATCCCCGTCATCGAGATGGTCGAGATCGGGGCCGGGGGTGGCTCGATCGCCCGGCTCGATGCCCTGAAGCGGGTGACCGTGGGCCCCGAGAGTGCCGGCGCGGAGCCTGGGCCCGCCTGCTATGGCCGGGGCGGGCAGCATCCGGCCGTCACCGACGCGAACGTCGTCCTGGGTACGATCGACCCGGCGCACTTTGCCGGCGGATCGATCCCGCTCGACATCGAAGCGGCCCGCAAGGCGCTGGATCGCGACGTCGCCGAGGGGATCGGTCTGTCGACCGAGATGGGCGCCTATGCCGTCTACGAGATGGTGTCGGAGAACATGGCAAGCGCCGCGCGCGTGCATGCGGTCGAACGCGGATCCATCGTCAACCAGTACACGCTGATCGCCTTCGGCGGCGGCGCGCCGCTCCATGCCGCCCGAGTGGCGGAGAAGATCGGCGTGCAGCGCGTCATCGTGCCGCCCAATGCCGGGGTCGGCTCGGCAGTGGGCTTCCTGGCGGCGCCTGTTTCGTTCGAGCTTATTCGCAGTCGGTATATGCGCCTCGATGCCTTCGACGCACCGGCGGCGACTGGCCTGCTCGACGAGATGAGCGCCGAAGCGACGGCTCTGGTGAAACCCGGTGCGCGGGGCATGACGACGTTCGAGCGTCGCGTGGCCTTCATGCGCTACATCGGGCAAGGCCACGAGATCATGGTCACGCTGCCCAATCGCCCGCTGGCGAAGGCCGACGCCGAAGAACTGCGGGCCGCTTACGAGCGCGACTACGCGATGCTGTTCGAACGTCATATTCCGAATGCGGCGATCGAGATCCTGAGCTGGTCGGTGCAGGTCTCGACGGAGGCGAAGCGCCCGGAAGTGCAGGGAGCGGCCGGTGCAGCGCCGGCGCCGCAGCCGGTAGGACGGCGGCCGGTCTTCGACGGCCGGAGCGGCCGCTCCCTCAATGTACCGGTCTACCGCCGCGAGCGGCTGCCCGCCGGCAGCCGCTTCGACGGCCCGGCGATCGTTGCGGAGGACGAGACGTCGACGTTCGTTTCGGCCGCTTTCGCCGCGCATGTGGACGCGTCGGGATGTATCGTGATGGAACGCAAGAGCGCCTGAGGAGCATTGCATGACCCAGTCAAACAGCGTCGGCCTGATCGATCTGCAGATCATGTGGAACCGCCTCATCGCGGTGGTCGAGGAACAGGCGCAAACGCTCATGCGCACCGCCTTCAGCCCGATCGTGCGCGAGTGCGGCGATCTCTCGGCGGGCGTGTTCGATCTCGACGGCCGCATGCTGGCGCAGGCCGTCACGGGTACGCCGGGCCATGTCAATTCGATGGCCGAGTCGGTCAAGCACTTCCTGACCCACTTTCCCGTCGCCACGATGAAGGCCGGCGACGCCTACATCACCAACGACCCGTGGATGGGAACGGGGCATCTCAACGACTTCGTCATCACCACGCCCTGTTTCCGCAATGGCAAGCTCGTGGCGCTGTTCTCCTGCACCAGCCACTTGATGGATATCGGTGGTATCGGCTTCGGTCCGGATGCGACGGACGTGTTCATGGAGGGGCTCTACATCCCCATGTTGAAGCTGTTCGACCAGGGCAGGCCGAACGAGACTCTTCTGGCGATGATCCGGGCCAACACGCGCCAGCCCGTCGATACTGAAGGCGACGTCTATTCCCTCGCGGCCTGCAACGACGTCGGCGCACGTCGCCTGGTCGAGATGATGGACGAGTTCCAGATCGAGTCGCTCGACGAACTCGGCGACCACATCATCGCGCGGTCGCGCGAGGCGGTTCTGGCCGAGATCGCGAAGCTGCCCAAGGGAACCTGGCGCAATTCGATGACCGTCGACGGCTACGACGAGCCGGTGACGCTGAACGCGGCCCTTACCGTGTCTGATACCGGCATACACGTCGATTTCAGCGGCACGTCGGGGGTGGCGCGCCGCGGCATCAACGTGCCGCACGCCTACACCACGGCCTATACTGTCTTCGGCCTGGGCTGCGTCGTGTCGACGAATATCCCGAACAATGCAGGCTCGCTCGAGCCGCTCACGGTCTCGGCGCCGGAAGGAAGTATCCTGAATGCTCCGAAGCCATGCCCGGTCGCATCGCGTCATGTCATCGGCCAGATGCTCCCCGACGTCACGTTCGGCTGCCTGCGCCAGGTCGTTCCGGATCGCGTTCCGGCGGAGGGAACCTCCTGCCTCTGGAACATCAACGTGCGTGGCCGCCTCAAGGGCGGCGAGGGCGGCAATTATGGGTTCGGCATGGCCATCACGTCGAACGGTGGCACGGGAGCGCGACCCGACAAGGACGGCCTGTCGGCGACGGCCTATCCGAGCGGGGTGCGGGGCACTCCTGTCGAGATCGCCGAAACCCAGACACCGCTGATCTTCTGGCGCAAGGAATTCCGGCCCGACTCGGGCGGCGCTGGCCGCACGCGCGGCGGCCTCGGTCAGGTCATGGAGATCGAGAGCGGCATAGCGGAGCCCTTCGATCTTCTGGCCGCTTTCGATCGGATCGACCATCCACCGCGCGGCCGGGACGGGGGTGCAGATGGCGAGGCAGGCATCGTGGCGTTGAAGTCGGGGCAGAAGCTGAAAGGAAAGGGCTTCCAGCTCATCCCGCCGGGCGACCGTCTCATCGTCATGACGCCGGGCGGCGCCGGCATCGGCGCGCCGCGTGAGCGTGATCGGATGCAGGTCGCCACCGACCTGGTCGATGGGCTCATTTCGCCGGAATCGGCCGAGAAGGTCTACGAGTTCAAACCGCCGCAGGCCGCGGAATAGGCCGGCGACGACGATACGGGGAACGGTAGTCAATCAACGAATGGGGGCTGCGATGAAGCTGGGACGCAGGAAGGCCTTGAAGGCCGGTGTGGGCGTGGGTGCGATGGCGATGGTCGGCGCGCCGGCCGTGGTGAGTGCGCAGGCGCCGCTGAAGCTGCCGCTCGCAACCGTGTGGCCGGATGGGAATTTCCATACGGTCAACGTCAAGCGCTTCGCCGAGGAAGTGAAGAAGGCGACGAACGGCGCCGTCGACATCGACGTCAAGGCGGGCGGCCAGCTCGGTTTCAAAGGTCCCGAGCAGATGCGCGCCGTGCGCGACGGCCTCGTGCCGATGGCGGACATCCTGAACATCCAGCAGATCGGCGACGAACCGATCTTCGGCGTCGAAGGCATCCCGTTCATCTGCAACAACATCGAAGAGCTGAAGGTACTGCACAAGTATCTGCGGCCCGAGTACGAGAAGGTTCTGCTGAAGAACAACCAGACCATGCTCTACACGGTGCCGTGGCCGACGCAGTACCTGCATCTCAAGATCAAGGCGGAGTCGCTGGATGCGCTCAAGGGCATCAAGATCCGAGTGCCCGACAAGAACGCCCAGGAAATGTGCAGTGCCATCGGCATGGCGCCGGCCCTGATTCCCTGGGGTGAGACGATCGCGGCGCTGTCGTCCGGTGCTGTCGCGGGCGTTTCGACCTCGTCGGTCTCGGCCGTGGACGGCAAGTTCTGGGAATTCCTGAAGTTCTTCCACCAGACCAATCACGCCTGGTCGTCGGAGATCGTCACGATCAACAACGACACCCTGAAAAAGATCTCGCCGGCCAACCAGAAGATCATCGTCGATCTCGCGAAGAAGCTCGAACCCGAGTTCTGGCAGTCGTCGCTGCAGGCCGACAAGGACAGCAACGCACGCCTGATCGCCGGGGGCATGCAGCTGGTCATCCCGCCGCCGGCCATGACGGCTGAATTGCAGAAGAAGACGGCGCCGATGATTGCCGACTTCTATAAGCGGGTCCCTGCGGCCGAGAAGCCGATCAAGGCCTATCTGGCCGAGATGAAGCGCGCGTGAGCAACACCAGGCCCAATCCCAACACGGGCGCGCCGCCTGTTCTGCGCGCCTTCCTCGATGGCATCGACATGTTGGGCCGGCTCGACGGCTGGATGGGAGCCGCCTGCCTGGTGGCCCTCACATGCCTGATGTTGGGCGAGGTGCTGGTCAGGGCGCTGTCGGACGTCTTTCCCTGGGTGCCGGCGGATATCCCCGTCGCCTGGGAGTACGGCTCCTACCTGATGGCAGCGGCCTTCACTTTCGGTGCCGCGATGACGTTGCGCGCCGGTGGTCACATCCGGGTCACGCTGGTGCTCGCGCGCATCGGGCCTGAGGCGCGGCGCTGGCTCGAAACCGTCCTGGCGGCGCTGGGCGTTGCCTTCTCCGGTTATCTCGCGCTCGCGATGGTGAACTTCACCTGGCGCAGCTTCGTGTCGGACCAGGTCTCGATCTCGAGTGCGACGCCGCTGTGGATTCCGCAGGCGCTGGTCACTTTCGGGATCTGTCTGTTGGTGATGCAGTTCGTCGCGCGGTTCTTCCAGGCCCTGTTCGGCCTGCCGCTCGAGGACCTCAACATGCGCGCCGGTTCGGTCGCAGAGTAGTTTGCCGCGCGAGTTGATAATCCGATGCTTGAAGTCGTCCTCACCATGTTCGTCGTGCTGTTCGCCTTCCTGGCGGGCGGCCTGTGGATCGGCTGGACCCTGGCCGTCACCGGCACGGTGCTGCTGGCGGTCTTCCGCGACATTCCCCTCGACAAGCTGCTGGCCCAGTACACCTGGAACATCCTGACCACCCAGGAGCTGCTGGCGCTGCCGCTGTTCATAATCATGGGTGAGATCCTGTTCCGGACACGGTTGTCGCAGACGCTGTTCCGGGGCCTGTCGCCTTGGGCGGCAATGCTGCCGGGGCGGCTGCTGCACGTGAACGTCATCGGCTGCACGATCTTCGCCGCCATCTCGGGCTCTTCCGCCGCGACGACCCAGGTGGTGGGCCGCATCTCGCTCACGGAGCTCCTGAAGCGCGGCTATTCCAAGGACGTGGCGGTGGGCTCGCTGGCCGGCGCAGGCACACTCGGGTTCCTGATTCCGCCGTCAAACATCATGATCATCTACGGCGTGCTGGGCGACGTCTCGATCGCCAAGCTCTTCACGGCGGGCTTTATCCCGGGGTTTCTTTTGGCGGGCTGCTTCATGGGATGGATCATGATCCACACCGCCCTGAAGCCCGAGCTGGTGCCGGAAGCAGAGCGCAAGGTGCGAATCGCCACCGCGGCGGAGTTCCTGACCTCGATTCGCGAACTGGGACCGGCGGTGTTCCTGATCCTTTGCGTGCTGGGCTCGATGTATGGTGGCCTCGCGACCCCGTCGGAGGCCGCCGCCGTCGGCGTGCTGGGGGCGCTGGTGGTCGCCGGTATCCAGCGGGAACTGTCGCTGCCCGCCCTGAAAGCCATTGCCATCGGCTCGGTGCAGACCTGCGCCATGATCGCCTTGATCGTGCTGGGGGCATCGATCCTGGGCAGTGCCGCCGCCTTCCTCGGCATTCCGGCGGCCGTCGCCGAGTTCGTGAGCAGTCTCGGCCTGTCGTCCTTCATGCTGATCGTCGCCCTGATCGTCTTCTACCTGATCCTGGGATGCTTCCTCGACGGCTTCAGCATGATCGTCATGACCCTGCCGATCGTCATGCCGATCGTGAAGAACGCCGGCTTCGATCCGATCTGGTTCGGTGTCTTCCTCGTCCTGGTCGTCGAGATGGCGCAGATCACGCCGCCCGTAGGCTTCAACCTGTTCGTGATCCAGGGGCTGACCGAGGATGGGCTGGGTTACATCGCCCGCGTGACGCTGCCGTTCCTCGCCATCATGATCCTCTTCACCATGGCGATCGCCATTTTCCCGGATATTGCCCTCTGGCTTCCGCGCTATCTCAGCGGCTAGTCTGCCCCTGGGGTAGAAACCGGGGGCATGAATGGATCCGCGCCAGGTTAAGACGGCAGCCGATGCACGCAAGATCGTCAAGGAGCGCGGACTGACCCACGTCAAGGTGGGCGTGCACGACATCGACGGCATCCTGCGCGGCAAATACCTCCACGTCGACAAGTTCATCGGCGCGCTCGACGGTGGCTTCGGCTTCTGCGACGTGGTGCTCGGCTGGGACATGAACGACCAGCTCTACGACAACGTGACCTACACCGGCTGGCACACCGCATATCCCGATGCGATGGTGCGTATCCTGCCGGAGACCTGCCGCGAGATCGCGACCGAGCCTGGCAATCTCCTGTTCCTCTGCGAGTTCGTCGACAAGGCCGAGGAGATCTGTCCGCGCGCCGCCCTGCGCCGCGTCCTGGAGCGCGCGAGGAAGCTCGGCTTCGAGGTCAAGGTGGGCTTCGAGTACGAGTTCTTCGTCTTCGCCGAAACGCCCGACTCGATTCGCGAGAAGGGCTATCGGAACCTGAGGCCGATCTCTCCCGGCTTCTTCGGTTATTCGGTGCTGCGCAACTCGGTGCTGAGCGACTGGTATCGCGACCTGCTCGCCATGTGCGAGGCGATGGACATGGGGATCGAGGGCCTGCACACCGAGACCGGCGCGGGCGTGCTCGAAGCGGCATTGCGTGTCGACGACGCGTTGGCGGCGACCGACAAGGCCGCCCTCTTCAAGCTCTTCACCAAGGTACTGGCGCAGAAGCGCGGCTGGCTCGCCACCTTCATGGCCAAATGGTCGAAGGATTGGCCGGGTTGCGGCGGCCACATGCATATGTCGCTGTGGAAAGGCGGCAAGCCGGTGTTCTTCGACGAGAAGGCGCCGCACCGCATGAGCAGGACGATGCGTCAGTTCGTCGGCGGCCAGGCTGCATTGATGCCGGAGTTCCTGGGCATGGTCGCCTCCAACGTGAATTCCTACCGCCGGCTCGTTCCCGGCTTCTGGGCGCCGACGGCGTCGAGCTGGGGTGTCGAGAACCGGACCACCTCGCTGCGTGTCATTCCCGGATCTGCCAAGTCGACACGCGTCGAATATCGCGTCGCCGCCGCCGACGCGAACCCCTACCTGGCCCTTGCTGCGGCCATCGGTTCGGGCCTGTGGGGCATCGAGAACGACATCGATCCCGGCGAGCCGGTCAAGGGCAACTCCTATGATCGCAAGCATCCGGCCAAGGCGCAGCTTCCGCGCACCCTGATGGAGGCAGCCGGGCGCCTCAAGGCCTCGAACCCGGCCCGCGATCTCTTCGGCGAGGCGTTCGTCGATCATTATTCTGCAACGCGTGAATGGGAGGAGCGGGAGTTCCGCAAAGCCATCACGGAATGGGAACTCGACCGCTACATGGAACTCGTCTGATGTCACTCGTCGGCAACTGGAACTATCCCACCGCGATCCGCTTCGGTGCCGGTCGCATCAAGGAACTGCCCGACGCCTGCAAGTCGGTCGGCCTCAAGCGTCCGCTGCTGGTGACCGATCCGGGTCTGGCCAAGATGCCGATGATCTTGGATGCGCTGTTGGCTCTCAGGAAGAACGGCATCGAGGTGGCGTTGTTCAGCGAAGTGAAGCCCAATCCGGTGGCGGCCAATGTCGAGGCCGGTATCCGGGTGTTGCGGGCAGGGAAGCATGATGGCGTGATCGGCTGGGGCGGCGGCTCCGGCCTCGATACGGCGAAAGCCATCGCCTTCATGGCCGGACAGACCCGTCCGATGTGGGATTTCGAGGATATCGGCGATTGGTGGACGCGGGCCAATCCCGCCGGGATCTATCCCTCGATTGCGGTGCCGACAACGGCAGGCACCGGATCGGAGACCGGCCGGGCTTCCGTCATCACGGACGAGGCGACGCACACGAAGAAGGTGATTTTCCATCCGAAGATGATGCCGGCGATCGTCATTGCCGATCCGGAGCTGACGGTCGGCTTGCCGCCGAAGCTGACGGCCGGCACGGGCATGGACGCCTTCATCCACTGCTTCGAAGCGTACTGCGCGCCGGGCTATCACCCCTATGCCGAAGGCATCGCCGTCGAGGGCATGCGCCTCGTGAAGGAAAACCTCGCGCGTGCCGTGAAGGACGGGCGGGACATCGAGGCGAGGGCGCACATGCTAGCGGCGTCGCAGATGGGATCGACCGCCTTCCAGAAAGGCCTCGGCGCCATCCATTCCCTGTCCCACCCCGTCGGGGCGGTCCTCGACACCCATCATGGGCTCACCAATGCCGTGGCGATGCCCTATGTCGTTCACTTCAACCGGTCGGCGATCGAGGAGAAGGTGGTCCGCCTCGCGCGATGGCTCAACCTCCGCGCAACGACTTTCGACGGCTTCATGCAATGGATACTCGACCTGCGGCGCGAGGTCGGGATCCCGCATACGCTGGCCGATCTCGGCGTGAAGATCGAACATCTCGACAAGTTTGCCGAAATGGCTGCAGCCGACCCGACCGCAGGAGGCAATCCCGTGAAGGCAGGCGTGCCGGAGATGCGCAGGATGTACGAGGCCGCTGTCGGCGGCCGGCTCTGATGTCGGCCGCCTTCCCGGCCCATGCCCGGGTCGTGATCGTCGGGGGCGGCATCATGGGCTGCTCCACTGCCTATCACCTCGCCAAGCTCGGCTGGAAGGACATCGTGCTGCTGGAGCAGGGGCGGCTGAGCGGCGGCACGACATGGCATGCGGCAGGCCTCGTCGGACAGCTGCGTTCCTTCCAGAACCTGACGCGGCTGATCCGCTACAGCACGGAACTCTACTCGAAGCTCGAGGCGGAAACCGGGCTGGCGACGGGCTGGAAACAATGCGGGTCGCTCACCGTTGCGCGGACCGAGGAGCGTATGACGCTGCTCCGACGGTCGGCCGCCATGGCGAACGCGCAAGGCGTGGCCTGTGAACCGTTAACGCCCGAGCAGGCGGGCGAGAAGTACCCGATCATGCGCATCGACGACCTGGTCGGGGCGGTGTGGTTGCCGGGCGACGGCAAGGCGAACCCGGCCGACATCACCCAGGCGCTCGCGAAGGGCGCTCGTACCGGCGGCGTCCGCATCTTCGAGAAGACGCGGGTCACCGCGATCGACACGAAGGAGGGGCGGGTCGCCGGCGTGCAGACGACGCAGGGACCGATCCAGGCCGATATCGTGGTCAACTGCGGCGGCCAGTGGGCTCGCCAGCTCGCGCGCAAGGTCGGGGTCACGGTGCCGCTCTATTCGTGCGAGCACATGTACATCGTCACCGAGAAGATGGAGGGCGTGCCGCGCGACCTGCCGGTGATGCGCGACCCCGACGGTTACATCTACTTCAAGGAAGAGGTCGGCGGCCTGCTGATGGGCGGTTTCGAGCCGGATGCCAAGCCGTGGAACAAGGATGTCATCCCCGACGATTTCGAGTTCGGCATGCTGCCGGACGACTGGGACCAGTTCCAGATCCTGATGGACAATGCCCTGGTCCGAGTCCCGGCGCTGGAGAAGACAGGGATCAAGACCTTCATGAACGGGCCCGAGAGCTTCACGCCCGACATGAATTACATCCTGGGCGAGGCGCCGCAGCTCAAGGGCTTCTTCGTCGGAGCCGGCTTCAACTCGATGGGAATCGCGAGCTCCGGCGGCGCAGGCATGGCGCTGGCGGAATGGATCGTGGCTGGCCAGCCGACCATGGATCTCTGGCCCGTGGACATCCGCCGCTTCGCAGGCTTCCACGGCAACGACACCTGGCTGCGGAGCCGCGTCGCCGAGACGCTCGGGCTGCATTACAAGATGCCGTGGCCGCAGCGCGAGCAAGAAAGCGGGCGCCCGTTCCGCCGTTCGCCGCTTTACGATCGGCTGAAGGCACGGGGTGCCTGGTTCGGGAACAAGATGGGCTGGGAGCGGCCGAACTGGTTCGCGGGCGCGGGCAGGGAGCCCGACATGCAGTATGGCTGGGGCCGCGATGCATGGTTCGATGCGGTCGCGGCGGAACATCGTGCCGCCCGCGAAGGCGTTGCCATCTTCGACCAGACGTCGTTCGGCAAGATCCTCGTCCAGGGACGGGATGCCGAGGCGACGCTGCAGCGGCTTTGCGCGAACGACGTCGCCGTCGCGGTGGGTCAGACGGCTTATACGGCGGTGCTGAACGAGCGTGGCACCTTCGAGAGCGACCTCACGGTCGCGCGCCTTGCCCCCGACCGGTTCCTGGTCGTCACAGGGTCGGCGCAGCCGGTCCGCGACATGGATTGGCTGGCGCGCCACATCCCGGTGGACGCGCATGTCGTGCTGACGGACGTGACGTCCGCCTGGAGTGTATTGTCGGTGATGGGGCCGCGCAGTCGCGCGCTTCTTGGGGCTGTCAGCAAGGCCGACCTTGGAAACGAAGCCTTTCCGTTCGGGACCATCCGCGAGGTCGACCTTGGTTACGCGACGGTGCTCGCGTCGCGGCGAACCTACATGGGCGAACTCGGCTGGGAGCTCTACGTGCCGGTCGAGTTTGCCGTCACAGTCTTCGAGACCCTGCACGAAGCCGGGGCGGCCCACGGGCTGAGCGACGCAGGTTACTACGCCATCGACACGCTGCGGCTGGAGAAGGGCTACCGTGCCTGGGGACGCGAGCTGACGCCCGACGACACGCCGTTCCAGGCCGGGCTCGGCTGGGCGGTGAAACTCGACAAGGCGGGCGGGTTCGTCGGTCAGGCGGCGTTGCAGGAGGCGCGGACGAAGCCGCTGGTCCGGAGGCTGGTTTCCGTGGTCCTGGAGGATCGGGAGCCGCTCCTGTGGGGCGGTGAAGCCCTGTTGCGGGATGGCCGGCCGGTCGGTGACCTCACATCGGCTGGCTATGGGCACACGCTCGGTGCCTCGGTCGGGCTGGGCTATGTCCGGCGGCTCGACGGCGTTCCGGTCGATGCGGCATGGCTGCAGGGCGGCCGCTTCGAGGTCGATCTGGCGGGAACGCGGCTGGCCGCGCGGGTCTCCCTGAAGGCGCCCTACGATCCCGCCGGGGCGCGCATCAAGGGCTGATCCGTGCTCTTGAGGCGCGTCTCGGCGAGCTCGCCGGCAGCCTCGAGGATGGGATAGGCCGCGGTCGTGAGATGGCCGTTGATCCGCTTCAGGTCGCGAATGACATCCATGTGGATCGAGCTCGTCTCAATCGATTCCGGGCGCCCCTCCCGGAGACGGCCATAATGGCGGTCTGCCGCGCGCGTCTCGGCCTCGCGGATCGAAGCCTTTTCCGCGACGAGGCGGCGGGCGAGGGCGATGTCGCGCGTGGTGAACACGTTGAGGGCGAGTCGGAGATTGTCCAGCACATGGGCATGGAACGCGCGGAGGTCGGCCGTGCCGTCGGCCGAGAAGGAATAGCGGTTCTTGATCTTCTTCGCGGCCAGTTCCATCAGGTTCTTGTCGATGATGTCGCCGACATGTTCGAGGTTGGTGACGAAGGTTAGGATCTCGACGTAGCGCTTGCCGTCCTCTTCGCTCAATTCGTTGCGCGAGGTCTGGACGAGGTAGAGCTTGATCGCCTCGTAGAGCCTGTCGACTGCGTCGTCTTCGGCCTCGATGGATTTTACCGCGCGTGCATCGTTCTTCTCGAACACCTCGATGGTCTGGCGCAGCATGTCGGCGACCTTGTCGCCGAGATTGAGCGTCTCGCGCATGGCGCAGGCCAGCGCTTCGGTCGGCGTGTCGAGGACGTTCGGATCGAGATGGCGCGGTTGCCCCGGGTCGTCGGTCGTCGGGCGATCCGGCACGAGGCGACGGCAGAGCGCGGCCAGCGGATCGTTGAGCGGCAGGAAAATGATCGCGGCGACGAGGCTGAAGGCGGTATGGAAATTGACCAGCAGGCGGGCCGGATTGGCGTCGACCATAGCGAGCCAGGTGTGGATCGGACCGAGCGCGCACAGCAGTCCGACGCCGACGATGGTGCGGGTGATGAGATTGCCGAGGGGGACCCGGCGCGCGTCGACGTCGGTTCCGGATTGGTCGAAGTACGGCGCCACCGCGCCGCCGATGTTCGCGCCGATGACCAGGGCAAGGCCCAGCTTGGGCTCGATGATGCCGGTGCTGGCGAAGGACATGACCAGGAGGACGGTCGAGAGGCTCGAATGGATGGCCCAGGTCGCCGCCGTCGCGACGAGAACGGCGATCACGTATTCGTCCTGCAGGCCCTCGATGACCGCGACAAAGGCCGGGGAACCGCGCAGGGGAAGAGCCGCCTCTTCCAGCAGGTGCAGCGAGAGCAGCATCAGGCCAAGGCCGATCGCGACGCGGCCCAGGTGCCGGGGCTTCTCCGAGCGGCTGGAGAGGAACGAGATCACGCCCACCGCGATCATAAGGGGCGAGATCCAGTTCAGGTTGAAGGACAGGATCTGGGCGGTGAGGGTCGTGCCGACATTCGCTCCCAGCATGACGGCAAGGGCGATCGACAGCGGGATGAGCCCGCGGCCCGCGAACGAGGCGAGCAGAAGGGCGGTCGCCGTGCTGGATTGGAGGATGCCGGTGAGGCCGATGCCACCCAGGAAAGCGGTGAACCGGTTGCGCGTGCAGGCGCCTATGGCGCGCCGCAGGCTGGCGCCGAACGCGCGGGTCAGGCCCGTGCGCACCATGCGCACGCCCCAGAGCAGCAGGCAAACGCTGCCCAGGATGCTGAGAATGGTGGTTACACCCTGCATGTGCGGGACCCTACGCTTGCTCCGAAGGCGATGAAAGTTTTTTGACTGTTTTGTTACGACGCCATCCGGGTCGCTTCTTCCATGAAGGCCCGGACCAGCGCGACGCGCCGGCGCTCCTGCAGGCAGGCAGCATACTCGGCCACTTGAAGATCGGCGTCGGAAACGACGATGCGGCGGAAGCGGCGGTCCTCTCCCAGTTCACTGTCGAACACGGCGCCGACGCCAAAGCCGGCGGCGACGGCCTCCCGGACACCTTCCCGTGTCTGCACTTCGACGATGGCGCCTGGTCGTATGTCGGCAGCAGCCATGGCCTGTTCGAGCACTTCGCGCGTGATGGAGCCGCGCTCCCGCAGAACGAGTTCCTGGCCTGCGAGCCTGGCGAGCGGCACGTGGCTCTGTCGGGCCATCGGATGCCGGGCCGGTACGAAAAGGACGAGCCTATCGGTGCGCAGGCGCACCGCGTGGAGACGCGGATCGGACAGACTCTTGGCCATGACGGCCACGTCTGCCTCGTGGCGCAGCAATCGGTCCAAGACCACGGCCGAATTGTCGATCGAAAGGGCGAATGTGAGCCCGCCTGCCCGTTCGCGCAGGGCGGCCATGATGGGGACGACGTGATGGGCCGAGTCGGCCGCGATCCGCAAATGCCCGCGCGTCAGGGCCTGCTCCCCCAGCAGAAGGGCGCGCGCCTCGTCCTGGAGGGCGAAGAGGCGCGTCGTGACCCCATGCAACTGGCGGCCTGTCTCCGTGGGTCTTACGGAACGGGCGCTTCGGTCGAACAGGCGCACGCCGTAGGCATGCTCCAGCGCCGTGACCTGCCCGGAGAGGTTGGGCTGGCTGAGGCCAGAGGCACGCGCCGCGGCGGAAAAGGAGCCCGCCTCCGCCACGAGATGAAAAGCACGCAACTGCGTGGGTGTCATATTTGTGAAACCAATAGTTGGCATCGATATTATATACTGGACGGATAGAAGTCGCGAGCCGATCATTTGCCGATGTCCACCGCCAAGCCTGCCGCCTCCGAAACCGGCGATCCGCTGCTGCTGACGCCGGGTCCGCTCACCACCTCCGCCAGCGTCAAGCAGGCCATGGTCCATGATTGGGGATCGCGCGATCAGGGGTTCATCGCCATCAACAGGATGGTCCTGGAGAAGATCGCGGAACTGGCGGGGGGTGCCGGCACGCATGTGACGGTTCCCGTCCAGGGCTCAGGCACTTTCGCGGTCGAGGCGATGATCACGTCCTTCGTGCCGAAGGGCGGCAAGCTGCTGGTGGTCATCAACGGTGCCTATGGCCAGCGCGCCAAGAAGATCGCCGAGATCGCCGGCCGAGCCGTCGCCACCTACGAAACACCCGAGGATACTCCGCCGGACCTCGCGAAGATCGAGGCGCTGCTCGCCGCCGACAAGACGATCACCCATGTCTTCGCGGTCCATTGCGAGACGACGTCGGGTATCCTCAATCCGATCGCAGACATCGCCGCGCTGGTGGCGAGGCTGGGCCGCCGCCTGCTGGTCGATTCGATGTCGGCGTTCGGCGCGATCGAGATCGACGCCCGCAAGGTGCCGTACGACGCGCTCGCGGCCTCCTCGAACAAGTGCCTCGAAGGCGTTCCCGGGCTGGGATTCGTGGTCTGCCGCAAGGAGGCGCTGGCAGAATGCAAGGGCAACGCCACGACCCTGGTTCTCGACCTTTTCGACCAGGCCGAGGCATTTGCGAAGACGGGGCAGTACCGTTTCACGCCGCCGATCCACGTCATCGTGGCACTCGGCAAGGCGATCGAGGAGCATGCCGAAGAGGGCGGGGTTGCCGGTCGCGGTGGTCGCTACCGCGAGAACGCGAAGGTCCTGATCGACGGCATGCGCGCGATGGGTTTCCGGACGCTGTTGCCGGATGATCTTCAGGCGCCGATCATCGTGACCTTCCACATGCCGACCGATCCGCGGTTCGTCTTCCAGACTTTCTACGACGGGCTCAAGGACAGGGGCTATGTGATCTACCCGGGAAAGCTCACCGTGGCCGATTCCTTTCGGATGGGCTGCATCGGTCGGCTCGACGCCGGGCATATGCGCGGCGCCCTGGCGGCGGTCCGCGAGGTACTGGACGAGATGAGGGTCAGCAACGGCGGACCGGCACTCGCTGCCGAATAGGAGAACGAGACATGTCACCCGACAGCCTGAACGTGAGCGGCGGCGAGATTTCCGTGAACGGCCGGTCCTATCGCCTGCCCAGGGATCCCGTGGTGGTGGTGTGCGTCGACGGATCGGAGCCCGGCTACATCGAGCGTGCGGTCGAGGCGGGGCAGGCGCCCTGGTTCGGCAAGGTGCTGAAGAACGGTACCAATCTGGTGGCGGATTGCGTCGTGCCGTCTTTCACAAATCCCAACAATCTGTCGATCGTGTCCGGTCGTCCGCCGGCGGTGCACGGGATTTGTGGCAATTACTTCCTCGATCCCGAGACGGGCAAGGAAGTGATGATGAACGATCCCAGGTTCCTGCGCGTCGAGACGTTGTTTCCGGCCTTCCAGCGGGCTGGCTGCCGCATCGCCGTCGTGACGGCAAAGGACAAGCTGCGTGGGCTGCTGGGCAAGGACCTCGAACTGGGCGCTGGAAAAGCCTGTTCGTTCTCGTCGGAGAAGTCGGACAAGGCGACGCTTGCCGACAACGGTATCGACCATGTGAACGAGCTGGTCGGCATGGGCGTGCCGGATGTCTACAGCGCAGGCCTGTCGGAGTTCGTCTTTGCCGCCGGGGTCAGGCTGATGGAGCGCGACCGGCCGCAGATCATGTATCTGTCGACCACGGACTACATCCAGCACAAGCATGCGCCGGGTACGCCGGTCGCCAATGCCTTCTACGCCATGATGGACGGCTACCTCGCGAAGCTCGACGAGATGGACTGCACCATCGTCGTCACCGCCGACCATGGCATGAATGCCAAGTTCGGCGCCGACGGACAGCCGGACGTCATCTATCTGCAGGACCTGTTCGACGGCTGGACGGGCAAAGACAAAGCGCGTGTCATCCTGCCGATCACCGATCCCTACGTCGTGCATCATGGCGCCCTGGGCTCGTTCGCCGTCGTCTATTGCGACACGCCGCAGGAGTGGGCGGCCCGGTTGAAGGCCATGCCCGGCATCGAGGAGGCCCTCACGAAGGAAGAGGCTGCTGTGCGCTTCGAGCTTCCGGCCGACCGGCTGGGCGATCTCGTGGTCGTGTCCACCAGGCACAAGGTCCTCGGAACGTCGGCCAGCCGGCACGATCTGTCGGGCCTGACCGAGCCGTTGCGCAGCCATGGCGGCATTTCGGAGCAGCGCGTGCCGCTGCTCTGCAATCGCAAGCTCGCCAACGGCGACGTCGGTTCGCATCGCTGGCGCAACTTCGACGCTTTCGATCTCGCCCTCAACCTCGTCGCCTGAAGGCCCATCAAGATGGATACGATCACGCGCACGGGCTCCGACGTCCGGCATGAATATCTTCGCATCGCCGGCCGGAAGGTCGAAACCCATGCACGCCTCGAAGTGCGATTTCCCTGGGACAATCGTCTGGTGGGCACGGTCCCGCGCGCCACGCCGGAGCTGGTGGCGGAGGCGTTCCAGATCGCCCACGACTACAAGCCGAAGCTGACGCGCTACCAGCGCCAGCAGATCCTTCTCAAGACGGCCGATCTTCTGGTCTCGCGCAAGGAAGAGCTGTCGCGTCTGATCACGCTCGAATCGGGTCTCTGCCTGAAGGATTCGCTCTATGAGGTAGGGCGCGCCTACGATGTCTTCACGTTCGCCGGCCAGCTCTGCCTGCAGGATGACGGGCAGACCTTCTCGTGCGACCTGACCCCGCACGGCAAGTCGCGCAAGATCTTCACGCTGCGCCAGCCGTTGAACGCCATCTCGGCGATCACCCCGTTCAATCATCCGCTGAACATGGTGGCGCACAAGCTTGCCCCGGCGTTCGCGACCAACAATTGCGTGGTGCTGAAGCCCACGGAATTGACGCCGCTCACGGCGCTGTTCCTGGCCGACACGCTCTACGAGGCGGGCCTGCCGCCGGAGATGCTGTCCGTGATCACCGGCAATCCGTCGGACATCGGCGACGCCATGATCGTCGATCCACGCGCCGATCTCGTCACCTTCACGGGGTCCGTCCGGGTGGGCAAGTACATTGCCGAGAAAGCGGGCTACAAGCGCATCGTCCTGGAACTTGGCGGCAACGATCCGCTGATCGTCATGGAGGACGCCGATCTCGACAAGGCAGCCGACCTGGCGGTGGCGGGCGCGACCAAGAATTCCGGCCAGCGCTGCACTGCCGTGAAGCGCATCATTGTCGTCGACCAGGTCGCCGATGCCTTTGTCGAGCGGGTCCTTGCCAAGGCGCGCAAGCTCAAGGCGGGAGATCCGCTCGATCCGGAAACCGACGTCGGGACGGTGATCCACGAACGCGCCGCGACGTTGTTCCAGGACCGTGTCAGCGAGGCTGTCGCGAAGCACGGCGCCCGGCTCCTTCACGGCAACGACCGCAAGGGCGCGCTCTTTCCGCCCACCGTCGTCGACCATGTCGATCCCCAGGCGGAGCTGGTCCGGGAGGAGACGTTCGGTCCGGCCATACCCGTGATCCGCGTCAAGGATATCGATCACGCGATCCGGGTCTCGAACGGCACGGCCTATGGCCTGTCGTCGGGTGTCTGCACAGACCGGCTCGACTACATCACGAAGTTCGTGGACGAGCTGCAGGTCGGCACGGTGAATGTCTGGGAGGTTCCGGGCTATCGCATCGAGATGTCGCCTTTCGGTGGCATCAAGGATTCCGGCCTGGGCTACAAGGAAGGCGTCCTCGAGGCGATGAAGAGCTTTACCAACGTCAAGACCTGGTCGCTTCCCTGGCCGGGCTGATGCGCGGTGTGCAAGTCTCCGCACCACGAGGGGCAAAGCCCTGTGCGTTGGGAAAAAAGCATATGAAGATATCCAGGGCGCAGATTTGACGGAGACCCGGCGATGGACACCCGCGCATACACCGGCAGCTGCCACTGCGGCGCCGTAGCTTTCGATGCCGACCTCGACGTTTCTTCGGCACTTAAATGCAATTGCTCCATTTGCTGCCGGCTTGGCGCCGTATGGGCCTTCACCCCGCGCAGCAGGTTCCGCCTCAAGACCGATGCATCGAAACTCGCCGACTACCAGTTCGGCAAGAAGCGGCTGCATCATCGCCATTGCGCAGTCTGCGGTATCGAGACTTTCGCGGAGGGCGCCATGCCGGATGGCACGCCGACGGTCGGTGTAAATCTCCGGTGTGTCGAGGGGCTCGACGTGGATACGCTCTCCCCGAAGCCCTGGGACGGACGTAGCCTCTAGGCTCGGCATCCCGAGGAGCCGGCCGCAAGGCGCCGGATCCCGATTGGGTCGGGGAAGCGATCCTTCTGGCATCTCGTCCATCTGCCCAGATCTCTCCGATGGCGGCTGTGAAGCTGCGCCCGCTTCGAAGCGCGGCAATCGTCCCGCTTTGGCATCGACCGTGTGTCGTTCTACAAAGAGACGCATCGTCGGCAAGCGTGTGAGCAGGGGGAGCGGATGAGCGTTAGCCAGGCCGAGAAGGCGACTAAGTTCAAGGCGTTACATCAGCGTCCGGGGGCCTTCGTCATCGCAAATCCGTGGGATGCAGGATCTGCGCGTATCCTTGCGGGACTAGGCTTCGAGGCCTTGGCGACGTCCAGCGGTGCGAAGGCCGGTGTCCTCGGCAGGCGCGATGGCAAGGTCACACGCGATGAAGCGCTGGCCAATGCGCGGCTTATCGTCGACGCGACGGACCTGCCCGTCGCCGCCGACCTCGAAAAGGGATTCGGCGACACGCCTGCCGACGCGGCAGAGACGATTCGTCTCGCTGCCGGCGCCGGCCTCGTCGGCGGATCGATCGAGGATGCGACCGGGGACCCCGCCAGACCTCTGTTCGATCTCGACGGCGCCGCGGCGCGTATCAAGGCCGCGGCGGACGCGGCACGGGCTCTCCCCGTGCCGTTCGTACTGACGGCGCGGGCCGAGGGATTCCTGCGCGGGAAGGGCGACCTCAACGACGTGATCAAACGCCTGCAGGCCTACGAGGCCGCCGGAGCGGACGTGCTTTTCGCACCGGGGTTGCCCGATCTCGCGGCGGTCAAGAAGGTCTGCGGCTCGCTGAACAAGCCTTTCAACTTCATGGTCGGGATCAAGGGTAAGTCGTTCAGCAAATCGGAACTCGAAGCGGCCGGCGTAAAGCGCATCAGTCTCGCCACTTCCCTGTGGCGGGCTGCGATGACCGGCCTGATCGACGCGGCCAGGGAGGTCAGGGAGCGGGGAACCTTCACCTATCTCGACCGGTCCGTGCCGACCCTCGAGATCAACGCCTTCATGAAGGATTGAAAGGATGTTGACCGAAGAGGAGATGAAGCGGTTCGCGGCCGAGGAACGGTACCGCCATGAAGTGCGGAAGTCCCTGGAGGTACCGCCACCGCCTGCCGCGGTCCCGGCAGCCGTACCGCCTGCGAGGAAAGGCTGGGGCAGCAGGGTCTATGAGTTCCTGAACAGTTCGGTGGGTATGTGGCTGCTCTCGTCGGTCGTGCTGACGGGCGGCGCGGCCATGCTTCAGCAGATCCAGCACAATCACGAGATCGAGCTGAAGAACAGGCAGGACGTCATCAGCCACCGTTTCGAGATCGAGCACCGGCTGGACAGCATGGTGTTCCTGTTGCGGCGCGCAAAGACGGTGGGCGATGCGAAAGCCGCCCTCAGCGGTGTCTTCAAGAGTTCGATCCCGCTGACCCCGGAACTCCAGAACCGCAGCCTGGCGTCGCTCTATCTCGCGATCTATCCGCTGCTGGTGGGCAGCGACAAGCAGAAGACCGCGCAAGCTTACAAGCTCGTGAAGCAGCTGGAAGAAGTCGAATTGCTGCTCCAGCCGAGACCCGACGATCAGGCGCTCGACACGGCGCAACGCAACCACATCACCAAGCTGATCACGTCGATCCAGCAGCTCCACTTCGCGGAAGACAGTCCATGACCCGCCGTTCGTGCGTTGGCATTGTGTGGCGGGAGCAGGGCTACGGCTTGTCGATTGCTCCTCCGCTTTCGACCCAATCCTTGAATGCGCCGAGATTGTAGACTTCGCGATAGCCGAAATCCCTGAGCACCTTGCCGCTCAGGGCCGACCGGCCTCCCGACGCGCAGTAGACGATGACCGTCTTGCCCTTGTCGAAGGCCTTGTCGTGGGAGGGCGCATCCGGATCGGCCCGGAATTCCAGCATGCCGCGGGAGACGTTGACCGCGCCTGCGACTTTCCCCGAATCCGCTACTTCCATCGGGTCGCGGACATCGACGACCAGCGTGTTGCCACGCGCGATGAGTTCCTTTGCCTGTTCCGGCGTGATCCGGGGAACTGCCTTGTTGGCAGCCTCCAACATCTGCTTGACGCTGTTGGTCATGATTTCCTCCTGGTGTCGTGTGTCCAGCCTGGCGAAGACGGGCGCCGGCATGCCGAAGATTTGAAAGGATATGCAACCGGTCCAGGCTAGAGTGCCTCAACGATAACGTCCGAGGAAACGTCATGACAGCCATTTCCCGTCGTCTGTTCGTTCTGGGAGCCGCGGGTGCCGGGACCTTGCCCGCCGCCGGACGGGCCCAAGCCTGGCCGAACAAGCAGATCCGCATGATCGCGCCTTATCCACCCGGAGGCGGTGTCGACACCGTGACGCGCGCTTTTTCCGACAAACTCGCGCCACGGATCGGCCAGACGATCGTCGTCGACAACCAGCCGGGTGCCGGGGCGACGATCGGCGCGGCAGCGCTCGCCCGCAGCGCTCCAGACGGCTACACGCTCATGGTCGGCAGCCTCGTCGACTATTCGATCGCGCCTTACTTCCACCAGGGGCTGGCGTTCGACATGGAGAGGGACTTCGTCCCGGTCGTGGAGATCAGCAACGGGACGGTCGGCGTGCTGGTGACACCCGACTTGCCGGCGAAAAGCGTGCAGGAGCTTGTCGCCCTGGCAAGGAAGGAGCCGGGCAAGCTTTCGTACGCTTCTTCCGGGTTCGGTGGCCTGATCCATCTCAACTACGAGATGCTCCGCCAGATGACGGGCGCAACCATGACCCACGTTCCGTACAAGGGCACCTCGTTCTTCCAAGCCGATCTCTACGAGGGGCGCGTCCAGGTCTCGATTGACAATGTGCTGGCGCACCTGCCGCACATCGCTTCGGGTAAGGTGCGTTGCCTCGCGGTCACGTCCCGGACACGATCGCCGCTCCTGCCGGAGGTTCCCACGATGGCGGAGGCAGGCGTTCCAGGCTTCGAGTCGGCCACCAACTACACGCTGTTCGCACCGAGGTCCGTGCCGGCCGACATCGTCTCGCGATTGAACACAGCGGGGAACGAGCTGATCGCGGAGGCCGACTTCCGCGAGCGCATGCTGAAGCTCGGAATCGTCCCCGCCGGAAGTTCGATCGCCGAGGCCGCCGCGCGCATGGCAGCGGAGAAGAAGAGGTGGAGCGAGGTGATCGAGAAGGGCAACATCAGGCCGAGCTGAGGTCGGCGCCGCGCGGTCGCTGTTGGCGGTGCCCGCGCGTCCGTTCGCGCGTGGCAGTGAAGGGAACGGTTGTCCGGTGAGCTTGCGAGTATTCCATGGCTGGCGCGTCGTCGCGGCCTGCTTTGTCATTGCCTCGTTTGCCTGGGGGCTCGGTCTTTTCGGAAGCAGCGTCTATCTTCAGGCAGTGACGGCCGCGCATGGCTGGCCGGTCGCCGAGGTGGCCGGCGCCATCACCCTGTTTTTCCTGGTGAGCGCCGCCATCCAGCGTTTCGTCGGCCGGAGCATCGACCGTTGGGGCCCCAGGCCTACGCTCTCGGTGGGCGCCCTGTCGATGGTGGCGGGCGTCGCGTCGATCGGGCAGGTGGACCAGGCTTGGCAGCTCTATCCCTGCTTCGTCCTGGTCGGCATCGGCTGGTCGACCTTGTCGACGACGGGAATCACCGCGACCGTCGCCCCCTGGTTCGAGCGCCATCAGGGACGCTCCATGACGCTTGCGATCATGGGCGCCAGCATCGGGGCCATTGTGGGCGTTCCGGCACTGCTTTTCCTTCTGCGCCATTTGGGGCTGGCATCGGGACTTGGCGTTGCGGCCCTGATCGCCGCCTCAATCCTGCTGCCGCTGATCTGGCGCGTGCTGCGCTATCGCGGGCCAGCCGAACTCGGCCAGCGACCGGACGGCGCCTCCGTGGCAGGTCCGATCGATGCCCATTCGCCGTCGCCGCCGGTTGCCCATGCCGGCAATCGCCGACTCCTGCTGTGGAGCGCGGCCGCCGCCTTCGCACTCGGTCTCACGGTCCAGATCGGCTTCATCACACACCACGTGGCACTCGCCCAGCCAGTGCTGGGGACGAGCGGGGCAGGATGGCTGGTCAGCGCCACTGGCGGGACGGCGTTCGCGGGACGTCTCGTGCTGGCGCGGATCGTCGACCGCGTCGACGTGCGCGCTCTGGCAGCGCTGGTGATGCTCGGCCAGACCGCTTCGCTGCTTGCGCTCTTCTGGTGGCCGACGGCGCCCGTCCTGATCACTGCAAGCCTTGTCTATGGGTACGGCATCGGCCATGTGACGACGCTGGGCCCGATCGTCGTGAGGCGCGAGTTCGGCGCCGCTGCCTTTGGCGCGACCTACGGGACGGCGGCCACCGCGATCCAGTTGGTGTCCGCGTTCGGGCCTGCCCTGTTGGGCTTCCTGCGCGATGGTTTCGGTGGCTATGGGCCGGGCCTGGCGGTCGCGTCGGCCCTGACATTGGCCGGCGCCGGGATCCTGTTCGCGGGTGGCCGGTTTGCCCGCCGGAACGCGAGTTGCCAACACCGGGGCTTTCCGCAATGAAAGCCGAATGGATACGATCGTTGCCCTGACGTCGGCAGATCCGGGCGTCATCGAACATCTCGACGTGCTGATCGTCGGCGCGGGCCTTTCCGGTATCGGGGCGGCGTGGCATTTGCAGGACCGCTGTCCGGGCAAGAGCTACGCCATCCTGGAGGCGCGGGGCGCGAGCGGCGGAACCTGGGATCTCTTCCGCTATCCGGGCATCCGCTCCGATTCCGACATGTACACGCTGGGCTACCGGTTCCGGCCGTGGAAGGACGCCAAGGCCATCGCCGACGGCCCGTCGATCCTGTCCTATATCCGCGAGGTCGCCAGCGACCATGGGATAGACCGCAGGATCCGTTACCATCATCGCGTCGTGGGCGCCTCGTGGTCGAGCGCGGACGCACGCTGGACTGTCGAGATCGAACGCGGCCCCGGAGGCGAGCGTCTCGTTCTCACCTGTGGTTTCCTTTGGCTATGCAGCGGTTATTACCGCTACGAGAAGGGATACGTTCCCGATTTCGCCGGCGTCGACGGCTTCAAGGGGCAGATCGTCTATCCGCAGCACTGGCCGCAGGATCTCGACTATGCCGGCAAGAAGATCGTCGTGATCGGTTCCGGGGCGACCGCCGTCACGATCGTGCCGTCGATGGCCGAGACAGCGGCCCACGTCACGATGCTGCAGCGCTCGCCGACCTATGTCGTCGCGCGACCGGCACAGGATCCGGTGGCCAACAAGTTGCGGCGCAACCTGCCGCTCGGCCTTGCCTACATGCTGACCCGCTGGAAGAACGTCCTGCTCGGCATGTACTTCTACCAGATGTGCAAGCGGAAGCCGGAGAAGGTGAAGGGCCTCATCCTGGGAGGCGTCCGCAAGATGCTGGGGCCCGACTACGACGTCGGGACGCATTTCACACCGCGCTACAATCCCTGGGACCAGCGGCTGTGCCTGGTTCCCGATGCCGACCTGTTCCGCGCGATCCGCAAGAAGAAGGCGTCAGTCGTCACCGACCGGATCGAGCGGTTCACGGCGACGGGAATCCGGCTGAAATCCGGCACGGAACTGGAGGCCGACATCGTCGTGATGGCGACCGGTCTCGTCCTGCAGCCCTGGGGCGGCGCGAAGCTCGCCGTCGACGGCAAGCCGGTCGAGCCGCCGCAGACCATGATCTACAAGGGCATGATGTATTCCGGCGTGCCGAACCTCGCGGCCGTGTTCGGCTATACAAACGCATCGTGGACGCTGAAGGCGGATCTCGTCTGCGAGTATGTCTGCCGTCTGCTCAACCACATGGATCGGAACGGCTACCGCCAGGCCATGCCTCGCAACGACGATCCCACACTCAAGGAAGAGCCTTGGGTGAATTTTTCGTCCGGCTACATCCAGCGGGCGCTGCCGCACCAGCCGAAGCAGGGCAACAAGCGGCCCTGGAAGCTCTACCAGAACTATGCGCTCGATCTTCTGAGCCTGCGCTACGGCAGCGTGCGGGATCGTGCGATGCGCTTCACCTGAACGACACGGTGACCGAGCCGAACGGGCCGAAATCGGCGACGTAGATTTCGCCCGGCTTCGGGGCAAGCATGCCGGTGAGGGTGCCGGTGCTGACCAGCTCGTCCGCTTTCATGCCGACGCCTGTCCGGGAGAGTTCGTTGGCGAGCCAGGTGAGGGGCACCATCGGATGGTCCAGTGCGGCTGCCGCCGTGCCCTTGCGGCGCACGACGCCGCCGGCCGAAAGGATAGCCTCCTGACCCGCGATGTCGCGGCGGCGCCAATCCGGGATGGCCGATCCGTACACGATGGTGCCGGATCCGGCACCGTCGGCGAGGATGGCGGGAAGCGGTGGAAAGGCCTCGTCGTGGACGAAGCGGCATTCCGCGAGTTCCAGGCCGGGGTGTAGCGAGGCGACCGCGTCGGTCACCTCTTCGATGGTGTAGGGCTTCTCGCGCGGCGGCAGGTCCGCACCAAGCCTGGCCTGGTATTCGACTTCCGGAATCGGGCTGGCAAGCGTTGCATGCACTACCTCAAGCGGGGTCTCCTGGGCGAAGTAGACGCGGCCATAGATCGGGGAATCGGTACGCAGCGCCTTCTGCATCTCCTCCTTCATGGCGGCGATCTTCCAGCCCCTGACCGGCCAGCCCAGCTCCTCCGTCACCATGCCGGCGACGCGATAGGCCGTCTCGTTGTCGGGCGGCACGAGGCGTGGATCGAGTCCGCTTCGGCTGCGGCGGTCGTGCCGCAGACAGGCGAGGAGACGAGCGAGTTCCCGTTGCGTCGCGTGGTCCATGGGTGTTCCTTAGCAGAAAGCGGAGGGCGTGCGATGCGGACACAGGCGGAGAAAGCGCAGGAGTTTCGCGACCTGCATCGACGCGAAGGCCTTCTCCTGCTGCCGAACCCCTGGGATGCGGGTACGGCGAAGCTTCTGCAGTCACTGGGCTTCGAGGCGCTCGCGACGACGAGCCTGGGCATGTCGAGCGCATTGGGGCGCGTCGACGGCGATAACGCGATCAGTCGGGCCGAACTGCTTGAAAATTGCCGGGTCATCGCGTCGGCGACCGATCTGCCGGTCAATGCCGATTTGGAAAACGGGTATGCCGACGATCCGAAGCAGGCCGCTGCCATCCTTCGAGACGCGGCCGAGATGGGGATCGTCGGAGGGTCGATCGAGGACTGGAGCGGCGAGCGCATCTACGATTTCAATCACGCGGTCGAGCGTGTCGCCGCCGGCGTCGAGGTCGCAAGGTCGCTTCCCATCCCGTTCACCTTCACTGCAAGGGCGGAGAATCTGATCCGGGGCGTCAGTGACCTCGACGATACGATCCGCCGCCTGCAGGCGTTCGAGAAGGCAGGCGCCGACGTGCTGTATGCGCCGGGCCTGCTCGACCTTGCGGCGATGCGAACCGTCGCCTCGGCGGTAAAGAAGCCGCTGAATGTCGTGATGACCGGCGTCGATCCCAGCCTGACGGCCGAAAGCATCGCCTCGGTTGGCGTCAAGCGCATCAGCGTCGGCGGTTCGCTGTCGCGCCTGGCCCTTGCGGCCTTCATGAGGGGCGCGAGGGAGATGAAGGATGGCGGGTTCCTCTGGTTGCGCGACACCCTGGCGACAGCCGATCTGAAACAGGTCTTCAGAGACGAGCGGGCGAGAGATGATCGGGCGGCTGGCGAGTGAAAAGCCGGCAGAGGACCGTCAGGGCTGTCTGCGCACTATTCGGACCTCGACGGGGCCGTCTCGCGATCTGTCTTGCCGACCGTTGTCGTGAAGCAACTCCTGCACCTCTGGCGCGGACCTTGCAAGGCTCAGGTTCCTGACGCTGCAGGCGTCTTCCGCGGGCGGGAAACTGGTGGAAGAGCGTTGAGCGGGCCGGAGGCGTAACATAAGGTTCATGCAGGCCCGATACGGAAAGAGCTCGGGTTCACAGGGGGAAAGAAATGTTCGAACGCAGCATCTTCAGGCGGGCCGCGCTGGCGGGCGTCGCCGCCGTTGCCATGGCCGGCCTCGTGCAGCCCGCCTTTGCGCAGAAGACGCGCCTGACCGTCTATACGGCCCTGGAGAACGATCAGCTCGATCCGTTCAAGAAGGCCTTCGAGGCCGACAATCCGACCATCGAGATTGCCTGGGTGCGCGATTCGACGGGTGTCGTGACGGCCAAGCTGATCGCCGAGAAGGACAATCCCCGGGCGGACATCATCTGGGGACTTGCAGCGTCGAGCACCGCTCTGTTTGCCTCGATGGGTATGCTGGAGCCTTATGCTCCGGTCGGTGTCGACAAGCTGAAGCCGATGTTCCGCAGCGGCAAGACCCCCGACACGTGGGTCGGCATGGACGCCTACCTCTCGCTGGTCTGCTTCAACACGGCGGAAGGCAAGAAGGGCAACAAGCCGGTCCCGACGAGCTGGGCCGATCTCACCAAGCCTGAATACAAGGACTCCATCGTGATGCCGAACCCGGCCTCGTCGGGCACCGGCTATCTCACGATCGCGGCCTGGCTGCAGATCATGGGCGAGGAGGCCGGCTGGAGATACATGGACGCCCTTCATCAGAACATAGCGCAGTACATCCATTCGGGCTCGGCCCCCTGCGTGCAGGCGGCCAAAGGCGAGCGCCTGATCGGCATCGGCCTCGATATGCGTGGCGCCTCGGAGAAGACGAAAGGGGCGCCCATCGACCTGATCGTGCCGAAGGAGGGGTTGGGCTGGGAACTCGAGGCGACGGCCATCGTGAAGGGCACGAAGCATCTCGAGGCGGCCAAGAAGCTCGCCGACTGGGCCGTGACCAAGAAGGCCAACGAGCTCTATGCCAAGACCTATGCCGTGGTGGCCCTGCCTGACGTCAAGGCTGCACCGGTGAATTATCCGGTCAATGCCGAGCCCGGCATGATCAAGAACGACATGGAGTGGATGGCGAAGAACCGCGAGCGCATCCTGGCCGAGTGGACGAAGCGCTACGACGGCAAGTCCGCGCCCAAGAAGTGAGCTACCTCGAGGTCAGGAACCTCTCGAAGCGGTTCGGCGACTTCACGGCCCTCGGCGACGTCTCTCTCGACGTCGCCGAGGGTGAATTCGTCTGCTTCCTGGGGCCATCGGGCTGCGGCAAGACCACCTTGCTGCGCGCCATTGCCGGCCTCGATCCGCAGACCGCCGGCACGATCCGACAGAAGGGACGGGATGTCTCCGCCCTGCCGCCGGCTAAGCGCGATTTCGGAATCGTCTTCCAGTCCTACGCTCTGTTCCCCAACCTGACCGTGGCCGACAATGTCGGCTACGGGCTGGTGAGCCGGCGGGTCGCGAAGGCGGAGATCGGCCGCCGCGTGGCGGAGCTGCTGGCGCTGGTCGGCCTGCCCGACGCCGGCGCCAAATATCCCGCCCAGCTTTCGGGCGGGCAGCAGCAACGGGTCGCGCTGGCGCGCGCCCTTGCGACATCGCCGGGCCTGCTCCTGCTCGACGAGCCGCTCTCGGCGCTCGACGCGCGCGTGCGTCTGCGCCTGCGTCACGAGATCAAGGCCCTGCAGCGCCGGCTCGGCGTCACCACCATCATGGTGACCCACGACCAGGAAGAGGCGCTGACCATGGCCGACCGCATCGTGGTGATGAACCATGGTGCGATCGAGCAGGTCGGCGCGCCGCAGGAAATCTATCGTCGGCCGGCCTCGGCCTTCGTGGCGGATTTCGTCGGCGCCATGAACTTCCTGTCGGGCCAGCTGACGGCGGCGAACCGGGCGCGCGTCGCCGGCCTCGAATTCGCCTGCCCGTCCCAGGAAGGCCTGGCGATCGGGCAGGAGATCCGGCTTTGCGTCCGTCCCGAGGACGTGAGAGTCCGCGACCTGCCCTCCGACATCCCGAACCGCTTGCCGGTCGAGGTGGTGGAAATGGATTTCGTCGGTGCCTTCTGTCGCGCAAGCCTGCGCGGACGCTCGGCGCCGGACGTCACGCTGATTGCGGATTTCTCGAGCAACCTGATCCGTGACCTCGGCGTCGACATCGGCACGAAGCTGGACGTGGCGCTGCCACCGGATCGGCTGAGGGTATTCGCCGCTTGAGCCTGGCCTCTCGCTCGCTGCGCGTCGGCCTGTCGCGCGACGACCTGCTCATGCGAGCCGGCGTGGTGGCGCTGGCCTTCATCCTGCTGGTCATCGTCGGCCTGCCGCTCTGGTCGCTGCTGGCAAAAGGCTTCGAGGATCGCGACGGCAGGTTCGTCGGGCTGGCGAACTACGTTTCGTACTTTTCGACACCGGCGCTGTTCAATTCGGCGCTCAACAGCTTCCATGTCGCCTTCGTCAGCACGGCGATCGTGGTGCCGCTTTCCTTCCTCTATGCCTACGCGCTGACACGGGCGGTCCTGCCCCTGCGTTGGCTGTTCCAGGGAATCGCGCTGATCCCGATCTTCGCGCCCTCGCTCCTGCCGGGCCTTGCGCTGGTCTACCTCTTCGGCACACAGGGCTTCTTCAAGGCTCTTTTGGGGGGCGGCTCGATCTACGGTTTCGACGGCATCGTGATCGCGCAGGTCTTCTACTGCTTCCCCCACGCCACGCTGATCCTCGTGACGGCGCTCGCGACGGCGGATGCGCGTCTCTACGAGGCGGCCGATGCGCTCGGCGCCTCCAAGCTCCGCATCTTCTTCACCGTGACGCTGCCCGGTGCCAAGTACGGTCTTATCAGTGCGGCGCTTGTCGTCTTTACGCTGGTGATCACCGATTTCGGCATCGCCAAGGTGATCGGCGGGAACTTCAACGTGCTCGCGACCGATGTCTACAAGCAGGTGATCGGCCAGCAGAACTTTTCGATGGGCGCCGTGGTCGGCATGGTGTTGCTGGCGCCGGCGGCGCTTGCCTTCGTGGTCGACCGGATGGCGCAGCGCAAGCAGATCGCCCTGCTGACGGCCCGCGCGGTGCCCCTGGTGCCAAAGCCGAAGGCGGCGCGCGATGCCTTCTTCTCCTTCTTCTGCACGGCCGTCTCGCTCGGGATTCTGGTGATCCTGGGCATGGCCATCTGGGGCTCGCTGATCAAGTACTGGCCCTACAATCTCAGCCTGACTCTCGATAATTACGACTTCGCGAAGTTCGATGCGAACGGCTGGGACTCCTACTGGAACTCCGTTCACATGGCGGTCGGGGCCGCAACGTTCGGCACGGCGCTGATGTTCACGGGAGCATGGCTCAACGAGAAAACGCGCGGCTTTGGCGTCGCCCGCGGGATCGTGCAGTTGCTGGCGTTCCTGCCGATGGCGGTGCCCGGGATCGTATTGGGGCTGGGGTACATCTTCTTCTTCAATGCCGCGGGCAACCCGCTGAATTTCCTCTATGCGACGATGGGCATCCTGATCGTCAACACGGTGGCGCATTTCTATACCGTGGGGCATCTCACCGCGACCACTGCGCTGAAGCAGATCGACCCGGAGTTCGAGGCCGTTTCGGCGTCCCTGAAGGTCCCGGTGTGGCGCACCTTTGCCCGGGTGACGGTGCCGATCTGCCTTCCGTCGATCCTCGACATCGCGATCTACCTTTTCGTCAATGCCATGACGACGGTGTCCTCCGTCATCTTCCTCTATTCGACCGACACCAAGCTCGCCTCGGTGGCCGCCGTGAACATCGAGGAAGCCGGCGCGACGGCGGCGGCTGCCGCGCTCTGCGTCGTGATCGTCCTCACGTCGGCGGCGGTGAAGGCAATTCACCTGCTTGCCGATCGTTATGTGCTCGATAGGCTGCAGGCTTGGCGTCGTCGCTGACGGCCGGAGGAGCATGAGGATCGATCAGTTCGCCGTACAGGCAGGACATGTCGTCGAAATGGTGGGCGTGGCTGTCCTGATTGCGGGAGCCCTGCTTGCAAGTCTGGCCTTCGCCGTCAGGCTGGCCAGGCGTGTTCCTTTCGAGGAGGCGTACCAGGATTTGCGGGCGGATCTCGGGCGCGCGATCCTGCTTGGGTTGGAATTCCTGGTGATCGCCGACATCATCGGCACCGTCGCGGTGGAGCCGACCTTGCGGAATCTCGGCGTCCTGGCTGTTATCGTCGCCATCCGGACGCTTCTCAGTTTCGCGCTGGAACTCGAAGTGAGCGGACGCTGGCCTTGGCAGCGCGGCGAGAAGAGGGAGCAGGAGAGGCCATGAGACCGGTCCGCGCTGTTCGGGGTGCCGAGAGGCAATTCCAGCATGGCTGAGCGCGGCGATGTCGTGATCGTCGGCGGCGGCGTAGTGGGATCGTCGGTTGCCTTCCATCTGGCGACCGATCCTGCCTTTGCCGGCTCCGTCGTGGTCGTCGAGCGTGATCCGACCTATGCGCAGGCGTCGTCGGCTCTATCGGCCAGTTCGATCCGGCAGCAATTCTCCACGCCACTCAACATCCACCTGTCGCGCTACGGCATAGGTTTCCTGCGCCAGGCTCCGGAGCGGCTGGGCGTCGATCTCGGCTTGCGCGAGCCGGGCTACCTGTTCCTCGCCACGCAAGCGGGAGAACCGGTGCTGCGCGCCAACAATGCCGTGCAGAAAGCCGAAGGTTGCGCCGTGGAGTTGCTGGCGCCGGCGAAACTCGCGGCGCGTTTCCCGTGGCTCTCGACGGAGGGTCTCGCGCTCGCGTCGCACGGCACGGCCAACGAAGGCTGGTTCGACGGGCCGTCGCTGATGCAGGGCTTCCGGCACGCGGCGCGCGAGCGCGGTGTCCGCTATCTCGCAGACGACGTCCTGTCGATCGACTCCTCCGGTATCCTGCTCCGGGAGAGCGGTCGCCTGGATGCGGGCGCGGTCGTGCTGGCGGCCGGACCATGGTCGGGCGGGCTCGCCGAGCGTTCGGGCATCGCGCTGCCTGTCGAGCCGCGTCGGCGTTCGGTGTTCGTCTTCGACGTGCGCGACCCACCCGGCGTTACACCGCTCACCATCGATCCGTCGGGTACGTGGTTCCGGCCGGAGGGGCGTTTCTATCTTGCGGGGACCACGCCGGCGGAAGGCAAAGATCCGGCCGGCGCGCCGCTCGACGTGCAGTACGAGGAGTGGGACGAACAGGTCTGGCCGGCGCTGGCAGCGCGCGTCCCGGCCTTCGAGGCGGCGAAGGTGGTGAACGCCTGGGCGGGCTACTACGAGTACAACACGTTCGACCAGAACGGCATCGTCGGCCGGCATCCCGTGCTCGAGAACCTGATCTTCGCCACCGGATTCTCCGGCCATGGACTGCAGCAGTCGCCGGCGGTGGGACGCGCGGTGGCGGAACTGATCGTCCACGGGAGCTACCGCACGATCGACCTCAGTCCTTTCGGTTATGACCGCATAGCCGCAGGCCGGCCTATCCGCGAGCTGAACGTCGTGTGATACTCGCGTCCTCATGCGAGGAGAGTGACGTGCCCGATCAGGCGTTGGTGAATTCGGATCTGCAGTCGGCGCTGGCGGAGGCCAAGCAGGCCTATACCGAGCGCAACCCCAAGAGCTTTGCCCGCCAGCAGGAGGCCTGCGAGGCCATGCCGGGCGGCAATACGCGCACGACGCTGCACAACGCACCGTTTCCGCTGACGGTCGTGCGCGGCGAGGGCTGCCGGCTTTGGGACGCCGATGGCCACGAATACATCGATGTCCTCGGCGAATACACCGCCGGCATCTACGGCCACTCCCATCCGGTGATCCGCGCCGCCATCGACAAGGCGCTGAACCACGGTTGGAACTACGGCGGGCGCAACGAGAACGAGGGCAAGCTGGCGAAGCTGATCGCCGACCGCATGCCCTCGATCGATCTCGTCCGCTTCACCAACTCGGGTACCGAAGGCAACGTGATGGCGCTTGCCGGTGCGCGGGTCTTCGCGCAGCGCAAGGGCCGGACCAAGGCGACGAAGGTCATGGTCTTCCATGGCGGCTACCATGGCGGCGTGCTCTATTTCGTGAGCGGCGGCAGCCCGGTCAACATGCCCTACGAATACGTGGTGGCGCCCTACAACGACATCGAGGGCACGCGGGCGTTGCTTGCCAAGCACGGCGAGGAGGTGTTCGCCGTGTTGCTGGAGCCGATGCAGGGCAGCCATGGATGCCTCCCGGGCGATGTCGATTTCCTCAAGATGGTTCGCGAGGAGACGAAGGCGCGCGGCATCACCATGATTTTCGACGAGGTCATGACCTCGCGGCTCTCCTCGGGCGGATTGCAGGCACGATACGGCATCACTCCGGACATGACGACGCTCGGCAAGTATATCGGCGGCGGCATGTCGTTCGGTGCGTTCGGCGGCAAGCGCGAGATCATGGAGCTGTTCGATCCGACCAAGCCGGATGCGCTGCCCCATGCCGGGACCTTCAACAACAACGCCCTCACCATGGCGGCCGGCGTGGCCGGCTACGGCGAGATCTACACGGCCGAGGCGGCCAAGGAGCTCAATGACCGTGGCGACAGGATCCGCGAACGGCTGAACGCGATCTGCCAGAAGGCGGGCGTGGCCTTCCAGTTCTCCGGTATCGGATCGATGATGACGGCGCATGCGACGGCCCGTCCGATCCGCACGGCGGCCGACATCGCGTCGTCCAACCAGGACGCCAAGGAGCTGTTCTTCTTCGACATGAGCGCGGCCGGCATCTGGATCGCCCGTCGCGGCTTCGTCGCGTTGAACGTCATGATCGGCGATGCCGAGGCCGACCGGTTCGTGGCGGCGGTCGAGGAATTCGTCTCGGCGCGAAAGGCCCTTCTGAAAGCGGCATAAACGCCTACACTGGGGGGCATGAGCACGAGCCAGGACTTCCCCCAGCCGGTCGCCGGCACGGTGGTGCCGCGTTTCGGCGACGTCGCCACCTTCATGCGCCTGCCTTTGTTCCGCGACCCTGCCGATGTCGAGATCGGCATGGTCGGCGTACCGTGGGACGGCGGCACGACCAATCGGCCGGGCGCGCGGCACGGTCCGCGCCAGATGCGCGACCTTTCGACCATGATGCGGCGCATCCATCATGTGACAGGTCTGGCGCCCTACGAGCTTGCGAGGTGCGGCGACCTCGGCGACGCCCCGGTGAATCCTGCAAGTGTCGACGATTCGCTGGAGCGCATCGAACGGCATTATGCCCGGCTGCACGCCGCCGGTACGGTGCCGCTGTCGGCCGGCGGCGATCACTTGATCACGCTGCCCATCATGCGGGGAATCCGGAAGGGGATGCCGCCGCTCGGGATGGTTCATTTCGATGCCCACAGCGACACCTGGGACACCTATTTCGGCGGATACAAATATACCCACGGCACGCCGTTCCGCCGCGCGGTGGAGGAGGGGTTGCTCGATCCCAAACGCGTCGTGCAGATCGGCATCCGTGGATCGCTCTACAAGCGCGACGACAATCAGTGGGCGATCGAGCAGGGCATGCGTGTCATCACGATCGAGGAATATTTCGACCTCGGGGTGGAGAAGGTGATTGCCGAAGCGCGCCGTGTCGTCGCCGATGGGCCGACCTATATCAGCTTCGACGTCGATGGCCTCGATCCGGCCTATGCCCCCGGGACTGGCACGCCGGAGATCGGTGGCTACACGCCGCACGAAGCGCAGCGCATGCTGCGTGGCCTGCGGGGCCTCGACCTTGTCGGAGGCGATGTCGTCGAAGTCTCTCCGCCGTTCGACATGAGCGGCAACACCGCGCTCGTGGGTGTCACGATGATGTGGGAAATCCTCTGCCTGCTCGCCGAATCGGTGGCGAAGAGAAAGGGGCGCATCTAGGGCGCTCTAGGCCGCGATCTCGAGGATCTCCTTCACCTCGGCCGGCGTCGGGATCGGGCGTGGATTGCGCGGGACCCAGGGCGTGCCCATTGCCTGCCGGGCGATGCGGTCGAAATGCTCACGGCCGATCTTCACGTCGGAGAGGGTGCGCGGCATGTCGAGCCCCCGGATCAGGCCATCCAGCAGGTCGGCGGCATCCTCGCCCGGCCTGCCGAGCGCGGCGGCGACCAGCGCCTGCCGGTCGGCATTCGCGCTCTTGTTCCAGCGCATGACCGCCGGCAGCATGATGCAGGAGGTATGGCCGTGCGGCACGTCGAACACGGCACCCAGCACGTAACCGATTCCGTGACTTGCCCCCATCGGAACGCCGGCAGCCAGGCCGGCCATCGAAAGCCACGAGCCGAGCTGGCAATCGAGGCGCGCGGCCATATCGGAGGGGTCTGCCTTCACGCGCGGCAGGCCGCGCGCCAGCAACGACAGGCCGTGCAGCGACGAGGCGTCGGCAAATTCCATCGCCTCGTTGGAGCAGACGCCCTCGACGCAATGGTCGACGGCGCGGATGCCGGTCGACAGGAAAAGCCACAGTGGCGTGTGCCGCGTGACCGCAGGGTCGAGGATGACGGCCTGCGGGACGGTGAGGGGATGGCGGAACATCTCCTTCACTTTCGTTGCTTCGTTGGTGACGCCGGCGACGGCGGAGAATTCGCCGGCGGAAAGGGTGGTCGGGATCGAGATCTGCCGGACGGTCGGCGGTCGCACCTCCGAAGTTCCCCTTATCCTGTCCATGTCCTCGACCGTCGCCACCTCGTTGGCCAGACAGAGCTGGACCGCCTTCGCGGCGTCGGTGATCGAGCCACCGCCCAAGGTCACGATCACGTCCGTGCCGACCTCCCGGGCCTGGTTCGCCGCGGCGATCACGGCGGAGCGCGGAGAATGGGCGGGCATGCGGTCGAACTGGGCGACGCAACGCGGGCCCAGCACCTGCCGGATCTTCGATACTTCGTCCGTCTGCCGATCGAGCGTCCCGCTTACCATCAGGAACGCTCTCTTCAGGCCGCGTGCGTCAAGTAGGCCAGGCAGGACCTCCGCTGCCGGCCGGCCGTACTGCACCTCTTCCATCGCGCTGAAAACGACCCGACCTGCAGTCTGCATCCATTCCTCCCCGGCGCTGGTATTTGCTATCGTGAAGACGAAACTGGGCAAGGAAAAGCATGACCGGCACGCGGGATGGCGCGATCGCTCGCGCAGAGAAATATTTCGACGAAGGCGGCTTCCTCGAAGAGCTTCAACGCAGGGTCGCGATCCCCACCACGAGCCAGGAAACCGACTCGATGCCTGCCTTGCAGGCTTATGTCGCCGGCGAGATGACGGAGTCGCTGGCGAAGCTCGGTTACGAGTGCGCGGTACTGCCGAATCCCCGCGCCGAATACGGCCCATTCCTGATTGCACGCCGAATCGAGGACGCGTCGCTGCCGACCGTGCTGACATACGGCCACGGCGACGTCATCCGCGGGCAGGACGACCAGTGGCGACAGGGCCTGTCGCCCTGGAAGATCGTGGTCGAGGGCGACCGCCTGTACGGGCGGGGCACGGCCGACAACAAGGGCCAGCACACGATCAACATCGCTGCCCTTGCCTGCGTCCTGCGGGAGCGCGGCGCCCTCGGGTTCAATTCGACCATCCTCATCGAGACCGGCGAGGAGACGGGATCCCCGGGGCTGGGAGATTTCTGCAAGGCCAACAAGGAGACCCTCAAGGCCGACGCGCTGATCGGGTCGGATGGGCCGCGGCTCGACCATCGCCGGCCGACCATCTTCGGCGGCACACGCGGGACGCTGAACTTCAACCTGAAGCTGACGCTGCGCGAGGGGGGCCACCATTCCGGCAATTGGGGAGGCCTGCTGGCAAACCCGGCCATCGTCCTCACCCACGCTCTTGCGACGATCACCGACGAACGCGGTCAGATCAAGGTGCCGGAGTGGCGTCCGAAGACGCTGACCAACTCGGTCCGGGCGGCGCTGGCCGACGCGCATGTCGATGCCGGCGAAGGTGCCCCCGAGATCGATCCCGAGTGGGGTGAGAAAACGCTCACGCCGGTCGAACGGGTGTTTGGCTGGAACAGCTTCGAGATCCTGGCCTTCAAGAGCGGCAATCCCGACCGGCCGGTCAATGCCATCCCGCCCAGCGCCATCGCCTATTGCCAGCTCCGCTTCGTGGTGGGCACCGACCCGCATGACATCATCCCCGCGCTCCGGCGCCACCTCGAGCGCCATGGCTTCGGCCAGATCGAGGTCGAGCAGGCGCGCGACGTCATCATGAACGCCACACGGCTCGACCCCGAGAATCCTTGGGCGAAGTTCGCCGCGGCGTCGATCGAGAGGACGGCGGGACAGAAGCCCAACATGCTGCCCAATCTCGGCGGGTCCCTGCCCAACGAGGTGTTCACCGATATCCTCGGCATGCCGACCATCTGGGTGCCTCACTCCTATGCGGCCTGTTCCCAGCACGCGCCGAACGAACATCTCCTGGGCCCGGTGGCGCGGGACGGCCTGCGGCTCATGACGGGCCTTTTCTGGGACCTTGGCGAACAGGGGCGGCCCGGGTAACGAGCACCCATGTTGACTGCCGACGAGGCTGCCGACCTGATCGAGACCATAGCGAGCCGCCAGGACAAGGCGGCGTTCGCGGCGCTTTTTCGTCATTTTGCACCAAGAGTGAAGGCGTTTGTGATGCGCGGTGGGGCGGATGCCGAGGCGGCGCAAGAGGTAGCGCAGGAAGCCCTGATCATGGTCTGGCGGAAGGCTGCGAGCTTCGATCGCACGCGCGCATCCGCCGCCACCTGGATTTTCACCATCGCGCGCAACAAGCGGATCGACCTGTTGCGCCGCTCCGGACGGCCGGCGATCGAAACCGAGGATTGGCTGACGGTTTTTGCACCTGAAGAAGAGGATCCGGACAAATCCGTTCTCGCCGGCCAGACGTATACGCGGGTGAAGGAACTGCTGGGCGGCCTTTCGGCCGAGCAACTGGTCGTGATCGAAAAAGCATTCTTCGAAGACAAGACCCATTCGGCCATTGCCGAGGAACTCAAGCTGCCCTTGGGGACGGTCAAGTCGCGCATTCGTTTGGCGCTGAACCGTCTGCGGGACGCGCTGCAGAGGGACGAGCCATGAGCCGGCATCCTGCTCCCGGTGAACTTCTCCTCGACTACGCTGCCGGCGCCTTGCCCGCCGGGCCGGCCTTGGCGGTCTCGCTACACGTGGCGCTCGATGCCGAGTCTCGCCGGATCGTGGATGGATTGAATGCGGTTGGCGGCGCCCTGCTCGAGGCGGGAACTGCCGGTTCCGTGCGTGACGACGAACTGGACGACGTTCTGGGCCGCCTGGAGACGGTATCCGTGGAGGCACCGCCGAGACGGGAGGCAACGGCGCCGCCGGGCTTCGAGTGGGTGCCGGCGCCGTTGCGGCCCCATCTGCCGGCCGGCGCCGACTGGCGGCGTATTCTTGGAAAGTTCGACGAGATCCGGCTCGATCTGCCGGGCGATTTCCATCGCGTTTCGTTGCTTCGGCTCGAGCCCGGGCGGGGCCTGCCGGAGCACAAGCATGCGGGCTACGAGTACACGGTGGTCTTGCAGGGCGGCTATACGGACGCCACGGGAAACTACGGCGTCGGCGATTTCGCGGTCGGGCCGGGTGGCGAGCGCCACGAACCCATTGCCGACCCGGGCGAGCCCTGCATCGCATTGATCGTGGTCGAGAAGCCAATCGTCCTGACCGGCCCATGGGGCCGTTGGCTCAATCCGCTGGTGAGCCGCGGCTGGATCTGACGCCGCCGTCCGCAGCGCGACTGCGGCGGCGTTGACCCGCCGGTGGCTTCGCTTCAGGCTTCCTGCCTCAGAAGGGAGCCGAGATGCCGCGCATTCCATATTTCGACGTCGAACAGGCGACGGGCAAACATGCCGAATTCCTGGGCAAGCTGAATCCGAATCTCAACATCTACAAGATGCTCGCCAACTCGGAGTACGGGTTGAAGGGCTTCATCCGCATGGGCAATGCGTTGCTCTACAAATGCGAGCTGGAGCCGGTCCTGCGCGAACTCGCCATCATCCGTGTCGGCCGCCTGAGCCGGGCGGCTTACGAGGTTTTTCAGCACGAACGCATCGGTCGCGACGTCGGTGTCGGCGAAGAGAAGATCACGGCTCTGCGCGAGGCGACGATCGACTCGCCGGTTTTCAGCGATCAAGAGAAGGCCGTCCTGCGCTACACCGACGACGTGGTGCGCAACGTCAAGGCATCCGACAAGGCTTTCAAGGCCGTCCAGGCATTCCTCACTCCCGGCGCATTGGTCGAGCTCACCCTCACCATCGGCTACTACATGATGGTCTGCCGCTTGCTAGAATCGATGGGAGTCGACGGCGAGGACGGCCAGGCCGAATGGCTCAAGACAGCGAAGCTGTAGGCGTAGGAGTAGGAAAGAAATGGCGTACCGCGTCCTGATCGCGCAGTTCATGCACGAGACGAATACCTTCAGCAAACTCAAGACGACGCTCGACGATTATCGCAGGCGCTGGCTGGTCGGTGGCGAGCAGATGGTGCCGATGTTCACCGGCACGAAGAATGAGGTGGGCGGCTATATCGATGCGGTGAAGAAGTACGGCTGGGAGCCGGTCTGGGGCGGCGCGGCCAATGCCACGCCATCGGGTACGCTGACCCGCGAGACGTGGGAGCACATCCGCGACATGATCGTCGGTGCGGCCAAGGCGGCGGGCAAGCTCGACGCGGTCTGCCTGTCGCTCCACGGTGCGATGGTCACCGAGACCGAGGACGATGCCGAGGGTGCCCTCATGGAGGCGCTACGGGCCGTGGTCGGGCCGGATGTGCCGCTGGTCGCAACCCTGGACCTTCATGCCAACGCGACGACGAAGATGGCGAAGCATGCAAACGCGCTCGTCAGCTATCGGACATACCCCCACATCGATGGGTACGAGCGTGCCACGCAGGCGGCGGCGCTGGTCCAGGCGGCGCTCGAGGGCCGCAAGAAGCCGGCTTGCCTGCTGGTCCAGCCGGCCATGCTGGAAGGCGCCGACCATGGGCGCACGACGCAGCCAGGGTTGATGCGCGACCTGCTCGCCAAGGCCGACGCGTTCGAAAAGGAAGAAGGCATCAACGTCGTCAGCATCCAGGCAGGCTTCACCTGGGCCGACATTCCCTATACCGGCCCCTCGATCGCCGTGTCGTACGAGCCCGGCGCTGAAGCGCGGGCGAAGGCCGTTGCGGCTGCAATGATCGACGAGATCTGGAAGCGTCGCGACGAGAGCTCGTCGAACTATCGTCCGATTTCCGACGCGATCGCCGCGGCCCGCGCAGGCGCCGGCAAGGAGGGGCCGCTCGTGATTGCCGACGGCACCGACAACCCCGGTGGCGGCGGTTACAACGACACGACGCCGGTGTTGCAGGCGTTGATCGATGCCAAGCTGGAGAACGTGGCGTTCGGGACCATCTTCGATGCCGGCACCGTGCAACAGGCGATCAAGGCGGGCGTCGGAGCGGAGATCGATGTCGTGCTCGGCGGACATACCGATCCGTCGATGGGCGGCCCGGTCAAGGCCAGGGCGGTCGTGAAGATGTTGTCGGACGGGGAGTTCAAGAACGACGGCCCCATGAATGCCGGCGTGCAGACCTCGATGGGCCCGACAGCCGTGCTGCGGATCGGCGGCATCGATGTCGTCGTGATCTCGAACCGCATCCAGACGATCGACCTCCAGGTCTTCCTCAGCCAAGGCATCGATCCGCGGACGAAGAGCGTCGTCGTCGTGAAGAGCGTCCAGCATTTCCGTGCGGCCTATGCGCCGATCGCCCGCGAGGTGATCCTGGTAGATTCGGGTGGCATCTGCTCGCCGGACATCACGCGGCTGAAATTCACGAAGCTGCGCAGGCCGATCTGGCCGCTCGACGGCGTCAACGATCCAAACGCGGGGGCGCGTGCATGAAAATCGAGACGCAAGCAGGGCTTCCCGGCGCGGCTTTCGGGGCAACCATCCTCTTCGATGGCGGGGCGAGCGCCTTTATCGCTGCTGCAGAAGAAGACCCGAGCCGACTGCCGGCGGAACTGGCGGCAGCAAAGGGACTGCTGCTCGTCCGGGGCATGGACGAGATCACCGGGGATCCGACGCTGCTCGTGCGGCTCAGCCGGATATTCGGACCGGAGGTCGAAGATTACCGGCACACGCTGACCGACCTGAAGTCGGTGCACGTCAGCGTGCCGGAAATCCTGCTGGTGTCGAACATGCCGCCGGTCGGCAAGGCACCGCCCAAGCGGCCGGATCCACCGCTGGCCGCGGACGGGTTGATCCCCGTCCAGTATCCGCACCAGAAAGGCTGGCACACGGATCAGAGCTACCGTCGCCCGCCGCCGGATGTCTCTCTCTTCTATGCCGTGACGCCGGCAACGCCCAACACCGGGCAGACCCTGTTCGCCAATGGCATCCTGGCCTACGACGCCCTTCCGGCATCGCTGAAGGCGAAGGTCGAGACCCTCGAAGGTCTGCATGCGCAACCCGGCACGGGACGATCCCGCGAGGCGGCGCTCGCCGGGCGCACCCCCCGGGCTTTCGCACCGCACGAGCGTTCGCAACGCCAACCCGTCGTCCGCCCCCATCCCGTGACGGGCGAGAAGGCCCTCTATCTTTGCGAATGGGGCCAGATGGATTGGTTCGAAGGGCCATTCGTGGGCATGGAGCCCGGCCCCCATGGGGAGGGTGCCGCACTGCTGGACGAGATCGTCTCTTTTCTCACCGAGCGTCGCTTTTGCTACGCGCACGAGTGGCGGCAGGGCGACATGCTGATCTGGGACAATCGCTGCCTGATCCACGCCGCGACCTGGTACGACGGGGATAAGGAAGGGCGGCTGATGTGGCGCACCACCGTCCACGGCAATCCCGGCGACCTGTACGCGGGCGAGAAGAAGAGTTGGCTGCCGGCGGCCTGAGCGCCGCTCACTGCTTCTGGCGGAAGAACGTCGTCAGCACGTAGCGGCGGCCCTGCGTCACCGGGCTCACCTTGTGCAGCAGGGAACAGGAGAAGACCGCGGCGGCGCCGGCGGGCGGACTCACTCGGACGCCTGAATATTCCGGGAAGGTGAGTTCGCCGCCCGCGAAATCGTCGTTCAGGTTCAGCGACACGGCGAAAGCACGATCGGCGGTGGTCGGTGCGCTGTTGTCGCGGTGGGCGGCGAAGAAATGCTGGCCCTCCGCGCTGTAGGACAGAATGACATGCGAATCGAAAGTGAACTGTCGGTCGAAAGCGAACACTTTCGTGAGTTCCGGGCCGATGCGGTAGGCCAACCGGTCGGACACGGCCTTCTGCATCATCGGCTCGACGATGGTGTAATCCTCGGTCCGCTTCAAGGTCGACATGTCGACGTTGCCGTAGCGACTCGAGACGCCGGAATCGCCATGATCGCCCTTGCCCCAGAGTCGGATGAGCTGGGTGCAGAAGTCGGGCTCGAACACGCGCGGCAGCACCAGAACGGGCGCCATCGGGGTCGCGAGGCACAGCTCGCCGCCGACGTCCGAACGAACGCCGGCGGCGAGCCCGCCAATGGCTTCCGCGGCGGCGGGCAGGGGCCTCGAGTCGAACGTCGTCACGATGCGCTGGTTGGGATCCAGGACGATCGCGCGCTGCCGCAATCCAACGGCCTGACCGAACGAGACGGCGCCGGCCTGGGACAGAAGTGCGGGCAGGAACTGGCCCTTCTGGTCGCAAAGCAGCAGGGGATTTTCGGGCTGTGCGCCAAGCCTGGACCACGCCGATCCGGCAACCGCGATCGGCGTGGCGGTAACGACCACCAAACGCGTGGCCGCTTGCGTACAAGCCGCGATCAGGGTCGTGAACTGCGCCGCATCGATCAGGGAGAGATCGGCCGTCGCGAGCAGTACGAGCGGATCTCCCGTGAACGACCAGACGAATTTTCGCAGCTTCGAATCGAGGCCCGGCAACACGAAGTCGGGAAGGCGATCGCCGGGCCGAAGCGATAGCGCGTTGGACATGTTCGGGAGGTGCCGTGGTGTGGAGACGGGGCGCCGCGAGCATGGGCCCGCGACGCGTTTCCTGTGGCCGCCGCGGCGTCCCGTGTCAACCCGCCGGGATGGCGCGTGGCCCGCTGCTCAACGTTCGGGCTCGCTCACGAAGGCAACCTTGGAGAGGCCTCCCTTGGAGGCGTCGGCGAGGGTCTGCGCGACGTACCGGTAGGGTACCGTATTGTCGGCCCGCAGATAGACCTCGGGTTGGGGCCGCTTCTTGCCGGCCTCGAGGAAGCGGTCGACAGCTTCCTCGCGCGTCAGGCGTTCGCCGTTCCAGAACAACCCGCCTTGCGAATCGATCGAGAAGTCGATCTTCTCCGGCTTCTGGATATCGGCGCTCGCGCTGGCCTTGGGCAGGTCCAGCTTCACCACATTGGTCAGCAGTGGCGCCGTCACGATGAAGATCACGAGCAACACGAGCACGACGTCGATCAGCGGGACCATGTTGATCTCCGCCATCGGCTGCGAAGACGTCTTGCGGTCGAAACTTCCGAAAGCCATCGCTGCCTCCTAGTTCACGGCGGCAAGCGGGCTGCCGCCGGTCCGGGCGGAGCGTCCCGCCTGGAGGGCACGGCCCATCGAGAGGAAGGTCAGCAGCTCGAAGGCAAAGGCGTCGAGCTTGGCCGTCAGCACGCGATTGGATCGGGTCAGCCAATTGTAGCCCATGACCGCCGGCAGGGCGACCGCGAGACCGATGCCGGTCATGATCAGCGCTTCGCCCACTGGGCCGGCCACCTTGTCGAGCATGCCAGATCCCGAAAGGCCGATCGCGACCAGTGCGTGATAGACGCCCCAGACGGTGCCGAACAAGCCGACGAACGGGGCGGTCGCTCCGATGGTGGCGAGCATCGTCAGGCCGTTCTCCAGCGACGTCGTCTCCTCGTCGAGCACTTTCTTGATCGTGCGGGTCAGGAACTCGGCCTCGGTGCCGGCTTCCTCCAGCTTGGCGGCGCCGAACCTGGCATGGTGCGCCTGCGCGTGCAGGGAATGCGCGGTCAGGTGGCCGAACGGTTCCTGCACGCCGTGGACGGCGAGTTCGTTCTGCACCGCTTCGAGCGACGTCGCGCTCCAGAAGAAATCCAGGAATTGCCGGCTCCGTTTCTGGCGCAGTACCTGGCTGATGCCCTTCGATACGATGAGGTACCAGGAGATGGCCGACATGGCGGCCAGCACGGCAAGCAGGACCTTGGCGACGATATCCGCCTGCTCAATGAAATGGCCGAAGCCGAGGCTCGATGCATCGCCCATCGGGGATCTCCTACTGCAACACGAATCTGATAGGGACGAGAACCCAGACCGCCTGGGCCAGGCCGCGCTCGACATAGGGGCGGAACTGCGCAGCACGCGCCGCGCTCAGTGCCGCCTCGTCGAGCGGACGATGGCCAGAGGAGGTCTGGAGGGATACTTGGGCCGGCCGACCTGCTACGTCGACGAGCACGCGCACGACGGCCGTGCCCTGTTCGCCGGCACGCCGCGAGGCGGCCGGATAGACAGGCCGGGGCGCAACCAGATAGCCAAGTTGCGAGGCATCGACCGTGCGCGGCCCGGGAGGCGGTCCCTGCGGCACGGCGGCTTGCGCTGGTGCCGGCGGGGCCGCGGCCGGAGGGGCCGGACGCTGCACCGGCCTCGGTTGAGGCTTCGGCTTTGGCTTCTCCGGCGGTGGCGGCGGCGGGTCCGGAGGCTTCGCCGCCACGGGGAACTCCGGCGGGGGGAGATCGGGCGGTGGCGGCTGCAACTCGGTCGTGAGTTCCGGCGTCGGTATGTCGGGTGGAGGCGGCTCCGGTGGCGGCGGCTCTACGGCGGCCTCGAGATTGGGTGGTTCCGGAGTCGGCTGCTCCGGCGCATCGGGCGTGGCGGGGGCGTCCGAGACCATGCGGACTTCCATCGGCGAGATATCGCCCACGATCAGCTTCACGGGTTCGACCTGGCTCAGCGCCCAGCCGCCGCCGACATGGAAGAAAATCACGAAGGCCAGAACCCCGGCCCGTGCGATCGGTCGCAAGGGATCGGCGGATGGTCCGAGGCCGCCTCCTGGAAGGAGCCTGTCGAAGTGGGCATTGTCCGTCATGCCGTCAGCTCTGCAGTGGCCACACGGCGAGTCCCACCGTGGTGGCGACGGCGGCGAGGAAGATCGCGGTGCCGATGGAGCGTCGCCGGTTGGTTTCCCACCACAGGATCGCGCCGCTCACCGACAGGAAGATCATGCTGCCGGCCAAGGTGTCGATGAGGAGGATCCACGGTACCGGCATGGCGACGCCCTTGTGCAGATTGGTCAGCGTCGCGATGAAGCCGTTCTCGACGGTGCGTACGCTCGCCGTGCGGTTGCCGACCCAGTACTCGACCTGCATGGCCTTGTTCGGCCCGCCGAAATTCAACACCCAGCGCTCGGGTTGCATTTGCGGGCGGCCGCCCTCGCCGCCGTCGCTGCCGCGCTCGGCCCAAGGTGCCGGCCGCGAACGCTCCGACCGCATGACGTTGGCGGGACGGTCCGATTTCAAGGTCTTCTGCAGCCAGTCCGCCATCTCCTCGATGGTCGCGGGGCGCGGGGTCGGGAGGTCGAGGCGGCCGTTCGATTGCTTCTGGTCGGGCAGGGGAAGCTTCATCACGGCGCGATGATTGAGCCACACGCCGCTCAGCCCGAACATCAGGCCGAGCAGGGCGCCCCACAGACCGAACCATCCATGGGTACGCCGAACCCAGCGCACGAAGATGGCGCGGCGGTTGGTTCTTCTGACTGGTCCCGGTGCCGTGGCGACTGCTGCGGTCATCAGGTCTCGCTCCATTGCCTCACTAGGTTGTGGTAGCAGCCGATCAGCGTGCGGCGTGCGATCTCGTCCGCGTCGGTCTGGTTGAGCCGCTGGATGGCATTGTCCATGTCGTGCAGCAGCGCGCGCTGCGTGTCGTCGCGGATCAGGCTCTGCACCCAGAAGAAGCAGGCGGTCCGCACGCCACGCGTGATCGGCGTCACCTGGTGCAGGCTGGTCGATGGATAGACGACCATGTCGCCGGCCCCGAGCTTGACCGTATGGCGGCCGAACGTGTCCTCGATCTGGAGTTCGCCACCATCGTACTCGTCGGGATTGGTGAGGAAGAGGGTCGCCGAGACATCGGTGCGCAGTTTGGCGCCCGTCTGCGGGTTGATGCGTACGCTGCCGTCGACATGTGCGCCGAACTTCATGCCGTCGCCGTAGCGATTGAACATCGGCGGATAGATGGCGTTCGGCAAGACCGCGCTGATGAACACCGGGTGGCGCTCGAGAGCCGACACGACGATGCGTTGGCAGGCGATGGCAACGTCGGAAAGCTCGTCGATCTGCTGGTTGAACTTGACCGGCGCGCCCTGGTAGCCCGCCGTCACGCGCCCATCGACCCACGAATTGGCGCGGTCCAGACGCTCGCGCAGGCTGACCACCTGCGCGGCGTCGAGGACTTTAGGGATGCAGACAAGCATCGCTCAGGTCGCGGTTGGCATCAGAGATGCCAGTTCAAGGTGATCATGCCCGTCGTGCCGGTACCCGGCACGGCGCGCCCACCATCCGACGCGGCGAGCTGGTCGTAGTACATCGTGTTCAGAAGATTGAAGACGTTGAGCCGGATGTCGTACTTCGGCTGCTTGTAGGCGGCCGTCAGGTCGATGCGGGCGTAGCCAGGGACCTGTACGGTGTTCTGGTTGTTGGCGTAGCGCTGGCCGACGAAGAAGACGCCGCCGCCCAGCTCATAGGTCTCCTTGATCGTATAGGTTGTCCAGAGACTGCCCGAGTCGCGGGGAGTATTGAGCGGGACGTTGCCGGTCGTGTTCACCGCGGTGCCGTTGATGATCCGGCCGTCCAGATAGGCGTAACCACCGAACACCTGCCATTCCGGGGTGATGCGGCCGGCGACGCCGAACCGCGCGCCCCTCACGCGTACCTGACCGGTCGCCGAGAAGGTTCCGTCGAAGTTGGTGGTGCGGGCGTTGTTCTTGGTGATCTGGAACAGGGCGGCGTTGAGGGAAAGATTGCCCCGAAGCAACTCGTACTTTGCGCCCAGCTCCATGCCCTCGTTGTTTTCCGGCGGCAGGTTGGTCGTTCCGACCGTCGAGGTGAGCTGCTCCAGCGACGGATTGAAGGATGTGCTGTACGAGAAGTAGTAGGACTGCTCCTTGGTCGGTTCGAAGATCGGGCCTGCGCGCACGCTGGTGAAATTTACTGTCTGGCTATAGTAGGGGGCCGCCGTGTTGCCCGGCGTGTTCGCGGAGTTGATCGAATTGCCGATCTGGGCCGAATAGACATCCCAGCGGAAGCCGGCGACGAGCTTCAGCCAGGGCGTCGCCTGTATCGTGTCGTTGAAATAGAGACCAAGGCCGACGGCTTGGGACGATTGGTAATTGCCGGGCAACTGGGGAGAGGTGGAGGGGGTGCTCGCCCCGACCGTATAGCCCGCGGGCGTACAACCGACCGATCCCGCCGGCAGCGCGAAGCCATTGCAGGTGCCGGTGCGGGTGAAGACCTTGTTGGTATAGGATTCGTAGTTGAGGTCGAGGCCGGCCAGGATGGTGTGCCCGATCTCTCCGGTCTTGACCTTCGCGTTGACCTCCGTCTGGTTCTCGACGGTGATGTCGTTGACGTTGCGGTCTCGACTGAGCTGGCGGATGTAGAGCGAGCTGAGCGGGGCCGCGCTGTAGGGAGTGCCGCCGGGGCCTGCCGCCGCCTGTACGAACGCTCCGGCTGGAGACAGCGTTCCGACAAAGCCGCCCGACGTCTCGCGCACGACCGTGTTGACCCAGACGAACTCGGTCTGGTTGCGCAGGCTCAGCCCTTCGAAGAATTTGTGATCGATGGTCGAATTCAACGCGATCACGTCCTGGCCCGTGTAGTCGTCGTTGAAGCCATAGGCCGTGTTGCGCGGCACGTTCAGCGGGAAGCCGTTGAGGGGCGGCACGCCGTAGGGAACCTGGTCCTTCTTGTGCTGCAGGATCGCCGACAGGGTGATGGTCGTCGGCTCTCCGATGCCGAGCCGCACCGAGGGCGCGAGGCCGAAATCGAGGACGTTCGACTGGTCGAGGGTTGACGCCTTGCCGGCCTGGAACATGGCCGACACGCGGGCGGCATTCTTCTCTTCGAAGGGGATGTTCACGTCGGCGGTCGTACGAACGAGCCCGTTGGTCGTCGCCTGCAGGCTGAGGTCCGTTGCCTTTTCGAGGAACGGCTTCTTCGTCACCTGGTTGATGACGCCGCCGGTCGAGCCGCGGCCGAACAACATGGAGGAGGGCCCCATCAGGACCTCGACCTGCTCGAGTGCGAAGACGTCGCGATAGTACTGGCCGCGGTCGCGCATGCCGTCGAGGTAGATGTCGGTACGGGCGGAGAAGCCGTTCAGATTGATGTTGTTGCCGATCGAGCCACCCTCGGCCGAGCCGATCGTGACGCCGGGCACGTTGCGCAAGGCGTCCGTCAGGGTGGTGGCGCCTTGCGACTGCATCAGCGCCTTGTTCACGATCACCACGGTTTGCGGGACGTCCATCAGGTTCTGAGCGCCCAACCGATCCAGCGAGGCTCGGGTTGTCTGGAAGTCGTCGCTCGGCCGGTTTCCGGTGACGGTGACCGTTTGCATCGTGGCCGGCGCCCCAGGCGCCGGCGTACCGGGCTGATTTTCGGTGGGTGGGGGTGCAGCGTTTGGATCGGCCGGAGGCGCAGAGGAGGGTACTGCCTGCTGGGCGAAGGCCGAAGGAGCGAGCAGAAGCCCCGCCAAGGCCGTTTGAACATGCTTAAGCTGCATCGAACTCTCCCACCAATTTCCGATATTGATAGGCGTTCGCATTCTCAGAGTAAATGATAGGCGTTTGCACTCGCAGCGCGTGGATGTTGCGGGCGTCTTTTTCTTTCGCTGTGCGACCGTTAAGTGCTGGGTGCCGCGAGTCGTTAAAAGGCGCGCTTGAGGCCGCCAGATTGAGGATTTCGTGCACTAACGATGGTGCTGGGCGAAGTTTTACCGCGGAACTTCAGAGACTGTTTGTCGCCATAATTCGAACGCTAGTGCGTCACAATACCGCGACGGCTATCGAAGCCGGCTTTTCAGCGGTTGAGGGCTGCGTGCGGTGGAATGGGGAGGAGGAACCCGGACTGAAAAATCGCGATGCCAGCCGATATGTGGCAGCGTTCCCCGAGCTTCATCACCCCAGGCGGATCGTATCCGGACGGCGCGCAACGCCCAATCCGCTTCTCCCGGAGGCGGAGATGCAGCGATGCATTGCTGGCGGAACGGGCCGAGGGTCTTGGCTTCCCCATCCGTGCGGCGAGCGGAGTTGGCCGGCCAAGTCGATGCCTCGCGCGCCAGTCCGCGAGGCCCGCGCCTCCAGAAAAGCGCGGATAGTGAAAATGATCGCCATGCCGATCAGCAGCGCGGTGCACGAGGGAACGGCGATCTTGAGGAGGGTGGGGATCGCGGGATGGCTGAAGATTTCGGCGCTGACAATCAGGCCGACAAAGATCGCGGCGGCCAACACAGCGGCGACGAGAACGCGACAGGCACTGCGGATTGTCATGACGCATATATGCTCGCGAAATCGGGCACCTCCGCGGCACGCAGGTGGCCCTTGCAAAGCATCGACGTGGAAATGTCGCCGCGATCGAGGGTTGCCCGGAAAAGCACCACGACCGGAGGCCCGCATGAAGGTGGCGTTGCGCCCTGCGCCCGGCGATGGCTCGACCACTCGGCGGCAACTTCCACCGGGGGGCCAGGCTTCTGTTCGTAGAAATCCGTCACCATCCTGCAGATCGAGATCTGCTGCCTCCGACTGACCGGAAGGGGGGATGGTGGGCGCTGTAGGGATTGAACCTACGACCCCACCCGTGTGAAGGGTGTGCTCTCCCGCTGAGCTAAGCGCCCGGAAGGGGCGCGTATAGGGCTTGCGGCGAGTATCGTCAACGGTGCAGCGGCATTGCTGCGAGAGCCGACAGCGCGTCGGGCAGGGCGTCGAAACGATCGATCACGGCATCCGCGCCGAGTTCGCGGGCGGGCTTCGCCGTATAGCCCCAACTGACCAGTACCGCGGGAATTCCGGCGCCGCGCGCGGCCTCGGCATCGTGGGTCGAATCACCGACCATCACCGCCCGGCGCGGGTCGCGGCCCATGCGTTCGAGAAGCATCAGGATATGGCGGGGATCCGGCTTGCGGACGGGGAAACTGTCGGCCCCCGCGACGTCGCTGATCGGCGGCATCAGATTCAGGTGCCCCAGGATCATGCGCGAGGGTTTCTCGAACTTGTTGGTGCAGACCCCTTGCGCGAGTCCCATCCTGCCGAATTTGGCAACGACTTCGGCCACGCCGGCGAACGCGGTCGTGTGGCTGGTCGGGTCCGCCTCGTAGTAACGGACGAACTCGCGGGTCACCTCTGTCAGCGCCTCGTCGGGCAAGGGCCGGCCATGCTTCGCGAATGCCTTGCCCATGGTGACTTTGCTGCCCTGACCCATGAAAATCCGGACGTCGTCCTCGGTGACGGCGGGCAATCCATGGTCGGCCAGCACGCGGCTCACCGCGATCTGCATGTCCTTGGCGCTGTCGATGAGGGTGCCGTCGAGGTCGTAAACCACGGTATCGAAACGGCTGGCGATCATTTCGTCTGCAGTGCGTTGCATGCCCTCTCTCTAGCATATCCGCCTTGCCGGACCGCCAGCCTCGTGGCATCGGACGGCGATGAAGTCACCCATCGCCGTGGTCGTGCTGGCAGCCGGCGCCGGTACCCGAATGAAGTCGGCCAGGCCGAAGGTCCTGCATCCGCTCGCCAACCGCCCGATGATCGCCCATGTGCTGGCAAACGTCGCGGCGCTGAAGCCGGCCCGCATCGTCGGGGTGGTGGCGCCGGGGGCAGCCGAGGTGACGGCAGCCTTCGCGCCGTATCCCACGGTCGTGCAGGAAAAGCCTTTGGGCACGGGCCATGCGGCCCGCGCCGCGCTGGGCGCCCTCGGCCGGCATGCCGGGCCGGTGCTGATTGTCTTCGGGGACGCGCCCCTCGTGACGACGGCCTCGTTACGGCGCCTGGCGGATACCTGCCGGCGCCAGAAGGCAGCCGTTGGTGTTCTGGGGTTCAAGGCGCGCGACCCGTCGCCCTACGGCCGGCTGATCGTCGAAAACGGCGAACTGGTCAGGATCGTCGAGAGCAAGGATGCCGTCGGCGCGGAGCGCAGCGTCGATTTCAGCAATTCCGGCGTCATGTGCCTGGACGGGAAGCTGATCGCTTCCTTGCTGGGAGCGATCCGCAACGACAACGTGAAACGTGAATTCTACCTGACCGATGCCGTGGCTTTGGCACGGGCCGCCGGGCACAAGGCGATCGCCGTCGCGGGCGACGAAACCGAATTCCAGGGCATCAATTCGCGCGCGGAACTGGCGGTCGCCGAGCGTGCCCTGCAGCAGCGGCTGCGGCAGGCCGCATTCGAGGCCGGGGTCACCATGACCGATCCGGAGACGGTCTGGCTGTCCGCAGACACCAAACTGGCCAGCGATGTCACGATCGGTCCGAACGTCCGTTTCGGACCTGGCGTTTCCGTGGCCCGAGGCACCGAGATCAAAGCTTTCTGCGATATCGAGGGGGTGCGTATCGGGCGGGATGCCATCGTCGGCCCCTTCGCGCGTATCCGGCCGGGCTCCGACGTGGCGGACGAGGTCCATATCGGCAACTTCGTCGAGCTGAAGGCCACGCGGATGGGCAAGGGCGCCAAGGCGAACCATCTTGCCTACCTCGGCGATGCCGACATAGGGGCAAGATCCAATATCGGGGCAGGCACGATCGCCGTGAACTACGACGGCTACGGCAAGTGGCGCACGCACGTCGCCGCGGAGGTGTTCGTCGGCTCGAACAGCTCGCTCGTGGCGCCGGTGTCGATCGGCAAGGGCGCCAACGTGACGGCGGGAAGCGTCGTCACCGAGGACGTCCCGGCCGGGGCGGTCGCCTTCGGACGCGCGCGGCAGGTCACAAAGAAGGGGCGGGCTCCCGGCCTTCGTGCGAAACTGAAGGACCGTGCGGCCGAAGCCAAACGGGCAAAGAAATAACCCCCTCCCGAGGCCTTTTCCAATGTGCGGCATCATCGGAATCATCGGCAAGGCGCCCGTCACGCCTCTGCTTGTCGACGCGCTGAAACGGCTCGAATATCGCGGCTACGATTCGGCAGGCGTCGCCACGCTCGTGAACGGCCACATCGACAGGCGCCGTGCCGAAGGAAAGCTGGTCAACCTCGAGGCGCGGCTGGCCGATGAACCGCTCGGCGGGACAATCGGAATCGGCCACACGCGCTGGGCAACGCACGGCAAGCCGTCGGAACGCAACGCCCATCCCATCGCAACCGACCGCGTTGCCGTGGTGCATAACGGCATCATCGAGAACTTCCAGGAGCTGAAGGGCGAACTGGAGGCAGAAGGGCGGCGCTTCGAAAGCGACACGGACACCGAGGTCGTGGCGCAGCTCCTGACCTCATATCTCGCGAAGCAGATGTCGCCGCAGGAGGCGATGGGCAAAGCGATGGAGCGCCTGCGGGGCGCCTTCGCGCTGGCCGTCCTGTTCAGCGGCCGGCACGACATCCTGATGGGCGCGCGGCGCGGCAGCTCGCTCGCTGTGGGATACGGCGACGGCGAGATGTACGTCGGCACCGACGCCCTTGCACTCGCGCCTTTCACCAAGCAGGTCAGCTACCTGGAGGACGACGACTGGGTCGTGCTTCGCGCCGACGGATGCACGGTTTACCAGGGCACCCGTGAGGTCAAGCGCGAGGTCCGCCAGAGCGGTATCAGCGGGGCGATGATCGGGAAGGGCAACCATCGCCACTTCATGCTCAAGGAGATCTACGAGCAGCCGGCGGTGATCGGGGATACGCTTCAGACCTATCTCGATCCGGCCACGCGCTCGGTCACGATGCCGGCGCTGCCTTTCGACTGGAACAAGGTGAGCCGCATCACGATGACGGCCTGCGGCACCGCCTTCTATGCGTGCATCGTGGCCAAGTACTGGTTCGAGAGCCTCGCCCGCCTGCCGGTCGAGGTCGAGGTGGCTTCGGAGCTGCGCTATCGCGAGCCGCCGCTGCCGCCCGGGGGCCTTTGCATTGCCGTCTCGCAGTCGGGGGAGACAGTCGATACGCTGGCCGCCATCCGCTACGCCAAGGCGGAAAAGCAGACGATCATGTCGGTGGTGAACGTGCCCGAGAGCGCGATCGCGCGCGAATCGCACGTCGTGCTGCCGACCCTCGCCGGCCCGGAGATCAGCGTCGCCTCGACCAAGGCCACGACGACCCAGCTCACCGTGCTGCTTTGCCTTGCCATCGCCGCCGGTCGTGCCCGCGGTGTCCTCACGGAGGAAGCGGAGTCACGTCTCGCGCATGCGCTGATCGAACTGCCGGCACACGTGAACGAGGCGCTGAACAAGGAGGAGGAGTACCGTCACGTCGCCGAGGAGATTCTCTCGGAGGCACGCGACGTTCTCTATCTCGGTCGCGGATCGTCCTTCCCGATCGCGCTCGAGGGCGCGCTGAAACTGAAGGAGATTTCCTACATCCATGCCGAGGGCTATGCCGCCGGCGAGATGAAGCACGGACCCATCGCGCTGATCGACGAGACCGTTCCCGTCGTGGTCGTGGCGCCGACCGACGCGGTCTTCGACAAGACCGCTTCCAACTTCGAGCAGGCCAAGGCGCGGGGCGGCAAGCTTATCCTTTTGAGCGACGAAGGCGGCGCCGCCCGTCTCGGCAAGGAGGCCGCGGCGTGCGTGATCCTGCCCGCCGTCGATCCCGTCGTCGCGCCGATCCTCTATGCCGTGCCGGTGCAGTTGCTGGCGTATCATACCGCCGTCGCCAAGGGCACGGATGTCGACCAGCCGCGCAACCTCGCCAAGAGCGTCACGGTCGAGTGAGGCCAGGCGAGAAGGCGCCTCGCCGATCTGCAACGATCCAGGGGGCGACACCGGCGAGGCAAAGAAAAAGGCGGGGTCCAGCCCCGCCTCTTGCGTCTTCGGTGTTGCGGCTCAGCGCGTGCCTTGTGGCAGGCCCGGTGCGAGACCGCTGGGCGTGGTCGGCTGGGGCGCCGGCTGCGGGCCGCGTGCCGGTGCCGGGCGGGGTTGGGCCGCCTGCGGTGGTGGCTGCATGGCCTGCAGCATCGCCCGTACCTTGGCCCCTTCGGTCTCCTGCGCCTTCTTGAACTCGTCCTCGCTCAGGAAGCGGTCCTTGTTCAGGTCGATCTCTAGGAACTGCTTGAGGGCATAGGCGGTGAGTTCGACAGGGTCGAGCTGGCCGTCCTTGTTGGTGTCGATCTCCTGGAACTTGCGTAGCGCGATCTGCTTGCGCATCTCGAACGGCGGCAGGTTCTTGGCCTGGGCCCCGTCCGCAGGGCCCGCCATCACCAGGTATTCCTGTTGGCTGACCTTGCCGTCGTTGTTCTTGTCGAGCTGCTCGCCCGAGCGCAGCTGCATGTCCATGAACTCGTTCAGCGTCATGAGCCCCTGGCGGCGACGCGCCTCGGCCTGCTGACGTTCGGCCGCTTCGCGCTGCAGCGAGCGCTGGATGATCAGACGGACCTCGGGCTCCGTGACCTTGTTGTCGCGGTCCGTGTCGTAGTTGTTGAACTCGGAATGCACGACGGCCTCGGCCTCGGGCCGCTCGACGAAGCCGTCGCGATTGGTGTCGAGATTCTGGAATTCGGCGCGGGCGCGAGTCTTGCGCTCCTCGAGGGGCGGCAGGTTCGGTGCGTTCGGCGTATGCGGCGGCTCGACCACCTTCAGGAACTCTTCCTCGGACAGCTTGCCGTCCTTGTTGATGTCGAGCTCCTCGAAGGACTTCATCCGATACTTCAGGAACTCGGCGCGGGTGACCTCGCCCTTCTTGTTGACGTCGATGTCCACGAACCACTGGGGCAGGGGAATCGGCGGCGGGGTCGCCGGCGCAGCCTGCTGCCCCGGGGCCGCGGGCGCGGCCGGAGGCGTCGCCGGCTTGGGCGCCTGCTGCGCCGGTGGCGCAGCCTGGGCCTGAGCGGGGGGACGGTTGGCGGGCCAGTTCTGGGTCGGCGCGCTCTGCTGGGCGAGAGCCGGGACGGCAACGCACGCAGTGGTCAGGAAAAGGAACGGCTTTAAGAGGCGAATCATCGGCGGTCTGGACCCGCTTTTGGAGAGGGACGTTTCGTATCGGTTGCAGCGCGCGTTCTGTCAATGTCCGCCCTGCGCGGCAAACCTGCCGTCCAATCACGCCGAAAGCATGGCGGTGCGGCATTGGGGTTGCGCATGCCTCCTGGATACGTCATCGTATTCGCAGAGCAGACTCCGAAGAAGAGTCGCAAGTAGTTGGGAGGCAAGGGTATTTTCGCGGGCTGGTGCGGGGAATGCACCTGGTCGGCGAAGCGCCAGCGTACACCATGGCAGAAGCGCTTTCGTCCCACGGCTCGCCGCTGCTCAGCGTGCGTGACGTGTCCGTCCGGTTCGGGGGGATCATCGCCCTCGACGGCGTCTCGTTCGATGTCTTTCCTGGGCAGGTGGCCGGCTTGATCGGTCCCAATGGCGCCGGAAAGACCACCCTTTTCAACTGTCTAAGCCGGCTCTACACGCCCAATAGCGGTGACGTGCAGTTCGAGGGCAAGTCGATCCTCGGGCGGCCGCGTCACGACATCCCTCATATCGGCATCGGCCGAACCTTCCAGAACGTGGCGCTCTTCGACAAGATGACAGTGCTCGACAACGTGAAGGTCGGTTGCCACAGCGTCAGCAGCACCAGTTTCCTCGAGAATGCGCTGCGCCTGCCCAAAGTGAAGGGCGAGGAAGAGCGCATCACCGCGCGCTCGCTCGAGCTCATCGAGTTCATGGATCTCGTTCCCTTCATGCACGCGCTTGCCGGGCCGCTGCCCTTTCCCATCCGCAAGCGTGTCGAACTGGCGCGTGCGCTGGCCTCCAGCCCGAAGCTGCTCCTGCTCGACGAGCCGGCGGCGGGCCTGAACCACGACGAGATCGAGGTCCTGAAAGGCCAGATAAAGCGCGTTCGCGACCTGCAGCACGTCACGGTGCTTCTCGTCGAGCATCACATGAGCCTGGTGATGTCGGTGTCCGACAAAGTCGTGGCGATCGATTTCGGCCGCAAGATCGCCGACGGTACGCCGGCGGAAGTTCAGCGCGATCCCGAAGTCATCCGAGCCTATCTAGGGACGAGCTGATGACCGCGCTTCTGGAGGTCAAGGGGCTCAAAGCCTTCTACGGCCAGACCCAGTCCCTGTACGACGTCGCCTTCGACATCGAGGCCGGCGGCATCACCACGTTGCTGGGCGCGAACGGTGCCGGCAAGACGACCACGCTCAGGGCCATCTGCAACATGGTCCGGACGGAAGGCTCGATCCGGTTCGACGGACGCGACATCCGGGGCAAGGCGACGGAGGAGATCGTCCGTCTCCGAATCGCCCACGTGCCCGAGGGTCGTGGCACGTTCACGTCCCTTACAGTGGACGAGAATCTGCGCATCGCGGCCTATACCCGCCGGGACAAGGCGGCGGTCGCGGCCGACCTCGAACGGGTGTTCGCCTATTTCCCGCGTCTCAAGGAGCGTATCCAGCAGCAGGCGGGGACGCTTTCCGGCGGCGAGCAGCAGATGCTGGCCATCGCCCGCGCCCTGATGCTGAAGCCGCGGCTCATGCTGCTCGACGAGCCGTCGTTCGGCCTGGCCCCGCTGATCGTGCAGGAAATCTTCCGGATCCTGGGCCGCATCAACGAGGACGAGAAGGTCAGCATCCTGCTCGTCGAACAGAACGCGGCGCTCGCCCTCGATCTCGCCACGCATGCCTACGTGCTGGAGACCGGCAAGGTCGTGATGTCCGGCCCGGCCGACGTCGTCAAGAACGACGAGACCATTCGCAAGTCCTACCTCGGCTACTGAGGCGCGCAGACCATGGAACAGTTTCTCCAGCAGATCGCCTCCGGTCTCGCGAACGGGGCCATTTACGCCTGCGTCGCCCTGGCGCTGGTCATGATCTACGTGTCGACGGACCACATCAACTTCGCCCAGGGCGAGATGGCGATGTTCTCGACCTACATCAGCTGGCAGTTGATGAGCTGGGGATTGAGCTTCTGGTTCGCCTTCATCCTGGCGGTGCTCATTTCCTTCGCGATGGGCGTGCTGATCGAGCGGCTCATCTTGAGACCGCTCCATACCGCGCCGGTGCTTTCCATCATCGTGGTCTTCATCGGCCTGCTGGCGATCTTCAACTCCGTCGCCGGCGCGGTGTGGAGCTACCTGATCAAGGAGTATCCGTCGCCGTTTCCCAAGAGCAGCTTCGGCATCGCGGGCGTCATCGGCCCGCACCAGCTCGGTGTCGTCCTGGTGACCTTGCTGGTGCTGGGCGCGCTGTTCGTGTTCTTCCGCTACACGCCGCTCGGTCTCGCGATGCGTGCGGCGGCCCAGAACCCCCAGATGGCGCGGCTGGTCGGCGTGCGTGTCGACTGGATGCTGGCACTGGGGTGGGGGCTGGCCGCGTCGGTGGGCGCGGTGGCGGGGATCATGGTCGCCCATATCGTCTATCTGGATCCCAACATGATGGGCGGCATCCTGCTCTACGCCTTCGCCAGCGCCCTGGTCGGCGGCATCTCCAATCCGGCGGGCGCCGTCGCCGGCGGCTTCATCGTCGGCATCCTCGAGAACATGGTCGCCTACGCCGGCAACCAGATCGAAAAGGCGACCGGTATCTACATCATCGGCAACGGCGAGAAGCTCACGGTGGCTCTCATCATCGTCATCTTCGTCCTGACCGTTAAGCCCGCCGGCCTGTTCGGTCGGGTCGTCGTGAAGAGGGTCTGACATGAGCGCATCGAAGAAATGGGCGCTGGCGATTGTCGTCCTCGCCTTCATTTTCCCGCTGCTGAAGCCGGTCCTTCCCGACCTTGTTTCCGATTACCGGCTCTTCCTCTTCAGCACGATGATCATCGCCTCGATCGCCGTCCTGGGCCTCAACCTGCTGACCGGCTTCAACGGCCAGTTCTCGCTCGGACACGGCGCCTTCTACGCCGTGGGCGCCTACACGGCGGCCATCCTGATGGATCAGCTCAACGTTCCTTACTGGGCGACGATCCCGGCGGCCGCCATCGTGTGCTTCATCGTCGGCTACCTCTTTGGGTTGCCGGCCTTGAAGCTCGAAGGCCACTACCTGGCGCTTGCGACCTTCGCGCTCGCGCTCGCGGTGCCGCAGATCCTCAAATACAAGTGGCTCGAGGGGCTGACGGGCGGCGTGCAGGGCATCGTGCTCATGAAGCCGGAGGTTCCCTTCGGGCTGCCGCTCAGCGAAGACCAATGGCTTTACTATTTCTGCCTGATCACCATGGTGATCCTGTTCTGGGCGGCCGCCAACATGCTGAACAGCCGCTCCGGCCGCGCCATGATGGCGATCCGCGACCAGGTCCTGGCGGCCGACACGATGGGGATCGACACCGCCCTCTACAAGACCGTCACCTTCGGCATCTCGGCCGCCTACACGGGTATTGCCGGGGCGCTTTCGGCCTCCGCGATCGCCTTCGTGGCGCCCGACAGCTTCAACATCTTCCTGTCGATCAAGTTCCTGATCGGACTGGTGGTCGGCGGTATCGGCTCGCTGTGGGGCTCCGTCATCGGCGGCATCTTCTATGTGCTGGTCGACAACTCGGCCCAGTCGCTGACCCAGTTCATCCGCAACGATATCGGCATCCCGTTCGACCTGTCGGCCTACACGGTGTTCGGTGTTCTGCTGATCCTGATCATCTACCTGATGCCGACCGGAATCGCGGGCGGCATCCAGATGTTGTGGCGCAAGCTGCGACCGGCGCGGGGCTAGTCCGGCCGGTTGTCGAAGTGGGAAAGGGCTCCACCACACGGCCTTTTTTTCGTCGGGAATCCGGGAGAAGCTTTGCCCGGCTAGATAACTTGGGAGGATAAAATGGGTACCAGTCGGCGTGGATTTGTGGCGGGCGCTTCGGCGTTCGCGGTGCTGGGGGCGAACTCGGCCTTTGCCCAGAAGAAATACTCGGACGGCGCCTCCGATACCGAGATCAAGATCGGGCACACCGGCCCCTACAGCGGGCCGGCATCGTCCTACGGCCAGATCGGCAAGACGATCGAAGCGTTCTTCAAGTCGGTCAACGAGGCCGGCGGCGTCAACGGCCGCAAGATCAACTTCATCACGCGCGATGACGGTTACTCGCCGCCGAAGATGGTCGAGCTCGTTCGCCAGCTCGTCGAGCAAGACAAGGTCCTGTGCATGTTCAACACGCTGGGCACGCCGACCAACACGGCGATCCACCGCTACATGAACCAGCGCAAGTGCCCGCAGCTCTACGTCGCCACCGGCGCGTCGAAGTGGGGCAAGCCCAAGGAGTTCCCGTGGACGATGGGCTTCCAGCCCGACTACCACACCGAGGGCGTCATCTACGCCAAGCACGTCCTGGCCAACGTCAAGGACCCGAAGATCGGCGTGCTGATGCAGAACGACGATTACGGCAAGGATTACTACGAGGGCTTCCGCGAAGGCCTCGGCAAGGAGACCGGCAAGATCGTGAAGCACGTCACCTTCGAGGTGACCGATCCGACCGTCGATAGCCAGATCATCCAGCTCAAGGATTCCGGCGCCAACGTCTTCTTCAACATCGCGACCCCCAAGGCCGCCGCGCAGGCGATTCGCAAGGCCGGCGACATCGGATGGAAGCCCGTCCAGTACCTCAACAACGTGTCGGCGTCGGTCGGCTCGGTGATGAAGCCGGCTGGCCTCGACAACAGCCAGGGCATCATCACGGCGCAGTACCTGAAGGATCCCACAGACAAGCAGTGGGAGAACACCGACGACTTCAAGGCCTGGGTCGCCTGGATGGACAAGTGGATGCCGGGCGCCAACAAGGCGGATGCCAACCACGTGTTCGGTTACGCCGTGTCGAACCTCATGCTCGAGACTCTGAAGAAGTGCGGCGACGAGCTCACCCGCGAGAACGTCATGCGGCAGGCGGCCAACTATCAGAAGTACAAGTTGCCGTTGCTTCTGCCGGGCATCACCATCAACACCAGCCCGACCGACTATTACCCGATCCAGTCGGTGCAGCTCGCCCGCTTCAAGGGCGAGACATGGGACCTGTTCGGCGACGTCATGTCGGCCGAAGGATCCTGATCTCGATCCATTCCACGAAAGGGGCTGCCGGCAAAGCTGGCAGCCCTTTTTTGTGCGCGTTCCATGGGACTGAGCGAGAATCCCTGCACGCCAAAGGCAGCTGACAGCGGCGGGTGAGGGGAGGCCGCCAGAGGGCCGCCTCCCGTCCCGGGTTAGCGTTCTGCCGGTTTGCGTTGCAGCGCCTGGCGGCATTCGGCCGTGTCGATACGGCCATTCTTGTCGACATCGCAACGGGCGAAGTTACGATCCGCCTGCGCCGTGAACTCGGCCAGCGTCACGACGCCGTCGCGATTGGCGTCCAGGCGCTGGAAATACGCGGATTGCCGGCTTGCCTGACGGTCGCTCGGGATCACGCTGTTGCCGGCCGCCGGCGTCCGCGAAAAGAGCTCGGCCTCGGTGAGTTTGCCGTCGCCATCGGCGTCGAGCCGTTTGAACCGCGCTTCCTGGCCGGCCTTCCATTCCTCCAGCGTCACGACCCCGTCCTTGTTGGTGTCATATTGCATGACGCCCCGCTCGGCGGCGGGCCGGCTGACCGGCTTCGATGCCGGCTTTGCGGCCGCGTTCGTGGCGGGTGCGGCGGTGGGAGCCGCCGCCGTATTGCCGGCCGGCGACGTGGGCGTGTCGGGAGCAGCAAGCGCCGACGAAGCAACGAGGACGGCGGCTGCGAAGGCAAAAAATCTTGTCATGGCGCGTATCCGTAAAGTTGTATCAGGAAGTGGAAATACACGCTCCATTTCCCTTACCGCGCCGTGTAGGCCCCGATATAGTCCGCGGCGCGACCGGATTATGGCCGAGTTGCGGTTTTGTTCTCCCTTGGGGATAAGCCATGGCGTTCGACTACGACCTGTTTGTCATCGGTGCCGGTTCGGGAGGGGTGCGTGCATCCCGGATTGCCGCCGGCCATGGGGCTCGTGTGGGCATCTGCGAGGACTACCGGGTCGGGGGAACCTGCGTGATCCGTGGCTGCGTGCCCAAGAAGCTGCTGGTGTACGGGTCGAAGTTCACTCACGAGTTCGAGGACGCGGCCGCCTACGGCTGGACGGTTCCCACGCCGACGCATTCCTGGGCCACGCTCCGGGACAATGTGAACAAGGAAGTCGATCGGCTGAACGCGATCTATCTGCGTCTCCTCGACGGCGCTGGCGTGAAGCTGCACATGGGGCGGGGCGAGCTGATGGACCGCCACACGGTGCGCGTCGGAGACGATACGTTCACCGCGGAGAAGATTCTGGTCGCCACCGGCGGCCATCCCGTGGTGCCGAGCATTCCCGGATACGAGCATGGCATCTGCTCGAGCGACGCCTTCCATCTTCCCGAGCTGCCCAAGCGCATCGCCATCGTCGGAGCGGGCTACATCGCCGTGGAATTCGCGGGGATCTTCCACGGGCTTGGGGCGCAGGTCGATCTGGTGCTTCGGCGCGACCGTGTCCTGCGCGGTTTCGACGAGGAATGCCGTACCTTCGTGCACGAGGCGCTCAAGGAAAGCGGCATCCGCATGCGCACCGAGATGGAGGTCGGCCGCATCGTGAAGCTCGGCGACAACGGTCCCTATGAGGTGCATACGCCGCTCGGCGGGATGTTCGAGACGGACCTCGTTATGTTCGCCACCGGCCGGGCACCGAATACCAAGGGGATCGGCCTGGAGAAGGTCGGCGTGCAGCTGAACAAGGCCGGCGCCATCGCCGTCGACGAATGGTCCAGAACGACCGTCGAGAACATCTGGGCGGTCGGCGACGTGACGGACCGCATCAACCTCACGCCGGTTGCCCTCATGGAGGGCCACTGCTTCGCGGACACCGAGTTCGGCGGCAAGTCGCGCAAGCCGGATCATCGCGACATCGCCTCGGCCGTCTTCTGCCAGCCCGAACTGGCGACGGTCGGTCTGAGCGAGGAACAGGCACGCCTGCAGCTCGGCAAGGTCCGCATCTTCACGGCCGCGTTCCGGCCCATGAAGTACACCGTCTCCGGCCGCAACCAGCGCACCTTCATGAAGCTCGTCGTCGAGGCGGCGACCGACAAGGTCGTGGGAGTCCATATGGTGGGCGACGATGCAGCCGAGCTGATCCAGGGGCTGGCGGTGGCCGTGAAGGCCGGGGCCACCAAGGCGCAGTTCGATGCGACGGTGGGCCTTCATCCGACGGCCGGCGAGGAATTCGTCACGATGCGGACGCCCCGGCTGGATACGACGCCGACTCGCGCGGCCGCAGAGTGAACAAGGGCCGGCGGGCGCCGCTGGCCTTTTATCCACAGCACGTATAGGTTCACCAGCCCCGCCGGACCCCAACGGCCGACGGGTGAGGAGGAGTCGATGACCGCGATGCAGGGACCGGCCCGTACGGCCGCGAAAGTTCAGTCCCGCAGTTCGAGTGCAGCCGATTGGTCGCTGACCAGCTGGCGCAGCCGCCCGGCGTTGCAGATGCCGGTCTATCCGGATGCCGCGTCGCTGGGCGCTGCCGAGGCGCGCCTCCGCCGCTATCCCCCGCTGGTTTTTGCCGGCGAGGCCCGCAAGCTCAAGGCATCGCTCGCGAAGGTTGCGGCCGGAGAGGCGTTCCTCCTGCAGGGAGGCGATTGCGCTGAGAGCTTCGCCGACTTCACCGCCAACAACATCCGCGACACGTTCCGCGTCCTGCTCCAGATGGCTGTCGTGCTGACCTACGGCGCCGGCGTGCCGGTCGTGAAGGTCGGTCGCATGGCCGGCCAGTTCGCCAAGCCACGCTCGTCCAACGTGGAGAAGGTGGGCGACGTCGAGCTGCCGTCCTACCGCGGAGACAACGTCAACGGCTTCGAGTTCACCGCCGACGCGCGGCGGCCCGACCCGGAGCGCATGGTCCAGGCCTACAACCAGTCGGCGGCGACGTTGAACCTGCTGCGCGCCTTTGCCCAGGGCGGCTACGCCGACCTGCACGAGGTCAATCGCTGGAACCTCGACTTCGTGCGTAGTTCGCCGGCGTCCGAACGGTATCAGGACCTCGCGGCGCGTCTCGACGAGACGCTGAACTTCATGGCGGCGTGCGGTCTCACCTCGGCGACGACGCCGCAGATCGCCGAGACCGACTTCTTCACCAGCCACGAGGCGCTGCTGCTGCAGTACGAGGAGGCGCTGACGCGCGTCGATTCGACTTCGGGCGACTGGTACGACTGCTCGGCCCACATGCTCTGGATCGGCGACCGCACGCGCCAGCCGGACGGCGCGCATGTCGAGTTCATGCGGGGCGTGCGTAACCCGATCGGGTTCAAGTGCGGCCCCTCGCTGTCGCCCGAGGACACGCTGCGCCTCATCGATACGCTCAATCCGGCCAACGAGCCGGGCCGCATCGTTCTCATCGTCCGCATGGGCGCGGAGAAGGTGGCCGAGAAGCTGCCCGCTCTGGTGCGTGCCGTCGAGCGCGAGGGCAAGTCCGTGGTGTGGTCTTGCGATCCGATGCACGGCAACACCATCACGGCGAACAACGGCAGGAAGACCCGCCATTTCGATTCGATCCTGAACGAAGTGAAGGCCTTCTTCGCCGTGCATCGCGCCGAGGGGACCCATCCCGGCGGCGTCCATTTCGAGATGACCGGCCAGGAAGTCACCGAATGCATCGGTGGCTCGACCGACATCACCGTGGACAATCTGAACGAACGCTACGAAACCCAGTGCGACCCGCGACTCAACGCGAGCCAGGCGCTGGAACTCGCCTTCCTGCTGGCGGAGCAGCTCAAGTCAGAGCGTCTCTCCGTCGCGCGGGCGCGGCCCGCCGGCTGAGCCGGCGGTCGCGTCAGGGCGGGATATTGCCCGGGGAGGGGCGATGACTCATCCGCAGAACGGCGAGATCGAACGCTACACCGATCACTACTTCAACCGTACGAAGCAGGTGATCGGAAAGTTCGGCGACTGCCGCGTGACCTACGCCATCTTCATGCGGCGGCCAGTGGTGTTTGCGCCCCGGCTGGCGCTGGAATGGCTGCAGGAGACCGGCCGCCACCGTAACAGCGAGGTCGAACTCGACCTGCGCTACGCCGAGGGCAAGTGGGTCGGCGCCGGCGAGCCGATGATGTACATCACGGGCTCGTTCTTCCATCTCGTCGACCTCGAAACCATCTTCCTGCAGAAGCTCGGGCCGGCCTGCGTCGCCGCCTACAACGCCTGGACGATGTGTGCCGACATGCCCAAGACCGCCTTCCTGGCGATGGATGCGCGCCATTGCGCCGGCCAGGAGATGGCCGAGATGATGGCTTATGCGGCCTCCGTCGGATCGGCGCGAGCCAAGCGCAAGGTCGGCGCGGTCGGGTTCATCGGCAACGCCACCCATGCGACGGCCCACTTCTTTGGACGGGAGCAGGGGCTCGGCACCATGCCGCACGCCCTGATCGGCTATGCCGGCTCGACGCTGCGCGCCGCGGAGATGTTCGCCGAGACGTTTCCCGGCGAGCCGATGACGGTCCTGGTCGATTACTTCGCCCGCGAAGTGTCCGACTCGCTCGACGTATGCCGGCGGTTTCCAGAAATGGCTGCCAAGGGGATGCTGTCGCTGCGGCTGGACACGACCGGCGGCCGCTATGTGGAGGGGCTGGACCCCGCGACCTCCTACGCCGTGCTGGAGCGCTTCTCGCCCGAATCGATCCGCGGCTATCGCAGCGAGGAGGAGCTTCGTTATCTGGTCGGTACGGGCGTGTCGGGTGCGGCGATCTTCCATCTGCGCGCCGAGCTCGACCGTAACGGCTTCGACAAGGTGAAGATCGTGGCTTCCTCGGGCTTCGGCCCCGCCAAGTGCCGCGTCATGGCGGAGGCGAAGGCGCCGATCGACATCGTCGGGACAGGTTCGTTCCTGCCGTCCAACTGGTCGGAGACCTACGCGACCGCGGATATCGTCGAGTATGGCGGCGAGAAGCGCGTCAAGGTCGGGCGCGAGTTCCTGCACCGTACCCGGCCGACGGGCCCCAGCGCACCGCTGTGATTGGAGACGATGATGCTCAAGCTCTACTACGCGCCTGGCGCCTGCTCGACCGCGTCTCACATCGCCCTCGAAGAGAGCGGCACGGCTTTTGATTCACAGGCCCTGAGCTTCGCCAAGAGCGAGCAGCGGACGCCGGAATACCTAAAGGTCAATCCGCGCGGCCGCGTACCGGCACTGGTCGTCGACCAGGGCACGATCGTGGAGAACACGGCGATCCTCGACTATGTCGCCGCGCGCTATGCGCCGCACCTCATGCCGAAGGATCCGGTCGAACGGGCCCGCGCGATCTCGTTGATGGCGTGGTTCTCGAATGCCGTGCATCCCAACTTCACCCATGTCGGCCGGCCCGAACGGTTCGCCACCGACACGGCGGTGTTCGACCATCTCAAGGCGGTGGGACGCGAGAACTTCTTCGCCAATCTCAAGGAGATCGACGGATTGTTGGCGGGCAAGACCTGGATCTTGGGCGACGAGTTCTCGGTCGTGGACGGTTATGCGCTCGTGTTCTACGGCTGGGGCAAGCGCATCGGCCTGCCGGTCGGGGAACTGAAGAACTACACCGCCTGGAAGGACCGCATGCTGGCGCGGCCGGCCGTCAAGCGGGTCCTCGAACGCGAACAGAGCATCCTACTGGCCGTCTGAGGCAATTCAGACTATGCCAAGATGACGTCCCGATTTGTTGGCGACGTCAAGATCGATGGAGGCGGAGCGAATCTTGGCTGTGAGACAATGATCGTCTCGTGGGACGACGGTTTTTGTCGCCTCGCAAAGGCCTGACGAGAGAAAGCGGCAGCGTCCGTCAGCCGACCACAAAACTCTGGTACATGAACTGGAGGTCCTGGCTCTCCTGGGGCGTGATCTCACCGTCCAGGACGCGGGCCTCCCAGGTCCGCAACTTGCGCTTGATCTCCTGCGGCGTGCGCGGGCTGAGCAGGATCATGAAGAATTGCTCATGCGGCGAGAGCTGGCGCTCCCGGCGATAGCCGAATGGGCCGGCTCCTGTCGGCCGCGGAGCTGGCACCGGCGGTGGGGGCGCAGGGGTGGAAACGCGCGGCAAAACGGCGGCGTCGATGACCTGGTCCCAAGTCAGCCCGGCCTCGCGCACCATCGCGGAGGCAAGCTTGGCAGCGGCCAAGGCCTCTTCAGCGTGACTGCTGTCCAGGATCTCGAGGACCTTGACCAGGGTATCGCGATTGAACGTCGACACGGTCGCTTTGACTATCAAATGAGCTGTAGGCACTAAATGCCTACAAGATATAGGTGGAATTGCCTTGGATCAAGCTCGCTCCCCATCGCCGTCCTCATCCCCGTTCCCGGCCTACCTCGCCGGACTGGCGACGTGGTTCGTGCCGCTCGGCATCCAGATGGTGCTGTTTCCCTGGCTCGTCGCCGTCGTGTTGCGGATGGACGCCTTCGCCGTGGGGCTTGCCCAGGCGGCGGTCATGGCTCCGTCGCTGTTGTTCCTGCCCCTCGGCGGGCTGGTGGCCGACCGGGGTAATCCCCGGCGCCTGCTGCTGGGATACCATATGCTCTATGCGGCGCCGCCGCTCGTCCTGGCCCTCCTTTTGTGGAACGGCGGCCTCAGCTATCCGCTGCTGATCGCCTACGGCATTGCCGCCGGCGCCATCGGGGCTTTTGCGATCCCGACGCGCGATGCCCTGCTGCCGGTGGTCGCTCCCAAAGGCGGATTGCCCAAGGCGGTTGCACTCGCCACGGCCCTGCAGTTCGGCGGCCAGCTCGTCGGCATAGGCTGCGCCTCCCTGGCGGACCGCGTCGGAGCCGTGCCGCTCCTCCTGCTGCATGCGGCGATGGTGCTGGCGGGGTGCCTGTTCGTGCGACGCCTGCCCGATCCTCCGGCCCATGCGACGGGCCGGGCATCCGGTTTCTGGAGGTCGGTGGGCGAGGGCGTCTCGGCCGCCGCGAAGTCGCACCAGATCTGGCCGGTGCTGCTGCTCAACTTCGGGGTCGGCGTCTTCTATGTCGGGCCGTTCATGGCGGTGTTGCCGCTGGCGATTCGCGACCACTATGCCGGCGGTGCCGCCGAACTTTCCTACATGAACCTGGCCTTTTGGGCTGCCACGATCGTGGCGAGCATGACGCTGGCCGGCAGCCTGGCGCGGCGGGTCACGCTACGGGGGCGGCTGATCGGCGTCGCCGTCGCGATGGGAGCCGTCGTGCTGGTGTCGCTCTCCATGCTGCCGCCGTTCCCGGTTTTCGTGGCGCTGAACTTCGTCTGGGGAATTGGCGCTGGCATCACCATGACGCAGAGCCGGACGGTCGTGCAGATTGTGGCGCCAGCGTCGCATCGCGCGCGCCTGATGTCGCTGTTCCAGCTGGGTCTCAGCGGCGGCGGTCCGATCGGCGCCTTCCTCACCGGCACGATTTGCGCGGCCTGGGGGCTCAAGGCCGCGCTGCTGGTCCCGGCGCTGGCCATGCTGTTGCTGATCGCGATCGTCCTGCTCCGCTCGCGCCTGTGGTCGATGCGGACCGTCGAATAGCGCCGGCCCGGCTACTCGGCTGCCTGGGCACGCGCGAGGCCCAGCGTCTGCCAGACATCCTGCATGGCCGACACCAGCCGGGCGATATCCTCGTCGGCATGAAGCGGGGTCGGCGTGAGGCGCAGGCGTTCCGTGCCGCGCGGAACCGTCGGATAGTTGATGGGCTGCACGTAGATCGCGTGCCGCTCCATGAGCAGGTCGCTCGCCTGTTTGGCCAGCGCCGCGTCGCCCACGAAGACCGGAACGATATGCGTCTCCGACGGCATGACCGGCAGGCCGGCCGCGCACAGTCGGCGCTTGAGGGTGGCCGCACGCTCCTGGTGACGGGCGCGCAGGTCGCCGCTGCCGCTCACCAGCCGTACGCTGGCGAGAGCTGCGGCCGCGATGGCGGGCGGCATGGAGGTCGAAAAGATGAAGCCGGCGCCGCAGGAGCGCACGAAATCGACGGTTGCCGCCGTGGAGGCAATGTAGCCGCCGACCACGCCGAACGCCTTGGCAAGTGTGCCCTGTACGATGTCGACCTTGTCGAGCACGCCGTCGCGCTCAGCGACGCCGGCCCCCCGGGCGCCGTACATGCCGACAGCGTGGACCTCGTCGAGATAGGCGAGGGCGCCATAGCGATGCGCAAGATCGCAGATCTCGCCGATCGGCGAGACGTCGCCATCCATCGAATAGACCGACTCGAACGCCACGATCTTCGGAGTCGACGGATCGGCCGCCGCCAGCAGCTCTTCGAGGTGGCCCAGGTCGTTGTGGCGGAAGATGCGTCGCACCGCTCCGGAATGACGGATGCCGGCGATCATGGAGGCGTGGTTCAGCGCGTCCGAGTATATCTCGCAGCCCGGCATCAGGCTGCCGAGGGTCTGCAGGGTGGTCTCGTTGGCGACGTAGCCCGAGGTGAAGACGAGGGCGGCTTCCTTCGCGTGCAGGGCGGCAAGCTCGCGTTCGAGCGCCACGTGCAGCGTGTTGGTGCCAGAGATGTTGCGTGTGCCACCGGCGCCGGATCCTTGGGCGCCGATGGCCGCCTGCATGGCCTCGACGACCGTCGGGTGTTGGCTCATGGCGAGATAGTCGTTGCTGCACCAGACGGTGACGTCGCGCGGCGCCTGGCCTTCGCAATGGAAGCGCGCGCGTGGAAAGGCGCCGGCGATTCGTTCCAGCTCGGCGAAAACGCGATAGCGTCCCTCTTCGCGCAGCCGGCCAAGATGGCCATTGAAAAAAGCCTGGTAATCCATTGCGCTCACTTCGCTCCCGGTACGGCGATATTAATCGCCTGCGCGCGGCGTATCAGGCGTATTTTGGTCGCGGCCGTGAACGATGCCTTGAGGTGGCGCAATCTAGAGATGCGAATGGTTGTCGTTCGCGATTAGGCGAGCAGAGGTGCCAGGACGGCGGCAGAGAGGAACAGCGAGACGGAAAGCATCGGCAGGGCGCCAAGCCAGCGGGTCTGCCCGGGCAGGCTTTCCCAATAGCGCAGGGTCGGGACGGCAGCGGCAAGCGCGAAGAGGAAACCCGAGATCCAGAACAGGAAGGCAAGGGGAAGGGCGACGTTGGCGTCGTCGATCGTCAGGCTGGAGATGCCCATCCCGACGAAGGCGGGCGGGATCGAAGCGGTGAAAAGAGATACCGCCCAGATGGCCCGGTTGCGGATACGGCGGCCGGTGCCGAACGGGGGCGCCCTGTCGGGGCGCCCGCCGCCGTAATCCGCGTCGTGGGCCATGTCAGCCCTTGAAGTGGCCCTCGGCCTTCAGCTCGTCGAGCGCGGCGTCGAACGCCTGGTGCAGCCGGCCGAACAGGTCCGCCTGCTCTTCCTCGTTGATGACGAGCGGCGGGCATACCGCGACACGATCGCCCATGTTGCGGATGAACAGGCCACGCGCGACGGCGTGGTCGTAGACCTTCGTGCCGGCGACGCCGATCGCTCCAAGTTCGAACGGGGCCTTGGTCTTCTTGTCGGCGACGATCTCGATCGCGCCCATCATGCCGATGCTCATCGCCTCGCCGACCAGCGGGTGGTCTGCAAACGACTGCACGTGCTTCTGGAAGATCGGACTCATGCGCTTGGCGTGACCGAACAGGTCGGTCTCGTCGTAGATCTTCTGCGCCTCGAGCGCGACAGCGGCGGCAACCGGATGGCCGGAGTAGGTGAAGCCGTGGCCCCAGGTGCCGATCTTCGAAGCCTCGCTGGTCAGCGCCTGATAGACCTTCTCGTTGATCATCACCGCCGAGATCGGCAGGAACGACGCCGACAGCGCCTTGGCGCAGGTCAGGATGTCCGGCTGGATGCCCATGGTCTGGCTGCCCCAGACATTGCCGGTGCGTCCGAAGCCGCAGATCACCTCGTCGGCGATGAACAGCATGTCGTACTTTTTGCAAACCGCCTGGATCTTCTCGTAGTAGCCCTTGGGCGGGACGATGACGCCGCCGGCACCCATGACCGGCTCGGCGATCATGGCCGCGACCTCGTCGGCGCCACCTTCCTTGATGATCAGCTCCTCGAGCTCCTGCGCGCAGCGGGCCGCGAACTGCTCCTCGGTCTCGCCGTCCTTGCCGAAACGGTAGAAGTGCGGGCAGCTCGTGTGGATGATGCCGTGGATCGGCAGGTCGAAGGAGCGGTGGTTGGTGGGCAGGCCGGTGAGGCTGCCCGACGCCACGGTGATGCCGTGATAGCCCTTGATGCGGCCGATGATCTTCTTCTTCTTCGGACGGTCGAGCGCGTTGTTCATGTACCACACCATCTTCACGACGGTGTCGTTGGCCTCTGAGCCGGAGTTGGCGAAGAACACCTTCGACATCGGCACCGGCGCCATCGACTTGAGCTTCTCCGCGAGGGCGATCGCGGGCTCGTGGGAGCGGTGGTTGAAGGCGTGGTAGAAGGGCAGCTGCTTCATCTGCTCGTAGGCGACGGTCGCCAGCCGCTCGTTGCTGAAGCCCAGCGCCGCCGACCACAGGCCGGCCATGCCCTCGATATATTCCTTGCCGTCGTCGTCCATGACGTAGACGCCGCGGCCGCGCACGATGGTCAGCGGGCCGGTCTGCTCGTGCTTCTTGAAGTTGGTGTAGGGATGCAGGTGGTGCGCAATGTCACGCGACGCATTGGAATTGCCCCGGAAACTGCGCGAAACGTCGTTCATGACTGACCCCTGAAACTGTTGGAGGGGCGCACGATAGCGTGCCGAAGGCCTAAGTCCACAATATGTGACCATGCAAATTTTTTGTGCAATTGACGGCCTCACATAGGCGGTGCAGTTTGAGCCAGCTATGCGCCTGTGCATGGGCCACCGGCCGGGGAAGGTTTCCTGGCCCATGCGGCGGAGGCGCTGTTTCATGGGGTGGAGCCAAACATGCACTTCAATCTGCGGCAGTCGCTGGCGCTGACGGCGCTCGCCTGCGCCAGCCTCTCGGTCGTGCCGAGCGTTGACGCCAAGACCTTCCGCTGGGCCAATTCGGGCGACGTGAGTTCGATGGACCCGTACGCCCGTCAGGAGACTTTCCTCCTGACCTTTACCGCGAACATCTACGACCCGCTGGTCCGGCGCGACAAGAACCTCAAGCTCGAGCCGGCGCTGGCCGCGAAGTGGGGCCAGACCGATCCCACGACATGGTTCTTCGACCTCCGCGAAGGCGTGAAGTTCAGCGACGGCACGCCGTTCACGGCCGACGACGTCATTTTCTCGATCAACCGTGCCAACGGCCCGGGCTCGAACGTCAACGGCAACTTCTCCTCGATGAAGGAGATCAAGAAGATCAACGACCATCGCGTCGAGGTCACGACCAGCGTTCCCGATCCTCTGCTGGCCGACAAGTGGGCCTCGATCTCGATCATGTCGAAGGCCTGGGCGGAAAAGAACAATGCCGTCCAGCCGGCAGACATGATCAAGAACGAGGAGAATTTCGCGACCCGCAATGCGATGGGCACCGGGCCGTTCATGCTGAAGGAGCGTCGCGCGGGCGAGCGCACCGTGCTCGTGCCGAACCCCAACTGGTGGGACAAGCCCGAGCATAACCTCACCGAGATCGTGTTCACGCCGGTGCCGAACGCCGCGACGCGCGTCGCCGCGCTCAAGGCGGGCGATATCGACATGACCTACGAGGTCCCGCCGGCCGACACGGACGGCCTCAAGAAGGACGCCAACATCAAGGTCCTTGAAGGGCCGGAGACCCGCGTCGTATTCCTCGGCTTCGACCAGGAACGCGACGAACTCGTCGAGTCGAATGTCAAGGGCAAGAACCCGTTCAAGGACAAGCGGGTCCGCGAGGCCATCCATCGTTCGATCGACGTCGATGCCATCAAGCGCACCGTGATGCGCGGACAGTCGTTCCCGACCAACCTGATGGTTGCGCCGGGCATCAATGGCTACATCAAGGACCTCGACAAGCGTCCGGCGCTGCTGAAGCCGGACGAGGCCAAGAAGATGCTGGCGGACGCCGGCTATCCGAACGGCTTCGAGGTCGGCATGGATTGCCCGAACGACCGCTACGTCAACGACGAGAAGATCTGCCAGGCCGTCGTTTCGATGCTGGCGCGCATCGGCGTCAAGGTGAACCTGCGCGCGCAGACCCGCAACCTGTACTTCGCCAAGATCCTGCGCAGCACGGCGGACGGCAAGCCGAGCAACACCAGCTTCTACATGCTGGGGTGGTCGCCTGCGACGACCTACGACGTCCACAACGTCTTCGAGCAGATCATCCAGACGCCGGACGTCAAGGCCAAGAAGGGCCTCTACAATGCGGGCGGTTACTCGAACAAGAAGTTCGACGACCTCTCGAACAAGATCGAGGTCGAGACGGACAAGGCCAAGCGCGATGCCATGATCGGCGAGGCCACCAAGATCTACGTCGACGATTTCGCCTACGTGCCGCTCCACCAGCAGGCGCTGGTGTGGGCGACGCGCAAGAACGTCGACCTGGTCCAGCCGGCGGACAATTCGTTCCCGCTGCGCTTCGTGACCGTGAAGTAGCCAGACCGTACCGGCGGGCCGGCCCCGGCGCAGGGACCCTGCGACCGGGGCCGGTTCCGTTCTGGCGTCATTCCTGCTAGGCACGGCGTTTACAGACAGACAACCGATGCTTGCCTTCATCCTGCGACGACTCGCGCAATCGGTCGCCGTCCTCCTGACGGTGGGACTGGTGTCCTTTTTCTTGTTCCGTTACGTCGGCGACCCGATCAACGCCATGGTCGGCCAGGACACGCCGGCCCAGGAGCGCGAGGCGCTTCGCGAGCGGCTCGGCCTCAACGATTCGGCTCCCGTCCAGTTCATCCGCTTCATCGGGAATGCGGCCCAAGGCAAGTTCGGCCTCAGCTACCGTACGTCCGAGCCCGTCGGCACCATGATCCTGGAACGCATGCCGGCGACCCTGGAACTCTCTTTCTGCGCGGCCCTGTTTGCCCTGTTCGTGGGGGTACCGATGGGCGTCTATACCGGACTCTATCCGAAGCACTGGTCGAGCAAGCTCTTCCAGGCGGTGTCGCTGATCGGCATCTCGCTCCCGACCTTCGTCATCGGCATCCTCCTGATCCTGGTCTTCGCCGTGTGGCTCCACTGGCTGCCGTCCTTCGGGCGCGGCCAGACCGTGCAGATCGGCTGGTGGACGACCAACTTCCTGACGGTGAAGGGGCTGCAGGCCCTGATCCTGCCGTCGATCACCCTCGGCCTGTTCCAGCTCACCTTGCTGATGCGGCTCGTGCGTTCGGAGATGCTGGAGGTCATGCGGACCGACTACATCAAGTTCGCGCGGGCGAGGGGGCTCACCAACCGGGCCATCAATTTCGGCCACGCGCTGAAGAACACGCTGGTGCCCGTCATCACCGTGACGGGCCTCCAGCTCGGCGCGCTGATCGCCTTTGCGATCGTGACGGAGACGGTGTTCGCCTGGCCGGGCGTCGGGCAGCTCTTCATCCAGTCGGTGCAGTTCTCCGACATTCCCGTGATGGCGGCCTACCTCATGCTCATCGGCCTGCTCTTCGTGCTGATCAACCTTGCCGTCGATCTCCTCTACTTCGCCGTCGATCCGCGCCTCAGGGCACAGGGCACGGCGCGGGCCTCGGGGCACTGAGATGGCGCAGACCACAAACGCCGGCTGGCTGCACCGCGTCGCCGACAGCGACATCTGGTGGAGCTTCAAATCGTCGCCGACGACGGTGGTCGCGGCGCTCGCGACGCTCCTGATCGTCGTCGTCGCCTTCCTCTCGCCGCTGCTCGCGCCTCACACGCCGTTCGATCCGGCGACGCTCAGCCTCAGCGACGGTCTGAAGCCGCCTGTGCTGGTGTCGCCCGATGGAGATTGGACCTTTCCGCTGGGCACGGACGACCAGGGCCGCGACGTGCTTTCGTCGATCATGTACGGCACCCGCCTGTCGCTCGTGGTCGGCTTCGCTTCGGTGGTCGTCGCCATGACGATCGGCATCGCCCTCGGATTGCTGAGCGGCTATTTCGGCGGGGCAGTGGATGCCGTCATCATGCGCATCGCCGATGTCCAGCTCACCTTTCCGGCGATCCTGGTGGCGCTGCTGATCGACGGTGTCGTCCGCACGCTCATATCGGTGCAGCGGCACGACGAGATCGCCCTGTTCGTCATCATCGGCGCCATCGGCCTCAGCTTCTGGGTCCAGTACGCCCGCACCGTGCGCGGCTCAGTCCTGGTCGAGAAGAACAAGGAATACGTGCAGGCGGCGCGGGTGATCGGCCTGTCGCCGCTCGTCATCATGGTGCGCCATGTTTTGCCGAACGTGACGGGCCCGGTCCTGGTGATCGCGACCATCAATCTCGGCCTCGCCATCATCACCGAGGCGACGCTGTCGTTCCTTGGCGTCGGGCTCCCGTCGACGCAGCCATCGCTCGGCACCCTGATCCGTCTCGGCAACGAAGTGCTGCAGTCTGGAGACTGGTGGATCACCGTCTTCCCCGCGGCGACGCTTGCGGCGCTGGTCCTCGCGGTCAACCTGCTGGGCGACTGGTTGCGCGACGCCCTCAATCCGAAGCTGCGTTGAGGGGCGAGACAGTATGGCCGCCGCATCGAACAAAGCCCCGCTGCTCGAAGTGAAGAACCTCCGGGTCGAGTTCCCGACCCGTCGGGGGACGCTGCTGGCGGTCGACGACGTGTCGTTCGAACTCGCGCCCGGCGAGGTGTTGGGCGTGGTGGGCGAATCCGGCGCGGGCAAATCCCTGACCGGCAATGCGATCATCGGGCTGCTCGAGCCGCCGGGCCGGATCGCCGGCGGCGAAATCCGTCTCGAGGGACGCCGGATCGACAATCTGCCCTACGAGGAGATGCGCCGTATCCGCGGCGCGCGGATCGGCGCGATCTTCCAGGACCCGCTGACCAGCCTCAACCCGCTCTATTCGGTGGGGCGACAGCTCATCGAGACGATCCGCACCCACCTGCCTTTGTCGGCCTCCGCCGCGCGCGCGCGTGCCATCGATCTCCTCAAGGAGGTCGGCATTCCGGGCGCGGAGGCCCGTATCGACCATTATCCCCACCAGTTTTCCGGAGGCATGCGCCAGCGCGTGGTAATCGCTCTCGCGCTTTGCGCCAACCCGCGCCTGATCGTCGCCGACGAACCGACGACCGCCCTCGACGTGTCGATCCAGGCCCAGATCATCGCCCTGCTGAAGCGGCTGTGCCGCGAGCACGGGACGGCGGTGATGCTGGTCACGCACGACATGGGGGTGATCGCCGAAACCGCCGACCGCGTGGCCGTCATGTATGCCGGCCGCGTGGCGGAGATCGGTCCGGTCCGGGAAGTCGTGAAGAACGCGAAGCACCCCTATACCAAGGGGCTCATGGGCTCGATCCCGAGCCTGGGCGTGCGCACCGAACGCCTGACCCAGATCGACGGGTCGATGCCGCGTCTGACCGAGATCCCGCCGGGCTGTGCCTTCAATCCGCGCTGCACGATGCGGGGCCAGCGCTGCCTCGTGGAGCGTCCGGAACTGATGGCGGCGGGGGCCAGTCGTGCGGCGTGCTGGCTGCACGATCCGGCCGGTGTCGGGCCGTCCCTCGCAAGGGAGGTGGTGCATGCCTGACGGCATCCTGCGCGACTACGTCCGCATCGACGGGCTGAAGCGCCATTTCGACGTCTCCGCCCCCTGGCTGGTGCGTACGCTGGAGGGCAAGCCGCGCCAGATCGTGCAGGCGGTCGACGGAATCGATATCGAGATCGCCAAAGGCGAGACCTTCTCGCTGGTGGGCGAGTCGGGCTGCGGCAAGTCGACCGTGGCCCGTCTTGTCGTCGGCCTTTACCCGCCGTCCGCGGGGCGCATCGCCTTCGACGGCAACGACATGTCGGTGCGCCGCAGCAGGGCGGACACCGCCGCGCTCAAGCGGCGCATGCAGATGATCTTCCAGGACCCCTATGCCAGCCTCAATCCGCGCTGGCGGGTGTTCGACATCATCGCCGAACCGATCCGCGCGTTCGGCCTGGCCAGCGGCAAGGCCGACCTGGAGCAGCGCGTCGGAGACCTCCTGCGCCAGGTCAGGCTGACGCCGGCCGACGGGCGCAAGTTCCCGCACGAATTCTCGGGCGGCCAGCGCCAGCGCATCTCGATCGCCAGGGCGCTGGCCAGCGAGCCCGAGTTCCTGGTGTGCGACGAGCCGACCTCGGCGCTCGACGTCTCCGTGCAGGCGCAGATCCTGAACCTGATGGTCGACCTGCAGCGGCGCCTGCAGCTCACCTACCTGTTCATCAGCCACAACCTCGCGGTCGTCTATCACATCTCCACCCGGGTCGGGGTCATGTACCTCGGCCGCCTCGTCGAGGTCGCGCCGACCGACACCCTGTTCCGACGACCCAAGCATCCCTATACGCGGATGTTGCTCGACACGATTCCCGATCTCGACATGACGGGACGTCAGCGCAGCCCCGTGGCTGGCGAAGTGCCGAGCCCGATCAACCCGCCGTCCGGCTGTTCCTTCCACCCGCGCTGCCCGTTCGCCAACGAGCGCTGCAAGACGGAACGTCCGGTGCCCTTCGCGATCGAGGGGGGCACGGTCGCCTGCCACGCGATCGAGGAGGGCCGGTTGGCCGTCGAGGACCGCGAATACGCCGTTGCGCGCTAGACGTGCAGAGGCAGGGTTCTTGCAACAAACGTGATCTGCGCAGGCGCATGGCGCCGATGCTTGACCCGGTGCGGCCCTTCCGTACCATCCACCGCCACCCAGCTTCGGAGTATTGAGATGCCGGTCATCAACCGCATTGCCTCGTTCCACAAGGACATGACCGCCTGGCGTCATGACATCCACAGCCATCCCGAGACGGCTTTCGAGGAGGTTCGGACGGCTGACGTTGTGGCAGAGAAGCTGAAGAGCTTCGGCCTCGAGGTCCATCGCGGCCTGGCCAAGACCGGCGTGGTCGGCGTCCTGCGCTCCGGCACTTCCAACCGTGCGATCGGGCTGCGCGCCGACATGGATGCGCTCGACGTCCACGAGACGAACCAGTTCGACCACAAGTCGACAATCCCGGGAAAGATGCATGCGTGCGGCCATGACGGTCACACGGTCATGCTGCTGGGGGCGGCCAAGTACCTGGCGGAGACCAAGAATTTCGACGGCACGGTCTATTTCATCTTCCAGCCGGCCGAGGAGAACGAGGGCGGCGGTCGCGTGATGGTGGAAGAGGGACTGTTCGAGAAGTTCCCGGTCGAGGGCGTCTACGGCATGCACAACATCCCGGGCATCCCGGTCGGCAAGTTCGCCGTCCGCCCGGGCCCGATGATGGCGGCCTACGACATCTTCGAGGTCGTGCTGAAGGGCGTCGGCGGCCATGGCGCGATGCCGCACCACACGATCGACCCGGTCGTGGTCGGCGCCCATATCGTGACGGCGCTGCAGTCGATCGTCGCGCGCAACGTCGACCCGATGGACACGGCGGTCGTCTCGACGACGCAGATCCATGCCGGCGACGCCTGGAACGTCATCCCGCAGGAATGCGTGCTGCGCGGCACGGTCCGTACCTTCAAGAAGCCGGTGCAGGACCTGATCGAGAAGAACATCGAGAAGATCTCGCGGAATGTCGCCGCCGGCTTCGGTGCCGAAGTGACCAAGTGGCGCTACGAACGCCGCTATCCGGCGACCGTGAATTCCGAGCAGGAGACCGAGTTCGCGGCCAAGGCCGCCTCGTCGCTGGTCGGACTGGAGAATGTGAACCGCAATCCGACGCCGGCCATGGGCAGCGAGGATTTCGCCTGGATGCTGCTGAAGAAGCCGGGCTGCTACATCTGGATCGGCAACGGCGATGGCGTCGGAAGCTGCATGGTCCACAACCCCGGCTACGACTTCAACGACGAGATCCTGCCGATCGGCGCTTCCTACTGGGCGACCCTCGTCGAGCAGCAGCTCGCCCGCCAGGCGTTGCCGCAGGCGGCGGAGTAGCCACCATCGACACGCTGGCTGCGTCGGTCGTGTCGTCGCTCGTCCATCCCTATGCCGGACAACGGATAGGGTTGGCGACGATGCACGAGAAGGAGCAGGCCCTCGGGCCTGCTTTTCGTCGTGTGCTGGGCGCGGAGGTGGTGCCCGTGCCCGAGCTGGACACGGACACGCTCGGAACCTTCTCCGGTGAGGTCCCGCGGCCCGACGCGCTGGTTGAGACGTCGCTGCTGAAGGCCGAGCTCGTCTTCCGGACGATGGATGTCGATTGTGCCCTGGCCAGCGAGGGCAGCTATGGCCCCATCGATCGCGCCCCGCTGGTCTCGAGCGGAGTCGAGATCCTGGCCTTCATCGACCGCAAGCGCGGCATCCGCCTCATCGACACGTTCCCGACACACCACACGAGCTGGCGGCTGGGACGCTTCCGCGCCGGCGACCCTGCCCGCGTCCAGGTGCTGCGGGCGATGGGTTTCCCGCGCTACGGCGTGTTCGTGGCCTGCAGCAGCGACATGGACCATCCGGTGAAGGGCCTTGCCACCGAGGAAGAGGTGATCGCCACCATGGACCGCGAGGCGGAGCGGTCCACGGAGGGATTGGCCGTCCTTTATTCGGACATGCGTGCGCACCGCAATCCGACGAGGATGAAGGTGCTGCGCGCGGCGGGGTGGAAGCTTGCCAAGCGCCTGCAGTGCCTTTGCCCGAAATGCCATGCGCCGGGTTTCGGTCATATCCAGTCGCGACGTGGATTGCCGTGCGAGTCCTGCGGCGCGCCGACCCACTGGATCGACTTCGAGATCGATGGCTGCAACGTCTGCGGCCATGCGGAGGCTCGCCCGCGCAAGGATGGGCGGAAGGTGGCGCCGCGGCTCTCCTGCCGTACCTGCAATTCTCGCTAGGTTTTGCTGTGCTTTGGATGATCCGCTAAGCGCTCATGTCCGTCGCGAGATGGAACAGGCAGTCGCCACGTTCGCATCGCGCCGGAACCCTCTTGCAGAGCACCAGCCCGGCTCGTTTGAAATGGACGGTCTCGGGTTCCCGCCAGGGCGTATGGTGGAAATGGATGCGCCCCGCCGGTTGCCCGGCCTCGACCTCGTCGCCCAGTTCGACCAGAGGCTCGAACAGCCCGCCATCGGGGGCGTAGACGTAATAGTCGTCGCCGCCGATCTCGGTCAGGCGCGTCGGCGTGGGCGGCGGGGCCTCGCCTTGCAGCAATCCGACATGTGCGAGGACGCGCCGCATGCCGTCCTCGGCGACCTTGAGCGAATGAGGCGTGACCAAGCCGCCGCCTCCCAGTTCGGTACCCATCCCGATGACGCCCTGCCGGTACGTGGCCGACGTGAAGGTCCGGCCGCCGCCCTGGGGCGCGGCTGAAATGTAGCTGACGGGGGCGCCGAAGGCCTTGAGCAGGCCCATCACCTTCTCCATGCGCGCCGCATCCTCGTGGCGCGGCGCGAGCGCGCTCGGGATGTAGGTGAGCGAGCTGCCTCCGGAGTGGAAGTCGAAGGCATAGTCGAAGCCGGGCAGCAGCGCATGCTCGATCCAATAGGCGATCTGCTGAGTGATCGTGCCCTCGGGATCGCCCGGGAAGGAGCGGTTGAGGTTGCCCTCGTCGATCGGCGAGGTGCGTCGCCCCTCGAGGGCGGCCGGGAAATTGGCCGACGGCAGGATCACCAGGCGCCCCTTGATGTCCTTCGGCTCCAGAGCCCGGATCAGGTTGCCGAGGCCGATCTGGCCTTCCCATTCGTCGCCATGGTTGCCGGCCTGCATCAGCACGTTCGGTCCATCGCCGTTCTTGAGGCGCACGATCGGGATGGGGATCCATCCATAGGCCGAGCGATGCACGGAGTGTGGCACGCGCACGAAGCCGGTGGCCTTGCCGTCGGCATCGAGATCGATGTCCGGGGACAAGCGGCTCATGGCGCCGAAATCGGTGGCTTTGGCGTTCATCGGCGTCTCTCGCTACGGGGATCGAGGGCATCCTGCAGGCCGTCGCCGAGGAAATTGAAGGCGATGACCGTAAGGAAGATCAGCAGGCCGGGCCACATGGCGAGCGCCGGTGCTTCCTGGAGCAGTTCCTGGGCACCCGTCAGCATGTTGCCCCAGCTCGCGGCCGGTGGCTGGATGCCGAGGCCGAGGAACGACAGGGTCGATTCGAACAGGATCAGCGTGCCCACCGACATCGTCGTGGCCACGACGAGCGAGCCCGCGGCGTTGGGCAGGATATGGCGGAACATGATCCGGCCGGGCGCCGCACCGAGGGCCCGTGCTGCGCGCGTGAAATCGCGTGCCTTGAGCGAGAGCGTCTCGGCCCGCACGAGGCGCGCCACGGTCGTCCAGCCGGTGAGCCCGACGATCGCCACGATGCGGTAGAGGGAGAACATCTCGGACTGGGCGATCTCGGCCGGCACGCCGATCTTCCGCGGGTCGATGGCGGCGAGAACGATCAGCAGCGGCAGCAGCGGCAACGATATGACGCCGTCGGTGAGGCGCATCAGGAAGGCGTCGAACCGCCCGCCCATGTACCCGGCCAGCACGCCGATCACGGCGCCCAGCACGGCGGAGAGGAGGGCGCCCGCGATGCCGACGGTGAGCGAGACGCGGCCGCCGTCCAGCAGGCGCTGGAAGAGGTCGCGTCCGAGATCGTCGGTGCCCAGCCAATGTGCGGCCGACGGCGCCTCGAAGCGGCGGAAAAGATCGGCCTGGGTGGGGTCGATGCCACGCAGGTCGGCGATGAGCGGTGCGGCCAGCGACAGCAGGGCCATGGCGGCCAGGAAAAGAAAGGACAGCCAGGCGAGGCGGTGACGCATCATGCGGCGGAGGGCGCCGCCGCGTGCGGGCGCAGACATTGCCGTCACGTCGTCCCCTCCGCGAGGGAAACACGCGGATCCACCCAGGCATAGGCGAGATCGGCCAGCAGGTTGCCGGCGATGGTCGCGGCAGTCGCGAGCAGCAGCCCGACGAGCGCGAGGTTGTAGTCGTTCTCCAGGATCGCCTGGTAGATCGCCTTGCCCATGCCCGGCCAGGCGAACATCGTCTCGGTGATCAGCGCACCCGAGACCAGGCCGCCGAACGACAGGGCAAGGATCGTCAGGACGGGGGCGAAAGCGTTGCGGAAGGCGTGCCGCCACATCACCGTGCGCTCCGGCGCTCCCTTGGCGCGGGCGGTGCGGATGAAATCCTGCCTCAAGACCTCGATCATGGCCCCGCGCATGAACCGCGTGTAGGAGCCGAGTTGCACGAGGGTCAGTGTGGCGACAGGCAGCGCCAGATGGCGAAGGCGCTCCCACAGCGCGACGTCCCAGGCCGTGCCGGGCCTTATGTCGGCCATGCCGCCGGCCGGAAGCCAGCCCAGGACGACAGCGAAGAGAGTGATGAAGAGAAGGGCGAGCCAGAAGGGCGGCGCCGAGATGCCCGCGAAGCAGAAAAGATTGATCAGATAGTCGGCCCGGCTGCGCGGATGGGCGGCGGCCCAGATGCCGAGCGGCAGCGCGATGACGATGGACAGCACGAACGCCGTGCCGGCCAATGCGAGCGTGTTGAGGAGCCGCGGCCACAGCACCGCCAGCACGGGCTGTCCGAACGAGCGCGAGTAGCCGAAATTCCCTTGTAGCGCTTCGAGCGCCCAGGCCACGTATCGTTCGAGCAGGGGCTTGTCGAGCCCGTACGCGGCGCGGAGCCGCGCGGCATCCGCGCTGTTCATCGTCGGATCGCCCGCGATCATCAGGTCGATAGGATCGCCCGGCATGAGGCCGATGAGCAGGAAGACGACAAGGCTCATCACCGCGAGGGTGAGGGCCGTCTGGATCGTTCGCGCGACGAGATAGCGGCTCACTGGCTCTCCCAGCGCCAGCGTTCGACCCACAAAGTGGAGCTGTTGAGCGTGCCGGTCGGCGTGACGCCTTTCAGCGCCTTCGGGATTACGAACGGATCGACGCGAAAGAACAACGGCAGGGAGGGGAGGTCCTCGGCCGCAAGCTTCTGGATTTCGGCGAACAGGGCGCGTCGCTTGTCGACGTCGAGTTCGCGTTCGGCCGCGTCGAGCGCCTGGTCCATGACCGGGTTCGAGTAGCCCGTGTAGTTCTGGCCGCTCCAGCCATTGCTCGCCGTCGGGATCTCCTTGCTCGCGAGGTAGGATCGCGGAACCCCCTGCGGCTGCTGCACCCAGGCATACATACCGAGCCCGCTGTAGGTCCGTTTGCCCATGGCGTCGAAGAAGATGCGCGGCGGCTCGGCCTTCAGGCGTACCTCGATCCCGACCTGCCGGAGCTGGCTCTGGATCACCTGCGCCACGAGCTCCCGGACGCGATTGCCGGCCGTCGTGCCCAGTTCGATCGACAGCCGCTCGCCGGCCGCATTCTGCCGGACATTGTTGCGGAGGGTGGAGAAACCGGCCTCGTCGAGCAACTTGCGCGCGGCCGCAGGATCGTAGCCGTACTGGCGCGCCGAACGACTGAACATCGGATCGAGCTCGCTGATGCCGCCGTGCGCGATCGGCTGCTTGCCGTCGAACAGCTTGTCGGAAATGGCCTTGCGGTCGATCGCGAGCAGCATGGCCTGCCGGACGCGGCGGTCCGCCAGCAGCTTGTTGTCGAGGTTGACGTCGATATGCTCCCAGATGAGCGCCGGCTTGTAGATGACGTCATACTTCGCACCGTGCCGCTTCTCGAAGGCGATGGCCTGGTCGAGCGACAGGCCGAGTTCGCCCAGCACGTAGTCGACGCCGCCGGACAGTAGGTTCGCTTCCAGCGCCGCGGTGTTCTCGATGATGCGGACCACGATGCGCCGGAAATGCGGCTTCTCGCCCGTCCAGGTCGGATTGCGTTCCAGCACGACGCGGCTGCCCGGCACGATCTCGACGATGCGGAACGGGCCGAAGGCGAGCGCAGGGTTGGTGGATTGCGTGTCGTAGGCTGTCCGGTTGCGATACTCGGCCGGGTCGGCGTCGAAGATCGGCTTTTCGATATGGGCCGGCAGCAGTTGGAGGCCGATGCTGTTGTAGTCGAACGTCACGCGGTCGATCGTCATCGTGAAACGACGGTCGTCCTTCACGTCGAGCTTGATGATACGCCGGTAGCCCTCCGAGGAAGCGACACCGGAAAGAGGATGCTTGCCCACTTCCAGCGTGAACGCCACGTCCTTCGACGAAACAGGCGTTCCGTCCCCCCAGCGCATGTCGCGCAGCTCGACGTCGATCTCCATGCCTTTCTTGCCGTCGGGCAGGTCGATGAGCCGGGCCTTGCCGTTCTCGATCGTCGGCAGGTCGGTACAGACGAGGCAGGTCAGTTTCCAGTCGGCGTCGTAGGCCGTCACGGGCCGCGCCGTCATGTTGGCGATCAGGGATTTCGCCAGCATGGAGCTGATGATGGGGTTCCATGTCCCTGGCATCTGGGTCATGGCGACGACCAACTCGTCCTTGGCCCAAGCCCGATTGGGGCCGGGCGAGGCGAGGGCCGCGAGGGCAAGGAGTACAAATAGAAAGCGGCGGATCATGTCCGCCGCACCGTAGCAAAAGACCTGCTCAGCGTCCCAGCATGGGGCGCGGGACAGGAGGCCGCCCGCCATGGCTGGCCGACCATTTCTCGGGCGCTTCGAGGAAGGCGCGGGTCTCGACGAGGCCCTTTTCGTCGAAATATTTGTGCTTTTCGGCGGCTTCCAGCGCATCCCACCAGGTCGCGAGGGCGTGCATCTTGACGCCGGCGGCTGCCAGCATCTCGGTGCTTTGCGGGAAGATGCCGTAGTGGAAGATGACGAAACAATCCGTGACCTTCGCCTCGGCCTTCTTCAGGGCCTCGATGAAGACCAGCTTGCTGCCGCCGTCGGTCGCCAGATCCTCGACCAGCAGCACCCGCTTGCCCGGCTGGAGATCGCCTTCGATCTGAGCCATGCGCCCAAAGCCTTTCGGCTGCTTGCGCACGTAGATCATCGGCTTCTTGGCGAGGGCCGCCAGGAAAGCAGCGAAGGGGATGCCGGCCGTCTCGCCACCGGCGACGACGTCGATCTTGTTCCAGCCGATGGTCTTGTCGATCAGCTTGTGGCCATGGGCCATGATCTTCGCCCGGGCTTCCGGAAACGAGATGATCTTGCGGCAGTCGATATAGACGGGGCTCGCGCGCCCGGATGTGAAAATAAACGGGTTCTCCGGACGGCAGTGGATCGCCTGGATCTCGAGGAGCAGCCGGGCGGTCTCGCGCGCTTCCGGCGTGCCGGTGCCGCGCCCTGATTCTGCTTTGCCCTTCAAGGGCTTGGAGGCTTTTGCTGCGGCCGGTTTGGCCGGCGACTTCGTTGCTTTCTTCTTCGTCGCCATGCTGACTTTCCCCCCGCCGCTTGCGACAAAATGACGGGCGAGTGTTTAGCCGGTCCCGGCCTGTCGGGGCAAGGGGCGGACGCGAATGCAACCCATGCGGCGGCAAGATTCCTATTCGGTCCTTTTCGAAGACCGTTCCCTTGCCGGAGCGATGGGAAGGTGCCAGCCGCGATAGATCGACATGCACCGCAGGAAGAAACACAGGCACGCCCCCGCGACGGCGACCGGCACGTCGGGAAGGTCGAGCCACGAGCCCAGCGCTACCGTGCCCGCCCCGGCAAGGGCGGCGATAGCGTACAGTTCCGAGCGGAGGACCGTCGGAATCTCCAGCGTCAGGAGGTCCCGGGCGACGCCGCCGCCGATGCAGGTGACCACTCCCAGCATGGCGGCCATGACGGGCTCCAGCCCGTGATCGAGGGCTTTTCCAGTGCCAGTGACGGCGAACAGACAGAGGCCAAGCGCGTCGAACAGGAGCACCGGCCGCCGCAGGCGGGCAATCCAGTCGGCACCGAAGAACGTGACCAGCCCGGCCGCGACGGCAACCGCCAGATAGTGCCAGTTGGCGATGGCGACCGGCGGCACGGCGCCGATCAGCAGATCCCGTGCGATACCACCGGCCACGGCAGCTACCCAGGCCACCACGAGCACGCCGAACAGGTCGAGCTGCTTGTGGACCCCCCTGGTGCCGCCGCTCAGGGCAAAGACGAAGGTCGCGGCGAGGTCGGTGGCGGTGATGAGCATTTCGGGGAGATTACCCCGATTGCCGGGCGCCGCCGAGGTGGCACAGTAGGGCCGGGGAGAATCAATGACCGAATCCAGTGCCCGCCGGAGGCGTTTCGTCCGGTTCGTGCGGGGCCGCCAGCGCCTCCTGTCGTCCGTCGTCATAGGCGCGATCCTGATGGCGATTCTGCCGCCCTCGATGCGGGAGCCGACCCGGCTTCTGATCGCGTGGGACGTCGCGACACTGATCTACGTTGCCATGACGCTGCGTATGATCTGGCAGTCGAACATCGATACCTGCCGCGAACGAGCGGCTTTGTACGACGTGGGAGAGCGGGTCATCCTGCTGATCGTGGTGGTGAGCGCAGCGGCGAGTTTCGTGGCCATCTTCTCGGAATTGGCCACGGTGAAGTCGAATGGCGAGGGTATCGTCGAGTGCCTGGTGATCGCCGGCGCGACCGTCGTGCTGTCGTGGACCTTCACCCACCTTGTCTTCACGCTTCACTACGCCAACGTCTACTACAAGCCCGACGACGACGGGCCCGGCGGACTCAGGTTTCCCGGGCACCGGGAACCCGACTATCACGACTTTCTTTATTACGCGTTCGTCATCGGCTGCGCAGCGCAGACCGGCGACGTCGAAACGGAGTCGCGTGCGATGCGCCATCTCAGTCTCGCGCATGGCATTGTGGCCTTCGCGTTCAATTCCGCGATCCTCGCCCTGATGATCAATGTCGGGGCGAGTCTTATCTAGGAGATGCAGATGGCTGGCCGCAGCAGGACCAAAGAGATCGTCGTCCTTGTTGTCTTAGTCGCGATCTGCCTCGCGGTCGGAGGCATTGGCGGGGCGGTCACCGCGAGCAGCGTCAAGACATGGTATCCGACCCTGAACAAGCCGTCGTTCAATCCGCCGGACTGGGTTTTCGGCCCGGTCTGGACCACGCTCTACATTCTCATGGCGCTTGCGGCCTGGCGCGTCTGGCGGGCGGCGTCCTGGGAGACAGCGCGGGGGCCTCTCGTGCTTTTCGCGCTGCAGCTCGCGGTCAATCTCGGATGGAGCTTCACGTTCTTCGGCATGCGGGAGATCGGCCTCGCGCTGGCGGTTCTCGTGATTCTGGATCTGCTCGTCGTGGCGACGGCACTGGCCTTCGATCGTGTCGATCGGCCGGCGGCGCTTCTTTTGGTTCCCTACATCGCCTGGATATCCTTCGCGACGCTGCTTAACTTCATGATCTGGCGCCTGAACTGAGCTACAGGCCAGATTTGCCGCGGCGGCGAGGCTCGAGGATGTCGGGCCTGCCTGACGAGAAGGTCCTTGCGATGCCTTTGCTCCTCTATGGCCATCTCTTCTCCTCGTACACGCAGAAGGTGCTCGTCGCCCTCTACGAGAACGAAACGAAATTCGAGTTCCGCGGGGTCGGTCCCGACCAGCCGGAGAACTCGACCGAATGGCTGCGGCGCTGGCCGTTGCGGAAGTTTCCCCTGCTGATCGATGGCGCGCGCGAGGTGGTGGAAACCAGCATCATCATCGAGTACCTCCAGCTCCGTCATCCGGGCCCGGTCAGGCTCCTGCCGGCAGATTCCCTGGAAGCGCTTGACGTGCGCTTTTTCGATCGCTTCTTCGATCTTCACGTCATGGATGCCGCGCAGCATGCTGTGAACGGGGCGCTCACCGGCGATCCGGCGAAGCGGAAGGAGGGGCTCGCTCTTTCCGCCGAAAAACTCGAACGGGCCTATGGCTGGCTGGAGACGCAGCTTGCGGGACGGGCCTGGGCCGCCGGCGGGAACTTCACGATGGCCGATTGTGCGGCGGCCCCATCGCTCTTCTATGCCGACTGGGTGCATCCGATTGCGGAGACCTATCCGGCTCTGCGACGCTACCGGACGAAGCTGCTGGCCCGTCCTTCCATGGCGCGTGCGATCGAGGATGCCCGCCCATTCCGGCCGCTGTTCCCGCTTGGCGCCCCCGATCGCGATTGACCGGTGCCTTCGAAGCTAGTGGGCGTCGCTGGTCCGCGGGGCGGCGTGTTGGCTCATCGTGTCGCCATCGTCCTTGCGCAGTTCCATGAAGACGACGGAGGAAGCGATGGTCATGACGCCCAGCACGAGGAAGGCCTGCTGGACGCCATGGACGATGGCGGTGGGATGCGAATGCTGGTCGTGGGGGACGAAGATCGCCGCGATCAGCGCCGCACTGGCGACTCCGAAGCTGATCGCAAGCTGCTGGCCGGTCGAGGCGATGGTGCTGGCGCCGCTCGTCTGGGCGCCCGAAACGTCGGCATACACGAGCGTATTCATGCTCGTGTACTGAGTGGAGGTGAAGAAACCCAGGGCGAACGCCTGCAGCACGATGCGCCAGATCGGGGTGTCCATGCCGACGGTGGCGAAGGACATGATCATGACGCCGCACATGATGGTGTTACCCACCAACACGTTCCGGTAACCGAGAGTGGCGAGAATCCTGGGCATGAGCGACTTCATGCCGAGGGAGGCCACCGCCTGGGGCAGGACGAGAAGACCGGATTGTACCGGCGTGAAGCCGAGCCCGATCTGATAGAGCAGGGGAAAGAGGAACGGGATGCCGCCAAGACCAAGCCGGGTGAAAAAGCCGCCGCTCACGGCTGCCCGGAATGTCCTGATCCGGAAAAGAGAAAGGTTGAGCAGGGGGAAGGCCGTCGTCGCGGCACGCAGGCCATAGCCCGCGAGCAGGGCGGCCGCGATCGCGAGCATGATGAGGATTTCGGTCGGGCCATGCGTATGGTCGCCGAATACTTCGAGCACGTAGGAAAGGAGGGCGATACCCCCGCCGAACAGGATCAGGCCGATCATGTCGAGCGGATGCGTCTGCTCCTCGCGGTAGTCGGGAAGGTAACGCCGGACGAAATAGAGGCCGAGTAGCCCTACCGGCACGTTGACAAAGAATACGACGCTCCAATGGAGATACGCCACGATCAGGCCGCCCGCGACCGGTCCCACCATCGGCCCGATGAGGCTGGGAATGGCGACGAAACTCATGGCGCGAACCAAGTCAGGCTTTGCGAAGGTGCGGGCCAAGGTCATTCGCCCGACCGGCACCATCATCGCGCCGCCGGCGCCCTGGATCACCCGGCACGCGACCAGCATCTCGATGCTGGTCGCGATGCCGCACAGGATGGAGCCGATGGTGAAGAGGCCGATGGCGCTGGCAAAGACGCGCCGCGTGCCGAACCGGTCCGCCATCCATCCGCTGATGGGAATGAATACGGCGAGCGCCAGCGTGTAACTTGCCAGAACGGCCTTCGTGCTGAGCGGCGTCACGTCCATCGCCTTGGCGATGGCGGGCACCGCCGTGTTGAGGATGGTCGTGTCGAGCGACTGCATGAAGAACGCCACGGCGACCAACCAGGGCAGCAGTCGCTTGATGTCGTGGCCGGGCACGTCTGGAATTGTCATGGGGCGCGGCCATCCTGCCGGAGAGACAAGGCCATGACGAGGGAGTCGGAGGCGGAAGACTGACGCGGCGACTTCATAAGAGACAGTCTCGCCTCTTCCGGGCCATCGATGCAATCGGCGGCAGCATCTGCCGTTGCACAGGCAGGGCAACCGAGTTGCCCAACGTGGGGCAGGCTCGCTAGGGTTATGGCAGGAGAACGCCATGACCCTTCCGATATCCGAGACCGATTTCGATGCCGTCATCATCGGCGCCGGCATGTCCGGTCTCTACCAGCTGATCCGGCTCCGAGAACTGGGAATGCGCGTGCGGGTCTTCGAAGCCGGCGGCGGTGTGGGCGGGACCTGGTACTGGAATCGTTATCCCGGCGCCCGCTTCGATTCCGAGAGTTACTCTTATGGCTACTCGTTCTCGAAAGAGCTGCTTGCGGAATGGGATTGGACCGAGCATTTCGCGCCCCAGCCGGAAACGCTGCGGTACCTCGAGCATGTTGCGGACAGGTTCGATCTGCGCCGCGACATCCAGTTCGACAGCCGAGTCCGCTCGGCCCACTGGCAGGAAGAGGGGAGGTTCTGGCGCGTGGCCCTCGAGGACGGCACCACTGCGACGTCCCGCTTTCTCGTCACGGCGATCGGCCCCCTTTCGGCACCGACATTGCCCCGGATCGATGGCATCGACAGTTTCAACGGCGAATCCTGCCACACCGCGCGCTGGCCGCATGAGCCGGTTTCCTTCGACGGCAAGCGGGTCGCGGTCATCGGCACTGGCGCCACGGGCGTCCAGACCATCCAGGAAGTCGCGAAGACGGCGAAGCAGCTCACCGTCTTTCAGCGCACCCCAAACTGGTGCGCACCGCTTTTGAACAGAAAGATCGACAAGGAAGAGATGGTGCGAATCCGCTCCACCTATCCCGACATCTTCCGGCGCTGTCAGGAGACGTTCGCCTGCTTCCTGCATACGGCCGATCCCCGGGGCACGTTCGACGTGACGCCGGAGGAACGCGAAGCATTCTTCGAGAAGCTTTATGCGGAACCCGGCTTCGGAATCTGGGTCGGGAACTTCAACGACATCCTGACCAACCGGGAGGCCAACGCGCAAATCTCCGACTTCATGGCGCGCAAAATCCGCCAGCGCGTAAAAGATCCAGCGATCGCCGAGAAATTGATTCCCAGGAACCATGGTTTCGGCACCCGGCGCGTGCCGTTGGAGACCCGCTACTATGAGGTCTACAACCAGCCAAACGTCGAGCTGGTCGATTTGACGGAAACCCCGATCGAGCGCGTGATCCGGTCCGGCATCAGGACAACGGCGCGCGACTACGATCTCGACATGATCATCTATGCGACGGGCTTCGACGCATTGACCGGCGCATTCGACAGGATCGACTTTCGGGGCGTTGATGGACGCCGGTTGAAGGATGATTGGTCGGAAGGTGCGGAAACCTATGTCGGGATGGCCGTCGAAGGGTTTCCAAACATGCTCATGTTGTTGGGGCCGCACACGGCGCTGGGAAACATACCGCGCAGCATCGAATACAACGTCGATTGGGTGACGGACCTGCTTCGCTTCATGCGCGATCGAGAGTTGACCCGCGTGGAAGCGACCGGCGAGGGAGTGGAAGCGTGGATGGAAATGGTCGAGCGCGCTTCCGAAGGCCTGCTTTCAAACGAAGTGAACTCCTGGTTCACCGGCGTGAACACCAACATCGATGGCAGGCACAATAGACGCCTGTCGCGCTATAGCGGCAGCGCGCCGTCCTATCGGGAGCGCTGCAATGCCGTAGCCAAAGAAGGTTACAAGGAAATGCTTTTGTCGTGAATATCGCTGTCAAACAAGCGCCTGGGATGAGACGCGCGGCGGCGTCCAATCGTTACCAGAGACCATCTGGAAGCCAGCTGCCACTAAGCGACCGGACTTAAAGTCTGCCAGCCCCGGAGCCTGTCGGCCCGGGGCAGCAAACAACATCCCAATACTACCGAGGCGTGGAATAGGTAGTCGTCGTGGTGGTGGCGGGGGTATACGGATCGGTCGAAACCGTGGTCGTACGCTGGGTCGTCGCCGCGGGTGCCGGGGTTTCCACGACCCGCTCGCTGCGGATCGAGCAGCCTGCTGCGACGACGCCGATCGCGGCTACAAGGACAATATGCTTCACCAATTGAGCCTCCCGAGTGTGGTCAACGGCAAACGTTGCCAAGGCAAACTGGTTGCGGCCTTCTGCAGAATCAGGGCCGCGGGCAGAAGGGCAGGGCCTGTTAGGAAGGTGCTATCCTCCCAAAGGGCGACTCCGTTTGTTTGCTGGCCCGCAGCGTACTGGCTTCAAGTCGCACGCTCGGCCTGTTCTTCGGTGAGCAGGTCCACCGGCATGTCACCTGGCCCGCTCATTGACACGGATGACAAGCGCGGGAGCAAGGCACTAGGCTTTCCACCATGGATATCGAGCTGAACCGAGATGCGAAACAGATCGTCGTGGAGTGGCTGCGGCGGTTGAACGCTGCGCTCGAGCAGCGTGATAGGGCAGGCTTGGCTGCCCTGTTCCGGCAGGATTGCGACTGGCGCGACATCGTCGCCCTCACTTGGAGCATCGCGACGGTCAGCGACCGCGAGCGGGTGGTACCGGCGCTTTTCGATGCGGTCGAGGCAACTGGCGCGAAGGACTTCGCGATCGATCCGGATCGTTGGCCCCCGCGCGACGTGGACCGCGCCGGCGAGCCCTGCGTGGAGGCGATCCTTGCCTTCGAGACGAAGGTTGGCCGGGGCGCGGGCATCGTTCGCCTCAAGCGATCCGATTGCCGGGCGGGCGAGACGGCTGCTTGGACATTCGTCACGACGCTGGAAGAACTGAAGGGGTTCGAGGAGGAAACCATCCTGGAGGCCGCGGAGGAGCCGGCATTCGAGCGGGACTTCCATGGCCCCAACTGGCTCGACCGGCGACGGGCGGCGTCGCAGTACCAGGATCGGGATCCGGCGGTGCTGATCGTGGGCGGCGGCCATGCCGGGGTGACGGCGGCAGCGCGCCTCAAGGCCCTCGGCATCGAGGCGCTTGTGGTCGACCGGATGGAGCGGATCGGAGACAACTGGCGCAGGCGCTATCACGGTCTCAAGCTGCACAACCAGAAGCATTCCAATCACTTTCCTTACCTGCCGTTCCCGCGGACGTGGCCCAAATACATAGCGAAGGACAAGATCGCGAACTGGATCGAATCCTATGTCGAGGCGATGGAGATCGACTTCTGGACGCGCACGACCTTCAAGGGTGCCACCTGGAACGAGGGCGAACGGCGCTGGACGGCCCAGTTGTCCCTCGATCTCGCCGATGGGGCCGGTCGAACGCTGCACCCGCGCCACATCGTCATGGCTACCAGCGTGAGCGGTACGCCCAACATTCCGGTCATCCCCACGCTGGATCGCTTCGCCGGAACCGTCGTGCATTCCAGCAAGTTCGCCGACGGCGCTGCCTGGAAGGGGCGGCACGCCTACGTGTTCGGCACCGGCACGAGTGCCCACGATATTGCCCAGGACCTTCACGGCAATGGCGCGCATACCACGATCGTGCAGCGCAGCCCGACGCTGATCGTCAATATCGAGCCGGGGGCCCAACTCTACGATGGCGTCTACTATGGCAAGGGCCCCTCGCTGGACGATCGCGACCTGATCAACGTGTCGGTTCCCCTGCGCGTCATGAAGAAGGCGCACAAGATCCTGACCGACGAGGCCCGCGCGCACGACGCGCCGCTGTTGGAGGCGCTCGAGAAGGTCGGCTTCCGGCTCGAGTTCGGCGAGGACGGGACCGGCTGGCCGCTCAAGTATCGCGGCCGCGGCGGCGGCTATTATTTCAATGTCGGCTGCTCCGACCTTGTCGCCAGGGGCGAGATCGGGCTGATCCAGTATCACGATATCGGGGAGTTCACGCCGTCAGGCCTGAAGATGAAGGACGGCGCAGAACGCCCTGCCGACCTCATCGTGCTGGCGACAGGCTACAAGGGGCAGGATCATCTCGTTGCCGAGCTGTTCGGCCAGGAAGTGGCAGGGAAGGTCGGACCTGTCTGGGGCTTCGACGACCGCACCCAGGAACTCCGGAACATGTGGATGCCGACCGGCCAACCGGGGCTGTGGTTCCAGGGCGGGTCGTTCGCCCAGTGCCGGATGTATTCGAAGTACCTCGCGCTGCAGATCAAGGCGGTCGAGGCGGGGCTTGCTCCGCCGCAGCCTGCCCAATAGTCCGCTATCCTCAAGATTCCTCGGCACTCGCCGATCCGGCCTCGGCTGACATAGGCAGCAAAATCGAGCATTGTGAGGGAGGGTGCCGTCTGGTGGGAGGTGGCACGGTAGCCGGCAAGATCTGCTCGTAGCGAAAAGGGACCTGCATGAAATCGAACGTCGTCGTGGCAACCCACCACAAGACGGGGACGGTATGGATGGCGACGGTCTTCAAGGATATCGCCAAGGGGTGCAGGGCCTCCTACATCGATTTTTGGGCGAATTTCGATCGCATCGAAAGCAGGCTCGTTTCTCCCTTCATCCTGATGAACCATGATTCCCAGTTCATGCAGCACGAGGGAATGCTCTCGCGCGGCGACACGCGGATCCTTCATCTTATCCGCGACCCCCGGGACGTCCTGATCTCGGCGACCCACTACCACCGGACCGCTGCCGAGCCGTGGCTGCACCGGGTCGAACCGGGCCAGAGCCAAACCTACCAGCAGCGCCTCAACGCGCTGGAGACGCCGCTGGAACGCTACGTCTTCGAACTCGATCATGCGTCCGGGGCGACTCTGGATGGGATGCTCGACTGGCACTATGACCGGCCGAATTGCCGCGAAGTTCGCTATGAAGATTTGCGACTCGACGACACAATGGAGGCCTGGACAGGAATCGTCGAATTCCTGGGATTCGAGACCGCCGAAATCGACTTGTGCCGGAAGAGTTTCTGGAACCACAGCCTGTTCGGAAACCTCGCTCGCGCAAACCGCGTCCACATCCGCTCGGGTGATGTCGCGCAATGGACGCGCGAGTTCACGCCCGAGCTGGCCCGCGCCTTCGTGGATCGCTTTCCCGATATCCTCCAGGTCACCGGCTACGAGGAGGACGATAGCTGGATCGAACGCCTCAGCGACGCCGGGATGGTTGCCGACGGTCGCTGACCGATCGTCTGCTCTAGACGCGAGCCTGTTTCAGGGAATACCGCGTGCTGTGCTTGTTGAAGGGCAGGGACGAGAGGCCGAGGGAGGCCAGACGTTCCTCCACGTCGCGCCGAAGCGCGGGGTCGTTGGCCTGCTCGATGACGTCGCCGTCGCCGGTATCCGCCGCGCCGCCGCGCCGCCGACGCGAGCGCTGAAGCGACCTGCCGAGCTCTGCCTCGACGGCCGCCAGGTGATCCCATCGAGCCAGGTTCACCGCCTTCTCCACGATGGCCGGATCCGGAGCTTTCCCGCCGAGGTGCGTGAGGAGAGCCGTCAGCGCGTCGGTCGGTCGCGTTATCAGATCCTCGTGCGGCAGGATGATTACGGTCCCGGGCGCAGAACGGGACATGGCTTCGTAGGTGTAGATGAATTTGGCATAGGACGGCAGCGCGTGAGCGAACAGATAGTCGCGAAAGCGCCACTCGGACAATCGTCGGCCGTCGAGCGTGTGGTGCGTGGCAGCCGTATGCGACCGGCTGTTGAGAAAGTAGCCCATCGCCTGCTCGATCGGGTCCTGGGCGAACAGGATTGTGCGCTGCTGCGCTTTCCAGGCGGACGCATCGATGTCCTCGACCGACACCGACACATAAGGGCGGGGAGCGAGGTCGACCGGCACCAGGGCATAGTTGATGCTTTCGTGCAGATAATCGAACCCGGGTGTGACGAAGCGTGTCTCGCTCCACCAGGCCGGTTTGTTCGGCAAACGACTGAAGCCAGGGCAGGTCGTATGGCCGACGAACAAATAGTTCGTCGGTACCACGTTCGGCAGCCAGAACAGCGGCCCGCCCCGCATATGGTGGAAGTTGAAATTGCGGCCGCTGGGCTTGCCTACCGTGGTATTATGCAGCTTGTCGCTTATGGCGCCGCCGCGACCGAGATGGGCGGCAAAAGCAATGGCAAACCGCAGGAAAGTGATTGCGGAGCCGGGGGCTGCCGCCACCACGGGTAGCGACTTTATGGTCCTTTGCCTGGAAAAAAGCGAGGCCCACAGGGATCCGGACCAGGCACGCGCGACGCCTTTTTGCAGGATCCAGGCCGACGCCATGCTTGATCTTGTCCGACCGTTGATTGGGTGTCCCTGTCCGGTCGGGTGGGGGCCCTTCTCGCAGCGACGTCACAGCAAGTATCGCGACGACGCGAGGCTTACAACCGGAATCCACTTCGGCTTTTCCCGAAACTCCCCGAATTGGGCCAGCCGGGCCACGTCGAGTTTCCCGCGCCGGCGTGTTGAAATCTGTCCAGCAAACGGCCATATGCGCGGGCGAAAATACACACATCGAGGCTCATGACGTCCGACGCGGCTTCCGCCCACCATCGAGATACTCGGTCCCTGCGGCCGATTCCCCGTCTCATTTTCGCTTCGCGCTGGCTCCAGCTTCCCCTCTATCTCGGGCTCATCGTCGCCCAGATGGTGTACGTTTTCCTGTTCCTGAAGGAACTGGTGCATCTCGTCAGCCACAGCAACGACGTCAACGAGCAACAGGCAATGCTTGTCGTCCTCGGCCTCATCGACGTCGTCATGATCTCCAATCTCCTGATCATGGTCATCGTCGGCGGCTACGAGACGTTCGTTTCCAGAATGGAACTCAACAAGCATCCCGACCAGCCGGAATGGCTCAGCCACGTGAATGCCAGCGTGCTCAAGATCAAGCTCGCCATGGCCATCATCGGGATCTCGTCGATCCATCTGCTGCGGACGTTCATCGAGGCGGGATCGCTTGGACGGCCCGACTCGAGCTACACGGAGGCAGGCGTGATGTGGCAGGCGATCATCCATGGCCTGTTCATCGTATCGGCCGTCGGTATCGCGGTCGTCGACAAGCTGAGCCAGCCGCCCGCCAAGCATCATTAGGACGCGGTGTCCCTCGCGTCGCTGAGTGCGAGGGACACCTCTCTGCCTGTTTGAGGGAAGGGGCGGAGCCGCTCGCGCTACTGTGCTGCGCCGCCCGCCCAAGGCGACATCACCTCGTTCATTCCTGTGAGTTCCCCCGTCGCAGGGTCGCGCACGATGCAGGAGGGGTTGGCAAAGCCCAGGGGCGAGATCGGATTGTCGACTTCGACCATCGGCAATCTGGCCGCGATCGCCTTTTTCACCTCGTCGGGCAGATCGCGGTTCACCCGGATCGGGCCGACGCCCGAGACATCGACGCGAGGGTGATGGAACGCGCTTTCGACGTCGATGCCGCGATCGATCATCATCAGCGAGAGCTGCGTCACGGCGGGCACGATTCGCCGCCCGCCCGAGGCGCCGATGCAGAACCACGGCTGGCCGTCTCGCACCACGACCACCGGGCAAATGTTGCAGAGTGGCTTCTTGCCCGGCGCGATCGAGTTCGGCTTGCCGGGTTCCGGATCGAACCAGAGCATCCCGTTGTTCATCGTGATGCCGGTCTTGGGCAGCATGACGCAGGATCCGAACAGGCTCATCAGAGTCTGTGTCAGCGCGACCATGTTGCCTTCGGAATCGGCTGCGCAGAAATGCGTCGTGCAGGTGTTGGTCGGCTTGTCGCCCAGCGTCTTCAGCCGCTCGTCGTACGCCTTGTGCAGACCTTCGGCGACGGCGGCCAAGAAGGCCGCGTCGGGAGCGCCCTTGCCTTTCGGGCCACTGCCGGCGAGTTCGATGGCGCGCCTCAAGGTCGGACCCGCCGTCAGGCCGCCCGCGACGTTGATCGTGACGCCGTTATGGTCGAACGACAGGGGGTCGACGATGCGGGCCTCGTAGCCCGCAAGATCCTCGTAGGAAATCTTCGAGCCGCCGGCCTGGAGATCCGCGGCGATATCGCGCGCGAGACTGCCTTCGTAGAATTCGCGGGGGCCGCCTTCGGCCAGTCGCCGCATCGTCTCGCCCAGGTTGCCGAGCTTGATGTAGCGCTTGTTGCCCTGCCAATCGGTCGATGGAACGCGGCCGTCGTCGCACAGGTAGTTGGCCTTAGAGGCGGGGAACTTCGACAGGTGTTCGGCGCCTTGGGCCAACATGACCTGCATGTACCAGTCGAGTTGCATGCCGCGCTCGGCCAGTTCGACGCCCGGCTGCAGCACGTCCTTCCATTTCAGCGAACCGAACCGTTCCAGCGCCTTGGCGAGGCCCGCGACCATGCCGGGCACGGCGATCGAATGGTAGCCGACCTCGTTGCGCTGTTCCTTGATATCGGGCCAGGCGAACGGATTGGCCGGGCCGGGACCCACGATCTCGTAAACCGAGGGATCGAGATTCTTCGCCGAAACGGGACCGTAATCGACGGTCCAGGCGCGCTTCTCCTTCGCGCTCCAGATCGTCATGAAGCCGACGCCGCCGATCCCGCTCATCCACGGTTCGACCGCCCCGATCGCCATGCCGGTCGCAACGGCCGCGTCGATCGCGTTGCCGCCCTTGCGCAGGATATCGGCCCCGACTTCGGCCGCCTTGACGTTCTGGGCGACGACGACGCCCTTGCCCCGAACGGCGTGTTTGGTGAATTTCAATTGCCGGGTCAGCGACTCGCTCATCGACGCTCCTCTGGTGGGACCGCGACTTTAGCGGGGCCTCTTTTGGCCACAAAGCCTGTTAGACTGCAGGGCGGACGGGCGAAGAAAGAAACGCAGGCTTGGCGGACTTCAACCAGATCGACCTGCGGGCGCTCGCGAAGGGCGACAAACGCACTTGGGATGCCTTCGTCGCAGCGGCCGCGCCCCTGATCAACGCCGTCGTGCGGCGAACCCTCGCATCCTATCGTCTGAGCGAAGACGACGTCATGGACGCGGCCCAGGATGTCTTTGTCCGCCTTTGTGCACAGGAGTTCAGGCTGCTGAAGACCTACGATCCTGCCAGGGCCGGCCTGTCGACCTGGTTGGCGGTCGTGGCGCGTTCCGCCGCCATCGACCATGCCCGGCGGCGGCGGCATCCCACACAGCCGATCGACGACGTGCCGGAAGGGGCGCTGGGTGTCGAAGACAAGCATGTCGAGAAGCTGAGAATACCCGATGGCCTCCTGACGGAGCGCCAGGTGCTTATCCTGAGGTACCTCTACGACGAGGAGCGCGATGTGGCGGAAATCGCACAGCTGCTGAAGGTCGATGCGCAGACGATACGCAGCACCCATCACAAGGCCCTGCTGCGACTACGCGCCCACTTCAACCAGGGGGCGGAAGCCGGGGGATGATCGCTGGAGATCCCACGTATCCACCGCCAAGGAGATCGTCATGAGTTCCGTCCAACCCTCTCGCACCGACAAGGAGCTGTGGCAAAGGCTTGCCCTGCCGGCGTCCCGGTCGGGGATGGTGGGCGAAATGGAACTTGCCTCCTGGCTGGAAGGCCGGCTTTCCGAAGCCGAGGCAGAGCGCGTCGAGGCTGCCGTCTCGGCCTCCCCGGCTTTGCGGCGTGGAGCGCTCGAGCTGGCGGACCTGCTTGGCCGTCCGCTGCCAGCCGCTCCAGAGCGCATGGTGGTTCGGGCGCGCGCGCTCGTCGGTTTCGAGACAGAGGTGCGCCACGGCGGCGGATTCCTCGCGCGCTTCCTGTCTGGCCGGGCACGGTATGCCGTGCAGCAGATCGCCATGGCTGTCGTGGCGTTGGTGATCGCGGGCGGCGGATTCGTCATGGGAGGCGGTCTGGGGGCGTCCTACGCGCAGGAGCGCCACAGCTCGACACCGTCGGCCGATGCCAAGGGGTCGACGACGACAGTCACCAACGAGATCACTGAGTTCTTCTCGGGCGACGGTATCTGATGGGGAACCGTTTCATCCAGCTGCTGCTCGGCCTGTCGTTGCTGCTCAATGCCTTCGTGCTGGCCGGCTTCATATACCGGAGCTGGATTTCGCCACCGTCTTTTCACGCCATGCCGCCGATGCCACCTCCGCCCCCCGGTCCAAGGCCGAGTCCGGTCGAACTGCTGGCGCAGGACCTTCATCTGGACGACAAGCAGGGGGCCGCATTGCGAGACCTCATGGAGACCTACGGCGCGGCGCGGCGCGAGCGTCTTCATCAGATCCAGCGCCTGCGCGACGAGACCTCGGTCGAGCTACGCGCGCCGACCTTCAATATGACCAGGATAGAAAACCTGGTGGACGAAGTGAGTCGCCTTCGGGCGGACCAGCAGAAAGAGAATCTGCGCGCAATGGCGCGGTTCGAGCCGGCTTTGAGTCCCGAGCAGCGCGAACGCCTGCATACGATCCTGGCGGATCGCTATGCCAATCCGATGCCGCCTCGCCCACGTCAGCCGGGCGGCCCGCCCCCGGGCGGCGCGGCTCATGGCGGGCCGCCGCCTGGGGAACCGCCACCGTCCGAGTAGCCTGACAGGAGGCCTCATATGCTTGGCGCCTTAAGTCGTCGTGGATTCATTGGAACCGCCGTGGCGACCGGCATGCTTCTGCCGCAGCGAGGCCGCGCGGCGGCCGGCATGGGCTTCGACGACGCACGTCACCTGCTGGCAAGAACTTCGTTCGGCGCCACGCCGGCCGAAATACGGGCCGTCGAGCAGCTGGACTATGCGGCGGCCGTGGACAAGGTGCTCGCGATCAAGCCGCACGCCGCGGCAACCGCCGCGCCCGACTGGGTGAGCCTTAGCCCCGTGGAAGTCCAGCGCCGCCAGCGGGATGCCGATGCCGAGCGGCGCGATGCTCCTGACGGGAAGAAGGCGCAGGTCGTCCGCCCGGTCCAGGAACAGGGGCGCGAGCTCAAGAACTGGTGGATCGAGGAGATGCTTGCCACCGACCAGCCATTGGTCGAGCGCATGACATTGTTCTGGCACGGCCATTTCACGTCCGCGATGGCAAAGGTTCGCTACGCACCTGCGCTGTTCCGGCAGAACGCGTTGTTCCGGCGCGAATCGCTCGGGAACTTCGCCACCCTTTTGCGCGGGGTGGCACGCGACCCTGCCATGCTGATCTACCTGGACGGGATGCGCTCTGTCGCGCGACAGCCCAACGAGAATTTTGCCCGCGAACTCCTCGAGCTTTTCACGCTCGGCGAGGGCCATTACGGCGAGGCGGACATCAAGGCGGCGGCGCGCGCCTTCACCGGCTGGTCGGTCGATCGCGAGAACGGCAATTACATCGTGCGCGCGGGCCAGCACGACGATGGTGAAAAGACCTTCCTCGGCAAGACAGGCCGCTTCGGCGGCGACGATATCCTGAATATCCTGCTGGCCCATCCTCGCACCGCCGAACTCGTGGTCGAGAAAATGTGGCGGGAATTCGTGTCGATGCAGCCCGATCCGCAAGAGGTGAAGCGGCTTGCCAACGATTTCCGGCGCAACGGATACGAGATCAAGCCGCTCATAAAGGCGCTTCTCCTGTCGCCGGGCTTTCGTGACCCTGCCAACCGCGGCGCTCTCATCAAATCGCCGGTCGAGCTGATCGTCGGCACGGTGCACGTACTCGGGTTGCCGGTGCCGGAGAAGACAGGTCTGGTACGCATGGTGCAGGGGCTTGGGCAGGTGCCGTTCGATCCCCCGAACGTCAAGGGCTGGGCAGGGGGCGAGGCGTGGATCACAACGTACACGTTGCTGCTGCGTCAGCAGTTTCTGCGGCGGATGGTCGAAGCCACGACGGTCGCGCCCATGGAGGCCGGGATGATGGTTGCCCAGCGTCCCAACCGCCGCATCGATCGGCGGGAGCAACTTCCGGACGAGAGCAAGCAGATGATAGCGCCTCCGCGTCCGGTCGAGGGACGCAGCCTGCGCAATGCCGGCCATGAGGCGCGTCTGGGCCCCACGCTAGCGGGGGTGGACAACGCGACGCTCGTGCGTGCGCTGCTGCCGCGCCCTCCCATCGAGACGATCGACTCATCCGGCTCGGCGGGCGCCGTCGTGGCGGCGGCGCTGCTCGACACTGCATATCAACTCAAGTGAGGAGGTCGCGATGAGTCGCATCCTCATCCTCGTGGAGCTGAAGGGCGGTAATGACGGGCTGAATACGCTCGTGCCCTTTGGCGATGGCAAGTATCGGGAACTGCGGCCTGCGATCGGCGTGCCGCGCGAGCGGGTCATCCAGCTCGACGAGCATGTCGGGTTGGTCGACAAGCTCGAGCCCCTGATGGAGGGGTGGGAGGCGCGCGACCTCGCCATCCTGCAGGGGGTCGGCTACCCTTATCCAAACCGATCTCATTTCCGTTCGATCGAGATCTGGGATACGGCGTCGGCCTCCAGCCAGACCTTGAGCGAAGGCTGGATCGCGCAGGCGTTCAAGGGCAAGGCGCTGCCGAAAGGGGCCGGGGTCGATTGCATCGTGGCAGACACGAACGCCCTGCCGGCGACGGGCCCGGAAGTGCGCACGATCGTCATGCAGGACGCGGAGAACTTCCTGAACCAGGCGGGGACCCTCGGCACCGACAAGCCGGTCGCCCAGAGCAATCCTGCGCTGCGGCACCTCCTGGCGGTGCGCGCCGAAATCCATGCTGCCGCTGCCGGGTTGCGCGACCGGCTTCGCGCCGCGCCTGCGCCCGCCCACGCCTATCCCCAGGACTTCCCGCTCGGCCGCCAGCTCGATCTGGCGACCCGCGTGGTGACCTCGGGAGTGCCCGTCGTGGCGCTCAAACTGGCTCTCGGCGGCTTCGACACCCACGCCAACCAGCCGCAGACCCAGGAACGCCTGCTGGCCTACCTGGCCTCCAGCCTGGCGACGCTACGGCGGAACCTTGTCGCAGCCAACCGCTGGAACGACGTCGTGGTGATGACCTATTCGGAATTCGGCCGCCGGGCGCGGGAGAACGGCAGCCGCGGTACGGACCACGGCACTGCCGCCGCGCATTTCGTGATGGGCGGGTCGGTGAAGGGCGGCCTGCACGGCCATCATCCGTCGCTCTCCGACCTGCAGGACGGCGACATGAAACACGCTCTCGATTTCCGCAGCGTGTTCTCGACGCTGGCGGCGGGCTGCTGGGGCGTGCAGCAAGATTACGGCCTGCGGCAGGTCCAGAGGCTGGACCTGCTGGCCTAACGTCGGCCGAGCATTTCCTCGCGTACGGAGCCGCGCTCGGCTTCGATCCGGATATACCAGATGAGAATTGCCGCGATGGCTTTGATCGCGACCGGTATGGCGATGTAGACGAACACGAGGGCCGACTCCGAATACTCGCCGCGATTGGGATTGAAGCCCAGCAGGGCGGCCACCGGCAGCGATCCTGCCGCGCCGATCGCCGTGGCGAGTTTGGTCGAAAGGGCCCAAAGGCCGAAATAGGCACCCGTGTCGCCGCGGGTATCCTTGCCTTCCTCGGAGTTGATGATGTCGGCCAGCACCGACGGCGGCAGACCGTAGTCGGCCCCGATGCCGAAGCCCGTGATGATGGCGATCGGCAGGAAGAGGGCGAAGTCGCCCGCACCCATGAAGACCGCGAACAGCATGGCCGCAGCTGTCATGACCATGGCCACGAACCACGCCGCCGTCTTGCTCAGCCTGCGCGAAAGCAGCAACCAGAGAGGCACGCTGGCAGCGGCGGCCCCGAAATAGACCAGCAGGATGATGCCTGCCTGAAGCTTCGAGCCTTTGAGCACATGCTCGACGTAGAAAAGCATGACCGAGACGGCGACGCCGAGAGCCGAGCCGTTGACGATGAAGACCAGCAGCAGACGGCGGAACAGCCGGTTCTTCATGGGGGCGAAGAACGGGATCAGCGTCCGTAGCGTGAAGCTCTGCTCCATGTTGCGCGTCGGGCGCGCCAGCGACGGCATCAGGCCGATCAGCCAGTCGCGGAAGTAGCGGACGTGAATCTCGGGATTCTCGCGAACCACTGGCGGATGGACCGACGGCGGTGACCAGAGCAGCGTCGGCAGCGCGAAGATGACGGCGATGGGAATGAAGATCAGCCCCATGTACATGTAGCCGGCGTGCTCGCCGAGCTTGGCCGTGAAGTAGGTCGGGAGCACGACCGCGAGCGTCATGCCGAGCAGGCCGAAAACCTCGCGGCCGACGGTGACGCGCGTGCGTTCGTTATAGTCGTCGCTGAGCTCGGCACCGTGCGCGTGATAGCTGATCGAAACGCCGGCGTAGCCGAGATGGACGACGAAGAGGGCAACGAAGAGCCACGTGGACAGCAGCACCGGCTGGGTGAACAGCCCTTCCGGCGGATGGAAGAGCATGTAGAAGCCGCCGATGAGGAGCGGCAGCATGAGCGCCACGAAGGTCAGGCGGCCACGGCGTCCGCGATGGGTGAACTTGTCGCTCATCAGGCCGATCACCGGGTCCTGGATCGCGTCGATCACCCGCGTGGCGATGAAGATCAGCCCCATGATGCCAAGTGGCACCTTCAGGACCTCGCCATAGAAGTGGCTGACGTTCAGGACGACCGGCAAGGCCGCCATGTTGAGGGGAAGCTGGTTGGTCGAATAGGCGACGAGCCGGTCGAACCGGAGTCGTATGGACGTCGCGGCGCCGAGGCCGGGCTGGGGCGCATGCAAGCGGGACTGCCTTCCTGTTTGGCCATCCGTTGGCGGCGGCCTTTTGATTGGCGTTAGTTATATATGCCGGAAATGCGCCTGCAAAACGTCCGTCCGTCGCGTCGAGAAGCCTGCGGCACAATAGGCCAGGTAGTATCGCCACATGCGGCGGAACCGTTCGTCGAACCCCATGCGACCGACCTGGTCCGCGACGCGATCGAACCGTCCCAGCCAGGCATCCAGAGTGCGGGCATAGTCCAGCCCGAAACTGTAGAGTTCCGCGACCTTGAGCCCGGCCTGACGGCATTGTTCCCGCAATGTGCTGGGAGACAGGAGCATGCCGCCAGGAAATACGTATGTCTGGATGAAATCCGGATGGCGGCGGTAGCGTTCGAAGAACTCATCCGCAATGACGATCGCCTGGACGACCGCGGAGCCACCTGGGGCGACATGCCGCTTGAGGGCGGCAAAATAGTCGGGCCAGTAGCGTTCGCCGACGGCTTCGATCATTTCGATCGAGACGATATGATCGTAACGGCCCTGGATGTCGCGGTAGTCGCAGAACTGGAGATCGACGCGGTCCGAAAGGCCGGCGCGCTCCAGACGGGCGCGGGCATATTCCAGCTGCTCCTTCGAGATGGTGACGCCCGTCACGCGCATGCCGCGCCGGGCGGCCACCTCGGCGAAGCCGCCCCAGCCGCAGCCGATCTCCAGGATGCTATCCCCCTGCCGCGCTCCCAGCCGTTCGAGGATGCGCTCGTACTTGGCCGTCTGCGCGGCCTCCAGGGGCGTCGAGGGACCGCCTTCGTAAAGGGCCGACGAGTAGGTCATCGAAGGGTCCAGCCAGAGCCCGTAGAACTCGTTCCCGAGGTCGTAATGGGCGTGGATGTTCTTTCGCGATCCTTCCCGGGTGTTCTCGTTGCGGCGGTGAAGGATCTTCAGGACCAGGCTCTGGAGCAGGTTGGGGCGGGTCATCTTGCCCAGCGCCTTCTCGTTGGCAGCGAGCAGGCGGATCAGCTCGTGAAGGTCTGGAGAGTCGCAGAAACCCTCCATATAGGCTTCCGCGAAGCCGATATCCCCGTCCATCAGAATCCGGCGGAAGAACCGCCAATCGGCCACTTCAAGCCGGGCCTGCGGGCCGGGGACTTTGCCTCCGAAAAGGCGGGCCGTGCCGTCCGGTAGTGTCATGTCGAGCCGGCCGGTCGAGAGACTCTCGAGCGACTTCAGGATGAAACGGGCGGAAAGCGTCATTCGGCGGTGCGGCAGGTCAGCGGGTCACTAGCTCCGCAGGCGGTGCTGGCTTACCGTAAAATCTTGCGCGCTTCCGCCACAGATGCAAGGCCTGCCAATGGATGCGGGCAACGACTCCAAGAGTCATGGTCGGATTGCAGACGAAGCGGCGAACGATGGCCCGGTCGGAAAGCGGTTCCCGCAGGCCTCCGACCGACGTCGCCAGCATCAGCCCCTGCCCATCGTGATAATTCACATCGACATGAGCGCGCTCGTCGTCGAGGCGGAACCTGAAGCGATAACCTCCTTCGATGGGCAGGAATGGCGAGACGTGAAACACCTTCCGACCCTCCAGCCAGGCGTCGGGTTGGATCTCGCTCCGGTCGTCGTGGTGGACGAGATAACAGTGGGTTTCTCCGAACGTGTTGTTCACTTCGCACAGCACGGCCCGAACCGCTCCGGCCCGATCGTGGCAGAACCAGAAGCTGACGGGATTGAAAACGTATCCCAGCATGCGCGGCATCGTGAGCAGCATTATTTTGCCCTCGCAGACGGACCCAAATCCGTGCTCTCCGAGTATGGCCGTGAGCCACGAGCGCAGGCTTGAACCGTCTCGCGCCCCGTGGTCAGCACGCCGAAACGAGACCAGGCCCTTTCGGTCGACCTTCAGCCAACGACCTGCCGCCTGATCGAGGCGGTCGACATCCAGGCAGAGATAGCCGACGCGATAACGGAATGCGTTTTCGCGCGGCCGCAGCCGCCGATGGGCGACCGTTGCCGCAACGATCGAATGGCCGCCGGTGGTCAAGACGGCTCGGCCGCGACGCGCGCGGCGACAGGCAGGGGCGGCAGGAGAGGCTGATCGGCGACCACCTTCGGCGGATCACCGATCCGGCGATGCTCAGCCGGGCGGGCCCACGGGCGGTGGACCCCAAGCTGCTCGGCGACGTCGAGCCCGGCCGAAAGAGCGTCCTCATGGAAGCCATAGCCGCAATAGCTGCCGCAGAAATATGTATCGCGGCGGCCCTGTATGGCGTGGAGGTCGCGCTGTGCCTGTATGGCGGCAGCGTCGTACATCGGATGCTCGAACATGAAGCGGGCATGGGCGGCATGCGGTGCCGGTGTCCGTTCTGGATTGACCGACACGAACAGCGGGACCCTGTCGGTAAGGCCCTGCAGCCGGTTCATCCAGTAGGTGACGCTCACGCCACGGTCGGTCCCGTTGGATACGTAATTCCAGCTGGACCAGACTGGGCGCCGGCGCGGCATCAGGCCCGAATCGCCATGTAGCCAGACCTCGTTGTTCGAATAGGCGAAACTGCCGAGCAGAGAACGCTCTCGTCCGTCCGCGTCCGTAAGAAGGCCGAGAGACTGGTCGGCATGGCAGGCCATCACCACCTTGTCGAAATGGTCCCATTGACCGCCGGCATCGCGGACCTGCACGCCGGACGGCAAGCGGCGAACGGCGGTAGCCGGTGTTGCGAGACGCGCCTGTGCGCGAAGAGGCGCAACGATTCGCTCGACGTAGGAACGGCTGCCACCGCTCACGGTGCGCCATTGCAGCTGCGGGCCCACGGTCAGCAGGCCATGGTTGTTGAAGAACCGCACGAACGTCTGCGCCGGATAGTCCAGCACGCGACCGAGCGGCGTGGACCAGATGCAAGCCGCCATCGGAAGCAGGTACTTGTCGCGGAAGGCCGAGCCGAATCCGGCTTCCCGGATGAAATCCCCAATGGTGAAACGCAAGTCCTCGCAACGCTCCAGGAGCTGTGGCGCCAGGCGATTGAAGCGCAGGATATCGTGCGTCATCCGGAGGAACGACGGGCGGGCGAGATTTCGCCGCTGGGCGAGGTAGCCCGAAAAAGAGCTGCCATACTCGAAAAGTCCGTTGTCCAGGCTGACCGCGAAAGACATGTCGGATGCCTGCGTCGGTACCCCGAGATGGTCGAACAGCGCCACGAGGTTTGGATAGTTTCGCTCGTTGAAGACGATAAAGCCGACGTCGACCGGGAGCTTGCCCACCGGTGTCTCCACGTCGACGGTGCAGGAATGCCCTCCGAAGCGGCTTTCGCGTTCGTACACGACAACATCGTGGCGGCGGCTGAGAAGCCAGGCGGCGCCCAAGCCCGATACGCCTGTGCCGATGACGGCAATCTTCATAAGACTGAACTCCCTGGGGTCGTTTCAGGCGGCCTGTTTGAGGCTGCGGTAGATCGCGAGCGCGCGGTCGCGTGCGGTGCCATGATCGACGATGCGCTGCGGATAAGTGCCGGAGGAAGGAGGCGAGGCGGCCGCCCACGGCTTGTGGATGTCGGACGCCGGCAGATGCGAGAGCTCCGGAATCCATCGTCGGACGTAGTCGCCCTGCGGATCGAATTTCTCGCCCTGAAGCACCGGATTGAACACGCGGAAGAAGGGGGCGGCGTCCGCGCCGCATCCCGCAACCCATTGCCAGCCGGTCGCATTGTTGGCCGGATCGGCGTCGACCAGGGTATCCCAGAACCAGCGTTCGCCGATGCGCCAATCCACCAGCAGGTCCTTGGTGAGAAACGAGGCGACGATCATGCGGACGCGATTGTGCATCCAGCCCGTCGTCCAAAGCTCCCGCATCCCCGCATCGACGATAGGATAGCCGGTCCGGCCCTTCTGCCAGGCCTCCACGGAGCTTTGATCGTTCGCCCATTCGAACACGTCGAACTCGCTGCGAAAATTCCTGCGGGCCAGATCTCCGAAATGGAAGATCAGATGGTAGGCGAACTCCCTCCAGCCGAGCTCGGACAGGAACTTCTCTACTGCCGCATTTCGCTCGCGACTCATGCAGGCATGCCAGATCTGGCGGGGGCTGATTTCTCCGAAAGCGAGGTGGGGCGACAGGCGCGAAGTGCCTTCGACCGCAGGCAGGTCGCGATCCCGGGGATACCTCTCGATGAAGTGGTCGAGAAAGTCGTGGAGCCGCATCAATGCGCTGCATTCGCCGGGATGCCAGGTGGCCCGCATCCCGCCTGCCCAATCGGGCTTCGTCGGCAACAGCCTCCAGGTAGCCAGCTCTTCGCCGGCGGGAAGGTGCGTCGGCGGGGCGATCCGGCGCGGTGCCGGGAGCGGCTTGGCGGGACTTTCGGATGTTCGGCACGCCTTCCAGAAGGGCGTGAAGACCTTGAAGGGAGAGCCGGCGTGTGTCGTCACTTCCCAGGGCTCGAAAAGCAGATTGGCCTTGAAGCTTTCGGGCTTCACGCCGGCCTTGGAGAAGGTCTCCTTGAGCCGGCCGTCTCGCAGACGTGCGCCTTCTTCATAGTTGCGGTTCCAGTAGATCGCGCTCGCACCACAGTCGGCGGCGAGCGCAGGGATTATCTTCTCCGCCGTGCCACGCTTGAGGACCAGATGACTGCCCAATGCCCGAAGCGATTCGTCGAGGGCCTTGAGGCTATGGTGAAGCCACCAGCGCGACGCCGCCCCCAAAGGGCGCAGGCCCGCGGTTTCGTCGTCCAGGACATAGATAGGTACGATCGCATGCCCGGCCTTGAGGGCTGCCGTCAGGGCGGGATTGTCACCAAGACGGAGATCGTTACGAAACCAGACCAGCGCAACCGACATGCACGGGATACGCACCGGACGCGCGGCTGGATTATCGGTTTCAGGAGCGAGGGCAGTTCGGGGCCGGTCGCATTTCCAGGGATTGTAGATCGGCCGTGACGGTCACGAGCCCGGTGTCGACCGTCAGACGGTCGAGTACGCCGTTCTCGAAGACCAATGCCTGCACGGAGAAGAGTGGCTTCTGGGCCTGTTGGCGGCCACGCGTGAAGGTGAGCTGGGCGGGCCAGGATTTCAGCTTGGCAGGAACGAGCTGCTTTTCGGCGGGCCGCTGCCCCCGGAGGCTACCCTTCTCGAGTTCCGTCACCTCGACGAGAAAAGCGTCGCCGATCACTTCCGCGTCGAACATGAGGGCGGGGAAAGAGGCGGCCCCAGCCCGTAACCGCTCGACCAGGTGATCCATGGCTGCGACGGGCATGAGCGTAGGGGGAGGCAGCACGAACTGCGTTGGCGAACCTTCCGGATAGACGATCTCGGCGCGGGTTTCGCCGCCGGAGCGCTGCACCCGGCCTTGGGTCTCGCGCTGGCTGCCGTTCTGAACCTGCACGGTGCGGAAACGTAGACTGTTGCCGCTCCGGGGCTCCTCGCCGTCGAGCTTGGACGAGAGGCTCATCTTCCACGAAGAGGTCAGCGCTATCTCGCTGGTGATGTCGCGTTTGAGGTGCCAGCCGGCACAATCCTGGGAGAGATCCTGCACGGCCGTGCCGATCCGTGGGGCATTGGCGGCCTTGCCGAGCCGCAGGACATACTCGGCCCTGTGCGGCTGCATCTGCGCCGCCACGGATGTAGAAGCCGCCAGGAGGGCGGCGACGGCAAGACACAGGGGGCGATGCATGAGTCCACCTTGCGCACGAGGTCGTGTCGGGTCAATCGTTCGCCCATGATTCTCCGGGAATTCTTGTTGGGATTGCGGCACGGCCTCGCCCCGCCGGCCACCGCGCCGGCGATGGTCCCGCCCGAAGAGCAGGCCGATCTGGTGGAGGTCTTCAAGGCGGGGCGCCGGATGGACCTGAAGCGGGACGGCAAGGTTCTGCGCAGCTACCGGGTCTCGCTCGGATTTTCGCCGGTGTTTCACAAGGAACGCGAAGGAGACGGGCGGACACCGGAAGGCACCTACACGATCGATGCGCGCAATCCGCGCAGTTCGTTCCATCTGTCGCTCCGCGTGTCCTACCCGGACGACCGGGACATCGAACGTGCCGGAACGCTCGGCGTCGCCCCAGGAGGGGACATTTATATCCACGGGCTTCCCAATGGTTGGCGAAAGCTCCGCACTCCCCATTTACTCCGGGATTGGACCAGCGGCTGCGTCGCGGTGACCGATTCGGAAATCAGGGAGATCTGGTCGATGGTGCCGACGGGCACGCGCGTTGTGATACACCCATGAACGGGTTCGAGTTCGTTTGCGCTGGCGAGCGGGTGATGGCCCTGCCGCTGGGCGCCCTTTATTGGCCCGGCCAGAGATTGCTCGCCGTGGCCGACCTTCACCTCGAGAAAGGGTCCTCCTACGCCGTCAACGCGCGCAAGCTCCTGCCACGCTACGACACGCGCCAGACCCTGGCGTCGCTTGCGCGCCTGATTGATGCCGTGCAGCCCAGCACCGTGGTTTGCCTGGGGGACTCGTTCCACGACCGCGACGCTGCCGAACGCCTTGCACCGGAGGACCGGCGCGAGATGACGCGCCTGGCCGCGCTTGCGCGGTTCGTCTGGATCGCCGGCAATCACGATCCGGCACCGCCCCCGGCAGGCTGGGGCGACGTGGCCGACGAATTCAGACAGGGCGCGCTGGTGTTCCGGCACGAGGCGCGGTTCGGACCAGCCGATGGCGAGGTGTCGGGGCACTACCATCCCGTGGCCGCGCTGACGGTCAGGGGGCGCGGGTTGCGTCGCCGCTGCTTCCTCACCGACGGCCAACGGCTCATCCTGCCGGCCTTCGGTGCATACGCCGGCGGGCTCAACGCCCTGGATCCGGCCATCGCCCAACTCTTCCCGGTGGCCTATGACGCCCTGGTGGTGGGCAAAGACGCCGTGCGCCGGCTCTCGACGCGGCAGCTCAGGCCGGACTGGGTCCTGGCCTGACGCACGCCGCGGAGGTCAGCGCGGCAGTTCATATTTCAAGGTGACCTCGCCGAGGCCTTCGATACGGCCCACGGCTGTGCTGCCGGGCGGCAGGAACTGGCAGGCGACCATGCTGCCCGTCGAGACGATCATGCCCTTGCGGAGCTGCTTGCCGTGCTCGCCCAGCTTGTTCGCAAGCCAGGCCAGCGCATTGTAGCAATGGCCAAGGACCTCTCCCGAATGGCCGGTCCGGACGACCTTGCCGTCGAACGAGATCGAACCTTCTAGGTCGCCAAGGTCGAGCTCGCGCCATCCCCTGCACGGCTTGGCCACGAGCGAGCCACCGTTCCAGCCGGCGTCCATGATCAGGGCATTTACGGTGAGGCGGCTGTAGTCGGCGCCGCGATCCTCGATCAATTCGAACCCGGCGCGGGCATTGCCCACGAACGGGGCGATCGTCTCGCGATCATAGGGCTTGCCGCGCCCCGGCTTGGGCACATCCGCATTCATTGTCAGGATGATCTCCAGCTCGACACCGAGCCTCGTCCATCGATCGGCGCGCACGGAAGCCTTGTGCTCGAACACACGCTTGCGGCGGATCGGGCCATAGGCAGGGCCGCGCAGGCCCGTCTGTTCCCAGATCTGCGGCGAGGTGAGGGCGATCTTGTAACCCACGCAGGGACCCTGCTTCGGCACCTGCTTCTTCAGGAAAGCATCCTGTATCCGATAGGCGGTGCGCTCGTCTGCCGGCATGAGGTGGTCCGGCCACCAGCCGACGACGGCTCGTGCCCTGTCGACCCGATGCAGCCAGTTCGCGACCTTCGCGACGCTCGGTCCCATTTCCTCCCCCTTGTCTCGTTTTGTCGGGACCGCATAGTGCCATCATGGTCGCGAAAGCGTTGGAGAATCTGGGGCCCGTCAGGAGCGGCGCGGTGGTGGGCGTCGTGCTGGCGGGCGGGGAGGGAAGGCGCATGGGGCCGGGGCCGCTGAAGCCGCTCCGGGAGCTGGATGGCCGGCCCATGATCGCGCATGTGATCGAGAGGCTGCGGCCGCAGGTCATGGATCTCGTGGTGGTTGCCAACGATCCGGAGCCCGAATTCGAACGCCTCGACGTTGCCGTGATCGGCGATCCGCCAGAGATCATCGAGGCAGCCGCCCGGGAAGGGCGGCGCCTGGGGCCGCTCGCTGGGATCCTCGCCGGCATGGAGTGGGCGGCGAAGCACCATCCGCACGCGGGATGGATACTGACGGCACCCGCGGACGTGCCGTTCCTGCCGCTCGACCTCACGGTCAGGTTGTGCGGCCTGATGCACGTGCCGGAGCCCGACGTGCTCATGGTCCGGCATCGCAAGCGGCGCGAACACACGCTCGGCATCTGGTCGGTAAAGCTCGCGCGCGATCTGCGGCGCGCCATCCTCGAAGAGGGGATGAGGCGGGTGGAAACCTTTGCCCAGCGCTATGTTTTCGAGGAGCTGCGATGGCCCGGCGGCGGCGCGCCCTTCCTGAACGTCAATACGCCGCTCGACCTCAGCGAGGCGAACCGTCGTCTGGCTCGAGCTGGACCACGGTCCCGTCGATGAGCAGCTTGCCGGCATTCTCGAAATTGACCGTGATCCTGTGCCCGATGATCGACTGGATCTGGCCAAGTCCCCAATCCGGACGAAGCGGATGCCGGACGAAGTCGCCCGGAGACAGGTGCGAGAGAACAGGCTTGTCGGCCAAATGAAAGCGCCTTGCCGGAAAGGGTGGGCAGGGAAGCTAGCGGTAGAGGAGCCTGGGGCACGCAGCAAGTGCGGGCCGCGGCGTCGCTTTTCCACCACCAGGACGCGCGGGTCTGGCGCCAATTTCTTCCCAGGGTCCTCGCCGCCGAGGGTCGTAAATGCTGCAAAGCAGCATGATGCCGGCGGCAAAGTCTGGATGGCCCTGTAGATTGGGGTTTTTCTACTGGTGTGCATTTTGCTGCGGTGCACGACAAGATTCGTTCCCCAGAGTGGAACAAACTTGCGACTGGCAAAGTCGCCCCTATACTCCGCGCGCCTCAGGGGCCGCCATTCCCCCAAAGGCGGATGGGTGTCGCTGCGAGTGGAGTTGCCGACGATGTCGATTACGTTGCCGCAGAATTATCGGCCGACGGAACGAGAGCCTTTCATGAACCCGATGCAGCAGGAGTATTTCCGGCAGAAGCTGCTGAAGTGGAAGGCGGAACTGATCGAGGAGTCCAACCAGACCCTGCAGAACATGCAGGAAGAAAGCCTCGCACAGCCGGACCTCGCCGACCGGGCGACGGCCGAGACCGACAGGTCGCTCGAGCTGCGGACGCGCGATCGCTTCCGCAAGCTCATCGCCAAGATCGACCAGGCCATGAAGTCGATCGAGGAAGGAACTTACGGTTACTGCGAGGAGACGGGCGAACCGATCTCGCTCAAGCGGCTCGAGGCGCGGCCGATCGCAACGCTGTCCGTCGAGGCGCAGGAGCGCCACGAACGGCTGGAGCGTACGCGCCGCGACGAAGGCGCCGACTGAAAAAAGGCCCGCACAAGCGGGCCTTTTCTTTGGTTCGTCGTCTTGCCGGGATCAGGCCTTGGCTTCGGCCTGCATCTCATGCCGCCTGAGGGCACGGCCTGACTGGCCTCCACCCGGCTTGCCGTCGCGCCAGACGATCGCGCCGTTGCACAGCACCGTGTCGATGCCCCTGGCTGGCGAGATCGGCTTCTCGAAGGTGGCCGTGTCGATCACCGTTTCCGGATCGAAAACGCAGATGTCGGCATAGAAGCCGGGCTTCACTTCACCGCGCTTGGCGAGGTGGAAGCGCTGGGCCGAGTAGGACGTCATGCGGCGCACGGCGTCTTCCAGTGGGAACAGCTTGAGATCCCGCGAATAATGGCCGAGGACGCGAGGGAACGTGCCCCACAGGCGCGGATGCGGATGGGCATCGAACGGGATGCCGTCGGAGCCGATCATGGCGCCGGGGTGGGCCATCGCCGACTGGACGTCCTTCTCGTCCATCATGAAATAGATGGCACCCGCCGGCTGGAGCCGGTCTGCAGCCTCGCGCATCGAGCAGCCCCACTCGGCGGCAATCTCCTTGAGGTCGCGGCCGCTCATGCCCTCGACCTTGTCCGACCAGGTGATCAGAACCTTGTCGGCGCGTTCCAGCATGTCGCTGCGCAGGATCGTCGACCCGGCGACGTAGGGATACACGTCGAAGGAGATCTGCTGCTTCTTCATGGCCTCCTCGAAGCGCGGCAGCGTCTCCTTCATGCGGCCGAAGTTGGAGCGGCCGGAGCATTTGTGATGCGAGACGATGATCTCGGCGCCCACGCGGCGACCGATCTCGAACGTCTCGTCCATCGCCTTCAGGATGTGGTCGCCTTCGTCGCGCATGTGGGCGGTGTAGACGCCGCCCCATTTGCCGAGCGGGGCGGCCACTTCCGCGACCTCGTCGGTCGAGGCGTGGCTCGACACGGCATAGAAGAGCCCGCTCGACATGCCGATCGCGCCTTGCTCGAGGCTCTGGTCGAGCAGTTCGCGCATCTGCTTGATCTCGGAGGCGGTGGCGACGCGGTTGAGGTCGTCGCCCATCGTGTTGATGCGCAACGTGCCGTGGCCGATCAGGAAGGCACCGTTGATGGCCGGCTTCGCCGCCTCCACCTTGCCGGCGAACTCGCCGAAGCTGGTGGAGAGGTTCTCCTTCTTCTTGATGATCAGCGACATCCAGTGGCCGACATCGGGGCGCACATAAGGGGCGGCCGAGACGCCGCAATTGCCGCAAACCACCGTGGTGACGCCCTGGCTGGCCTTCATCGCCATACCGGGATTGTCGATCAGCGCCGTGTCGTCGTGCGTGTGGACGTCGATGAAGCCCGGAGCCACCACCTTGCCCGACGCATCGATTTCGTTGTCGCCACGCAGCGAACCCGGCGCGTCGACCGCGGCGATGCGGTCGCCCTTGAGGGCGACGTCGGCGGCGAACAGCTTCCTGCCGGTCCCGTCGGCCACCTGGCCGTTGCGGATGACGATATCGTAAGCAGCCATCTGGGGACTCCTAGGCTTCGTTGCGGCCGAGCCGCATGTCGAGGTCGAACGGATAGAGCGGTCGCTTGACCCGCTCGTACTTGAAGAGCTTGAGGTCGGAGGCGGTGCAACCGTCGCCGTCGCACATCACGATATGCTTGGCGATAGGCTCGAAACCGGCGCGGAAGTGCTGGCGCGACTTGATGAGCACGTACTTCTTGCGTCGCGGGTCGATGCCGCAATGCGTGAAAACGCCGAGATCGTAGGGCTCGGCTCGCTTCTCCGAGACGACGATCTGCATCCTGCCGGTGTCGAGCACCGCCGTACGGCCCATGCGTACCGTGGTTCCGGTCGCCATCGGGCCGGTGACCACGAACTGGCCGTCGGTGATCGCCTTCACCTTGCCGGTGACCTTGAGCGGTTTGCCCTTCAGGCCCATGGCCGGCATGTCGATCTTGCCGCCGAGTTCGAGCGTCACCTCCGCGCCGACGCCCGCCTCGATCATCTGCTCGACGCAGGCCGGGTCGCAGATCGGGCCCGCGCAGGCATCCTCGAGCTCCTGCTTCATGGCCTCCTCGATGACGCTCATCACGTCCTGGGTGCCGCCGGACGCCGTGTTGTCGCCATGGTCGGCCATGACGACCGGATAATCTGTATATCCCTTGGCACGGCCGACCTGGACCGACAACGGCTCGGGATGGAAGAGGAAGCCTTCGCGCTTCTCCCACGCGGTATCGAGGATCTTGTTGAGCAGGATCTCGCCCTCGGCGGTGCGCTTGTCGCAGACGATGACCGAAGACAAAGCGAGGTGAGGGATGTCGGCCTGCGGGAAGCCGCCGAAAACCGAGGCGTTCAGCACCGCGCCGGTATCCTCGGCCTGGTTCGCCATGCCCATCAGCGTCTTCATCGGCTCGCGCGAGGGCGTGTGGACCAGCGAGCTGCTCATGATCGGCCGGTTGCCCCACACCATCTTCGGCTCGACCTCACCGGCCAGTGTCCGGATCAGGGTGCGGCCGGCGCGGCGGGCCGTGTCCGCCATGTCGATATGGGGATAGGTGCGATAGCCGGTCATGATCGTGGCGCCGTTGACCATGGCGTCGGTCATCTGGGTATGGAAGTCGAGGGCCACGGCGATCGGGACGTCGGGAGCGATCTTGCGGATACGGTTCAGCAGCTCGCCTTCGCCATCGTCATAGTGCTCGGCGACCATGGCGCCGTGCAGGGCGAGCAGGACGGCGTCGCAGCCCTTCCTGACCTCGTCCACGATGGCATTGGTCATCTGCTCGTATGCCGCTTTCGTAACCAGGCCCGATGGATGGGCAGAAGCAGCCATGGGGACGGTGAATTCGGCGCCCGCCTTGCGCGCGACCTCTATGAACCCACCGAGCGACGTGTTGGTGCCTTCCGCATCGGCAATGGCGGCGGGGCCGCTCAGCGAACCGGAACGGGCAAATGATTCTATCGGCGTGGGGAGCGGCGAGAATGTGTTCGTCTCGTGCATCATCATCGCAACTACAAACTTCTTGGCCAACACGCCCTCCATCCTGAGTAACTAATTGAATAATCTACATAAACCTCTGCTATGGCGAGTCCGGATCAGTATTGCGCAGGATGCATTGCTGCTTCGCGATATTCTTGTGCGTTGCAGAAAGGCAACACCCTGCGACATACAGGTGCAGAAGCTAAATATGTGAAATCAGGGCCCTTTTTCGCACTTGCTTTCTCTTCGCAGGTGCACCATTCTTAGCGGGCAGCAAACGCCGCCTCGGTGGCCTCTTTGTTTGCTGTATGCCCGTCTTGGGCGTTTCCTCCCTAAACTCGGGCCGTGCGCGTCACGGCCCCTTTTTTTTGCCTGCACGTCAGTTGGCCAAGCCTTGATGTGGGCGTGGGCGGGGTCACTCGGCGGCGAGGGACGAGCGCGGACGCAGGATGTCCCACGCTCGTTCTCCGAGTTCCTCCAGAAACGCGGTGACGAGGCGGACGAACATGCCGGTTGTCGGCAGCTTCGCATGGCGTGCCTCGTCCATGTAGAGCGCCCGATTGATTTCGATTTGCAGGGCATGTCGGGCGACGGTCGGCCGCCCGTAGCGCTGGGTCGTGAATCCGCCGGCGTAGGGCTGGTTGCGCTGCACCCGGAGACCCCGGCCTCGGAACCAGTGCTCCGCAAACGCAACGACGCCGGGCGCGCAGGCCTCCCCGTGATTGTCGCCGAGCACGATATCGACCCGCATATCGCGCTCCTGACCGCCCGAGAAGGCCGCCGACGACGGCATGGAGTGGGCATCCACCAGCAGCGCGCTGCCAAAGCTGCAGTAGGTCTGCTCGACCAGCAGCGACAGCGTCTCGTGGTAAGGGCGCCAGCAGGTGTCCAACCTCTCCTCGATCACGCCCGCCGGAACGCGGCCGCGATAGATGGCCTCCCCACCGGCGGCGACCCTGGGGATCATGCCGAGTCCGGCGGCAACGCGGGTGGTACGATGGTTCAGCGCGCGGGGCAGGGGGCCGTCGAACATCCCCGGGTCGAGCTCGTAGGGCTCGCGATTGACGTCGACGTAGGAGCGGGGAAAGCGCGCCGCCAGGAAAGGCATGCCGAGGGCTGGAGCCGCTCCGAACAGCTCGTCGACGAAGGCGTCTTCCGCGCGACGGAGCGCCGACAGGGCGACGGCGGCCTGGGCGAGAAATTCCGTAGGATAGTTCGATCCGCTGTGGGGCGAGGCGATGACAACGGGAACCGTCTGTCGGGACGGGAGGCGACAGTCCAGCGCAGCGTGATCGAGCAAGGCCGGAGAAAGGTTCATTTGAAGGTCATACTCCGCGAAAACGGGCGTGTCACATGTCGCGCACTTGCCAAGCGGCCGGCCACGATGTAGACGACCGGCCTTCCGCGCCGCTGGATGTTTCGGCATCCACCGGCAAGGGATGGGCGCGTAGCTCAGCGGTAGAGCACTGTCTTGACATGGCAGTGGCCACAGGTTCGATCCCTGTCGCGCCCACCATCCCCCCTTCCTTTGCACCCCATCTTGTATCAAGTCCGCTCACGGGCGTTGGCAAACACGGAAGCACGTCGACGGGCGGCGGCAGCCGATCCCGAGCGGCGTCGGCGGCAACGTTCGGCTGCCCCTCAAAAGCTTTGAATATCAACGATGTAGCAGGCCTTTCGCCTTGACACGACAGGCGCTGCAGGTTCAATCCCTGTCGCCCTTTCACCAGCCCTCGCGCGGAATCGAGCGTCGTCGGACCGCCGAGGATCCCTGGAGCCCCGATGTCCGATTTCTTCTCGCTGTATTCGCATGAGTTCGTCCGCGTCGCCTGCTGCGTGCCGCGCACGCGGGTCGCCGATACCGCCTACAACCTCGCCGAGACGCTGAAGCTCGCCACGGCGGGCGACAAGGCGCGGGCCGCGGTCATGGTGTTTCCGGAACTCGGCCTGTCGTCCTACGCGATCGACGACCTGCTGCTGCAGGACGCCCTGCTCGACGAGGTCGAGGATTCGATCGCGAAGATCGTCGCGGCCAGCCGCAAGCTCTTCCCCGTGCTCATCGTCGGCGCGCCGCTGCGCGTCTCGAACCGGCTCTACAACACGGCGGTCGTGATCCACCGGGGCGAGATCCTCGGCGTCGTGCCCAAGGTCTACCTGCCGAACTACCGCGAGTTCTACGAGAAGCGCCATTTCATCTCGGGCGCCAACACGATCTGTCAATCGACCGAGCTCGCCGGGCAGATGGTGCCGTTCGGTGCCGATCTCCTGTTCAAGGCGTCCGGTGTCGACGTTACCTTCCATGTCGAGATATGCGAGGACGTGTGGGTACCGATCCCGCCCTCGAGCCATGCCGCGCTCGCAGGCGCCGAACTGCTGATCAACCTGTCGGCCAGCAACATCACGATCGGCAAGGCCGAGGCGCGACGGCTGCTGTGCGGCAGCCAGTCGATGCGTGCCGTGGCCGCCTATGCCTACTCCGCCGCGGGCCCGGGCGAATCGACGACGGATCTCGCGTGGGACGGTCACGCTGCCGTCTATGAACTTGGCGACCAGCTCGCCGAGTCCACACGCTTCGAGAAGGACTCGACGCTCGTGCAGGCCGACGTCGATCTCGGCCGCATCCGCCAGGAGCGGCTGCGCTACAACGGCTTCGCCGATTGCGCGGCGCAGGAAGCCGAGCGGGTCGTCCGCTTCCGGACGGTCCCGTTCCAGCTGGACCCGCCGAAGAACCGGGTCGTCCTCGACCGGCCGGTCGAGCGCTTCCCCTATGTCCCGTCCGATCCCGCCAAGCTGCGGGACAATTGCTACGAGGCCTACAACATCCAGGTGCAGGGGCTGGCACAGCGGCTGCTGACCAGCCGGACGGAGAACGCGATCATCGGCGTCTCGGGCGGACTGGATTCGACGCACGCCCTCATCGTGACGTGCCGCGCCATGGACCGCCTGGGTCTCAAGCGCAGCAACATCTTCGCCTTCACGATGCCGGGCTTCGGGACCTCCGACAAGACGCACCGGAATGCGTGGCGGCTGATGAAGGCGCTTGGCGTGACGGCGGCGGAGATCGACATCAAGCCCGCTGCAACGCAGATGCTGACCGACATCGGCCATCCGTTCGGCAAGGGCAAGAAAGTCTACGACGTCACGTTCGAGAACGTGCAGGCGGGCTTGCGGACGGACTACCTGTTCCGGCTCGCCAACCAGCATCGTGGTCTGGTCGTCGGCACCGGCGACCTGTCGGAGCTGGGCCTTGGCTGGTGCACCTATGGCGTGGGCGATCACATGTCCCACTACAATCCGAACGGCTCCGTTTCGAAGACGCTGATCCAGCATCTCATCCGGTTCGTTGCCGCGTCCGGCGATGTGACCGAGGAGACGGCGGAAATCCTGCACGACATCCTGAACACCGAGATTTCGCCGGAGTTGATCCCGGCGGGGGCGGGCGGCGCGATCCAGTCGACCGAACAGTCGGTCGGGCCGTACGCGCTGCAGGATTTCAATCTCTTCTATCTGACACGCCTCGGCTATCGTCCGTCGAAGATCGCCTTCCTGGCGTGGAATGCATGGCACGACGCCGAGAAGGGCGCCTGGCCCGCCAACCTGCCGGAAGGCACGCGGAGGGCCTATTCTCTCCCGGAGATCCGTCACTGGCTCGCGCTCTTCCTGCGGCGCTTCTTCACCAATCAATTCAAGCGCTCTGCCGTTCCCAACGGACCGAAGATTTCGTCCGGCGGTTCGCTGTCGCCCCGCGGCGACTGGCGGGCGCCTTCGGACGGCAGTCCCGACGTGTGGCTCGAGGAAATGAAAGCGATTCCCGAGACGAAGCGAAAGGTGTAGGGCAGGGACAGTCGCGGAAGCGTTAGGAGGAAGCGATGCCGCTCGAGATCAAGAAGACGGTGCAGGAGATGGTCGACGAGGCGAACAGCCAGATCGAAACCCTGCCGCTCGCCGAAGCCATGAAGCTTCATGGCCAGCCGGGTGTCACCTTCATCGACATCCGCGATCCGCGCGAGCTGTGGCGCGACGGCACGATCCCCGGCGCCATCAACGTGACGCGCGGCATGCTGGAAATGTGGATCGATCCCAAGAGCCCGTATGCCAAGGACTACTTCCAGACGGGCAACAAGTTCATTTTCTTCTGCGCCGGTGCGTGGCGCTCGGCGCTGTCGACCAAGACGGCGCAGGATATGGGCCTGACACCCGTCGCGCATTTCGAGGGCGGCTTCGGCGCCTGGAAGAAGGCCGGCGGTCCCGTCGAGATTGTCGAACCGAAAAAGTCGTGACGACCGTAACCGGGGCATCGACCTGCATGACCCAACCCACGCTGCGTTCCGCCCACCTCTTCACGCTGACCCTGCAGGTCGATCCGGCCATGACGGATGTCGGCGAGACACCCTATGGCCGCCGGCGAATCGCTACGGTCACTGGCGGGACATTCGAGGGGGAGGAGCTGCGCGGTACCGTCCTGCCGGCACCCGGTGGTGACTGGCTGTTGCTGCGCCGCGACGGCATCCTGCAACTCGACGTTCGCCTGACCTTGAAGACCGACGATGGCCATCTCGTCTACATGAGCTATCGCGGGATGCGGCATGGGCCGGCCTGGGTGATCGAACAGCTGAACAAGGGCGAGAAGGTCGATCCCGGACAATATTACTTCCGGACGACGCCCTGGTTCGAGACGTCCTCCGAGAAGTATCGCTTCCTCAATCGCATCGTCTGCGTGGCAACGGGACGACGCGAGCCTGCGGGGCCGGTCTACGACGTCTTCCAGATCCTCTGAGTGGCGGCTGATTCCCACGACGGCATTCGTCGTGGCCGGATGGCTACTCCTGCAACACGTATTCGATCGTCGATCCGTCCGAAGCCTTGAAGGACGTCTTCACCCAGCGACCGCGGTCGTCGAACCACTGGTCCATCTTGACGTCGCCCGTGTAGCTGTATCGGGTCGCGGGGACCGTTCCTGAAGACGTTTTCACCGTCTCCCGCGGACCCTGCACGATCTGCACGCGCGCCTCGGTGCCCTTCTGGGTGTTGAGCAGGACGGAATGGCGGACCTGCTCGATATTCCAATGGGAGGTCGGCAAAACGCCTCCAGGCAGCCTGGATTGCGTCCTGTCGTGGTTCACGACGATCGTACCGCCCTCGCGCGACGCCGAGACGTCGTGGCGGGTGCCGTTGTCGTTGGTCTGGCTGGTGAGGGAAACAAGCGACTCGCCCGCCCATACCTCCTGGGCGCGGTGGGTATAGCGATAGGCGGTGAACCCCGCGAACTTCACGGCGAGATCGATGGACGTCGACACCTTGAGCTGGGTGCCATCCTTCTCGAACGTCACGGTATGACGCCCGATCGGCTCGCCGTTGCGATAGGCAATGAACGAGATCGAAGGCCCGTAAGGCAGCGCATCGGCTGCCGAAGCGGTCGCGACAACGGAGAAAGCCAAGACGAGGGCAAGGACGGCACGTCGCATGATCGGGCTCCTTTGAGCCTTATACGCCTCCCAGGGGGAGCGGATCACACGTCGCGCGGCGTTCAGACGACCCGTTCTGCCCGCAGCCTCGCGATCGCGTCGGTATCGTAGCCCAGCTCTTCCAGGATCTGGTCGGTATGTTCGCCGAGCTTCGGGGCACGGCGCCTGATGCTGAGCGGGGTGCGAGACAGTTTTACCGGTTCCTGCAGAACGGGGATCGGCTTGGCGGCCCCCGGGAATTCCATTTGATGGAAGAATCCGGCCTGCTGGACGTGGCGATCGTCGAGCGCCTGCTGCGGCGTGTAGACGGCGCCCGCCGGAATCCGGTTGGCCTCCAGCGCCTCGAGCGCCTCCGCGACGGTGCGCTCGGCACACCATTTCTGCATGATCTCCGAGAGCGCTTCCCCATTGTCGCCGCGTGCGAGGTCGTCCTTGAAGCGCGGGTCGGCGGCCAGATCCTCGTTGCCCATCAGGCGGCACCAGCGCACGAAGAGCGGCTGGCCGATGGCCATGGCATAGATCCATCCGTCCTTGCACTTGAAGGTATCCGACGGCCCGGCCGTGAAGCCCCGATTGAGCGTGGCCATGCGGTTGAGGTTGAGGAGGGACTGCTCGATCAGATGGCCGTTCGCGATATTGACGGCCGTGCGCAGGAGGGCTGTTTCGACTTTCTGCCCCTTGCCGCTCTTCTCGCGCTCCATGAGGGCAGCGAGCACGCCCACCGTGGAAAGCAGGGCGGAGCCGAAATCGACGTAAGGGACGTTGGCGCGGGTCGGCACGTTGCCATCGCCGGAGACGTGCATCGCGCCCGACATAGCCTGACCGATCGTGTCGAAGCCGACGCGGGAAGCATAGGGGCCTTCCGAGCCGAAGGTCGAGTTCGTCGCCAGGATGATGCGAGGGTTGAGGGCGGAGATCGTGTCGTAGTCGATCCCCATTTTTTTGAGGTCCTCGTACGGCAGGTTGGCGATGACCACGTCCGACACCGCGACGAGCTTCCTGACGATCTCGCGACCGGCCGGCTTCACCGGGTTCAGCGTCAGGCCGAGCTTGTTACGCCCCATCTGGAGGAACATCGCGCCTTCGCCGCCTTCGGCAACCGGCGTCACCCAGCGGTCCTCGCTGCCTTCCAGCTTCTCGATGCGGATCACTTCGGCGCCGAGGTCGGCCAGCATCGTGCCGCAGAAGGGGCCGGCGATATAGCGGCCGAAATCCAATACGCGGATGCCATCGAGTATGCCGGCCATGATGTTACCTTCCTGGTTTCCTGGGCCGCCTGCGGCGGCGTCAGAGCAATAGCAAGGCCGCCCCGGCGGGAACAAGAACCAGCGCCGGCAATGTCGCCGGTCGAATTGCACGGCGGCACGGCATGGACTGGAAAGCACTTGGTCGAGAGCGGTTCGGTTGCTGCAAGACCGGCGGCAGCCTTGGCCGGTCTACGCGTCGTGCCGGCTCGATCCTATCTGGCGACCGCGATGTTCTCGACGTTCACGCAGCCGCGCGTTGGGCCGCGCGCTGCCTGGCCGCCTTGAGCGTGCCGCCGCGCATCACATGGCCGGGAAGAGGGCGGCCGACGACGTCCTCCGCGATCTTCGCCACTTCGATCAGCTTCTCGACATCGAGCCCGGTGTCGATGCCCATCTCCTCGCACATGAAGGCAAAATCTTCGGTGCAGATGTTGCCGACGGCGCCGTCGGTCGCGGCGAAGGGGCAGCCGCCCAGCCCGGCGATCGAGGCATCGAATTTGGTCACGCCGAGACGCAGGCCGGCATAGGCGGCCGCCATGCCGGTTCCGCGCGTGTCGTGCAGGTGAAGCGAGATCTCGAGGGCGGGCCATTTGCTGCGGATCGCGCCGATCAGCCGCTCGACCGACTGGGGCGTGGCCCAGCCCATCGCGTCCGTGAGCTTGATGCCCTTCAGGGTAAAGCCGGATAGCTGTGCCTCGTCGAGTGCGAGCTGTACGCGGTCGAGGATGAGGGCGGTCGAGAGATCGCCCTCGTAATTGCAGCCGAAGGCGCCGAGGATCACGCCCCATTCGACCGGCATGCCGCGGTCCTTGAAGGTCTTGAGCGACAGGCGCTGCTCGACCATCGCGTCTGCGACGGACTTGCCGATATTCCTGCGGGAAAAGGTTTCGGAGGCTGTCACGCGGACGCCGCCGTCGACGTGCAGGGGTCCGCGAAGAGCGCGTTCGAGCCCTTGTTGGTTGAGCCACAGCGCGGCGTACTGGACGCCCGGCTTGCGGCGGATGGCGGCGGCGACGTCGTCGGCGTCCGCCATGGTGGGAACCCGCTTCGGATTCACGTAGGAAACGCAGGCTATGCGCTTCAGCCCGGCATCCGCCAGCGCCTCGATGAGGCGCACCTTCTCGGATACCGGGATCGTCTTCTTCTCCGACTGGAAGCCCTCGCGAGGGCCTTCCTCGTCGATGGTCACTCGCTTGGGCAAGTCGGACATTTCGGTCTCCCTAAAGGGAGGAGGGCATCAGCCCTCCTCTTCCTGGAAGGCTTCCTCGCGGGCCTTCTTGAAGCTGGGCAACGCCATCAGGATCAGCAGCAGCGCCGTGGTGATCAGCAGGCCGAGGCTGATCGGACGCTGCAGGAACACCATGGCATCGCCGCGCGAGAGCAGCATGGCACGCCGGAAATATTCCTCCATCTGCGGCCCCAGCACGAGACCGAGCAGGAACGGCGCACCCTCGCAGCCGAGGCGGACGAAGATGTAGCCGAGGATGCCGAAGATGGCGACCTGCATGACGTGGAAGGTGCTGTTCTGCAGGCTGTAGGCGCCGATGCAGCAGAACAGCAGGATGGCCGGCGCCAGGAAGCGGTACGGCACGGTCAGCAGCTTCACCCACATGCCGATCATCGGCAGGTTGATGACGACCAGCATGGCGTTGCCGATCCACATCGAGGCGATCATGCCCCAGAAGAGATCGGGCTTCTTGGTCATCACCTCGGGGCCGGGCTGGATGCCCTGGATGATCATGGCCCCGACCATCAGCGCCATGACGGCGTTCGACGGGATGCCGAGCGTCAGCATCGGAATGAACGATGTCTGCGCCGCGGCATTGTTGGCCGCCTCGGGCGAGGCGACGCCTTCGACCGCGCCCTTGCCGAACTGGCCGGGGTTCTTCGACAGTTTCTTCTCGAGCGTGTAGGCCGAGAAGGCACCGAGCGTCGGACCGCCGCCCGGCAGCACGCCGAGCGCCGCACCGAGGAAGGTACCGCGCAACGCCGCCGGGACGGCACGACGGATTTCCTCCATCGTCGGCCACAGCGACGTCACCTTGATCGTCCCGCCCGTCCGGGTGAGATGCCGTTCGAGGTTGACCACGATCTCGGCGATGCCGAACAGGCCCATGGCGATGGGGGCGAAGTCGATGCCGTCGCTGAGCTCGGGGATGTCGAAGGTGAAGCGCTGGGCGCCGGTGTTGACGTCGGTGCCGACCAGGCCGAACAGCAGGCCGAGGAAGATCATCGCGATCGCCTTGACGACCGAACCGCTGGCCAGGATGACGGCGGCGACGAGGCCGAGCGCCATCAGCGAGCAATAGTCGGCCGGGCCGAACTTCTGCGCCATTTGCGTCAGCGGCTCGGCGAACATCACGATGATCAGCGTGCCGACGGTGCCGGCGAAGAACGAGCCGACGGCGGAGATGGAAAGCGCCGCGCCGGCGCGGCCGTTGCGCGCCATCTGGTAGCCGTCGAGGCAGGTCACGACGGACGATGCCTCGCCCGGCAGGTTGACCAGGATCGAGGTGGTCGAACCGCCATAGGCCGCGCCGTAATAGATGCCGGCCAGCATGATCAGCGAGGCGGTGGGCGGCAGGTGGAAGGTGATCGGCAGCAGCATGGCGATGGTCGCCACGGGGCCGATGCCGGGCAGCACGCCGATCAGCGTGCCGAGCAGGCAGCCGATCAGCGCGTAGGTCAGGTTCTGGAACGAGAAGGCGACGCTGAACCCCAGCGCCAGATTGTCGAGCAGATCCATCTCACCAGACTCCCTGGATCATGGAGACGTTCATGCCGAGCCCGATCTTGAAGACGAGCGCACACAGGACGGAGAGGATGACGATGTTGCCGATCACTTCGACCAGCTTGAACTCCTCGCCGGCCAGCGAGGCGATCAGGATCAGCACCGCAAGGGCCGGGATCAGTCCGGCACGCTCGAACAGCAGGGCGAAGCAGACGATGCCGATGGTCACCAGCGTGATCGGCTTCCATTTCGGTTTTTCCACAGCCTCGCTGCCCTGGACGAGGGCGAGGACGCAGATCAGCAGTCCCAGCGCGACCAGGACATAGGACAGCATGCGGGGCACATAGCCCGGCCCCATGCGCACCGGCGTGCCGACGGCCAGCTTCTGGCCGAAATACAGCGCCGCCACGCCAAACAAGATGAACATCAGCCCGGACAAGAAGTCCTTGCTTAGCAATCGATTCAACGACGCCTCCCAGGTACGCGCAGTCTTCCATGAGTGTTGGGCCCGAACCCCCCGGGCCGTCACCGCCGACAAATAAACACAATTCAGCCCAGATGCCAAAGCGGCAGTTCACTAGCGCAGAAGCATACGGACTGCGATGACGGCCAGACAGGCAGCAAAGAGCTTCCTGAGCAGCGCTGTAGGGGCGCGTGCAGACCATCTGGTGGCCAGGGGCGCGACAAAGAGCGCCGGGAGGGACAGGGCCGCCACGCAAAACAATGCCACGTCGCCAAGCGCATCGACAGGGCGGCCGGGAGCCCCTTGGTCCATCGCCAGGAATACCGCCGTGGCAGGCAGGGAAATCAGCAGGTTGAACAGCGCACCCGCGCCGATCGCCTGTTTGATCGGGAACGAGAAAAGCGAAAGGACTGGTGTACTGAGTGTCCCGCCGCCGACGCCGACGGCCGAGGCAAGGCCTCCCACGAATGCCGGCGCGACATGGGAAAGCCGCCCTTGCGGCAAGCTACGGCTCAGGACGAGCCTTTCGCCGATAGCCATCTTGACCGCCAAGGCCGCAGCCACGACCGCGAAGGCCCCTGTAAGGGCCCAGGCAGGGGCCAGCGGACTGATCATAAGGCCGATCAGGGTGCCGAGCATGAGGGCGGGAAGCCACGAGACAACCAGCGGTTTGTCGATCGTACCGGCGCGCCAGTGTGCCAGGGCGGCGGTCAGCGAGGCCACCAGGATGCTCGCCTGGGCCGTTCCGACGGAGAGAGGCACGACGAGCGTCCTGCCGACGCCCGATGCCTCGAAGATCTCGATCAGGATAGGGACGGCGACCACACCGCCTCCGACGCCCAGAAAGCCGGCCAGCAGGCCGATCAGCACCCCGGCCGCCAGGAGGGCCATCCAGACGCCAGGGGGATAAGCCGACAGAAAATCGAACACTGACCGTCACCCTTGGTCGATATTGCACACGCTCTTCGTCGCGAGCAAACTCCCGGCCAATATGAATGACCGTTCAGGGGCTGGCCAACGTGTCGCGTAAGGGAGCCGATTTCATCGGAACGATGGCGGTGCAGGAGAAGCATCGCTTCGACGAGGAGGCGCTGGGCCGCTACATGGCGGCTCATGTGGAGGGCTATTCGCCTCCGCTCACCGTCGAGCAATTCAAGGGCGGTCAATCCAACCCGACCTACCGGCTGAGCGACGGGGGCGGTCGAAAATACGTACTGCGGCGCAAGCCCCCGGGAAAACTCCTGCCGTCGGCCCACGCGGTCGACCGCGAGTACCGGGTCATCTCCGCCCTGAACCGGACCGACGTGCCGACCCCGCGTGCTTACGCACTGTGCGAGGACGAAACGGTCGTGGGCACGCCATTCTACATAATGGAATATTGCGATGGCCGGGTGTTCTGGGACCCGTTGCTGCCGGAGCTTCCCAAAGAGAACCGGCGAGCGATCTACGAAGCCAAGTTCCGGGCCTTGAGCAGGCTGCATGCCGTTGACTATGCGTCGTTGGGACTTGCCGATTTCGGCCGCCCCGGCAGCTATGTCGCCCGCCAGATCTCGCGATGGGGCAAACAGTACAAGGCCTCGGAGACCGACAGGATCGAGGCGATGGACCGGCTGCTCGACTGGCTGCCGGCCAACCTGCCGGCCAATGACGAGACCGTGCTGGTCCATGGCGATTACCGGCTCGACAACATGATCTTCCACGCAAGCGAGCCGCGCATCCTCGGCATCATCGACTGGGAGATTTCCACGCTCGGCGATCCGCTGGCGGAACTGGCCTATCTCTGCATGCTTTGGCGCACCCCCATGGACTGGGGCGGCTTGCAGGGACATGACCTGGCGGCGCTCGGCCTGCCGGAAGAAGGCGAGATGGTCCGCTTCTATTGCGGCCTCGCCGGCCGTCCGGTCCCGGCCCAGGCGCTCTGGGATTTCTACATGGCCTACAATCTTTTCCGCGTATCGTGCATCCGGCAGGGCGTCTATGCCCGCTCGCTCGACGGGACCGCGTCGAACATGCGGGCCGCGGATTCTGGCAAGCTGGTAAGACCTGCTGCGGAACTTGCTTGGAAGATCGTCGAGCAGATCGCTGGAGGCACGCGATGAGACGCAAGGGACCGGCAGGCGAGGAAGAGACCGATATCGTCGAGCGCGAGGCGCGTCCGCCGGTGGAGGCGATCCGGGCGGCGGCCTTCGCGCAGTTTGCGGAGCGGGGTTACCCCGTCGTGACCGTGCGGGACATCATGAAGGCCTGCGGCCTGACGCAGGGAGCTCTCTACAATCACTTCAAGTCGAAGGACGAGCTGCTGCACGACATCATCGCCTCGACCCAGGGCGAACTCGAGCGGCTGTGCCGCCAGGCCGTGGCTGCCGCCGGCGAGGATGCGCGCGACAAGCTGGCGGCCTTCGTGCGCGTCTATGTCATCCGCCATTGCCGCCTGCGGATCGAGGCGCTTGTCGCCAACCGGGAGATCGGCTGGCTGGATGCGGAGCGGGTTGCCGACATCAGGCGAAGCCGGCGGGCGATACGCGACATTCTGGTGGCCGTGTTCGAGGCCGGCCTTGCCAGCGGCGTCTTCGATCCACCGCGCATCGACGGAAAACCCCAGCTCAAGGCACAGGCAATGGCACTGCTTGACCAGTGTACCCATGTTTCCATGTGGTACGCTCCCGGCGGCGAGATGACCGAGGAACAGATGGCCGCCCTTTACACGGATATGGCCTTGCGCATGGCAGGGGCGGCTTCGAGGCCTGTATAAGGCGGTCGTCTGCCCGAAATCGCCGGAGCGTCCCATGTCGTTGCGTTCAATTGCCCTTGCGATCGCCTTCCTTGCGCTCGGCGCGTGCACGACGGACAGCGCCGAAGCGCCGCCGTCGACCCGCAACAACTATGTCGCCCAGGCAGGCGTTGCGCAGAACGTTCCGGCCGCGGGCTGGCGGGCTGTTCTGATCGCCGGCGACAACAACAGCCCGTCCTTCGACAACGGCATCGATGCCCTCCGCGACAGGCTCGCGAGCTTTGGCGTCCGCGACATCCGCACCCTGACCTCCGATCCGGCGCGCAATCCGTCGGCTGAAGTGGCGACGGCCCAGAACGTGTCCGGCGCTCTTCGCGCAGGAGGCGGAGAGGCATGCCTTGTCTTCGTGACCAGCCACGGCGACGAGCGTGGCGTCGTGCTGCGGGCGGCCCGCGGTCTCCTCAACCCCGCGTCTCTCGATGCGGCGCTCGACGTAGGTTGCGGGGCGCGCCCGACCGTGGTGATCGTCTCGGCGTGTCATAGCGGCGTCTTCCTGACGCCGGCGATGCGCCAACCCAACCGTGTCGTCCTGACGGCCGCCGCCGCCGATCGCGTCAGCTTCGGATGCGGCGAGGGAGATCGCTTCACCTACTACGATCAATGCCTGCTGCAGCAGCTCAGCCCGGGCGCATCCTGGCAGCAGGTCGCGGCCGGTACGCGGACATGCGTGCAGTCGCTGGAACAGCAGATGGGAATCCGGCGGTCCTCGGAGCCACAGATTTTTATCGGATCGTCGGTCGCAAGCCTGCGTGTGCCGGGTCGCTAGAGCGCTTCCCGCCGCAGCGAATCTCGGCGAGGGCCGGCGGCATGTGAGGCATGCCGGGATCGGCGCCATCGACAATGCTCGGTATCAGGTCACTGCCGATCCGATCGCATTCGGGATGGATTTCCCGTGGGTGCATGCGGAGGAGCGCGATGCTCCTGAGCCGTGTCAGCGCCTCACGCCATCGACCGTGGCGGCGAGCATGGCGCTCGCCATGTCGCGCAGCTTCGCGCGCTGGATCTTGAAGCCGTTGGGCGAGGGCGTTCTGGGAAAATCGTCGATGGCCAGGATGCGCAGCGGCACTTTGTAGTTGGCCAGCCCGCGGCGGCAATGCGCGATCGCCGACTCTTCGTCCAGGGCAGTGCCATCCGCCATCGTCACGAAGGAGACCGCGCGCACTCCCTCCGGCCGGGAGACCGCAATCGTCTGGCAGCCGGTAACTCCGGGCAACTTCTGGAGGTGCGTCTCGATTTCCAGCGGGTTCACGAGGAAGCCGGAAAGGCGCAGGACGTCCCCCATCCGGTTGAGGAAGGTGAACCCTCCCTCGGCGTCGAGCTCGGCAAGATCGCCGGTCCGGACATAACCGTCGGCGGTCAGCGTCTCCGAGGTCGCTCTCGCGTCGCCATAGTAGCCCACCATCAGCGACGGCCCGGCACATTCCAGTGCGCCGGGCTGGCCGACGCCCAGCAAGGCGCCGCTTTCCGGGTCGCGCACGCGGACATGGGCCAGCGGGGACACGGGCACGCCGCCGCCTCGCCGTCGACGCTCGGCCGACGAGTCCGGTGGCTGGAGGGAATAGAGGGCCTGGACCTCGCTCATGCCGTACAGGCCGGCGAGACGGAGGCCGCGCTGCCCGGCCACATCGACGATCTCGTCGAGGGCGGCGTTGAAGGCGGCGTATCCCGCCCATCTGACCGTCGGGAAGGGGTGGTCGCCGGGTACGGCATCCAGCAGGCGCGCGAACAGGTCGTCGCTGCCGAACAGCGTGGTCGGACGATGGCGGGCGATCAGGGCCGCGATCTCTTCGATTTCGTAGGACTCGACCAGCACGCTGGGCCGGCCGGCTGCAAGCGTCGCGAGCGTCTGGTCGAACCCGAACACGCCGCAGAGCGGCAATATCGAGAGGGACAGCGTGTCCGGTGCGGAGAAGCCGAAAGATCGCGCGACCTGCTGTGCGTGCGCGGCGATGGCGCCCTGGCGATGCAGCACGAATTTGGGCGCGCTCGTCGTTCCCGAGGTCGTGAAGATGTTGCAGGGTGCGTTGGGTGCGGCGTGGTTCGCAGCAAGCGGCGGACGGGAATGCAATCGTTCGAAAGCCACGCGGCGCAGGCGGTCGATCGCCGGTGGCAGGCTGTCGGGGCTGTCGCCGACGACCACGACAGCGGCGAGCGCTTCCAGGGCCGGCGGATCGATCTCCGCCAGGATCGAGAGGAAGTCGATGCGCCGGAAAGCGGGGGCGCAGGCAAGCACCTTCGCGCCGGAACGGCCGACGATATCGGCGACCTCCACGGCGCGGTATCGTGTGTTGATGGCGACGGCGATCGCGCCGAGACGGGCGCAGGCGAAGTAGAGCAGGGGATAGGCCGGTACGTTCGGCAGCCATAGCGCGACCCTGTCGCCCGGCCCGACTCCAAGGTCCGAGAGGCCCTGGGCGATGCGGGCAGCGCCGTCGGCCAGTTCGGCAAAGGTCAGCGTGCTGTCGCCATGGAGGAAGGCGGCTGCATCGGGAGTGTCGGCGGCGATGTCCGCGATCATCGTCCAGACATCGGCGGCGGGTCGGGCGGCAGGCATGCGCGCGGAGACTATCGCAAGGCGCGTCCGGCTCAAGCGTCGCGTCTTGCCGCTCGCCGCGGCACCGGCCGCGCGCTATGTGAACGGCCGTTGGTTCGGTTCGAACCGTCGAGAGATCTGATCCGGAGGAAAAGACCATGAAGATCGCCTATTCGGCAGCGAGTCCCTATGTCCGCAAGGTGATGGCCTGCGCGATCGCGCGCGGCCTGAATGACCGGATCGAGCGCTGGACAGTGGGCACGACCGACCCGGCGCTTCTGGCGCTCAACCCGCTGTCCAAGGTGCCTTCCTTCGTCACCGACGACGGCATGATGCTCTACGACAGCCCCGTCATCTGCGAATATCTCGACAGCGTCGGCGACGCGCCGAAGCTCTTCCCCGCGGTCGGGGCGGCGCGCTGGAATGCGCTCCGTCAGGCCGCTCTTGGTGATGGCATCATGGACGCGAGCCAGCCGCGCCGCCGGGAGATCGCCCTGCCGCAGGACGAGGGCCGTAAAGCATATATCGACCTGCAGCGCGGCAAGGTCGCGCGGGCGCTCGACACGCTCGAGAAGGAGGCCGGCTCGTTCGGCGATCTCAAGACGATCGGGGAGATCACCGTCGCCTGCGCGCTGGGTTATCTCGATTTCCGGTTCGGCAACGAGCCCTGGCGGACGGGTCATCCGGTGCTCACGGCCTGGTACGAGCGCGTGATCAAGCTCCCGCCGCTTGCCGAGACGATGCCCAAGGGGTGACAGTGGCAGCCTCTCCCGCTGCTTGCGAGGAAGAGGAGGGGCCGTGACAAACCTCGACGCCAAGCCTCTAGTTGTGGAGCGGACGAAGACCCGGCAGCCGCCGCTCCACAAGGTGATCCTGCTGAACGACGACTACACGCCGCGCGATTTCGTGGTCGTCGTTCTGAAAGCCGTGTTCCGGATGACCGAAGAACAGGCCTATCCGGTGATGTTGACGGCGCATCGGCGCGGCGCATGCGTTGTCGCGACCTTCACGCGCGACATTGCGGAATCGAAGGCCTCCGAAGCCAATGACCTGGCGCGCGGCGCCGGGCATCCGCTGGAGTTCACCACCGAGCCAGAGGAATAGCACCCCGCCTCCGCGGCCTTCGCTCCCACAGGGCTGCGTTCTTCATATCCCGTGGAGCCGGCCGGAACTGTCGTTCGGGCGCGCCGTTCCGGCCCTGACGCGATGCAATGTGGGGCTGGCGATGGCACGGCCGCGAGATGTCCGGATCGGTGTTTCAGGGTGGACCTATGGTCCCTGGCGCGGCGCGTTCTATCCGCAGAGACTGCCGCAGCGCCAGGAGCTGGCCCATGCGGCCTCTGTCTTCCGGAGCATCGAGATCAACGGGACTTTCTATTCCATGCAGACCCCCGAGGCCTTCGGACGGTGGGCCGACGAAACACCTGAAGATTTCGTCTTTGCGGTGAAGGGGCCGCGATTCATCACCCACATGAAACGTCTGCGCGATCCGGAGGCGCCCTTGGCCAACTTCATGGCCTCTGGGATCCTGCGGCTCGGCCGCAAGCTCGGTCCGATACTCTGGCAGGTCCCGCCCAACTTCGGCTTCGACGCGGAGCGTCTGGGGGCTTTCCTGTCCTGTTTGCCACGCGACATGGATGAGGCCGCCGCTCTCGGCCGTCGACACGATGGCCGCCTCAAGGCCCGCGCATGGTTGAAGGTAGAGGCTAACCTGCCGATCCGTCATGCGATCGAGATTCGCCACGACAGCTTCCGGGATCCGGCCTTCATCCGGTTGTTGCGTCGCCACCGCATCGCCCTGGTATGCGCCGACACCGTCGAGTGGCCGCGGCTGATGGATCTTACGGCGGATTTCGTCTACTGCCGCCTGCACGGTTCCAGGGAGCTTTACCGGAGTGGGTACGGCAGCCGGGAAATCTCCCGCTGGGCCTCGCGAGTCCGCGCCTGGCGGGACGGCAAGGCGATGAAGGACGGTACGTTCATAACGCCCGTGCCGAAGACTCGTCGACGGCGCGACGTCTTTGTCTATTTCGACAATACCGACAAGCTGAAGGCGCCGGGCGACGCGCTGACCCTGATGCGCCGGCTGGAGCGCTGAGATGGCGGCCGCTTCGTCGGAACTGAAGAAGCTGCGGACAGAAGCAAAGTCGTGCACCCGCTGCCCGCTGTATCGGAATGCGACGCAGACCGTGTTCGGCGAAGGTCCGGCCGGGGCGCTGCTGATGCTGGTCGGCGAGCAACCTGGTGATCAGGAAGACCTGCTCGGCCATCCTTTCGTGGGGCCTGCGGGCCGTCTTCTGGACAAGGCGCTGGAAGAAGCCGGGATCGACCGCAACGCGGTCTACCTGACCAACGCGGTGAAACATTTCAAGAATGAGCCGCGCGGCAAGAAGCGGCTGCACAAGCGGCCCGATCACTACGAGACAGAAGTGTGTCGCGTCTGGCTCGACAGCGAAATCCAGGTGGTGCGGCCACGCCTCGTGGTCGCGCTCGGAGTCACGGCGGCGCAGGCACTGTTGCGCCGCCGCTCCGTGGTGATCTCGCGCCAGCGCGGTCGGCCAGTGACGCTGCCGGGCGGCGGGGCGGGATTGCTGACCATGCATCCGTCGGCCATCCTGCGAACGCCCGACAGGGCCGGTCGCGACAAAGCCTTTCGGGCGCTGGTCGCAGATCTAACTGCTGCAAGGGCGTTGCTTGAGAGTACCTCGCAGCGGCCGCGCGGAAGGCGAAGGCAGCCGGAATAGAGCCGCGGATCATAAGGTGCTGATCCATTTGACAAAATCGCCCTTTTCCACAAAATTTGCGTCGCCCAACTTGGATGGAAAATCAATGGGTTGACGGATCGGGCCACGATCCGTATTTTCCGCCCGCTTTCGGAATTCACCCCGGCCCGGCCGGGGCTTTTTGTTGAGTTAGGACCATGAAGATCCGTCATTCCCTCAAGTCGGTGAAGGCCCGTCACAAGGACTGCCGCATCGTGCGCCGAAAGGGCCGCGTCTACGTGATCAACAAGACCAATCCGCGCTTCAAGGCCCGCCAGGGCTGACGCGCCGGACAGCGTCTCGATGAAAAAGCGGCGGGGCCTCGGCTTCCGCCGCTTTTTCATTTATGAGCGGGGCATGCAGATGCCGCCGCTCGATTCCGCAATCCTCGCCCGCCGCTCCGAGATCGTGGCGGCGCTCCGGGCCATCGTTCCCGGCGAAGGGGTGATCGACGATCGCGACGGCATGCGTCCGTACGAATGCGACGCCCTGTCGGCCTATCGCCAGATGCCGCTGGTGGTCGTGCTGCCCGAAACGGTGGCGCAGGTCTCCGCGATCCTCCGCTACTGTCAGGACCACAAGGTCAAGGTCGTGCCGCGCGGCGGCGGGACCTCGCTATCCGGCGGTTCGATGCCGGTGGGGGACGCGATCCTGCTGGCCATGGGCAAGTTCAACCGCGTGCTGGAGATCGACTACGCGAATCGTTGCGCCCGCGTGCAGCCCGGCGTCACCAACCTCGGGATCACCAAGGCCGTCGAGCACGAGGGGTTCTATTACGCGCCCGACCCAAGTTCGCAGATCGCTTGTTCGATCGGCGGCAACGTCGCGGAGAATTCCGGCGGCGTGCATTGCCTGAAATACGGTCTCACCACCAATAACCTGCTCGGCATCGAGATGGTGCTGATGACCGGCGAGGTCGTGCGCCTGGGCGGCAAGCATCTCGATTCCGAGGGCTACGACCTCCTGGGCGTGATGACCGGTTCCGAAGGGCTCCTGGGCGTCGTCACCGAGGTCACCGTGCGCCTGCTGCGCAAGCCCGCGACAGCGCGAGCCGTGCTTCTCGGGTTTCCCACCGAGGCGGGGGCGGCCGATTGCGTGGCCGCCGTCATTGCCGCCGGCATCATTCCCGGTGGCATGGAGATGATGGACAGGGAAGCGACGAAGTGCGCGGAGGCCTATGTGGGGGCGGGCTATCCGCTCGACGCCGAGGGCCTGCTCATCGTCGAACTCGACGGTCCGCCGGTGGAAGTGGACTATCTCGTCGAGCGCGTCGAGGAGATCGCCCGGGCGCGGGGCGCCACGACGTGCCGTGTCAGCCACGACGAACAGGAGCGGGTACTGTTCTGGGCCGGGCGCAAGGCGGCCTTCCCGGCCGTCGGGCAGATTTCGCCGGATTACATGTGCCTCGACGGCTCGGTGCCGCGCGGCAAGCTCGTCGAGGTGCTGGCCGAGATGCGCACCATGTCTAAGAAGCACGGGCTTCGCGTGGTCAACGTCTTCCATGCCGGCGACGGCAACCTGCATCCGCTCATCCTGTTCGACGCCAACGATCCGGGCGAGTTGCGACGGTGCGAAGAGTTCGGCGCCGACATCCTCCGACTCTGTGTCCGGGTGGGCGGCGTTCTCACCGGCGAACACGGCGTCGGCATCGAGAAGCGCGACCTGATGGGCGAGCAGTTCACCGATATCGACCTCGACCAGCAGATGCGCGTGAAGTGCGCTTTCGATCCGGATCACCTGCTCAATCCCGGCAAGGTATTCCCGAAGCTGCGCCGCTGCGCCGAACTCGGCCGTCTGGTCGTGACGCAGAACAAGATCCCGTTTCCCGACATTCCGCGGTTCTAGACCATGACGGCAACGATCAAGCCACGCTCGTCCGAGGAGCTGCGGCAGGCGGTCGAGTGGGCGTTGAACGAGAGTGTCACGCTCGACGTGCGAGGCAGCGGTTCGCGGATCGCGCTCGGAAAGCCGATGCGATGCGACCAGGTGCTCGAACTTTCGGGCATAACCGGCATCGTCGACTACGCGCCAGAGGAGCTTGTCGTCACGTTGCGGGCCGGAACGCCGCTCAAGGAAGTGGAGGCGCTGCTGGCGCAACGCAACCAGATGCTCGCCTTCGAGCCGCCCGATCTCGGTCCGCTGCTCGGCCGGCCGCCCGGGGAAGGCACGCTGGTCGGTGTCCTGATGGGCAACCTTGCCGGGCCGCGGCGTCTGTCCGCCGGCGCGGCCCGCGACCATCTGCTGGGATTCCGCGGCGTCAACGGCCGCGCCGAGTCCTTCAAGTCGGGTGGCAAGGTCATGAAGAACGTCACCGGCTACGACCTTTCCAAGCTGATCGCGGGTTCCTGGGGCACGCTGGCGGTGCTCGACGAAGTGTCGGTGAAGGTTTTGCCGGCGCCGGATCAGACGCGAACGCTCCTGCTGAACGGCCTCGACGACGCCACCGCCGTGCAGGCGATGTGTACGGCCATGGGCAGTCCGCACGAAGTGTCCGGTGCGGCCCACGTGCCGGGGCGGACGGCGTTGCGTGTCGAAGGCGTGGCGCCGTCCGTCGAAGCGCGCATGAAGGGGCTACGCGACGCAATGGGCGGGTTCGGAGCGGCCCTGGAAGAGCTGGGGACGATGGAAAGCCGGGCGTTCTGGCGCGAGGTTCGGGACGTGGCGCCGCTTGGCGCGCGGGACGACGAGGTGGTCTGGAGAATCTCCTGTCCGCCGACGGAAGGGCCGGCCCTCGTGGCGCGCATCCGTGCCGTCCGTCCGGAGGCGAAGGCCTTCTATGATTGGTCTGGCGGACTCGTCTGGCTGGCGCTGCCGGCGTGCGACGATGCCGACCATGCGCTCGTGCGCGGCGCGATCGGTACGGCGGGCGGGCATGCGACGTTGATCCGGGCCTCTGCGGAGGTGCGGGCGGCGGTCCCGGTATTCCATCCGCCGGTGGCCGCCCTCGGTGCGCTCGCAGCGCGGGTCAAGGAGAGCTTCGATCCCAAGGGCCTCTTCAACCCGGGAAGGATCGGCTGATGCAGACCAACTTCACGCTGGCGCAACTCGCCGATCCGGAGACCGCGCGCAGCGAGCACATCCTGCGAAAATGCGTCCATTGCGGCTTCTGCACGGCGACCTGTCCGACCTTCGTGCTTCTGGGCGACGAACGCGACAGCCCGCGCGGCCGCATCTATCTCATCAAGGCGATGCTGGAGGGCGATCGCGCGCCCACGCAGCAAGAAGTCCGCCACGTCGACCGGTGCCTGTCCTGCCTGTCCTGCATGACGACGTGCCCCTCCGGCGTCGATTACATGCATCTGGTGGATCATGGCCGGCATCGTATCGAGGAGAGCTACGACAGGCCGTTGTCCGATCGCCTGATGCGTGGCCTCCTGGCGTGGCTGATGCCGCGGCCTGCGCTGTTCCGATGGGCCATGATGCTGGGGCGGCTGGCGAAGCCGCTGGCGCCGGTGCTGCCTGCGACCAGCCCCGATCCGGGCGGTGCGACGTTCCTGCGCCGGCTGCGCGCGATGCTCGACGCCGTGCCGGCACGGCTGCACGGCCCGTCGCCGGTCGACCGGCCACAGACCTTCCCCGCGAAGGGATTGCGCCGCAAGCGCGTGGCCCTGATGCCGGGATGCGGCCAGCAGGTGCTGGCGCCGGAGGTCAACGAGGCGACCGTGCGGCTGCTCAACCGGCATGACGTCGAAGTCGTGAACGTCGCCAGCTCGGGCTGCTGTGGTTCGTCGGTGCTGCACCTCGGTCGCACCGAGCAGGCGATCGAGCTGGCCAAGCGCAATATCGAAGCCTGGCAGCGCGAGATCGACGGGGCGGGCCTCGACGCCATCGTGATCAACGCCTCGGGCTGCGGCACCACGGTCAAGGATTACGGCAACATGCTCGCGGCCGAACCGGAGTGGCAGGAGAGGGCTCAGCAGGTGGCGCGTCTTGCACGCGACGTGACCGAGGTGCTGGCCGAGATCGGCCTGGTCGATGTGACGCCGCGGCCGCTCACGGTCGCCTATCACTCGGCCTGTTCCATGCAGCATGGCCAGAAATTGACCGAACTCCCGAAGAAGTTGCTGCGCGAGGCCGGCTTCGTCGTGAAGGACGTGCCGGAAGGCCATCTCTGCTGCGGTTGGGCCGGCACTTACCAGGTGTTGCAGCCGGAATTGTCGCGCCGGCTGCGCGACCGGAAGGTGGGCAACATCGAGCGAACCAACCCCGATGTGATCGCCGCCGGCAATTTCGGCTGTATCGGCAACATTGCTGCCGGCACCGGCATACCGATTGCACATACCGTCGAGTTGCTGGACTGGGCGACCGGTGGCCCGATGCCACAGGCGTTTCGGGGGCAGCATGCTGGCGCGGCCGCGGTCGCGGAGGCCTGACGCAGCCTCGCGTCTTCAGCTGCGACGCCGGGTGGATGGATCGATGAAACTTCTCCGCTGTTGCCTTGCCGCCTTGCTCGGCATGATCCTCGCAACGGCGGGCAATGTGCAGGCGCAAGATAGTGGGAGCGGCAAGGTGCTCGATACTCTCTTCGAGAAATTCAGGGCAGCGACCGATCCGGCGATCATCCGCACGCTCGAGGCGGCGATCTGGGAACAGTGGACCATGGTGCCCGACCTGCAGCAGCGTGGAGCGATGATGCAAGGCATCGCCGAGATGCAGCAGGGTCGCCTCGACCAGGCGGTCGCGATCTTCACGCAGCTCATCGCGCAGGCGCCCGAACTCTCCGAGGCGTGGAACAAGCGGGCGACCGCCTATTGGCTGATGGGCAATTTCAGCGCGTCGATTGCCGATGTCTGCGAGACGGTGAAGCGCGAGCCGCGGCATTTCGGTGCTTATTCCGGGCTCGGCATGATCCGCGCCGAGTTGGGCGAGTATGCGCGGGCCGTCGCCGCCTTCGAACTGGCCCGGAAATGGAATCCTCATATCGTCGGCATCGACGACGAGATCGCGCGTCTCAGGGGATTGGGCGGCGAGCCAGCGTCCGAGACCGATCCTCTCGGCTGCGGCAAGCCCGTGGCGGAACGGCGCAACGAAGGAGAGCGAGCGACATGACGAAGCCCGTGGTCGGCGTGATCGGCAACACGCACGTGATCAACGACCGTCATCTCGTCCAGGCCGTCGGGCAGCGCAACATGCGGGCCATTGCGGAGGTCGCCGGCGCCTTGCCGCTGATGTTCGCCGGCACTCCCGACGTCACCGATATCGACGCGCTGCTGGAGGCCGTCGACGGCATCCTGCTCACGGGCGCGCGAGCCAACGTACATCCCACCCATTTCGGCGTGGAACCCGACCCGCGCCACGAACCCTACGACCAGGACCGGGATGCCATGGCGCTGGGGTTGATCCGCACCTGCGTCGCGCGGGGCGTGCCGATCTTCGGCATCTGCCGTGGCCTTCAGGAGATGAATGTCGCCTTCGGAGGCACGCTGCATCCGGAAATTCGCGACCTGCCGGGCCGGCTGAACCATCGCATGCCGCGTCTCGAGAACGGGGAGGTCCATCCCGATCCGACGGTGGTGTTCGCCGACCGCCATGAGGTGCGCCTCACGCACGACGGCGCCTTCGCGAAATTGCTGGGATGCGAGAAGATCCGCGTCAATTCACTGCACGGTCAGGGCATCCTGGAGCCGGGCAAGCGCGTGGTCGTCGAAGGCATCGCCGAGGACGAGACGATCGAGGCCATCCGCATCGACGAAGCGCCATGCTTCGCGATGGGCGTCCAATGGCATGCCGAATACGACCCGCAGAGCAATCCCGTGAACCGAAAACTGTTCGAAGCATTCGGTGCCGCCTTGCGCGACAGTAAGCGCGCCTAGGTCGCGCAACAAGTTCGCACCGCCTTGGGCCGCTGTTTCATCTGCCCTCGTGCGACATCCGCCTGACGGCTTGCCGCGCATTCGGCCGGGATGCACATTGTCCGGACAAGTTTCCCAAGGAGTTGATTCATGGCCACGCTGTATATCGGCGGCCGTCTGTTCGACGGCGAGAAAGTGCAGGACGGGCAGGCGATTCTCGAGGAGAAGGGCCTCATCAAGCGGGTCGGACCCGTCGGCGAGTTCAAGGGCTTTGAGGGGGAGCGGGTCGACACGACCGGCGGCACGCTCGTTCCGGGGCTGATCGATTGCCACGTTCATTCCCTGTCCGGAGCCGAGGGAAATCCCGGTGCGGTTCAAGACCGCCTGAGTGCGGCGCAGCTCACCGTCCGTGGCATGGAGTTCATGCGCCAGACGCTCGAAGGCGGCATCACCGCCGTGCGTGACTGCGGCGGCAAGGACTACATCGAATTTGCGATCCGTGACGCCTATAACGCCGGACGCTTCCTGGGACCGACGATGCGGTGCGCCGGCCGCATGATCTGCATGACCGGCGGCCACGGCAATCGGGTCGGTCGCGTCGCCGACGGTGTCGACGAGGTGGTGAAGGCGGTCCGCGAGCAGGTCCATGCCGGTTCCGATCTCGTGAAGATCATGGCGACCGGCGGCGTCATGACCGCGGGCGTCAATCCCGAGGACGCCCACTACAGTGCCGAGGAGATGAAGGCCGGCATCAGCGAGGCGCATCGCTTCCACAAATGCTGCGCCAGCCACGCCCAGGGCGCGCTCGGGATCCTCAATGCAGTGCGCGGCGGAATCGATTCGATCGAACACGGCATCTTCATGGACGAGGAATGCTGTCGCGAGATGAAGGAGCGGGGCGTGTGGCTGGTGCCGACGCTCGCGGCCGTCAAGAACATCCTCAAGGGCTACGACGACGGCGACCGGTCCATTCCCGACTACGTCATCGAGAAGAGCCGCCGCGTCTACGACCGCCATATCCAGGCGACGCAAATGTACTACAAGGCGGGCGGACGCATCGCGATGGGTACGGACGCGGGTACGCCGCACAACCGCCATGGCGAGAACGCACGCGAGCTGGAGTTCATGTGCGACATCGGCATCTCCACGCGCGACTCGCTTTTCTTCGCGACGGCGAGCGCCGCCGACCTGATGCGACTTGCCGATCACGGCCGCATCAAGGAAGGCAATGTCGCCGACTTCGTCCTGTGCGACGGCGATGCGATGGCGGACATCAAGCGCGTCGCCCGTAAGGAAAACCACCGTATGGTCGTGAAGCGTGGCACCGTCGCGCGCGACAATCGCGCGGCCTTTGCCGCCCAAGTCACGCGCGTCGCGGCGGAGTAGCGTTGAACGACGCCGCAGGGGCTTAAGTGGACGAGATATTCCTCATCCTGATCGGGCTCGCCTGGGCCCTGGGAACGCCCCTGATCGCCATTGCGGCGCTGGTCCGGACGTCGGGCCTGCGCGCGCAGAACGACCGTTTGGCTGCCGACCTCGCGAGCCTGCGCCGGCAGCTTGCCGAACGGGAAGCGCCGCCGGCACCAATGGCTCCGGCGATGGCGGCCGCGCAAGAGCTGCCGGCGCCGGCCGCCCCCCCTGTTTTGGCTCCGATGGCAACAGCCGCGGAGACGCCTGCCGAGAAGTCGGGAACGGCACCCGTTCCGCCGCCGCCGCTGCCTCGTTTCGAGCCGGAGGCAGCGTTCGAGCCCGCGCTGGCGGTGCCTGCGGCACCCGCCGCGCCGCCCGCGCCGCTGCCTGCCGAACCTCCGAAAGATGGGTGGGAGCAGCGGCTAGGCGCGCGTGCCTTCCTTTGGGTCGGCGCGGTCACGCTGGCGCTCTCCGCCATCTTCCTCGTCCGCTATTCGATCGAGGAGGGCTATCTTTCGCCCGAGGTCAGGGTGATCCTCGCTGCCATCTTCGGCTTCGCGCTGATCGGTGCCGCCGAGCGGCTGAGGCAGCGCGATGACCGGGTTTCCCAGGCGCTTGCCGCCGCCGGCGTGGCCGCACTCTATGGCTCGCTCCTGTCGGCCGTTGCGCTTTACGGCATGATCTCGCAGGTCGCGGCAGGTGGGGCGGCTGCGGCGCTCACGGCATTTGCGATCACGCTCTCGCTCCGGCACGGAATTCTCGTGGCGGCTCTCGCCTTCGTCGGCGGCTTCCTCAGTCCCGCGATCATCGGCAGCGAGCAGCCCAATACGCCGGTGCTGTTCGGGTATCTGTTCGCCATTGCGGCCGGCACGCTCGCGGTCATCCGGCTGCGGGGCTGGTGGATGCTGGGATGGGGAGTGCTCGGCGGCTCGGCCTTGTGGACGGTCGTCTGGATGCTGACCGATCCGGACACGCCCGAACTGCACTGGGTCGGTCTTTTCCTCGTTGGCGTCGCCGGCCTGTTCGTCTGGGCGACCTGGCGGCGGATGCAGGAAAGCGAGAATCCGCCCCGCGACGTGGCGGCATTGGTCTGGACCGCGCTTGCCGGCACTGGCGGCCTGATCGTCCTGTTAATCGTCGCCGACGAGGGACGCCAGCAGGCAGGCTGGATTGCGCTTGCCCTGCATGGCATCGGCCTGATGGCCTTCGGCCGATGGACGCCGCGGTTCCAGTATGCAGCGGGATTGGCGCCGCTCCTGTCTCTGGCAGCGCTCGGGCTGTGGTGGGCTACGGTCGGCGGGCTGCCGGTCCTATGGAGCCCGGATGCCTTCGGCTGGCGGGCCGTGGCGTTCGGCGCCGTTTATGGCGGCGGCGCCTTCGCGCTGCTGTGGAACGCGCCGCGCCCTGGATTCTGGGCGGCGCTCTCGGTCGCAGCCGCCCTGTCGCATTTCCTGCTGAGCTGGTGGGTGCTGAGGGGCGTGCCCGGCACGCCATGGGGACTCATCAGCGTCGGCCTCGCGGCGCCGTTCCTGGTGGGCGCCGAGCGTCTCGTGCGCTGGCGGCAGACCATGCCGGGAGCGACCGAAGCGCTGGGATTCCTGTCTGCAGGTGTGGCTTTCTTCATCGGCGCGGCCATTCCGCTGGAACTCAGCCGTGAATGGATAACGGTCGCTTACGCCATCGAGCTCGCCGCCGTCGCAGCCATCTCGTCGCATCTCGGGCTCGTCGCGCTGCGCCAGCTCTGCTGGCCGCTGCTGGCCGTCGTCGTTGCGCGCTTCGTCGTCAATCCGGAGATCCTGCGCTATCCGCTCGGCCTGACGCCGATCCTGAACTGGATGCTCTGGGGATACGGCATCTCCATCGCGGCCATGGTGGTGGCGCTGCGCTTCCTCCGGCCCACCGGAGACACGAGACTGGTGAGGGCGGTGACGGCGGGCGCGGCGCTTCTCGTCTTCGCCCTGCTCACGCTCGAAGTGCGCAGCATCTTCCAGCCGACCACGATGGACTTGCCGGATGCGGCGTTCATGGAGCGCGCTTTCTACGTGCTGGTGTGGGGCGGCTTCGCCCTGGCGGCGCTCTGGGCGGCGTGGATCACGCGCGATCCTGTCGCCCTGTGGGCGTGGCGTCTGAGCGGCGGCCTTGCGGCAGCCGTCGCGATCCTGCTTCAGGTCCTCCTTGCCAACCCCGTCTTCGTCCAAGGCAATGTCGGTGAACTTCCGATCGCCAACGGGTTGCTGCTGGCCTACGCGCTGCCGGCCGCCATGGCGGCCCTGGCGCGACGCTGGATCGACGGCGAACCCGATCGAAGGGCCGCCGTGGTGGTGGAGGCGGTCGCCTCCATCCTTGCGTTCGCCTATGTGTCGTTCGAGGTCCGGCACCTCTTCGATCCGCGCTTCGAGCGGCCGGGCTTCGGCGCCCACGGGATCGAACTCTACGCCTACTCGGTGGTCTGGCTGCTGTTCGGCGTGGCGTTGCTTGCGGTGGGATTCCTGCGCCGGACAGCGGCGCTCCGCCACGCCGGAATGATCCTGGTCTGCATCGTCGTCGCGAAAGTCTTCCTGATCGACATGGCGGGATTGCAGGGCCTCTTGCGCGTCTTCTCCTTCCTGGGGCTGGGGGCGGCTTTGATCGGGCTTGGCTACGCGTATCGAAGGTTCGGGTTGGCCGCGCGCTGAGCGGGCCGTAGTCGAAATGTCGGTCGTGAGACGAGATGCAACGTAACGTGTCCGCCAGCGAGGGCGCTTCACGACGTCGGACAACCTGCACGCGATACCAGGGGGGAGGGGCTGCCTCTAACCGCCGGCCGCCAGTCTGATGCGTGCCCTCACCAGCCCAGGATCGTCGGGCAGCCTCGCCGTCTGAAGCTCCAGAACCTGCGCGGACTGCGGCGGCGATGCCTTTGCGCGGCCGAGCGTGGCGTCCAGGATGGCCGCGAATGTCAGGATCGTCGCGGCGATGACGAGGAAGTCGATCCATGTCAGCGATGAACGCCACCGACGCCGCGCGACGGCGCGCGCCTTGTTCTGGCCTTCTTTCACGCAGTCCTCTCTCAGGTTGATCTGAAGAGGCTTACGGAGGTGGGCTTGGTTGCATCCCCGCGGCACGCCGCCACGGGCCGGCGTCGTCACACATAGGCGATGCGCAGGATGTTGGTGGCCCCTGGCGTTCCGAACGGCACGCCTGCGGTGATCACCAGCCGCTCGCCATCGCCGGCAACACCTTCCTTCTTGGCCACGCGTACAGCGCGCTGCACCATGTCGCCGAAATTGTGCGCGTCCTCGGTCTGCACAGGATGCACGCCCCACGCGAGCGTCATGCGGCGCGCGGTGTTCAGGTTCGGTGTCAGGCACAGGATGCGCACGTCGGGCCGCTCCCGCGCGGCACGCAGCGTCGTCGAACCGGTATTCGTGTAGGTCACGATCGCGGCGGCACTCAACGTGTGGGCGCATTGCCGTGCGGCGGCGCTGATCGCGTCGGCCGTGGTCGCCTCGGGCTCACGACGGCTCGCATTCATCAGCGTGCGATAGAGGGGATCGGCTTCCACGCTCTTCAGGATGCGGTCCATGATCGTGACGGCCTCGATCGGGTAGTCGCCCGATGCCGATTCGGCGGACAGCATGACGGCATCGGTGCCGTCGTAGACCGCGGTCGCGACGTCGGACGCCTCGGCCCGCGTCGGTGTCGGCGAGTGCACCATCGAGTCCAGCATCTGCGTGGCGACGATGGCCGGCTTTCCAGCCATGCGGGCAGCCGCGAGGATCCGCTTCTGCAACGGCGGCACCGCTTCCGGCGGCATTTCCACGCCGAGATCGCCGCGGGCCACCATGATGCCGTCGCTCTGCTCGATGATCTCGTCGAGATGCTCGATCGCCTGCGGCTTTTCCAGCTTCGCCATCACGGCCGCGCGCCCGGCGACCAGTTTCTTCAATTCGGCGATGTCGTGCGCGTGCTGCACGAAGGAGAGGGCCACCCAGTCGACGCCGAGCGACAGGCCGAAATCGAGGTCCTTGAGATCCTTCGGCGTCATGGGCGACATCGGCAGCATGAGGTTGGGCAGGTTGACGCCCTTGCGGTCGCTGATCGGACCGGCGACCTCCACCTCCGTGTGGATGGTCTTGCTGTCGTGGTCGACGATCCGCAGCCTGACCTTGCCGTCGTCGATCAGCAGGACGCCACCGGGCTTTGCCGCCTTGAAGATCTCCGGATGCGGCAGCGGCACGCGCTTGGCGGTGCCGGGAGCCGGATCCATGTCGAAGGTCAGGGACTGGCCCTTCTTCAGCACCATCGGCCCTTTCGCGAAGGTTCCCAGCCGGAGCTTGGGACCCTGCAGGTCCATCAGGATGGCGATGGGGTGCTTGTACTTCTTTTCGAGCGCCCGCAGCTGATCGACGCGTTCGCGATGGTCGTCCGGCTGACCGTGGCTGAAGTTGAGACGGAACACATCGGCGCCGGCCTCGAAAAGCGCGCGCAGGCGCTCGGGGCTGGACGAGGCGGGGCCGAGTGTGGCGACGATCTTGGTGAAACGTTCGCGATGCATCCCGACAGTCTACTGCTTCTTGGACGACACTTTGAAGTCGCCAGCCTGCTCGTAGACCTTGACGACGGCCGCATCGTCGAGCTTGCCCCAGCCCGCGCCGGCGGCGGCGATGAACAGCTGGTGCGCGGCGGCCGCGAGCGGCAGCGGCAGGCGCAGCTCGTGTCCCGTGTCCAAAACAAGGCCGAGATCCTTGACGAAAATCTCGACGGCGGAGAGCGGCGCGTAATCGTCGTCCAGCATGTGCGGCACGCGGTTGCCGAACATCCAGGAATTGCCGGCGCTGGACGAGATGACCTCGTAGACGGCGCGCGTGTCGGCACCCGCCTTCGCCGCCAGCGCCATCGCTTCGGCGGCCGTGGCGATATGCACGCCGGCCAGCAGCTGGTTCACCGTCTTGACCAGCGAGCCTATGCCCGGCTTGTCGCCGAGCCGGAAGACCTTGGCCGAAGTTGCGGACAGGATGGACTCGGCCGCCGAGAAAGCGGCCGCACCGCCGGAGGCCATGTAGGTGAGCTCGCCCGATTCGGCGCGGGCCCGTCCGCCGGACATCGGCGCGTCGAGCAGGACATGTCCAGCCGAGACGAGGCGTTCGTCGAGCCGGCGGATGAAGGCGGCCGGGCAGGTGGCGCATTGCATCACGAGGCCACCCTTGCGGAGGGTCGCGGTCGCACCGGCTTCGCCGAACAGCACGCTCTCGACCTGCTGTGCGTTGACGACGGCCACCACCACGGCGTCGGCGTCGGCTGCCGCGGCAGCGGGCGTCGCGGCTGTCCGGCCGCCAGCCTGCTCGAAGGCCTTGCGGGCCGCCTCGCTCGGATCGACGCCGATCACGGTGTGCCCGTGCTTCAGCAGGTTCTTCGCCATGCCGAGGCCCATCGAACCGAGACCGACGAAAGCGACGACGGGGGTGTTCCTGTCGGTCATGGTTCAGGCCCGGATGCCGTATTTGGCTGCCCAGCCCAAGCCGGCTGCGGTGGTCGTCTTCGGCTTGTATTCGAGGCCGACAAAGCCGTCGTAGCCGAGCCGGTCGAGCACATCGAGCAGGTAGAGATGGTTCGCCTCGCCAATGTCCGGTTCGTTGCGGTCGGGATTTCCGGCAATCTGGACGTGCGAGGTGATCGGGAAAAGGCGCTCCATGCGTCGCTGCAGATCGCCCTCGGTCACTTGCAGGTGATAGAGATCGAGCTGAAGGCGCAGATGCGGAGCGCCCACCTCCTTGATGATCGACATGACCTGATCGGTCGTGTTGGTGAAATAGCCGGGAATGTCTCGGTGATTGATCGGCTCCAGCACCAGCGTGATGTCGCTCTTCGCGGTGAGGTCGCAGGCTTTCCGGAGGTTGGAAACGAAGGTGCGATGCATCGCCTTCACGTCCGTGCCGGGCGCGATCATGCCGGACATGATGTGAAGGGTGCGGCATTCCAGGGCCTTCGCGTAGTCCAGCGCCTTGTCGAGCGCCGCGGCGAACTCGGCTTCGCGACCCGGCAGCGCAGCGAGCCCGCGCTCGCCCTTTGATGCGTCGCCCGGCGGCAGATTGAACAGCGCCTGCGTGAGCTTGTGCTTTTTCAGCTCCGCGGCGATATCGGCGGCCGGCGCTTCGTAAGGGAACAGGATCTCGACCGCCCTGAAACCGTGCGCGGCGGCGGCACCGAAACGCTGCAGGAAAGGCACTTCCTGGTAGATCCACGACAGGTTGGCGGCAAGCTTTGGCATTCTTCGTGTCCGATCAGGAAGGATAGGCTTCTTCGACGTCGCGTACTTCGGCATCCGACAGGGTGCGCAGCTTGAATCCCTGCAGCAGGATGTGGAGCTTGGCCGTCTCTTCCAGCTCCTCGATCGAGGCAGAGGCGGCCGAAAGCGATGTCCCGGCGACAACCGGCCCGTGGTTGGCCAGCAGCACGGCGCGATGCCCCTTGGCGTAATCGCGGATCGCATCCGCCAGCTTCGGATCGCCTGGCTTGAAGTAGGGAACCAGCGGCAGCTTGCCGACGCGCATCACGAAGTAGGGCGTGATGGGGGGCAGCGTGCTTTCGGCATTGTGATGGCAGGCAGGATCGAGGCAGGAGATCGCCACTGCATGCGTGCAGTGCAGGTGGACGATGGCGCCGTCCTTCGGGCGCACGTCGTACACCGAGCGATGGAGAAGCGCTTCCTTGGTCGGCGGATCGCCCGCGACGTGCTTCCCCGACAGGTCCAGCTTGGAAAGCTGGCCGGGGTCCAGGTCGCCGAGCGACGAGTTGGTGGGCGTCATCAACCAGCCATCGTCGATGCGTGCGCTGATGTTGCCGGAGGTGCCGGGGCATAGCCCACGCGCCGCAAGCCTGGCGCCAAGCGCGCAGATGGCCTCCCGTGTCTTCTCTTCGTTGGTGCTCATGATGCCGAGAATGCCTTGGTGAAAAAGTCGGGTGCACCGAAATTGCCGGACTTCAATGCGAGCAGCAGAGGTTTCGCACCGGTGGAAGCGGTCCACGGCACTCCGGGATCTATCTCCGGCCCGATCCGCAGGGCACCGACGTCGAGGGCGCCGACCACGGCGCCGGAGGTCTCGCCGCCCGCCACCACAAGACGGCCGACGCCCGCCGCCACGAGGCCGCGCGCCAGCGTCGCCATGGTCCGTTCGATGGCCTGGCTCGACGTCTCGACGCCATACTTCTCCTGCAGCGCCTTCACGGCTTCGGGCTTGTCACTGGCCGACAGAAGGATCGGGGCGGCCCCGAGTTTTGCCTTTGCCCAGGCGAGCGCTTTCGATGCTTCGTCCTCGCCCCGGCAAATGGCATCCGTGTCGAGCGCCAGATGCGGGCCCTTGAACGCCTCGATCTGGCCGAGAGTGGCGGCCGAGCAGGAGCCTGCGAGGATGGCGGTCGCGCCATCGACGTCGGGCAACAGGTCGGCCCCCGACCGGTGCGCGAGCAGGCCGCGGCGCCGATAGGCGGCGGGCAGTCCGAGCGCCACGCCCGAGCCGCCTGTCACGAGCATGTCGTCGCCTACGGCCTCGCCGATGATACCGAGGTCGGGGTCCGCTACCGCATCGACCACCACGTGGCGGACTCCGCTGGCGGCGAGTTCGTCGAGTGCACCCCGCAGGGAAGAGGAGCCTGCCTGGACGCGCTTCAGCGGCACGAGGCCGACCTTGTGTGTCGTCTGACGCTGCAGCACGCGTACGAGGCTGGCATCGGTCATCGGGGTCAGCGGATGGTGCCGCATATGTGAGTCAGAGAGCAGCACGTCGCCGACGAAGAGATGGCCGAAGAAGATCGTCCGGCCGTTTGCCGGAAAGGCAGGGCAGTAGATGACCTGCTTCGCCTTGAGCGCATCGAGAAGGGCATCGCCGACAGGTCCTATGTTGCCGGAGTCGGTCGAATCGAACGTCGAGCAGTATTTGAAAAAGAAGCGGATGCATCCCGCCGCCTGCAACGCCTGCAGGGCGGCCAGCGATTGCGCCACGGCGTCCGCCGCCGGGATGGAGCGGGTCTTCAGGGCGACCACCACGGCGTCGACATCTTCGGGCAGCGTACCTTTGGCGGGCACGCCGATCGTCTGGAGGGTGCGCATGCCGCCCTTGACGAGCATGCCCGCAATGTCGGTCGCGCCGGTGAAGTCGTCGGCGATCACTCCGAGTATGGCCATGCCTCGACGTTAGGCGATGACTGTCGTCTTCATCCAGAACTTTCGGCGCCGCGCCCGACGGCGGGCCTCGTCCTCGCCGTCGTAATCGTGCAACGGCGGCGCAGCATCGAAGGCGTCGCGGATGTCGAGCGCGTTGACGTTCACGATACCGATATCGCCCGCATCGTCGGGCATGACGGCGCCGACATACGTGCCGCAGGTGGCGCAGAGCAGGTAGTCGGTGATGCCGAGCCCGAAACGGTAGCGCGACAGCGCGCCCGGGGCGGCGCGGACCTCCAGCGAACCGGCGGGATCGCCCGACGTGCGGGCGCCATGCCGCCGGCAGAAGCTGCAGCCGCAACGGCCGACCCGCATCCGGTCGGGAGGCCTGTCGGACGTGAAGGCGACCTTCACCGCACCGCAATGACAAGATCCGGGATAGACGGTCATGGTGCGATCAACGTGGCTCTGAAGTCGTTGACGTTGGTCCGGGTCGGACCGGTGACGAGACTGTCGCCAAGGCTCTGGAAGAAGCCGTGGCCGTCATTGTCGTCGAGCATCGCCTTCGGATCGAGGCCTTTCGCACGTGCACGCGAAAGCGTGTCCGGCGTGAAGAGCGCGCCGGCGATGTCCTCCGCGCCATCTACGCCGTCGGTGTCGGCGGCGAGGCCCCAGACACCGGCGGCGCCGTCGGCCGCGATCGCCTCTGCCAGGAGATATTCGACGTTGCGACCGCCTCGGCCCTTGCCGCGGATCGTCACCGTGGTCTCGCCTCCCGAAAGGATCACGACCGGCTTGCCGCCGCGCCGGGCCAGCTCCTGCGCCTGACGGGCGTGCGCCGCTCCAAGTTCGCGTGCCTCGCCTTCCAGATTGTCGCCCAGCATGACCACTTCGCAGCCATGATTCCGCGCCACCAGCGCCGCCGCATCGAGGGAACGTCTCGGCGTCGCGACCATCACTGTCTCGACGGTCGCAAGTCGAGGATCGCCGGGCTTCGGCGTTTCCTCGATCCGCCCCGCAGCCCCGTCCTTCAGATGGTCGAGGACAGAGGGAGGCGGCTCGATGCGATATTTTGCCAGCACCGCAAGCGCGTCGCCGAAGGTGGTGGCATCGGCCACCGTCGGTCCCGAGCCGATCACGCCGGGATCGTCGTTCGGCACGTCGGAGATCAGCCACGAGACGACGCGGGCCGGCTGCGCGGCAATGGCAAGCCGGCCGCCCTTGATGGCGGAAAGATGCTTCCGGACGGTGTTCATCTCGCCGATATTGGCCCCCGACCGTAGCAACGCCTTGTTCACATCCTGCTTGTCGGCGAGCGACAGGCCGTCGGCCGGAAGTGCCAGGAGAGCCGAAGCGCCGCCCGAGATGAGGCAAAGGACCAGGTCGTCCGGGCCATGGCCCTGCACCCCCTCGAAGATGCGGCGGGCTGCTTCGCGGCCCTTGTCGTCGGGCACGGGATGGGCCGCCTCGACGATTTCGATACGGCGGCAAGGCGCGCCGTAGCCATAGCGCGTGACGACCAACCCTTCGAGCTCATGCGGCCACTGGTCCTCGAGAGCCTTCGCCATGGCAGCGCTCGCCTTGCCGGCGCCGAACACGAGCGTGCGTCCCCTGGGAGGTTGTAGCTTGGCGATGTAGGGGGCTAGACAGGTCGCGGGGCGTGCCGCGGCAAGGGCGGCGTCGAACAGGGCATGCAGCAGGGCGCGGGCGGCTTCGTCTTTCATTTGCCCGATCTTCGCACTATAGGCATGCGATGCAACAACTGCTCGGGCCGGACGATCCGCCGCCCTTTTCAGTGTTCAACGAAACGGGACAGACGCCGCTGCTGCTGCTGTGCGACCACGCGAGCAAGTCGGTGCCGGCGGCGCTGGGCGATCTCGGCATTCCGGAAAGCGAACTGGCGCGGCACATCGGGTGGGACATCGGCGGGCTCGAGGCGGCCAAGGAACTTTCGTCACTGCTCGACGCTCCTCTCGTCTCTTCCGGCTATTCGCGCCTTGTCATCGATTGCAACCGCTGGCCGGGCGGCGAAGGCTCCATTCCGGAAGTGAGCGACGGTACCGAAGTGCCGGCCAACAGGGGCCTGACGAAGGCGCAGGTGGATGCACGGGCCGAGGCCTGTTTCTGGCCTTATCATCGCGAAGTGGACCGCCTCCTCGACGGGATGACCGGCGGCGGACGGCGCGTCTGCCTGCTGGTCGTGCATAGTTTCACGCCCGCGATGAATGGCTTCGCGCGACCGTGGCATGTCGGCGTCCTGTGGAACGACGATGCGCGCCTTCCCGAGCCATTGCTGCAAGCCTTGCGCGAGGATGCGTCTCTTGTCGTCGGCGACAACGAGCCTTACTCGGCACGCGCCTCGTATGAGTACACGCTGACCGCGCATGCACGGCCACGGGCGATTCCGCATTGCTCGCTGGAGATTCGCCAGGACCTCATCGGGACGCCGGGCGAGGCACGTGATTGGGCACGACGTCTCGCACCGGCGATACGCGCTTCTGTCGGGAGGGCCCTGTCATGAGATGCGAGAGACTCGAGCGTCGTGTCGAAGACCTCGTGCGGGAGCACCTGGCGGTGGCAGCCCATGGGTGGAGCGTCGGCACCTGGGGCGCGATCGGGGAGTTCCAGTACGATGACGGGGAACCCGACCTGGAGGTGGATCTTGCCCGCCTGACGGTGCGCAGCCGCCGCGGCGCCTTGAGCATCGACAATCTCGACGGCGTCGAGGCGTTCGCGCTCGTCGACGACAATGGCCGGACACGCGAGATCGCCTTGTGCAGCGCACGCGGTTGCCGGGCGGCGACATCCGTCACGGCGCTCGGCGACGGGACATGGGATCTGGGGATCGGCGCTCCGCACATCGACATGCTGGTCAGGCCCGCGCCGGAGGACGCCGCCACGCGCGATGCGCTGACGGCGGGCGAGGGGCGGCCCCTCCTGGCGGCGGACAATCCGGCCGGACCGCTCATCGCGCGGAACAGTCCGGCACGCATCTTCGTCTCTGCCATCGCCCGGCTGGAAGTCTATCAGCCCATCCCGCCGCCGGGTGGCCGGTCGCCTCCGGGCCCGCACAGCCATCTGCTGCCCGGCCACCTCAAGGAAAAGGCGCTGCATGCACCCGGGTCGCCGTTGCCGGGTGGTTTGTTCTGCGGGCTGAGCCTATATCCACGGACAAGGCTCTAGGATCCTCTCGCACAGGAGTGGCGCATGGACGACAAGACCCGTACCGACCTCGAAGCGGCGGCTTTCCGCCGTCTGGTGGCGCACCTGCAGGACCGCACCGACGTCCAGAACATCGACCTGATGAACCTCGCCGGTTTTTGCCGCAACTGCCTGTCGCGCTGGTACCGCGAGGAAGCCGCCAAGCAGGGTATCGAGATCGCCGATCCCAAGGCGCGCGAGATCGTCTACGGCATGCCCTACGACGAATGGAAGGCGAAGCATCAGAAGGATGCGTCTGCTGAGCAGAAGAAGGCCTTCGACTCGGCGCAGCACAAGCACGGCTGAGGTCGTGGTCGGGTTTCTCCGACTGAAGCCGATAGCCGCCGGACTTCATCGCCGCCAAGGCGAGCCGCGCAGGACGTGTTCGTTGGGAGCCGCTGCGTAAGGCTTCTTCGCCAAGAGCTCGCTTCCTGGAGCGTGAAACCTCGCCATGAAGGAATCAGGTTCTGCCGCGGTGTCGGCCTTGCCCGCCACTGGCGGACACATGCCCGGCCCGTGCACGATGAGGCGCCGTCCCCGTTATCCCCACCTTTCAGCGAGTCGATGTAATTGAGTGGACATGGTGGTCCCTTCTATGGTCTTGCGCGTCGGGACCATGGAGTAGCTGGACATGCCGGACGGAAGCGCAATTTCCAAGAAGACCAAAGCTGGACCGATCTCGGCCGACCGTCTCAAGAGCTTCATCGAGCGGATCGAAAAGCTGGACGAGGAGCGCCGGGCCATCGGCTCCGACATCAAGGACGTCTACAGCGAAGCCAAGGGCGTCGGCTACGACGTGAAGACGATGCGGAAGATCATTTCCATGCGCCGGATGGAGCCGGCCGACCGGGCCGAGGAGGAGACCCTCCTCGACGTGTACAAGCACGCGCTCGGGATGGTCTGACGAGCCGTTTCGCAGGAAGCAGGAAAGCGATTCCGCCTGCGCCGGGCAGGCGGTAGGCTTCCCCACGGCACGAATGCTCCGTTCAAAAGAGCCGGCCGTGGAGGAAGATCATGCGAAATACCGTCGTCGGCGATGCCGGTCCGGCCTTGAGTGCCGGCGTTCCCGCAATTTGGACATCGGCCCCGCGATGACCTCGCGTCGCAGGGTTCTGCTTCTTCCGCTCGCCGCGGTCGCGGCCCGCACGGTGCCGGCTCAGGCTCAGGCCTTTCCGTCCCAGCCCGTTCATCTGGTCGTGCCGTTCCCGCCAGGCGGCGGAACGGACGCGCTGGCGCGTGCCATCCAGGAGCCGATGCAGAAGGCGCTCGGCGGCACCGTGATCGTCGACAACAAGGGCGGCGGGGGCGGCAGCATCGCCCACGAGTTCGTCGCCAAACAGCCGGCGGACGGCCATTGGATGGTGGTCGGCGCCAACAACCTGCCACTCTATCCACATATCGTGGCAAAGCTGGGTTTCGATGCCAAGACGGCCTTCACGCCTGTCGGCTTCATCGGCAAGCAGGAATCCGTGCTGGTCGGCAGCCCCGATGCGCCGTGGCCTGATCTCGAGGCGATCGTCGCCGCCGCCAAGGCTGCCCCCGGCTCGGTGCAGTATGGGACCGCCGGCCTCACCACGCCGATGCATCTGTCGACCGAGCAGTTCGCGATGCTGAACGGCATCAAGCTGACGCACGTCCCGTTCCGCGGGACGGGGCCTCTCGTGACCGACCTGCTGGGTGGCCACATCAAGCTCGGCATGTCGAGCATCACCAGCGTCGCCCCGCATATCGCGGCCGGCAAGCTGAAGCCGTACGCCATGGCATCCCTGGAGCGGTCGTCGGTCGCGCCGGACATCCCGACGTTCAAGGAATTGGGGATGGGCGATGTCGACGGCACCATCGTCTACACCCTGCTCGCACCGGCGGGCACGCCGCCTGCGGTCGTGACGAAGCTGAACCAAGCTTTGAATGCCGCGGTGTCGACGCCGGAGGCGAAGGAAGATCTCGCCAAGCGCGGTTTCGTGGCGGTGGGCGGGTCGCCGCAACAACTCGCGGACTGGCTCAAGATCCAGGAACCGATCTGGGTGCCGGTGCTGCAGGCGGCGGGCATCAGGCCCGAGTAAAGCGTCGGATCAATACCAGATGCTCATCGGCAGGCCGTGACGGTCGTACGCGTCGGCCGGCCCGAGCCTGGTCGCCCTTCCTTCGGCAATCAGAAGCGCGGTACGGCAGACTGCCATGGCGTCAAGGACATCGTCGCGTGCTGCGCCGCGCAGGCGTTGCGGCGTCCAAGCAAAGCCATGGCGGGCCAGGAGAGCATGACGCCGGGCAAATCCGTCAGGTTTGCGTTTGCGGGCGAGGACCGGCTGGCCGCCATTCATGCGTGCAAACGCGAGTTCGGGATGCGCTTCGTGGACGATGCGCCGCATGTCCGCGCTGTGGTGCATCAGCCGGTCGATTTCGCGCAGCTTGGGAGCGAGGTGGAATGCCTGCCGTGTCAGCCCGGCGCCGAGCCGCTTGCTGACGGCATTGGCCTCCGCATAGCTGGCGCAGGCAAGGGCCGGGCGGCACGGCGCCGGGAACACCGAGCTTGTCTTTCCCGGCAGCAACGCCCGGGCCTCCCGTTCGCAGGAGCGACCCGGGCGCGGCGTGTCGGCGAGGCCGATCGGCATGTCGACCGCGAGAACGGAAAGACCCTCGCAGGCTTCTGCGAGGGTTTCGACGACCCTTATGTCGAGGACGCCGTCGGGTGTGCGCCGGCAGATGACCCAGCCGGTACGACAGCCGTCGGCGCCTCCGACGATCAAGGCAGGCCTACCAGGATGCCATCTTGGACTTGAGGTTGGCGTCCAGGGTGGCGAGGAAATCCTCGGTGTTCAGGTAAGGCTGGCCGATGTCGATCAGGATGGCGAGATCCTTCGTCATCTTGCCGCTTTCGACCGTCTCGACGCAGACCTTCTCCAGCGCGTCGGCGAACTTCACGACGTCGGGCGTGCCGTCGAATGTGCCGCGATATTTCAGCCCCTGCGTCCAGGCGAAGATCGAGGCGATCGGATTGGTCGAGGTCGGCTTGCCCTTCTGGTGCTCGCGGTAGTGGCGCGTCACCGTGCCGTGCGCGGCCTCGGCCTCCACGGTCTTGCCGTCGGGCGTCATCAGCACGGAGGTCATGAGGCCAAGCGAGCCGAACCCCTGGGCGACCGTGTCGGACTGCACGTCGCCATCGTAGTTCTTGCAGGCCCAGACGAACTCGCCGTGCCATTTGAGCGCCGAGGCGACCATGTCGTCGATCAGGCGATGCTCGTACACGATCTTCTTCGCCTTGAACTTGTCGGCGAACTCCTCGTCGAACACTTTCTGGAAGAGGTCCTTGAAGCGGCCGTCGTAGCGCTTGAGGATCGTGTTCTTGGTCGAGAGATAGACCGGCCAGCCGCGCATCAGGCCGTAATTGAACGAGCTGCGCGCGAAGCCGACGATCGATTCGTCCAGATTGTACATCGCCATCGCGACGCCGCCGGCCGGAAAATCGAACACGTCATGCTCGATCACCTGGCCGTCCTCGCCCTCGAAGCGGATGGTGAGCTTGCCCTTGCCGGGGACCACGAAATCGGTGGCGCGATACTGGTCGCCGAAAGCATGGCGGCCGATCACGATAGGATGCGTCCAGCCCGGCACAAGGCGGGGGACGTTCTTGCAGACGATCGGCTCGCGGAAGATCGTGCCGCCAATGATGTTGCGGATCGTGCCGTTGGGCGAGCGCCACATCTCCTTGAGGCCGAACTCCTTCACGCGGGCCTCGTCCGGCGTGATGGTCGCGCACTTCACCGCGACGCCGTATTCCAGGGTTGCCCTTGCCGAGTCGACCGTGACCTGGTCGGCCGTCCTGTCGCGATTCTCGACGCCGAGATCGTAGTATTTCAGGTCGATGTCGAGATAGGGCAGGATCAGCTTGTCCTTGATGAACGCCCAGATGATGCGGGTCATCTCGTCGCCGTCCATCTCGACGATCGGGTTCTTCACCTTGATCTTCGGCATGTCACGAACCTCACCGTATCCCGATATGCTCTGGAAGCGATGAAGCCGCCCCGGTTGCCCGGGGCGGCTTCACCTGAGACCGCTTTAGAGCGCGGCGAGCGCCGCGTTCAACGTCGCGCTTGGCCGCATCCCGGCCGAGGTTTTCGCTTCGTCTGGCCGATAGTAGCCTCCGGTATCGACCGGCTTGCCCTGCGCGGCGATCAGTTCGGCGTCGATCTTGGCCTCGTTCTCCTCCAGCGTCTTCGCCAGCGGCTTGAAACGGGCCGACAGGGCCGTGCTGTTGTCGCGGCGGGCCAGAGCCTGCGCCCAATAGAGGGCCAGGTAGAAGTGGCTGCCGCGATTGTCGAGCTGGCCGACCTTGCGCGCCGGAGAGCGGTTGTTCTCGAGGATCTTGCCGTTCGCCTCGTCCAGCGTCTCCGCGAGGACCTTCACGTCCTCGTTGCCCGTCCGCTGCGCCAGGTGTTCCAGCGACGCACCGAGCGCCAGGAATTCGCCCAGCGAGTCCCAGCGCAGATAACCTTCCTGCTGGAACTGTTCGACATGCTTCGGCGCCGAGCCGCCGGCGCCGGTCTCGAACAGCCCGCCACCCTGCAGCAGCGGAACGATCGACAGCATCTTGGCCGAGGTGCCGAGCTCCATGATCGGGAACAGATCGGTCAGGTAGTCGCGCAGCACGTTGCCGGTGACGGAGATCGTGTCCTGTCCCTTGCGGATGCGCTCCAGCGAGACCTTCATCGCCTCGACCGGCGCCAGGATGCGGATGTCGAGGCCCTTCGTATCCTCGTCCTTGAGATACTTCTCGACCTTGGCGATCAGCTGCGCGTCATGGGCGCGCTTGGCGTCGAGCCAGAAGACCGCCGGCGTGTTGGTGAGCCGCGCGCGGCGCACGCCGAGCTTGACCCAGTCGCGGATCGGCTCGTCCTTGACCTGGCACATGCGAAAGACATCGCCGGCCTCGACCTTCTGCTCCATCAGGACCTTTCCGTCCTCGGCGACGACGCGAACGGTTCCGGCCGTCGCGACTTCGAATGTCTTGTCGTGCGAGCCGTACTCCTCGGCCTGCTGCGCCATCAGGCCGACGTTGGGGACGGACCCCATCGTCGTCGGATCGAAGGCGCCGTGCGCCTTGCAATCCTCGATGACCGCCTGGAAGAGCGTCGAGTAGCAACGGTCGGGGATCGCCGCGATGCAATCGTGCAGCTTGCCGTCAGCACCCCACATCTTGCCCGACTCGCGGATCATCGCCGGCATGGAGGCGTCGATGATCACGTCGCTCGGCACATGGAGGTTGGTGATGCCCTTGTCGGAGTTCACCATGGCGAGGCCGGGCCGCTTCGCGTACTCCGCCTGGATATCGGCCTTGATCGCGGCCTTCTCGGCTTCCGGCAGCGTCTCGATACGGGCCAGCATGTCGCCGAGGCCGTTGTCGGGATCGACGCCCAGCTTCTTCAGGGCTTCGCCGTGCTTGGCGAAAACGTCCGAGAAGAACACCGACACGCAATGACCGAACAGGATGGGATCGGAGATCTTCATCATGGTCGTCTTGAGGTGCAGCGAGAACAGGATGCCGTCCTTCTTCGCGGCCTCGATCGCGGCGGCATAGAAATCGCGCAGTGCCTTGGCGTTCATCACCGAGCAGTCGATGATCTCGCCGGCCTTGAGCGGGATCTTGGGCTTCAGCACCGTGGTCGCGCCGTCGGCGGCGACCAGCTCGATGCGGGCATTGGTCGGCGCCGCGACTGTCGTGGCGACCTCGGAGCCGTAGAAATCCTTGCCGGACATGTGCGCGACGCGCGTCTTCGAGTCCTTGCTCCACGCGCCCATCTTGTGCGGGTGCTTACGGGCGTACTGCTTCACCGCTCCGGCGGCGCGACGGTCGGAATTGCCCTCGCGCAGCACCGGGTTAACGGCACTTCCGAGCACCTTGCCGTAGCGGGCCCGGATTTCCTTGTCGGCCGGCGTGGCGTCGCTGTCGGGGTAGTTCGGGATGTCGTAGCCCTTGCCCTGCAGTTCCTTGATCGCGGCCTTGAGCTGCGGGATCGAGGCGGAAATGTTGGGAAGCTTGATGATGTTGGCTTCCGGCTTCATCGCCAGCTTGCCCAGCTCGGCGAGTTCGTCGGGGATCTTCTGGCCGGGCTTCAGCTTGTCGGGGAAGTTGGCGATGATGCGGCCCGTCAGCGAGATGTCCGCCAGCCGCATCTTGACGCCGGCCGTGGCGACGAAGGCCTCTACGATCGGAAGCAGCGAGAATGTCGCAAGTCCGGGGGCCTCATCGACCTTCGTCCAGACGATTTCGAGATCTGACATAACCTGCACCTCCGTGCGCCGCTTTGGGTCCGGCTGGGTTGATCTATTGCGGATTCCGGCCCGTCTTGTTGCACCGGCGCGAGGCAAAGGCAATCTCCGGCGCGGTGCCCTGCCGGGGCAGCCCGTGGGGCCGCATCGACCTGCTGTTCCTCGGTTTTTCCTGTCGGCTGCCACACGAATTGCCGTTCGAGCGGCCTGGGCCGTGACCGTCGCGTCCGCCTGCACTTGGGCGCGCCTCACGGTCGTTAGCGGCGGTCTTGCGGGCCGCCTCGCAGCGTTATGGAAGACGAACGAGGGTGCCGAGCCGGCGCCTGGATGCGCCCCGGTCGACCGCGGCCCTCAGACCTTGTCCAGGCGCTTTTCCAGGCCGGCGGAGCGGGGCATGGCGGCGATCGTCGGGAGGACCTCGTCGAGGCTGCCGACGAATGCGACATGATCGAGGTGCGTCCGTTCCGCGAAACCGCCGTCCACGACGCCCTTCAGCAAGGCCGAAAGCGGCTGCCAGTAGCCGTCCAGGTCGATGATCACGATCGGCTTCGTGTGCAGGCCGAGGGTGCGCCACGACAGGACCTCGAAGAACTCCTCGAGGGTACCGATGCCGCCCGGCAGCACGACGAAGGCGTCGGAGCGGTCGAACATCTGCAGCTTCCGCTCGTGCATGGTTTCGACCACGACCGTTTCCGTCAGGTCGGGATGACCGGCCTCGCGCTCCAGCAGGAAACGGGGAATGATCCCGACAACCTTGCCGCCGGCGTCGAGCGCCGCATTCGCGACAAGCCCCATCAGACCGACGCCGCCACCACCGTAGACGAGGGCCACGCCCTCGTCGGCAAGGCGCCTGCCCAGGCCGACGGCCAGGTCGCGGGTGGCCGGATTGGTGCCGAAACGGGCACCGCAAAACACACAGAGCGAAGAGGGGAGGTTGGTCTTGGGCACGAAAGCTGCTTTTCTAAGGGGAGAGCGGCACATTCCGGTGCCGTTGTGACATGTTATTATCTGGGGATGATTGGTCGCGACGCCAATGGGGAGGGTCGTCGCACCGTTGGGAGGCCGATGTCACGTACTGTCTTCGGACTGGTCGCGATCGGGGCCGCGGTGATTGCCGCGGCTTTGGGAGTCGCGTGGCAGGGCAAGCTGCGGGAGCAGGCTGCCCTGGACCGACCCGCCGGCCGTTCCACGGAGCCGACCGCTTCAGCAAGCGCCGCCACTGCGCCCCCGGCATCGCCGGCACCTGCCGCTGCCCCTCGAGCCGCCGAGGCGGGCTCCGTCGCGCCACCGCCCACTTTCGATGTTGCCCGCATCGGGCCGGACGGCCGGGCCGTGATCGCCGGCCGGGCCACCGCCGGGGCGCGGATCGTTTTGCTCGACGGCGGCAAGGAGATCGCCAAGACAGACGCCGACGCCCGGGGGGAATGGGTCGTCATCGTGCAGGACCCACCCTTGCCGGTCGGCCAGCACGAACTGCGGGTGGTGCAGCATATAGACGGCAGGGCGCCGCTCACGTCGGAACAGTCGGTCGTCGCCGTGGTGCCGGAACGCCCGGCTGGTCCGAACGATGCCAAGAAGCCCGAAGAGACATTGGTGATGATCGCGCCGGGCAAGGGGAGCGCGACGCTGGTACAGGCCCCGTCGCCGGCCGGCGTGCCGCGCTCGGCCGATCTGGCACTCTCGACGCTCGATTACGACGATCATGGCCACATGACCATTTCCGGCCAGGCGCAGCCGGGGACGAGCGTCCGGGCCTACATCAATGACAAGATCGTGGCGGAAGGCACGGCCGGGCAGGACGGGAAATGGCGCCTGAAGCCGGCAGAGCCGATCGCGCACGGCAAGCACACGCTGCGTCTCGACCGGATCGCCAACGACGGCAAGCCGGTCGCCCGTCTGGAGATGCCGTTCGACCGCGTCGTGGTCGAGCCTGCTTCCAAGAGCGACGCCAGGCGGCTCTACATCGTGCGTGGCGACAATCTGTGGAACATCGCGCATGCCCATTACGGAGCGGGTTTCCACTACACCGTCATCTTCGGCGCAAACAAAGACCAGATTCGCGATCCTCATCTGATATATCCGGGCCAGGTCGTCACCATCCCCAACGTCAACTGACCGCCCTACGAGAGAGCGCGCTACATGCTGGCCAATTTCCTGGTGCCCATTCTTGCCGATGGATGGCGATTCATCGGTATTTTCGCAGCCGCGACGTTCCTGGCGGCCCTGACGGGAGCGGCATGGCTGTTCTGGCCGCTTTTCGTCCTGACGTTGTGGTCCATCTATTTCTTCCGCGACCCGTCGCGCGCCGTACCGCAGGAGGAAGGGTTGCTGATCGCGCCGGCGGACGGGCTGGTGCAGATGGTCACGCAGGCGGTGCCGCCGGCCGAGCTCGGGCTGGGAGAGGCTCCGCTTACCCGCGTTTCGATCTTTCTTAGCGTGTTCGACGTGCACATCAATCGCGCGCCCTGTGCGGGGGTGGTGGATGTCGTGGCCTACCGCCCCGGCAAGTTCCTGAGCGCCAATGCGGACAAAGCCAGTGAGGATAACGAGCGCACGGCGATCGCCATTCGCCGCGCCGATGGCAGGGTGATCGCGTGCGTGCAGATCGCAGGATATGTGGCGCGGCGCATCGTCTCCTACGTCAAGCCGGGGCAACAGGTTTCGGTCGGCGAGCGTTTCGGTCATATCCGCTTCGGCAGCCGCACCGATCTCTATCTTCCCTCGGGCTCGCGGCTGCTGGTGGCGGTCGGACAACGTATGATCGGCGGCGAGACGGTGATGGCAGAGCTTGATCCGATGAAAACCGAATCGCGGGCCGCCGTCGAATTCTAGGAGCGCTCATGGACAGCGACGTGCACGGGCGCCGGGGCCGGCTTCGCGGCTTCTCCATCAACCGGCTGATCCCGAACATCCTGACTTTGGCGGCCCTTTGCTCGGGGCTGACCGCAATCCGCTTCGCTTTGCAGGGCGAGATGCGACTTGCCGTCATCGCGATCATCGTTGCCGCGATCTTCGATGCGCTCGATGGCCGGGTTGCGCGGCGGCTGGGCGTGACCAGCCGTTTCGGTGCCGAACTCGATTCGCTGTCCGACTTCCTGTGTTTTGGCGTCGCCCCGGCCCTCGTTCTTTATCTCGCCGGTCTGCGCGACGGCGGCGCCCTCGGCTGGGTCGTCACCCTGATGTTTCCGATCTGCTCCGCGCTCCGGCTCGCCCGCTTCAATACGGCGCTCGTGGCCGATACCCCGCCACCTGCCTGGACGGGCTCGTACTTCACCGGGGTGCCCGCGCCCGCCGGGGCGCTGCTTGCCCTGATGCCGCTTATGCTGTCGTTCGAGATCGAGGCGGCCTGGCCCCGGCATCCGTTTCTGGTCGGTATCGTCCTCGTCGCGGTCGGCGGGCTGATGGTCAGCCGCCTGCCGACGTTCTCGTTCAAGAAGGGCAGGATTCCCCGACATCTCGTCTTGCCGGCTCTGCTCGGCGTCGCCGTCGTGATGGGCACGCTGGCCAGTGCTCCCTGGATCGCCCTGTCCCTGCTGGGGCTTGCCTATCTGTGTCTGATCCCATTCAGCTGGTTGGCCTACAGGAAGCAGGCCGAGCAGGATCGCCAAGCATCGGCGGGCGAGGTAGTCTCGTTGCACGCGATGGATCCGCCTCCGCGCAAATAAGAAGCGACGGTCGGGAGGAGCCGGCATGCAGATTTCCAGTCTGGCCCGGTTCCTCGCCCCATAAGGGCAAAACACTTGGTCGTACGCCGATGCCGCCGACGAATAGCCACATCCAATTTTGACTTTTTCCTCCCTCGTGGTGTCGTCGTGCGTGCCGCCGACGAAGGGTAGTCACATTCCTCAAATTCATTTCGAATCAGGTAATTGCCCCTTCTTTCTCATATTCTTGACGTAATCTGTTGACCTCAGATTATGCTTTAAGTACGGTGCCTAAATTGATTTCTCGAGAATGGCCCCGGCGCTTCTGGGCGAGAGGCTGTTGGCGATTCCGGCTTGGGTGGAGACGGGAATGCTGTCGATATTTCGTCATTTGATGAAGAACACGCAGGGCGCCACGGCGGTCGAATACACTCTGATCACGTCGCTCATCGCGATTGCAGCGATCGCCTCGATCCGGTCGGTGAGCGGCAAGGTCAGCCATGTCCTTGGCGCGAGTGGCGGTATTCTCAACTAACGCTTTTGAAATTGTGCGCCGGATAGCCGGCTTTTCGGTCTGTCGCTCTGGTATTCGTTTGTTGATTTAACCCTTCGACCATTTCAGGTCGTATAGGCATTGCGACGATTGCCGGCGCGCATCTCTGCGCCAGGAGGCCTGTCGATCGGCGACGGGCGGGTAACAATGTCGCTGCCTTACCTCGTCCAGACAGGTTGCCTTAGCCTCGTCGCAGGCCTCGTGCTCGTGGCCGCATCGCGTGATCTTCGAAGCCTGACCATTCCCAACTGGGTGCCGGCAACGATCATGGGAGTTTTTCTCGCCTGGGCGCCGGTGGCTGCGCTCGAGGGACGCGCGACGGTCATGGGTCTCGCCTCCATGGTCGGCGTCGCAGTCTGCGTTTTCGGGATCGGGGCCATCGCCTTCGCCAGGGGCATGGTGGGAGGAGGCGACGTGAAGCTTCTGGCGTCCGTGAGCCTCTTTGCCGGACCGGCACTGCTCGGTGAGTTGCTGTTGGTAACGGCGCTCGCAGGAGGTGTCCTCGGCGTGGTCCAGCTCGCAGCAGCCGCTACGGGCAGGGTCATATTGCAAGGGGAGACGGGCGGCGATTCCGCGGGGCGCCGCCTTGGTGCGCCTGTCGCCTATGGGCCGGCGATCTCCATCGGCGCGCTTTGGATCGTTTTTCTTCGCATGGCTTCCGGGTGATCACGGTGCGAGCGAAGGCTGCCCGCAGCAGGTAATTCAAAGCTCTTTTCCCCAACCCGGCATAGCGTCTACCCTGCGATCAAGAGGGGAGACGAAACCATGCGCCTGTCTCGAAGCGTTGCCAGCCTGATCCTGGCCGGAATGGTCGGAACATTCATATCCGGAAGCGGCTCGGCACAAGTCGCGCGCAGCAGCGTCGATGTGCCGGCAAGTTCCGGCTTGCCGGAATTCCGCGATCCGAAGACCGGGCAGGTCTGGACGCCCGACAATGTCGGTCAAGGGCCGTTGAAGAACCCCACGCCGGCCGATCTGGCCTTCGATCCGCTCGGTCAGGCAGTGCGCCTTGACGGAGTCGTGGTGCAACGGCCCGCCCTCGTGCCGCTCGGCATCGAGCCGCTGGCGGGGCCAGGCAGCCCGATCGTAACCATCACCGACGCGACCCTACGCGCCGTACCGGGACGGCGCTGGCAAGTGGTGCTCTACATAAACAACCTCAGCCCGAAGACACTGGTGCCGATGATCGATTGCCGCTTCACCAACGGCGGCAAACTGGTCGAGGACACACGTGTGCTGGTGCCTGCCATCGGATCCGGTGTTCGTGGGGGCCTGCTGATCCATGGACCGAAGACCGACTTGTTCGTGGACCGGGCGACCTGCCGGATTACCTCGCCCTGAGCTTCAACCCTGCACCGAGTAGCCGCCGTCCACTGTGATGGCGGCACCGGTGACGTAGTCCGATGCGGACGACGCCAGGAATACCGCAATGCCTGCAAAGTCGTCGGGCTTTCCCCAGCGGCCGGCCGGCGTACGCGCCAGCACCGACTCATGAAGAGCGGGGACGTCCTGCCGCGCACGCTGGGTCAAGGCGGTGTCGATCCACCCGGGCAGGATCGCATTTACCTGAATATTGTCGCGCGCCCAGGCGGTGGCCATGGCTTTCGTCATCTGCACGATGCCGCCCTTGCTGGCTGCATAGGCTGTCGTGAACGACGCGCCGAAAATCGACATCATCGAGCCGATGTTGATCAACTTGCCGGCGCCCGATTTCTTCATCTGCGGATAGGCCGCCTGGCTGCAGAGGAAAGCGCTCGTCAGATTGCTGTCGAGCACCTTGTGCCATTCCGCCAGCGTATATTCCTGCGGCTGTTTCCGGATGTTGATTCCTGCATTGTTGACCAGGATGTCGAGTCGGCCATGACGTTCCACCGTGGTGGCAATCAGCGCCCGGCAGGAATTCTCGTCGAGGACATCGGCGGAGATGGTGTCGGCCGACCCACCGGCTGCCTTGATCTCCGCTGTCGCAGCGTCGTTCTTCTGGCGATCGCGTCCGGCGACCACCACTGTCGCACCCGCCTGGGCGAGGCCGAGCGCCATTCCAAGCCCGATACCCCCGTTGCCTCCGGTCACGACGGCAATGCGACCTTCCAGATCGAAAAGCTTCATATCGTCTCTCCGCTGTCCACAGCGACTGTATAGCAGTGCCGGAACCGCGCACGGACCCTGTCGTTGATCCTTCGACAAATCGAGATGTCCGCTGCCGCTGGCCGGGCTGACCGGCGGTGGTGGACAAAGGGTGGCGGCAGTCGAAAGACTGTCGCCACTTCTTTTGTGGGTTCGCAGATGTGATCGCTTCGAGTGCGCGCACATAAAAATGGCCCGCGGACTTGCCGCAGGCCATTACTCGCATTCGAATTCTCCAGGCGGACGCTATTCCGGAGCGGACTTCTTCTTGCTGTCCGCGTCTGCCGCATCCTTGTCGATCAGCTTGAGAAGATCGTCAGGGAGGGGCTCACTGGCGATCTCGTCATACATCGCGTGAAGCTGTTTATGGAGCCACATGTCGAAAGGACGGTCGTTCGGCTTGCCGGTGGCGCGCGCCACGTCCTTGGCGCCGCCGCCGGAAATCTTGTCATCGTCGTTGGCCATAACGCGCTCCCCGGGGGCGGAAGACCACTCCGCGGGATCCTGTTCGACCCATTCAAGTCTTCCCCTACGACCACCCGCCGTCATTTCACACCCAGATGGCTAATGTGAAAAGGGGCTAGCTGAAATGAACCGCATCGCGCTCTTCGTTCCGACGGCGCTCGCCGGCCTTTTCGCTCGGCTGCTGGGACTCGCCTTCAAGCAGAAGACGCTCCAGCGTGTCGCGTGCACGGGAAATACGGCTCTTGACGGTTCCCACCGAGACTCCCGTGTGATCGGCGATCGTCTCGTAGGGCAACCCCTCGAGCACAGCGAGGAGCAGGGCTTCCCGTTGGGCTGATGCGAGCTTGCCGAAAGCGCTCATGAACTCGCGCATCACCAGGCCGCTGTCCTGATGCGCCGGATGAGAAAGCGATTCCGCGACGGCCGTATCGACCGGAACTGTCGGGCGGCGGCGGCGCAGGCCCGAAATGAACTCGTTGCGCTGGATGCGGAACAACCAGGCGGCCAGGTTGGTACCGGGCTGGAAGCTGTTGCGGCCCGTGAGCGCCTTGATAACCGTATCGTGGACGAGGTCGTCGGCGGCATCGCGATCCCGCGTCAGCGACAATGCGTAGATTCGCAGGCGGGGCAGGATAGCCTTGAGCTGCTCGTGGAACTCGTCGCCGGCCTTTTCCTGCTTGGTCTGCACGCTCATCGATTGCTCCCGATTTATCGACATACAAAGGATGAATGCCGAAGCGTCGGGTTGGTTACATCGAAATTTTAAAAATGTAACCCATTGAAAAATATAGGAAATATTACTGTAGCCGTTCCGAGAGGTGCTTTCTCGCGCGCGATACCCGAGCTTTCAGCGTTCCCACGGAGCAACCGCAGAGGGAAGCGGCCTCCTCGTAGGAAAAGCCACCGGCGCCGATCAGCACGAGAGCTTCACGCGACTGAGGGCTCAGCTTCCAGATCTCCGAGGAAAGTTCCTTGAGGGCGAGGGTCGCCTCGGGATTGTCCACAGCCGGAAGCGGTGCCGCAGCGTCGTCGTCCACGGTCACCGGCCGGCGACGAAGCGTGCGCATGTCCGAATAGAACCGATTGCGCATGATGGTGAACAGCCAGCCCTTGAGATTGGTCCCGGGCGTGAACTGCTCGTGCTTGTCGAGGGCGGAAAGGATCGTGTTCTGGACAAGATCGTCCGCCGCTTCTCGCTCGCGACACATGAATCTGGCGAACGCACGAAGGTCAGGGAGCAGGGCGACGATTTCGTCCTTCATCCAAGTTTATCTGGGGACGAGGGCGGCAAACTCAAAGGCAAAATGCAAAGGCAACCGGGTGGCGACGCCTCCCGTTGTTCCCGACACGACTTGCAGGAGCATGCAATGAACTGGGACAGGATTAAGGGAAACTGGAAGCAGGCCACCGGCAAGGTCAAGGAGCAGTGGGGGAAGCTCACCGACGACGATCTCACCGTGATCGACGGCAAGCAGGAGCAGCTGGTCGGACGTATCCAGGAGCGTTACGGCATCGCCAAGGAAGAAGCCGAGCGACAGGTCAACGAGTGGGTCGGCCGATACTAGTTCTGAAGCTCTCAAATCCCTGGACGCAATCTCGCCCGGCTGGAACCTCCAGCCGGGCTTCGCGTTGTGAGCCGGCAACGAGCCGCGCTGCGCGGATCGCAACGTAGAGAGGGTGTAGTTATGGGACGCGGCATCATTCTGTGGCTTCTCGGCGTGCCAATTCCCGTTCTTCTTCTTATGTGGGTACTGGGCTGGTTGCACTAGCCCGGCCCGGGGCCATGATCGCCCAGGCCGCTGGCGTCCGGACGGGGGCTTTTTCCGACGATCCGATGACGGTTCTTGAGCGATAGAGACATTCCGCCCGCAGGTGCAGAAGGGCGGATCGGACCCCGGCGATTTTCCAAGACAGGCGATTTTCCAAGACAGTTGTGTCCCGGCGTGCGGCGCGTAGTCTAGAAGACACGAACCGGTCGCCGCAGGGCGATTTGCGAGGGAGAAAGAAGTGGCGGACGCCCAGGCGACATCGAGGAAGATTTCCGAAGCCATCACGAAGACACTGCCCTTCCTGCGTAGGTACGCGCGCGCGGTGACGGGGTCTCAGCAGCAGGGCGACGAGTGGGTCAGGCTTTGCGCCGAGGTGGCCGTCCAGCAACCCGAGCTCATCGCGGAAGCGGACGATACGAAGGTCGGCATCTTTGCGTTGTTCCACAGGCTGCGCCAGCCTTTCGGCGACCTTGAGGAGGGGGCGACCGGCGCGGAGAGCGTTGCGGGCCGGCTGAAGGAATCCCTCACCGACATGGCGCCGCTGCAGCGGCAAATCCTTCTCCTGACCGTCCTGGAGGGGTTCACCGTCGGCGATGCCGCCCACATCCTCGGAATCGATATCGATAGCGCCGAACGCAGCCTCGACGAGGCTCGCCGCGAACTCCAGCGGGTCGCCTCGGTGCGTGTCCTCGTGATCGAGGACGAGGCGGTCATCGCCCTCGACGTGGCGGATATCGTGCGCAATGCAGGACACGAGGTCGTTGGTATCGCGGCGACCGAAAAAGCCGCCATCGAACTGGCCAAGAAGCACTCGCCGCATCTCGTGCTCGCCGACATCCAGCTCCGCGGCGCCGACAGCGGTATTTCCGCCGTCAACCAGATCATGAAATCCATGTCGGTCCCCGTGATTTTCGTGACGGGCTTTCCGGAGCGCCTGCTCACGGGCAAGCAGGTCGAACCGGCTTTCGTCATCTCGAAGCCGTTCGATCCGGATCTTCTCCGTGCCGCGATCGCCCAGGCTCTGGATACCGTCGCGATCTGAGTTTGGCTGTCCTTCATGTTTGCGCGTTGGTCGCTACGCTCCAAACTCGTCGCGGTCATTGCGCTGGCGCTGGTGCCTGTCGTCTGCCTTTCCGTCTGGCAGGCGGCAGCTCTCCGTGAGGCGGCCGCCGCGCGCCAGGTTTCAGCCCTGGCCGCAGCCGCCGACATGGCGGCGGCGCGTTTCGACGCCCAGGTGACCTCCGCCACATCGCTCCTTACCGCGGTTTGCGCCGACGACGTGGTAAGGGCGAGCATTCTCCCCGATGCTCAGGCCGGGGTGGTGGCGCAGTGCGAGGCGTATATCGGTAGGACTTTGGCCGACAGGCAGGGGAATTATTCCGCGCTTGTCGTGACGGACGAAGCAGGCGTGGGGCGATGCGCGAACAAGCCCGCAGCGCTGGGGATGAGCTTCGCCGACCGCGATGTTTTCCGGATGGTGCGAGACGGCGCGAGCCCGGCCGTGGGGCCCAAGCTCGGCAGCCGGATCGAGCCCATCACGGTCATTCCTGTCGGTGTGGCCGTGCGCGAAGCGGGCGCGTTCCGCGGCATGTGTCTGCTCGGGATACCGCTCAAGGGGCTGTCCGAGGGCGCCGCCCTCAGCATCGCTGGCGTCGATATCGGCTTTGCGATTGTCGAGCGCACGGGTGTCGTGATCGGTGGAGATCCGGCTTCCATGGGCCGACTGCCGGTAGCAGCCCGCCTCGGCGCCGCTATCGTCGGCGATCAGCCCGACTTCGAGGAGTACGGCCAGGATGGTGCCCTGTACGCCTATCACCTGAAGGCGATCAGCAGCCGCGACCTCTTCGTCGTGACCCTGTTGCCGGCGTCCCCCGGGATGGCGGCAACCGCCCAGAGCTACATCCCGCTGGTCATGATCGGCCTTGCGGTCGCGATCGTCCTCCTGGCGAGCTGGCTGGGAGCCGACCGCTGGTGTGTCAAACCCCTGCGCTACATCCAGGATTTCGCCGACAAGGTGGCGCGTGGCGAAGACATACGCCTGGAGCAGAACAGGCACTGGGCTCCCGAGCTCGCCTCGGTGGGCGCAGGCGTGACGGCAATGGCCGAGGCGATCGCCAGCCGCGAGGCCGAACTTCGGGCGGGGCTCGAGCAACGCGACCACATGCTGCGCGAGATCCACCATCGCGTGAAGAACAACCTCCAGATGATATCCAGCCTGCTGAACCTGCAGGCCGGCGAGATCAGGTCGCCTCGTATCCGCCGCTTCTTTGGAGATGCGCAGAACCGCGTGCTGACCCTTTCGATCCTGCATCGACATCTCTACGAGCGGTCGAGCTGGTCTCTGGTCGACTTCCAGCAGTTCATAAGCGATCTGGTTCGCCAGATATCCGTCGGGCGCGGAAACGCCGGACGTCCGATCCCGCGCTACCATATCCGTGCGCCGATCATGGCGGTGGGACCCGATACGGCCATTCCGATCGGCCTGATCGTGACTGAGGCTGTCGGCATCGCGCTGGGCCATTCTTTCGCCTGCGTTACGACGCCCGAAATCCGGATCGAGGCCAAGGAGGCGGACGGTCAGGTGGAACTCGCGATCGAGGACAATGGCGTGGCCGGAGACACCGGGATGCTGGGGCCCGACGGGCGGGGCGGGTTCGGGCTGACCCTGATCCGCGGGCTGGCGATGCAATTGGGAGGAGAAGCCGAGGTCTCCACCCAGCCAGGCGGGGGAACCCGTGTCGTCGTCACATTCCCGTCACCGTCCGGCGACGAGGCAGCCGATGGCTAGACTGCTGAGGTCGGCGCAGTCCACGGGCATCATCGCCGGCCTCACCATTGCAGTCCTCATCGCGGCCGGCCTGATGCTGGCAGTCACGCATGCGAATTCAGCCGCCCGCCAGCAGCGGCTGGTCGTCGCGAACTACGAGACGATGACCCTGATCCGGGACGTGGTCATCGCCATCCAGGATGCCGAGATCGGTCAGCGCGGATATCTGCTGAGCGGCGACGCAGCCCGACTCCAGCCTTACGAGCGCGCACGTGTCCGCCTCGAGTCTGGCCTCCAACAGCTCGAGGCGTCCGTCGCCAACGACGTCGACGCCACGCGGCAGTTTCGCGATTTCCGCACGATCGTCGCCGCCAAGCTCGCGCAGCTGAACGAAACGATCCGGATCTATCAGATCAACGGCCGTGACGATGCCTTGGCCTTCGAGCGCGCGGGCAGTGGCCGGGCGATCATGGATCAGATGCGGACGCTGGCCGATTCTTTCATCGAGGGCCAGCGCCTGCTGCTGGCGCGGCAGCTCAACGTGTTGCGGTCGGAGCAGGCCCAGGCCGACATCGCGGGCCTTCTCGTGATGGCCGGGGCGTTCGTGTGCCTGGTGGCGGGCATCTATATCGTCGTCCGCGGTGCCACGAAGCTCGAGCGCGCTCAAGGCGACCTTGCCGCACGCTCGCGCCTTCTCCAGGCGACGCTGGAAAGCCTTCAGGATCCCATCTTCGTTGTCGACGACAAGGGCAGGGTGGTGGCCTGGAATCAGGCCTTCGCGAAGCTCGCGGACTGGGATCCGGGGCGGCAGGCGCCTCCGACCCTCGACCATCTCCAATCGGAACGGTCGCCAGCGACGCATGCGTTGCTGCGCCCCCTCGATCTCGCCGGGCCGCCAGAGAAGCGGCCGGCGGTGGTGCGCGCGACTTATGACGGCCGCGAATACGAGGTCTACAGCGGCGAAATGAGCGGTGGTGGCGCCGTGGTGCGCTGTGTCGACGTCACGGAGAAACTGCGTGACGAGGCCGCCTTGCGGCAGGGCCAGAAGATGGAGGCCACCGGGCAACTGACCGGCGGCATGGCGCACGATTTCAACAACATCCTCCAGGTCATCCACGCGAACCTGGACCTGCTGAAGAACGAGATCGGCGAGAACGAGGCTGCCATGTCGCGCGTGCAGAGTGCGGCCGCGGCAACGGAGCGCGGTGCGCGGCTTACCCAGCAGCTTCTGGCATTCGCGCGGCGACAGCCGCTCGCGCCGAGGCCTACGGACGTGGCACGGTTGGTGTCGGATCTGTCCGACCTTTTGCGTCATTCGCTGGGCGAGCGCATTGCCGTCGACGTTCGCCTGCCGCCGGACCCGTGGAATGCGCGGATCGATCCCGGGCAGCTCGAGAATGCCATCCTGAACCTGGCCATCAACGCGCGAGACGCCATGCCCGACGGAGGATCGGTCCGCATCGAGGTCTCGAACGCGGCGCTCGACCGCCGATATGCCGCGCTCCATCCGGAGGTCGTGCCCGGCCAATACGTCCTGGTCGACGTGAGCGACACCGGCACGGGGATGCCGCCGGAGGTGGCGGCGCAGGCTTTCGACCCGTTCTTCACGACGAAGCGGGACGGGAAGGGTACCGGCCTGGGCCTTTCCATGGTCTACGGGTTCGTGCGCCAGTCAAATGGGCATATCCGCATCGACAGCGCCATCGGCCAGGGAACCAGCGTCAAGATGTACCTGCCCCGCACCCCGGACGCCGTCACGTCCGACGCCCGGGCAGACGCAGCCACGATCGCCTCGACCGGACAGGAGCGCATCCTTGTCGTCGAGGACAGCGATGATGTCCGTCGGGCAGTCGTCGACATGTTGTCCGGCTGGGGCTACCGGGTCGAAGCGGCAGAAAATCCCGATGCCGCGTCGATCCTGCTGGCGGCCGATTCCGACTTCGACCTGTTGTTCACCGACATCGTGATGCCCGGCACCATGACCGCCGTGGAGCTGGCGAGGCATGCACAGGAACTCCGTCCCGACATGGCGGTCCTGCTCACCTCCGGATTTGCCAGGGACCTCGTCCCCGACCAGGACGGGGCAGGCTACCCGATGATCTCCAAGCCCTATAGCGGCGATGCGCTGGCTGCCCGCGTACGGGCGGTGCTGGCAAGCCGGCGCTCCGTTTCCCCTTCCACTCCCTCCACGAGCAGGGATAAACCCGCTCATGCCGCGCCGGCAGTGGATCGCCCGCGGCGTGTGCTGCTCGTGGAAGACGAGGTCGTGTTGCGCATGTCGACGACCGACATGCTGGAGCAGCTCGGCTGTCTGGTGACCGGCGTCGGCAGCGGAGAGCTGGCTCTGGAACTTCTGGAGAAAGGCGAGCCCTTCGACCTGCTCGTGACCGATTTGGGCTTGCCGGGGATGGGCGGCGACCAACTCGCGGCGAAGGTGCGCCACAGTCATCCCGCCCTGCCGGTGGTCATTGCAAGCGGGTACGGGCAATCCGGATCGAGTTTGGAAGGCATGCAGTTCATCGCCAAACCCTATTCGTCGATCGATCTCCAGCAGGCGCTGGAAAGGGCCTCCAGAGGCGACAGATAGGCCTCTCGCGCGCCCTGCAACCAATGGCCGTTTCATGACGTTTGTACGGCAGGCGGGGAAGAAAGCCGGACGAGGGGATCATGGAGATCAATCAGTTGCATCATGCGACGCATGCCGGAACCGACGAATCCGAACACAATCCGTTGGCCGGCGAATTGATGGATATCTACGTCGCGACCCTGATCATCGTGCCTGTCGCCTTGTTCCTCAAAACGTTCGTTTTTTGAGCTGGGCAGCCCAGGCAACGGACTTCCGGGGAGCGCGTTGACCATGCGCGAGGCGCATGTCGTGCCTCGCGTGAATTCTGGAGGAACTCGATGCGTTCGTTCGCCCTAATCGCCGCCTGCGCAGGGTTGGTCGCGCTAGCTACGCCTGCAGCCGTGATGGCTCAGGCGACGTCGCCGACCACCACGACGACCCAGAGCGACGCAAAGACGATGTGGGAGAAGATCAAGGGCAGCTGGGGACAGACCAAGGGCGCCGTGAAGGAACAGTGGGGCAAGCTGACCGACGACGATCTCCTCGAAATCGAAGGCCGGCGCGATCAGCTCGTCGGCAAAATCCAGACCCGTTACGGGATCAGCAAGCAGGAAGCGGAAGCCCAGGTCACGGGCTGGGAAAAGCGTCGCCTCCGCGACATGTGAGCGGGATACGGAGATAATCATGAAGCGCATTCGAATGAGCGCCGCGTTTGTCGGCATGGTCGCAGTTGCCACGTCTCTTCCTGTCCTGGCCCAGGTTGGCGGGCAGGTCGGCGCGGGCGTGACGGCGAATGGCGTCACTGAATTCCGCGACGAGAAGACCGGCAAGGTGTGGACGCCGGAAAACGTCAGCAAGGATAACCAGACCCCCCAACAGCAGGCCGCGACCCCTTCCACGCCGGCCGACAAGGCGTTCGATCCCACCACCCAGGCCGTTCCCACGCAGATCGTGACGCAGCGCCCGCGGGGAAATCTCATGGGCACGGTGCCGATCACGGCGGGTCCCACTGTTCCGGTGGTCGTGATCGACAGTCCATGGCTGCAGGCAGTTCCAAATCAGAACTGGCTCTCCGTGCTCTACGTCACGAACAATAGTGCGAACGTCGTGGATCCGGTGATTGGCTGCACCTTCACGAACGGCGGAAGGCCCGTCCAGGACACCCGTGTGGTGTTGAACCCTGCCGGTCCGGGGGAGCGGTGGGGGGTGCCGGTCTACGGTCCGCCGGTGTCGGTATTCGTCGACCGCGTGACCTGTCGGGTGATCTCGCCGGCGTAATCGTTCCGCGTTATCGCGATCGCAATAGGGCCGGGCTCCAAAAACGGGGCCTGGCCCGTATCGTTTCCAGGAAATGGTGCTAGGTTCGGCCTCCGGGGTGAAACTGGAGAGTCGAAGATGCGTGGTAAAATCGTTGGGCGCAGGACGGCATTGGCCGGCAGTGCCGCGTTGATGGGAGCATCGCTGATCCGGCCGCGGGAGGCGCGCGCCGCGAAGTCCCTGACGGTCGTCCTGGAATCCGAGGTAACCATCCTCGACCCCCATTTCACCACGGTGAATATCACGCGCACCTTCGCGACCCATGTGTTCGACATGCTGTTCGCGATGAATGACAAGGGCGAAATCAAGCCTCAGATGGTCGAGAGCTGGGAAAGCAGCCCGGACCAGCTGACCTGGACCTTCGTCCTGCGGGACGGGCTGAAATGGCACGATGGGGCGTCGGTCACGGCGGCCGACTGCGTCGCGTCGCTCAAGCGATGGGCGACGCGCGACTCGCTCGGCAAGATGCTGATGGCCGATACCGTATCGCTCGATGCGTCCGACGCGAAGACGTTCAAACTGGTGCTGAAGGAGCCGTTCCCCCTCCTGCTGGATGTCCTCGGCAAGCCGAACGCGCCCTTGCCGGCGATGATGCCGGCCCGACTTGCCGCTACCCCTGCCGACCAGCGTATTGCGGAGCCCATCGGCTCGGGGCCGTTCCGCTTCGTGAAGAGCGAATGGCGTCCAGGCAACACGATGGTGTTGGAGAGAAATCCGGATTACGTGCCGCGCAAGGAGGCGCCGGATTTCCTGTCGGGTGGCAAGAACGTCAAGATCGACACGCTCACGCTCCGCGTGATGCCGGACCAGTCGACGGGTGCGAACGCACTCATGGCGGGCGAGATCGACTACATGCAGTATTTGCCCTTCGACATGCTGCCGTTGCTCGAGAAGGAACGCGGCGTGAAGCTCATGGGGCTTGGCGGTCTGCACCAGTTCCAGGGCAATTTCCGTCTCAACCACGCCGCGCCGCCCTTCGACAATCCGGCGGTACGGCGCGTGTTGTGGAAGCTGGCCGACCAGGATGCGGTCCTGACTGCCATCGGCATTCCGGAAAAGTACCGCGCGAAAGCATGCGGTTCCTTCTGGATGTGCGGCACCCCTCTCAGCACGGATGTCGGAGCGGGCGTCGCAAAGGTCGATCTCGCGGCAGCGCGAGAAGAACTGAAGGCATCCGGATACAAGGGCGAACCGGTCATCGTCCTGGAAGTCGCCGGCTCCATCAGCCAGACCGCTTCCCGCGTGCTTTGCCAGAACATGCGGGACGTCGGCTTCGTGGTGGAACAGCAGCCACGCGACTGGCCAACCGTACTCGCCCGTCGCAGCAAGAAGGACGGGTGGTCGATGTTCCCCGTCTACTCGAACGGAACGGATATGTTCTCCCCCCTGACGCACTTTTACGTGGCGTCGACCTGCAATGATTTCCCCGGCTGGTCGTGCGACGAGCGCATTCCGAAACTGCTGAAGGAATTCACGCGCGCGACGTCGCTCGACGATCGGCGGAAGATCGCGGCCGACATCCAGGCAGCGAGCTACGACCTGGTGCCGTCCGTGATGTGGGGACAGTTCACGATCCCGGCGGGATACCGCGGCGATCTGAAGGGGCTCATCCAGTCATCCTATCCGATGTTCTGGGAGGTCGATCGCTAGTCAGGGCAACGATGAGGGCCTCCGGTCGTTGTGGCGTAGCGTGGGTTTTCGCCTTGCGCGGCCATAGACGGCAGGAGGCCTGGAGATGTTGGCGCGATTTATCTTTCTCGGTGCTGCGATCCTGGGTCTGGGAGCATGCGCCACGGAAACGCGGGTCGTGGTCGCTGCCGACGATCCCTGCACGCTTTATGGCTTCAGAGCCGGTACGGTGGAGTACAATAACTGCCGAGCCCGCGAGGTCGCAGCCCGCCAGCAGGGTCGGGTCGTGGTCGGTTACTCCGACGCTCAGGTGATGGCGGACGCGCAGGCGGCGTGTCGGTCCTACGGACTTGCGGCGTCCGGCGCCGGGTACGACAGGTGTGTCCAGCAGGAGTACGCTGCGCGGCGCCCCCTGTGATCGGGGTCCAAGGAGAAAAGGGAATGAGCGACGTCGTCCACAAAGCGGCTTTGAACCGGTACGAAATGCAGACAGAACACGGCACGGCGATCGTCGAGTATCGCGTTCAGGGAGATAGCCGGATCTTTACGCACACCGAGGTACCGGCCGCCGACGAGGGGAAAGGGCTCGGAGCCAGGATCGTGAAGACAGCGCTGGACGATACGCGCGCCAGCGGAATGAAGATCGTGCCTGCCTGCAGTTTCGTCGTGGCTTATGTGCGACGGCATCCCGAATACTCTGCAATGTCGGATTAGCCATCAGGCCGCGCGCGACCTGCCAAAGATGCACTGGTCGCCTTTTGAGATAAGCCCTGAGGTGGCTAGGATTTAACTGCCGCGAAGGCCGCAACGGTAGCGGCCGCGCTCACGAACGTGCCCCACGCCAAGTCGATCGCCGTCACGCTCGCCGGCCAGTCTCTCATCGTTGCGTGGTTCGTGAAGTCGTAGGCGGCATAGCAACAAAAGCCAAAAAAGCCACCATACAATAACGCGGCTGTCCAAGTTCCCGCCTGGAGGGAAAGGGGAACGGCAAAGACTGCGATCCCAGCGGTATGAACGATATAGAAAAGCACAGCGATGGCCCAGATGGGCTTTTCCGCGAGGAGATGGGAGAGCCGGGTCTTGTAGAAGTCCCGGCTGATCACGCCGAGCCATAAGGCGTCCAGAATCGCCAATACCGCAAACGCGACGAGGAAGCTGACGCCTAAAGTTCTCATTGTTCAACTCACCTCGAGTTCGGCGCTCCGGCGCCGCTTAGGCGAAAAAGTACCACGCTCCCGCCATGGCGACAGCGGCCCCGGCAAAAGATACGACGAGGACGGTGATGACACGACCGGTGACGAATCCGGCCCGGGCTTCGGTTGGTGTGACTTCGCGTTCCATGTTTGCCTCCGTGGTTGCTCCTGCCGGAAGCGAACGTTTCCCTCGCCACGTGGTTGCCCATGCTGTGCAGCGGCAACCTGCCGTCTAATCGCTGCGTTATGAAGGCCACCTGCACATTCCAGGCTGCAGCCTTTAAAGCAAGCACGGAGCGAGAGATGTTGTACTGGGCCCTCATGTTCCTCGTTGTCGCCTTGATCGCCGGAATCTTCGGGTTCGGTGGCATCGCCTCAACTGCTACCGGCATCGCACAGATCCTGTTCGTGATCGCGCTGGTTCTGTTCATCGTCAGCCTTTTCACGGGCGTGATGCGCCGGAACAGCTAAGAGGAGCGTTCGAAATGGCGGCGCAGCCGGTGTCGCGCTTCGACGCCGGCTGCGAGCTGCCAGCAGTTGACGATGGCCACCCTGAAGCCCCCAGGGGGCATGGCGTGGCGCTCAGGCGCCATATCGTCATGAAAGGTTATCTGAAGCGAAGATATTTCCGGGACTGACAGGATTTCGCCGAGAAATTCATGGGCCGGCATATGGTATCGCCGACCATGCGGCATGAACAGGACGACGCTGTACCCTGTTCGCGCTTCCGGCCCTCCATAACTCCACGAGCCTTTCGTGTAGAGCTCGACGACCGAAGCGACCCACTCATCTCCCCCGTACAGGTCCGGCCATTGGTCCGAAAACCTCAGGTGGGCCTCGATGATTCTGCCTCCAATTGTTTCGAGATTTAGCATTCCCGTGTAATCCGAGAGGTGGTTGCGGCACCAATCCTTCAACTCCTCATCGAGCGACGCTGCCGGTTCGGGGTTTACTTCCCAATAATCGAATGTGCCGTCCCCGGAGGATATTCCTCTGGTGCGCCGCGACCAACGCGGCTCTCCCGATGCGAGCGCAATGTCGGTGCTGTAATGCTCCCCCTCCAGGAGCTCGACCCACATGTGACCAGGACGGTAGGCATTTTCGTAGTCGCCGACGGACCGAAGCACGCCGCTTCCGACGCCCATACCTTTCAGGTTGTAGATGGGCTTGGAGAATACGGGATAGGTTGGTGGCGATACCCCGTGCGGAGCGGCGATGAGGCGCTGCCGATGCGCGACTTGCAGTTTGTCGTAGATCCACCTGTGCCTCGGATTCCATAGCCAGGCGTCGCTGTCCTCAGTCGGTATGAAAACGTCAGGCGGGCAAGGTACCCGTTCGAAATACTGGAAGCGCCAGGGATCGACTTCACAGATCGGCACGTGTCTGCAGCCTCCGCGATGCTCCTTTTCTGGCGGAGCATTTGCCTACGTGCAACTGATTGCGGTGGGGGGACGTTAGGCGAGCGGGAGGGCCAGTGCACCTATCAGAAACGCATGCCGAGTTCGCGCGCGGCCTCGATCGCTTTCGAGCCGTTCGGCGCAGAACCGAAGATTTGGCCGCGCCTTTGTCGGCCGAGGATCAGGTTGTCCAGTCGATGCCGGATGCAAGTCCGACGAAGTGGCATCTCGCGCATACGACCTGGTTCTTCGAGACTTTCGTTCTGAGGCCGTCGATGCCCGGCTACCGGCCATTCGACCCCGCCTTCGAGTATCTGTTCAATTCCTATTACGAAGCCGTCGGGCCTCGCCACCCCAGGCCCCAGCGCGGACTGATCACGCGCCCTGGCGTCGAGGAGGTGCGGGCATACCGGCGGCATGTCGATGATGCCATGGCATCGTGCACACACCATCCGCTCGTCGAGTTGGGCCTCCAGCACGAGCAGCAACATCAGGAGTTGATCCTGATGGATATCAAGCACGCCTTCTCTCTCAATCCTCTCAAGCCCGCATACAGAGAGGCTTCCCGGGCAAAGGGAGTCAAGGCGACGCGGGCCTGGCGCGATTTCGAAGGAGGCCTTGTCGAGATAGGTCATCGGGGCGAGGTGTTCGCCTTCGACAACGAAGGGCCACGGCATCGCGTGTGGCTCGACTCTTTCGCGATCTCGCTGACTCCGGTCTCGTGCGGCGAATACCTCGAATTCATGGAGGCCGGAGGATATCGGCGGCCCGAGTTCTGGCTGTCGGCCGGGTGGGATTGTGTGCGGCAGCGGGGATGGGAAGCACCGGAATATTGGGAAAAGCGGGAAGGGCGGTGGATGGTGTTCACCCTTTCAGGGCTCGAGGAAGTCGATCCCGATCGCCCGGTCTGCCACGTGAGCTTCTTCGAAGCGGCGGCTTTCGCCAAGTGGTCGGGCAAGCGTCTGCCACTCGAAGCGGAATGGGAGTGCGCCGCGCCGGCGCTCCCGAACGTCGGCGAGGTGTGGGAATTCACCTCCAGCCCCTATGTCGCCTATCCCGGGTTCCGGGAGGCCGAGGGCGCCATCGGCGAATACAACGGCAAGTTCATGGCCAACCAGATGGTGTTGCGCGGCGGATGCTCGGCGACGCCCGCAGGCCATGTGCGTCCTACCTATCGCAACTTCTTTCCTCCCGACGCGCGCTGGATGTTCGGAGGGATTCGTCTCGCGGAGGATCTTCGATGAACGCTCCACTGCTCGCCGTGCATGAGGCTGATGTTGCCGACCGGGAGGAATTTCGGCGCGCCGTCCTGAAAGGGCTTTCCGCGTCGCCGCGCGCGATCCCGGCCAAGTATCTGTACGACGCGCGTGGCTCGGCGCTGTTCGACGCAATTTGCGAACTGCCGGAGTATTATCCGACGCGCACGGAGACGGCCATCCTCCGCCAGCGATCCGGCGACATCGCCCGCTTGGCGGGACCCGGGTGCACCCTCGTCGAGTATGGAAGCGGATCCAGCGTCAAGACTAGGCTGCTCCTGGACGCGATGCGGGAACTCGCGGCGTATGTTCCGATCGACATCTCGCGGCACCATCTGGAGATGACGGCGTCGCGTTTGCGTCGCGACTACCCGCGATTGACGGTCGATCCGGTCTGCGCCGATTACATGGAACTGCAGCAACTGCCGCAAGGCACAGGGTCGGGTCCGCGTGTCGGGTTCTTTCCCGGCTCGACCATCGGCAATCTGACTCCGGACGAGGCTGTCGCCTTCCTGCGTCGCGCCCGCCGACTTCTGGGTGAAACAGGCGCGCTCGTCCTGGGTATGGATCTCAAGAAGGACCCTCAGAGGCTTCATGACGCCTATAACGACAGCGCAGGTGTGACTGCACAATTCTCCCTCAACCTGTTGCGTCGTATGAACCGCGAGCTTGAGGCGAACTTCGACCGCGCGTCTTTTGCTCACGATGCCTTCTACAATTCCGCGGAAGGACGCATCGAGATCTATATCCGGAGCCTTCGGGATCAGGTCGTCACGGTTGCCGGCCGCAGGTTTGCCTTTGTCGCGGGTGAAGGCATCCACACCGAGTATTCCTACAAGTTCGACGAGGTCGGCATTTCCCGGATGGCGCGCCGTGGAGGCTTTTCCGTGCGCGAGATCTGGACCGACCCGTCGCGCCTCTTCGCGGTGGCTTATCTTGTGTGAGCGAGAGCCCGACCAGGTTGGGGGGCGTCGGAATCTAAGCCCCTGCCCCTCACCGTTCCCCACAAACAGGCAGCCCGCCCTCAGGAGGCCTGAGGGCGGGCTTGGTGGGGCCAGATGGGGAGAGAGGCGTCGCTGAGCGGGGGCAGAGGCAACGCCATTATCCAGCCTCGCAAAATCAACGGCACGACCTCTGTGAAAGTTGCCGGCTCGGACGAAAAAAGTTCGGACACAGGCCCGGCGCCGGGGTGAGCGAAGCGGGTGGCTCACCTACCGGTGCAACAAGGCCTGACAACCTATTGAGCGGGATACGTTTTCAAACGCTCCTTCAGCTCTCGATACAGGGCATCGTCCCGAATTCTCGGCAGCATTCGCCGTATGTCGTCCGCTGAGGCGGCATCGATGTTTGTCATGAAACGCACGATTTCGGCCCGATCCGCGAAGCCCATGTAGGCATCGTCGGCCTCATGGGCGTGGCAGGCGGGGGAAGAGAGCGCGTCGGACCGGTTGCTCATGTCGGGTGCCACCAGCGGCCCGCCAGCACGACGCCGGCCGAAAGAAGCCGCTGTTCGCCCATCATGCGCTCCCCGACCGAATCGGCATAGTCGAACTTGCCGGAGACGATATCTATGACGGTCGCCTCGCCGACCGAGCCCTTTGCAAGCGTGCCGAGTTCCGGGCGGCCGATCGCCGCCGCGGCACTGCTCGTGGCCAGCCGGATCACCGTCGGCAGGTCGACGCCGAGGCACAGGAACTTCGACATGGTCGTGAGCAGGTCGAAGGCCGGACCCTCGATGGAGATGGCGTGGACATCGGAGGAGATGACATCCGGCAGGAAGCCGGCCTCCAGCATCTTGCGGGTCGTGCCGAATCCGAAAGACCCGCCGCCATGGCCGATATCGAAGATGACACCCCGCGCACGGGCCGCCAGGATTTCGTCGCGCACCCTTCCGTCGGGATGCACGGGAGCGTTGGGGAAGGGGCGGAAGCAATGGGTGAGGATGTCGCCCTTGCGCAACCGGCTCACTACCTCGTGCCGCGACGGGGGCGGCGAATCGAGATGTGCCATCAGGGGCAGCCCGGTCTCTTCCGCGACGTCCAGCGCGATATCGAGAGGCATGATGCCGGAATCGCCGCTGGCCGACTTGCCGACGCGCACCTTGACGCCCAGCACCAGATCCTTGTGCTCGCGGGCGACGCGGACAGCTTCACGCGCGTCGAGCAAGCGCATGTCCGCACTCTCGCCGACCATCACGGCCTTCGAGAAGGCGAAGATACCTGCAAAGGAAACATTGAGGAAAGGCAGGATGCGGACAGGCGACGGTTCGATCACATGGCGACGGAAACCATGGAAATTGCCGGGGCCCGCGCTGCCGGCATCGATGAAGGTCGTGACGCCACTCGTCCGCGCCAGCAACTCGGCCTCGACGCCGAGCGACGTGCCTCCCCAGTAGACATGGGTGTGCAGATCGATCAGCCCTGGCACGACGATCTTGCCGGCAACGTCGCGCTCTTCCTTCCCTGTCAGATTGTCGCCGATGGCTGCCACCTTTCCGCCTGCAAAGGCGATGTCGGCGATCTTGTCGAGAGCCTGGGCAGGGTCGATCACGCGGCCGCCCTTCAGCACGAGTTCGTTCATGATTGCTTCCTTTCGGCTGTTGCGGCGCGAGACGGTCCGGTCATCGCTTTCCTTTCCACTCGCGGGCGAGGGGGCCGGCACGCGGGAGATCGAGTTCCGCGAGGCCGAGCCAATCGGCCATCAGGCGCAGCTCTGCGAGCAGCGGCTCGGCGACATCCTTCGCCTGTATGCCATGCTCGAGGTGCGCCGCCGGCACGACCAGTCTCGACTGGGAGCGGTCCGCCTTGAGGTCGACACGTCCGACCAGCCGGTCGCCCAGCAGGAAGGGCAGCACGTAATAGCCGTGTTTGCGCTTGGCGACCGGGGTGTAGATTTCGATGCGATAGAAAAAGTCGAAGATGCGCTCGGTGCGATCCCGCTCCCAGACCAACGGGTCGAATGGCGCGAGAAGGGCACGGGCTTCGATTTTTCGGGCATGGTGCGCGGCCGGGTCCAGGTACGCGGGGCGCGGCCAGCCCTCGACCTGGACCGGCAGGAGGTCGCCGTTCTCGACCAGTTCGGCCAGTCGGGCCTTCGTGTCGGCGACCGGCAAGCGGTAGTAGTCGCGCAGGTCGAACTCGGTCGCGACACCGAGCGCACGCGCGGAGATCCTCAGCAGCTCCCGTTGCGCCTCCTCGGCGGAGGGTGTCGGCAATGACAGCAGCTCGGCTGGCAGCACGCGCTCCACGAGATCGTACACCCGCTCGAAGTTGCCCCGACGCGTTGCCGTCGTGACGATGCCGGCGAAGAACAGCCACTCCAGCGCGAGCTTGCCGTCGTTCCACCCCCACCAGGGGCCGCGGCGTGGACCGCCATCCGACAGTTCGGAGGCTGCGAGCGGCCCGCGGTCCTGCAGTTCGCGCCTTACCTCCTCGACATAGTCCCATCGCATTCGCGCGAACGTGCGAAGCTTGCCCTTTCCATTCCCCACGTTGGCGCGAGCATGCTCCATCCGCCAACGCAGCAGAGGCTGGCTCTCCAGCGGTACCAGCGACGCTTCGTGCGCCCAGAATTCGAACAGCCCTCGCCGTGATTTCCGACCCCATGCGAGGCTGTCGAGGTGGGCGGCGTCGTAATTTCCGAGGCGCGAGAAAAGCGGCAGATAGTGGGCGCGCGTGAGGACGTTGACCGAGTCCATCTGCAGCAGTCCGAGGCGGTCGATCGCCCGCTTTACGTGCCCGAGGTTCGCCGTCCCGGCCGGCCGGGCGGTGGCGAAGCCTTGTGCGGCGAGGGCGATCCGGCGGGCGGCCTGGGCAGAAAGTCGTTCGCGTTTCACGGTCACTCCTCGATAGCACATGCCGGGGGACCGGCAAGACGGAGCCGTCGCGTGATGCCGATCGCGCGGAGAAATTCCTCGTCATGGCTGACCACGAGCAGGGCGCCGTCGTAGGCGAGCAGCCCGGCCTGGATGGTCGCGACGGACTCGATGTCCAGGTGATTGGTGGGCTCGTCGAGGATCAGGAGGGAGGGCGGTCGGATGCCAAGCGTGCAGGCCAGAGCCGCCCGCAGTTTCTGGCCCCCGCTCAACGTGGCGACGGCCTGCAGCGACGCTTCTGCGCGGAACATGAAGCGCGCCAATGCGGCCCTGCACGCGTTTTCGTCGCTGCCCGGGTTGAGCCGGAGAAAATTGTCCCGGATCGACGCTTCGGGTTGCAGGAACCGGGCTTGCTGGTCGAAGAGCACCCTGTCTTGCACCGCCCAGGCGACGCCGTCCGTGGGCCCGATGTGCCCGGCGACCAGGGACAGCAGCGTGGACTTGCCGGCGCCGTTGGGACCCGTGACCGCAATCCTTTCCGGACCGACGATCCGCAGCGACAGGTTCTTCAGGATGGGACGCCCCGGCAGGTATTCCGCCGTCGCGCGTTCGAGACGGACAACCGATCTGGTCGCAGGCAGGCCTGTCGAGGCCATCTGCAACGCAAACGGCTGCAAGATCTCGATACGGGCGCGTGCCGTGTCGGCGTCGCGGCGGGCCTCCGCCTGCCTGCGCTCCGCAAGCCGCGACAGCTCTCCGGCACTGTTTTCGCTGCGGGTCCTGCGGCTTCCGGCGACGATGCGGGGCATGTCGCCACGACTGCCCTTGCTACGACCCGCTTTGTCGCGCCGCGCTTTGCGCTCCGTCGCTTCCTGGGCGCTGGCGGCGACCTCGGCAACACGACGCTCGGCGTCGGCGAGGTCCCGGCGCGCGGCCTCGAGCTCCGCCGTTTTGCGCGCGGAGAAAAGGCTCCAGTTCCCGCCGTAACGTCTCGCGCCGAGCGAACTCAGCTCGACGATGGCGTCCATCGTGTCCAGCAGTTCGCGGTCGTGGCTCACGACGACGGCGCCCAGCCGCCATCGGGAAAGCAGACCGATCACGTCGCGGCGTCCTTCGCGGTCGAGATTGTTGGTCGGCTCGTCGAGCAGGAGAAAATCGGGCCGGGAGAACATCAGGGCGGCGAGGGCGGCACGCGTATGTTGGCCGCCCGAGAGCCCGGAAAGCCTCGTCGTTGCCGGAAGGTCGAGGCCGACGTCCTCCAAGGCATCTGCCAGGCGGGCTTCCAGTGTCCAGTCGGCGTCTGCCAGCTCGGCCACGCTCGCCGTTCCGGATTGGGCGCGGTCGAGGACGTCCAGCGCATCGGCCACGCCGAAAAGGTCGGCGATGGTCTCGGTGCCGGGGAACTGGACGGTTTGGCGCAACAACCCCACTCGGCCTTGAACCGAGACCTCGCCCGCGTGCGGCGCGAGCCGGCCGGCGATCAGCGACAGAAGGGTGGTTTTGCCGACTCCGTTTCGGCCGACGAGGCCGGCGCGTTCCGGCCCGAAGACGAGATCGAGGCCGGAGAAGAGGGTGCGTCCCTCAGGCGTCGACCAGGAAAGATTGGACAGTGAAATGGAGGCAGCCATGGACAAATCCCCTGAGAGCACACGTTGCAGTCGTTGCTGTCAGTCGGAGATCCATCGGCGTGCGAGTCCTTCTGCGGTCCGGTGAAGGCGTTGAGATAAGCGGGATGAGGGGGGCGATCAAGGGCCGTGTGCCGCAACGGTGCGGCAGGCGGGTGCGTTTGGGCTGTCACAGGAGGATCCCCCAATGGAAGCCCATCGCGGCCGGCTCATCGACCATCTTCATCTCAAGGTGAGGGACCTTGAAGCGTCGAAGCGCTTCTACAAGGCGGCACTGGCGGCCCTGGACATCCCGCTCACGGAAGGCGACGGCCATTTCTTTGCGGACGAGCTCTGGGTCGATGTCGGAACGGCGGTGGCCCATTGCCACCTTGCTTTTCAGGCGGCCGATCGGGCTGCCGTCGATCGCTTCCACGCGGCCGTTCTTGCTGCCGGCGGACGCGACAATGGAGCGCCCGGCATCCGAGACTACCATCCCGGATACTACGCCGCGTTTGCCTTGGATCCGGATGGCAACAATGTCGAGGCCGTTTACCACGGCCCGCACGAGCGGTCCGCCGAGAGCATTCGGTTGAAATGGTAGGCGGCGGGCACCCTCCGTTAATGCTGCCTTCACATCGGATGAATTAGAAGGTCTTTCGACGACATTGCGCAAAAGCCTTTGCCTGTTACATTCGGTTGCAAGAGTGCGAGATATATAAGCACTTTGTTCAAGCATCGCTGCCTGGAAGCGATCGGAGGCCGGGGTGAAGGAAAGCGGGGGAGCCGGCGCTGCAGCGGCAGCGATGGGGGACGTTGTCCACCGCTCTTATATCCTTGCCTACAAAGAGGATGTTTCCAGCCTGCTCGGCGTTCTTTCGCGGGAGAGGCTCAATCCGACGGTGTTGCGGGCGAGCTATACAGTCGAGCAGGAAGCGTTCGTGCGAAACACCCGCACCTTTATGAATCATTACTCGGCCTGGCAAAAGGCCAGCGAGGAAAGCGGCTATACGCTTATCTGCGAAAGCGATTTCGTTCCCTGCAAGGATTTGCGCTCGCGGCCGGTCTTCTGGCCTCGGGGGGAAGAGAAAGCCTGGGGATACCTATACGTCGGAAGTCCGCGCCTCATCGCGCTGATCGGCGAAAGACGTTACCTGCAGGCGCATTGCGCTCCGCTTGTCGCTTACATCGTCAATGCCGCCGTCGCCCGCGCACTCTGTCGCTTCTTCGAAAGCGAGATGGCGAGGAGGGATCCGAGGGTCTACTTCGCGTTCGACGCGCTCGTTCAGTGGGCGGCCATGGGAATGGGCTGCCAAGCCTTCATTCCGCATATGAACTATGGCGAGCACGGCGGAAAGGCCAACCCGGAACACGGCGCTCACGGCGTTCGAAGGGCCGGCCGCCATCGCGCAGACAATCTGATCGGCTCGCTGGAGTTTCTGCCGCAATATTGCGACGGCAGCCGCCTGATTTACCTGCTCACGCGTCTGCATGCGCGGTTGCTGGGACTGTTGCGCCTGGCGGGCGGAAAGTGGATCGTCGTGACGAACGTCCACCGGCTGAGTCGGCGTGACAGGCTCCACATGAACTGGATCGGCTTGCGGCGCCTTCTTCGGCATTAAGCCACGTCCTTCGTGGCCTCTTCGTCCTGCGCGCGGACCCTGCCAGGGCCTCGATCAAGTCTCGCGTTCCTCGCACGCCGTCCAGCCTGTGCTGGGACCCACTGAACCCACTAAGGTCGGGAACCAGTCACCGTTCTCCGCTCGCCGACTTCCAGGCCGCCACATTTTCCGCAAGATGGTCGGGGGCGAACATGGAGCAGACAAGAGCCTCGCATGCACACGCGTTTCCCAAGGCTGGCAGGAGCCGGTCGAGCGTCGCAAGCTTGCCCCCGGTTTCTGCCTGACGGCGCATGAAGGTGAAAGGCGAGTGGGCGACCATGCGCACACTCCGCCATTCTTGCGGCAGTGCGAGCATCGCGTCCGACACCGGAGCCTGGACGATCGCTCCCTGCAAAAGCCTTTTGTCGGCGAGGAAGGACAGCCCCTCTATCAGGTCGCCCTCGATGGAGAAGCCGTAACTCCCGATCGTACGATCGGCCTGAAGCTTCCTGAACCACTGCACGACCTCTTCGACGCCTGGCGCGCCGGGCTGGAAGTTGTGCAGCAGGAAGTCGTCGATGTGGGCGAGGCCCAGTTCGGACAGGCTGGTGCGCAAGCTGTCTTCCAGAACCTCGAGGTCGTAAGTCCGGGTCGGCTGAAAGCTTTGGACTCGCGCTGCACGCGCGACCTGCGACCGCAGGGCGGGCGCCACCGATAGCACCCATCGTGCCGCCGATTTGGCCGCGCCCAGGATCGGAGACCGGCGGGCGGGGACGATACCGCATTTGGTAACGAGCCGGATGTCGTCGCGCGGGCGCCGAGCCAGCACCGAGCCGACCACCTTCTCCGCCTCTCCCCAGCCGTATGAGCGGGCGGTATCGAAATGGCGGATACCGGCCGCGTAGGCACGCTCCAGGGCGGCAACACCCGCCCGCCGCGAGATGCGTCCCATGATCGGGGCCGTGCCGAAACCCAAAGCGGGTATCATCCTGTCGATCCTACCGATAACGCAATTGGAGCATCAGCCGGTCTCCCGTCTTCGGTGCCAGCGCCTTGTGATAGCAGGAGGCATCCTCCATGAAGCCGGAACCGGCGGGTCCCTCGATCAGCCTTTCCGATTCCGTGCCGTATATCGCGCGCACCTCGGCATCTCCGAGCCTGGCACCGGCCAGGAGATCCTTCAGTCGCTTGCGGCGGCTGCTCCCGACGACCAGGGCGTGTGCCCCGTTGTCGGCATTCGTGTCCAGGAGATAGAAGTTCGCGTACAGGAAATTGAAGCCGTCGACATCGTAATGATAGTCGATTGTCTGCGAGGCCGAGCGGCGCTCGTCGTCCGAGAGACGATTGGCCAGGCTCCAGAAGAGCCAGCTCGACACCTGCCGTGGCCGGTATCCGAGAAAGCGCGCGGCCACGTCGTAGAGCATGCGATCGCCAGCGAGACGTCGCACAAGGGTAAGATTCGATGAATCGCGGACCGTGGCGATCGCGATGCGGGCCCTTTGCTCGGGCGAGGCAGTCAGGGTTTCGTAGGTGCCTATGTCGCGGTCGTTGAAGTGCAGAGGGCTGGTTCGCGCCGCTTCCACCAGGGCTTCCACATAGGAAGCAGCAATATCCGGTCCGAGCGCATAGTTGTACCTGCGGAGTTCGTCGAGTCGCCCGTCCGGAGCGTCGGTGGACGTGAAGCATCCGGACGGCGCGACGTCGACCGTGCCGTGGGGCGGCCGGTAGAGATCGCCGATCTCGAGTGGCCGCTTCTTCGTGGCCACGTCCTTCAGCCCATTCAATCTGGAATAAGCGTCGCGCACGGTGGCGAACCGCCCCAGGACGTAGCTTGGGCGGTGGCGCATGAGATGTGCGAGGCGACGGACAAAGGTGGCAGGAGTGGAGCCGGAACCGGACATGCGTGAATTGCTGGCGGCGCTATGCCTGCAGGTTACCAGCGGAAACGGCGTCAGGTCGACGATTTTGCGGCGAGGCGTTCCAGCGCCTTGGCGACCTGCTCGGCCTGCCTGTCCGAGATGTGGCTGTTTGCTTCGAATTCGCGACAGACCTTGCGCAGGAACGGGCTTTTGTCGGCATGCGCGGCGGCCTGCTTCATCAGCGCACCATGGATGTGGTCCGGGGGCCGCTTCCTCGCCGCGATGCGGGCTCGTATCAGGCGAACGGCAAGGGCAACCACGAAAGCCGATCCGGCGACGATCAGGAACTCCGTCATCGTCATGGACATGGATTTTCCTTCACGTAGTCCGAGAGAGGGGCGAAGAATTGCTGGCTGCCGATACCCAGGGCCATGTTCTGCGGGGAGACCCTCAGGCGATCGGCGTATTTCAGCCCATCCTTCTCGTTGTCGACTCGGACGTACAGGCCGATCAACCGGGCGGGCGCGGAAATCTCGACTTTCCTGAACGTCCCGTCCTCGTCGAAGCGCGGCGTGCACCGGAAGATCGGGCTTCCGGAGGCGCCGTAAGCGCCGTTCGTCATGTGCAGGAAGTATTCGTCGCTGCGCACGCGATTTCGGTCGAGGTCGCGGACGGAACCCCACACATAAACGTCCGGGTCGAGCGTGCCGCGGCCGGCCTTGCCCTCGTCGTTGTTGCTGAAGCCGTAGCTGCAATGCGGCGTAAAGCCCGCGGAGCCCGCCACGGTGTCGGCCTTGTCGAAGGCAAAGCGTCCGTACGTCCCTTCGAGCGGCCGCTGGCCGGGCCTGGTCGTCAACTGCCCGATCGCGACCGATAGGTCGTCCGGCTTCTCGGCATCGCCGGGAAGGATGCGGATGTTGACCACGCCGTACTTTTCGCCATCCACGGCCTCGAACTGGAACTTGCCGGTCGGTCTTCCGAACGTGCAGCGCCCCGCCGTCACGATCGTGCAGTTGTTCACGAAGAATGCGGTGCAGGCGGCGCGCGCGCCGCCGCCGCTATAGGACCATTTCCCGACCGCTGTGTACGGGTAGCTCAGCGGTGCCTCGACACGGCGGGGGCCGCCGAATTGCTGGGCGGACGCGGGAGCGGCGACGCCACCTGCGATCAGGGCGATCGCAACGGAAAGCCTAACCAAGAGCGGTCTCGGCACGTTGGGCCATGGCAAGCAGGGGCCTGTCGTGGAGGCGTGGCGCCACGATCTGGAGGCCGACCGGCAACTCGTCGCGGCCGGTCCCGCAGGGAACCGAGATGGCGGGCACCAGGGCAAGGTTGAACAGAGGGGTGAAGGCGGCGTGGCCACGAGGCCCCGCCTCGCGATTTTCTATGATTCTGGGGAAGACCTGCTCGACCGGCCAGGAGACACAGGCCGTGGTCGGTGTCAGCAGGTAATCGTAGCGGGTGAAGAATTCGGCTACCGACCGGGCACAGGCGTCGGCGAAGCGGAAGGAGGCGACGACGTCGGTGCCGCGGGTGTCCCGACCGCGCTCGATCAGACCCGCGACATTGTCTCCGAAGAGATCGCGGTCCCTTTCATGATGGTCTCCATAGAGAAGGGCGGAGGCAGCGGCGTTGACCGCGCTGAATGCCGTCTCGGTCGTATCGGCCGGCCAGGAGACGTCGGCTTCCTCGATGCGCCAGCCCGCCGCGCGCAGCTTTCCGACGGCTTTCTCGAAGGCCGCCATGACGTCCGGGTCCACGGCGACGCCAAGCCCCAGGCGCGGGCTGACCGCGATTCGCGGCATGGCCGGCGGCGCCACGTCGAGCAGGGCGACCGAATGCGGGTCGTGCGGGTCGGGACCTGCCATGACCTCGAACGCGACGCGCGCGTCGGCCACCGAGCGGCCCATCGCGGCGGTCACGCCGTAGAGCGGGCCGTACGCGCCGCCGAATCCGAAGGGCGAGGGGATGGCGCCGGCCGAGGTCTTGAGGCCGACCACGCCGCAATGGGAGGCCGGGCGGCGACCCGACCCGCCACCGTCGGTCCCCAGCGCGATCGGCGAGAAGCCGGCAGCCAATGCGGCCGCCGCACCGCCCGAGGAGCCGCCCGGTGTCAGGGCAGGGTTCAACGGGTGGCGGCTGGGGCCGTAGACCTTGTTCTCGGTGTGTCCCTTGGCTGCCATCTCGGGCGTGTTGGTCATGCCGAGGAAGATTCCGCCGGCATTCCTCAGCCGCTCCACCGCCACGGCATCGCGCTGGGGCCGGAAGTCCTTGTACAGAAGCGAGCCGTTCGTGACGCGGCGCCCCTTGACCCACGTCGTGTCCTTCACCGTGTAGGGAACGCCCAGAATCGGGCCGTCGAAGCCGGCGCGGCGTCTTGCATCCACCGCATCCGCCGAGGCGCGGGCCTCTGCCGGGTCGAAATCCACGATGGCCGTGAGCTGGCCGTTGCGGGCTTCGACCCTCTCGATCGCCATCTCGGCCACGTCGCGCGCCTTCACGCGTCCCTCGCGCACGGCGGCGGCGATCGCGCCGGCCCCCTGATCCAACAACTCGGTCATTCGCTCGTCCCTTGGCTGTGCAGCAGCATGATAGACTGTCCGGGCATGCCATTGGAAAGCGACCTCTATGCACCGGTGAAAGAACTGCTCGAAGGGCAGGGATACGTCGTGAAAGGCGAGGTGCGAGGCTGCGACGTCGTCGCGGTGCGCAATGCGGAACCGCCGGTCGTGGTCGAACTCAAGCGAGCGTTCGGACTGGGGCTGGTGCTCCAGGGAGTCGACAGGCTGTCGTTGACGGACCTGGTCTATCTCGCGGTAGGGCAGTGGCCTCGTGACATGAAGAACGTGAAAAAGCTCTGCCGGCGGCTGGGGCTTGGCTTCATCGTCGTGTCTGCGGGCCGGGCGGACGTCGTGCTCGATCCGGTCCCTTATCTTCCGCGCAAGAACAAGCGGAAGGCGGGGCGTCTGCTCGGCGAGCATGCAAGGCGCGTCGGCGATCCGAACGTCGGCGGTCAGGCGATGCGGAAGCCGTTGATGACGGCCTATCGGCAGCAGGCCCTGCGCTGCGCCGAGCTTCTCTCCGCCAACGGACCCATGAGGGTGGCGGACCTGCGGGCCGGCGCAGACGTGCCGAAGGCGGCGAGCATCCTGCAGACGGACGTCTATGGCTGGTTCGAGCGCGTCGAGAGAGGCGTCTACACCCTCACGCCCAAAGGGCGGGATGGATTGGCCCAGTTCAATCGCACTTCGTGACCAAGGGGAATCGAGTTTGCTGATCGCACAGCTTTCAGACCCGCACGTACGCCCCAGGGGCGAACTGTATCAGGGTGTCGTCGACTCGAACGCGCAATTCGCCGCGGCGATCGCCCATGTCAACGCGTTGGATCCTCGCCCCGATCTCGTCCTGCTGACCGGCGATCTCGTCGACCACGGCGACCCGGCCGAATACGCCATGCTGGCCTGTCTGCTCGGCGGCCTGGAAGTGCCTGTGCTCGCAATTCCGGGAAACCACGACGAACGGGAAGAATTCCGCCGCGCTTTCGAGGGCCTGGCCTGGCTGCCGGCCGCGGGCCCGATCCACTATTCGTTCGATCAGGGGCCTGTCAGGATCGTTGCGCTCGACGTCACGCTGCCCGGCCTTCACCACGGGCTGGCAAGCGCCGGCGCCCTGGAGTGGCTCGACACGCAACTGGCCGATGCGCCCGGCCGCCCTACCTTGCTGATGCTCCATCAGCCGCCGTTCGACACAGGCATACCCTACCTGGATCTCTATTCCTGCCGGGACGGACAGCGTCTTGCGGAGGTGGTGGCCCGTCATCCGCAGGTCGAGCGGGTGCTCTGCGGACACGTCCATCGCTTCATGCAAATGCGGTTCGGCGGCACGCTTCTTTGCACCGCTCCCTCGACCACGACCGCCATTGCGCTGCGTCTGCAACCGCGAGCCCAGCCTGCCTCTTACGTCGAGCCGCCGGGAATGCTCCTGCACCATTGGCGTCCAGGCATCGGAGTGGTGACCCACCTGCTGCCAATCGGCACGTTCCCGGGCCCTTATCCGTTCGCTTGACGGGACTGCTGCAACCTCTGGCGGTCTCGGGCATTATCGCGCCTGCATGCACACACTCGAAATCGTTCACCGTACTCGCTACGAATATTCCGAGCCGGTGACGCTCGGGGACCACCGGCTGATGTTCCGGCCACGCGACAGCCACGATCTGAGGCTGCTGCATACCGGCCTGACGATCGAGCCTGCTGCGCAGGTTCGATGGATACATGACCCTTTCGGGAATTCGATCGCCATAGCGACGTTCGAGGCGCCGACGCAGGTGCTCGAACTCGTGAGCACCATCCAGCTCGAACATTACGGGGTGCCGCCGGAAATCGCGCCGATCGAGGAATATGCCCGCACGCTTCCGTTCAGCTACCTTGCCGAAGAAGCGCCCGATCTTGCGCGGTATGTCGAGCGCCACTATCCCGACCCGAACGCCGCCGTCACCAACTGGACAAAGCAGTTCCTGGAGGGCGAGGCGGGGACGGACACGTTCGGAATCCTCGTCCGCCTCTGCAAGGGTATTCAGGAAAAACTGAATTATGCGATGCGGTTCGAGATCGGCACGCAACCGCCCGCCACGACCCTTGAGAGCGGCGGTGGAACATGCCGGGACTACGCGCTGCTCATGATGGAAGGCGTCCGTTCCCTGGGGCTCGCCGCACGCTTCATCACAGGCTACCTCTACGATCCTGTCCTGGACGTGGCCGAAGGGCAGGCCGCTGCTCATGCCTATCCGCATGCCTGGCTGGAGGTTTACCTGCCCGGCGCCGGGTGGGTCGAATTCGATCCCACCAACGGCATCATCGGGAGCGAACGTCTGATCCGAGTTGGCGTCGGCCGGGACCCTGAACAGGCGATGCCGATCAAGGGGACCTTTACCGGCTCCTCCGGCGTGACCGTCAATGCCGTCGTCGACGTACAGGTTCGCACGCTCGCTCCTGGCGCGGCGGCGGCGCCTTCCGTTCCGCCCATACAGCCCGTGGACACTTCTGCTCCGGCCACTGCACCGGCGACGAGTGGCGGAGCCCCCCAGGCTGAGCCGGCGAAGGCTGCAACTCAACCCCTTTGACATCTACATCCGACGGCTGTTGAGTGAGATCGCGCACTTGGAGAGGTGCGCGATCCTCCTGGGGGCTGTCTTCTGTCTAGGTCGTTCGATTGGCTGCTGCGCGGCGTGCTCGGTCTCGGCGGAGTGCTGCTCATCTGGCTTTGCATTCCTGTCGCGCGGAGCGCCTGGCAGGCCCAATATGCCGATCCTGTCGCCAACAAACTGAGGCTCAACTATCAGACCTCGCTCGACGAGGTGGTGATGGGCATCGAAGCACTGGACAGGGCGGTCGCTTCCGACCCGACCGCCGGCCGCCGCTTCCAGCGCTCTGAGCTGCTCATGGCGGCAGCGCTCTCGCCTTTTTTTACCCCCACGACCGAACAGCGCGCCGATTGGCTGAGGTTTGCCGAGGCGGATCTCGTGGCCGGTCTGGCTGTCGATCCGGGGCGGGGCCTGCAATGGCTTCGCCTGGCTTCCGTCAGGCTGGCGCTTGGCGGGCCGTCCCAGCAGTCCATTGCGCCGCTGATGATGTCGATCGATACCGCCGCGATGCTGGAGTGGATATGGCCCGTGCGGCTCCAGCTCATCCTCGACAATTGGCAGGCCCTCACGCCGGCGCAGAGGGATAAGGTTGCGGTCTATGTTGCCCAGACGTGGCAGCTCAGCACCGACCGCCGCTGGTTTGCCTCGACAATCCGTTCGCCCGTGGATGAACTGTTCGTGCGGTACTTTCTGCGCAACGAGCCGGGGGCCCAGGACGAGATCACCCGCCTCCTGGCGGAGCGCAAGAAATGAGCGACTGGGAACAGGAAGGGCTGGAGCCTGGCGTCGTCCCGACAAGGGGCCTGCGATGGTATCTGCGCGGGCTGCTTCACGCGGGCGTGACGTTGTTCTTCTTCTTCCTGCTGGCCGTCGCCGCGCTGCCGATGGGGGCCAACCGCGACTGGGCATGGGCGCCGCTTTGCATTCTCCTGGGCTTCATGGCGATTCCCATCGCCTTCGGCTTGGGGGCGAGGGGAGGACATCAGGTCCTCGACGCCGAGCGTTGGCCCCTGCTGTGCCTCTTCCTTTGCTTTGTGCTTTTTGCGGGGTTTGGCCTCTGGCAGATGTCGACTATCGCGCCGGCCGCGGGCGACGCCTGGCTCTTTGCCCGGGCGAAGGAAATACTCGGGCAGGCCCATGCGCCCACGCCTGCCATAGCGACCGATCTCGCGCGCAACACGCTCCTCAAATGTCTGGCCTGCGCCCTGATTTTCCTCATGGCGCGCGCCGTCTGCCGCAGCCGGGTACATGCGCGCTGGCTCCTTATCGCGGTCGTGGCCAGTGGGGTCGTGGTCGTTGCCTATGGCCTCGCGATGCAGATGTCGACGCACTCCTGCTATGTCGGCAGTTATCTGCGCAAGCAGGGAGGGTACACACCCAACGACTTTTGCCTCATGGGCGGCACATTCGTGAATAGCAACTCGTTCGGCTGCTATGTCGGCTTGTGCCTCGTCGCAGCGGCGGTGCTCATCTTCAGTCGGCCATCGCGCCCGGACGAATCTCGTCGCGAGCAGGACGAAGAGGAAGGCGGCTTCATCGACTGGTTGACCGGCGCTCGAATTGCGCAGATCGCCTCACTGCTGCTGCTGCTCGGAGGGCTCATGTTCTCCGGGTCGCGGGCGGCGTTCGCCGCGACCGTCCTTGGCTTGCTCGCCCTTGGCTTGCTGCTGATGCGGGGGCGCTGGGGATCCCATTCCCAGGCGGGGCGCGCCTTCTTTGCCGGCTTTTTCGTTTTCGTCGTGGTCGGACTCATCGCAGGCGGTTCGTTGGTCACCAAATTCGCCGATTCGGGAGACAGCCTTTCCCGCCTGCGTATCTGGGCCGTCTCGCTGCAGGCGATCGGCCTTTCGCCCTGGCTCGGATGGGGATTGGGCGGTTTCGGCGACATCTTCACGATCCTTCAGCCGCCGACCTTCCTCCAGATCAACGATATCGCGCATTCGACGCCCCTCGAGACCGTCGTCGAAATGGGCGTGGTGGCGGCCATTCCTGCGATCGCCCTGGTCCTTCTGCCTTGGGCGATCTGCCTGCGCGGGGCATTGCGACGCCGGGGAAGCCACCGCTATCTGCCTATCGCGGCCTTTTCCGTCGCTGCGGTCCCCATTCTGCACTCCTCGATCGACTTCAGCCTTCAGATCCCGGCCATCGGCTTCGTCACCAGCGGCCTGCTGGGCATGGGGTGGGCTCAGGCATTCGGTCGCAGCGATACGTCAGACGCCTTTACGCGCCCGCGGTAAATCAACTATGCTCATTTCGGGTGCAAGTATGCCGTCGGCATACCTGTAGGTTGGGAAGAGTTCCTCTATCGTGGTGGAACGGCGGGAAGCTCGACGCCCGCCGACGGTAGGCGACGATCTTGGGAGTCATGCTTGGCCAAAGCCTTTTCGGCTGGAGGCGATGGATCGCGGGCCGGCGCCAGCGCCGGCAAGGGACCGCGATTTCGATCTGCGCCGCAGCGCTTCATCGAGACTTGGGTCGATGCCGTCCTGGGTTTCCTGTTCTGCGTCGTGCTGCCCATCCCGATCTATTCGATCGACGAACCGTTCATTGGTCCGTTCGATGCGTCGGAATGGACGATCATCATCACCGCTTTCGCCTATGCGGTTGTCTGGTATTTCGGGCGCCGTCTCGATTCATTCCCACGCGCCGGCCTGCAGGGAAATGCCGGGCAGATCGCAGCGATCGCGGTGGTAACCTACGCCGCGATTTCCGTCGCCCTCCTGCTGTTCCGCCTAGACTACTCCCGCTACCAGCTCTTCGGCAGCGGTATCCTCACCATCGTCTGGATGGTCGCGATCTCCACCCTGCGGTCCCGCTACCTCGTCCGCAATTACGCGGTCGTGCCGGGCGGCTCCATCCCGTCGATGCCGAAACTGCCGACCTGCCGCTGGCTGGATTTTTCCGACGTGCAGCGCCTTGGCTTGCGGGTCGACGCGATTGTCGCGGACCTGGGGGCGGAGCTTGCGCCGGGACAGCTGCACGCGCTGGCGGATGCGGCCATCGCCGGCGTCCCTGTCCTCGACCGGCGTTACATCGTGGAGACCCTGACCGGCCGTACGCCGCTCGGTGGCCTCGCACCGAACGAGTACGGCGCCCTGTTGCCGTCCCGGCAGTATCTGGTGGTCCGGCGCGTCGTGGAGCTCGTTCTCACCGTTCTCGTGCTGCCGCTCGTGTTGCCGGTGCTTGCGCTGGTGGCGCTTCTGGTGCGGCTCGACAGCCCCGGGCCCGTGATCTTCCTCCAGACCCGGATCGGGCGGAGGGGACGACCGTTCCGCATGATCAAGTTCAGGACCATGTATCATGGGGCAGGCGGCCCGAGTTTTACGACCTCGTCCGATTCGAGGATCACCAGGATCGGACGCTACCTGAGGCCGTGCCGGCTGGATGAACTTCCCCAGATATTCAACATCCTGAAGGGCGAAATGAGCTGGGTCGGGCCGCGGCCCGAGGCGGCATCGCTCGAGGAAACATATGTGCGGGACATCGAGCACTTCGCACTGCGCGGAATCGTTCGGCCTGGCCTGACAGGATGGGCACAGATCAACCAGGGCTACGCCCATGAAGCGGACGAGATGCGGGCGAAGCTCGAATACGACCTCTACTACCTCAAACACTGCTCCTTGTGGCTTGACCTCGTGATCGTGCTCCGGACGTTTGCGGTGGTGTTCCGCGGAACCGGTGCGCGTTAGTATCGGCGCAGATCATGTGCGGTATCGCGGGCATCCACGCCTATCTTCACGTCGCGCCACCGGTCTCGCGCGGCGAGCTCGACCGCATGAACGAGCGCATGGCCGCTCGTGGACCGGATGGCAGTGGCGTCTGGCTCAGCCCTGACGGCCGGACCGGCTTCGGCCACAGGCGTCTTGCCATCATCGACCTGTCGGATGCCGGTGCGCAGCCGATGCACACGGACGATGGCCGCTACAGCATCACGTTCAACGGCGAGATCTACAACTACAGGGAATTGAAGGCCGAGCTGCAGGGCAGGGGCCGCGTCTTCCGCAGCGATTCCGACACCGAAGTGCTGTTGCAGGCCTATGCCGAGTACGGACCCGGGATGGTCCGCCGCCTGCGCGGCATGTTTGCGTTCGGGATCTGGGATTCGCGGGAGCGTACGCTGCTGCTTGCCCGGGATCCTCTCGGCATCAAGCCGCTCTACTGGGCGGACGACGGGTGGACCATCCGCTTCGCCTCGCAGGCCAAGGCGATCCTTGCGGGCGGCGTGGTGCAGCGGGACCCGGACGTCGCGGGCATCGTGGGTTTCCACCTGCTCGGCAGCGTGCCCGAGCCGTTCACCGTCTGGCGCAGCATACGCGCGCTGCCGGCGGGCACGACGCTGACCGTCGATGCCAGCGGCCCTCGGGAGCCACAACTCTATTACGATCTGGCCGGGGCGCTGGCCGACCGTGCCGCTGCCGCGATGCCCGACAAGGCCGAGGCAAGGGGACGATTGAGCGAGGCGGTCAGGGACTCCGTCCGGCATCATCTCATCGCCGACGTTCCGGTAGCGGTGTTCCTGTCGGCCGGCATCGATTCGGGAGCGCTGCTGGGCACCATGCGCGACCTCGGGGCAAAGGACACGACGGCCGTCACGTTGGCCTTTTCGGAATTCAAAGGCCTGCCGCTCGACGAGGGGCCGCTTGCTGCCGAAGTCGCCGCCCGATATGGCGCGCGTCACGTCGTTCGTGAGGTCGACCGCGCCGAATTCGAGGCGGATGTCGCGGCCTTTCTCGATGCGATGGACCTGCCGACGATCGACGGGATCAATACCTGGTTCGTGGCGAAGGCGGCCCGCGAGGCCGGCATCAAGGTGGCCCTGAGCGGGCTGGGCGCCGACGAATGCTTCGGCGGCTACCCATCCTTCCGTGAAGTGCCGCGAAGCGTCCATCTGTTGCGGCCGTTCGGCTGGATTCCGGGCCTCGGAGCGGTTGTGCGACGGATGTTGTCGGCGGCGCGCTCGGCGGGGCTGCGCCTTCATCCCAAGGCACCGGGAATCCTGGAGTACGGAGGCAGCTGGCCCGGCGCCTATTTGTTGCGGCGGGGCGTGTACATGCCGTGGGAGCTCGACGAGGTGCTGGACCCGGACACCGTCCGGGAAGGACTGCGCCGACTGGCACCTTTCAGCACCATCGCCAGGAGCCTGCATGCCGGCCGGCCGCTCGGCGATTTCGATCGCGTCGCGGCGCTCGAAACCTCGATCTATATGCGCAACCAGCTGCTGCGCGATGCGGACTGGGCCGGCATGGCGCATTCGATCGAGATTCGCGTTCCCTATGTCGATCCGTTCTTCCTGGCGGCGCTGCCGCCCGGCGACGCGTTGGCCCGCATCAACGCGAAGGATGCCGTTGCGGAAACACCGGTCGTGCCGCTGCCCGATAGCGTAAGGCACCGCCGCAAGACTGGCTTCTCGACGCCCGTCGGGAAGTGGCTGCGCGAGGCTGCAGGCGGAGCCCCGCGACAGGATATCGATTTGTCTGCCGCATCGAGGGACTGGGCGCTGAAAGTCTGGCAGGCCGGGTGGCGCGGGCCGGACGTGGCGGCCGCATGAGTGCCGTGCGCATCCTTGCCCTCGTGACGGATTGCTACGGCGCGCGGGGCGGCATCGCCCGCTACAATCAGGATCTCGTCGAGGCGCTCGCCGACAAGGGCGCCGAGATCCTCGTCCTGCCGCGCCTTGGCGATGCCGGGAAACAAACGCTGCCTCGTGGCGTGCGGCAGGAGCCGGCGACGTTCGGCCGGCTGGCCTATACCCTCAAGGCGCTTTGGTTGAGCCGGGGGAAGTTCGACATCATCTTCTGCGGCCATGTGTTCATGGCCCCGGTGGCTTTCCTGCTGTCGCGCCTGACCGGCGCCCCGTTCTGGGTCCAGGCGCACGGGACGGATGTCTGGACGGATCGGCGCCCCTTCATGCGGCGCCTGATCGAGGCGGCGGACCTGGTGACGACCGTGAGCCGCGAGACGCGCCGGATCCTGCTGAATTGGGTCGACTTGCCGCCCGAGCGCGTGCGCGTCCTGCCCGACACGGTGCAGGACGTGTTCGGACCGGGCGAGCCCCCGGAGGCCCTGCGGGCGCGACTTGCGCTGGGACCGGGGCCCGTTCTGTTGACCGTGGGCCGGCTTGCCTCGAACGAGCGATACAAGGGGCACGAGGCGATCTTTTCGGTGCTGGGCGGTCTGCGCGAGCGCTACCCGGACCTCGTCCATGTCGTGGCCGGAGATGGCGACGACCGCGCCAGGCTGGAGGCCGAGGCGGCGCGGCTGACGCCGGCCGGCTCCGTGCGGTTCCTGGGGTTCGTGCCGGACTCCGACCTGCCCGACCTCTACCGTCTGGCCGATCTCTATGTCATGCCGAGTACCCAGGAGGGTTTCGGCATCGTGTATCTCGAAGCAGCGGCCTGCGGCCTGCGCGTGGTCGGCGGCAAGGGGGGCGGAACGGCCGACGCGATCCCGGACGAGCGGGTCGGCACGATCGTCGATCCCGGCGATCGGGCGTCGCTGGCGGCCGCGATCGAGGGCCAGTTGGGAAAGGGGCGGGCCGATCCGGCTGCCGTCGACCCTTACCGCCGGGTGCATTTTGCCGCTGCGGCCGGCGAACTCCTCGCTCGCCTTGCGGGCGGCAAGCGTCGTATTGGGGGCCATCCATGACCGCTAACGCATCCCCCCAGCGCCTCGTCCTCGAGGCCGGCCGCGCCGATCGCCAATATTGGTGGGATCTGTGGCGTTACCGCGAACTGTTCTTCATCCTCGCCTGGCGCGACGTCGCCGTCCGGTACAAGCAAACGGCCATCGGTGTCGCCTGGGCCTTCCTGCGCCCGTTCCTGACGATGGTCGTGTTCACCGTCGTCTTCGGCAAGGTCGCGAAACTGCCGACGGAGGGAACGGCGCCCTATGCCGTCCTGGTCTTTGCGGGGCTGCTGCCCTGGACCCTTTTCTCCGCGATCCTGGGCGATGCTTCGAACAGCGTGATCAGCAGCTCCCAGCTGATCACCAAGGTCTACTTCCCGCGCCTGATCGTGCCGCTCGCCACGGTCGTCGTGGGGCTGATCGATTTTGCGGTGAGCCTCACCATCCTGGCGGGCCTCATGATCTGGTACGGCTTCCTTCCGGGATGGCAGATCGTGTTCCTGCCGTTCTTCGTCCTGCTGGCCGTGATCGTCGCCATCGGCCCGGCGGTGTGGGCTGCAGCAACGATCGTCAAATATCGCGATTTCCGGTTCGTCATCCCCTTCGTGCTGCAGGTCGGCCTCTACGTCTCGCCGGTCGGCTTCTCGGCCAAGGTCGTGCCGGACGAATGGCAGCTCCTGTACAGCCTCAACCCCATGGTCGGCGTGATCGACGGATTCAGGTGGTCGATCATGGGCGGGGAAAGCCCCCTCTATCTGCCGGGCTTCGCGCTAAGCCTGCTGGTCGCCGGCTTCATGCTGTGGTTCGGCATCCATACCTTCCGCCGCACCGAGCGCGGCTTTGCGGACATGATCTAGCCATGTCGGACGTCGTCATCCGTGCCGACAAGCTCGGCAAGAAATTCCTGATCGGCCACAAGGTCGAGTACTCGGCGATCCTCGGCGAGGCCCTCATGCGGCGGGCGAGAAGCTTCGCGCGCAGCGCCACCGATCTGCTGCGGGGGCGCGCGGTCGTCGAAGGCGACGAGATCGAGGAATTCTGGGCGCTGCGCGACATCGATTTCGAGATCAAGCGCGGCGAGCTGGTGAGCATCATCGGCCATAACGGCGCCGGCAAGACCACGCTCCTGAAAATCCTGTCGCGAATCCTGGAGCCGACGGTCGGACGGGTCGAGATTGCCGGGCGTGTGGCCAGCCTGCTCGAGGTGGGGACCGGCTTCCATCCCGAGCTGACGGGGCGCGAGAACATCTTCCTGAACGGTGCCATCCTCGGCATGACCCGCAAGGAAGTGACGGCGCGCTTCGACGAGATCGTGGATTTCTCCGGCGTCGAGAAATTCATCGATACGCCGGTCAAGCGTTACTCCGTCGGCATGTATGCCCGGCTTGCCTTCGCCGTGGCGGCGCATCTCGAGACCGAGATCCTGTTCGTCGACGAGGTCCTCGCGGTCGGCGATTCCGAGTTCCAGAAGCGCTGCCTCGACCGGATGTCGGCCGTCGCCAATGCCGGTCGCACGGTGCTGTTCGTCAGCCACAACCTCGCGGCGGTCACCGCACTCACCAGGCGCGGCATAGTGCTCAAGGGCGGCCGGATGCTGTTCGACGGTCCGATCCAGGAGGCGGTGTCGCACTATTCCGCGTCGCTGACCAAGGGACGCCAGCAGCGGGACTGGGGCAGGGGAGAGCATTCCGCCATCCTCTCTGCCGACATGCTCGACGCCAATGGCAATCCGACCGACAGCTACGAGCCGGGTACGCCGTTCAGGTTGCGGGTCGAAGTCGAGACGGTGGACATGCCTGGCCTCGCGCTGGAATTCCATCTTCGGGACGCGAACAACCTGCCGGTGGGCTTCTACTCCTCGACGATCTTCTCCCAGGTCCCGTTGCCCAGCGAACCGGGGAGATATGTCTGCACGCTTACTCTCCAACCGCTTTTCCTAGCGTCCGGCGACTACAGCTTCGACCTCAAGACCAACTCTCTGACCATCATCGTCGATCACGAGGTCTCCAACGCCATTCCCTTCAACGTCGCTGCCTGCAGCCCGGGAGGCGTCGCCTACGATTTCAAGCAGACCCTTGGCCAGGGCGTCATCGCAATGCAGTTGGCATCGCCGCTGCGTATCGAGCCGGCGGCCGGGACGCCGGGCTGACCGGTCGCCATGGCGCGCAGGGTCTGCATCGTCACGCCCGGCAACCTTGCCTCGACGCCGCGGGTGCTGAAGGAGGCGGATGCTCTCCACGGCGCGGGCTACGACGTGACGGCGCTGGTCTGCGACTATTCGGAAGCGCTGCGCGCCGCCGACGACGAGATCGCGGCCAGCGTGCGCTGGAAGACGGTCCGTGCCGGCCGGCCGGCGGGGGAGGCGGTCGCGCTGCGTCTTGCCCGGCCGTTCGCGCGCTTCCGGCAGCGCCTGGGAGGGCGGGTGCCGCCCGTGCTGGCCGCGCAGGCCTATGGCGGTCCCGTCGTATCCCTCGTGCAGCGCGCGCGCGCGATCGAGGCCGATCTCTACATCGCGCATTACGTCTCGGCGCTCCCGGCCGCCGCCATCGCTGCGCGCCGGCACGGAGCGTTGCTCGGCTTCGATGCCGAGGATTTCCACTCGGGCGAGAGCACGGGAGAGCCCGACGACGCGTTCCGCATGGACATGGTCGAGTGTGTCGAGCGTGCCGGCCTGCCGGACTGCGTCCACCTCACGGCGGCGTCGCCGATGATCGCCGAGGCCTATGCGCAGCGCTACGGCATCGCGGTGCCGTCGACGGTGCTGAACGTATTCCCGCTGTCGATGGCGCCGCCAGAGCCGCTTGCAAGGCCGGAGCCGACAGCCGGCCTGAGCGCCTACTGGTTTTCGCAGACGATCGGGCTCGACCGCGGCTTGCAGGCGTTCATCGCGGGAATGGCCAAGGCCCAGTCTCCGGTAACCCTCGACATCCGTGGCAGCAACCGGTGGGGGCATGGCGACACGCTGGTCGCGCTGGCGCGATCGCTGGGCATCGCCGATCGCGTCCGCATCCTGCCGGTGGCGCCTCCGGACGAGATGGTCAAGCTCGCGGCGGCTTACGATGTCGGCCTGTCCCTGGAGACCGACGTCAGCGAGAACCGTCGGCTCTGCCTCACCAACAAGATATTCACCTACCTGCTGGGCGGCGTCGCGGTGATCGCCAGCGATACCCCCGCCCAGAAGAGGCTCGCGCCCGATCTCGGCGCGGCGGTCCGAATCGTCTCGCTGGCCGATCCCGAACAGATTGCCCGGACGCTCGATGACCTGAGCAGGCCGGAGATCCTGAGGCGCGCGACCGCCGAGGCATGGCGCCTCGGCCGGGAGCGCTACAACTGGGAAACGGAACAGCACGTGTTGCTGAAATCTGTGGCGGAGGCCTTCGGGCGCCGCAAGGAGGCCGCCTGATGCGCCTGCTGCTGACAGCCGATCCCGAGATCGAAGTGCCGCCACGCCTCTATGGCGGCATCGAGCGGATCGTCGATGTGTTGGTCCGGCGCCTCAGGGCTGCCGGACATACGGTCGGCCTGGTCGCACGTCCCGGCTCGCAATGTCCGAACGACGCCTTCTTCCCGTGGCCCGGCCTGAGTTCGCTCTCGAAGACGGACACCTTCTCCAACACGCTCGCGCTCTGGCGGGCGGTCCGGGCGTTCAAGCCCGACCTGGTGCACAGCTTCTCGCGCATCGCTTACTTGTTGCCCCATCTTCGAGGTCAGATCCCGCTCGTCATGTCTTTCCAGCGGGAGCCGACGCATCGGACGGTCGGACTTGCGGTCAAGCTTGCGGCGCCAGGACGGATCACCTTCACGGGATGCAGCGAGTACATCGCGCGTCAGGGCCGGCCGGCTGGCGGCGAATGGCATGGCATCCATAATTTCGCGGACACCGAGGCCCTGGACCTCAGTCCAGCCGTGCCGCCTGATGCGCCGCTCGTCTTCCTCAGCCGGGTCGAGGAGATCAAGGGAGCGCATTGGGCCATCGAGATCGCGCGGCGGACCGGCCGCCGGCTGATCATCGCGGGCAATCATTCGTCCAAGGACGATCCCGAGGGTGAATACTGGCGTCGGCGGATCGCTCCCGAGATCGGAAAAGGCGGCGTCGAATATGTCGGGGCGGTCGACGACGTGCAGAAAAACGCCCTGCTCGGGCAGGCATCGGCGATGCTTGTCCCCATCCAGTGGAACGAGCCCTTCGGCATCGTGTTTGCCGAATCGCTGGCCTGCGGCACGCCGGTCATCTCCTGTCCGCGCGGTGCCCTGCCCGAGATCGTGCGGCAGGGTGTCGATGGCTTCCTGATCAATTCGATCGAGGAGGGATGCGAGGCCGTCGGCAAGGTGGCGGCGCTGGACCGGGCGGGATGCAGGGCGCATGCGGTCGCGAACTTCTCGGCCGATGCCGTGGTGGCACGCTACCAGGAACTCTATGCCAACGTGCGGGCGCGGCTGCTCGCGTCATGACCCGGCGAATTGCCATCGTCAGCGGGCACTTCGCACCCAGCAACCTCGTCGGCGCCCATCGCGCCAGGATCTGGGGGCGCTACCTGCCGGAGTTCGGCTGGGATCCGGTGATCGTCACGGGCGATCCGGCGGAGTACGAGGAACGGCCCGATCCCGATCTTCTTCAACTGCTGCCCCCTGCATTGCGGATCGTCCATGCCCGGACGATGTCGACGCGCCCGGTGAGGCTGGTCGGCGACATCGGGGTCCGCGCGTTCCTCGGCTGCTACCGGGAGCTCGCGCGCCTGGCCAAGGCCGGGGAACTCGATTTCGTCATGGTGACGATCCCGTCGAACTTCCTCGGGCCGATCGGACGCCTGGTGCATATCGCGCACGGCATTCCTTTCGGCATCGACTACCAGGACCCGTGGGTCGCCCGATGGTCCGGGATGGAGAAATTGTTCAGCCGCGGCTGGTTTTCCTATCAGCTCGCGAGGCTCATGGAGCCCTGGTCGGTGCGCGACGCGGCTCTCGTTACGGGAATGGCACAGGGCTATGTCGCGGGGATGCTGGACCGGAATCCGGACGTCGCCCGCAAGGCCGTGCTGGCCTACATGCCGATGGGCGCCGTCCCGGAAGACTATGCCCTCGTGCGGACCCTCCGGCGGCCGCCATTCCTGTTCGACCCGCACGACGGCCGTTTCCACATGATCTATGCCGGCGCCTTGCTTCCGGCAGGTGTCGTGGTGCTCGACGCGTTCCTCGAAGGCCTGAAGGCGCTGCGGGCAATGGTCCCGCATATCGCCGCGAAGATGCGCGTCCATTTCGTGGGGACGGGCAGCTCTCCCGACGATCCCGCCGGCCATCGCGTGATGCCGCGCGCCAAGGCAATCGGCGTCGAGGAGATGGTGAGCGAGCACCCTCATCGCATCGGCTACGTGGATACGCTCAACCACCTCATGCACAGCGACGCCGTGCTGGTGCTGGGATCCACCGAGCCGCACTACACGCCGTCGAAGGTGTTCCAGGCGATGCTCTCGGAGCGCCCCGTCTTCGCGATGCTCCACCGCGACAGCACCGCGGTCGGCATGATCAGGTCGGCCCATGTCGGGACCGCGCTCACCCTGACGGAGCATGATTTGCCGAGCCCGACCAACGTCGCGGCGGCGCTGCGCGGCTTCGTCGAAACCCCCGATTACGATGCGACGAAAGTCGACCGGTCGCGGTTCGATGCCTATTCGGCGCGCGAGTCGACCCGCGTGTTCGCCGAAGCGCTCGATCGTGCCGTCGCCCGGAGGACAGGCGCGTGAGCCGGATCGGTGTCCTGATCAGCCACCCGATCCAGTACTACGCCCCGATCTTCCGGGAGCTCGCTGCCAGATGCGAACTCAAGGTCTTCTTCGCCCACCGCCAGAATGCCGAGCAGCAGGCGAAGGCGGGCTATGGCGTGGCGTTCGACTGGGACGTGGACATCCTGTCCGGCTACGACAGCGAATACCTCGTCAACGACGCCCGCCAGCCTTCGACGGATCGCTTCTTCGGATGCAGTTCGCCGCAGATCGCGGAACGCATCCGCGCCGGCGGCTTCGATGCCTTCGTCGTGCCGGGCTGGTCGCTCCGGTCGTACTGGCAGGCGGTGAGGGCATGCCGTGCCGCCGGGGTCCCGGTCATGGTGCGCGGCGATTCCCAGCTCGCCGGCCAGCGGCGCACGGCGATCCGCCTCGCCAAGGGCTTGGCTTTTCGCGCGATGCTGCGCCAGTTCGATGGCTACCTGTATGTCGGCCAACGCAACCGGGCGTATCTCGAACATTACGGCGCTTCGCCCGACAGGCTCTTCTTCTCGCCGCATTGCGTGGACAATGCGAGCTTCGCGCGGGCGTGCGCCGCCGCCCGGCGGGTCCTGCCACCACGAGAGGGGCGGACGTCGCGAGTCCTGTTCGTCGGTCGGCTGGTCGACGACAAGCATCCACTCGATCTTGTCGCTGCGCTCGGACGCCTCGTGGCCGGCGGCTGGCCGGTCGAACTGGTCGTCGCCGGCGCGGGCGCGCTCGAGGACGCCATGCGATCGGCTGCAGGCGAGGCCGGCCTTCCGGCAACGTTTCTGGGCTTCGTGAACCAAAGCCGGTTGCCTGCTGTTTATGCGGAGGCGGACCTGATCGTGCTGCCGTCCACGGCGCGCGAGACCTGGGGGCTCGTGGTGAACGAGGCCATGGCCTGCGGCGTGCCGGCAGTGGTGTCCGATGCGGTCGGGTGCGGGCCTGACCTGGTCGAACCGGGCGCGACCGGGGAGGTCGCACCGCTCGGCGACGTCCCGGGCCTGGCCGCGGCGATCTCGCGTGCTCTTTCCCTCGATCGCAGCACGACCGCGCGCCGTCTTGCTGAGCGCATGCAGGTCTATTCCCCTGCAGGTGCGGCCGATGGCGTCCTCCGGGCGGCCGCTGCGCTTGCCGCCCCGAAGGGCGTGGGATAAGCGCTTGCGAAGTTCCAACCTGCGCTTGATGCTCGCTCAATGACCTCCGTCGCGGCGATACCTGCACCCCGGGTGACAAGGCTCGACTACGACCTGCTCAAGCGCGGGATGGCGATTTTTGCCGTCCTGAACTGGTGTTTCGCGCCGTTTGCGCCGGATCCGGCCGCCTATGCCGTCGGGGCGACCACGCCATGGGTGCTTCTTGCGATCGTGGGCCGGCCGACCATGCCGATGGCCGTCGCCTATCTTTTCCTGTGGCAATGGGGTCAGGTCTTCGCGCGCGCCCTGCAGGCCGTGTTCGACGGCGAGTCCATGGCAGCGGGTCTCTACGGCCCCGACGTGCTGCGCGCGTACTGGTACATGCTCGCGGGCCTCGTCACGATGGCCCTCGCGTTCCGGCTCGTCCTCGGCAATCTGCGCGGTCCGACGACCGAGGAGTATTACGGCCACGAGCGATGGCGGGTGAACGATCTCGCGATGCTTTACGGCGTCTCGGTTCTGGCGGCCACGGTTCTGAGTATCGGTGGCCGCATGGTGTCGTCCCTGGACCAGCCTCTTGAAGCCGCCTCCAGGGTCAAGATTGTCTGCCTGTTCCTGCTTTGCACATACGTCTTCACGACGGGCAAAGGGCGGTATTGGCTGCTTGGAGCCGTCGTTTTCGAGATCCTGGTCGGATTCACGGGCTTCCTGTCCGATTTCCGCGGCGTCTTCGTGTTCGTGGCCATCGCCGCCCTGGCATCGCGCATCAAATGGTCGGGGAGTGCGACCGCACTTTCGATCCTGTGGATCGCGGTATTGATTTTCCTCGCCTTGTTCTGGACCTCGGTCAAAGGCGACTACCGGAACTATGTCACGGGGTACGACGAGAATACGCAGGCGATCAGCGTGCCGCTCGAGGAGCGCATGGGCTACCTGGGCGACAAATTCCTCTCCGTGGGCGACACGAAGTGGGGCGATACGGCGTACCTGCTGCTCATCCGCTTCGCCTATGTCGATATTTTCGGCCAGGTGATCGGTGTAGCGGAGTCCTCACCGGAACAGATCCCGATGAGGCAATGGCAGGATGCGCTGTCCCACGTCTTCCAGCCCAGGTTTCTTTTTCCGGACAAGGGCGTGCTGTCGGATACCGAAGTCTACATGCGCCTGGCGCGCGCGGACCCCTTCGAACAGATCCGACTGGGTACCTCGATCAGCGTCGGCTACATGGCCGAGAACTTCGTGGACCTCGGGTTCCCCGGGATGCTGGCGGGATTGTTCGTCATCGGCGCCGTGCTGGCGCTGATCATCAGGTATTTCATGACGCGCCCGCTGCCCTGGATGATCCGGGAAGGGATCGTGATGGGGTTTGCCTTCAGCATGGCGCGCGACGGCATGGAAGTGTCGCTCCCCAAGGTCTTTGGCGCGATGCTGATGTACTTCATCGTATGGGCGCTCATCGTGAAGTTTGCCTTGCCGATCGCGATACGCTGGCTCGACCAGCGGTCGGCCGCAGAGCGAAGAGTCGGGCGCGTGCGGTGACGTTGCGGCGACCATGATCGACGTTTCTGTCGTTATCCCTACCTACAACCGGCTATGGGCCCTGCCGGAAGCGATCGCTTCCTGCAGGAGGCAGGGCGCCGCGACCGAGATCATCGTGATCGACGATGGCAGCACGGACGGCACGTGGGAGTGGCTGTCGACACAGCCCGACGTGGTGGCGATCCGGACGGACAATTGGGGCAAGGACTGGGCTGTCGAGACCGGCCTGCAGCGCGCTTGCGGCGAGTATGTCCGATTCCTCGACTCGGACGACTGGCTCTGCGACGACGCGAACGAAGAGCAGGTGAGGCTGGGACGGTCGGCGTCGGCGGACATCGTCGTAGCCGGCTACGAGGACCAGGACGATACGACCGGCCTGCGGCGAACGAACGAGTGGATAGATTGCGACGATTTCATCGCCCAGCAGCTCGGCGAGGTCTGGTCGTCGCATTACTCGGCTTTCCTGTTTCGCCGCGATTTCATCAGGGGCGTTCCGCATCGTCAGGACTATGCCTTGCGCGACGACAGGCTTTTCGTGCTGGAACTGGCGTTGCGCGAGCCGAAGCTGGCGGTCTATCGCAAGCCGGCTTTCGTGCATCGCCGCCATGAGCACGAGCGGCTGCAACGCAACAACGGGTTTAAGCAGGATCTGGGTTATTGGACCCATGTGGAGGTATTCCGCAAGATCCTGGGCCTGCTCCAGCAGAAGGGCGAGTTGACGCCCCGGCGCTTCAAGGCGGCGATGCAGACTTTGTGGCCCAATGTCCGGTCCTTCGCGAAGGCGTATCCCGAGGAGGCGGGCAAGGCGCTCGACTGGATTCATCGGCTCGATCCGACTTTCGAGCCGCCCGTCCGCCCGATGCTTGCTCTTGCTTATAGAGTGCTGGGATTCGCAAAGACAGAACGGCTTCTGCGCATGACGAAGCTGCAATGACAGAGGTGTTCCCCGGCACCCGCCCCCTGCGCGTCGTTCATTGCGTCGGCTTCTATTTCCCCGACTCGACCGGCGGCACGGAAGTCTATGTGCGCGACCTCGTGGCGGCACTCGAACGCAGGTCGATAGACAATACGATCATTGCCGCGACCGACGACGCCTACAATCGCTACACGTGGCAGGGCGTCGACGTCGTACGATATCCCATCGAGGCCACCGAACAGCAGCGGAATCCAGGTGCGAAAGGCCGGGATCGGCGCACGCTCTTCCAGGAGATCGTCGAGGAAAACAAGCCTGACATCTTCCATCTTCATTCATGGACCAGTGGAGCGGGACTACCGCACTTGAGGCAGGTGGCGCGTCTTGGCGTTCCGTGTGTCGTGACGATGCATGTCCCGTCCGCCTTGTGCATGCGCGGAACGATGCTGCTCTACGACAAGGAGCCGTGCGACGGCCGGATCGACGATCGCCGCTGCGCTCGTTGCTGGGCCCTCTATCGCGGATTACCCGAGCCGGCCGCGTTCCTCGTGTCGGCTCTGCCGCGCTGGGACATCACCGACAGTGCCATTTCCCGGGTGTCCTCGCGTGCGGGGGCGCTGCTCTCGTCGAGGGCGGCGGCCGCGACCAAGTCCCGGCAACTCCGGTCGATGGCGACGCTGAGCGAGCGCATCGTCGCCCCCAGCAAGTGGGTGAGCAGGGCGCTCGAACTCAACGCGATCCCCGCCGAGAAGATCATGCTTTCCGGGCAGGCCGCGAGCGATGCCTTCCATCATCGCAAGGCGAGACCTCTTCGCCGAGACGACGACAAGGGTATCGTCATAGGGTTCCTCGGGCGCCTCGAGCGTTACAAGGGAGCTTACCTGCTGGTGCAGGCGCTGTCGCAGCTTCCCCCGGACCTGAAAGTCCGGTTGCGCATCGCAGGTGTTGGCCACGATGCGGGTTATGCGCGGAAAATCGAGGCAGCCGCACGCCGGGATCCGCGGATCGAGGTCGTCGGATTGGTCAAGCATGAGGAAGTGCCCCGGTTCCTCGACGATATCGACGTGCTTGCGGTTCCCTCGCGTTACATGGAGACCGGCCCCATCGTCGTTCAGGAAGCCCGGGCGCTGGGCATTCCCGTCATGGGCGCGGACCTTGGCGGCATTTCCGAACGTGTAAACGACGGCGAGGATGGCTGGTTGTTGCCGTTCGACGACCCCAAGCCGTGGGCCGCGGCGATCCTGGAAGCCGCGACCGACCCTGCCAAGGTGGCCCGGCTGTCGGAGCGGATGCATCGCACCCGGAGCAACGAGGACATCGCTTCGGAAATGGCCGCCCTCTATCGCGATATACTGGCCCGTTCGCAGGCCCGAAGTGCGGAGCCGGCCCGGTGAGCACCAAGGATTCTTCGCGCCGGCCGCTCAACCTCTTCTACGACGAGCCGGATTCCGACCGCTGGGCACCGTTTGACCGTTATCCCCGACGCCTGGCGCGATGGCTGCTGCGCGGCCCGAAGCAGCCCGGGGGGACGATGCGGGTCCTGCTCAATCTCCGTGCCGGCCTCGACCAGCTCGGGGCGCCGTATCGCGTCAACGACTTCAGTTACATCCGCTCGAACCCGCACGAGCTGGCGTGCGTGATCGGCCAGCCGCATGTCCTGAGCAGGATACCCGATGAGACGCCGCTGCTCTTCGGCACGTCGATCTACAACCATCCCAGCGACGATCCCGATCTGATACGCCGCCGGCCGGTGCGACGTGTCCTCGTGCCGAGCGAATGGGTCATGAGGATGTTCGCGACGGTCTGGCCGGGGCACATCAGCGTCTGGCCCGTCGGAATCGATACGGAGCGGTGGGCACCGTCGAAGCGCGTCAACAAGGATGTGGACGTGCTCATATATGACAAGGTGACCCGTCACCGGGAACGCTACCTGCGGACGATCGTGGATCCCCTGGTGGCGGAAATGCGCCGGCGCGGCCTGAGCGTGCACGTCTTACGCTACGGCTTTTATCGTGAAGAGCAGCTCTACGAACTCAGCCGCCGCGCGCGGTCCATGGTCTACCTGAGCCTCCACGAAACGCAGGGGATCGCCGCGCAGCAGATGCTTTCGTCGGGCGTGCCGCTGTTCGCCTGGGACCATGGCATGCTTTGGAAGGATCCGAAGTATGTCCCGCATCTCGTCCGATTCAGTCCGGTGACGTCGGTGCCATACTGGGACGACCGCTGCGGTGTGAAGTTCCGCGGCGGTGGCGATGTCCTTCGGCAGTTCGACAAATTCTGGTTCGGCGTCGAAGCGGGCATGTACGACCCGCGGGATATGGTGCTCGAACGCCTGACGCTCGCGGGGCAGGCCAAGGCCTATCTCGACCTGGTCGACGCGTTCGGTGCGGGCTGATCCGGCGACCATTCCGCTTCCCAGTCGGTGATCGACCCGGTGCGTCCCATGGTGCCGGGTTCGCCGGGCATGAGGCGGTCCACCAATCGGCCGGGCAGCATACGGCGCAGGAGCAGGCTCAGGCGGAGATAGGACCACTCGAAAGAGAAGGGGTGCCGCTGCGGGGGGACATAACGCATCAGGCGGTCGGGATAGCTTCGGGTCGCCACGAGCGAGGGGGCGTTCTGGCTTTCGAAGGCGGCAAGCATCTTGCGCTTTGCCTCGAGGTCTTCGGGGCCGAGACGAAGCTTGAGAACCGGACGGCATCCGATGCCATCCGGCGGCCCGTTGTAGGACACGAGCCCGAAGAGCCAGCGCGCGGTGAGGGCCAGGATGCGGTGCGGCGTGCCGAGCAACGACGTGTAGGGACTGTATTCGGGCGCTTCGAAGACCTCGATCCCCTCGCGTCGCTCCACGAGGGCGCCCACCATTCCGGCGACCATGTCGTGGTGGATATGACCGCCCTCGAAGGCCGGCACCACGATGATGTCGGGGCGGAAAGAGGAGATCTCGTCCCGAAGGGCGCGGGCAGCGAGGCGGAGCCGCGTCGGGTCGCGCTGCCCCAGAGGCGGGAGCAGGTCGAGGAAGCTCAGGTTCTCTTCCGTCACCCCGGCTCGCCGCCAGGCCGCTTTCGCTTCCCGCGCCCGACGTTTTGGAAGGCCGGCGTTCTCGTCGCGAGCCAGGTACAGGATGCGGGTCGCGCCGCCTTCGCGGGCGTTGCGATGGCCCAGCCCGCCGGCCGCTATGACGCAATCGTCTTCATGGGGGGCAAGAATCAGCAACCGGCACGGGGTGGGCGGATCGATCCAATGCTCGAGCTGCCGGATACGCACCAAAGCGACGATCCCGAGAAGGAACAGCAGCGAATAGAGAAGCGCGAAAGGCAGGGCGAGCCAAAAGAGTCCCGGCACCTGGGCCGTCAGCCACGATGCAATGGCGGCGGCGGCCTGTAGCGCGACCACGGCCCACGGCCGCGAGTCGATGCGCAGCTTCATGCGATCGCAAAGCCCATTTCAGCATCAGCTATGCTATCAATCCGCCAGGCTTATCAAGCCGTTGCAAGCAGGTGAGCGAGTAATTGCGCCTTCTCCACGTCGTTCCGACCTACCTGCCGGCCGTGCGGTACGGTGGGCCCATCCGTTCCGTCCATGCCTTGTGCCGCGAACTCGCGGCGGCAGGCCACGACGTCGAGGTCTTCACGACCAGCGTCGATGGGCCGGGCGACAGCGACGTTCCACTCCTGACGCCGGTCGACGTCGAGGGAGTGAAGGTCACATATTTCCCGAGCCGCATCCTCCGCCGTCTCTACTGGTCGCCCCCCATGGGAAGAGCGCTGGACGAGGTGGCGGGCCGCTTCGACGCCGTCCATCTTCATTCCGTTTTCCTGTGGCCCATCATGGCCGGCGCGCGTGCCGCCCGCGCGCATGGCGTTCCCTACGTCGTCTCGCCGCGCGGGATGCTGGTTCCCGAGCTCATTCGCCGCAAGAGCCGCTGGGTCAAGGAGGCATGGATCCGGCTGGTCGACCGCCCCAACCTGGAGCGGGCGGCTGCCATCCATGCAACTTCGACGGTCGAAGCCCAGCATATCGCGAGCTTCGGCTGGCGCCTTCCGACGATCGCCACCATCCCGCATGGTGTCGACGATCCGCCGCCGCCGTCGGACAACCCGCTTTCTCCCGACGTCGAGGCGGCGCTGGCCGGTGGACCGATGGTCCTGTCGTTCGGACGGCTCAACTGGGAGAAGGGACTGGACCGGCTGCTCGCCGCGCTTGCCGAAGCACCGGGCATCCGGGCGGTACTGGCCGGCGACGATGCGGAGGGGCATGCCGAATTCCTGAGAGCCGAGGCGGCGCGGCTCGGCGTGGCGGACCGGGTCACGATTCTTGCCCGGCATATCTCGGGTGGCGACAAGGAAGCCCTGTTCGCCGGCGCCAGGCTGTTCTCGATGACGTCGCTTTCCGAGAATTTCGGGATTGCCGCCTTCGAGGCCATGCGACGCGGCGTGCCCGTCCTCACCACGCCCGGCGTCGGCATGTCGGAAGTCGTCCGCGACACCCAGGCGGGCATGGTGGTGGATCCGACACCGGCGGCGATAGCCGCCGGCCTCGTTGCCATGTTCTCGGACCCCGCCCTGTGCCGGCGGCAGGGCGAGGCCGGCCGCCGTCATGTCGTCGATCACTATGGATGGCCCGCTATCGCGCGGCGGATGGCCGAACTCTATCGTGCCATCGCGGCAGGCCGGGCTGCCGGAGGCGAAGCATGATCGAATTGCTCGACAAAAGTCCGTTCGATGTCGCGAGGGAACGCCGCCTCGTGATCATCGCCGACTGGCTGCCGCCCGATTTCGGTGCCGTGGGCCAATACATGCAGATGCGCGCCGAGGCCCTGGCGAGGCTGGGCCACGAGGTAACGCTGGTCGGGCTGTCGTCCACCGCGACGTCCACGAAGAAGGAAGCCTTCGGAAAAGGAGGCCTTACCGAGATCAGGCTTCGGGCCCGCCCGGTACCCAGGGGGTCGCTCGTCGGCCGCATGGGTTGGACCCTCCTGACCAACCTGCGCCTGATCGCGTCGTCGTTTGGCGCGCTGCGGCAAGCGGACGGCATCTTGTTTACGGGCTCGCCGCCGTTCCTCATCCATTTCCTCGTGCCTCTGAAGTTTCTTTGGCGCGGCCGCCTCGTCTATCGCATCACAGATTTCCACCCTGAATGTCTGATTGCTGCCCAGGACGAGCCGTCCGCTTTTCTGCGGCTCCTGCTGGGACTGACGCGGTTCTGGCGGCGCCGGGTCGACGGGGTGGAAGTTCTGGGAAACGATCAGGTGACGCGCCTGGAAGACTCCGGCGTTCCGGCAGATCGGACGACCCTGGTCCGCGATGGTTCACCGGTCTCGTTCGGTCCGCACGATGCCCCTTTCCCACTGCCGGCCGAACTTTCGGGGCGCGTCGTCCTCCTCTATGCGGGCAACTACGGAGTGGCCCACGAGGTCGAGACGGTCGCGCGGGGGTACGAGCTGCACCATCGGCAGGGCAGTGGACGCGTTTTGCTCTGGCTTAGTGCAACGGGCGCCGGTGCGGAAGAATTGACCAGGCGGTTCAGGGAAAAGGGCCTCCCATTCCACCGTTCGGCGCCGGTGCCCCTGGAACAGCTGGCGTCCCTGCTCAAGAGCCCGGCGGCGCACCTGATCACGCTCAAGGATGCGTTCGTCGGCTATGTCATGCCCTCGAAGGTCTATGCCTGCATCGAGTCCGGCAAGCCTATCGTTTTCGTCGGCAGCGACAAATCCGATGTGGATGCTCTGGCCTCGCAAGGGCAGGGCAAGTATTGGCGTGTGCCGTGCGGCGAGCCGGAGCGTTTCTGTCTTGTATTGGATGAACTCGCCGATTTAGAGCAGAGCCCACAATGACAATTTAACTGATCGGTGCAAAAAGGGGCTATAAACCCTTGGCAAAATGCTGTAATTTGGATCTGTGGGGCGTGGAAAAATACTGCGGTGTCAATGAATTTTTGCTATGATGCTGACGCAATCGATTGTTAGGTGAGAGCGTCGGATGCCGGGACGTGATGAGCGGTTCGAATTTCGTTGCGCGCAGGCGCCCGGCTTCATTTATGTCCGCTTGGTCTCTGGGTCTTGGCTTCTTCCCGCCCAATCTGTAGTTTGCAGGGGCGGCTTGGGTGGGACCGGACTAGTTTGAGGCCGGACCAGGCGGTGTGGCTCCACGATTAGGGTTCTCGAACAGCAATTTCGAGAGTCAGGTTGGATGGCATGATCAAAGTTGCACTCCGGACGCAAAGTGTCGCCCTGGTCGCGGTGTTTGCCGTGATGGCAGGTGCGCACGCGCAGGGTGGACCTGAAGTCGCGCAGGCGCAGCCGGGCGGGCCCCAACAGGGCGCGCAGCAGCAGGGCGGTGGCCCTCTGCAGGGCGCGGGGCCTTTGCAAGGTGCGTCGCCGGTACAGAGCGCCGGCCCCGTGACCGGGGGAGATCCCCAGCAGTCGCAGCAAGGGCCGCAGCAAGGCGCTGGTCCGCTCCAGAACGCCGGGCCGCTCCAAAACGCCGGACCGCTGCAAGGGGCGGGTCCGCTTCAGAGTGCAGGACCGCTCCAGAGTGCGGGTCCGCTTCAGAGCGCCGGGCCTCTCCAGAGTGCTGGTCCTCTGCAGAGCGCAGGTCCTCTCCAAAATGCCGGTCCTCTTCAGACCGCGGCACCATTGCAGAACGTCGCGCCGACGGGGACGCCGGGGGGCTTGGAGGCCTTGCAGCCGCAGCAAGGCGGCGGGCCGCTGCTTCCGGCGACACCGGCCGTCGCCGACGGAGCGGCGCCGCTTCCGGCTGGATTCACGGTACCGGCGACCCCCGCCACCATGAATCAGCTGGTCGCTCAGATCCTGTCGGGCCCGGGCGGGCTGACGCCGGCCGTTCTTTCCGACACGGTCAGTTCGATCTCCACGCCCAGTACGCCCTCCCAACCTTCCACGCCGTCGACACCGGTGGTTCCGGTCGTGTCGCCGACGCCGACTTTGCCGGGCACGGGCGGTGGTGGCGGAGGCGGCGGTGGCGGACCTTTGCCGCCGACTGTCTATGATCCAGGCAACCAGCCGCAGGCGAGCCCGCGGTAGTGCGCCGAGGGTGTGGCGGGATTTTTTCCAGCCAGCGCTCGGCCCACTTCCTGGATGGCGCGCCATGCCAGAGGTCGTAACAACCAGTCGCTCTTGCTTCAGCTGGACGCCGGTCGTGGGATGGGTCCTGCTGACGTGTGCGGCGTCGGTTGCCCATGCGCAGAGCGAGTCTTCCAGTCCGGCGGTTCAGACCCTGATCGAGCAGACGCCGCAGGTAGACCTGCCCTCCAGTAGCGTGCTCGCGCCTTTCGGAGGGGGAGGAGGCGCCAATACTTCCAACGAGCTCGGGATCTCGCTGGGAGCCTTTACCCTGTTTCCGGTACTGGAACTCCAGACCGGCTACGACAGCAACGTGTTCGCCACGGTGCCGCCGGCAACCCCGTCGCCGTTTCTGCTGGTCAAGCCGGCGCTCGAACTGAAGTCGGAATGGCTGAACCATTCGCTTCGCATCCTCGCGACGGGCGGTTTCGGTTTTTATCCGTCGGCAAGCAGCCAGAATTTCGAGAACTACCTGCTGCAGGCGGACGGAAAGCTGGACATCCAGAACGACTTCTACCTGACCGGTCTGGTGGCCGTCCGTCGCCAGACCGAGGCGCTGGGCACACCGAATACGCAGTTCGCGCAGGCGCCGACCGTCGTGGATTCGGTGCCGGTCGAAATCGGCCTCTATCAGAAGTTCAATCGTTTCTTCTATCAGCTCACCGGCAGTGCCACGCGATACTGGTACTACGATTACAGCCAGATCACGTCGGCCAGCCTGCCGGGATTCAGCCGCGACCGCTTCGAGTACGAAGAGAAGGTCCGCCTCGGTTATGAAATCCTGGATGGCGTCTCGGTGTGGATCCAGCCTGGCCTGAACCAGCGCGTCTATCAGCAGTTCGTGAATGTCGCCGGCCAGCAGCGCGATTCGAGGGGATTCTTCTTCAATCTCGGTTCCACCGTGGTGCTAGGGCCGAAGAGCATCATCGAAGGCTATATCGGCCATCAGAACCAGACCTACATCGCCGACGGCACGTCGACACCAGCCTTCACCTTCGGCCTGACCGGGACCTGGAATGGGTATGAGCCGCTCACCATCCGGCCGGCCATCATGCGGTCGATCAACGAATCGGCTTACAGCAACTACCAGAACTACGTTTCCACGACGGTAGGTGTCGACTTCACGTACGACATCCACGATGCCTGGAAGGCGGTCGGCGGCACGTCCATCAACACGGCCGAATTCAATCCGGTCAGCGGATCTGGGGTCGGCCCCCGGACCGATTACTTCTGGAAAGCCTCGATCGGGCTGCTGTATGCATTCAAACCGCAGTTCGAACTCGGACCGCTTTATGAGCATACAAGCGGCTGGTCGACCGACGTCGCGGCGGGCGGACCGTCCTATACGCGTGAACTTTTCTCTATTCGGCTCGTGGCCAGACGGTGACCTGGTGAATTTGCGTCTTCTCTTTTCCCGTTGCGCACTGGCGCTCCTGGCGGCGGCCACCATGGCGGTGGCGGCCTGCGATCCGCAGGCTCCGAACAGCACCACGACGATCCAGCAACCGTCGCTCGGGACACAGAATCTGCGCCTTGGCGAATACAGGGTTGCGCCGGGAGACCGGCTGCGCGTGGTCGTGTTGTCCGACACCGAGCTTTCCGGCGAGTACGAAGTCGACTCGACGGGGATGATCTCGCCGCGCATGGCGGGCCGCCTCGTCGTGCTCGGAATGTCGATGCCCGAGATCGAAACGGCGCTTGCCGACCGTTATCGGACGGGCGGTTACCTGCGCAATCCGCGGCTCAGCGTCGATCTGGTCTCGCGTCGCCCGTTCTACATCGTGGGCGAGGTGACCCGGCCGGGTGCTTTTCCCTATGTTTCCGGGATAAATGTCGTGCAAGCCATCGCGATCGCGGGCGGCTATACACGTCGCGCCTCGAAAACGCGCATCACGATTCAACGTTTCAACGCCCAGCTTGGGCAGGAGGAGACGGTAACCGAGGATTCGCCCGTGGGACCGGGCGACATCATCCGGGTGCCGGAAAGGTGGTTCTGAGCGTTACTGCCGTATTTTTGCCCGTGAAGGCGTGGGAACCTTGGCGGGCTAGGGGAAGCAGGGGGCCGGCCTGTGCCGGGGCCCAGGGTGGAGCGGCGTGCCAGGTTCGGCATGCCGGTTTTCGCCCGTTGGCGGAGTTTGTGGGATGGTTTCGTTGCCTAGGGCCGACCATATGATGGACGAGCCCAACCAGAACAGGATCGTGCCGGTGCCCGACTCGGGGCCGCTGGCGCCGATTCGTCCGGCGAGCAGCTCGAACGAGCTTTGGGACTGGCTGCGCCTGATCAATCGCCGCAAGGCGTTGATCATCGGCTGCGGGCTCATCGCCACGGCGCTCATGGCGCTTGTCATCGCGCAGGCGACACCGCTTTACAAAGCGTCGGCTCGGATCATGCTCGATACCCGCACATTCAAGGTGGTGAGCACCGAGGCGGCGCTGTCGGGTGTCGATCCCTTCAATCTCGGTGCCATTCAGAGCGAGCTGGAGGTCATCCAGTCGGAATTCCTGATCGGACGTGTGGTCGACAAGCTCGGTCTCGCGAACAACCCGGACTTCAATGGCACGAAGCCGCCGGGCTTCATCGACAATGCCCTGCAGCCGCTGCGCGACCTGTGGAGCACGGGTATCTCCACGCTGCTGGCGCCGCCGCCCAAACCGCAGCAGGCAACGGCTCAAACGCCGAGGGCGGGACGGCCGGCCGAGGACAGCGATCCGCGACGTCGGGCGGCCATCGGCGCGGTGGCCGGCAGGCTGACCGTGACGTTGCTCGGCCGGACGTTCGTGATCCTGGTCACGGTGGAGAGTCCCGACGGGACGATGTCGGCGCGCATCGCCAACGCGATCTCCGAGGCGTATCTCGCCGACCAGATCGAAAACAAGAACGAGGCGAACCGCCGTGCGACCGAGTGGCTCGAGCAGCGTCTGGCGGAGTTGCGTCGCAACCTGCAGCTCGCGGAGGAAGCGGTCGCCGCCTACCGCCGCGACAAGGGCCTGGCGGGCAGCCCGGAAGGCACGATTTCCACGCAGACGCTGGCCGACCTCAACGCGCGCTACACGGCCGCCAAGGGCAAGCGCATCGAGCGGGAAGGCCGCCTCGTCGCCCTGAGCAAGGCGAGCCTCAATCCCGGCGAGCTCGCGAACATTCCCGAGGTGGCGAACAACACGACTTTGGCGGCCTTGCGCATCCAGGACGTGGATCTCACCCGCAAGGCGGCGGAACTCTCCTCCCAGCTGGGCGACAATCACCCGAAGATCCAGCAGATCCGCAACGAGCTGGCATCGATCCGGGCGCGTTTCATCACGGAGACCCAGCGCATCACGCTGGCCGTGCGGGCGGAATTGGACGCGGCGCAGTCGGAGGAAGACGAACTCAAGGAGCAGGTCGACAAGGCGGCGGTCGTTTCCGGTGCGGCCAGCCAGTACGAGGCCGAGCTGAAGCAGCTGGAGCGCGAGGCCCAGTCGAACCGCACCCTGTACGAAGGCTTCCTGAACCGCTTCAAGGAACTGCGGGAGCAGCAGGACATCCAGCGCGCGGATGCCCGGATTCTGGCCTATGCCCATCCGTCGGGTGCGCCGTCTTCGCCCAACTACAAGACCGGCCTCATGGCTGCCTTTATCATCGGTTGCCTGCTCGGCATGGCCGGCGCGGTGGCCGCCGAGAAGCTGGACCGGGTCTTCCGTTCGGCCGCCCAGGTGGAGGAGGCCACCGGCGTCAACGTGCTCGGCATGGTTCCGGAGGTGAAGGGGCCGGCCAGCACGCGTTCGAACGTCGTGGCCCACGTCCTGGAAAACACCACGTCGCCTGCCGCCGAATCCATACGCGCGGTATTCACGGCGATCAGTCTGGGCAGCCTCGACCGGCCGCCGCGCATCGTCACGATCACTTCGTCGACACCCAGCGAAGGGAAGACCACCTTCGTCGCCGCGCTCGGCGGCTTGCTGACCAAGATGAACGCGTCGCGTCGCGTCCTGATCGTGGATCTCGACCTGCGCCAGGCCCGGCTGTCGGCAGCCCTCGGGCTGAAGGATCGTGGCGGCACGATCGACGAGTACCTGATGGGCATCAAGACGCTCGAGGAGTGCACGCGCCGCCACGAGCTGTCGGGGGTCGACTATATCTGCGCCCGGCCCAACACGCCGAACGCGCCCGAAATCCTGGAGTCGCACGCCATGAAGGCGGCGCTCGGCGTGTTCGCCGAACGCTACGACCTCGTCATCCTGGACGGGCCTCCTGTCATGGCGGTGTCGGATGCGCGCATCATCTCGCGTCTGGCCGACTACACGGTGTTCATCGTGCAGTGGGCGAAGACGCCGCGCGAAGTGGTCAAGACGGCGATCGCGGCCCTTCTGGGAGTGACCAGCCATGTCGGCATCGTCATCAACCGCGTGAACCTCGCGAAGCATGCGCGCTATGGCTATGGCGATCACGGCGACTACTACTCGCGCTATCGCGGATACTATGGCGCAGGGGCGGAGACGGCAGGCAACCCGGCGGGAGGCCGTCCGCCGCTCAAGCTCGCTTCGAAGAAGACCTGACGGGTCTGGCGGCTACAGCCGCCAGAGCGTCGCACCGGCCGGCACGGTCGTCCGGTCGAGCAACGCCGGCACGTCTGCAACGAACCGCGCCCCATCCTGCTTCAGCAGGGGCTGCACCATCGCCCAACCGCCGTCGCGGTAGGGCTTGTGAGCCACCGCCAGGACGACGGCGTCGGCCGGCTGCAGTTTCTCCAGCGGCGTCAGCGTCAGGCCATACTCTTCGTGGAGAAGGCCGCCATCGGCCATCGGATCGTGTAGCTGCACGGTGATCCCGAAATCCTCGAGCTCGCGCACGATGTCGACGACGCGGGTGTTCCGGATGTCGGGTACGTTCTCCTTGAACGTGACGCCCAGGATCGTCACGACCGGGCGGCCGTTGCCGGCGCGTCTCATGATGCTGCGCGCGACACGGTTGGCGACATACACGCCCATGCTGTCGTTCACCCGCCGGCCCGAATGAATGACGTGCGGGTGATAGCCGACTTCCTCGGCCTTGTGGGCGATGTAGAAGGGGTCGACGCCGATGCAGTGACCGCCGACCAGGCCGGGCTTGAACGGCAGGAAGTTCCACTTCGTGCCGGCGGCTTCCAGGACGTCCCTCGTGTCGATCCCCAGCCGGTCGGAAATCAGTGCGACTTCGTTGATCAGCGCGATGTTGATGTCGCGCTGGGTGTTCTCGAGGACCTTGGCGAACTCCGCGACCTTGATCGACCCGGCGCGATGCGTGCCGGCCGAGACCGCGTCCCGGTAGGTGCGGTCGACGATGTCGAGGGTCTCCGGCGTGTCGGCGGAGACGATCTTCAGGATGGTGTCGAAGCGGCGTTCCTTGTCGCCCGGATTGATGCGCTCCGGCGAGTAGCCGACATTGAAGTCGGTTTTCCATTTCAGTCCGGATGTCTTCTCGAGCACGGGAATGCAGACATCTTCCGTGACGCCGGGGAAGACGGTCGATTCATAGACGACGATATCCCCGGGCTTCAGCACCCGCCCAAGGGTCGCCGAGGCCGACGTCAGCGGCCGGAGGTCCGGCTGCTTGCTGGCGTCGATCGGCGTGGGGACCGTGACGATGTGGAAATCCGCGGCAGCGAGGTCCTGCGGATCGGACGTGAAGCGAAGCCCGGACGTTCGGAGGGCATCGGGCTCGACCTCTCCGGTGCGGTCGTTGCCGTCCGAAAGCTCGGCGATGCGCCGCCGGTCGATGTCGAACCCCAGGACCTTGTAGCCGGCTCGGGCGAAGCCGGTGGCGACGGGAAGGCCGACATAGCCCAACCCGATCACGGAGACATGCCTTTTCATGCGTGCAACTTCTGACACTTCGAGCGCGGAAAGCTACCAGTTTCGTCGTGTCCGCCGGCCGAAATCTACCGCCTCCAGGGGGCTTCTTGCCCGGGCCGGAAGAGGCCATGATCGTCTCCACAACCAGTCCGCGACACAGGGAAAGGATCACCCATGCAGCAGCGCCTCAAGTTCGGCGCGTTTCTCGCCCCGCATCACCCGATCGGCGAGAATCCCATGCTCCAGTTCCGACGCGATCTCGACCTCGTCGAGCAGCTCGACACGCTGGGATACGACGAGTTCTGGTGCGGCGAGCATCATTCCAGCGGCTGGGAGATGATCGCCTCGCCGGAGATGTTCCTGGCGGCGGCGGGCGAGCGCAGCAAGCGGATCCGGCTCGGGACGGGCGTCGTCTCGCTGCCGTACCACCATCCCTACAACGTCGCCCAGCGTATGGTGCAGCTCGACCACATGACGGGAGGGCGGGCGATCTTCGGCTCGGGACCCGGCGCCCTGGCCTCGGACGCCCACACGCTCGGCATCGATCCCATGGTCCAGCGCGACCGGCAGGATCACGCCATCGGCGTCATCCGCCGTCTGTTCCGGGGCGAGCGTGTCACCGACAAGACGGATTGGTACACGATGCAGGATGCGGCCCTGCAGCTCCTGCCGCTGCAGGAGGACATGCCTTTCGTCGTGGCCTCGCAGGTCAGCCCTTCGGGCATGACGCTGGCGGGCAAGCACGGCATCGGCATCATCTCCATCGGGTCGATGTCCAACGAAGGATTGCTCGCCCTCCCGACGCAGTGGAAGTTCGCGGAGGACGCCGCAAAGAAGCACGGGCAGACGGTCGATCGCCGCAACTGGCGCGTGCTGCTGAGCTGGCATATCGCAGAGACGCGCGAGAAAGCACGGGCCGAGGCGCGCGACGGGCTGCTGCGCTGGCACAACGAATACATCGTCGGCACGCTTCAGCGACCCGGCGCGGCGCCCTTCACCGATCCCGACGATGCCGTCGACAAGACGGCTTTCACGCCGGGCTCGGCGGCGACCATCGGCACGCCCGACGATCTCGTGAAGGTGATCAAGGACGTGTATGCGAAGAGCGGCGGCTTCGGGGTCTGCGTGGGCTTCGTGCATGACTGGGCCAATCCGGAGAACACGCGCCGGAGTTGGGACATGGTGGCCCGCTATGTCGTCCCGGAGATCAACGGCTATGTCACCAAGCTGCGCGAATCGCAGAAATTCCTGATCGAGAACCGCGGCGTCTTCGAACGTGCGCAGCAGGCGATCATGGCCAAGATCATGCAAACCGAAGGCGGAGCCGAGGCTCTCAAGGTCACCAAATCCCCGCGGTTCGCAGCCGCTTCGGCCGCGGTGCCCGACTTCGAAAAGCACAAGGCCGGGTGAGCCCTGTTCTGATCGCGGATGGTGCGGAGAGTGCCATCCGTGGCGGCAGCGGGCAGGGCCCTCTCGCCTATGGGCGTGGTGCTCGGCCACGTGGGGGATGAGCAGGGCGGCACGGAGCCGCCCCGTTCATCGTCCGCGCGATCCGGCAGGGACGCTGATACTCTGCCCGGACGATGACCCGTTTCCTCGCCAACATGCTGCTTGTCGCGGCGAGCCTGCTCGTGGCGCTGGGACTGGGCGAGATCGCCGTCCGCATCGCCGCGCCGCAAAAACTCTCGGGCTCCTGGTACGTGGTCGGGCCGCTCGGCAGCTACATGAACCGGGCGGGAGGCGGGTCGCAGGAGGTGATGCCCGACCGCACCGTGCGGTACGAGTTCAATTCCTATCACCAGCGGGGGCGCCTCGAACCGTCGGGGCCGGCGCTGAAGGTCCTGGCGCTGGGCGATTCCTTCACCTTCGGGATCGGGCTCGATATCGGGGAGACCTATGTCCAGCGCTTGCAGGACAGATTCGACTCGGCTTTCGGCGCGGGCACGGTCCAGCTCCTGAACGCGGGCGTGGGGGGCACGGGGACGGCCGACCAGCTCGCCTACGTGGAGGCATATGGCGAGCAAATCGCAGCCGCGGCGGTCGTCGTCTTCGTGAGCTTCGGCGATTTCGGCCGGTCGCTCGATCGTGCGATCTTCGAGGTGCCGGCCGACTCCCGGGAACTGGTCGCCATCGACAGATCGGGCGAGCGCGGCCGGCTGAAGCGGTTCCTCGAAGGCAACGATGTCTACAACTTCCTGCTGACGCATTCCCATCTCGTCCAGCTCATTCGCAATACCGTCGCCTTCGGCGCCGCGGGCCGCATCAACGCGACGACGGGCGCATCGGAAGAGACGACCTTCGCGAGGGAGCGTCTCCTGGCACGACTGCTGTTTCGCCGGCTTGCGGCGTGGTGCGGCGCGCGGAACGTGCAACTTACGGTGGTCACCACCGGATGGCCGATGGTGAAGCATCCCTGGCTCGCCGACATGCTCAGGGAAGAGGGGATCTTCTTCGCCGATCTCGGCGGGCAGGTCGCGCCCGTGGTTCAGGCCGACCCGGCGGCCTACGAAATCGCCGGCGACGGTCATCCAAATCCGCGCGGCGCCGCCCTGATCGCCGATGCGGCATGGCCTGTCCTGCAGGCCCGGATCGGGGCGCTGCTTCGCCGCTAGGAAGCGCTGCAGCGAAGGATGCGACAATTCTCGCCTGTTCGACCAGGGCACCTGCCGGCGCCCCCTGCGTTGTCACGCGCGGCGCGCCGTGCGCTGCGGGGATCGGCTGGGTACAGTGTCGTCGGTGCTCTGAACTCCGATTCGTGGTGTCGCCCGAATGTCCCTGCCGATGGTCCTCCGTCTTGCCGCCTCCTGGGCGACGGTCGCAGTCTTCCAGCTCTTCGGCGATGTCCTGGTCGGAGGCCTTGGCGGTATCTGGGGGCCGGTTTTCGTCTTTTGCTGGCTGCTCGGGATCATCTGCTGGGCGGCGTTCGGCGTGGTGCACGAGGCCGAAGACCTTGCGCACCGGTTCGGGGAACCCTTCGGCACGTTGATCCTGACGCTCTCGATCGTGATCATCGAGGTTGCCCTGATCTCCGCTGTCATGCTGGGAGCGAAGGGCGCGCCGACGCTCGGCCGGGATACGATGTTCGCCGTCCTGATGATCGTGTTGAACGGGGTCGTCGGCATCGGCCTGCTGATCGGCGGGCTCCGGCACTTCTCGCAACGCTACAATTTCAAGGGCGCGTCGTCCTATCTCGGCGTCATCATACCGCTGACCGTCATCTCGCTCGTTCTCCCGAACTTCACGACCTCGACGAGCGACGGGACGTTGAACGCCTTTCAGGCCGTGGCTTTCTCGATCTTCACCGTTGCCCTCTACGGCGCATTCCTGGTGTTGCAGACAGGCCGGCACAGCGCGTTCTTCAAGGAGCCGGACGACGGCAGGAGCGAGGCCTCGGTCGTCGATTCAAGCGACGAGAAGCCCGAAGCCGGCGGCTCCAGCCTTGTCCATGTCGTCCTGCTGCTCGCCAACATCCTGCCGATCGTCATCCTGGCCAAGAGCCTCGCGATCGTGCTCGACTTCGGCATTGCGCGCCTGGGCGCGCCGCCGGCGCTGGGCGGTGTCCTGATTGCAATGGTCGTCTTCACGCCGGAATGCATCGCGGCCCTCCGCGCCATCAACGCCAACCAGCTTCAGCGCGCCATCAACCTCTGCCTCGGCGCGGCGGCCTCGACGCTCGGCCTCACGGTGCCGGCGATCCTGGGCATCGGACTTCTGACGGGGCAGCCGGTCGTCCTCGGCCTCTCGGGCGCCAACATGGTCATCCTGGCGACCACGCTCCTGCTTTCCAGCCTGACCTTCACCGGCACGCGGACCACCATGCTGGAGGGTGCCGTCCACCTCTCGGTATTTTTCGTCTTCGTGGTGCTGATCTTCAGTCCCTAGTCGTTCGAGGGGACCGGCGCAAAACTATCCACAGGATATGTGAACAGATCGTTGCGTTGCTGCAGATGTGAAATCCAGGCCGCTTGATCTCAGGCTGGCGCCGGTTGGCTGGGGGACCAGGATTCGAACCTAGACTAACCGGGTCAGAGCCGGTTGTTCTACCGTTAAACTATCCCCCAACGACCGTCAGGCCGGGCTGGGCGCCCGATTTAGCGAGGGCCGGGCGGATTGGCAAGCGGCGCTCGCCGCCGACGGTTTCGTCAGCTACCATCCGGCGAAACAAAGAGTTCGAAATGGCCGGGGATTCCACGCTCAAGGGAGGCTGGCACAGCGGTCGGTTCGCGCACACCTTCGCGGCCATAGATCTCGGCACGAACAATTGCCGGCTTCTGGTGGCCCGGGCATCGGTCGAAGGATTCGAGGTGATCGATTCCTATTCACGGCCGGTCCGTCTCGGAGAGGGCGTGGCATTGAACGGGGCGCTGTGTGGCGAGGCGATCGAGCGCACGCTGACGGCGCTGGGCGTTTGCGCCGCCAAGATCGAACGCAACCGCGTGACCCGCGCGCGCCATATCGCCACGGAGGCCTGCCGCAGGGCCTGCAACGGCGAAAACTTCCTGGGGGTCGTGAAGGAACGGACGGGATTGCGCTTCGAAGTGATCTCGCCCGGCGAGGAAGCGCGGCTTGCGCTGGCGAGCTGCGAGAACCTGCTCGACGCCGAAACCCCCTATGCGCTTCTGGTCGATATCGGAGGCGGGTCGACGGAAGTGAGCTGGGTCCGCGTCCGACGCCGCGACGATCGAAAGCAGGGAGTGAAGACCGAGGTCGTCGACATGACGTCGGTCCCCTGGGGCGTGGTCACGCTCAGCGAGTCGTGCACGCGCGGCCAGCCGCGGGCGCATCCCGTCAGCCGGGCCTGCTACGACGACATGGTCGAGCGGATCCGCAACGATCTGAGACCGTTCTGCCGCCGCCACGATATTTCCAGCGCCATCGCCCGTGGCGAGGTGCAGATGGTCGGTGCCTCGGGCACCGTGACGACGGTTAGTGCTCATCATCTCGGCCTGAAGCGCTATAACCGCACCATGGTAGATGGCTCCCGAATCGCGCGCGCCGAGGTGCTGCGCATCTGCGACGAGTTGTCGGCTCTTTCGGTCGACCAGCTTACGCACCTGCCCTGCATCGGCGACGACCGGGCCGACCTGGCCCTCGCCGGCGGCGCGATCCTCGAAGCGGTTTGCCGGCAATGGGAGACGCCCTTCGTGAGGGTCGCGGACCGCGGCCTGCGCGAGGGCGTCCTGATGGACCTGATGCGCCAGGCGGATCGCGAAGCCGACCCGCTTTGCCGGCGGAGTATCTGAGCATGGCCAAGGATCCCGGCGGCAGCCGTCCCACCGGCCGCCGCGCCACGGTGCGCGTGAAAACGGCCCGCGGCCGGACGGTTTCCTCGCAGCGCTGGCTGCAGCGGCAGCTCAACGATCCCTACGTCGCCGAAGCGAAGAAGCGCGGCTACCGCTCCCGAGCCGCTTTCAAGCTGCTGCAGCTTGACGACCAGTTCCGGTTCCTGAAGCCCGGCGGACGTGTCGTCGACCTCGGCGCCGCGCCCGGCGGCTGGACGCAGGTAGCGGTCGAGCGCGTGCGATCCGGGAAGGGCGGCGGCGTGGTGGTCGGCATCGACCTGACGCCGGTCGAGCCTATTCCTGGCGCGACGGTGCTCGCCAAGGATTTCTACGACGACGATGCGCCGGCCGAACTCACGTCGCTGCTGGGCGGGCCCGCCGACGTCGTGCTGAGCGACATGGCCGCGTCGGCGACCGGCGACACCCAGGTCGATCATCTGCGCATCATGGCGCTGGCCGAAGCCGCGCACGATTTTGCGCGCCAAGTGCTGAAGCCGGGCGGCACGTTCGTCGCCAAGGTGCTGCGCGGCGGCACCGAACGGACATTGCTCGACCAGCTGAAGAAGGATTTCACCAAGGTCCGCCACGTGAAGCCCGAGGCGAGCCGGGCCGATTCAGCCGAGATGTACGTGGTGGGGACGGGCTTCCGGGGCTGATCTTTTGCCGCGTGAACTCATGCCCTGGTCTGCTCTATAGAGCGGGCCGGTCGTCAGGATCTGTGAGAGCGTCATGAAGAGTTTCATCGGGAATGTCCTGGCCACCCTTGTCTCGGTGGTTCTCTGTCTCGGGATCGCGGAACTGGCGATGCGTTGGGTGGACGGGCTGCCGCTCTTCGCCTCGTGGCTGCCGCCGGTCGGCGGCACCTGGGGATCCGACACCACGGCCACGCACTTCCCGAAATACCCCAGGCCCGAGGGCACGTCCTGGGAGCTGTTCAAGACGAATCCGCCACCGCTGGCAAACCGCAAGGAACCCAGCGAGGAATGGAAGAAGCTGAACAAGCAGGTCGCGGAGACGGCCGCGGCCGGCTCCCCGTTCAAGCCCTGGGACATGTTCAAATACTGGAACTCCGTCTTCGTTGGAGATCCCTGCAGCCATCCTTTGATCAAGCATGCCCCGGGCGAACTCTATCTCTACGATCCGCCCGACGGGCACCCGCGCCCGATGTTCCGCTTCTTCGAGAGCACCACGACGCCGCGCGGTCTGACGACCAATGCTTTCGGCTGGCGCGGGCGGGAGGTGCCCTTCCAGAAGGGCGAACGTACCATCCGCATCGTTTTCCTCGGCGCCTCGACGATGAGCGAGACGCACGACTTCCCGTTCTCCTCGCCGGAGCTCGTCGACAACTGGTTCAACGAGTGGGCGCGCAAGCGGAACCTCGACGTTCGGTTCGAGGTCATGAATGCCGCCCGGGAAAGCGTGAACTCCACCGATCTGGCCCAGATCGTGAAGCACGAGGTCGCGCCGCTGCGCCCGGATATCGTCGTCTATTACGAGGGCCTCAACCAGTTCGACATGAAGTCGGTGGTCAAGGACCCCCCGACGGGCACGCCGGCTCCGCCCGACTGGATCGGCAGGACCATGTACCTGCTGTCGGAGCACTCCGCGCTGGCCAGGCGGCTCGAGAACTTCCTCACGAGCAAGGAATGGAAGAAGCCTTCCTATGATCTCGTCTGGCCGGCCGGGGTCGACGAGAAGGACCCCGATCTCTCGCGGGCGGACCTGCCGGTGAACATGCCGCTGATCCTGAAGAACCTCGACAGTATCAGGGCAGACCTCAAGCCCGTGGGCAGCGAACTGGTGCTCGCCTCCTTCCAGTGGATGCCGAAGGACGGGCTGGAGCTCAACGCCGGCCGGCACAAGGCGATCCTCGAGAACATCAACGTCAGTTACTTCCCCTACACCTATCGTGACCTGGAGCGGCTGACGAACTTCGAGAACCGCGTCTATCGCAAGTACGCGTCCCAGCACGACCTCGGCTTCATCGACGTGGCCGGGCAGATGCCCCGCGATCCGGAGCTGTTCAGCGACGCCATGCACAACACGCCGGAGGGTGTGCGGCTTCGGGCCTGGATCTATTTCCTCGGTCTGCTGCCGATCGTCGAGCAGCGGCTGGCCAGCGGCGCGTTGCCAAAGCCCGTAACGCCCATGGGGGAAAAGCCCGCCTTCTTCACGCAACCGGGCCGGCACATCACCTTCGATTGCAGCAAGAAGACGGGCTCCTAGGAGAGGCGCACGCATTTCTCTGTCCCGCCAGGCCTTCGCCGGGACATTCCGCGCCATTCCGCCCTGTGCATAACGGCCAAGCGTTGCCGCGCTTGGCTTGCCGACGGCAATGTGTATAAAGGCTCGCCAACCCGGCGGCCCCTCTGAGAGGACGGGCCGCCGTTTTCGTTTTGGAGGTTGGCATGAAGTTTCAGGAAGCGCTCACTTTCGATGACGTCCTCCTGAAGCCTGCTGCCTCGTCGGTCCTGCCCGGACAGACCGATACCCGCACACGCCTCACGCGCACCATCGAACTCGGCATCCCGTTGATGTCGGCGGCGATGGACACCGTGACCGAGGCAGGCATGGCCATCGCGATGGCCCAGGCCGGCGGCATCGGCGTCATCCACAAGAACCTGGATGCCGAGGCTCAGGCCAACGAGGTGCGCAAGGTCAAGAAGTTCGAGAGCGGCATGGTGGTGAACCCGGTCACCATCCATCCCGACCAGTCGTTGGCCGACGCGCTGACGCTGATGGAGCAGCACCAGATTTCCGGCATCCCCGTCGTCGAGCGCGGCAACGGCAAGCTGGTCGGCATCCTGACCAACCGCGACGTGCGGTTCGCCACGGAAAGCGCCACGCCGGTCAGCGCGCTGATGACGAAGGACAAGCTCGTCACCGTGCGCGAGGGCGCCTCGAGCGACGAGGCCAAGCGGCTGCTGCATCAATACCGGATCGAGAAGCTGCTGGTGGTCGACGACGCCTATCGCTGCATCGGCCTGATCACGGTCAAGGACATCGAGAAGGCGAACAAGTTCCCGGGCGCCAGCAAGGACGAGAAGGGCCGGCTGCGCACCGCGGCGGCGACCGGCGTCGGCGAGGACGGGCTGCGCCGCGCGCAGCTCCTGATCGAAGCCGACGTCGACGTCATCGTCGTCGACACCGCGCACGGCCATTCGCGCGGTGTGCTGGAGGCCGTGACGCGCGTGAAGAAGCTCAGCAACTACACGCAGGTCATGGCCGGCAACGTCGCCACCCGCGAAGGCGCGCAGGCGCTGATCGACGCCGGCGCCGATGCGGTGAAGATCGGGATCGGCCCGGGCTCGATCTGCACCACCCGCATGGTGGCGGGCGTGGGCGTGCCGCAGCTCACCGCGATCATGGAGGCGGCCGAGGCCTGCCATGCCGCGGGTGTTCCGGCGATCGGCGACGGCGGCATCAAATATTCCGGCGACCTCGCCAAGGCGATCGCAGCCGGCGCCGACTGCGCCATGATCGGCTCGCTGCTGGCCGGCACCGACGAGGCGCCGGGCGAGGTGATGCTGTACCAGGGCCGCTCCTACAAATCCTACCGCGGCATGGGCTCGATCGGCGCCATGGCGCGTGGCTCGGCCGACCGCTACTTCCAGCAGGAGGTCGCCAGCACCCTGAAGCTGGTGCCCGAAGGCATCGAGGGCCGCGTGCCCTACAAGGGGCCGGTGGGCAACATCCTGCACCAGCTCGTGGGCGGTCTGCGGGCGGCCATGGGCTATACCGGCAACGGCACGATCCGCGACATGCAGCGCAACAGCCAGTTCCTGCGCATCACCGGCGCCGGCCTGCGCGAGAGCCACGTGCACGACGTCGAGATCAGCCGCGAGGCGCCGAACTACCGCGGCGGGATGTGAAGCGTCGCGATCGCGGCAGCGATCTTCTCCGCCGCGATCTCGTGTCCGACGGGACCGGGATGGGAGCTGCGGAACACGGCCGCGTAGCCCAGCCGCCGGACCGCGGCGTCGACCGGATCGAACAGGTCGATGGTCGAGAAGCCTGACTGCCTGGCGCAGTCGAGCACCCGTTGCGACAGGTCCCGTTGCGAGCGCGCGTAGTCGGCGTCGCGCCACACATAGGGATCGTAGGACGCGACCACGACGACCGGCCGGTCGAGCGACTTGAGGCGCGCCAGAAGCGGGCAGGCCAGGGTTGCGCCCGTGCCGCGCGGCAGGACGCGCTCGTGGTCGATCGACCATTCGTATTGCCAGCCCTTGTGGCGCAGCAGCGTGTCGACCAGCACCGACCATCCGAACAGGCGCTGCCAGGTATCCAGCGTGTCGGCGGGCCGGGGGGGAGGCGGCACCGGTTGGTTGTGGAGGACGAGCCGGTCGCCGGATTGCGTGACGTAGGGCTTCTCGGCGCCCCACACGCGCTTCATCTCGCTGCGCCGCAGATCCTCGGCGATGAAGACGAGGACGATGGCGGCCGGGTGGACCTTCGCCGTCTCGGCCTCGGCCCGCAGCACCGACTGGTCGAGACCGTAGCCGCTGACACCGGCATTGACCGTGCGGCGGCCGGTCAGCCCCTGCAGCAAGGCGGGCCAGGCCTCGGTATCGGCCACCTCGTCGCCATGCGCGTAGGAATCGCCGACCACCAGGATCGGCGGCTCGGCAAGCGGACGACCCGCCGGCGACGGCGCGATGCGGTGACCGTCGGAATCGTAGCTCACGTCGGTACTGCGATAGCCCGGCGCGGTGACGAAGCCGAGCTCCGGATCGTGGACGAGCCGCCCTGTGCCGGCGGCGCGCGTCGCCTCGCGTTCGACGCGTACGATGTTGCGCCAGTCGAGCAGCGTCTCCGGTCCGCGCACCAGCCGGCAGCCGATCTCCAGCAGGCCGAGCGCCAACAGCACCGAACAGAACAGCAGGGCGAGACGCCCAGTCACGACACGCCGAGCTTGCGCAACGCGTCCGCGATCCTGCGCGCGAGCATCTCGTGTCCGGCGGGGCTGTAATGCTGCCCGTCGCGATAGTAGAGCGCGCGGCCGGAGCTGCGCATCGCCGCGTCGATCGTGTCGAACGGATCGAGCGTGGCGAACCCGGCTTCTTCGGCGCAGCGCAGGACCGAATTGGAGAGTTCACGCTGCGCGCGCATGTAGGGCGGATCGGTCCAGAGATAGGGATCGTATTCGACGACGACCAGCACCGGCACGCCGGTCCGCGCCAAGCGCCGGAACAGCGGGCAGGACTGGCGCGCGCCTTCGCCGGGCGGTGCGACGCGGACATGGTCGAGCGACCATTCGTACTGCCATTTCAGGCGGCGCAGCACGAAATCCACCAGCAGCGAGCGGCCGAACAGGCGCTGCCAGAAATCGAGCGTGGTGGCGGGATCGGGCGAGGGCGGCACGGGCACGTTGCGCAGCACGAGCTGGTCGCCCTGGCGCTCGAAATAAGGCTTCTCGATCCCCCACACGCGGCTCATCTCGCTGCGCCGCAGATTGTCGCCGCCGAAGCCCAGCACGATGGCGGCGGGGCGCTCCTCGGCCGCGGCGATCTCGGCGCGCAGCACCATCTGGTCGAGCCCATAGGCGCTCATGCCGGCGTTGACGACGCGTCGGCCGAGGAGGACCTGCAGCCGTGAGGCGAACGTCTCGCCATCGGCGACCTCTTCGCCCAGCGTGTTGGAGCCGCCGACCGCCAGGATGGGCGGCTCGCGCAACACCATGCCCGGCGGGGCCGGCGTCACGCGGAAGCCGTGCGCATCGTAGTTGAAGTCGGGCGAGGCGAAGCCCGGCAGGCCGGCGAAGCCCAGCACGGGATCGGGCCGCGCCTTGGCGCCGCTATGGGCACGGCTCGCGATGCGCTGCTCGCGCACGATGTTGGGCCATTCGACGAGCCCCTCCGGCCCCTTCAGCAGCAGGCGCAGGCCGAGTTCGAGGCCGAGCAGGCCGATCGCGACCGAGGCGACGACGAGGACGACGCGGCCCAGCATGTCACTTCACCGGCAGGCCGAGCGCGCGGGCGACCAGCTCCGCCACGAGGCGGTTGCCGGCCTCGCTCATGTGCCACAGCACGTAGAGCTTGCGGGGGGCGCCGGTCGCGGCGAGCGCGTCGTAGCTGTCGAGCGTGCGCAGGCCGCTTTGCCGGGCGCAGTCCAGCAGGCCGGCCGTGAGCCGCCGTTGCTCGGCCGCGAAGGCCGGATCGTCCCAGACGACGGGATCGTACTCGGCCACGACCAGCAGCTCGGCACCGGTCGATTCCTTCAGCGCCGCGAGGCGCGGCATCAGCGCGCAGGCGATGCGCTCGCCCGTGCCCGGCGGATGCACCCGCACATGGTCGCCGTACCAGTCGTGCAGCAGCTCGAGCCGGCGCAGGACGAAGTCGAACAGGAACGAGTAGCCCAGCGTGCGCTGCCAGATCGACAGCGTGCTCGAGGGCTCGGAGCGAGGCGGCACCGGCACGTTGCGCGGCACGGCCTTGCCGTCGACCAGGTCGAAATAGGGCTTGTCGGCGCTCCAAAGGCGTCGCATCTCGGTCCGCCTGATGTCGTCGGCGATGAAGGCCACGACGATGGAGTCCGGCTTCACGAGCGGCGCCAGCACCTCGGCGCGCAGCACGATCTGGTCGACGCCGTAGCCGCTCACGCCGCCATTCAGCACCCGGCGGCCGGTGAGCGCCTGCAATTGAGCCGGCCAGGACTGCCCGTCGGCCACCTCGTCGCCGAAGGTGAAGGAATCGCCCACCGCGAGGATCGGCGCCGTGTCGCCGGCCGGCGCGTCGCCGGTCTTGCGCAGGCCGTGCGCCTCGATGGTGATGCCTTCCTGGGCATGACCTGCCCGGGGCACGTAGCCGACCTGCGGATCGTGCGCATAGCGGCCGGTGTCGCGCTCGCGCAGGACGCTGCGCGCTTCGAGCACGAAGTTGGGCCAGGAGAAGAGCCAGCTCCAGTACCAGGCGCGCAATCCGACCTCGAGCAGGCCGAAACCGACGAGGAGGGCGACGAGGACGATGGCGATGCGACCCGGCAGACTGGTGCGAGGCCGTTGCGCGGCGGGCGTATTCATCGTAGCGGCAAGCTTCGAACCAGGGAGAGCGACGTGACACCGGGCGCGCGGGTTGCCGCCACCATAGAACTCCTCGACGAGATCGTCAGCCTTGCCGAACGGCCGGCCGACCTCGTCGCCAATGCCTACTTCCGGAACCGGCGGTTCATCGGCGGCGGCGACCGGCGCACCATATCGGATCGCGCCTGGGGAATCCTGCGCCGTTATGGCCAGCTCTCCTGGTGGCTCGACCGCACGCGCCATCCCGATCGCGGCGGCCGGGCGCTGGTCGCCGCCGACCTGATCCTGGTCGACGGGCTCGGCATGCGCGACATGGAGGCCATGTTCGACGGCGGCCGCTACCGTCCCGCGATGCTCGACGAGGCGGAGTATCGCGCGCTGCGCCAGATGGAGGGCCATTCGCTGCCCCATCCCGAGCAGCCCGACTGGGTGCGGCTCAACGTGCAGGAATGGGTCGTGCCGCACCTGCAGGAAGCCTATGGCAGCGGCTGGGGCCGCGAGATCGCCGCGCTGGAGACGCCGCCGCCGGTCGACCTGCGCGTCAACCGGCTGAAGGCCACGGTGGAGCAGGCGCGGGCGGCGCTGGCCCGCGAAGGTGTCGAGACCGAGCCGATGCGCTTCGCACCCGACGGCCTGCGGCTGCGCCGGCGGCTTTCCGTCGTGGCCGGCGACGCCTTCAAGAATGGCCTGGTCGAGATCCAGGACGAGGGCTCCCAGATCGTGGCGGCGCTGATCGATGCGCGGCCGGGCATGCAGATCGTCGATTACTGCGCCGGGGCGGGCGGCAAGACGCTGGCCATCGCGGCCGGAATGAACAACAAGGGCCGCGTCGTGGCGATGGATGTGCTGGAGACGCGGCTCGACCGCTCGGCCCAGCGCCTGCGCCGCGCCGGCGTGCACAATGTCGAGCGCCGCACCATCGACGCCGACAGCCGCAAATGGCTGAAGCGCCAGGCCGGCAATTTCGACCGCGTGCTGGTCGACGCGCCCTGCACGGGCACCGGCACGTGGCGGCGCAACCCCGACGGACGATGGACGCTGCGCCCGACCGACCTGGAGGAGCTGCTGCCCAAGCAGGCCGCCATCCTCGATGCCGCCTCGAAGTTGGTGCGGCCGGGCGGCGGTCTCGTCTATGCGACCTGCTCGGTGCTGCCGGCCGAGAACGAGCGCCAGGTCGAGGCGTTCCTGCAGCGCCACCCGGACTTCGAGGCCGTGCCCATCGGCACGCTGTGGCGCGACACGCTGCCGACCGAGCCGCCGGCCGACCTGCTGGACGCGCCCTACTTGCGCCTGTCGCCGGCCCGCCACGGCACCGACGGCTTCTTCGCCGCCACGCTGGTGCGCAAGGAGACGGCGGCCGGCGCGCCGGGCGGCGGAGAGGGCGATGCCGTCGCCGCGAGCCCAGGCGCACCTGAATCCCCGGACTCCCAGGACGCTCCTGACACCGCGAGCGGGCCGGCCGGACCGGCGGAGGAGGCGACGGCTTGATCCGCATCCGCCGGGCCGCGCGCGACGACGCCTCCGCCATCGGGCGCGTCCATGTCGAGACCTGGCAGGCGGCCTATGCCGGCCTGCTGCCGGATTCGATGCTCGCGTCGATGTCGGACGTGCGCCAGTCGGCCTGGTGGTCGCAGCTCCTCGCCGATCCTGCGGAGCGGCGCGGGGTCTTCGTCGCCGACGACCGCGACATGGGCGTCGTGGGCTTCGGCAGCTGCGGCCCGGCGCGCGACCTTCCCGACGCGCTGGACAACCCCGATCTCTCGGTTGGCGAGGTCTATACGCTCTATGTCGAGCCGGACTTCCAGAACCGGGGCCTCGGCCGGCTGCTGCTGGCCGCTCTGTTCCGCCAGCTCCAGGCCGACCGCTGCGATATCGCCGTGCTCTGGATGCTGGCCGAGAACCCGACGCGCTTCTTCTACGAGGGGCTGGGCGGAGAGAAGGTCGGCGAGCGGGTCGACACGCTGGCCGGTACCGAGGTCGACGAGATCGCCTATGCCTGGCGCGACCTCGCCCGCCCGCTGGTCCGCCGCCGGCTTGCCGACAGCAGCGACGGCTAGGACGGGGCCCAGGACGGGGCGCCAAGGGCAGGGCGGGGCCGGGGCCGCCCGACGCCCCTCGCGCGGCCGCCCCTGGGCCGCGGCCAAGCATCCACATCGGTGACGGTTGATGCGGCAGGCCGTGCCGCTTATATCGCCCCATGACCGACCGTTTGCTGATCGTCGATTTCGGCTCCCAGGTTACCCAGCTGATCGCCCGCCGCGTGCGCGAAGCCGGGGTCTACTGCGAGATCCTGCCCTTCCAGGCGGTCGATGCCGCGAAGATCGAGGCCTACGATCCCAAGGGGATCATCCTGTCCGGCGGCCCGGCCTCGGTGACCGAGGGCCAGTCGCCCACCGCCCATCCCGCCATCTTCAAGGCCGACGTACCTGTGCTCGGCATCTGCTACGGCGAGCAGACCATGGCCAAGGAGCTGGGCGGCCAGGTCGAGGCCGGCCACCACCGCGAGTTCGGCCGCGCCGAGGTCGAGGTCAAGGCCGCCACCCGCCTGTTCGACGGCGTCTGGCAGCCGGGCGACCGCAAGCAGGTCTGGATGAGCCACGGCGACCGCGTGACGAAGCTGCCGCCCGGCTTCTCCGTCGTCGCGACCAGCGAGAACGCGCCCTTCGCCGCCATCGCCGACGAGGCCCGCGGCTATTACGGCGTGCAGTTCCACCCCGAGGTGATGCACACGCCCGACGGCGCCAAGCTGCTGCGCAATTTCGCGCTCAAGATCGCGGGCGCCAAGGGCGACTGGACGATGGCGGCGTTCCGCGAGCGCGCCATCGCGCAGGTCCGCGCCCAGGTCGGCAAGGGCCGCGTGATCTGCGGCCTCAGCGGCGGCGTCGACTCCTCGGTCGTGGCCGTGCTGCTGCACGAGGCGATCGGCGATCAGCTGCAATGCGTGTTCGTCGACCACGGCCTGCTGCGCAAGGACGAGGGCGAGCAGGTCGTCCGCCTGTTCCGCGACCACTACAACATCCCGCTGATCCACGCCGATGCCTCGGAGACCTTCCTGAAGGCGCTGGCCGGCGTCACCGACCCGGAGAAGAAGCGCAAGACGATCGGCGCGCTGTTCATCGACGTGTTCGAGGCCGAGGCGAAGAAGATCGGCGGCGCCGAGTTCCTGGCCCAGGGCACGCTCTATCCTGACGTAATCGAATCGGTCTCCTTCACCGGCGGGCCTTCCGTCACGATCAAGAGCCACCATAATGTCGGCGGCCTGCCGGCGCGCATGAACATGAAGCTGGTCGAGCCGCTGCGCGAGCTGTTCAAGGACGAGGTGAGGGCGCTCGGCCGCGAGCTGGGCCTCCCGGCCGACCTGGTGAACCGCCACCCGTTCCCCGGTCCCGGCCTCGCCATCCGCATCCCCGGCGACATCACCAAGGAGAAGCTCGACCTGCTGCGCCAGGTCGACGCCGTCTATCTCGACGAGATCCGCAAGGCCGGCCTCTACGACGAGATCTGGCAGGCCTTCGCCGTGCTGCTGCCGGTGCGCACCGTCGGCGTGATGGGCGACGGCCGCACCTACGACCAGGCCTGCGCGCTGCGCGCCGTCACCTCGACCGATGGCATGACCGCCGACTACTACCCGTTCGACCACGCCTTCCTGGGCCGCGTCGCCAACCGCATCATCAACGAGGTGCGCGGCGTGAACCGGGTGACGTACGACATCACCAGCAAGCCGCCGGGGACGATCGAGTGGGAGTGACGGATACACGCCGCGGCAATAGCCTAGTTTTCGTGATCGCTCGCAGCGTTCCTGAAAAACGCCAAAGGGGCATGCGGGGCGGCACCTTCGGCAGCCTGCGATGGGACACCAGGGCCGTACTCAACCACACTCGCTCATTGCGCTAACGTGATGACGGTGCAGGAGACACCCAAGCCGACTTTGTGCGGATAGTCGCTAAGACGAAACTTCCTGAGATCCAGAACGTTGCGCTTCGCTGGTGAGATCAGCCGTCAGGTGCCGCAATTTGTCAGGGTTCCGAACGATGTAAATCGCCGCGACTTTGCCGTCGCGTATATCGAGCGCGGTTGTTTGCACGAGGCCCCGATCGACGCTGATGTAGCCAGGCAAACCATCGATTTCCACAGCGCGCAACATTTGTGCGGTGGGCGCGTTCTTGCGCCGCAGTCCTGCGAACAGGCGAAGCGCGCGATCGAGGCCGCGAATGACGTTGCGGAAGGCCAGAACCTTGCCGCCGCCGTCCGAATGGATTTCAACTTCCCGGGCGAGCAGCGATGCGAGGGCTGCTGTGTCGCCGTCGCGAGCGGCAGCAAAAAAGGCTTGCGTGATCCGGCTTGCCTCGGCTGCCTCGACGCTGAAGCGCGGCCGGGCGGCGTGGACGTGCTTTCGCGCGCGTGAGGCGAGTTGGCGAACCGCGGCCGGCTCGCGGCCGAGCGTCACGGCGACCTCGCCCAACGGCACGTCAAACACATCGTGCAAGAGAAAGGCTGCGCGTTCCAGCGGTGACAAGCGCTCCATTGCGAGCATTAGCGTGACCGTGATGTCGTCAGCTACCATCTCTTCGGGATCGCTCGAACCCATCAGCGGGTCTGGCAGCCACGGGCCTATATAGGTTTCGCGTCGTGCGCGCGCGGATTTGAGGCGGTCGAGACACAGCCGGGTGACGATCCGCGTTAGATAGGCTGCCGGTGAGTCGATGCCTGCCTCGACCTTTTCCCATCTGAACCAGGCATCCTGCACGACATCTTCGGCGTCGCTGAACGAGCCGAGCATACGATAAGCCAGGCGTACGAGCCGCCTTTGCTCCCGCTGGAAATCCGCAAGGTGTGCAGGCCGCAGGACCGCCCGGCCTGGCGTTTTTCCGTTTTCGTCGCCCGTCATCTTGCGCTGCCTCTTTTGGTCCTTCGATCCGACGACCAGCCCGTCGCAGTGTGACACGATTGCGGGAGATCCAATATTTTTGCCGGCATGTCACATCCCCACGACCTGCCTCGTCAGTGCAGTGGGCGTCGATTTGGCGCTGATGCGAAAGGATGAAGGCATGAGTGAGATCAAGCGGCTGGTTTGGCATGAAGTGGCGCCCAAGGGCGCGCAGGCACTATTCGGCGTGCACCATTACGTCACGACTGGCACCAGCTTGCCGGAAGAGATGATCCATCTGGTATTCTTGCGGGTATCGCAGATCAATGGCTGCGCGTATTGCATCGATTTGCACACGCGTGACCTGCTCAAGACGATGCCGCTCGACAAGGTCGTGCTGTTGCCGGTTTGGGCCGAAGTGCCGCATCTGTTCAACCAGCAGTATCGCGCGGCCCTTGCCTGGGCAGAAGAGGTGACGCGGGTCAGCGAGACCCATGCTTCGGACGAGGCCTACGCTGCCGCAGCGGCGGCGTTCGAACCACGCGACCTGGTCGACCTGACGATCGCAATCGCGGCGATGAATGCCTTCAACCGGCTCGGCGCGCCGTTCCGACTGCCCGTGAAGGCGAAAGCCTAATTCATTTTCAGCGCATTGGAGTTGCACAACATCTCTGAAAGCATCGATCGCATGGGCCAAGGGCCGGCGCTGTTGGACGGTGCCGGCCCTGCGTGTGCGAGAGACGGGCGGTCTGGGGGCGGATTCGAACCGGGGTGAGGGCGCTCGGCCGCGAGCTGGGCCTCCCGGCCGACCTGGTGAACCGCCATCCGTTCCCGGGTCCCGGCCTCGCCATCCGCATCCCCGGCGACATCACGAAGGAGAAGCTCGACCTGCTGCGCCAGGTCGACGCCGTCTATCTCGACGAGATCCGCAAGGCCGGCCTCTACGACGAGATCTGGCAGGCCTTCGCCGTGCTGCTGCCGGTGCGCACCGTCGGCGTGATGGGCGACGGCCGCACCTACGACCAGGCCTGCGCGCTGCGCGCCGTCACCTCGACCGATGGCATGACCGCCGACTACTACCCGTTCGACCACGCCTTCCTGGGCCGCGTCGCCAACCGCATCATCAACGAGGTGCGCGGCGTGAACCGGGTGACGTACGACATCACGTCTAAGCCGCCGGGCACGATCGAGTGGGAGTGAGCGCCCGCGGCGCTCATCCCGAGCACTTGCGAGGGATCTGCTCCCACGCCGTTTGAGCTTCTCCCCTCGATTCCGCGCCTCTTAACCTCCTAGTGAGGCACGGCGCGCGGCGGGAAGCGGGCTTCTACCTTCCCGGCCCCCTGGACACGCGGGTCGGCGTCGATGCGCAGGGGAAGACCGGCGGCGAGCCCGTCGGCGGGTTGGGCCTCCAGGCGGGTTACGAAGGGAAGCGCCAGGCCTTCGGGCAAACCGAATAGGCCCTGAAGCCCGCCGCCGAGCGGGAGGGGATCTATATCGGGCAGCAATCGCCGCTCGGCGACATGCCCATCAATCCCGGCGCCCTGGGAACGCAATACGTCACCCTCCCCCATGACCGTCGGCGTGGTGCTCGCGAACGCGGTCCTCACCGTCCAGACGCCCTGGTCCGGCAGGATCTTGCCTTATGTCGGGGTGGGCGCGGGCGTCGCGCGCCTGTCCATCCAGGGCGCCAATTCCACGAACCCCAGCGAGCCCGGCATCAATCACTTCGACTCGTGGCCCGATGCGTCGGCGACGGCCTTCGCGATGCAGTTCAAGGCCGGCCTGAAAGGGGAGGTGGCCCGGAACCTGCTCCTGTTCGCCGAATACAGGCACCTCACCCTCAATCCCACGCAGTACACGTTCGGCGAAACGCTTCCGCCTCACTTGCCGACGGATTCCTGGACGGTGAGCCTGGGGCGGCAGTCCTACAACTTGTTCGTTGCCGGCCTGCAGTTTAGGTTCTGACAACATGAGTGCCGACTATTACACTTCGACCAGGCGTTCCTGAGCCGCGTCGCCAACTGCATCATCAACGAATGCCGGAGCGTGATTCGGATGACGTATGACATCACGAGCAAGCCAGCGAAACGATTGAGTCGGAGTGGGCGAATACGATCAACGCGGCTGATACGGTTGTATCTGAAGATGTTCTTCTAGCAACACGTGACCCATGCTGCTATTAAGAGGGAAAGACAGTGGGGAGAGGGGTGTCCAAACCGAAGATACCGGAAATTCGTGAGAAGGGCTTGAGGCTTATTCAGGCTGATGTTTCGGAAGCGCTCGATCTTGTAAAAGATGAGTCGGTTCAGCTTGTCCTCACGTCACCACCGTATAATCTTCGCAAGACTTATGAGCGCGATAAGGCCATGTCCTTGGAAGAGTACGTGGACTGGTTGACCCCTGTAGTCGCAAAAATCTGCAAAAAAGTAAGTCCTCGCGGCAGTATTTGTTGGCAGGTTGGAAACTTCGTGCGCGATCGTGAAGTGTTCCCTCTGGATTACTATTTCTACGGCATGTTCTTGGAGCAAGGCTTTAAGCTGCGGAACAGAATTGTATGGAAATTCAACTTTGGATTGCATGCCACAAGGCGGTTTTCTGGCCGCTATGAGACGCTTCTCTGGTTAACGAGATCTGATGACTACGTATTTAATTTAGATCCTGTTCGAGTTCCCCAACTCTACCCAGGAAAACGACATTCCGCCAAGAAGGGGGGCGCTAAAGCTGGAAAACCGAGCGGAAATCCGCTGGGCAAGAATCCGTCAGATTTCTGGACATTTTCAGCCGACGAATGTTTTAACGACAATCCAATCTGGGAAATTCCAAATGTTAAAGCAAATCATCCGGAGCAGACAGTTCATCCTTGTCAGTTTCCGCATGAGCTGGCTGAACGCTGCGTCTTAGCCTTTTCCAATGCTGGCGATGTTGTACTGGACCCTTTTTCGGGGGCCGGCACTAGCGCTGTCGCCACGATCAAAGCAGGCCGAAGTGCAATCGGGATCGATCGGAGTGAGCAGTATATAACTCTGGCACACCAGAGAATTAAAGCCCTACGTGCTGGTAAGTTGGAATTGCGGCGATCTGGCCGGGAGACGAGGCAACCTATCGCTACCGAGAAGGTGAGCCAGCTTCCCGGCGAGTGGCTTAAAGCGGCAGAGTGATGGTAAGCGCTGTAGCTATAGAGGCGACGAAACCCAAGAAGCCTCGTAAGAAACGCAAAAAGAAGCCATCTCTATCAGCGGCTGAGAAAGCATTTAACAAGCTCAAGGCCGATCATAGAACATTAATCAGATCCACCTTTCGAAACGCAGGTTTTAGTCGTGTTACGGGTATCAGTGATCGCGAGTTCACTTTTGATAGTCAAAAGACTGATCTAGATGATGTTTTCGTTTATGAGAATGTTGTCGTACTTGCTGAATACACTTGTGCTCAACCTTCAGGAGTTGGCGAGCACCTCAAAAATAAGAAGCACATTTATGACAAGATTCTTGGGAAGCCTTCCGCGTTTCTAAAATTCCTTTCAGAGAAGTTCCCAGCCATCGCCACGCAGTTTCCTTCTTATCATGCGCAGCAAATTGTCCTGAGAGTCCTGTACTGCGCAAGATTTGATTTCGAAGATAAGTACAAGACGAATGTACCTGGCCCAGTCTACATGGACTACCCCGCTGTCAGGTATTTCGCAGCAGTTTCCGATGCGGTTCGGAGGTCTTCTCGATTTGAGTTGTTGCACTTCTTGGAGATTGCGCCTGGTAAAGTAGGTGTGAACGGCAAAATTGAAATTGGAAATAGTTCGAAGGACTATGCTGGATCTCTACTGCCGGAAGCGCATTCGCACTTCGATGATGGCTTTAAGATCGTAACCTTCTACGCCGATCCTGAAGCACTTTTGCGCACTGCTTACGTATTAAGGAAGGATGGTTGGAAGGATTCACAAAATCTATACCAACGCATGATTTCAAAACCAAAAGTCGAGGCAATTCGCACTTATCTTAGGACTCACAAGCGTGTTTTTATAAACAATATTATCGTTACATTGCCTCCTGAGGTTAAACCACTTAATCACAAGCTAGAAACTATTGACACCTCTGTTCTAACGCAGACTGAGGCAGTCACTATAAAGCTCCCTGATAAGCCAAATAGCATTGGGATTATCGACGGTCAGCATCGAGTATTCGCTTATCACGAGTCGGCCAATGATGACTTGCAGATCGCGCAGCTTAGGAAGCAGCAGAACCTTCTTGTGACCGGGATTATATATCCGCCAGGTTTGTCGGCTTTGGAGCGCGAAAAATTTGAAGCGCGTCTCTTTCTTGAAATAAACTCGACCCAGACAAATGCAAAATCGCAGCTAAAACAGGCGATTGGGTTGGTTCTTGACCCATTTTCTAGCGAGTCGATTGCTACCCGTGTTCTTTCGCAATTGGCTAAAACGGGGCCGCTGTCTGGTACGATCGAGCAATATTTCTTTGATAGCAATAAGCTCAAGACCTCCTCTATTGTGAGCTACGGCCTGAAGCCTCTAGTTAAGACTAGTGGCAAGGACTCGCTCTTCGCGGTTTGGACCCATTCGAAGAAAGAAGAAGTGGCCAACGCTAAGAATGACAGTGCGCTCGCCGACTATGTTGGTTTCTGCGTCGCCAGTATCAACGTGGTGTTCAGCGCAATCAGAGCAAACTTGGCAAAGGACCGATGGACTACCGATCGACAGGTACAGAAGAGAGTGCTGACCACCACATACATAAACAGCTTCCTAATTACCGCACGCTTACTGATTGACAGACAGGAGACACTTGAGTTCGAAAGCCTTAAGAAGGCTTTTGCAACAATCGATAAATTCAATTTTTCTGCGTATCACTCCAGTCAATACAAGCGCATGGCGGAGAAGATAGTCGAGAGCTACTTTAGTTGAGATCGGTGGTAGTGACCTGAGAGTCGATGAATGGATCCACATCTTTGGGCCTTAGTTTCCAGCCGTCACCCTCTCGCAGTCGTGCTTCCTGAACAAAACGGTCTAGCCTATAAGCTTGCTCTACAGTGTTTATCTGCTCAACCTTCTTCGCCAACCGTTGTGTTACGCGCTCGTCTACGTGAAGCAATGTGGCGAGGACCTGATAACTTTGATCGCTCTCAAATGACTGACCTACAGCCATGGAGAGAAAATCGATCACGCGTACGGGGGTATCCGCATAAACCCGGGCGAGTTCTTCAACAAGCTCGACCATAATCGAATCCCAAGTAGCAAGAACGAAGCCTCTTTGGTCATCATTCTTCAGCATTGTTGCGACTATCGCGTCGTGATCGACCACGATCTTGGGGTCCTTCAGCTTTTTTTCGTAGATTCTATTGCGTACATCTTGGTCGTATCTTCCATTGGCAATAATCTTAATGCCGTACTGCTCTAGCAGCGTTTGAAGTCTATTCTCAATGGATCCAAGCGATCTGCCTGGAGTGATGCCGAAAAACTTTAAAAAGTCTTTCATGGTGAGATTGTCGCCTTTACTGCTTAGTGATTCAGCGACATGCGTGTAGTGACTTAAGTAGGCATTTTCTGAAGCGCGCAAAGATGTTCGAGCTTCGGGAGGTAACGCGTTATAGATTTCAAGCTTTTCAAGCGCTCCACTTCCATGTGCGGCCATTTCGTTCAGATAGGCACGGGGAACGACCATTTGAATGCTGTGTGCTTCGCAGGCATTTTTTAGCGCAAGAGCTGCGACTCCGTAGCGTGACTTCGCGGCCCCGAACGACAGCCCGAATAAGACAGGCATTGCTACGCTTGCATCTAGGATCATAGACAGGTCAGTCTTGCGTCCGAGCGCTCGATATATGTCAAAGGAATTCGTCGAGAATATTTGGTCTACGGTCTGTCCATATCCGCGAACCCGTGCAGATGTCGTTCTGGATAGTGCTTCGTAGACCGCCTCGCGCTTTCGAGTAAGTTGGTGGGTGGCGATAAACCCCTTCAAGGACTCTTCCACGGGTCCTGCTCCGTCCAAGTCTCGGCCTCGAACAAGCAACTCGAGAGCTAAGTCCAACAATTGCGAAGCTTGTATTTTGTTGATCCCGAACTCGTCGATTAACGTTTTGATGTCTAGTTCTCGTGCAGCAAGAAATTCAGTTTCTGCTGTCTGCATAAGAACGACTTCTGTTGGACTGAGGCGCACGTTAGCCGCGCCACCTTGTATACGACCTGCGGCGCGAAGCCGAGAGAGCGCAGACCGGGCTGACCGTTCAACGTTAACGCCAGGAATGGCCGCAGCGACTTTGCCAATGAGTTCTGTTTCGCTCAGGCTGGGTGAGTGCAACAATTGAGCGCGCAGATTAGCTTCGATCACTTCATTGCGAAGCTCGTGAGCTTCATTCGAGAATAGCAGAATCGTACTGATAGCAATCTCTTTCGGAGTGGCTGTCAATTCATTCGGAATGCCCATTCCGAGCATTTCATAAGCTCGCCGAATGACGCCAGGACGAGCAAGGGTAGTTGATATGCGACGCAGGTCTGCGATGGTTAGATCGACTTCGCCCTTTTGAGTGTATTTACCCTCTCGGAATTCTTGCTCGGCATCTGGACTGATAAATCGATTGGTGACGTAAATGAGGTGACGCCTATTGCGCTGCCTCGCACCGTCAGCTTCTTCATTAATCTTCTTGTCCCAGTCTTTGCGCACGCTGAGTTGTATCTGCAAATCGTCGCGTGAACACGTTACGTCGCGGCCGCCGTCGCCCGGACCATCGCTAATTCGTAGCTCGCGATATCCAAGCTGCTCTAGATACATCAGAGCAATTCCATAGAAGAGCTTCTCTTCTAGGTTTTGAATCGCATTCTTAAGGGCTGGATAGTACATATGGCTCGCATATAGAGCGTGGTGCTTCGTGATTAAGTGTAGCACAAATCTCTTTAGGGCGGCTGCTATTGACAGGCCGGTGCCATGCTGGGCGCTCGATCCCCATCTTCGAAAGTTGGCAGCATGAAGCGGCCGCGCACGCGGACGATGGGCCAGCCGAGCCAGGCCCGATTGCTTTGGTCACTCGCTCCGGCCGGGTGGCCGGAGCGGTCTGATGATAGCAGGGGATAGGCGACCTCCGGATTCTACAGATAGGGGTACAGCCGCCGCACGGTCCTGATGACCTTGGCCGCCTGTATAGATCTCTGCCAAGCAGTTCACGAGGTCGACCCGCTTTGGCCCGTCGGCGAAGTGCACGTCCTGCTTGCAGGCGCTGCCGGCCAGCGTGATCTTGTGGGCGAGGTCGTGGATCGGATACCTCTCGATTTGCGGCGCCTTTCGGCAGTGAGCCGGACACAGGCTTTGGCTGTGCCTGTCGGCAACGCTCGCAGGCCGCCCATCCGTAACCTCATCCTCGTCCTCAGTGACCGGCTCAGCACTTGCAATGGATTTTTGCTTCAACCGAAGCGCCTGCCGCCGTCAGGCCCGGCCTCTCGACAGGATCCGGCGGCCCCGCGATTTGATCCGGCGCCAGAGCGGCGAGAGCACGCGGCTGGTCAAGGGGATCGCCAGCAGCCCGATGACGAGTCCGGCCACCCCGAAGCCGGCGGCTTCCACGGCCCAGGCGACGACCGGCTGGGCCACGGGAACGGCGCGCGCGACGGCGGCGCCGGCGTCGTGCAGCAGATGCGTCGGTCCGCCCAGGCCATAGGCGTCGATTCCGTGCAGGATGATGCCGCCGCCGACCCAGATCATCGCCGCCGTGCCGATCGCCGCGAGCGCCTTCAGGAGAGGCGGCATGGCCCGCACGATCGCGCGGCCCGTGACGCGCAACGGCGCGGCCAGCGCCGAGGCCGGCGACAGGCGGGCCAGCGCCAGGCCGACATCGTCGGCTTTGACGATCAGGGCGACGGCGCCGTAGACGCAAGCGGTGATGCCGATGGCCACGATGGCGAGGATGATCGCCTGTTTCAGCCAGCTGTCCGCGGGCAGGGCGGCCAGCGTGATCGCCATGATCTCGGCCGAGAGGATGAAGTCGGTCTTGATGGCGCTCGCGATCCTCTGGTCCTCGAGGGTCTTCGCATCGAGGGTCTTTGCATCGAGGGCGGGCGGCTCGATCGTCGCCTCGTGGGCCGGCGGCTCGTGCGGAAAGACGACCTCGTAGAGCTTCTCCGCGCCTTCGTAGCAAAGGTAGGCCCCGCCCATCATCAGGAGCGGCGTGATCGCCCCGGGCAGCAGGAGGCTGAGCGCCAGGGCCACGGGGAGGAGGATCAGGAGCTTGTTGCGCAGCGAGCCGAGCGCGATCCGGCCGATGATCGGCAGCTCGCGCGCCGGGCTGAAGTCGGTGACGTAACGCGGCGTGACGGCCGTGTCGTCGATGACCACGCCGGCCGCCTTGACGCCGGCCTTTGCCGACTGTCCGGCGATGTCGTCGATCGAGGCGGCGGCGAGCTTCGCCAGGGACGCGATGTCGTCGAGCAGCGCCACGAGACCGCCGCTCATGGCCGCCCCACGGCACGCCGAAGGGACCGGGGAGGGAAGCCCAGGGGGCCCGTCACTGCCATTTCGGGATTTCCTCTATTTGCCAATGGGCACGGCGGGCCGCCGGATGAGCTGTTAGGTGGGAGATGCCGGAGCCGTGGTCAAGGCAGGGCCGACGCGCTGCGGTTCGGCTTCGTCGCCAGCGGCCCGAGCGCGGGCTGGCCGGTCCGCGCTACCGCCGCCCCGCAAGCACCATCTGCGCCAGCGCAGCCGACGATTGCGGATTTTGCCCGGTCAGCAGGTTGCCTTCCTGGACGCGGTGGGCCTTCCAGTTGGGCCCATGCTCGGAAGCGGCCCTGAGCTTGCGCAAGGTCGACCCCGAAGCCGGCGCGATGGAAGGGGTTCGTCGAGATCGACCAACTCCTGGGCCAGACACCGGTCTCGTAGAGGGAGCCGTTGGTCCGCGTCAACTCGTCCTGAAGAAGCAGCGAAGGATCCGAGCCGGGCCGGGCTTGCGGCGCCCGAACCGCATGAGCCAAAGTCGGAACGAACAGCAGGAGCGTCATGGACAACCGCGCAGGCGAGATGATGGTGTTCGTGCGGGTCGTCGAGGCGGGGAACTTCTCCGAGGCGGCGCGGCTCTTGATGATGACGCCGTCCACGGTTTCGAAGCTGATCGCGCGGCTGGAGGCCCGCATTGGCGTGCACCTCATCGAGCGAGCTTGGTCTGGAAGGGGTGATACGGGTCACGCCGGTGCGCACCACGATCACCGACAAGGCCTCGCCCTGGTGAACGACCACGTGAACCGCCAGTTCCAGCTCCGGTGCCCGACCGGCTGTGGCTGTCGGACTTCACCTACGTCGCCACCTGGGCGGAGTTTGTCTACCTACTACGCCGCATTCACGCCTTCTGCTGTGGTGGCGTGACTCAAACCATCCGGCCTCCCGTAAACCGGGGGCGTTCAGATCAGGGTCTCAGGCCACTCACAATGCCGGCCCTCACGATTCAACCCAGGCCATTTTCGGAGGACCTTATACTGCAGCACTGCAGCACTGCAGCACTGCAGCACTGCAGCACTGCGGCACTGCGGCACTGCGGCGCGACCGCGTCCGATCAAGAAGCGGAAGATGGCAAATCCAGTCCCTGTTTCAGTCGCGAGGCGGTCGGCGGCTCAATGGGCATGAGAGTCGCTTCGGAGATGTAGCGCAGGTTCGGCTGGTATTCGGATCTCAGCTTAATGAACGCCTCACGGCATTGCTCCTGACTTGCCGTCACTGGCAACCCGAGTTCTCTCAATCGGTCGTACAAGCGCCCGAACTCCTCCACGCCATCGGCGCTATCGCTCGTTTGCTTCAGCATCCGCTCATCGTCGGACAGTTCAACCGCGACCATGCGCACGGCCATTACACCCGTCTCGCGACACAAACGTGCCCGGTCTGTATGCTCCTTATCGAGAGCAGCAATCACGAGCGAGGTTGTGTCGAGCACGGCAGCCGCAGCGCCTACCCAGTTAGTGCCGAGATAAATAGAGGGCACGAAACAGAGGATCGGTGAGATCGCGTGGGTCTCAAGTATGCCACGGAACCATGCCTCCCATTCTTCCCATTCGCTATCATGCAGCCGCCCAGCTCTTTGTTTCGCTTCGAGCAAGCTCATGGCGTTCGGATGCTGGCCTGTTCTTGAATACAACCAGCCGACGCGGCGCTCGCGCACCCCGACTGCCGCCTGATATCCCGGCACGAAGGTGAACAGCAGAATGACAACTGCGAGGCCTATCCCGGCCTCGGAAACCGCCAGGACCTGCCCGAGCAGCACGGGCGGCGTGGCAAAGCCCAACGTGCTCAACGACGACCCACTAACGACAAAAGCGTGCGCCCACCTAGTTTCGACGCCCGTCCCATAGAAAATGAACGCGAATGCAATCTGCACCAACAGGAACCAGCTGACCACCGCAACGAAAATGTAGAGCGGCATGGTCCAAGCCTGAACACGCTGGACGCGCTCATGGTCGCGCGCATCTCCGGCGAGCAGATGGACAATAGTCACTGCGCAGAGACCAGAGACGCGAGCAATAATGTCCCGCTCACGCCGGTTCAGAAGAATAACCCGGACGATCGAGCGAAAATAAAGAAGCAGCAGGAACAGGCCGAACAGGACCGCCAAGACATTGAGTGCCATCTGCATTGCATGCCTCCCTAAGCGGTCGCGCTCCCAATTTCGGTCACATCTCAGCTAATGCGTAGGAAAATAGACCGTCATACGTTCAACCGGTCGCGCGCAATCCTGGCTCGTATTCAAGAGCTCGTGCGCGCGTGGTGCGCGCATAGGTCAATCGACAATAATACGCCACGTAAGATCGGAGGCGCCGATGCCGTTGATGGTGAATCGGCGCGTGGAAGCTGACGCGATAGATAGCCGTCGACGCAGACTATCTACGATAGATACGATGGCGGATAACACTGGGCTGCTTTTACGGTTCCCATGCGAGGTTCAACGTTGATGCGCTACTTTTTCTAGCCCCGCAGCTGGGCGTCGATCACGTCAGCGTATGCTACCGGAGTGTGCGCCTCGATCGACTTCGTGTTGGGTGCCTTCACGGATGGTCAGCACTTCCGGGTGCTCGCCGTCGTCGACCACTTCAGTCGGGAGTGCCTGACGCTGGTGGCAGATCTAGCTCGGGGGCCTTGGGATGACGCGCGAACTCGATGCGCTGCTCGCATCCGGGGTAGGCCTGCATCGCTTCCGACAACTGGGACGGGACTGACCTCGACGCCCGTTCTCAAAACGGTGCCAGCAGAGCGGCGTCGAAATGGCACCACATCGCTCCCGGCAAGTAGATGCAGTACGGATTGGTCGGAGCTTCAACGGTCGGTTCAGGGATGAGTGCCTGAACGAGACCCTATTATCGAGCATTAGCCAAGCCCGTGCCGCCAGCGCATCACGGAAAGAGGACTACAACCTTCGGCAGCTGATCCCCCCCAAGGTCGTCGTGACAATCCCACTGGAAGCCGAAGCTGCATGAGACCAAAAACAACCCTTGGCCTCTCTGCTAAGCCGGAAAAGAGGAGGGGCTCGGGTCGCCCCGACCTTCATGGACACGGCAGACCTACCGTCAATCGACACGGCTAGAGCGTTACATTCAAGTATTTGTAACGGCTGAAGTAATTGGATCCCAAAGGTAAGCGCTACTTACCAATTGCCGAATTTTTCCGACTTGATTTGACAGCACTAAAGAATCATGACCACTTAGTCTCCATAAACCTCCGCATTTTATTTCTTACTTAGAGACCGCGCGACATGCGCGGCGGCGCTGAAATCGCCAACTGAACTCAGGAGTGTGCGACATGACAAAATTTGAAAACCGCCTGGCGTGCGTCATCAAGTCGGATGGCACAATCGCCCGTGGCTATATGATCGATAAATGCGAGCTGAAGGGAGAAAATGAATATCTAATCACTTGGAAAATTCCGCTTCAGGGCGAAGCCAAAACGAACTTTTCCGGCACAATTGGCAGCGCTTTAGATGAAGATGTCGAGCCGGGCTTTATTACAGTCGGACTCACTCATGATCCAAGCCAGATGCAGGTTCATACGTACGACGTAGGCGGTAAGCCCGCGCGCCGTTCGTTCCACATTGCCTGCTTCAGAGATCAATAAACTGCAATAAGCACGCCTGGGAAGAGTCGATTTGCTGGCTCGCATGGTAGCATGAAAGATCGACGCAGATTGATGATGTGCGCGGCTTTTGGCGCTGTGAATATGGGCGGCGCCGTCGGCGAGCTGTTGATACATCGCGAAGCGGCCGGGTAGTGCGGACTAGGCACATAACTTCAAATCTCGCGACCAGGCTCGCGTGTATGGAATATTAGTAGGCGTCGTCTACAAGCGACGTTGCTGAGTGCGAGCTGTGCCGGGTAGGCCTATGGGCATGAGGTCGTCGATGCGGCTGTTTGGGGTGGCCGTTGACGATGTGGTTGATGACGTTCGCCAGGTAGGGTGGGGACGACGCCGTTAAGCTTGCAGTCTCGACCAGTGAGACGATGACGGCCCAGTGGCCGGCGCCGCCGTCGGAGCCGGCGAAGAGCGCATTCTTCCGTGTCAGAGCCAAGGGTCGGATGGAGCGCTCGACGATGTTGTTGTCCAACTCGACGCGGCCGTCGTCGAGGAACAGGGTCAGCCCCTGCCAGGACGAGAGCGCATAGCGGATCGCCTCGGCCAGCTTGGTCTTCTTGCTGATTAGGAGCCAGCTTCTCGCGCAGCCATGGCTCCATGACCGATGATCGCCCCGTCCTTCTCTTGGCGCGTGGCCCGGCGGCTCATCCAGGGCTTGGCCGCGGATCGCAGCTTCGAGGCGATAGAGCCCCGTGATGCGCTGCAGGGCCGCGCTGGCGACGAAGAGATAGAGCCTGCCTTCGGCCGTGCGGACTTCCGTGTGTCGATGTGGAAGTAGCCGATCGGGTAGTGCTTGAACTTCTTCTTGCCCGGCTTGTCGCCCTCGATCTCGGGCAGGGAGACATGCCATGGCGCTGCAGGCAGCGGTGCAGTGCCGACCGCGTCAGATGCGGGATGGTTGGCTACAACACATAGAGAAGTCATCGAACGGCAGCAGCGTCTGGCGCCGAACGCCGAGAGCGCCACGCAGCTACGCCATCCTGACAGCGGGAAACTTCACGATCCTGTGCGCGGTTGAAGCTTGTGAAACTTCCTCGCTTGGTGGTACGTTCCAAATTCGACCAGATCAGGCAACGTTTCAAGCTTGACTGGGTTAGGCAACCAAACGACCCGATCAGGCGACGACGCCCATAATGTCGATCGTGACCAGATCAGGCTGAAAACGCCGCAGCTTATTAAAGAGCCGACCGACTAAAAGCGATTGTTGCGGCCGATACAGAGCCTCCCGTCTCGACTCGAGAACAAAGGAGAGAGCGCTATGCCGTCACCGAGCGAAACCCGCAAGATTTACGAAACCGGCTCCCAGCTGATGCCGGCGATCCATCAAGCTCAGGATTGGCCTTACCAGGTCCCGCATACCCTTTACGAGGCCTATATTTGGCCAACACACGATGTCGGGGGGCAGCCCTGCGCCCCTGAAATATTCGAGGAAAAAGAGGACGAGGAGTGGGAGAACAACGTCTACATCACCTGCGAGGTCCTCGGTTTTAGGGGCATGTGGAACGCCGAAGAGAGGCGGCGGATCTACGCCAACGATATCGGCATGACGCTCTATTACGGCTTCCCCTACAACGCGCGCTGGATTTGGGGCGCGGCGAAAATGCTCGTCGACAAAAAGTATATTTCTTTGCTCGAACTCCAGGGGAAGATTGGGGAGATCAGGGAAAGGCTCAGAGTCAATTCCACCCGCCGTGGTCACGCTCCGTCGAATATCAACCGCGGCGCTCCCGCCAGGATTCACACAAGAACCGGCAAAGCCACGTCCGGCAAATACATTGACTATGGGCCCAAGCCTCCTTGGGAACCCACCAGTGGAATCCAGCCGGCCCGCTTCAAGGTCGGCGACCGGGTCCGCGTGAAAGACCTGCCGGCGATCTTCTACACCCGGACCCAGATGTATGTTCGGAACATGACTGGGACGATCGCTGCCCTGACATATCCGGACCTGGTTCCCGCGGACGAGGCCTGGGAGCGCTACGACGCTCCCCAGGAGCAGTATTACATCGTCCGGTTCAGACAGCAGGATCTTTGGGCCGAGTATCCGTTCGAGAACGACACGCTCCAGAGCGAATACCCGGACATGTGGCTCGAAGCCGCCGAGTGACCGAAGCATTGAGCTTTAGCCCATAGGAGTGGAACATGGCGACTACACGGAAACCAGGCGGGCACGACCATTCGAAAGACCATGGACACGACCATTCGGCAGCGCCGATGGTCGATGAGATTTCCGACTTCGAAATCCTCGAACTGGCCGTCCGGGAGCTCGCGATCGAGAAGGGCCTGTTCACCGCCGAAGATCACCGAGCTTTCTCAGAATGGAACGATGCGAGATCGCCGGCCGCGGGTTCGCGCATGGTGGCGAAGGCCTGGACTGACCCCGCATACAAGGCCCGGATTTTTGCCGATCCCCTTGCTGCCAGCAAAGAGGTCGGCGTCGACTGGAGCGAGCCGTCGGGGTTCGGGACCACAAGCGACTACATGCATCTGACCGTGCTCGAAGATACGCCGACGCTCCATCATGTGATCGTGTGCACGCTCTGCTCATGTTATCCGCGGCCATTGCTCGGCCACTCGCCGTATTGGTACCGTGCGCCCAACTACCGTCGCAGGATCGTCCGGTGGCCGCGCGAGGTGCTGGCAGAGTTCGGATTGATCGTTCCGCCTGAAGTCGAACTGCGGGTGGAGGACTCCAACGCGAAGAGCCGCTTCATGGTCCTGCCCGTGAGGCCCGAGGGCACCGAGGGCTGGTCGGAGGAGCAGCTCGCTGAAATCGTTACCCGCGACACCATGATTGGCATTGCGATGCCCAAACCGGGCAGGACATCGGACGGTCCTCGGCCGATCCACAAGGCCAGCCGGCCGGCGCACGGCGGGGGCAGACCGAGGGAGGCCGCACAATGAGCGAGGAGAGTGTCGGGATTCAGGAGCAGTCCGAAGGGCAGCACGTCGACCTACGCCGCATCGGGCTGCTTCAGTCCCTGCAGAACGAGGATCAGACCTGGGCCAAGCTTGCGCCGCGTTGGTGCGTGACGACTCCAGAACCGCCATGGAAGGTATGCCTCGACGCAACCTGCGACTGTCTATCAGTGGGCGGGGCTCTTGATAACCTGGAGCGGCGGCACGCCGAAGATGAGCTTGAGACCCTATACAGCGCTATTCCGAATCCAGAACGTCAGCTTCTGACACTCGCTCATATCATGCTCAGTCGCGGGCTCCTGACCGAAGAGGAACTCGCCCGTCAAATGCGTAGCGTCCGAGCACGGCTTGAAGCTGTTTAGGAACAATGGAGTGGCATATCATGGCAATCCAAACTTCGAACACTTATCCGACTTCGCTGCGAGTCCAGTCGTCGGCCACATCTTCTCGGTTCATCCAGATTAGCTGTGCCGCTTTGCTTGGCCTTTTGATCATTGGTGGCGCCGGCTTCTCGCATATCGAAGCAATCCATAACGCCGCGCATGATGTGCGCCACTCGCTCGGCTTCCCTTGCCATTGAAGAATTTTGGACGATGGCGATTTTCCGCAATATCGTCTTCATCGCCGCGATCGCAGGACTCGTGGCGGGTCTCGCGATGACCGCTCTGCAATATGCCGGCACGGTTCCCTTGATCCTGAAGGCGGAAACGTTCGAGGGCGCCGCGCCGGCTCACGATCACGCTGCTCATGATAATGCCATCGCGCCGGCTGCGGCGGCTGCGCCCCACTCTCACGAGCACGACAAAGGGGGTTGGGCTCCCAAGGATGGTCTTGAGCGCTCGGTCTATACGGCTCTCGCTACTGTTGTGACTGCTATCGGATTCGCGCTGCTGCTCGTGGCCGCGTCGGAACTGAAAGGTGGCATGACTGGCTGGCGCCAAGGCGTTTTCTGGGGCTTGGCAGGTTTCATTGTGTTCACGCTTGCACCGGGCCTTGGCCTTCCGCCCGAGCTCCCGGCTGTGCCTGCTGCGGACCTAGGCCAACGCCAGATTTGGTGGGGCGTGACGGCGGTGGCCACCGGCATCGGTCTTGCCCTACTTGTCTTCAAACAGTCCTTGCCTTTTACCCTGCTGGCGGTCGTACTCCTGGTTGCCCCGCACCTTGTGGGCGCGCCTCAGCCTGAAAACTTCAAGTCTCCGGTGCCCCACTCACTGGCACATGCTTTCGTTGTCATGTCCACGGTGACCAGCTTTGTTTTCTGGGTTGTTCTCGGCGGCGTTGCTGGTTTCGCGCGCTCGCGCGTGCAAGGGATTGTATAATGACAGGCGTATTTGTTCCTTAATTTGCTTACCGGGCTTTGCGCAGCGTCTTTCGAGGGAGCTGTGCTGCTTCAGACTGTGCGCCGTTCTCGCAAAGACTCAGCGACACGAGGTCGGCGCCGAAGCGAAGTGTCAGCTATAGCCTGCCCCGCACCCCGCTTAGGGGCCGCGCAGGCCTGCGATGAGGCTTTTCGCGGCTACGAGACGTCGTAGGTGAAAGTTGGGAGCAATTTGTGCCGCAGAGGCGCTAATGGACTCAAATTACACTCAAGGCTCCCAGATCTACTGGGAGCTATGTAGGCCGGATGAGACGATCATCGCCGAGCCCGTGGGAAAGGTCGGTGGACGGATCGAGGAAGCCCACGGAGATCTTTTTGGCTGTCGATGACCTGACATGGCGGAATGACGTTGACGCTTTGGTGTTCCGGCCGAATGGGCATGAGGGCTCCTGCTACGTCCACCGCCTAGCCTTCCGCTCCCTGAGCGGGGAGGTGGGGCGGGAAGGCTGCGAGGCCTACTTTCGGGTCCATAGGGCGGCCTTCGAGCGAGCGGCTCGGGCCAAGATCCGAGGGGTCGGCCTAACGATGGAGCAGAATTTCCATCTTACTAGCCGGGATGTCCGGGGCGCGCTCACCACGTGATCTAGCCTGAAGTCTCATCTATCGTCGCTGTATGCAGTGCCCGGTTCTCCTACGGGGGGAGCATCAAGGGATGGGGCGCCGTCGCAGCAGGCCGGTCAGACATCACCCCGCACGGCGCGCTCTTAGGCAAGAGCGGGGAGTCTCACGCCATGAAAGAGGTTCCTAATGCACATCATCACTTCCGCAATTGGGCGCCTGTCATCCGGTTTTGTCGTAGTCTGTTCGGCATGATGCAGGGCGGCACCATCAGCATGCCGACCTCCATCTGCGCGTTCCCCTGTTCGGTATCGCCCATCCAGGCGACGATGCACCTATAACCCGTGACCTTACTGGCACTCATCATGCTCGCGCTCAGGCCGGACGCCTTTTCTTCGTCCAGGAGCCGGTGGTGGGTTCAAAGACGGTGGCATCTCTTCGGTTGTCCGCTTTATCGCTGCGATCACCGGCGTAAGCGGCGCACGTTCGGATCTGATTGCACCGTGGGCCCCACTTCTGACGCGTCGCCCGAATGTTGGCAGCTGTCGTTTGGGTCAGAGAAGTCAAATGCGTTGAAGGGAACCGGGAGACCGGCAGCGACGTTGGTTGATCCATTCAGCGACCAGAGGGGCAACACGCCGTGGATGACCTCCTGCTACGCATCATCATTTTCGCAGTGGTTGGTCTGGTATCCGGCTTCGTCGCGGGCCTGTTCGGCATCGGGGGAGGCACCATCCGCATGCCGATCTTCATCTATTTGTTCCCTTGGCTGGGCATCGCCCATCCGGTGATGATGCATGTAGCAACTGCGACCTCAATGGCACTCGTCATACCGAGCGCAATCGCTTCGAGCCGCAAGCACTACAAGCTCGGCGATCTCGATTTGGGGCTATTCAAGACCTGGGCCATCGGCCTTCTTATCGGCGTTGCCATCGGATCGATCCTGCTGCCATTCAGTTCGACCGAACTTCTTCAGGCCCTGTTCTCAATCTATATCATTCTGGTAGGTTTCTACATCGCGTTCAGTCGCGGGCGCTTTTCCTTCGGTCAGGAGTCGCCGAAGGGCGCAAAGACAATTGGCATTTCCTCGGTTGTCGGCTTCATCGCGGCGATGACCGGCACCAGCGGCGGCACGCTGACAACACCGATCCTCTCGGCCTTCAATATGCATCTGGAGCGTGCGATGGCGATTGCGGCCGCGACGGGTCTTATCACTGGTACGGTGGGCGCAATCGGAGCCGTCATCGGCGGATGGAACGCCAAGGATCTGCCGTCTTACTCGCTCGGCTATGTCGACCTTGTCGTATTCCTTGTGATGATGCCGACGGTGATGATCGCCGCGCCCATCGGCGTGAGTGTCAGCCATAAGATGAACGAACAGACATTGCAGCTCATCTATGCGATTCTGCTCATTGTCGTTGGCCTTGATCTCTTATGGCGCCTTGTCTGATCGCCAGTTACGGACGAAACGGATCTCATCTGATTCCTCTTGGTATAGGGCATTTGCTGAAGAAATGCTGTGTCTGCGCGGTTGTCAGATTGTGATAGGGGCAGCTCGATTCCTTTAGTCGGTTTGTTGACGTACGATCGGCGCCTCTCAGCAACGACGCCTCTCAGCAACGAGGGGCAGTTCTACTACGAGCGCAGCCGGACGCTGGTCTCGCAGATCGACGAGACCGAGCAGCAACTGGCACAGGGCAATGCCAAGCCCGAGGGGCTGATCCAGGTGAGCTCTTCCGCGACGTTCGGCTCAGCCGCTCGAACCGATCCTCGCCGAGTTCCCTGGAGCCTATCCCGGAATCGTCGTCGACCTGTCGCTGTCCGACGAGATGGTCGATCTCTATCTCGACCAGACCGGTGTCGCGATCCGCGTCGGCGCGCTGCCGGATTGGAGCCTGATGGCCTTGGCCGGCGTCACCGCCCCGGAGAAGACGCGCAAGAGCATCGGCGCGCTGTTCATCGACGTGTTCGAGGCCGAGGCCAAAAGATCAGCGGCGCGGAGTTCCTGGCCCCGGGGCACGTTCTACCGCGATCGCGTTCTGGAGCATCGAGCTTTTTGCCAGCAGCGATTATGTGCTCCTCGACCTGAGCGACACGTCAAAACCAGCATAGAGATCATGGTTGCCTCCTTTCTGGCGGTTGAAGTGCCGATCAGGACAGCACCGACATCGCCGGAAGCGAAGCCCTTTAGGAGGTGCGTGAGTGTTCCTGCGCATCGGCGTCGTCGCATGACTGTTGTAATGTGACGAGCGGTGTCCGTTTGGGTTGGTGCTGTGTGGTGGCGTGAGTGCCTTGCCCTGAACGCGATCTAAGCTGCCGTAGGACTTAACTTGTTGCGACGTCTGTCGATGTTAGCGGTAAGCAAGATCTCAGCCGTCGGCCCTGGTGACGTTCCTCGCCCATGTTGATCTCGAGACAAGCCGCGAATGCGGGCTGTTCGCGTCTACTTCGAGACCATCAGAGGATCATCTATGCCGGAGGCCGCTCGCGTCGCCCCTTCAGTCCAGCTCCTGGACGCCGCCGCCCGATACAGTGAGCACCTGCCCGCTGATCCAGTTCGATGCCGGGGCGCACAAGAAGAGGGCGGCATTGGCGATGTCTTCAGGTTGACCTAGGCGTCCGAGTGGCGTGTGTCGCAACATTGCCATCTCTATTTCTGGCGTGAGGACTTTCGCCAGCGCATCCGTCCTGACAGCACCCGGTGCGATGGCGTTGACGCGAATGCCCCGCGGTCCCAAGTCGAATGCCATGTTCCTCGTCAGGTGATTCACCGCAGCCTTCGACGAGCCGTAGGAGGTCATACGCGCGTTCTTGTTCTCTCCCGCCATCGAGGAAATGTTCAGGATGGCGCCGTGGCCTGCCTCGGTCATGTGGGGCGCTGCCAGCTGTGACAGCCGGAACAGCGAGAAAACGTTAAGGTCGAACGCCCGACGGAAATCGCGCATAGGCATGTCAAAGGGCTTCGGTCCCCCGCCGCCTGCGTTATTGACCAACACGGTCAGACTGCCGAACGAGCCGACCGCTGCCTGCACCGTTGCCCCCAGATCGCCGTCTTCGGTGACGTCGCAGCCGATCGCTATCGCGCGGCCCCCAGCCTCGAGGATTTCTGAAGCAACGCTTCGGGCCCTGCCGCCGTCGATGTCGCTCACCGCCACGGCCGCGCCAACCGCAGCGAATGTCAGCGCGATGGATCGGCCGATCCCAGAGGCCGCGCCGGTGACCAGTGCTACTTCGCCATCCAATCGGAAGAGTCGGTGATGTGGCATGAAAAGCTCCGTCGGAGACGTTCAGCTAGTTCGGACGCGATTTGAGATATTCGGCCACCGCTCGAAATGCGGGCAGGGAGGTCGGGTCGATGAGGGGATTCTCCGCTCGAGGATAAGATGCGTAGCGCACCAGCACCATGTCGGCCGATGGGTCCACGTAGATCGTCTGCCCATGGACGCCCCTGGCCGCGAAAACGCCTTCCTGGCCAGGGTAGATCCACCACATGCTGCTGTAACGGCCACCCAGGAGCGCCGGATAGTTGGTGCCGAACTTGCTCGCGTCGCCGCCTTCGCGGATGCTCCGAACGGCCTCGGCCGGAAACACCCGCTCGCCTCCGATGACACCTTCATTGAGCATCAAGAGCCCCAGGCGTCCCAGGTCGCGAAGTCCAGCACTGAGTCCGCCTCCTGCGAACGGTACTCCGGTCCCGTCTACCGTCATGTAGGCGTCCTGTTCGGCACCCATTGGCTGCCACAGTCGCTCCGACGCAAATTCGGTCACTGACTTGCCCGAGACGCGCGACACGATCCAACCCAACATATCGGCGTCGATCGTCTTGTAGTGGAATGCATCCCCGTGTTGGCCCTGCGCCTCTACCCCCGGAAGATAGTCCCAGTATCCAGAAGGTCCTTGATAGTGTTCTGGCTTCGGAAGTGGGCTCACGGCTGCGGAGTATCGCCAGATGTCCGCATCGGGATCGGAATAGTCCTCTGAGAATTTGAGCCCGGTCGTCATGTTCATAACCTGACGGACGGTTGCCGATCCATATCCCTTTCCTTTGACCTCGGGGATGATGTCAGACACCAGCGCGGAATCGTTCAGCTTTCCCTCGGCGACCAGAATTGAGGCGAGAAGGCCTGTCACAGACTTCGTCACAGACATTGCGGCATGTTTTCCGCCAGCGCCCAGGCAGCCAAAGTATCGTTCATAGACGACGCGGCCCTTGTGAACGATAAGCAGACCATCTGTGTAGTTGGCGTAGAGTGATTCCGACCAAGTCATCGTCTTGTCGCTGTCGATCGGCTTGAATGTCAGCGCGTCGATCGCCTGTCGCTCGTTCGCGAATTGATAAGGCGGAGGATATTCCAGGGGGCGTGCCGCGCCGAGGCCGCGACTGATTTCCTCCGTCGGCAGAAGCTCGCGTAAATGGCAGACCGACCAGCGGAGCTTTGGAAAACTGAAATAGTCAGGTTGCGTGATGATCTTGTCGCGGGGAGGCGGAAACCCCTTCATCCACCCCATGACGGCAGGATCCGACTGCTGCGCATTCTGAGCAAAGGCCGTTGCTGCCAGCAGCGACACCGTCGCGAAGCCGGCGCCAACTGCGGGCGGCGGCACTACAAATCGCCTGAGAATAGAGCGCAGTATTGTCATGTGGCACTCGAGAGTTGGTGGGACGGGAACTGGATTCGCCGCCGGTCGTCTCAGAGACGGACATGGCGATCGTGCATTGGACGCCGTCCGTTTCGAACCCACAGCTGGTCTCTGGGCGCCGAACTGATATGGCGGCGCTTTCTCGATCAATTCTTTGCCATGGCCAAAGCGATCGCGTCGGAGACGCCAATGCTGCTTAGGCTTTTCCAAATTGCGCAAGAATTGTAAATCTATAGCTCATTCTCGACCCGGGCGCGAGTTGGAAAATACCTCGAATAGCATCGGGCGTCGAATTTCGGGTTCGTTGTTTCAGGGATGAACCAGAAGCGTCCCCATCGCGCATTATCCGCGCTATCTCGGATAACCTTTGTAGCTTATCGAGCACTCCTGAAGAGGAGGAAGAACGTCACGAGCGCCGTTTTGTGAAGCCGCCTAGAGTTCGTTCAGCATAGGCAGTATTTAGGCGCATCGAGGCTTGTTCCCTTAGCAGTAAGCCTGCTTTAGCGCTGACGCTGTAGGCTAGCTTGTATTCAAACACGTGATCTTGAAACCGGCGTAGGTCGGATATTTGCAAGGAGCAACCATGTAGCGATGCCTGCGGATCAGCCCCAGGTCTGTGCGGCTTCTGCGTTTGCCGGCGAAGAAATGCTGTGACTGCGCGGCCGCCAGATTGGGATAAGGTAGGGGAGCTGCCGTGGCTATTCCGTTGGTCGGTTTGTTGACATACGATCGGCTCCTCTCAGCTACGAAGGGCTGCGTTCTGGCAGATATCGATTACCCTCGTCAGAATCCGCTCAAGCAACCAAGGACCGCATGGACAACCGCGCAGGCGAGATGATGGTGTTCGTGCGGGTCGTCGAGACGGGGAACTTCTCCGAGGCGGCGCGGCTCTTGATGATGACGCCGTCCACGGTTTCGAAGCTGATCGCGCGGCTGGAGGCCCGTATCGGCGTGCGTCTCATCGAGCGCTCGACCCGCCGGCTGGTGCTGACCAACGAGGGGCAGTTCTACTACGAGCGCAGCCGGACGCTGGTCTCGCAGATCGACGAGACCGAGCAGCAACTGGCGCAGGGCAACGCCAGGCCCGAGGGGCTGATCCGGGTCAGCTCCTCCGTGACCTTCGGCTCGGCCGCGCTCGAACCGATCCTCGCCGCGTTCCTGGAGGCCTATCCCGGTATCGTCGTCGACCTGTCGCTGTCCGATGAGATGGTCGATCTCTACCTCGACCGGACCGATGTCGCGATCCGCGTCGGCGCGCTGCCGGATTCGAGCCTGAGGGCGCGCAAGATCGGCGAGACGCGCCGCTGCATCGTGGCGTCGCCCGCCTATCTGGCGCGGCGGGGCATCCCGCGCACGCCGGACGACCTCGCGGCGCACAATTGCCTCGGCTTCAACTTCCGTCGCTCCCAGCCGGTCTGGCCGATGCGCGAGGGCGGCCGCATCGTCGAGCGCATGCTGAGCGGATCGCTGCTGGCCAACAATGCCGAGACGCTGCGCCGGATGGCGATCGCCGGCGTCGGCATCGCGCGGGTGGCCGAATACCATTTGCGCGAGGCGATTGACCGCGGCGCGCTGGTCGAGGTGCTGGCCGACCAGGGGCTCGAAACCTGGGACGAGATCCATGCGGTGTACCGCGGCGCCCAGCTGCTGCCCGCCCGGGTGAAGGTGTTCCTCGACTTCACCGTCCCCCGGATGGCGCAGTTCCTGGCGGCGAGCAGCTCGCGGCCTCGCGCGCCTCAGTCGACGAACCAGCCGTCGACCTGAGGCGCGTTCGCCGCCATCCACGCCGCCGCGGCCTGCCGTGGGGTGAAGCCGCCGGCGTTCACCTGCCAATCCATCCCGGTGACGGCATCGATGCCGAGCGACAGGCGGGCCAGGACGGTCCGGGTGCGCGGCGGCAGGGCCTGCCAGCGCGCCTCCGGGGCGACCAGGCTCGCATGGTTGCGGCCGCCAAGGGTTCCCTTGGGATCGGCGAGCGGACGGATCCTGCCGTCGCGGTTGAGGTATTGCGGCGCCCAGGTCGGGAATACGATCCAGGCGTTGGCGGCCCGTGCTGTCTCGTAGGCCTGGATCCATTGGCTCTGCGTGCCGGGCGTGAAGGCGTAGCCCAGCGCGTCGAGCCCGTAGGTCGCGATCGCGGTCCTGGTGAGCTGCGAGATGGCGGCACCGCTGCCGATCCCCTGGATCTCCCGGGTGAAGCGGTTGGCGACCGCGGGGTCGGCGAGATCGGCCATCGAGCGGACGGTGTCGGCGGGGACATAGTCCGGCACGCCCCAGAAGAAATGGGCGCCTTCGTAGAGCCGGGCCACCTCGCGCGCCGAGCCGCCGTAGCGTCGCCAGTAGTCGGCATGGCCTTCCGGCAGCCAGGCGGCGGCCATCAGGTCGATCTCGCCGCTGCCGAGCAGCGGGAACATCTGCTCGTGCAGGCCCTCGCGTACCGTCACCTGGTGGCCGAGCCGTTCGAGCACCTGATGCACGACGGCACCGGTCACGGCGTAGAAGCTGAGGGACACCTGGCCCAGCGTGATGTTCGGCAGCGTGCGGCGTTCGGCGAAGGCCGGGCTTGCGAGGGCGGGTGCAGCGAGGGTGCCGAGGCCGCGGCTCAGGATCGTTCGGCGCGAGAGGGACAAAGCGCGCATGACAGGACTCCGATCGAATAGGGTGGTTTGGGGAGAGGGCAGCGGCGGCCGGTCAGGGCCGGCGCTGTCCGAGCACTTGCATCCGCGTGACCTTGACGCCGCCCTCGGCGAGGTCGGGCAGCTTCTCGAACCACGCCTTCACGTAGGGCATGGCGTTGTGCGCCTCGAAATCCTCCTTCGTCGCGAAGATCTCGTAGAAAACGAAGTGGCCGGGCGCCTCGCGATCCTCTTGGAAGAAGTAGACGAGGTTCTTCGGATCGCTGCGCACCAGCGCGACCAGCGGAAGCGTGGCTTCGCGCAGGGCCGCCTCCTTGCCGGGTTTGGCGCGGATCTCGGCAACGACCGAATAGGCGGCCTCGGGCACGTCGGCGTAGCGGATCCCCGTCGACTGCTGCGCGCCGGCGGGCGGGGTGCTCGCCGCCAGCATCGCGGCGAGCAGGGGACGGGTCAGGAACGAACGGGTCATCTCGGGGCTCCTCGAATGACGCGGGGTGGCGAAGAAGCGGCGGTTACGGGGTGGCGCGCTGCCGTTTGGCGAGAGCGTCGGCGAAGCGCTGCTTCACCGGGCCGATGGCCTTCACGAACTCGAGCTGCTCGCCCTCCGGTCCCTTGCAGTAGATCAGTTCCCAGCCGTCCGACGGCGCCACCGTCACCTTGTTGGTGTTGGCGCTTTCCGGCGCGGCCTTGCGCTCGGCCTCGGTGGTGACGCGGATGATCCGGTTGGCGCGGACCTGCGTCATGCCGCGGCGGGCCGACTCGGCTTCGAGGTCGGTGATGAACCTGTTGAAGTCGACGTCGTCGCGCACGTGGAAGCAGATGTGCATCATCCGCGGGAAGGCCGGGCTCATGTGTGCGACCGGCTCGGCGAAGGCCTTGGCGCCACCCATCGGCTGGTCGGCGTCGCGATACTGCAGCAGCTCGATCACCACATTGTCGAACTGGATGAAGCGGACATCGAGCCGCTGCGCACCGCCGCGCAGGTCGGGTACGCCGATCGTGCGCGGATTGACGCCGAGTTCGTTGGCGACGATCTCCTGGTCGGCCAGCAGCGTGTTCTGCACGGCGTCGCCCTGGAAGTCGCCATGGCGGAATACCTCCGTGCCGCCGAGCACCTGCGTGTAGAACTCGTAGGCGCGCTCCATGTTCTGAACGGTCAGGCCGAAATGCTGGACGCCCTGCAGGCGGGCGCCGAGCGAGCTGCCGCTGCGCGCCGCCGGCTGCGCCGTGGCCGGCGAGGCGAGGCTGCTCGCGGCGACGCCGGCTGCCAGGGCGGCGCCGACGGTGCGCAGCATGTCGCGACGGTCGAGGGCGGCGGTTTCGCTATTGGCTTGGTCTTGCATGGTCAGTCTCCTTGGGTTGAACGGTTTGGCGTTGGCGTGAAGGCGTGCATTCCCGGGCGGCCGAGGGGGGGGCCCCGGCCGATGGTCTCGGTGGTCCGTCGAAAAAAATTCAGGTCGCGATCGGAAGCGGCGCCGCCGGATCGACAAGCCCCGCATCGCGCAGGTCCCGCCAGAAGGCGCCGGGAACGGTTTCCTTCAGCGCCGCGCTGTCCTCGGCGATGCGGCCGGGCCGGCTGGCGCCGGGAATGACCGCACCGACCGCGGGATGGGCGAGCGAGAACTGCAGGCCGGCGGCCTTCATCGATATGCCGTGGCGGTCCGCGATGGCCTTGATGGCGGCGACCTTCGCGGCCATCTCCGGCCGCACCGGCGCGTATTCGAAGTTCGGTCCGCCGACCAGCGCGCCGGAACTGTAGGGTCCGCCTACCACGATGCCGAGGCCGCGTTCCGCCACCATGGGCATGGCGCGCTGCAGCGCGTGGCTGTGGTCGAGCAGCGTGTAGCGGCCGGCCAGCAGAAAGGCGTCGGGCCGCGGCTCCTCGAGGGCGAGCAGGATCTCGATCGGCTCGACCCGGTTCACGCCGAGGCCCCAGGCCTTGATGACGCCCTCGTCGCGCATGCGGTCGAGCGCCCGGAAGGCGCCCTTGCGCGCGCTCTCGAACACGCCCAGCCATTCGTCGCGATAGAAGTCCTGCGCCACGTCGTGCACGAAGACGATGTCGACGTGATCGGTGCCCAGCCGCTTCAAACTGTCCTCGATCGAGCGGTAGGTCGCGTCTTCGGAATAGTCGTTCACGACCTTGTTGGGGCGCCCGTGTTTGAAGACCTCGCCCTTTTCGCCGTTGTCGCGCATCGAGACGTCCTCGACCTCGTCGAGGATCAGGCGGCCGACCTTGGTGCTGATGACGTACTGGTCTCGCGGCTTGCCGCGCAGGGCGGCGCCCATCCGGATCTCGGCCAGGCCGGCGCCGTAGAAGGGGGCCGTGTCGCAATAGCGGATGCCGTCGGCCCAGGCGGCCTCCACGGTCGCCAGCGCCTCGTCCTCGGGGATGGCGCGGAACATGTTGCCGAGCGGCGCGGCGCCGAAGCCCAGGGGGCCGGGGAGGATGTCGGTCAACTTCATTTCGGGCTCCGTTGTCGGTGGTGCGCTTGTCGCGCCGGTGTCGCCACAGATACGCCCGGTCCCTTGAGGTCAGTAGCCAATGGAAGGTCGCAGGATTTGTGAAGGCCGTTCACAGACTGATCCATCGTCCACGAACGGCCGGCTTCGATGGTGGTTGGTCGGCGCGCCGTCGGATGGGGGGCCTCCGTCAGAAATAGCCGTGGCGCTTCTGGTCTCGAGCGACCCGGCGTCGCCGCAGCGGCCGCAGCGCTCGGAGGATTTTGCTGTGAGCGTTTCGGCGACCACGCCGCTGAAGGCGGCGGCCTGCAAGGGCTCGGCGGGGGTCGCGGACCAGCAACCCAGGGTGGGGAAGCGGGCAGATTCGCCGGCTGCCTTTTCGCCCGCCGCCAGCGCACGCACGCCGGGGCGATCACGATGCGCAAGCCGTCGCGCATCACCACGGGCCGCTCGGCGGCGTGGTAAAGCGGCGCCAGCTCGATGCGGCGTGCCAGGATGCAGAGTCACAAATCCTGCTCGGTCCAGTTGGAGAGCGGGGAGGTGCGGATCTTCTGGCCGGGCGCGAGCCGCCAGTTGAAGGCGCGCCACGGTTCGGGACGCTGGGCGCGCGGCTCCCAGCCATGGCTGACGCTGCGCACCGAGACGATGCGCTCCTTGGGGCGGCTTGCCTCCTGGTCGCGCCGGGCGCCGTCGAAGATCACGTCGAAACCGCCGTCCGTCAGCGCCTGCTTCAGCGGCTCGGTGCGCATCAGGGTCGTGTAGGTGTCGCCATGGTCGAACGGGTTGATAACGTCGGCGCGGCCCTGCCCGTTGGCGTGCACCAGCAGACGGAACCCGTGCTGTTCCGCGAGAGTGTCGCGGGAGGCCAGTACCTCGGCGACCCCCCAGGTCCAATCGATGTGCAACAAGGGGATCGGCGGCCGCGCGGGATAGAAGGCGCGCACCGCCAGTGGGCGAGCATCGTCGGGCCCTTGCCGCCGGAGAAAAGCAGCACGGGGTCGCGCGATTCGGCCACGCCCTTGCGCAGGATGTGGATAGATTCCGATTCGAGGCGCGGCGAGATGGCGGGGAAGTCCGGTTATGCGAGCACCCGTTCCGGTTCGTGTTGGGTCGTTGATTGAGCGGCGGGAGTGGCGGCCGCGGCCTCCCATCCGAGGTCACCGGCGTAGCGCCAGGCCATTCGGCCCTGGTCGTCGAGCGCGAACAGGTGCAGCCACCGATTGTCGAACAGGGCGCGCACGTCTGCGTGCCGCCCCAGGATGTCGGTGATGGCCTCGCGCGGCGCCTCCACCAGCACCGAGAGCCGCAGCGGCTCGTGGGTCAGCGCCTCGCCGTCATGGACCGACTGCCAGGGCAGGCCGGTCCGCAGCGCGCCGCCATTGCCCTCAACCACGCCGATGCCGCCGGTGACGTTGTGCAGAAGCTTGTTGCCCGCGCCGAAGGTCTTCGGCGCGACGCTCGAGCCGTAGTATTGCAGGCTGATCCAGCTTGCGACCACGACCGGCGCGGTGAGGATCAGCTCCAGCACGCCGACGCCCACGTCGCGCCGCCAGTCATACTCGTGCAGGAAGGCGCGGCCGGCGAGGTCGTGGCCCGTCGTGCGCTCGCGCGGCGCGGCGATGAAGGCTTGGCAGCCGGCCAGTCCCCACTCGGGGCGCAGCTCGGCCCAGTCGCGCGCCCGCCGCGGGATGTCCCGTCCGCTCGCGGCGCGGGGCAGTCGCAGCGCCCGTTCGCTCCGCGCCACCAGGCCGGCGGATTTCAGCCAGCGTCCGGCCTGCGCCAGGTCATCGGCATGGGCGGCGGCGGGATGGTCGTCGGCATAGATCGTCACCGCGTCGGTCGTGGTGTCGTGCAGCGCGCCGACGAACAGCGTGTCGTCGGGGATGGCGATCCCCTGGGCGGCGAGGCCGGTGCGGACCTGGGCGTCGTTGAGCAGCGAGGCGAGCAGCCGCGCGTTGACTTCGCCCGGGTAGCCGCCGCAGGCGCCGCAGTGCAGCGCGCTGGCATGCGGGTTGTTGACCACGCTGGCGCCGTGGCCCGCGAGCAGGACCAGCCGTGCGAAGCCGTCGGTCAGCGACATCGCCTTGAGCACGCTGGCGGCCATCGCGAGTTTCGTGGGCGCGTCGATTCCCTCGGCCATCCGCGGTGCCGGGTCGTGGGGTGCGGCATGCCGCTTCAAGGCGAGACTGTCGAACAGGAGCTTCGCCCCATAGAGCGGGCCCGCCGCCTCGACGAAGGCGAAGGACGAGATCGCCGCCTGCCTGAAGCGGCCCCAGGCGCGCTGTGCCCGCGCGGCGATCCGCGCGGACAGGTCGGCCCTTTCCGTCCCGGGAGTAGAGGTGCCGGAGCAGGTGAGCAGGGTCGGGGTCAGCAGCACCGGCAGCCGATCCTCGACCACGTCCGAGGCGAAGCGCCGGTGGCCGAGCCGCAGGCCGAAGAAGCCGGCGAAGCCCAGGGTTTGGATGCCAGGACCGACGCTCTCCAACGCCCGCCGGAACACTTCCGACCGCACGTCGATGCAGAAGGCCATCTGCAGCGCCGGCCGGTCCGGGGCGGTGCTCGCCGGGCGCTTCGTGCCGAGCAGCGCGTGCAGCCGCCGCTGGGCGGCGCGCTCGGCGGCCTCCTGCAGGATCGTATCGACGACGTCGTCGGCGGTCGCGGCAGCGGGCTCTGCGTAAGCCGCCATCGCCTGCTGCCACGCCGGTTCGAGCGTCGGGCCGTGCTGACGCAGCAGGGCGGCCTCCCACGCGATGCGGATGGCGAGCAGGTCGGTCACGGCGCCGTCGGTGCCGCCGCCCAGCTCGGCCTGCCACAGACGGTAACGCGCAACCTGGGCCCAGCCGCCGAGCGTGGTCAGCAGCCGGTGGAAATAGTTCTCCAACGCCGCGTCCGCCAGGCCGAGCCTACAGACGCTCTCGGCCAGCGCGGCTTCGGCGTCGGCCGGGGCATCCGACACGCCCTGGGCGAAGCCTTTTAGGCCGACGATCTCCGGCGTCAGGTCGTGCATCGCGACCGCCCGCCACGCCGCCCAGGCGCCGCGCGGCGGCCCGCCGATCCACAGCGCTTGGCCCTGGTCGAAGTACACGGCGGCAAAGTGGCTGATCCGCTCCTCGACGAGCCGCGGCCAGTCGATCCCGGAGAGGTCGCGCGCCAGCTCGGCGACGGTCGGGATCGCCTGCGGCGCCGGCCGCTCGCGCTCGGCCGCCTGCCTGAGCGCCGCGAGCGTCTTTGGCCGAAGGTCTCGTGGCGCGGCGTCGAGCGCGGCCTGCAGGTCTTCTTCGGAGATCTCACCCGAGCGCAGCCGTGCGGCGTACCAATTGCGCGGCATGGTGAGCGCGATGCCGGCGGTGCGCCGCAGCCGCGCGGACGCGGTCGAAAGCGGCTCGCCGGTCTGGCCGAGGAAGGGGTTCACGGCAACGCTCGAGGCCAGCGGCCAGAGCGGCGGGATGGACCGCGCCGCCCGGTCGGCGGCCTGCAGGATGGTGATCGTGGTCATCTTACTTGTCCTTGCGGTCGGGGATCACGGAGCCTTCGAGGCCGACCAGCCACCCAGCAGCCGGTCGATCGTGGCGTTGACGTAGAGGCCGTTGGAGAGGTGGACCCTCAGGCCAGTGGCGGCGGGGTGGGTCGCCCAGAGCGGGAACAGCGCCTGGGCCACCGCCACCAGCCCAAAGGTCAGCACGGCGAGCGCGATCAGGGTCCATTCGAGGCGGCCGGGCGCCGGCGTCGCCGGCAGCACACCGGCGGTCAGCCACTCGGCGGCGGAATGGAGGGCGAAGTAGCCGACCGCGGCGGCGCTGGCATATAGCGCCGTCCGCCGGGTCAGCTCGCGCGGCGCGGCGTCGGCCAGCCCCTGGGCCAGCAGGTAGGCGACGCCGAAGATCAGGATGGTGCCGAGCGCCAGCGCCTGCGGCGACTTGTGGTCGAAGCCGAAGACCAGCGCGAACGCGGTGCCGATCGCGGCATAGATGGCGAGCGCGATCAGGAAGGCACGGCCCACGGCCGCTCCGTCGGGCACGGCGACCGGTCCCGGCCGCCGGATCGAGGCGACCTGCTCGACCGCGCCGCCGGAGGCCAGGAAGGCGTGCGCCTTGTAGAGCGAGTGGGCGATGATGTGCAGCAGCGCCAGCGGGAACAGAGCCAGCCCGCACTGCAGCACCATGAAACCCATCTGTGCCACCGTCGACCAGGCAAGCGAGGTCTTGACCGCGGGCTGGGTCAGCATGACCAGGGCGCCGAACAGCGCCGTGAAGCCGCCCAGGATCGCCAGCGCCGCCAGGACGCCGGGGGCCGCGAGCATCAGGTCGGCGAAGCGGATCAGCAGGAAGCCGCCGGCATTGATCACGCCGGCATGGAGCAGAGCGGAGACCGGCGTCGGCGCCTCCATGACCTCGGTCAGCCAGCCGTGGGTCGGGAACTGCGCCGACTTCAGCACGGCGGCTAGCGCCAGCAGGGCAGCGGCTGCGAGGGTGGGCCAGGCGACGTCGCCGCTGCGGGCAGCTGCGTTGATCGCGGCGATGTCGCTCGTGCCGAAGCCCGCCCACGCGAGGATTGCCGCCAGGATCAGGGCGCCCGCGCCCACGGTCGAGAACAGGCGCTTCTTGCGCGCCGCCCGTTGCGCCGCCGCCCGCTCCGGGTAGAACAGCAGCAGCCGGTGCAGCGCGACGCTGGTGGCGATCCACGCGCCGACCAACTGCACGAGATTGCCGGCCTGGACGAGCAGGAGCACGGAGGCGAGCGCGGTGCAGAGCCAGCCGGTGAAGGTGCCCTGCCGCTCCTCGCCATCGAGATAGGTGCAGGCGTAGCGGACCACGATCCACCCGACGAAGGCGACCAGCAGCAGCATGGTGGCGCTGACCCCATCGAGCCGGACCGACAGGCCGATGCCTGCGAATCCGATGAGGGGACTGGTGCCGACGCCGTGGCGGACCAGGATTGCGAGGGAGAAAAGGGTGATCAGCAGAGCGCCGAGCGCCGCGGCTTCGGCGACGACCGGCACTAGGCGCGGACGCCGGCCCGGTCGGGCGAAGCCGAGGGTCGCGGCGAGGAGCAGCAGGAGGGGCGCAGCGAGCGGCAGCAGGGCGTACGACAAGGGAGTCACCGGGGTCGGAGAAGCGTGCGGCCCGCTATATGGCCGCCCCAGATGGTTCAATAAAATGCATTGTATGCGATTAATCGTTCGTTAAAATCGAACGACATGCAGTCGCTGAACTACAATCACTTGCGATACTTCTGGGCGGTCGCGCATGACGGCAACCTGACCCGCACGGCCGAGCGGCTGAACCTTACCCAGTCGGCGCTCTCGGTGCAGATCCGCAAGCTCGAGGAGCGGCTTGGCCATGCGCTGTTCGAGCGGCGCGGGCGGCAGCTGCATCTCACCGAGGCGGGACAGATCGCCCTCGACCATGCCGATGCGATCTTCACCACCGGCGACGAGCTGCTGGGCACGCTGCGCCAGACCGGCGCCGCGCGGCAGGCGCTGAGGGTCGGTTCGCTCGCCACCCTGTCGCGCAACTTCCAGATGGAGTTTTTGGGGCCGGTGCTCGGCCGCACCGACATCGACCTGATCCTGCGCTCCGGCGGCGCGGCCGAGCTGCTACGTGCGCTGGAGGCCCTCAATCTCGACGTCGTGCTGCTCAACCAGGCGCCGCCGGGAGACGCGCTCACCCCGTTGGTCACCCATCGACTGGCCGAGCGTCCGGTCAGCCTGGTGGGCACGCCGGATCGCATGCGATCAGCGGCGGGCCTGGCGGACCGCCTGCGCGCGCATCCGATCATCCTGCCCACGGTGGAGAGCAGCGTGCGCACCGGCTTCGACGCGCTGGCCGATCGTCTCGGCGTGCGGCCGCAGATCGTCGCGGAGGTCGAAGACATGGCGATGATGCGCCTGCTCGCGCGCGAGGATATCGGGCTGGCGGTACTGCCGCCGATCGTGGTCAAGGACGAGATCGCGGCCGGCGTTCTGGTCGAGGGCGAGCCGCTGCCCAGGATCGTCGAGACGTTCTACGCCGTCACCATGGCGCGCCGTTTCCCCAACCCGCTGGTGCGGCTGCTCCTCACCCCGCACTGAACCGCGCCGCGACTTCTTCCGTATCTGTCTGCAGCGCCCGCATGCCCCCCATCCGCAACCTCATCCTCGTGCTGGGCGACCAGCTGACGCCTGCGATCACCAGCCTCGCCGCCGGCGATCCAGCGCGCGATCTCGTGTTGATGGCGGAGCTCGCTGACGAGGCGCGCTATGTGCGCCATCACAAGAAGAAGATCGCCTTTCTGTTCTCCGCCATGCGCCACTTCGCGGCAGAGCTGCGCGGGCTGGGCTGGACGGTCGAGTACGTGACCCTGGACGCGGCCGGCAATCGCGGCTCCTTCACCGCAGAGCTGGGCGATTCCATCGCCCGGCACCGGCCGGAGCGGGTGGTCGTCACCGAGGCGGGGGAGTGGCGGGTGCGCGAGATGCAGGCCTCGTGGCAGGAGCGGTTCGCGCTGCCCGTGGACATACTGCCGGACGAGCGCTTCCTGTGTTCGTCGGCCGACTTCGCGCGGTGGGCGGCGGGGCGCAAGACGCTCAGGATGGAGTATTTCTATCGCGAGATGCGCCGGCGCACCGGGCTGCTGATGGACGGCGACGCGCCCGCCGGCGGCCGCTGGAACTTCGACGCGGAGAACCGCAAGCCCGCCAAGGCCGATCTCTTCATGCCGCGGCCGCCCTCGTTCCCGCCCGATGCGGTGACGCGGGAGGTGCTGGCGCTGGTCGAGGCGCGGTTCGGCGATCATTTCGGCGACCTCGCGCCGTTCGGGTTTGCGGTGACACGCGCCCAGGCGGAGGCGGCGTTCGAGTCTTTCGTGGAAAACGCGTTGCCCCGGTTCGGCGACTACCAGGACGCGATGCTGGCGGGCGAGCCGTTCCTCTATCATGCCGTCATCGCGCTCTATCTCAATTGCGGCCTGCTCGATCCGCTGCGCGTCTGCCGGCAGGTCGAGATCGAGTGGCGCGCGGGCCGGGTGCCCCTGAACGCAGCGGAAGGGTTCATCCGGCAGATCATCGGCTGGCGCGAATATGTGCGCGGCATCTACTGGCTGAAGATGCCGGGCTACGAACGCAGCAACTTCCTCGGCCACACGCGGCCGTTGCCGGGCTTCTACTGGACGGGCGAGACCGCGATGGCATGCGTGCGTGCGGCGGTGACCCAGACGCGCGAGCACGCCTATGCCCATCACATCCAGCGGCTGATGATCACCGGCAATTTCGCGCTGCTGGCCGGGATCGACCCGCACGAGCTGCACGAATGGTACCTGATGGTCTATGCCGACGCTTACGAATGGGTCGAGCTGCCCAACACGGTGGGCATGAGCCAGTTCGCCGATGGCGGCCTGCTGGCCTCCAAGCCCTATGCGGCGAGCGGCGCCTATATCGGCCGCATGTCCGACTATTGCGGCGGCTGCGCCTACGACGTGAAGCAGCGGACCGGGCCCGGGGCGTGCCCGTTCAACGCGCTCTACTGGGATTTCGTCTCGCGCCATCGGGCGAAGATCGGCAATAACCCGCGCATGAGTCAGATCGTGCGCGCCTACGATGCTTTCCCGGCGGCCGAGCGGCAGCGCATCGCCGACAGCGCCGCCCGTTTCCTGGCCGGCCTGTGACCGCCAAGCGCCATACCAGGTCGACCCTGCCTAGGGCGTGCGCGGGCCGGCGGGCGTCACCTTTGTCGGCAGCCGATGGACGCCGGGTCCCTCGCCGGGGCATCCAGGAGCCTCGACGGCGAGGGTTCGCTCTCCAGAGAAACTGCCGTCGGAATTCGGGATCAGGTAATCCGTGCGGATCGATTTCACCGCGCTGTCCGGGTTCATGCGGTCGCAGAAATAGGGATAGGGTCCGCTGGTTTCCCAGCGGCCGTTCTTCCAGCGGTACTCGTAGGTCGCGGGCGCGCCGGGATTGCGGGCCCGGTCGCCGGAATTGTCCAGCACCACGACGCAGCCGCCGGCGTAGCAGCGGGTGGTGTAGTCTACCGGGAAGGTGCGGGACACCATCGGCGTCGGCATGCCGTTGAAGGTCTGCTTGGCAAAGTCGACGAACAGGTCGTAGCGGCCGTTCAGCGGCGGCGGCGCAGATCGCTCGGCGCAAGCAGCCAGCGGCAGGAGGGACATCGTCAGGAGAGGTATGACGGTGGCGGCGCAGACGGCGCGGCCTCGAGGGCTGTCGTTCATGTCGACCTCCGACGGAGAACTCGCGCCGAGAGTGCCGGCAAGCGGCGCGGTCCGCCAGCGTCTCGCGCGCGAGGCCGTCGTTCCGTAAAGTGCCTGCTCAGCCGGCTGGCGTTTGTGCCATCAGCGTTCGCAGAAGAGCGGCCGTCTCCCGCGGTTTCTCGATCGGGGGCAGGTGGCCGCACTCGGGGATCACCCGCAACACCGACCCCCGGATCGCGGCGTTGATGGCCCTGGCGCATGCCACGGGGATCATGGCGTCGTCCGCCCCCGTGATGATCGTGACGGGCACGGCGATGGTGGCGAGCACTGGGCGTTGATCGGCGCGATTCAGGACGGCTTCGATCTGTCGGGCGTAGGTTGCGGCGCCGACCCGGACACTCATCTCGACGATCGCGTTACCGACGTCCGCGGCGGACTTCGGATGGACCAGCCGGGCCAGGCCGGTCTTGCCGGCGACGCGAAGGTCGACACCCGCGCGGAGCGTGGCGACGGCACGCCGCCGCTGATCGGCTTGTTCGGGCGTATCGGGAAAGGCGTTGCTGTCGACGATCGCCAACCCGGTTACGCGGTTGGGAGCGATGCGCATGATTTCCAGCGCCACCATGCCGCCCATCGAGAGCCCCGCCAGGACGAAGCGCGGGGGCGCCGCCGCGAGGATGCGACGGGCCATTCCCGCCAGGCTGTCGTCCTGCAGGGTGTCGCCCACGACGCAGCGCGCGGACCCGCCCAGCGCGTCGATCGTGCGGGACCATACGGCGGCATCGCTCGCGAGCCCCGGAATCAGAACCAGATCGTGCATTGACCGCACCTCCGGACGGCGGGATACACCTTCGACCATGGTTCAAGGTCAAGGGCGATGCGGATCGGTGAGTTTGCCCGGGAAGCGGGAGTCAGCGCGTCGGCCATACGCTTCTACGAAAAGCGCGGCTTGCTGCCGCCGTCGAAGCGTCGCGCAAACGGCTATCGCGACTACGATCCGGCGGACGTGCGCCTCATCCGCCTGATCGAGCAATCGCGGTCGTTGGGCTTTTCCCTCAAGGACACGGCCCGCTTCATGAGCCGGCCGCCCGACGAGCGGCGAGACAAGCGGCGACTCTTGCCGATCCTCGTCGAGAAGCTGGCGTTGCTCGATCGGCACCTGGCGGAGGTTCGCCGGCAGCGGGCGGCGATCGTGGCGTTCATGAAGGCGATCGATCCCCCGGGCAAGCACTGAGAGCTGGTGTGGCCGACCGGGGAGGCCCGGACTTCCCTCGGTGGCGCACGGCGCCCAAGGGCCGCGTCGCGGAGCGGCAGGCGACCTGCGCGGACCCGTCACCTCGACGGCGGGCGGGGCGCTCCTTATGTCCCGCGCCATGATCCGTCTCGACAATATCAGCAAGCAGAACGGCCACCAGATCCTGTTCATCGACGCCTCGATGGGGCTTCAGAAGGGGGAGAAGGCGGGGTTGGTCGGGCCCAACGGGGCCGGCAAGACGACGCTGTTCCGCATGATCGCCGGACAGGAGCCGCCCGACGACGGGCAGGTGACGATCGATCCCGGCATGACCATCGGCTATTTCAGCCAGGACGTCGGCGAGATGTCGGGCAAGAGCGCGGTCGCCGCGGTGATGGACGGCGTCGGGCCGGTGAGCGAGCTGGCGGTCGAGATCGCCCGGCTGGAGGCCGCGATGGCCGATCCGGAGCAGGCCGACAACATGGACGCGCTGGTCGAGCGCTACGGCGAGGTGCAGGGGCGGTTCGAGGAGCTGGACGGCTATGCGCTCGATGCCCGCGCGCGCGAGGTGCTGGCCGGCCTGTCGTTCAGCCAGGAGCGGATGGACGGCGATGTCGGGCTGCTGTCCGGCGGCTGGAAGATGCGCGTGGCGCTGGCCCGCATCCTGCTGATGCGGCCCGATGGTATGCTGCTCGACGAGCCGTCCAACCATCTCGACCTCGAGAGCCTGATCTGGCTGGAGGATTTCCTGAAGAACTACGAGGGCGCGCTGCTGATGACCAGCCACGACCGCGAGTTCATGAACCGCATCGTCGGCAAGGTGATCGAGATCGACGGCGGTTCGCTCACCACCTATTCGGGCGATTTCGACTTCTACGAGCAGCAGCGCGCGGTCGGCGAGCGGCAGCGTCAGGCGCAGTACGAGCGCCAGCAGGCGATGCTGGCCAAGGAGATGAAGTTCATCGAGCGCTTCAAGGCGCGCGCCAGCCACGCCGCCCAGGTGCAGAGCCGGGTGAAGAAGCTCGACAAGATCGAGAAGGTCGAGCCGCCGCGGCGCCGCCAGTCGATCCAGTTCGAGTTCCGCTCGCCGCCGCGCTCGGGCGACGACGTGGTGAGTTTCCGCAACGTCCACAAGGGCTATGGCAGCCAGCCAATCTATACGGGGCTGGACCTGATGGTGCGGCGCAAGGAGCGCTGGTGCGTGCTCGGCGCCAACGGGGCAGGGAAGTCGACGCTGCTGAAGCTGGTGGCCGGCGCGGCGGATCCGGCCCACGGGACCGGGCCGGACGAGGGCAGCGTGACGCTCGGCGCCAGCGTCAGGATGGGCTACTTCGCGCAGCACTCGATGGACCTGCTCGACGGCGACGAGACGATCTTCGAGTCGCTGGACAGTTCGTTCCCGCAGGCCGGCACGGGCGCGCTGAAGTCGCTGGCCGGCTGCTTCGGCTTCTCCGGCGACGATGTCGAGAAGCCGTGCCGCGTGCTGTCGGGCGGCGAGAAGGCGCGACTGGTGATGGCCAAGATGCTGTTCGACCCGCCGAACTTCCTGGTCCTCGACGAGCCGACCAACCATCTCGACATGGCGACCAAGGAGATGCTGGTCGCGGCGCTGGCGGAGTTCGAGGGCACCATGCTGTTCGTGAGCCACGACCGGCATTTCCTCGCCGCGCTCTCCAACCGCGTCCTCGAGCTGACGCCGGACGGCGTGCACCAGTATGGCGGCGGCTACACCGAATACGTGGCCAGCACCGGCCAGGAAGCACCCGGCCTGCATCCGGGGCACTGAGGCGAAGAAGAGGGCGGCCGCCGCGGAAGATCAGGCTGCACTGCCGCCGCCCGCCGGGATGTTCGCGGCGATGGACCAATTCCAGGGGACGGGCGACGCCTTATAGCTTCGAGTGCAGAAAGCTTGACGTCGCCTGACTGCGCAACGCCATCAGGGGCGCTTCTGCGGCATGCCTACTTCTTCGCCACCGCCGCCGGAGCGCCCGTCGTCCGCACCGCCCGCAGCCACGGGTTGATGTCCGCCTCGGCGATCTTGGTCAGGGTGTTGCGGTCGGTGTGGGGGAAGGGCTGGGCCTGGCCGCGGACCGCCAGGGTGACGGTGCTGGCGTAGCTCCAGGTGCCGTCGGCATGGAACTCGACCTCCAGCCGGTAATCGTCGGTGCGGAACGCCTGTTCGAGGAAGGTGGTCGAGCAGATGCCGTAGTCGGTCGGGCCGCGGCGTGCCTCCAGCACCAGCTTGCTATCGTTCGGGCCGGCATGGCCGCAGGCCATGGCGATCTGGCCGCGCGGGATCGCCAGGGTCTGGATGATGAGGCCGGTCGCCGGCTCCCACAGCCAGTAGCCGATCTGGTCGTGGAAGGTGATCTGCTCCTCGCGGGTGTTGATGTGCGTGTGGTAGCGCAGGCCGTAGAGGAGCTGCGGCCCGTTTGTCTGGGGGTCGATCGGCTGCATCTCGACATGCTCGTAGAACACGCGGTGCTCGGGACCGTCCGCCTTCGGGTTGACGTCGCCGCCCATCTGTCCTTCCCAGATGCCGGCCAGGCGGCGCAGCGGCCCGAGATTGGCCAGCGTGTCGGGATCGACGTCGGCGGGTTCGGTGAAGATGTCGTCGGGCGTGCGCATCGTGGTCCTGAGTCCTGTCGGTCGGTGTTCAGGGTTGGATGTACACCGGAACGAGCCCGTTCCCCAGAACCATACCGGTCGGGCAAGGAGGGGTACCGGCCACGCGATCGACGCGCAGGCCGACGCCATATTTCGATGCGCAAGCCTGCCGCCGGATTGGCCTTGAAGTGGCGCACCGAATGTTCGCAGGCTGCGCCCGCGGTCGCCAAGAGCCGCCATTGTGGAGGAAAGAATGTCCCGGACCATCCGTCGCCGCAGCGTCGTGCTCGGCGCGTCCCTCGGCCTCGCGGCCCCTGCGCTGTCCGCTCCCTCGATTGCGCGGGCCCAGGCCTGGCCGTCGAAGCCGGTGCGCGTCGTCAACGCCTACAGCGCCGGCGGAACGGCCGACGTCGTCTGCCGCATCTATTGCCAGGCGCTGGGCGAGAAGCTTGGCCAGTCCTTCACCGTCGACAACAAGCCGGGCGCGGCGGGCACCATCGCCGCCCAGATCGTGGCGCGCGCGCCCAACGACGGCTACACGCTGCTCTACGACGCCACCGCCCAGTCGGTGAACCCGTCGCTGTTCGCCGGCAAGCTCGCCTACGACACCCAGCGCGACCTGCTGCCGATCGCCCAGACCATGCAGACCCCCGTCACGCTGATGCGCAATGCGCAGTTCGAGGCCAAGACGGTGCCAGAGCTGATCGCGCTGGCGAAGAAGAAGCCGGGCGCTCTGGACTGCGCTTCGACCGGCATCGGCACGGTGCAGCATGTCTCGCTGGAACTGCTGAACCAGAAGGCCGGCATCAAGATCAACCACGTCCCCTACAAGGAGATGGGCTCGGTCCGGAACGACCTGTTCGCCGGCCGCATCCCGCTGCTGTTCAGCAACGTGCCGGGGACCGTGGCGCTGCTGACCTCCAAGGACGTGAGCTGCATGGCGCATACCGGCCCGAAGCCGGTCGAGGTGCTGCCGGGCGTGCCGCCGATCTCCGACGTGCTGCCGGGCTTCGTCACATGGGAGTGGAACGGCCTGTTCGCGCCGGCCGGCACCGACGCCGCGCTGATCTCGCGTCTCAACACCGAGATCAACGGCATCATGAAGATGGAGACGGTGGCGAAGCGGCTCGCGGAGCTGGGCGCGCTGACTCAGGCCAACACGGTCGCGGAGTTCACCGCCTTCCGCGAGCAGCAGATCGCTTTCTTCGCCGATATGGTGAAGAGCGCCAACATCCGCATCGAGTAGGTGAGCCATGGCTGAAGACGATCCGCTGCTGGGCCATGGCCGCCAGATTATCGTGCGCGAGGAGTGGCTCCGCCTGACGGAGGAGCCGATCCTCGAGCCCGGCCTGCCGATCGTCGATCCGCATCACCATCTCTGGGAGCGCGATGGCGGGCATTCCTACCTGCTGCCGCAGCTCCTCGCGGACACGTCGAGCGGCCACGACATCCGGGCGACCATCTTCGTGCAATGCGGAGAGATGTACCGCGCCTCGGGTCCTGCCGAGGAGCAGTCGCTCGGCGAGACCGAATTCGTGACGGGCGTGGCGGCGGTGAGCGCGAGCGGCCGGCATGGACCGACGAGGGCCTGCGCCGGCATCATCGGCATGGTCGACCTGACGCTGGGCGATCGCGTCGAGCCGCTGCTGGAGCGCCACCGTGCCGTGGCCGGCGGCCGCTTCTGCGGTATCCGCAATCGTACCGCCTGGCACCCCTCGCCGGACGTGACCTCCAACCTCGTGATGAAGCCGCCCGGACCGCTGGAGCATCCTGCCTTCGCCGACGGTGCCCGCCGGCTGGCGAAGCAGGGGCTGCCGCTCGATATCTGGGGCTACCACACGCAGCTGCCGCACATGGTCGGGCTGGCCCGCGCCGTGCCCGACCTCACCATCGTGGTCGACCATGTCGGCGGCCCGCTGGGGATCGGCCCGTTCCGCGGCAAGCAAGCGGAGATCTTCCCCGAGTGGAAGCAGCGCATGGAGGAACTGGCGGAGTTGCCCAACGTGCGGGTCAAGCTTGGCGGCCTCACGATGTTCGTGAACGGTTTCGACTTCCACAAGAAGGCGCGGCCACCCGGCTCGGAAGAACTGGCGAAGACGTGGAAGCCCTATATCGAGACCTGCATCGAGGCGTTCGGCGCGGAGCGCTGCATGTTCGAGAGCAATTTCCCGGTCGACAAGGGCCAGTGCAGCTATCCGGTGCTGTGGAATGCGCTGAAGCGTCTGGCGTCGGGGGCGAGCGCCGAAGAGAAGACGGCGCTGTTCAGCGGCACGGCCATGAAGGTCTATGGTCTCGACCGCCTGCCGGAAGCGCTGGCGGTAGACCTGTCAGCGCGCTGAGTGGAAATCCAAAACGAATTCAGCCGGCTGTACGCCGGCTGAATCGCTGTCGTGGAACGAGCTCCGCCGTCAGACCATCGTCACCTTGCCGGTGGCGATGTTGTAGACGGCACCGACCACCTTGACCTTCCCGGCGGCGACCGCCTCGGCGATGATCGGCTTCGCCTCCTGCAGGCGGCGCACGTTGAAGCGGACGTTCTGGGCGATCGCCTCGTCGAGCGGATTGGCCGCCTTCGCCTTTTCGGCGAGATCCACCGCCGGCTTGATCGCGTTGATCAGCTCCGGGAGATGGCCCGGCAGCTTCACGTTGTCCTTCATCACCTTGATCGTGGCGTCGATCGCGCCGCAGCCGCTGTGACCCAGCACCATGATGAGGGGCAGTCCGAGGAACTGCACGCCGTATTCGAGGCTCGCCAGGCCATCGGTGTTGACGAAATTGCCGGCGACACGGACGACGAACAGTTCGCCCGGTGCCTGGTCGAAGGTGAGTTCCGGGGCGACGCGGGAGTCGGCGCAGCTCACCAGGCCGGCGATCGGGAACTGCGCGGCGGCACGTGCCGCGCGCGAGGCCGAGAAATCCTTGTTCTGCATGTTGTTGGACGCGTAGCGTGCGTTGCCGTCCATGATGCGCTTCAGCGCTTCGTCGGGCTTGATGGCGTTGGGCGCCGGAGCAGGCGACGCCTGTGCGAAGGCCTGTGCCGCCAATCCCGTCGCGACGACGGAAGCCGCACCGGCCGCAAGCAGGTTGCGGCGGAGAAGCGAAGTCGGATGGTTGTCACACATGTTTCGGTCCTTTCGATAGGATCGCGCCAACGGATGGGCTGAGAAATGGCACTTCTTAACTGTTAATTCGTCACGTTCGAGAACGGGAGTCCAAACTTTGCAAGTGTCGTGATCGTAAATCGTCGAAGGCGGGATACATGAGCGCCAATCGCGGGATAGCGGCGCTGTCAGAAGACTTCCTTGCCGATGCAACGAGATTGTCGGCCGAGCCGGGCTTCAGCCTCGCGGTCGCCCGCTACTGCCAGCGGTTCGCCGGGGACGCTCCGGCTGCTTGGCCGCTCTACAAGGTGTTCGATCAGCTCCAGCGCTACGTGCTCAGCTACATGCTGATCCACAACTACTACGCGTGGCGCCAGGGGACAGGTCCGGCGCCGACGCTGACCGCTTTGCAGAAGGTCGTGGCCTCAAGCCCTCGTCAGACGGCGGGCTTCGTCGCGGCCATGAAAACGGGTGGTTTCGTCGTCGCGGAAACGAATCCGGCCGATTCGAGGGAGCGATGGCTGCGGCCCGGCGCGGAGATGGTGGCCGAGATCGGCCGGTCGGCGCAGCTCTTCGTGCGTGCGCTCGACGAGGTGGAGGGGAGGGATCCGCCTCGCTGGTGCGCGCTCGACGACCACGAGCGTCTTGGAGAGCTGGTGGGCCGTTCCGCTGCCTTCGTGCTGGCCAACGGCACGCTGCTGCATGCCTTTCCGCGCGTGCTCCACTTCACGACACGCGATTGCGGCTATCTCCTGCTGTCGGCGGTGATGGGCGCGCACTACGCGCGGGTTCTCCCCGGCGCCCCGCCTGCAATCCCGCTGAGCCTCCGGTCGCTGGCCCAGCGCTTCCAGGTGTCGCGCGCCCATGTCGGCAATGTGCTGGACGAGGCCGGGCGCGAGGGCTGGTTCTCCGTCGCGCCGGGCGGCATGCTGGCGAGCCTGTCGGAAGATTTGCGCCTCGAGTTCGAGACATGGGCGTGCTGGCAGATGATCCATTTTGGCAGGCTGACGAACGTCGACTGAAGCCGGTCCGAGTTTTTCGAATGGGGGGCCGGTATAATTCCATCTTGCCGACGGCTGATCGCCGCGCGAGGAACGGCGCCCCCTGGAAAGACGCCGATCAATGCAGAACACTGCTCCTCAGGCCGCCACGAAGGCCACGCGCCGCGAATGGATCGGCCTCGCCGTCATTGCGCTGCCCTGTCTCGTCTATTCGATGGATCTCACGGTCCTCAACCTGGCGATCCCGACGCTCGCGTCCGAATTGAAGCCGACGGCGGGCCAGCTTCTCTGGATCATCGATATCTACGGCTTCATGGTGGCCGGCTTCCTGATGACGATGGGGACGCTCGGCGACCGTATCGGCCGACGGCGTCTCCTGATGATCGGTGCGACGGCGTTTGCCGTCGCCTCGGCCGTTGCCGCTTTCTCGACGAGTGCCAGCATGCTGATCGTGACGCGTGCGCTCCTCGGCATCGCGGGGGCCACGCTTGCGCCCTCGACCCTGTCGCTCATCACCGTGATGTTCACCGACGAGAGGGAGCGCTCGTTCGCGATCTCGATGTGGGTGGCGAGCTTTTCCGCCGGCGGCATCCTCGGCCCGCTGATCGGGGGCGTCATCATCGAATACCTTCATTGGGGAGCGGTGTTCCTGCTCGCCGTGCCGGTCATGGCCCTGCTCCTGATCTGCGGCCCGTTTCTCCTGCCCGAGTACCGGGCGCCGCGGGCGGGGCGGATCGACCTTGTCAGCGCCCTGATGTCGCTCGCGGCGGTGTTGTCGGTGATCTACGGCATCAAGCAGGGGGCGGAGTACGGCTGGACCTACCAGCCGCTCGCGCTCGTGGCCGCCGGGCTGGCGCTGGCGGGGCTCTTCGTCAGGCGCCAGAAGAGGCTCGCGGATCCGATGCTCGATCTTTCGCTGTTCCGGCGGGCCGCATTCAGCGCATCCCTCGCGATCAACCTGGCCGGCATCCTGTTCATGTTCGGGGCCTTCGTTTTCACCGCGCAGTATTTCCAGCTGGTCGCGGGCCTGTCGCCGTTCGGCGCGGCGCTGGCGTCGCTTCCGTCTGCCGTGGCCTTCACGGCGACGTCGTTCGCGACGCCCGCCCTTGCCGCACGCTTCCGGCCGGTTGTCCCCATGGCCGGCGGCATGCTGCTGGCTGCGCTGGGCTTCCTGTGGCTCGCCCTGGCGCCGGATCTGGCCCAGGTGATCGCCGCGACAATGGTCTTCTCGGTCGGCTTCACGCCGGTCGTGACGCTCACCACCGGCCTGATCGTGGGATCGGCGCCGGCGGACCGCACCGGTGCCGCTTCGGCGATGTCGGAGACCGCGGTCGAGCTGGGCGGCGCCCTGGGCATCGCCGTCCTGGGAAGCCTGGGGGCATCGATCTATCGCGACGGCATGGCGACCCTCGACGTGAGCGGCTTGCCGCCCGAGGCCCTGCAGGCGGCGCAATCGACGTTGGGCGGCGCCCTGAGCGTGGCCGCCGGCCTCGGTGCGGAGCGCGCCGCCGTGCTGGTCGACCAGGCGCGGGCTGCCTTCATGGACGGATTCACGGCCGTCGCGTGGCTGTCGATCGCCGGCATGCTCGCCGCCGCGCTCGTCGCCGTCTCGATGCTGCGGGACGTCAAGCCGGTCGGGCACTGACGTCGCGGCAGCGTGGCGCATTACGTCGCCAGCCGTCGCCGACGCAGCGCCATGATATCGTCTCGCCGGTCGAGAGCGATGCGGGCGGCAGCCAGGAAACCGGGCGAGGAGCGAGAGGCGATGACCACGATCTACGGCATCAAGAACTGCGACACGATGAAGAAGGCGCGTGCCTGGCTGGATGCCAAGGGCATCGCCTACGCGTTCCATGACTACAAGGTAGAGGGCATCGACAGGCCGCGGCTCGAAGCCTGGGCGCGCAAAGTGGGGTGGGAGACCCTGCTGAACCGGTCGGGCACCACCTTCCGCAAGCTCCCGGAAGCGCGGAAGGAAGGGCTAGACGAGGCCAGGGCGCTGGCGCTGATGCTGGAGCAGCCATCGATGATCAAGCGGCCGGTCCTCGAGAACGGCGGCAAGTTGCTGGTGGGATTCAAGGTCGACCAGTATCAGGCACTCCTGTCTTAGTTGAACCAAGAAATAACATTTAATATCAACTGGTTGTAGAGGTTTATTGACATTTTTGAGGAACCACTTCAAGGTCGCGGCATTAAGCCTTCCATAGAAAAGAAAATTGATTTCGGGCGGTACCGCCGCCGTGACCTTCAGAGGTTCGTCATGAAGTTCAAGATTGCGCCGCTTTGCGTTGTTCCCTTGGCCCTCACCATCGCCGCGTGCGGAGATACGATGGGCGAACGTGCGCTGTCCGGGGGCGGCATCGGCGCGGGTGCGGGTCTTGCCGTGGGCGCCGTTGCCGGATGGCCGTTGCTGGCGCCTGCGCTGGTCGGGGCCGCTGTCGGCGCGGGCATTGGCGCCGCGACGTCGCCGGAGAGTACGCGCGCGCTGAAGTAGGAGCCTCCGTCAGCCCAGCAGCAGCTTCAGCTTCCGGTCGAAAACCCGCAGGACGTCTTCGAGGGAGTCGCCATGCGCGAGCTTGCGCGGCCCATTGTAGACGACGTAACCGCCGCCCGAGCCCCCCGGCACCTTCGCGATGGCGAAGAGGGGCTGTTCGGCGGTGTGACGGAAGATCGAGAAGACAGCCATGCCCGGCCTGAAGTCGATGGCGTAGTCCCGCCACTCGCCGCTCGCGACGCGCATGCTGTAGAGGTTGAGGAGCCGCGAGAGTTCCCGCTTGTCGAATGAAACAATCCGGCGTCGGGCGCGCTGGTCGGCCAACCGGTATAAATTGCTCATGCGTCCGTGACTTCTGTCATCTCGCTGCCACGAATTGTTGCAGAACAGTGTCTGGGGGTAAAGCGCCCCGCCGGCCTTGTCACAGGTTTGCCAAAGGCTGGGGGGAGGGCTATGAACCGCCCCTGAAGCTGTTGATTTTTCGCGATAATCCGGGAGCTCCCGCGTGTCCGATTCCGCCGCGTTTCATGAAATCGACGATGCCGTCCGCAAGGACGAGCTGAAGGAATGGTGGTCGCGGTGGGGAACGTGGGTCGTCGCCGCCGTCATGATCGTCGTCGTCGTCGTCGCGGCCTATGTCGGCTGGCGCAAATACGACGAGGCCCAGCGTGCGGCCGCGGGGGCCGCCTATACGGCGGCGCTTGCCCAGATCCAGACCGATCCGGCCGCCGCGCGTGCGGCCTTCGAGAAGCAGGCGACGAGCGCGCCGCAGCCCTACAAGGCCCTGGCGGCCCTCGTCGCGGCGCAGCTTCGCCCGACCGCCGAGGAGCAGGTGGCGGCGCTTGAGTCGGTGGCGCCGACCCTTTCCTTGCCCGAACTGAACGACCTGGCGCTGGTGATTGCCGCGTATCGCAGCATCGACACGCCCAAGGCTGCAGACGCGGTTGCGCGGCTCGATCCTCTCGCAGCGCCCGATCGCGCCTTCCACCTGAGCGTCAAGGAACTGCAAGCCATCCTTCTCATGCGCAAGGGCGACATGAAGAAGGCGCGGGAACTCTGGACCGAGATTTCCAAGGACCCCGCCGTGCCCCAGGGGTCTCTGCAGCGGGCCACCGCGATGCTGAACCTCTACGCCGAAGCGGAGACCAAGTAGCCGATGTCGAGTGAGGTTTTGCGCATGAACGCGCGTGTGTTCCTGGCTGCCGGCCTGATCGCCCTGTCCCTGACGGGCTGCAGCATGTTCGATGGCATCTTCAGCAAGAGCAAGCAGCCGCTCGTCGGCGAGCGCGAGCCGGTGCTCGACGGGCGGCGCGAGATCGAGCCGGACAACGACGTGGCCAACACGCCTGTCGTGCTGCCGCCGCCGACCGTCAACGAGTCGTGGCCGCAATCGGGCGGCTTCGCCAACTACGCGATGTACAATCTGGCGATCAACGACTCGCCGCAGATCATCTGGACGGCCGATGTAGGCTCGGGCACCAGCAGCTCGCGCATCCTGACGACGCCGCCGGTGGTCGCCGAAGGCAAGGTGTTCGCCAAGGACGCATACGGCACGGTCTCGGCGTTCGACGCCAATACGGGCGGGCTTGTTTGGCGCGTCACGCTTGCGCCGGAGAAGGCGCGCGACTCCGACGAGTTCGGCGGCGGCCTCGCCTGGTACGGTGGGCGACTGTTCGTCACGACCGGCTTCGCCACGGTGCATTCGCTCGATGCAGCCACAGGCAAGGAAGACTGGCATTCGTCGGTCAGCGCGCCGGTGCGCGGCTCGCCGCTCGTGTTCGCCGACCGCGTCTTCGTGGTGGCGATCGACAACAAGCTGCATGCCTTCGCCGCTTCCGATGGTTCGGACCTGTGGCAGTACAGCGGCCTGTCCGAGGTCGCGGGATTCGTGGGCGGCAACAGCCCGGCCGGGTCCGGCGATACGGTCGTGGCGCCTTTCAGCTCGGGCGAGCTGGTGGCGCTGCGCGTCGACAATGGCCGGCCGATCTGGAACGAGTCCCTCATCGGCGCGCGGGCCGACGTCCGGGCCTTCGGCAACCTTGCCGACATCCGCGGCCGTCCCGTGATCGACCGCGGCATGGTGATCGCGATGGGGACCGCCGGCCAGATCGCCGGCATCGACCTGAGGTCGGGCCAGCGCCAGTGGGACCGCAACATCGGCGGCAGCCAGACGCCATGGGCCGCCGGGCGCTTCATCTTCGTCCTGACAGGCGCGGCCGACATGGCCGCCATCGTGCGCGATACCGGCAAGGTCCGCTGGGTGACGCCGCTGACGCGGTACGAGAACGAGAACCGCCGCACGCCGGCGCTGTGGGGCGGGCCCGTCCTGGCAGGCGATCGCCTGCTGGCCACCAGCTCGTTCGGCGACCTGCTCGCCGTCTCGCCCTACACGGGCGAGGTGCTGGGCAAGATCGACGTGCGCGACCGCGTCCGGCTCGGGCCGGTGATCGCCAACCGGACGATCTACGTGCTTTCGGATTCGGGGCGTCTCATTGCCCTCCGCTGACGACCGGCAACCGCCCGGCAGCCTTCAGCGCGTCGCTGTCGTCGGCCGTCCGAACGTCGGCAAGTCCACGCTGTTCAACCGCCTGGTCGGGCGGCGGCGCGCCATCGTGGACGACACGCCGGGCGTGACCCGCGACATACGCGAGCAGCAGGCGCAGCTCGGCGACCTCGTCTTCACGCTGCTGGATACGGCAGGCTGGGAGACGGCCGGCGGCGAGGCGCTCGAGGCGCGCATGCGGCGCTTCACGGAGCGCGCCATCGAGGGCGCCGACGTGGTGCTGTTCCTGATCGATGCCCGCGCCGGACTCCTGCCGCTCGACGAGAGCTTTGCCAGTTGGCTGCGCAAGCAGCCTACCAAAGTGATCTTGGTCGCGAACAAATGCGAGGGGCGGGCAGGCCAGCAGGGATTGGCGGAGGCGCACGGGTTGGGCCTCGGCGAGCCGATCCCCCTGTCGGCCGAGCATGGCGAGGGGCTGAGCGACCTGCACGAGGCGCTCTCGCGATACATCTCGCCGCTGCCCGACGAGGACGAAGAGGGGGAAGCCGGCGAAGCCGAGGACGATGCCGACGAGATCGCGCCCGGGCGCCCGCTGTTGCTCGCCATCGTGGGGCGGCCGAACGTCGGCAAGTCGACACTCGTCAACCGTCTGGTTGGCCAGGAACGCGTGCTGACGGGCCCGGAAGCGGGCATCACGCGCGACTCGATCCGTGTCGAATGGGAGTGGAAGGGCCGCCCGGTGCGGCTCGTCGACACCGCCGGCATGCGTCGCCGCAGCCGGATCGAGGCCAAGCTGGAGGCCGCTTCGGTGGCCGACACGCTCGATTCGATCCGCCTGGCCGACGTCGCCGTCGTCGTCCTCGATGCCGGCGACATGCTGGAGAAGCAGGACCTCGCGATCGCCGGCTGGGTGATCGAGGAAGGCCGTGCGCTCGTGATCGCGGTCAACAAGACCGACCTGCTGGCCGAAGACCAGTCCGCCTCGACCAAGGCCTGGCGCAAGCTGCGCGACCGCCTGGAGGCGTCCTTCGCCCAGGTGAAGGACGTGCCGATCGTCGGCTTCTCGGCCCTCACGGGACGGGGCGTGGATCGTCTTCTCCCCAAGGTCTTCGAGACCTACGAAATCTGGAACCGACGCGTTCCCACGCCCAAGCTCAATCGCTGGCTGCGCGAGATGGAGACGCTGCATCCGCCGCCGCTGGCCAGCAACGGCCGCCGGATCCGCCTGCGCTTCATGACCCAGATCAAGCGGCGGCCGCCGACCTTCGTGCTGTCCGTCAGCCAGCCGGACGAGCTGGGCGACGATTATCTGCGCTTCCTCACCAACCGCCTGCGCGACGATTTCGGCCTGCCGGGCGTGCCGATCCGGCTCAACATGCGCAAGCCGAAGAACCCCTACGAGGGCCGCGCCCGCAAACGCTAGGGCCGAAAGCGCTGGCGGCTACGTTGGATGGACGCAAGCACCTTCAGGCAGGGGTGCTCTCATACGGGAACAAGGCCACATAGGCATCGCGCACCGCCGTGATGTGGATGCGCATCGCCTTCGCAGCGGCATCCCCGTCGCCGCGCGCAATGGCGTGGACCACTCGCGCATGTTCCTCGTGCGACAGCTCGGGCCTCTGCTCGGCGAAGAACTGCGCTCGCCGGAAGGGCGCCAGCCGCTTGCGGACCGCCAGCGTCGTTTCCTTTAGGTATGCGTTGTGGCCGCCCTCGTAGACGGCGTCGTGGAAGGCGAGATTGTGCCGTGCATACAGCTCCACCTTGCCTTTCGCCGCAAGCTGGCTGCCGGTCGCCAGCATTTTCTGTAGCGACGTGCGCTCCGGGCCGGTCATCTTCCGTGCGGCCTCGCGTGCGCACAGGGCTTCCAGTTCCAGCATCATGAAGAACATCTCGTCGAGACGTTCCTTCGTGACCGCCGCGACCACGGCGCCGCGGCGCGGACGGGCCTCGGCAAGGCCCGTCGCCTCCAGCTGGCGGATCGCCTCGCGCACGGGCGTGCGGGAGACGCCGAACTTGCGGGCGATCTCGGTCTCGTCGAGTGGAAGTCCGGGGGGCAGACGACCGTGGACGATCTCGGTGGCGAGCATCTGCTTGATCTGTTCGGCGCGTGTCGTCTGCGCCGCCTGCACCGGGCCGCTCATGGGAGGACGGGCTCGGGCAGGGCCAGGCCCGCGCCGATCATGGAGTCCCTCGTGACGCAACGCGCAAGCTGCTGTTCGTCGAGAGTCTCCGTTCCGGATGGTTGCATCGGGAGCACGAGGTAGCGCATGTCGGCATTGCTGTCGTGGACACGAAGCTCGACATCGACCGGCAACGACACGCCGAACTCCTCCAGTACAGCGCGGGGCTCGATGACGGCCCGGGCGCGATAGGCCTTGGAGATGTACCACCACGGAGGCTGACCGAGCAGAGACCGCGGGTAGCAGGAACACAGGGTACAAACGATCAGGTTATGCAGCTCGGGCGTGTTCTCGACGACGACGAGCTGCGCCTCCTTGATCGTGTAGCCGAGCTCGGCGGCCGCGCCGGCGCCATCCGCCAGCAGGCGGGCACGAAAGGCCGGATCCTTCCATGCATGCGCCACGAGATGCGCCCCCCATTCGGGACGGGGCGCTTCGAGAGCGGCGATGACCCGGTCCGTATCGGCAGGTTGGAGCACAGCCTTCTCGAGCAGGATCTTGTGCAAAGCCTCGGTCATCAGCGCGTAATAGGCTGCGCCTTCGAACCCTTCCTTGACCGCTTCCCGGATCATATCGCGGTCTCCTTCCGAGGCGTTCCGGCGGGCGCCAGCCAATGGTCGTAGACCTCGATCTCGAGCGTATCCTCTGCCGGTCCGTCATAGTCGGCCCACAGGTCGCGCTGTCTCAGGCGCACACGATAGAGATCGACCGGCGGCAATCCGGGGCGTGCATAGGCGAGCTCCTCCGGGTTGGGGTAGGCGCCGCAATAGCGCTCGATCACGCCTTCCCTCAAGCGGACGTACCAGGGGATGCGGACATGGCCCGGCTTGCCGATATCGAGGATGCGCACGGCGTCTCCTGGCTGGAAGCGGGGCAAGGCGGAGGACTCACCGGTCATGTGCCGACGTCACCGTCTTTGCGTCGTGGTCGACCGTCTGGCCGCGGACGGCGGCAATCTCCTCCATGCGCCGTCGGACTTCGGCTGCGGTCACGACGTCCTTCTCGTCCAGCAGCCTGGTAAGCGCCTCCGCACGCCTCTCGTAGAAACCCAGGGTCGCATAGAGATCCTCGCCGAACGTCTCGAAGACACGACGGATCTCGTCGAGCGACACTATCCTGTTGCGAGCTTCCAGAGCGCCGCGGATCGCCTCCGACAGCTTCTGCCACTCGGCGAACGGGTACTCGTCCTTGCAGACGGTGCCGGCGATCATACCGCCGATGTCGTGATAGCCTCGGTAGCTGGTGCTCATGGCGCGCTCGACCTGACGGCCTCCTGGAAAACATGGAGCGCCCGTGCCTTCAGCGCGACGAACGCGGGCTCGGATACGACCTCCGGCAGGCGGGGGCGTTCGAGGTCGACCAGGATATCGTCCGCGACGCGCGACGGACGACGGGTCAACAGCAGGATGCGGTCGCCGATATAGACCGCTTCTTCCAGGTCGTGGCTGACCAGGAGAGAGGTCGTCCTGGTCTCGCCGAGCACGCGCTGGAGCTGGTCGCGCATCATCAGCGTCATCTCGTAATCCAGAGCGGAGAACGGTTCGTCGAGGAACAGCACTTCCGGCTCAACGACCAACGCCCGCATGATCGACACGGTCTGTTGCTGGCCGCCGGACATCTCGTACGGGTAGCGGTTGAGGTCGAACTTGAGGTCGAAGCTGGCGATCAGCTTCTCGATGCGGCGCTCGCGCTCGGCCTTGGCTATCCCCATCATGCGCAGCGGATAGTGGACGTTGTCGATGGCGCGCTGCCAGGGGAATAAGGCTTCGCGATAGTTCTGGAAGACGTAGCCGACGCGGGTCTCGCGGATCGTCTTCCCGTCGAACATGATCTCGCCCGCGTCGTAGGGCATGAGGCCGGAGATCATGTTGATCAGAGTGGACTTGCCGCAACCGTTCGGCCCGAACACCGAGACGATCTGACCGTAGGGAATATCCATGTCGAAGCCGACATAGACCGGCGAGCCGCGGAAGGATTTGCGCAATCCGCGGATCGTGATGTGGGTCCGGGCCGGCCGGGGGACGGAGGCGTCCTCCGGCGGCACGGTGGCCAAGGCGGTCTTCATGCTGGTCTCACGCGGAGAGGTCGGCCGGCTTCAGGATGAAGGGGCGAATATCGAAATCCTTCTTCAGCACGTCTTCGCTGCGGAACACGTTGACGAACGCCTGGTAGGAGGCGAGGTCGGTGTCGTTCAGGTCTTTCCAGGCGCGGAGGTAGGGTTGCGCCACGATCTCGACCTGGTCGGGCTTCACCGCCGTGTACTTCGGCAGGATGGTTCGATACTTCGCGTAGTCCGTCTCCGCGAGACGCGTGCCTTCGTCGAGCGCTTCGACGAACCGCTTGGCGACGGCCGGCCTCTCCTTGATGAACTTCGTCGTGAGCAGCGACACGCCCGAATAGAAGGGATCGGAGACCGCGCTGGCCATGGGGTTGGTCAGCGCGCGCTTGGCCTCGCCCATGGCCACCGCGATCGAGCCGACCGGTTCCAGCGACAGCGTGGCGTCGATGGTGCCGGCCACGACGGCCTGGACCTGCAGGCCTACGGCAAGCTCGTTCAGGCGAACGTCCTTGTCGGGGTCCAATCCGGCCTTGCGGATGACGTAGCGGGACATCGTCCGCCACTGGATGCCGGGAAGATGGCCCAGAGACTTGCCCTTGAGATCCGCGAAAGACTTGATCGGCGAATTGTTGGCGACGATCAGGCCGTCGTTGATGCGATTGACCTTGATGCCGCCGCCCTGAAGGCCGAACACCTTGAAGGTACCGGGGAACTGCACTTCGGCCAGCACGGCGATGCCGGCGGCGGCGCCCGGCGCGCCAGCATCCGCGCGGCCGGAGACCAGCGAGTCGATGATCTGGTTTGGGGCCTGGAAGCGCACCGAATCGATCTCCAGGCCGGCCTTCTCGAACAGCTTCTCCTCCAGCGCCACGTAGTAGCCGAAGGTCTGCATGATCGGCAGCCAGGAGACGGTGACCTTCTCCTTGCCCTGGGCGACGAGCGGAGCGGGAAAGGCGGCGGCGGCCAGGGCAGTCTTGAGAAGGGTACGACGCAACGTCATCAGGAACTCCATGACAGAACGGGAAGAAGGGGGTGGAGTCAGCGGCCCGACCAGTGGACGAGCCACTTTTCGAGCGCGAGGAAGGAAAGGTTGAGGCCGTAACCGAGCACGCCGGTGACGAGGATCGTCCCGTAGAGCTGCGGCAGGTCGAACGTGATCTGGCTGTCGATGATGCGTTTGCCGAGGCCGTCGTCCGATCCGATGAACATCTCCGCGACGACGATGACCACCAACGCAAGGGAGACGCCGGTACGCAGGCCCACGAAGGTCTGCGGCAGGCATTCGTAGAAAAGCACGTCCTTGAAGACGCGGAAGCTGTTCGCCCCCATGACGCGCGCTGCCAGGACGCGGGTCGGCCGGGAGTTCATGACGCCGTAAGCGACGTTGAACAGGATCACGAGCCAGGCCGCGAAGGCGGCGACAGCGATCTTGGAGAAATCGCCGAGGCCGAAGATGATCATGAAGAGGGGAAACATCGCCGTGGCCGGCGTGGAACGAAAGAAATCGATCAGGAACTCGATCGATCGGTAGATCTTCTCGCTGGAACCGACAACGATGCCGATCGGTACGCCGAAGACCGTGGCGATGACGAATGCTCGCAGCGTACGGTCCAGGGTCTTCAGGAAATCTGCCGACATTCCACCGTCGATCGAGTTGGTCCAGATCGACTGCAGAGTCCGTACGGGAGAGGGCAGGAGTTTCGGCGTGACGAGGCCGGCAGCGTAGACGGCGTACCAGATCACGAAGAGAGCAAGCGGCCCCAAGGCCATCCAGGCGGCGCGTCCCCAGGCTTCACCCGACTTCGACATCATGCTGCACGCCGGGCGGACAGGATGGCGAATTTGTATGCAATCCTGTGTGCACAAGTTCCTGCAATTCGATCCAACTCGCGTTCTCCGGGGCTGCTTTCGCAAGCCCGGCAGCAAGATCGGTGCCACCAAAATCCTTCCGGCATATGTCTTGCTGACCAGGATGCGTATTCCTGGAGTGCGACATGCCGACGATCTCTTCCGACCCTTATCATTGGCCATTCGATGGTGACCTGCGGCCGGGGAACACCGCGCTGATCGTCATCGACATGCAGACGGATTTCTGCGGCAAGGGCGGCTATGTCGACACGATGGGATACGACATTTCGATGACGCGGGCGCCCATCGAGCCGATTTCCCGGGTCCTGAGGGCGATGCGCGGCAAGGGCTATGGCGTGATGCACACGCGCGAGGGCCATCGGCCGGATCTCTCCGACCTGCCCGCGAACAAGCGTTGGCGCTCGCGACAGATCGGCGCCGGCATCGGCGATCCCGGCCCCTGCGGCAAGATCCTCGTGCGCGGAGAACCCGGCTGGGAAATCATTCCGGAGCTCGCCCCTCAGCCGGGCGAGACCGTGATCGACAAGCCGGGCAAGGGTTCCTTCTGCGCCACCGACCTCGAATTGATCCTGCGCCAGCGGGGCATCCGGAACCTTGTCCTCACCGGCATCACGACCGACGTTTGCGTGCACACGACGATGCGCGAGGCCAACGACCGCGGCTTCGAATGCCTGTTGCTGGAGGATTGCTGCGGTGCGACGGATGCCGGCAATCACGCTGCCGCGATCAAGATGGTGAAGATGCAGGGCGGCGTATTCGGCGCGGTCGGCAATGCCAGGGATTTCGTGGAGCAGCTGCCGTGAGCGCCTTGGGCCAACGTATTCCGGTCACGGTCCTCACGGGCTTCCTCGGCGCGGGCAAGACGACGCTTCTGAACCGCATCCTGCGCGAGCCGCACGGGCGACATTATCTCGTCGTCATCAACGAGTTCGGCGAGATCGGCGTCGATCACGACCTCGTCGAGTCGGCGGACGAGGTCGTGATGGAGATGAACAATGGCTGCATCTGCTGCACGGTCCGCGCGGACCTGATCGGAATCCTGACCAAGGCCATCGACGACGGGCGGGCGTTCGACGGCGTGATCGTCGAGACGACCGGTCTTGCCGACCCGGGCCCCGTGATCCAGACCTTCTTCGTCGATGACGGCCTTGTCGAGAGGCTGCGCCTGGATGCGGTAGTGACTGTCGTCGATGCCCGCCACATTCTCGGTCAGCTGGAGCGTGGCGGGGAGGCCTGCGAGCAGGTCGCCATGGCCGACATCATGTTGTTGAACAAGATCGATCTGGTCGACGATGCCGGGTTGCTAGCGGTCGAGCGGCGCCTGAGCGCAATGAACCCGTTCGCCCGGATCCATCGTACGAACCGTTGCGAGATCGACCTCTCCGAGATCGTCGACCGCCATGCCTTCGACATCGACCGCGTCCTCGACGGCGAGCCGGATTTCCTGAAATCGGACCATGCACACGAGCACGACGCGTCGATCGGCAGCGTCAGCCTGGCGCTGTCGCCGCCCGTCAGGCACGCGAAGCTGGTGGAATGGCTGGTCGGCCTGCTGCAGGAAAGGGGCGAAGACATCCTGCGTTGCAAGGGGGTGCTGCATGTCGCGGGACATGAGCGCCGGTTCGTCGTGCAGGGCGTGCACATGCTTCTGGACGGCGATTTCGGTCGCCGCTGGGAGGCAGACGAGCCACGGGAGAGCCGGCTCGTGTTCATCGGGCGCAATCTGGATGGGGAGACGCTGCGCCGCGCTGTCAGCGCCTGCAGTGCCTAGAAAATCCGACGGGAAAATGCACCGGAAAGAGAGGGAGCGGCCGACCGGTCGAAGCCGGTCGGCCGCTCCGCCTGTCAGCCGAGCTGGATCCAGGTCGTCTTCACCTGCGTGAACTTGTCGAAGGCATGGAGCGACTTGTCGCGACCGATGCCCGACTGCTTGTAACCGCCGAACGGCGTGGTGATGTCGCCGCCGTCGTAGGTGTTCACCCACACCGAGCCGGCACGCAGTCCCTTGGCGAACTTGAAAGCCTTGTTGATGTCGGCGGTGAAGATCGCCGAGGCGAGGCCGTAGATCGTGTCGTTGGCGACGGAAAGGGCCTGCTCGGCGTCCTTCACCGGGATCACGGAGAGGACCGGCCCGAAGATCTCCTCCTGGGCGATCTTCATCTTGTTGTCGACATTGTCGAACACGGTCGGCTCGATGAACGAGCCGGCATTGTCGACATGGACCTGCTTGCCGCCCATGGCGAGCTTGGCGCCTTCCTTCTGGCCGGCCTCGATATAGCCCATGACGCGCTTGGTCTGCGTCTCGTCGACCATCGCGCCCATCTGGGTCTTGGGATCGAGCGGATCGCCCGGCATCATCTTCTGGCCGATCGCCATCACCTTCTCGAGGAACTGATCCTTGATCTTGTCCTCGACAATGAGGCGCGAGCCGGCGGTGCAGACCTCGCCCTGGTTGAACCAGATGCCGAACGCGGTGCGGCGCGCGGCGATGTCGAGGTTGGGAGCATCGCCCAGCACGATGTTCGGCGACTTGCCGCCGCACTCCAGCCACACCTGCTTCATGTTCGAGTCGCCGGAGTACTTCAGGAAGTACTTCCCGACCTCAGTCGAGCCGGTGAAGGCCAGCACGTCGACATCCATGTGGCGGCCGAGCGCCTGGCCGGCGGTCTCGCCGAACCCCGGCAGGACGTTGAACACGCCCTCGGGGATGCCGGCCTCGGCGGCGAGTTCGGCAAGACGGATCGCCGTGAGCGGCGACTGCTCCGCCGGCTTCAGGATGACGGAATTGCCGGCGGCGAGGGCAGGGCTGATCTTCCAGCAGGCCATCAGCAGCGGGAAGTTCCAGGGCACGACGCAGGCCACGACGCCCGCCGCCTCGCGGGTGATCATCGCCACGACATTGCCGGGAGTCGGGGCGACCTCGTCATAGACCTTGTCGATCGCCTCGGCGAACCATTGCACCGCATTGGCGGAGCCGGGGATGTCGACGCTCGCCGAGAAGGCGATGGGCTTGCCCATGTCGAGGGTCTCGAGGAGGGCGAGTTCCTCGCGGTTCTTCATCATGAGCTCGGCGAGCTTCAGCATGACGCGCTTGCGCTGAGCCGGGGCCATGTTGACCCACGTGCCCTTCTCGAAGGCGGCGCGCGCGGCCTTCACCGCTGCGTCGACGTCGGCCTGCTCGCAGGCGGCGACCTTCGTCAGGACCTGTCCGGTCGCCGGATTGACGCAGTCGAACGTCTTGCCGGTGAGGGACGGGGTGAACTTGCCTCCGATGAAGGCCTGGTTGCGATAGCTGAGACCGCCGACGCGGCCCTTCCAGTCGTCGCGCGAAAGCTGGGCGCTCATTCTTCTTCTCCTCCTTGTGGATTGGGCGGACCCTAGCCCACGAAAAAGCCGCCCGGAAGGGCGGCTCGATCGACGGTCTCGCTCTGTGACGAGACTACTTGATCTTCGATTCCTTGAACACGACGTGCTTGCGCGCGACCGGGTCGTACTTCTTGAGCTCGAGCTTCTCGGTCTTGGTGCGCGGGTTCTTCTTGGTCACGTAGAAGAAGCCGGTGTCGGCGCTGGAGATCATCTTGATCAGGATCGAGGTCGGCTTGGCCATGGCTATTGTCCTTGTGCCCCGGGGGGCGAATTCGCGGGAGGCGGCAAGGTAGTCGCCGCGCGCCCTGTGTCAAGCGTCAGGATGAGCGCAGGAAACCCTATCGGGCCGCCTGGAAGGTGGCCGACTGCACGGCGTGAGCATAAAGCGTCCGGTCATGCAGGAGGCGGCTCGCGATCTCGACGTCGAGTTCCGGGGAGGTCTCGCCGGGAGGGCAGATCTTGCGCGCGTCGCTGACTTCCTGATGGGTCGGGTTGCGCATGGCATGCCACCGCATGAGCGTGCTCTGGTTCGAATCGACCGAAGACGCCCCCAATTTGGTGGGGTCGCCCACCTTGGCGGTGCAGATGTTCGGCAGGACGCCCAGCTCGTTCCAGGTGTAGCCCGACGGCGCCTGGAGGCGGGACCAGGTGAGGATGAGTTCGCCCTCGTTGGCGAGGCGGACGACGGTCTGGACGGTGCCCTTGCCGTAGCTCGTGGTGCCGACGATGACCGCCCGGCCGCGGTCCTGCAGGGCGGCGGCCACGATCTCGGCCGCCGAGGCCGACCCGCCGTTCATCAGAACGACGATGGGAAGCTCGCCGCTGCGAGTCTTGCCGTTGCCGCTGCGATAGGTCCGGCGGCTGTCGGGGTGGCGGCCATTGGTCGAGAAGATGGTGCCGTCGCCGATGAACAGTTCGGACACGCTCTGCGCCTGGTCCAGCAAGCCGCCCCGGTTGGACCGCATGTCGATGATCAGGCCCGAGAGTTCGCCGCCGATCTCGGCCTTGGCCTTGTCGATCGCGGCCTTCAGGTTCTCGGTCGTGGCGGAATTGAAGCCCGTCAGGTGGATCAGGGCCACGTCGCCACGGCGTTCGTAGACCACGGTCGTCGGGACGATCCGGGCGCGTTTCATGGCAAGGACCATGTCGCCCCGGCCGGGGCGCTGCACCGTCACGGAGACCGGCACGCCGACGGCACCCCGCAGCTTGGCAACGACATCGGACAGCGGGCGGCCAACCATGGACTCTCCGTCGATGGCCAGGATCTCGTCGCCGATCTGGATCCCCGCCTTGCTGGACGGCGAACCATCCTGGACGGCCCGGATCATGATCTTCTTGTCCTCGGTGCGCTCGACCGTGATGCCGATGCCGCCGCCGCCGTCGCGCTGGAAGCGATTGTCCTTGGCCTCGTCGGGATCGGCGTAGCGGCTGTTGCGGTCGAGTTGCTTGGTCGTGGCCGTCATCGCCTGGCGCAGCAGCGCCTGGCGGTCGGTCTGCTGAAGGGCCGGAGAGGCGTCGAGAGAACCGGAGAGCAGCTCCGACAGCACCCCGCCCCAGGCACGGCCGTCGGCAGTGTTCTCAGGCACCGAGCGGCTCAGCACTTCCTTGCCGTCGCGCCGGACGGTGAAGGTGGTCGGGCTGGTCTCCAGCGACAGGGAGGGGTCGCCACTGGTGAAGCCGCGATAGGCCTCGGTCGACAGGGTGCGGAAGTTGGGTTCGTAGAGATGCCGGTCGCCGATCGCGCGATAGGCCTGCAGGACCACACGATCCATGCTGGCGTCGGCGCTTGTGGGCGAACCTCGGTCGGGCTCGCCCGAGGATTGCTCCGTCGAGGTGGCGCAGGAGATGACGAGGCAGGCGGAAAGGAGTGCGACCGCGGCACGCGGCAGCATCGACCGGAAAAGAGGGTTTGTATGCACTTCCATACCCAGCAGGCGGCAACAATAGCACAGGCCGTCGGCGGGCGGCCACGTCGTCGTTCAGGCTGAAGGGTCGAAGCTCCCGGTCGTCCCAGGCTTGGGAGCGGCAATCCGTTGCGCCCACAGGAGCGCGATGACGGCGCCTTTTATGCGAGGGAGGAGATAGAGCGCAAGGGCTACCGACAAAGGAAGCCACAGGAGTGCGTGTACCCAAAGCGGCGGGGTATCGCCGTAGCGTTCGAGGGCCAACACGAGTGGGACGACAATGTGGCCGACGGCGAAGATCGTGAAGTAGGCCGGGGCATCGTCGGCGCGATAGGGCTCGAGCTCGAGCCCGCAGGACTCGCACCGGCTCTTCATCTTGAGGAAGGCGCCGAACAGGTGGCCGTCGGCGCAGCGCGGACATCTGCCCCGCCAGCCGCGCAGCATGGCGGTCCACAGGTCGACCGGCGCGTGATCGTCGCTCATCCGGACAGGATGGGCCTTGTCCTCACTTGCGTCGGCGTGACCCTTTGTCCCGTGGCGGGCCTTTGCGCGCGACCGGACGCCGCGGCGCGCCGCGGGGGCCACGCGGGCCTGCGGGGCGATGACCGCGCGGCATCGCCTGGCGTTCTACCCGTTCGATCACGTCGACGATCTCGAAGAGCAGTCCGCCGGTCGCGGAGTCGGCCTCTACCAGCTTCAGCAGCAGGCGGTCACCCAGGCCGAACGTCTCGCCGGTGCGCTCGCCCACCAGCACCTGCCGGCCCTCGTCGTGGCGAAAGAATTCCTGGCCCAGGGAGCGCACGGGGATCAGCCCGTCGGCGCCGGTGCCGTCGAGCGCGGCGAACAGGCCGAACCGCGTGACGCTGGTGACGCGGCCGGGGAACGTCGCGCCGACATGACCGGCCATGTAGGCGGCGACGTAGCGATCCATCGCACCGCGTTCGGCCGCGACGGCGCGCCGTTCGCACATGGAGAGATGTTCGCCGAACTCGGCGAAGCGCCCCTTGTCGGCCTCGGGCAGGCCACCCTCACCGAGACCGAAGGCTGCGACCAGGGCGCGATGGACGACGAGGTCGGGATAGCGCCGGATGGGCGAGGTGAAATGCGCGTAGCGCGACAGGGCAAGGCCGAAATGGCCGAGATTGTCGGGGCTGTACACGGCCTGGCTCTGGCTGCGCAGCATGGTCTCGTTGACCAGGCGGGCGATCGGACGGCCGGCCACCTGCTGCAGCACCCGATTGAGATCGCCCGGCCGCAGCCGCGGGCCGGGAGGCAGGGAGACGCCGAGCGTACCCAGGAACTCGCGCAGCGACTCGAGCTTGGCGAGATCGGGCTGGTCGTGCACGCGATAGAGGCAGGGGGAGTGGCGCTGCTCCAGCGCCTGCGCGGCGGCCACGTTGGCCAGGACCATGAACTCCTCGATCAGCTTGTGGCTGTCGAGGCGCTCGCGCGTGCCGATCGAGGCGATCCGGCCGTCCTCGCCCAGCGTCACCTGCCGCTCCGGAAGGTCGAGATCGAGCGCACCACGCTTCTCGCGGGCCTCCAGCAGGACGCGGAACGCCGCGTAAAGCGGCCGGACCACGTCGTTCATCAACGGGGCGATCTCCGCGTCCGGCATGCCGTCGGCGGCGCGCTGGACGCGGTTGTAGGTAAGGCGGGCGGCCGACCGCATCATCGCGCGATGGAAGCGGTGCCGCTTGAGGTTGCCTTCGCCATCGATCCACATTTCTGCCGCGAGGACGGGCCGGTCTTCGTGCGGCACCAGCGAGCACCAGTGGTTCGAAAGCGCCTCGGGCAGCATCGGCACGACCCGGTCGGGAAAGTAGACCGAGGTCCCGCGCCGGTAGGCGGCCCGGTCGAGCGGCCGGTCGGGTCGCACATACCAGGCGACGTCGGCGATGGCGACGACGATGCGCCAGCCGCCGGCATGGGCGGGATCTGGTTCGGCGAAAACGGCGTCGTCGAAGTCGCGCGCATCCTCGCCGTCGATGGTGACGAGCGGCATGTCCCGCAGGTCGAGCCGGTCGCCGAGGGGCGCGGCCCCGGCCTTCTCGGCCTCCTCGATCGCGGCTTCCGGGAAATCCACCGGTATGTCGTTGGCGGCGATCGAGATCAGGCTGACGGTGCGCGGATCGCTCATCGGGCCGATGCGCTCGAGGATTCGCGCGCGACGGGAGAGGGAAGAGCCGGTCTCTTCGATCCACACGATGTCGCCCGGCCGGGCGTCGTTCCGGTCGGCCGGCCGGACATCGAACTCGCGGCGCAGCTTGCGGTCGGTGGGAGTGACCAACCCGAGTCCGTGGCGGCCTTCCGGTTCCTCGTAAAGACCGAGGATCTTTTTCGGTCCGCCGCCCAGGCGGCGGATGACACGCGCCTCGTAGCTTTCCTTGCCGCGCCGCTTCAGGCTCGCCAGCACGCGATCCCCGACAGCCGGCGCGGGGATGCCGCGCGAAGTCTGTGGCTGGATCTCGATGCGTGGTGGCGGTCCGTCTTTTTCCACGTCGTGCCGGCGCGGGATGGCCAGAAGGTGGCCATCCGCGTCGACCTTCACGATCTCCAGCACGGTGATATCGGTCAGCGCCTTCGGATCCTTGAAGGTCTTGGCGCGGTCGGCGGCGATCTCTCCGGAGTCGCGCAGGTCGCGCAGCAGTTCCTTGAGCTCGATGCGCTGGTCGCCCTTCAAGCCGTACGCCCGCGCGATCTCGCGCTTGCCCACCGGCGTGGCGCTCTCGCGGATGAAAGCCAGCAGTTCGTCGCGCGTCGGGACGCGGCCCTTAGCCATCGGTGCCGGTGCGGGGAGGCGCGTCGTCGGTCTTCGCGGTCGCCTTGGGCTTGGCCGCCTTCTTCTTCGCCGCGGTCTTCTTCTTCGCCTTCGCTTTCGGCTTGTCGCCGGCCGCGCCGTCCGTTGCCGCAGCCGCCTTCTTGCCGCGGGCCGGCTTGGCTTTCTTGCCACCGCCCTTCGCCGCACGCTCGGCGATAAGCGCTACCGCCTGGTCGAGCGTCAGCTCGTCCGGCTTGATGTCGCGCGGGATCGTGGCGTTGACGGAGCCATGCTTCACGTACGGGCCATAGCGCCCTTCATAGAGTTCGACCGGTGCCTCGTCGGCAGGATGGTTGCCGATGGTCCGCAGAGGCTTGGCGGCCGCGCGTCCCCGAGGGTTCTTCGCCTCGGCCAGCAGTGCCACGGCACGGTTCATGCCGATGTCGAGGACGCTCTCGTCCGACGGGATCGATTTGTATTTGGGCCCGTGCTTCACGTAGGGGCCGAAACGGCCGACGCCGGCCAGGATCGGCTGCCCGTCTTCGGGATGCGGTCCGAGCTCGCGCGGCAGGGCGAGGAGCGCCAGCGCCTTCTCCAGCGTGACGTCGTCCGGCGTCATGCCGCGCAGCAGCGAGGCACGCTTCGGCTTCTCCTTGCCTTCCGGCTCGCCGAGCTGGACGTAGAGTCCATAAGGGCCCTTGCGCAGCGTCACCTGCTTGCCGGTCGCCGGATCCTCGCCGAGGATCTTCGGGCCGTCGAGGTTCTCGCCGCTCGCGGCGTCCGCATCGGCATCTACGATGCCGAGCTTCCGCGTGAAGCGACAGTTGGGATAGTTCGAGCAGCCGATGAAGGCACCGAACTTGCCGAGCTTGAGGCCGAGGCGGCCGTCGGCACAGGAGGGGCAAGCACGCGGGTTCTTGCCGGCATTGTCGTTGGCCGGAAAGAAATGGGGCCCCAGTTCCTCGTCGAGCTTGTCGAGCACCTCGCTGACGCGGAGGTCCTTGGTCTCGCCGACGGCGACCGAGAAGGCCGCCCAGAACTCGCGCAGCACCTGGCGCCAGTCGATGCGCCCGCCGGATATATCGTCCAGCTCTTCCTCGAGGTGGGCAGTGAAGCCGTATTCGACATAGCGCGGAAAGTAGGTCTGCAGGAAAGCGGTGACGATGCGGCCGCGATCCTCCGGCACGAAGCGCTTGCGGTCGATCCGGACGTAGTTCCGGCGCTGCAGCACCTCGATGATGCTGGCGTAGGTCGACGGCCGGCCGATCCCGAGTTCCTCGAGCTTCTTCACCAGGCTGGCTTCCGAATAGCGCGGCGGCGGCTCGGTGAAATGCTGTTCCGGCAATATCTCGCGCCGGTCCAGAGCCTCGCCCTCGACGACGTCCGGCAGGATGGCGCCGCTTTCCTCGTCCTCGGCCTTGTCGTCCCGGCCTTCGTCGTAGAGCGCCAGGAAGCCGTTGAATTTCACCACCGAGCCGGTGGCGCGCAACTGCACGGTCTTGTCGCCGCTGGCGATGTCCACCGTCACCTGGTCCAGAACGGCGCTTTCCATCTGGCTGGCGACGGTGCGCTTCCAGATCAGCTCGTAGAGACCAAGCTGGTCGCGGTCGAGATACTGGGCGACGTCCTGCGGCGTGCGGAAAAGATCCGTCGGGCGGATCGCTTCGTGGGCCTCCTGGGCGTTCTTGGCCTTCGACGTGTAGACGCGGGGACTCGCCGGCACATAGGACGCGCCATACTTGCTCTCGATGAGACGGCGCGTCTGGCCGATCGCCTCCGGCGCCAGCTGCACGCCGTCGGTACGCATATAGGTGATGAGACCGACCGTCTCGCCGCCGATATCCACGCCTTCATAGAGGCGCTGCGCGATGCGCATCGCCGTGGCCGCACCCAGGCCGAGCTTGCGCGACGCTTCCTGCTGCAGCGTGGAGGTGATGAAAGGCGGCGGCGGGTTGCGCCGGATCTGGCGCCTGTCGATCGAGCTGACGGCGTAGGCGCGCCGCTCGATCTCGCGCTTTGCCGTTTCGGCGCGCTCCTGCGTGGGAAGATCGAACTTGTCGAGCTTGCGCCCGTCGAGGTGGGTGAGGCGGGCCTTCAAAATCTGGCGCTTCGTCGTGCCGAACACGACGTCGACCGTCCAGTATTCGCGGCTCTTGAAGACCTCGATCTCGGCTTCCCGTTCGCAGATCAGCCGCAGCGCCACGGATTGCACGCGGCCGGCCGAGCGGCTGCCCGGCAGCTTGCGCCACAGCACCGGCGAGAGGGTGAAGCCGACGAGGTAGTCGAGCGCTCGGCGCGCGAGATAGGCGTCGATCAGCGGCTGGTCGAGATCGCGCGGATGGGCCACCGCGTCGAGAACCGACTGCTTGGTGATGGCATTGAAGGTGACGCGCTTCACGTCGACGCCGGCCAGTGCCTTCTTCCGGTTGAGCACGTCGAGCACGTGCCAGGAAATGGCCTCGCCCTCGCGGTCCGGGTCGGTCGCCAAATAGAGCTTGCCGCCCTTGCCGACCGCCTGGGCTATGGCGTCGAGGCGCTTCTGCGACTGGGCATCGACTTCCCAGTCCATCGCGAAATCCTCCTCCGGCCGGACCGATCCGTCCTTCGGCGGCAGATCGCGCACGTGACCATAGGAGGCCAGCACGGTGTAACCGGGGCCCAGGTACTTCCCAATGGTCTTAGCTTTCGCCGGGGACTCGACGACCAATACGTCCATCGCCGGATTTTGCTCCAGTGAAACTTAAGGATCCGGAGCTAAATCACTGATCTAAATCAGAGATACGAGGTTACCCCGGTGCCGCTCCAGCCGGCCCTCCAGCTCGAGCGCGAAGAGGACCTCCGCCAGGGAGGCGGCGGAGACTTGGCACCGGCGTACCAGTTCGTCAACCGCAGTGGGTGTCGGCCCGAGCGCTTCGAGGACTCGGGCCATATCGGTGCCAGAGGAGATTTCCTGTTTGTTTACAGCGGCTTGCCCGGCAGGCAGGCAGCCTCCGGCCGTGTCGAGAATATCCTTGGCGTGACGGATGAGAATCGCCCCGTCACGGATAAGGCCATTCGATCCGGCATAACGCGGATCGAGCGGAGAGCCCGGCACGACGAAGACGTCGCGGCCCTGCTCGGCGGCTCGATGGGCCGTGATGAGTGACCCGGAACGCTCTGCCGCTTCGATCACCACGACGCCCTCCGAGAGGCCGCTGACGATCCGATTCCGGCGCGGGAAGGCCCTCGCGACCGGAGGTGTCCGCAACGGCACTTCGCTGAGCAGCAGGCCCTGGCTGGCGATCTTGTCCTGAAGCGCACCATTCTCCGGCGGATAGACCTGGTCGATGCCGCAGGCGAGCACGGCGATCGTCCCGAACGGAAGGGCGGCTTCGTGGGCGGCGGAGTCGATGCCCCGGGCAAGACCGGAGGCGACGACACGGCCGGCCCGGCCCAGCGCGGTGGCCAGATCGGCGGCCATGCGGCGTCCGGCCAGCGAGGCGTCGCGTCCGCCGACGATCGCGATCGTCGGCTTTTTCAGCAGCTCCAGATTGCCGATCGCAGAGAGCAGCGGCGGGGCGTCCGGCAGGGCGGCCAGCGGTTCCGGATAGTCGGCGTCGCCGAACACGACGAACTGCCCTCCGAAGCCGGCGAGCGATTCCTCTTCGCGGTCGACGATCGTGGAAGCCGTGACCCGCAGGGCGTCGCAGGCTGCCTCGGCGGAACCGAAATGAGCAAGCGCCTGATGGAAGCCCACCGCGCCGATCCGCGGGGTGCGCGCCAGCCTCAGGCGTGCGCGTCGTTCCGAAGGCGCTGTTTCGAGCCGGGGCGGTCCATCGAACATGGAGCCATTCTAAGGGAGAAGAGCAGATCGGTAAAACAACCAGAGATTGCATTCTGCTCAGTGGCGACGGCACCACCAGCCGCCAAGGCTTGCCGTCACGGCAAGAAGGGCGGTCAGGGGCCCGAAACCCTCGAATCCGGCGGCGCCGATCATGACCGCGCCAAGCGCCGCCGCGCCGATCCAGCCGACGCTTGCCGACGTGCCGTTGAGGCCGAGGACCGTTCCGCGGACCTCGTCCGGCACAGCCGCGAGCGCAGCCATGTAGGAAGGGCGGCCCAGCGCATTCAGCAGCACGTAGACGAACCCCACGGCCACGGAGACAACCGGACCGGGATGCCAAAGGAACAGGGCGAGGGCTGCGGCACCCGAGAGGGCCATGGTGACGGAGAAAGTCAGGAGCCGGTCGCGCAACCGGTCGGCGAGCTGGCCGCCCAGGATGGTGCCGACCACGTTGCCGACGGCGAAGACGGCCAGCGGGATCGCAAGTTCGATGAGGGAAAGGCGATAGGTGACCTGCATGAAGGTCGCGAAATAGACGACCGCGAGCCCATAGCAGATGCGTTCGGCGACGCCGGTCCCCAGCAGGCCCAGCACCCGCGGCGACAGGGCGTTGCGCAGGGACGGCCGTTTGGCGCCGTGAGCCGCCACCCCTGCGCTTCGTCCCACGGTCGCGATCAGGCTGGCGCAGGCGGCGAGCGACAGGCCACCGACGCAGAGCAGCCAGCCACGCCAGCCGATCAGCGAGCCAACGGCCGCCGCCATTGGCACGCCGACGACCAGCGTCAGCGACTGTCCGCTCATCACCCAGCCGAGTGCGCGCCCGCGCTGGCGGTCCGCCACACGGCCCGACACTTCGGCGAAGATGACCCCCGTGTACGCGCCGGCGCAGGCGCCGCCCGCCGCGGCCCAGAACGCGACGCCCAGGAAAGACCCTGCCCAGGCCTGGGCGACGAGCGTGAGCGCGAGCGCGAAGGGGGCGCCGATCAGGACCGGCCGGCGGCCGAGCACATCGGAGAGCCAGCCTGCGAAGGCGGACGAGACGCCCCAGGCGGTGGCCGTCAACGAAACCAGGTTGGCCGCCAGCGGCATGCTGACGCCAAGGTCGTGCGACATCTCGAGCAAGAACGGAGCACGCGTCGTGCCGCTCGACGTCGCCGCAAAGGATCCCAGCGCCGCCGCCGCGATGAGCGCCCAGGGGAGACGCTCCGTGGCCTTGCCCTGTGTCACCGGCGCGCCGTCGGATGGACCGGCAGCTTCTTCACCTAGGCGGAACTCTTCTTGCTCTGGCCGATCCGTGGCTCCTCGCCCTTGAGGAGGCGGGAGATGTTCTCATGATGCCGCAGCCAGACGAGCGGCACGAGCGCGGTCAGCAACATTGCCGCGTAGCGGTCGGTCAGCGCCCAGGCGGCGATTGCCGCGGCGGCAACGGCAACGAGCGCGGCAAGCGACGAAAAACGGAACAGGGCGGCCACGAGTAGCCAAGTGATGCAGGCAATGGCACCGACCATCCACGACAGGCCCCACATCACGCCCAGCGTCGTGGCGACTCCCTTGCCGCCCCGGAAGCGCAGCCAGACCGGGAACATATGGCCCAGCACCGCGCCGGCCGCGGCGCCGACGGCGGGGATCTGTCCTACCTGGTCGGCGATCAGCACCGCGACCACGCCTTTCAATGCGTCGAGCAGGAGGGTCGCCGCGGCAAGTCCCTTGCGGCCCGTGCGAAGCACGTTGGTCGCGCCGATGTTTCCCGACCCGACTTTGCGGATGTCGCCGAGGCCGGCCGCCTGCGTGAGCAGGAGGCCGAACGGAATAGATCCCAGCAGGTAGCCCAGCAGGAAGGGCCCCGACAGCAGGACCAGCGTGGAGACCATCGCCCGGCCTATGGGCGCATCAGGCGACAGTTGGTGGAATCGATGTACTGCGTGGTCGGCGGCCCGACGAGCTCGGTCGTGATCTGCTCGCCCGGCTGGATGGTGACAGGACCGAAATAGGCGTCGTCGATCGCCCGCCCGGCGTTCATGAACGTGCAAACGGCCTGGGCCTCGAGCGGGCGGGTGGTGGTCGACTGCAACACCACGGTGACCTGCCAGTAGCGCGACGGTCCATAGGTCAGGTTGTTGGCACCAAGCGTGACGAGCGGCTGCGGCGTCGCCGACTGCGGCACCGGCCTCGGTCCGGTACGCCGTACCGCCGGCTGCGGCTTCGGTCCCAGCGTCTCGGGCGGCCGATAGGTCGAGTTGCGCGGATCGAAAGCCGCGTTGGGATCGTAGGTCGACGAGCTGCCGGCCGCGGACTGGTCCTGGCCGCTGCCGAGAGTCGCGACGCCGCCCCCCGGCACGCCGAGCGGCTGCGGTGTAAGCGGCGCGGAATTGATCGACGAACCGGTCGTGGACGGCGGCGTCATGGGCACGGGCTGTGCCTGCAGCGGCGTCGGCGTGGGGGAGGCGGCCGACGGGACAGGTGCCGAAACGCCGCCGATCTGGGTCTGCAGCTTGTCGAAGCAGGACAGGCGCGCCTGGGTCTCCGATATCTCGCTGCAGATCTGGATATGCCGGGTCAATGCGTCGAGCAGGTCGTCGCGCGATCCGCCGCGCTGTTGCGCGGTGGCTGTGCCGGCAAGCGTCGCCACCGCGACGCTGCCGAGAAGAAGAGAGTGCCGAAGCATCATCCAGTTCCCCGATTCCGAAAGGCGTTCCGACAATAGCAGACCAAGTGGCCGTTTGAAGGCGCGGATCAGGCCGCGACGGCGTCCGCCGCGAAGCTGTCGTCGCGGTAGATCGTACGTCCGGCGACGATCGTGGCCATCGCGCGTCCCTGGACCGGCCGCTCGTCGAACGGCGTGTTCTTGGTCTTGCTCCAGAGTTCGTCGCGGTCGACTTTCCACGCCCGGTCGGCGTCGAAGATGACGAGGTCGGCGGGCGCGCCCTTCGCGAGCTTGCCGCCAGGCAGGCCGAACAAGGCGGCCGGCGTGCTTGCGAGGAGCTGGAACAGGCGTGGCAGGGTGAGTTCGCGGTTGTGCACCAGCTCCAGGGAGATCGGCAGGAGCGTCTCCAGCCCGATGCCGCCGGGCTCGGCCTGCGCGAACGGCACGCGCTTGCTGTCCTTGTCCTGCGGACGATGGTCGGAGACGATCGTGTCGATCGTCCCGTCCTTCAGGCCTTCGACGATGGCAAGCCGGTCCCTCTCGGCGCGCAGCGGCGGCACGAGCTTGCCGAAGGTGCGGTAATCGCCGACGGCGAAATCGTTCAGGGCGAAGTACGGTGCTGCCGTATCGCAGGTGATCCGCAGGCCGCGCGCTTTCGCCGCCGCGATGGCGGCGACCGACTCGGCGGTCGAGATCTTGGCGAGATGCAGCCGGCCGCCGGTCATCTCGGCCAGCCTGATGTCGCGCTCCACCATCATCACCTCGGCCAGCGGCGGATTGCCTGCGAGGCCGAGCCGGGTCGCCATCTCTCCGCTCGTCATGTGACCGCCCGACAGGGTCGGCTCCTGCGGCAGATGCACGATCAGGGCGTCGAATGCCTTGGCGTAATACAGGGCGCGACGCATGACCTGGGCATTGGCCACGGCATGGTCGGCGTCGGTGAACGCGACCGCGCCGGCTTCCGCCAGCAGGCCGATCTCGGCCAGTTCGCGGCCTTCCAGCCCGACCGTCAGCGCGCCGTACGCATACATGTTCACGAGCTTGATCTGGCGGGCACGGCGCGCCACGAACTCGATGAGCGAAGCGTCGTCGAACGGCGGCTCGTTGTCGGGCAGAAGGACCAGCGAGGTGATGCCGCCCACGGCGGCGGCCGAGCCGGCGCTCTCCAGCGTCTCCTTGTGTTCCTCGCCGGGCTCGCCCGTGTGGACGCGGGTGTCGACCAGCCCAGGCGCGAGGTACAGCCCGCGGCAATCAACCGACCGGATGCCGTAGGGCGCCCCGGAGGCGAACAGGTTCGGACCATAGTCGGCGATCTTGCCGTCGCTGATCAGGACGGCGCCGACATATTCCGCGTCGGCCGTGGGATCGACGATGCGCGCGTTGATGTAGGCGGTCGACCCGGAGTGTGGCGGCGCTGCCTTGTCGATATTGCCGCTCATGCCACCGCTCCGATCTGGTTGCGTTGGCCGCCGATCAGGGCTTCGAGGCAGGCCATGCGGACGGCCACCCCCATCTCGACCTGCTCGTGGATGACGCTGCGGTCGAGGTCGTCGGCGACCTCGGAGTCGATCTCGACGCCCCGGTTCATCGGGCCGGGATGCATGATGAGGGCATCCGGCTTGGCGAGCTTCAGCTTCTCGTGGTCGAGACCGAAGAAGCGGAAATACTCGCTGATCGAGGGCACGAAGGATCCCTGCATGCGCTCGGTCTGCAGGCGGAGCATCATCACGATGTCGACGTCCTTGAGGCCGGTCTTCATGCTGTAGTGGACCTCGACACCGAGACGGTCGATGTCGGTGGGCATCAGCGTCGGCGGGCCGACGACGCGCACCCGGGCGCCCATGATCTGCAGCAGGTGGATGTTCGAGCGCGCGACGCGGCTGTGCATGATGTCGCCGCAGATGGCGACCAGCAGGCCCTGCAGGCTGCCGCGACGGCGTCGGATGGTGAGCGCGTCCAGCAGGCCTTGCGTCGGATGTTCGTGCTGGCCGTCGCCGGCGTTGATCACGGCGCAGTTGACCTTCTGGGACAGGAGGTTGACCGCACCGGATTCGTTGTGCCGCACGACGATGGCATCCGGGCGCATGGCGTTCAGGGTCATCGCCGTATCCAGCAACGTCTCCCCCTTGCGCACCGAGGAGGTCGCGACGTCCATGTTGATGACATCGGCCCCCAGCCGCTTGGCGGCCACCTCGAAACTCGTCCGCGTGCGTGTCGAATTCTCGAAGAAGAGGTTGATGACAGTCCGACCGGCCAGCATGTCGCGCCGTTTGTCGGCGGAGCGATTCTGGTCGATGTAATTTTCGGATAGGTCGAGCAAGCCCGAAATCGTTTCAGGCGACAGACCTTCTATGCCGAGCAGATGGGGCAACCTCGGCACGCCCGCGCGTTTCTTTGTCACTAAAGCGCGACGTTAAGCACGCGCATGCCGCGCTCGCAAGGACGCGTTGTGGTGGATTGTTGGCAAGCGACATCATGACGGAGGAATCGGCCCGGTGTAGCGCGCGCGAGGCCGGATCAGACCGCCTTGCGATGCCTGCTCGAGGGCGTGTCCGATCCATCCCACCGTGCGGCCCAGAAGGAACAGGGCGATGGCCGAATCCTTCGGCAGTCCGAGCACGCGCTCCAGGGTGACCGTCGCGAAATCGACATTCGGCGGTACGTCCACGGCTTCGGCGACCCGCAGCGACAATGCGAGTTCGGGCGAGCCGGGGCAGAGATCCTGCATCATCTCGAAAAGGGTGGCCGCGCGGATGTCGCCGTCGGGATAGAGCGTATGGCCGAAGCCGGGCAGCGGCGTGCCCGCTGCGATCATGCGTGCGACGCCGGCCGGCACGTCGGGCTGCAGGCCGAGGTCCGCGAGCAGGCTTGCGACCCGGCGGGTAAGGCCGCCATGGCGTGGCCCGTCGATGGCGACGAGACCGGCCATCGTCGATCCGTAGAGATTGGCGCCGGTCGATGCCACGACGCGCGCCGCGAAGGCGGAGGCGTTGAACTCGTGGTCGGCCGACAGCACGAGCGCTGCACGGATCAGCGGGACGTGGGCCTGTGCGACACGCCATGCCTCGCTCACCTGTTCGTGCACGGGCCGGTCGGACAGGGGATTTCCCGTGACGGCCGCCGTCAGGAGGCGGACGATGCGCGCTCCCGTCGCCAGCATCTCCTGCCGGTCCTCCACCCAGCCCGGGTGATCCCAGCGCGCCGCCGCCGGCAGCAGGACGAGGCAGGCATCCACCGGGGGCAAGGTGGACGCGGTCTGCCAGGCACCGCGCAGCGCTGCCGACATCGGCGGCAGATTGCGCGCCGCGAACGGCGTGTCGTCGCAATCCCAAAGAAGTTGGGCGACCTGTTCGAGCGATGTGTTGCGCGCGAGGCGGGTGGCGTCGTGGCCGCGATAATAGAGGCGACCCCGGTCGATCAGCGTCAGCGAGGAGTCGAGGACCGGGGTGCCGAAATCGAGCGCGTTGGCGGCGATCGACTCCGCCTTGCGACCGACCTCCCGCTGCCGCTTGAGCCGCGCGACGTCGTCGGCGCGGTAGCGGCGTTCGCGCTGTCCGGCATTTGCCTCGGACCGCAACAACCCTCGGCTGACATAGGCGTAGAGAGTCGCCGCCGTGACGCCCAGCCGCGTCGCGGCCTCTCTGGAGCTCAGCCATTCGATTGCCATAAGACTATATTGATGAATTTCATCAATATTGACAATATATGATGTCCGTCCGAATTCTCCTTCAGACAAGGAAGGGGAATTTCATGCTTCAGACACGGGTGAACAGTGGCCTCGACGGCGTCGTCGTCGCGGATACGGTCATGAGCGAGGTCGACGGCGAAGCAGGGCGGCTGGTCGTCCGGGGACACGCGATCGAGGATCTCGCGTCGTCCATGGGCTTCGAGGGCGTCGCTTCCCTGCTCTGGAGCGACTATGCGGAGGGCGGCGGCAACGAGCCGGCGGTGGCGACCGCGTTCGGCAGGGCGCGGGTGAGATCCTTCGCGGACGTCCCGCGTCTTTTGCAGGCGGCCCGCGGGCTCACACCGGTCGAAGGGTTGAGAGTCGGCCTCGGCATGCTGCCCGACTCGGAGCGGATCCCGCATCATTTCCTGGTCTGCGGCGCACTGCCTGTCTTCCTCGCCGCCTTGCTGCGCGCCGAGGAGGGCAAGACGCCTGTTGCACCCGATCCGGCCCTGAACACGGCACAGGACCTTTTGCGCATGATCCGGGGCACGCGGGCCGACGCCGCGTTCGAGAAAGGGCTCGATACCTATCTCGCGACCGTGGCCGACCACGGCTTCAACGCCTCGACCTTCACCGCCCGCGTCGTCGCCTCGACGCGCGCCGGCCTGATATCCTCCGTCCTCGCGGCGCTTTGTGCCCTGAAGGGACCCCTGCACGGAGGTGCCCCGGGGCCGGTGCTCGACATGTTCGACGAGATCGGAACGCCCGGGAACGCTGCCGCCTGGCTCGACGACGCCTTTGCCAAGGGAACCCGCCTCATGGGTTTCGGCCATCGCATCTACAAGGTGCGCGACCCCCGGGCGGACGTGCTCAAGAAAGCGGTCGCAACGTTGCCGCAGACGGCCGGTCGCCTGGCCTTCGCGGTCGAGGTCGAGCGCAGCGCGATCGCCGCGTTGCGCAAGCACAAGCCCGGCCAGCGACTCGAGACCAATGTCGAGTACTACACGGCCCTGTTGCTCGAGGCGCTCGATGTGCCGCGCAGCGCCTTCACGGCGCTGTTCGCGGTCGGCCGTGCCGCGGGCTGGTGCGCCCATATCTTCGAGCAGGAGAAGGGCGGTCGCATCATCCGGCCGCAATCCAACTATATCGGGCCGCGCCCCTAGCGGTCAGCGGTCGCGGCGGGTCGAGCCGCGCCAGGTCCGGGCGCGGGTCCCCGCGGCATCGAACACCCACAGGATCACGTCGGCCCCCGCCGGCGTGAAGGTGGCGGTGAAGTGACGGCGCCAGAACGTTCCGTCGGCGTGGGCGAACAGCGCCTCGGTGGCAAGCTGGTGAGGGCGCTCCGTCAGCGTGGCCGAGCGTGGCATCGGACGGGCCTCGGCGCCTGCCAGCACGGCCACGCCGTCGGCAACGGGCCCGAAACGCATCGTTTCACCTCGATCCTCGGTCTGCATCGGCCCGCCCTCGATGCGCAGCCAGACCGCAGGCTTCCGGTCCAGGGACCGGACGGCGAAGCCGAGGCCGAACGGCGTCCGGTCGTCGGGATCGATCCGCGTCGTCCCCTCGGGCGGGAGGGCATCTTCGAGCGGGATCGAACGATAGAAGCGCACGGCGCCGGAATAGCTGCCGATCCAGCTGGGCCAACTTTCGGTCTGGCCCGATGCGTTGCCCGCCGCCGCAACGAGGCACGGCCCGAGGAGGAGGATGGTGCGGCGTGCGATCGCCGGATCCATCATCGTGCTCCGAACCACATCCGGCGCAGGATGCCGCGTCGATCCAGAAGGTCGTGCTTCAGGACCGCTGCCACATGAAGGACCACGACGGCGATCAACAGGCGCGACAGGATCCGGTGGACGAGTTGCAATGCCTCGAAGAGATCGATATCGCGCGCAACGAGGTCCGGTACGGGGACGAGGGCGAACCAGTAGAGGCTGACGCCGGCGGCGGAGTTCATGAGCCATCCGCTGACCGGCATGGCGAGGAGGAGGAGCAGCAGCGTCGCGTGGACGGCGCTAGCCGCCCGTTGCTGCCAGGGCGGGATGTCGGAGGGCAGGGCCGGCGACGGGTGCCATCTGCGCCAGACCAGCCGCCCCAGAGTCAGGGCGAGCACGCAGAGGCCGATCCATTTGTGCCACGCATAGGTCTCGATCTTCAGTCGCCCGAACGGCAGCGCCGTCATCCAAAGGCCGATGCCCAGCAAACCGATCACGGCGACCGCCGTGATCCAGTGGAGGGCAACGGCTACCGCGTCGTACCGGGCCGTGCTCATTGGAGACGACGCGCATCGGCGCGGATCACGATCTCGACCGTGTCGCCGATCACGTCCACGAATTTGGTCATGCCGAATTCGGACCGTTTGAGCGTTCCGCTCGCCCTGAATCGCGCGTAGCGCCCCCCGATGGGAGCATCCGGCCGGCGATCCGCGACGGTGACGTCGAAGGTCATCGGGCGCGTGATGCCGCGCATGGTCATGAGGCCATCGACCTTCAGCGTCGTCGGACTTGTCTGCTGGACCGAATCGGACCGGAAACTCATCTCGGGAAACCGCTCGACCGCGAAATAGGAATCGTCCTTCAGCATCTGCGTCTGCTGACGGTCGAGCATCGTGAGGCTGCCTGTCTGCACGGTGACCTGGACCGAGCTGGCGGCCACGTTCGCATCGTCGACCTCGATGCGTCCTTCCCACGTCCGGAACCCGCCGGTTGTCCTGAAGATGCGGGAATCGCCGATGGCGAACTCTATCGATCCATCCGTTCCGCCGATGCCGAGCACTTCGCGTGCCAGGGCGGGTGCTGCCGTTCCTGCGAGCAGGAGAAGGACGATCGCCGCCCGCAAGAGCCGTGCTCCCACCGATCAGGCCTCCCTGAGACGGACGCTGCCCGGCAGCGGGGGACCGGAAGGATTCCGGGGTTCATGCCGGTCGCAGCAGGAAGACGGGCCACGTGTCATCGCGAAACCATAGCATGCACGGGCGGCATCGCCGATAATCCGGCCATGGCCAGCCGAGCCCTTTTTCCCACCCTCATCTACAGCGCCTCGCTCGTCGACAGGAGCTGGCGCCGTTTCAACCAGGACATCGGCGACGAATGTCGATCCATGGCCGTGTCCGATATAGCCGGCCAGAAATGGTCGGCGCAGCATTACCTAGGCGGATACACGTCCTACGGCTCGCTCGACAGGATGCACCTGGTCTCCTCGCTGTTCGACAGGTTTCGGCGACGCGTCGATCCGCATGTGAAAGCGTTTGCGCGCGATCTTCACTACGATCTCTCGGGCCGCACGCTGGCGATGACGGACTGCTGGGCCAACGTGATGCCCGCCGGCACCGTCCACACGATGCATCTCCATCCGGCGTCGTTCGTGAGCGGCACGTACTATGTCGAAGTGCCGCGGGGGGCGGGCGCACTCAAATTCGAGGACCCGCGCCTGTCGCGCCACATGGCGGCGCCGCCACGCAGGCCGGACGCGCCGGAGAGCTTTCAACCCTTCGTGAGCGTTGCGGCAAAAGACGGCGATATCGTGCTTTTCGAGAGCTGGCTTCGGCACGAGGTGCCGCCGGCGCGCTTCTCCGGGGAGCGCATCTCGATTAGCTTTAATTACGCGTGCATGCCCAAGGGCGGCCGCTGAGAGGAGACCCGATGCGCCTGGCCTGTCTCGCCTTCATTGCCGCCGCGCTTGCCGGCGCATTGCCGGTCAGGGCGGACGAATTGCCGATCTTCGACGCCCACATGCACTACAGTCACGACGCCTGGACGGCGGTGCCGCCCCGGGAGGTGGTCGAGATCCTGAAGAAGGCCGGCGTCAAGCGGGCCATGATCTCCAGTTCCAACAACGACGGTACCCGCATGCTGCAGGACGTCGCGCCGGAGATCATCGTCCCCGAACTGAGGCCCTATCGCTCGCGCGGCGAGCTATCGACGTGGGCCAGGGATCCGACGGTCATTCCGTTCGTCGAGGACCTGCTGTCGAAGCGCAAGTACGTGGCCCTGGGCGAGTTCCACATCTACGGCGCGGATGCAGACCTGCCCAACATGCGCCGGCTGGTCGAGCTGGCGAAGCAGCACGGGCTGTTCCTGCATTCGCATTCCGATGCCGATGCAGTGCAGCGTCATTTCCAGCAGGATCCCGGCGCGCGGGTCCTGTGGGCGCACTCAGGGTTCGAGCGGCCGGAGAAGATCCGCGAGATGCTCCGGCGCTACGAGACGCTGTGGTGCGATCTCGCGTTCCTGACGTCGCACGCGAGCAACGGCAGGGTGGCGCCGGGCTGGCGCGAGCTCTTCATCGAGTTCCCCGACCGCTTCGTGGTGGGGACCGATACGTTCACGCCGGAGCGCTGGCACTACGTGATCGAGCACGCGCGCTGGACGCGGCAGTGGCTCGCGGACCTGCCTGCCGACGTGGCGCGCAAGATCGCCTACGAGAACGGGGACCGCCTCTTCGGGGCCAAGGTCGCCGGTAAGCCGGGAGGCCGCTGGTGAAAGCAGCCGCGGCCGCCCTGGCGGGCCTCGTGTTCTCGGCCGGAGCCGCTCTTGCCGATTGTCCGCTCGATATCGGCCGCGGAGCGGCCGGGTGGGTGGTGTTCTCCGATCACTACATGATCGCGTTCCGCTCCGACCCGGCGCGGATCGAGGCGGGAGAGCCGTTTGCCCTCGTCCTCAATGTCTGTACCAAGACCGGCAAGCCTGCCGAGCTGGTCGCCGTGGATGCGCAGATGCCGGAACATCGTCACGGCATGAACTACCGGCCCACGATCGTTCCGGCCCCGGATGGGCGCTACCGTGCCCAAGGCCTGGTGTTCCATATGCCGGGCCGATGGGAAATCTCGTTCGACGTCCGATCAGGCGAAGAGACCGAGCGCCTGACGCACGACATCATCCTGAAGTGATCCGGCTGCTGCTGGCGATCATGGCGCTGGCCGGTTGGCCGAGCGTCGTCGGCGCGCAATCGCTGCTCGACTGGTCGCCGGACGAGATTGCCGCCATCGCCGCGCACGGTCCCTGGCCGCCGGCGCCGGTACGGGATGCGTCCAACCGGATCTCCGGCACCGAAGCCGGCATCGTGCTCGGCGAGCACCTGTTCGGCGACCTGCGACTTTCAGGCAACGGACGGCTGAGCTGCGCGACCTGCCACCAGGCTGGCCGCAACTGGAGCGACGGGCTGGCGCGGGGACGGGGCGTCGCCGATCTGGACCGGCGCACGCCATCGCTCTGGAATGTCGGCTTCCTGCACTGGTTCGGCTGGGACGGCGCAGGAGATTCCCTATGGGCGCAGAGCATCCGGCCCTTGGTCGATCCGCGGGAGATGGACGCAACGCCGGCCAGGATCGCGCGTCTGGTGCGCGAGGACGCCGACCTTTCCTGCGGGTACCGGCGGGCGTTCGGCGTTCCGCCGCCGGCCGACGACGAGCAGGTGGTGGTCGGCGTCGCCAAGGCGCTCGCCGCGTTCCAGGCAACTCTCGTCAGTCCGCGAACGCCGTTCGACGCCTTCCGGGACGCGCTCCTCGCAAACGATCGCGACCGCGCCGCGCGCTATCCCGAGGAGGCGCAGCGTGGACTGAGGCTCTTCGTCGGCTCGGCGAACTGCAATCTGTGCCATCTGGGACCCCGTTTCACGAACGGCGAGTTCGGCGACGTGGGCGTCCCGTTCTTCATCCGTCCGGGCGAGGTGGATTCCGGAAGGCTCGGGGGTCTGGACCGGCTTGCGGCGAGCCCGTTCAATCAGCTCGGCCGGTACAACGACGATCCCTCCGGCGCCACCGGGCGTCGTACGCAGCATGTGCAGCGCCAGCACGCCAACTTCGGCGAATTCCGCGTTCCGGGGCTGCGGCAGGTCGGTCGTGGCGGACCGTACATGCACAATGGCAGCCTGCTCACGCTCGAGGATGTCGTGAAGCACTATTCGGAAGTAAGCCCGGACCGGCTGCACAGCGACGGCATCCCGCTTGTGCGGCCGCTCCGCCTGACGTCCGCCCAGAGCGCCGATCTCGTCGCGTTCCTGCGCACGCTGGACGCCGATCCGCCGCCACGAGCCACGCCCGCTCCGTTGTGTCCCTAGTTCCGGCCTTTGGCCGTCAACGCAGGCGCGCGAGGGCGCTCTCGAGGATCCAGGCGGCCGCGGCAGCATCGATCCGCTCCGCTCGCTTGGCCCGGCTCATGTCGTAATCGTCGATCATGTTGCGGGTGACGGCCGCCGTGCTGAGCCGCTCGTCCTGCAATACGACAGGCAGGGCGGCGAGGGCCGGAGGGCCGTGGTTCGCGATGTTGACGACGAACTGCCGGACGGATTGGCAGCGAGGTCCCTCGGTACCGTCCATGTTGAGGGGCAAACCGACGGCGAGTGCCTTGATGCCGTGTTTCGACGTCAGCTCGCCGAGCGCGGCGAGGTCGGCCGCGAGTTTGGTCCGCTTCAGCGTGGTCAGCGGCGTGGCGAGCATGCGAAGCGCGTCCGACGTGGCAAGACCGATCGTCTTGCTGCCGACATCGAGCGCCATCAATCGTCCATCGCCCGTCAGCATCGTCCTCAACTCTGCAAAATCGACAATCGCCATCTACCTTTTCTCCGCCGCCATCTTCGCCTCCAGCCAGGCCACGGCCTCCGCGGCGATTTCTTCCCATCCCGGCTGTCCCAGCACCCAATGCCCCTGGCCCGCATGTTCGGAGTAGTCGGCGACGTGGCCGAACCGCTTCGCCGCGTGCCGTACGACACCGGGCGGTGTCAGCCTGTCGTGCTGGGCGGCCACGAAGAGCAGGGGCACGGTGACCAGCCGCGGGTCGATTTCGGCCGCGTGCCGGGAATCCAGCCACGGCAGGGCGATCTCGAACAGGGCCCGTCCGGACTCGTGAACGAACCCGTCATGGAGCGCGGCGCCCGCTGCGCGGTCCATGGTGTTGAAGGTATGCGAGAGGGCTTCCTCGCGCGTCGGCCGGTGGGCGTTATGCCACCAGCCCCAGCTCATCTGTATGCGGGCGAATGCGAGCAGATTGGAGGGACGGAGCGCCAGTACGCCCGCGGGGGGCGCCGGCGTCAGGAGCACGCCGGCCGAGGCGAGCCCCCGCGCACAGAGGGCGAGGGCGATGAGGCCGCCCATCGAGTGACCGATCACCACCGGCTTGTCCGGCAGGCCCTCGATCAGGGTTGCGAGGTCGTCGACATAGTCTCTCAGGCTCGTCGCCCCAAGGGCCGCGGGCGGATTGTGCGCAGGGGCATCGTGGTGCCGCAGGGACGGCGCCAGCGTCTGCCAGCCGTGCTGCTCCAGGTACGCCTGCCAGTTCCGCCAGACGCCGGATGTTCCCCACATGCCGTGAATCAGGACTGCCAGTCGGGCCATCGTCGGGGTTATAAGGCGGACGAAGGGCCCGGTCGACACGGGCTCGCCTCATTTTACAGGCCGGGACGTGACCGACACGATATATGCCCTCCTGGCGATTGCGACGGTGCTGATCGTGGTCAGCGTCCTCGTGCCACTCGCCGAAAGATTCCGTCTGCCCCATACGGTGCTGCTCGCCATAGCCGGCATGGGTATGGGTTTCCTCGGTTCATGGATCATCTCGAACGATTTCAAGCTCGGCGTGCTGGGCGACGCCTTCATCGGTCTCGACAAGCTCGAAGTCGGCACCGAAGTGTTCCTGCCGCTCTTTCTTCCGCCATTGCTGTTCACCGCCGGCCTGACCATCGATGTCCGGCGGCTGATGGACGAGATCAGCGCCGTGCTGCTGCTGGCGATCGTGGCGGTGCTCGTCTGCATCGGCGGCGTGGCCGGCGTCGTCCATTTCGCCACGGGTATCGACATCGTGGTCTGCCTGTTACTGGGCGCCGTCGTCTCGACCACCGATCCGGCGGCGGTCATCGGCATCTTCCGCGATGTCGGGGCGCCGAAGCGCCTGTCCATCCTGGCGGAAGGCGAGTCGCTCCTGAACGACGCCGTCGCGATCGCCGCCTTCGGCCTGTTCCTCGGCATGCTGGTGGCGCGCGGCAACCCCGATGCCGCCGTGGAAGCAGGCGCCCTTTCCGCCGTCGGGGTCTTCCTCCACGAGTTCGTCGGCGGGCTTGTGCTCGGCTTCGCGATGGCCCGCGTGGCTGTCATGATCCTGCCACGGCTCGGCGAATCGGACGCCGCCATCGCCTCCGTGACGGTGAGCCTCACCTACGTCTGCTTCATCGCCGCAGACCGCTACCTGCATGTCTCGGGCGTCGTTTCGGTCGTGATGGCCGCCCTGACCATCGCCGCCTACGGACCGACCCACCTGCATCCCCGGCAATGGACCGCCCTGAAGCAGATCTGGGCCCAGCTCGAGTTCTGGGCCAGCTGCATGATCTTCGTGCTGGCCTCCATGCTCGCGGCCGATGTCCTCCTCAAGATCACGGCCGTGCATCTCTGGGCACTGGCTGCGGTCGCGATCGGCGCGTTCGGGGCCAGGGCCCTGGTGATCTTCGGGATGCTGCCAGTGCTGGAGGCGGTGAAGCTCGTCCAGCCCGTCAACCGCCGCTACAAATCGATCCTGGTCTGGGGCGGGCTTCGCGGCGCGGTGACCATCGTTCTCGCGATGGTGGTCGCCGGCAACAGCCAGCTTCCCGTCGAGACGCGCGACTTCGTGGCGATCTCCGCCGTGCTGTTCGTGCTGTTCACGCTGTTCGTGAATGCGACGACGCTCGGGGTCATCATCAAGCTGTTCGGTCTCGACAAGTTGACGCGGCTCGAACTCGCGCTGCGCGACCGCGTGCTGGCGTTGTCCCGTGTCACCGTGCAGCGGCAGATCCAGCAGGTCATCCGCCAGCACAACGAGCGGACCGAAGCGCTTCCCGTCGACCCGGCCTCGGCAGGCGAAGCGGAGGTCGAGGCGCCGCCGCCGGACCTCGCCCTCGATGTCGAGGAATGCGTGGGCGTCGGCCTCGTGACGCTGTGCACCCGGGAGAAGGAGCTCTACCTCGATCTCTTCGAGCAGCAGATCCTGTCGCGTCGCATGATCGCGGTGCTCGCCGCGCGCGCGGACCGGCTGATCGATACCGTCCGGGACAACGGGATCGCGGGATACGAAGAGTGGCTCGAGGAAATGGCGCGGCCCGACCGCGGTTTTCGTCTGGCCCTGTGGCTGCATCGCCGGCTGGGAATCGAGGGCATGCTGAAGGAGAGGCTGGCCGACCGCTTCGAGCTCCTGATGGTCAGCATCAGCGTCCTGGGCGAATTGCAGGAATTCAACGAGAGTTCGGTCGCCGACCTGCTTGGAGCGGAGGCGGCCCAGCGGCTCGGAGAGGTCATTTCCCATCGCTTGTCGACCGTGGACAATGCCCTGCGCGCCCTGTCCCTGCAGTATCCGGGCTACGCCGAATCCGTGAAGGCGCGCCAGCTCGAGCGAGCCGCGATCCGGTTCGAGGATGCCGAATACCTGCACAGGCTCAAGGAGGGCATCATCAGCCGCGAGGTCTACAACGACCTGCGCGACAAGCTCGCCGAGCGGCGGACGGTGGTAAACAGGCGCCCGCCGCTCGATCTCGGGCTCGAGCTGGCCGCCATGATCGGGCGTGTCTCGCTCTTCGCCTCGCTGGACCGCAAGGCGCTGGTGGTGGTGAGCCAGCGGTTGCGCGCGCTCGTGGCCCTGCCGGGCGAGAAGATCATCAAGGTAGGCGGGCCGCCCGATGCCATGTACTTCGTCGCTGCCGGCGAGGTGAAGGTGCATACCAGGACCATCGTGGTGACGTTGAAGGAAGGCGATTTCTTTGGCGAGATGGGGTTGCTCAGTTCGCAGCCGCGCAATGCCGATGTCGTGGCGAGCGGTTATTGCCACCTCCTGGTCCTCTACCGGCGGGACTTCAACAAGCTGCTTGCCGGCCGGCCGGAGGTGCGTGCCGCCGTCGAAGAAGTCGCCGCGCAACGGATCGCAGTCAACGAGGCGAAGGCGGCCTCGTAGGCTGGTTGCTCCAGCGGGGCAAAGGCGCTACCAACCGCGCCAAAGATGCTGTTTTTGAGCGGTTTTGGAGTGTTGGATGTCGCTCGACAAGGACACGGTGGCGCGCATTGCGCGGCTCGCCCGCCTCAAGGTCCCCGATGAGGAACTCGCGCCGCTGGCGGGCGAACTCTCCGGTATTTTCGCGTGGATCGAGCAACTGAACGAGGTCGACACCAGCGACGTCGAGCCGCTGGCTTCGGTGTCCGATGTCACCCTCCCGATGCGCGCGGACAAGGTCACGGACGGCGGCGTCGCCGCGAAGGTGCTGGCGAACGCGCCCGGCGGTGCCGTGTATCTCGATCCGTCGGACAAGAATGCCGGCGGCTTCTTCGCGGTCCCCAAGGTGGTGGAGTAGGCGATGGCGGCCCTGACCGATCTGACCGTTGCCCAGCTCGCTGCCGCTCTGTCGAAGAAGGAGACGAGCGCCGTCGACGTTGCCGAGGCGCACCTCGCGAAGCTCGACGAGCATCGCGCTCTGAACGCGTTCATCACCGAGACGCCGGACCGGGCGCGCGAGATGGCGAAGGCATCGGATGCCCGTCGGGCTAAGGGCGAGGCGGGCCTGCTGGAAGGCGTTCCGCTCGCCATCAAGGATCTGTTCTGCACCGAAGGCGTCCAGACGACGGCCGCGTCGCGTATCCTCGAAGGCTTCATGCCGACCTACGAGAGCACGGTGACCGCCAATCTCTGGAAGGCGGGCGCGGTGATGGTCGGCAAGACCAACCTCGACGAGTTCGCCATGGGCTCGTCGAACATGACGAGCCATTTCGGCGGGGTCGAGAATCCATGGAAGCGTCATGGCGACAACCGCAAGCTGGTCCCTGGCGGCTCGTCCGGCGGCTCGGCGGCAGCCGTCGCGGCCTACATGGTGCCGGGCAGCACCGGCACCGACACGGGCGGCTCGATTCGCCAGCCGGCGGCGTTCTGCGGCATCGTCGGCCTCAAGCCGACCTATGGCCGCTGCTCGCGTTGGGGTGTGGTGGCGTTCGCCAGCTCGCTCGACCAGCCGGGGCCGTTCGCGCGTACCGTCGAGGATACGGCGCTGCTGCTGCAGGCGATGGCCGGGCACGATCCGAAGGATTCCACTTCGGCGCCGCTGGCGGTGCCGGACTTTGCCGCGGCTGCCCGCGACCCCGCCATCAAGGGCCTCAGGGTCGGCATCCCGAAGGAGTACCGGGTCGATGGCACGGCGCCGGAGATCGTTGCGTTGTGGGACAAGGGGCTCGAGATGCTGAAGGCCGCCGGCGCGGAGCCGGTGGAGGTTTCGCTTCCCCACACCAAGTATGCGCTGCCGGCCTACTACATCGTGGCGCCGGCCGAATGCTCCTCGAACCTGGCGCGCTACGATGGCGTGCGCTTCGGGCTGCGGGTGCCGGGCAAGGACCTGACGGAGCTCTACGAGAACACGCGCGGCGCGGGTTTCGGCAAGGAGACGCGCCGGCGCATCCTGATCGGCACCTACGTGCTCTCGGCCGGCTACTACGACGCCTTTTACAAGAAGGCGCAGCAGGTCCGCGCCCTGATCGCCCGCGACTTCAAGCAGGCGTTCGAAAAGTGCGACGTCCTGCTGACGCCGACAGCCCCGACGGCCGCCTTCGCCGCCGGCGAGAAGATGGACGATCCGGTGACGATGTATCTCAACGACATGTTCACGATACCGGCCTCGATGGCGGGCCTGCCGGGCATCTCCGTGCCCGCAGGCTACGACAAGGACGGGCTGCCGCTCGGCCTGCAGCTCATCGGCCGGGCGTTCGACGAGGAGACGCTCCTGCGTGCCGCCGCCGCGCTGGAGAAGGCGGCCGCCTTCACGGGGCGACCGGCGGGCTACTGACCTTCCCCAAGAGCGGGGTGGCGGCCTTGCGTTCCGCCTCCCCAGTCGGCAGGCAAAGCCGCCGGACCGGCCAGTGCCGATTGTCCGGCATGCAACTCGAAGGCGTCGGCGTGCCTGTCTCTACCCGCGCAGGCGGCCCGCAGCCCGGCCCTGATTCCGATCAGCGAGCCCGGCGATAGCTTTCGCACGGTCCTGCGAAACGCGGGGCGATTCTCGACCGCCATCGACTGGCCTTGCCCGGAATGAGGGGCGTACACTCCGCGCAAAACCCGGAGGAACGATCCAATGGCTGACTACGATCTCGTGATACGCAACGGCAATCTGGCGGACGGCACGGGCGCGGCGATCCGCGAGGCCGACATCGCCGTCAAGGACGGCCTGATCGCCGCTGTCGGCAAGGTCGCGCAGGAGGGCCGCGAGGAGATCGATGCCAAGGGCCTGCTGGTGACGCCAGGCTTCGTCGACATCCACACGCATTACGACGGCCAGGCGACCTGGGACTCGCGCCTGCAGCCTTCGAGCTGGCATGGCGTCACGACGGCGGTGATGGGCAATTGCGGCGTGGGATTCGCGCCGGTCAAGGTCGAGGATCGCCAGCGCCTCATCGAGCTGATGGAAGGCGTCGAGGACATTCCCGGCGCCGCGCTCGACGAAGGCCTCAACTGGTCGTGGGAATCGTTCGGCCAGTATCTCGACACCCTCGACTCGAAGCCGCGCGACATGGATCTCGGCGCCCAGCTTCCGCACGGCGCCCTGCGCGTGTTCGTGATGGGCGAACGTGCGGCGCGCCTGGAAGAGGCGACGGCCGGGGAAGTGGCGCAGATGCGCGCCCTCACGACCGAGGCGATGAAGGCGGGCGCACTCGGCTTCTCGACGTCGCGCACGCTGAACCATCGCACGGTCAAGGGCGACCCGACGCCGTCTCTCAAGGCGTCCGAGGCGGAGCTCATGGGCATCGCGATGGGCATGAAGGATGCCGGCAAGGGGGTGATCGAATTCATCTCGGACTTCAACACCCCCAATCCCGAGAGCGAATTCGAGATGATCGAGCGGCTGCTCGCCGCTTCCGGGCGCCCGTTCTCGGTTTCGCTTGCCCAGCGTCATTCCAAGCCAGAGAGCTGGCGCCGGCTGCTCTCGCTGGTCGAGGGGCTTGCCGCGAAGGGCCACAGCGCCAAGGCGCAGGTCGCGCCGCGTCCCATCGGCGTGCTGCAGGGCCTGCAGGCAAGCCGGATCCCGTTCTCGATGTGCGCCGCCTACAAGGAGATCCAGCACAAGACGGTGGCCGAGCGGCTGGCCATCATGCGCGACCCCGCGTTCCGGGCGCGTATCCTGCAGGAGAGTCACGAGCCGATGCGCTCCGAGATGGCGGCACGTCTCACCGACTACGACCGGATGTTCCCGCTCGGCGACCCGCCGAACTACGAGCCGCCGCAGGAGAGCTCGTTCGGCGCCCGCGCCGCGCGCGAGGGCCGCGATCCCCGCGAGCTGATCTACGACTACCTGGTCGAAGGCGAAGGCAAGAACTTCATCTTTGCGCCGTTCGCGAACTACGCGGCCTACAATCTCGATTGCTGCAGCGAGATGATGCAGAGCCCGCACACGCTGATCGGCCTCGGCGACGGCGGTGCCCATGTCGGTCTGATCTCCGACGGCTCGTACCCGACCTATCTGCTCCAGCATTGGGGGCGCGACCGCAAGCAGGGTCGGCTCGACGTGTCATGGCTGGTGAAGCGCCATACGCAGGACAATGCGAAGGCGGTCGGCCTGGGCGATCGCGGTATCGTCGCGCCGGGCAAGAAGGCCGACCTGAACGTGATCGACTTCGACAAGCTGCGCGTCGAGGCGCCGACGATGAAGTGGGACCTCCCGGCAGGCGGCAAGCGTCTGTTGCAGCGTGCGACAGGCTACCGCGCGACCATCGTCTCCGGTCAGGTCACCTATCGCGACGGCGAGGCGACCGGCGCGCTGCCAGGCCGCCTCGTGCGCGGTGCGCAGGCCGCCTAGGCGGCCCGCGCAAACCTGCTTCACTGGCATCAAGGGCGGTCAATCGCCCTTGATGTCGTTCTCCTTGATGACCTTGAACCAGCGATCCTGTTCGCTCTTCTGGTAGGCGGCGAACTCCTCGGGGGAGGTCGTCAGGATCTCCATGTTGAACTGGTCGATGAACTTCTGCGTGACGTCGGGCGCCTGCACGGCCTTCTTGATCTCGGCGTTCATGCGATCGATCATCGGTCGCGGCACGCCGGTCGGCGCGTAGACGCCCCACCACGAATAGGACGGGAAGCCTTTCACTCCCTGCTCGATGAGCGTGGAGGTATCGGGGAGGGCCGGGGTCCGCTTTTCCCCGGTCACGGCCAGCGCGCGGACCTTGTTCGCTCGGACATGCGGGCTGAAGGACGTCAGGCTGCCGATGGCGACATCTGTCACGCCGGCCAGGATGTCCTGGTTGAGCGGCCCGCCGCCCTTGTACGGAATCAGGTTCAGGTCGACGCCGTTCTCTTTCTTGATGAGGGTCATCAGCACCAGCGCCTGGCTGGCGCCCAGCACGCCGACATTGACCTTGCCTGGCCGCGCCTTGGCATCGGCAATCACCTCGGCGAAATTCTTGTAGGGCCGGTCGGGATGCGCGCAGATCGCCTGCGGCGTCCGCCCGATCAGCATCACGTTCGTCAGCTCCGAATCCTTGTACGGCAGGTTCTGGGCGAACGCCGGATTGAGGATGTGGCTGTCGAAGGTGATCATCCAGGTCTGGCCGTCGGGCGGCGACTTGGCCGCGACATTGGCACCGACCACGCTGGCGCCGCCGGGCTTGTTGTCGATCACGACCTGCCATCCCGTATTGTCGGCCAGCTTGGCCTGGATGATGCGGGCCACCGGGTCGGTCGAACCGCCGGGCGGGAAGGGGACGATGATCTTGATGGGGCCCTTGGGCCACTCGGCCGGAGTCTGGGCGTTCACGAAGGCGGGCGCGGCAATCGATGCGGCTGCAGCGCCGGCGATGACGGATCGTCGTTTGAGCATGGCTTTCAAGCCTCCCTGTCGTCTTGGTTGGCGCCGAGCCTAAGCATGGACAGGTAAGGCGCAAGACCCTATTTACCGCTCATGTCACTGATCAAAACCGATTCGGGCGAGTGGGAAATCGTCCTCGGCCTGGAGGTCCACGCCCAGGTGATCTCCGAGGCCAAGCTCTTTTCGGGCGCGCCGACGGCGTTCGGCGCCGACCCGAACACGCAGGTCTCGCTGGTCGATGCCGCCATGCCGGGGATGCTGCCGGTGATCAACGAACGCTGCGTCGAGCAGGCGGTCCGGACCGGCCTCGGTCTCAACGCGAAGATCAACCTGCGCTCCATCTTCGACCGGAAGAACTACTTCTATCAGGATCTTCCGCAGGGCTATCAGATCTCGCAGTACAAGGATCCCATCGTGGGCGAGGGCGCGGTCGAGATCGATCTTCCGGACGGCAAGACGCGCACCATCGGCATCGAGCGGCTGCATCTGGAGCAGGATGCCGGCAAGAGCCTGCACGACCAGCACCCGACACAGACCTATGTCGACCTGAACCGGTCGGGCGTGGCGCTGATGGAGATCGTCAGCAAGCCCGACATGCGCTCGGCCGACGAGGCGGCGGCATATCTGACAAAATTGCGCTCGATCGTGCGCTATCTCGGAACCTGCGACGGCAACATGGACGAGGGCTCCATGCGCTGCGACGTCAACGTGTCGGTGCGCAGGCCGGGCGGCGAGCTGGGCACGCGCTGCGAGATCAAGAACGTGAACTCGATCCGCTTCGTGAAGCAGGCGATCGATTACGAGGCGCGCCGCCAGATCGAGGTGATCGAAGGTGGCGGAACGATCAAGCAGGAGACCCGGCACTTCGATCCGGGTCGTGGCGAGACACGTTCGTCGCGTTCGAAGGAAGACGCGCAGGATTACCGGTATTTTCCGGACCCGGATTTGCTGCCGCTGATCCTGAAGCAGGAATTCGTGGACGGCATCAAGGCGACCCTGCCGGAACTCCCCGATGCGAAGAAGGCTCGCTTCGTGGCGGAATATGGCCTTACGCCTTACGACGCCGGCGTGCTGGTGGCGGAGAAGGAAACCGCGGAATTCTTCGAGGCCGTCGCGAAGGGCCGCAACGGCAAGGAGGCCGTGAAGCTGGTCACCGGCGATTTCTTCGCCATGCTGAACCGGCGCGGCGTCGGCATCGACAAGTCGCCGATCAGTGCTGCGAATCTCGGCAAGCTGCTCGACCTCCAGGCGGACGGCACGATCTCGGGCCGCATCGCCAAGGACCTGTTCGTCGCGATGGAGGAGACCGGCAAGGATCCGGCTGTCCTCGTCGAAGAGCGAGGCCTCAAGCAGGTCACCGATACCGGCGCGATCGAGGCAGCCATCAAGTCCGTGATCGAGTCCAATCCGGCCGACGTCGCCGCTTACAAGGCAAAGCCGTCGATGTTCGGCTGGTTCGTCGGGCAGGTCATGAAGGCGACTGGCGGCAAGGCCAACCCCAAGGTCGTCAACGAGCTGCTCAGGAAGGCTCTCGACGCCTGATCTTCTCCGCATTGCGGCGGGTGACCGGCGCTGGCTTTCCGGCCACGCCGCCGTCCGCACGTTGATCCTGCGGTTTCCCGCTGCGCGTCAGGTTGAAGGCCGTGTTCACCAGGCCGACATGGGTGAAGGCCTGGGGAAAGTTGCCATGCTGCCGCCGGTGTCCGGGGTCGTATTCCTCGGCGAGCAGCCCAACATCGTTGCGTATCGAGAGGAGCCTCTCGAACAGGGGCTTGGCCTCCGCCGTGCGCCCTATCGAGATGTAGGCGTCGCATAGCCAGAAGCTGCAGGCGAGGAAGGCGCCCTCGCCAGGCCGCAGGCCGTCGTCGCTGCTCTGCGTGTTGTAGCGCATGACGAAGCCGTCGCGCAGGAATTCCCGTGCGGTTCCGGACGGGGCCGGGAAGCGCAGCCGATCCTCTAAGGATCGGCGTAGCGCACGAGGTGTGAGGATAGGAGATCGTCGGACCATAGAACGGCGGCGATCTGTCCATCCGGCGTTCGCGCGATGTCGCTGACCGTCACCGGCGGCGTACGCCAGCTTATGCGCCCATCGGCTGTCGCACGCACGATGTAGCAGGGAGGTCCATCGATCGTGTCGCAGACGATCGCGACGAATCCTGTGCCGTCCTCGATCATTCGCCGCGTCACGCCATATCCCCAGGACGCGCTGCGCGTGACATTGCCGCTTCCGTCTATGCGCACGAGAGCCGGTGCGCCCGCGGTGTCGAACTGGCTGACGGCCGACAGCCATCCGCCGGGGATCAGGGCGAAAGAAGTGCCTTCGGTGTCGAATGGCGTGCGGCCGAGCTGGGTACCGTCATTGCCCAGTTGCAGGACATACCATTGGCTGAGCTGCTGGACCTGCGTGATCTCCTGCACGATGGCGGAAAAGCCGCCACCTGCCGTCGCCGCGAGCCCGTACACGTCTTCCGGGTATCCAGGGCCGGGGCCCGCCTGCCACAGGCGTGTGCCCTCGTAGTCGAACCTGCCGATCCACCAGTTGAACGGATCGGGCCCGAACCCGCCGCCGACCAGAAGGCCCTTGTCGTCCGTCGGGAGGTAGAACTTGGTCTGATAGAAGCTGGCGGGGTTGCCTGGCACGGCGGGGGGCACGGGAGTCGCGCGCACGACCCGGCCCTGGGCCGACAGGCGATAGATCGAGGTCGCCGACGCTTCGGCCTGTGGCAGCGCGGACGCCTGGTTGGAGCTGGATAGGAAAACGAGGGTCTCGCCGGTGGGCAGGACAGCCAGTCCGAGCGACGAGGTCGTGTAGCCGCGTGGCCCGATCTTCGACTGGACCGGCAGCATGGTCCGGTAGACCGGGCTTCCGTCGCGGGCAAAGGCCATGGCTTCGATCCTTGCATCGCGCGCCGGCTGGATCCCGTCGAAAGAGGGCTGGAAGCTGCTGCCGAGCACATAGTGCGTTCCGTCGTTGCCGACGGCGAGCCGTCCCGGTGGCCCAAGCCCCGACAATTGATGGTCCGGCGGTGGCGGGAGAGGCACGTCGAGAACGACCCTGGGCTGCGGTTGTGCAAAGGCGGGGCTGCAGACCAGCAGGAGAAGGCAAACGATCGTCGCGCGCATGGGGCGAATCATATGTGGTAGCGTCGCCGGGTGAAAGCGGAGGAAGCACGATGGTCGCGAAGCTCTACGCCATGACCTGCGGCCGGCTCGTCGGTCGTCTCAAGGACATGATCGACGGCGGCGACGGGTTGATGGCGCTGCCGGTCCCTTCCTACCTGATCGAGCATCCCAAGGGGCTCGCGCTGTTCGATACCGGCATGCATCCCCAATGCCGCACCGACGCGGCCGGGCGCATCGGCGAGCGCGCAGCGCGGCTGTTCGGCTTCGATCAGTTCGGCCTACAGGACGACGTGAAGTCGAAGCTGGAGGCCATCGACCGCGACGCGGGCCGCATCGACTTCATCGTCAACTCGCATCTGCATTTCGATCACGCCGGTGGCAACGAGTTCGTTCCCAACGCGACCCTGGTCGTGCAGCGACGCGAATGGCAGGCGGCGCAGGATCCGGAGATCGCGGCGAAGGTCGGTTTCTTTCGCGCCGATTTCGACCATGGACACAAGGTGCTGCAGGTCGATGGCGAGCACGACCTGTTCGGCGACGGCAGCGTCGTATGCCTGCCGACTTACGGCCACACGCCCGGGCACCAGTCGCTGAAGGTGCGGACGGAGAACGGCGAGGTCGTGCTGACCGGCGACGCCTGTTACTTCTGCCAGACGCTGCGCGAGCGGCGGCTGCCGCGCTTCGCCTGGGACCGCGAGCAGATGCTGCAGTCGCTCGACCGGCTCGAAGCGCTCGAGAGGGCCGGGGCCCGCCTGTTCTTCGGCCACGATGCCGAATTCTGGAAGGACGTGCCGCAGGCCCCGGCGCCGGCTTTCTAGGTCTGCGGCACGAACTCGATCATGAAACAGCCGGTTTGCTCCGGGGCGACCAGCACCCGGTCGCCCTCGCCGACGGCGAAAGGCACGTTGTTGGCGCGCAGCAGGGCCTGCAGCGGCCGGGCGCGTTCGACGGCAATGGCGGCGCCGACGACCTTCGGAAGGTCCGACGGCGCCATCACCTCCAGCGCCTTGTACTCGATCTGGTAGGCGAGCGCCGACCAGATGAGGAGCTCGACCGAGCCGGTCTTCACCAGAACGCAGCCGTCGAAGATTTCCTCGACCTGGGCGCTCCAGTCCGCCTTCAGGCTCTTCGCGACCGCCTTGGGATCTTCCGCGACGGCGTGAACCGCCATCAAGCCGAGGGCGCCGTTGGGATGAACGATCCACTCCGGCTCCATGAACGCCTCCGGCGTCCTGTGGCTGATCGCAAACCAGGGAAGGGGATCGGCCTGGCTTTCGCCGACCACCGTTTCGGCATCGACGGAGAACCCTTCGTCGCTCTCCCAGGAATGAGTGCGCTCCTCGCCATCCAATTCAGGAACATTCATGGCAAGCGCGACGATCTCCGGATCGCCCTGCAGCAATTCCAGGTAGTTCGGGACGTCGTCGCGGTCGGGCTGGAAGCAGACGCAGCGCGGCTCGACCCCCTCGGGCGTCAGGTTGAAGCCGAGCTGGGCCAGTTTCTGTGCCGCGCCGTCCGGATCGGAGGCTGTCACGGAGAGATGATCGATGTCGCGTGCCGAGATTCGCATCGGCCGCTCTTACAGGCTTAACCTGCCCCGGCTCAAGTGCGATGCTGGGCCGGCAACGATGGAGAAACGATGTCCAAGCCTGTCCTCTACGGAATCTGGTTGAGCGGTCCCACCTACAAGGTCGGCCTGGCGCTCTCCCTGATGGGCCGGCCCTTTGCCTACAAACATGTCGACCTGCGGGCGGGAGCCCACAAGCAGCCGGAGTTCCTCGCCATCAACAGGTTCGGGCAGGTGCCGGCCCTGATCGACGGCGACCTCAAGCTCTGCCAGTCGGGCTCGATCCTGCTTCATCTCGCGGACAAGTACGGCAAGCTCGACGGCAAGACGGCCGAGGACAAGGCGCGGGTGCGCGAATGGATTTTCTGGGAGCAGGATCGGCTCGCCAGCAACATCTATCGCCCGCGCGCCGTCAAGCGCGGCTTCATGAAGGCCGACGACAACGTCGTGCAGGTCTATGTCGGTCTCGCCAACGACGCGCTGAAGGTGCTCGACGGCGCACTGGCCAGTTCGGCATTCCTGGTCGGATCCGCGCCGACCGTTGCCGACGCCGCGGTGTATGGCGACGTGGCTTATGCCGGCGAGGCCGAAATCGACCTCGCGCCGTATGCGAATGTCCGCGCCTGGATGGAGCGCGTGCAGAAGCTTCCGGGCTTCAAGTCCTACGAGGACGTGCTGCCGAAGCAGGACGCGGCCTGAGCAGGACCGGGCTCGGACTTCCGCGATCCTGAAGGAAGGGTAGCGGGAGAAGCATGGGGCATCCGATCCCGGGGATCGTGTCGGACGTACGAACGCCCTCGCGCAAGCGGGGGCGTTTTGCTTTGATACCCGCGAGATCGGGAGGAGAACGAATGTCCTTTGTTCGGGGAGCCGCGGCCGCGGCGCTTGCTGTCGTGATGGCGCTGCCGGTGGAAGCGCAGGGTATTCCCAAGGTCCAGTCGCCCGAGGAAGTGGGCTTCCTGTCGACGCGGCTCAAGCGCCTGGGCGATCGCATCGAGGAAGGCGTCAAGAACAACGAATTGCCGGGCGCCGTCGTGCTGATCGCGCGCAACGGCCGGATCGTGATGTTCGAGTCCTACGGCTTTCGCGACAAGGAAGCCAAGGTACCGATGACCAACGACACGATCTTCCGGATCGCCTCCATGACGAAGCCGATCGTCAGCGTCGCTGCGCTGATGCTGATGGAGGAGGGCAAGCTCACTCTCGCCGATCCGGTGTCGCGGTTCATCCCGGCCTTCGCCGAGACGAAGGTGGCGGTCCAGAAGAAGAAAGACGACGGGACGACGGAGACGGTACTGGAGCCGCAGTTCCGTCCGATGACCGTGCAGGATTTGCTGCGGCACACATCGGGGCTCACCTATGGCGCCATCGGCGCCAACCAGGTGAAACAATCCTATATCGACATGAAGGTTGCGGATCGCAGCCAGACCAATGCGGAGATGGCCGACAAGCTCGCCAAGCTGGCGTTGCTCTACCAGCCGGGAACGACCTGGGAGTACTCCATGTCGACCGACCTACTGGGGCGTGTCGTCGAAATCGCCTCCGGCATGCCCCTGGACAAGTTCATCGAGGAACGTATCACCAAGCCGCTGAAGATGGGCGACACCGCTTTCGAGGCGCCCGCGGACAAGAAGGCGCGGGGCGCCCGGCCGATGAAGGAAGGCCCCAAGAACGAAATGCCTGCCATTCCGGACATCACCGAGAAGTTCGCGTGGCGTTCGGGCGGTGGTGGCATGGTCTCGACCGCTGCGGACTACGCGCGTTTCCTCCAGATGTTCGCCAATGGCGGCCAGCTCGACGGGGTGCGGCTGATTTCGCGCAAGACCATCGACCTGATGACCGCCGACGCCTTGCCGCCCGAGATCAGGATGGGGGCCGACATGTTCCGGTTCGAGGCGCTGGAGCCCAGTGCACGCATGGGGCAGGGATTCGGGCTGGGCTTTGCCGTCCGCAACGTCCAGGGCGTGAACCCGCTGCCGGGCTCGCCAAACGACTATTTCTGGGGCGGCGCCTACGGCACCTACTTCTGGCACGATCCCCGCGAGCGGCTGTACGTCGTCTTCATGATGCAGTCGCCGGCAGCGCGCCTGCGCTACCGGTACCTCATGCGCGACCTGGTCTATCAGGCGATGGTCAATTGACCCTCAGCGCTTGATCCGCATCCTGCCCAGGAAGTCGCGCTTGCCGAGCGGCACGCCCTTCATGCGCAGGATGTCGTAGGTCGTGGTCGCGTGGAAATAGAAGTTCGGCAGCGAGAAGGAGAGCAGGAAATCCTCGGCCACGAACGGAATCTTCGTGTCGCGGATCTCGAACACGACATCCTTGCCGGCGAGGTCGTTGATCTCTTCGGCGGTGACCTTCTGGAGTTCCTCGCGGGCGCCGGTCACGAGCTTCTGCAGGCCGGCATAATCCGCAGAGGGCATCGCCGTCGGCGGACCGAACGTGCCGGTCTTGACGCCCTGGATGGCACCGGCCGAGTGATGCGCGACCGCGATGACCTGGAAGCGGAACGGCAGCATGTCGGGATGGAGGCGGGTGTCGATGATCTCGCTCGGTACGAGGCTGTTCTCCTCGAAGTGGGACAGACCGCGTGCGAGCACGGTTTCCACGCCGCCCAGGACCTGCAGGAAAGTGCCGACGCTCACATCGTAGAGGGAAAGGGCCATGTCTCAATCTCCTTCGGACAGATGCGAGGCTTAACCGAAAGATGCGTTTCCTCATAGGCCCATGAGCGGTTCTTCGTTTCGTGCGGCGGGTACGGCGGCTAGGGTTTTTGTTCCACGCGAAACATCCACCGGAGCCTCGTCATGATCGACCTGCATTACTGGCCGACGCCCAACGGCTGGAAGATCTCCATCATGCTCGAGGAGTGCGGACTGCCCTACCGGATCGTGCCGGTGAATATCGGCACGGGCGAACAGTTCAAGCCGGAGTTCCTGAAGATCAGCCCCAACAACCGGATGCCGGCGATCGTCGACCACGATCCGCCAGGTGGCGGCGCGCCGGTATCGGTCTTCGAATCCGGCGCGATCCTGCAGTATCTCGCGGAGAAGACGGGCAAGTTCCTGCCGGTGGACCTGCGCGCCAGGTACGAGGTGTTGCAATGGGTGAACTGGCAGATGGGCGGGCTGGGGCCCATGGCCGGCCAGGCCAACCACTTCAACATGTATGCGCCGCAATTCAATCCGCCGGAACAGCTCGCCTATGGTCAGCAGCGCTACAGCAACGAGGTGAACCGCCTGTTCGGCGTATTGAACAAGCGCCTCGCCGATCGGGCGTTCGTCGCGGGCGATTACTCGATTGCCGACATGGCGATCTGGCCGTGGATCGGCGGTTTCAAGAATTTCGGCCAGAAGATCGAGGATTTCCCGGAACTCCAGCGCTGGTACGAGGAAACCGGAAGACGCCCTGCCGTCGTCAGGGGAAAGGCGGTCGGTGCCGATCTGCGCACAGCACCCGGCGTCAATACGGAAGAGCAGCGCAAGGTGCTGTTCGGCCAGACCGCCCAGGTCGTTCGCTGACGGTGGAGCCGGCTGCTGCTGTCAAGCCTCGTGAGGGCGATCGCGACCATGTCGGTGGTCATGCAGCGCTCTTGACGCTCCGGCGGTGGGCAACCACGTTGGCGGTGCTCCGCAGGGTAGGCGGAGCAGGAGGCTTGTCATGCAGTCGCAGGAACGCGACCTGATCGCCGGGTTGTTCGGCCGTCTTCAGTCTTTCGAAAACCAGCCCCGCGACGCGGAGGCAGATGCGCTGATCCGCGATTTGGTGCAGCGCCAGCCCGGGGCCCCCTATCTCCTGACCCAGACCGTGCTGGTCCAGGAGCAGGCGCTCAAGGCGGCGCAGGAACGCATTGCCGAGCTCGAGGCGAAGGCTGCCGCCGTCCAGACGCCCGCTGCCGGGTTCCTGGATAGCGCTCCCAGGATCGGCCCGTGGGGTGCGCCTGCCGCGCCCGCGGCAGCTCGGACGTCGGTGCCGACGAGCGGGAGCGTACCCGCCACCGGTGCTGCTCCGGCTCCATCGCCCTTGATCCCTTCGCCGACGCGTTCGCCTCTCCAGGCTGCCGTCTCGCAGCCGGCCGCGGGCGGAGGGTTTCTTCGCTCGGCAATGGCGACGGCGGCCGGTGTGGCCGGTGGCGCTCTTCTTTTCGAGGGCATCCGCAATCTGATGGGCGGCGGTTCGCCTGCTGGTACGGCCCAGGCGGCCGCCAGCCAAACGCCGCCGGAACTCATGCCCCCGTCGGCCGGCCAGCAACAGGCCTTCAGCGCGCCGGAGCCGGACGATGGTGCGGCCGACGACGGTCGGTACGAGCCGCAGCAGGAGTACGATACCGCGTCGTACGACGATGCCGGCGGCGGCGGCGACGACTGGGCCTGAGACAATCATTCATTCGTAACAATCGGGGGAAGAACAGGATGATCGAGCTTCATACGTGGGGCACGCCGAATGGCCGCAAGGTTTCCATCATGCTGGAGGAGTGCGGCCTGCCGTATAGCGTCCACAAGGTCGACATCTCGAAGGGCGAGCAACACAAGCCGGACTTTCTGCGCATCAGCCCGAACAACCGCATCCCTGCGCTCGTCGATCCCGACGGCCCCGGCGGCAAGCCGTACAGCCTGTTCGAGTCCGGTGCGATCCTGATCTACCTCGCCGACAAGACGAAGAAGTTCCTGCCGGCCGATGGCGGCAAGCGTTACGACGCCCTGCAATGGCTGATGTGGCAGATGGGCGGTTTCGGCCCCATGCTGGGACAGGCACATCATTTCCTGCGCGCCGCCCCCAGCAAGATTGAATACGGCATCAAGCGATATGTCGACGAGGCCAAGCGTCTGTACGGGGTGCTCGACCGGCAGCTCGCCGGCAACGCCTTCGTGGCGGGGGAGGAGTATACGATCGCCGATATGTCGATCTTCCCCTGGGCGGCGCGCCACGAGTGGCACACGGTCAACCTGGCCGATTTTCCCAACGTCAAGCGGTGGTACGACATCGTGAACGCGCGGCCCGCCGTGACCAAGGGCATGGCCGTTCCCTATCTGAACTGAGGTGAGGCGTCTTGGCCTGCTCGGGCTGCTCGCGGTAGCAGCCTGCGTCCAGCCCGAGCGGCCATCGTCGTGTGCCGCGCCGCTGCGCCCGGCCGTCGAACTCAACCTATATTTTGGACGCGACAAGCCGGCCGGCGGCGAGGTGAGCGACGCCGAATGGGCGTCGTTCGTCGCGGAAAGCGTGACGCCTCGCTTTCCCGACGGGCTGAGCGTGCTCGATATCGAAGGCCAGTATCGCGACCCGTCGGGCCGTATCGGTCGCGAGCGGAGCAAGCTGCTGTTGGTGGTCGTGTTCGACGCGCCCGCCCATGCCGAGAAAGTGTCTGCGATCGTCCAGGCCTACAACCGGCGTTTTGGACAGCACAGCGTGTTCCGCGTCGAAAAGCCTGTCTGCGCCGGTGGCTGACAAGACTGCAAAGCGGCCGGCGGATGGGCTATGGTTGCGCAAGTTTCAGCCCGCTCCCAGGAGAGAACCAGACATGAGCAAGGACGCGAAGGGCCGCAAGACGGCCGATCTCGCCACCCCGACCGATCTTGGCGAGAACGCCACGAAGGACCTCTCGGGCGGCCTCAATATCCTGCTGGCCGATGTCGTGGCCCTCTACTGGAAGACGAAGAATTTCCACTGGCACGTGTCGGGGCCGCATTTCCGCGACTATCACCTGATGCTCGACGAGCAGGCGACGGAGATCGACGCGATGGTCGACACGATCGCCGAGCGCGTGCGCAAGCTCGGCGGCACGACGATCCGCTCCATCGGGCATATCGCCCGTCTGCAGCGCGTGCTCGACAACGATGCCGACTACGTCACGCCGCTCGACATGCTCGCGGAGCTGCGCGAGGACAACAAGCAGCTTTGCAAGAACATGCGCACGCTCCACGATCTGTGCGACGAACATGGCGACGTCGCTTCGGCGAGCCTGATCGAGAACTGGATCGACGAGACCGAGAAGCGGGTGTGGTTCCTGTTCGAAGCAGGCCGTCGCACGGAAGGCTGATCGGCGGAGGATCGTAGGAAGGGCGGGCGGCTATGGCCGCTCCGCCCATCCGATCATCTTCGAGATGAAAGTGTCGCAGGCGTCCATCTGCGACTTCGCGACGAACTCGTTGGGCTGGTGCGCCTGCGAGATGTCGCCCGGCCCGCAGATGACCGTCGGAATGCCGTGGCTGCGGAAGATGCCGGCCTCGGTGCCGTAGGGCACGGCATAGGTGCGGTTGCCGCCGGTCCATTGCAAGGCGAGCTTGGCCGCTTCCTCGTTCTCCTGCGGCAGCAGACCGGGCACGAACGAACGCCGCTTGATCGTGATATCCGCGTCGGGGTGCCTGCTCTTCATTCTGGGCAGCAGCAGCTCAGCGACATATTTCTCGGCGCGCCGCTGCACTTCCCAGGGATCGTCGCCGGGCAGGGTGCGATAGCCCCAGTTCAGGGTGCATTCGCGCGCGAGGATGTTGCCCGCCGTGCCGCCCGTCACGATGCCGACATTGATCGTGGTGTGGCCGGGCACGGTGTCGATGTCGGTGCGCTTGCGTTGCGCCAGCTCCTCCTGCAGCTCGTTCAGCCAGTGGATGAAATCGCCCGCGAAGTGGATGGCGCTGACGCCGAGATGCGTCATGGAGGAATGGGCTTCGACGCCCTTGAAAGTCGCGATGATGCCACCGCCGGCATTCTGCGCATTCACGACGCCCATCATGGTCGGTTCGCCGACGATGACGGCCTGTGGACGCGGGACATTCCCGACCAGCCGCTCGACCAGCGCCGGCGCGCCGAGGCAGCCGATCTCCTCGTCATAGCTGAAGGCGAGGTGGATCGGCACCTTGAGGCGCGCCTTCTTGAAGGCATCGACATGGGACAGGCAGACCGCGATGAAGCCCTTCATGTCGCAGGTGCCGCGGCCGTACAGGTTGCCGTCCGGCTTCTCGGTCAGCGTCCACGGATCGGTGGTCCAGGGCTGGCCGTCGACCGGTACCACGTCGGTGTGGCCGGACAGGACGATGCCGCCCTCGGCCTCCGGACCGATCGAGGCGAAGAGGTTGGCCTTGGTCCCGTCTTCGTTGGGGACGAGGGTGCTGCGGACGTCGTGTTCCTCCAGATACCCCTGGATGTAGCGGATCAGCTCCAGGTTGGAATTGCGGGAGGTGGTGTCGAACGCCACCAGGCGCTGCAGCATGTCGATCGAGGCGGAACTCATGGCCGGCAGCGTCGCATGCTTCAGGCGTGATCGCCAAGGGCCTGAAAATACTGGCGAAATCTCGCCTTCGTTTGACACCTTCCGGCGCCGCCGCTAGAACCGCCTCGCATCCGTCGTGGTTATGGTCGCCGGGGTCTTAACGGTCCGCGGAGGGGTGGCCGAGTGGCCGAAGGCGGCGGTTTGCTAAACCGTTATACGGGGATAACCCGTATCGTGGGTTCGAATCCCATCCCCTCCGCCATCTATCTGATACGAAACGCTTTTACGCCTGTGTGACCTCTCCCTCCGGGGAGGGAAACCCTTTCGGGTGTGCCGGGTTTTTTGCCGCCCTTGTCTCGATGGAGGACCTTTCCGTTCTGTCGCTCAAGGCCTAGCGCCGGCTGGCGAGCGTCCAGCTCCGCGATTCCGTCCGGACCGGGAAGTGCCGCTCGATGTAGTCGCCGTAGCGGTCGAGCGCGGTCGCTGCCGCGGCGCTGTCCATGGGGAATTTGGGCAGCAGCACGTGCCGTGCGTCGCCCAGCATGGCGTCCGGCGCCGGCCACGGGAAGCCGACATGCAGCCAGAGGCCAACGCCGCGCGGCGGTGGCTGCCGCAGCGTGAACGGGATCGGATTGACCTGATCCAGGAGGGCGACGGGCCCTGGGGGGCCTCCCGTCGAACGCAGCAGGTCAGTCGCCTCAAGCAGGGTTTGCAGATACTCGAACTGGGTCAGCTCGTCGCCGCCGGTTTCGACCGTGCGCGCCCGATTGAGCAGCGAGTCGTCGGCTTGGGGCCGGGAGAAGGCCTCGATGAGATCCTCCCGGTCGCGCCGGACGGCGAGGCCCGTCAGCGGGCCATCCCGAACGATTTCAAGATCACCAGCGCGGGTCGCTGCCTGGTAGGCGGCGAGCGTTGCCATATCGCGGGCGAGCGCGGTCATCGGAAACACCAGCAGTGCGATCAGGATGGCTGGCCTGTCGTCGAAATACTCGTAGAGCAGGAAGGCAATGACCAGGCAGGCCGGCAGTGCGCTGGCCTGCGTGTTCTGGGAAAGCACCGCGAGGCTCGCGACCAGGCAGGCCGCGATCGCGACGGGTAGCCGGACCGGCGCCCTGCCGCTGCGCCACAAACCGATGGCCAACACGAGGGCGGCGCCACAGAGCGCAAGTTCGACATGGGAGGCGACCAGCTTGCCCAGCAGGATCCTGAGGTTCGTTTGCGCGCCGCCGCTCGACAGGGTCGCGGCGATGTCCTGCAGGTAAGGCCAGTTGTATGGCGCCACCGCGTTCAGGAGCGCGAGAGCGCCCACGCTCGACCAGGCAAGGCGCCGCTCGCCGAGCTTCGGACAGACCGCGAGCGCCACGGCGAAGGCGCCGGCGGCCGCCAGGAAGTAGGTGACCTTGAGTTGGTAGAGCGCGACCAGGAGGAGCAGGGCCGTCGAGAGATCCAGCCAGTCCTTCCGCTGCGGGCCTGCGTGCCGCGGGGGCAGGAACAGGATCAGCAGCAAGATGGCCAAGCCTGCCCACCCGATGCGGTTGTAGGTCATCGCGAACGTGAAGGCGCCGGAGCCGCTTCCCGGATTCGCCGGCACGAGCACCATGAAGCATGTCGAGGCGACGAAAAGAGCGGCGGGCAGGAGAGGGAGGCGCCGCCATGCGGCGATCGTTGCCGCGACGAACAGAAGGGTCGTGGCGATCAACTCCGCCGCGAGGATCGCACGCACGCCGGGACCGACAAGGCGGAACCCGTACTCGATCAGGCGGAAGTAGAGCGTGCCCAGCGGGTCATGGAAATCGACATGCGGCGTCGATCCCGTGTCGAGGTACCAGGCCCCGGCGAGGCCGAAGAACAGATCGGGGGTGCGTTGCCGCGACAGAACGATGCCGCCCGACGCGAGCAGCCAGGCCCCGCCAAGGCAGGCGATCCCGGCGACGCAGGCCAGAGGCAGCAAGGACGTGGGCGTGCAAAGCCATGTCCTGCGGCGGGATGCGAGGCGGGCGCCAGTCATGGTCATGGGGCCGTGATACAGGCTTGCGTCCCGCCTGGCGAACCCGGAGCTGCCGCCGGCGGATCGCCTTGATCTGGGCCAAGGAAGCAGGCGCGACAGGCCGCAAGTCTTGCCGCTAAAATACCCGGCCAGAAGAGGAACAGATCGTCCCATGCCCGATACCGCGACCCTCGCCCGGCCCGCCGCCGCCCGCACCGAACATTTCGACGTGCTCATCGTCGGAGCCGGCATTTCCGGCATTGCCGGCGCCTATCATCTCACGACCCAGTCCCCTGGCCGCAGCTTCGTGGTGCTGGAAACACAGGAAAGCTTCGGCGGCACGTGGCTGACGCACAAGTACCCCGGCATCCGTTCCGACAGCGACCTCCACACGTTCGGCTATCGCTTCAAGCCGTGGAAGGGCAAACCGATCGCGCTTGCCGAGGAGATCCGTTCCTACATGAACGAGGTCATCGAGGAGAACGATCTCGGACGCCACATACGCTACCGGCACCGGATCGAATCGGCCACGTGGTCGAGCAAGGACAATCTCTGGACGATCGAGGGACTCCGTACCGACACCGGCGAAGCGATCCGCTTTACCGCGAACTTCCTCTGGATGTGTCAGGGCTACTACCGCCATTCGGTGGGCTACACGCCGGAATGGAAGGGCATGGAGACCTTCAAGGGACAGATCGTTCACCCCCAGACATGGCCCGAAGGGCTGGATTACAGCGGCAAGAAGATCGTCGTGATCGGCTCCGGCGCGACCGCCGCGACGGTCATCCCGGCCATGGCCGACAAGGCGGGGCACGTCACGATGCTCCAACGCTCGCCGACATACTTCATTCCCGGACGCAATGCCATCGAGCTGGCCGAGACGTTGCGCCAGCTCGAGGTCGACGAGGAGTGGATCCACGAGATCGTGCGGCGCAAGATCCTGCACGACCAGTCGGTGTTCACCCGGCGCTCGTTCGAGGAGTCGGACAAGGTGCGGAGCGAATTGCTGGCCGGCGTACGCGCCCATGTCGGTCCGGATTTTCCACTCGAGCCGCATTTCACGCCGAGCTATCGCCCCTGGCAGCAGCGCATCGCGTTCGTGCCGGACGGCGATCTGTTCCGGGCGATCCGCGCGGGCAAGGCGTCGGTAGAGACGGACGAGATCGACCGCTTCGTCCCGGAAGGGATCCTGCTGAAATCGGGCAAGACGCTCGAAGCGGACATCGTCGTGACGGCGACCGGCTTCGACCTCTCCGTGATGGGCGACATCGCCTTCACGGTCGACGGCAAGGCGGTGGATTTCGCCGACACCGTGACCTATCGCGGCATGATGTTCACCGGCGTGCCCAACATGGTCTGGGTCTTCGGTTATTTCCGCGCGAGCTGGACGTTGCGCGCCGATCTCGTCGGCGATTTCGTGTGCCGGCTGCTCGACCACATGGGCAAGCGGCAGGCTCGCAAGGTCGAAGTGGCGCTGCGTCCGGAGGACAAGGACATGAAGCTGCTGCCGTGGATCGACCCGGAGAACTTCAATCCGGGTTATCTGATGCGCGGCATGCACCTGATGCCCAAGCGCGGCGCCAAGCCCGAATGGCAGCACACCCAGGATTACTGGAACGAGAAGAACGTTTTCCCGGCGATCGACCTCGACGACGCGGCCTTCGTCTATGGCTGAGAAATGAGATCGGTCGGCGCCGTCCTCGCCCTCTTCTGGGCGGGCTTCGTCCTGATCGGCACCTGGTTCGAGATGACCGAAGGGCCGGGTGCGCTGAGCTGGCTGATGCGCATCGTGGCCGTTCCGCGCGACCGGGTACCCACGACCGTGGCTCCCGACGGGTTCGGCCTGTACTACCACCTCATCGACCCGGTGCCCCTCTTTGCGGTCATCGTCGTGCCCATCATCGTGTGCTGGATCGGCGTGGCGCTCTGGAGGCGTGCGCTTCATCGATAAGCGCAGGTGCGGCCACTCGGTTTTCGCGCTGTTGCCCGGCGCCCGAAGAGCCTGCCAGAGCTTGGGACCCGACAGTTACTGCAGCTTGATGTTGGCCTCTGCGATGAGCTTGCCCAGCAGCTCCCGCTGTTGCGTCATCCAGCCCTTGAAGTCGGCAGGCGAGTTGGCGACCAGATCGGCGCCCGTCGGATCCAGGCGTTCCCGAACCTTTGGGTCCTTGATCGCTTCGGCAACCACCGCCTGCATGCGATCGACGATCGGCGCGGGCGTGCCCGAGGCTGCGAACATGCCGTTCCAGTCGTTGAGGTCGAAGCCGGGATAACCGCTTTCCGCCAGTGTCGGCACGTCGGGGAAGGCGCTCGACCGTTTGAGGCTGGTCACCGCCAGGACGCGGGCGCGCCCTGCGGCGACGGGCGGCCGGATCGAGTTGGTCGTGATGATCACCGAGTCGATGGCACCGGCGCCGATATCGCGCGCGGCCTCGGCGCCGCCGCGGTAGGGCGCGTGGATCAGCTTGATGCCGGCGCGGCGCTGCAACTCCTCGCCGGCCATGTGCGCCATCCCGGCTGCCGGCGGCGTGCCGTAGCTGATCGTGCCGGGCTTCGCCTTGGCGGCGGCAATGTATTCCTGGATCGTCCGGGCGGGGAAATCCTGCTTCACCGCAACGACCTGCGGGAAGCTCGACATCAGGGTCACGGGGACCCATGTCGCGGGGTAGTCGAAGGGCAGGTCCTTGATCAGATGGGGGTTGGTGAGCTGGTTCGCCGCATCGATCAGGAAGGTCTGCCCGTCCCGCGGCGCCTGAAGCACGACGTTCGCCGCCACCACCGCGTTGCCGCCCGTGCGGTTCTCGATGATCACCTGCTGATTCAGGATCTCGCTCGCCCGGACGGCGATGTTGCGGGCGACGGTGTCTGCCGCGCCGCCTGCGGCGAACGCGACGACCCAACGGACCGGCCCCTTCGGCCAATCCGACTGCGCGTACCCCTCCCTGGCCAGGAAGGGGGCCGCCAGACCGCCGGCGATTACGCCGCGGCGCATGAGTCCGGTCATGTTTTTGTTTCCTCCAGTTCCGGGACGACCCAAAGCGCGGCTTCGCCGCGCGCCACGCGCTGGACGTTGTCGAAGCCGTTGCGCAGACGCGTGATGTTGCTCTCGAAGGTGGGGCCGGCGAGGTGCGCCGTCAGCACCACGTTGTCGAGCTTGAGCAGGGGGTTGTCGGCGGGTGTCGGCTCCTCGTCGAACACGTCGAGGCCCGCACCGAAAAGGCGTCCGTTGGCCAGTGCGTCGGTCATCGCCTTCTCGTCGATCACCGGGCCGCGCGAGGTGTTCACGATGATGGCCGACTTCTTCATGACGGCGAGTTCGTCCTTGCCGATCATGTGCCGGGTGGAATCGTTCAGCGGCACGTGCAGGGAGAGGATGTCCGAATGGCGCAGGATTTCCGGGAGCAGCCGGAAGCGCACGCCGAGCGCATCCTCTTCCTCCTCCTTGAGGCGCTTGATGTCGTAATAGTGGACGATCATCCCGAACGCCTGTGCAAGCTTCGCGACCTTCTTGCCGATCGTGCCAAGGCCGACGATGCCGAGCACCTTGTTGCGGACCTCGTGGACGGTCGGCGGCGCATTGCCGTGCCAGCGGCCGGCGGTGACGTTGGTGTGCTGGGTGATGAGGCGGCGCGACACCGACAGCATCAGGAGAAGTGCATGCTCGGACACGGCGACGGAATTCGCACCGCCATTGGCGCAGAGCGGCACGCCGCTCCGGCGGGCGGCCTCGAGGTCCGCCCGGTCGTAGCCGGCGCTCAGCATCTGCACGAGCTTCAGATGCGGCGCATCCTTGTAAAGCTGCGGGGTGACATATTGCTGGATGAAGCCGACGAAATAATGGGCGCCCGGCAGGGCGGCCTTCTGCTCCGGCGAATTGTGCAGTGCCTTGACGATCTCGAAGCCCTTGGGCGCGAGGTCGTCGACCATCGCGAGACAATCCTTCGGGCCTACGACCAGAATACGCTCGACCATTACACTACTCCTCTCGTGATGCTCAGGGACCGGACAGGATGGCGTCGGAGATTTTCTCCGCCGTCATCAGGGTTGGAAAGTTCGTGTTCGCGCACGGCACGACCGGGAACACGGACGCGTCGACCACGCGCAAGCCTTGGACTCCGCGTACGCGTCCCTGCGTGTCGACCACGGCCATCGGATCGTCGTCGCGTCCCATGCGGCAGGTACAGGAGGCGTGCCATACACCGATCGCCGCCTTCCGGACAAAGGCTTCGAGTGCGTCGTCGTCGGACATGACCTGCTCGAAAGTGAAACCTTCGACCACGAAATTCTCGATCATGTAGCGCCGCAAGGCGGCGGGCCCGTCGAGCAGGGTGGCGACAAGCCGCGTCAGCCACCTGTTCTTCGTGTTGACCACGCCGATCTGCCGGACCCTGTCGCTATAGGCGGCGGGAAAGGGGGCGTCGGTGACGTTCTTCAGCGCATCCGTCGTCTGGACGGCGGCCATGAGCTTGAAGCCGCTCATCAAACGGTCGAGGTCGCGTTTGTCGGAAAGCAGATTGAATTCGACGATCGGCTCCTGCCGCCAATCGCGCGACGCGAGCTTGACCTGGCCGGTCTCCGAGTAGGTCTTGTTGATGAAGGTGAGCAACGAGGCGATCTGCTCGCCGACGGCGTGCCAGGCCGACTTGCTGACGACGGCGACGAACATGTCGCCCGCGGGAACGCCCGGCAGGCCCGAGGAATAACGCAGCCCGACCTGGATGTGCCGGCGCGTGTGCGCCCGGATACGGGCGCGCGGCTTGATGAAGGAGGAGAGGGCGATGGAAGGGTGATCCATCAGGCGCTGGCCGACGCCGGGCAGGGCCGACACGACCGGGATGCCCAGCTCGGCGAGGTGACCCACCGGCCCGATGCCGGCGCGCATCAGATGGGCGGGCGTGTGGATGGCGCCGCTCGACAGGATGATCTCGCGGCCACGGAATTCCTGGTCCTTGCCGCCAACCATCGCGGTGACGCCGACGCAGGTGGTGCCCTCGAACAGCAGCGACTTCACCTGGGTCCCGGTGGAGATCGTCAGGTTCGGGCGCTTGCGGGTCTCCGCGTCGAGATAGCCCATGGCGGCGGAGACGCGCCGCTCTTCGGCGTTGGAATGGGTGACCGGAAAGTAGCCGTCGGCGAACTCCCCATTCTGGTCGGGCAGGAACCTGAAGCCCTTGGCCTCGAAGGCCTGCGCCACCGCCTCGGCGTGGCCCGCCCAGTGCGTGCGCGGAATGCGACGGACGGGAATGCGACCGTCCTTGCCATGCAGGGGGCCGTCGAAATCGAGGTCGCGCTCGACCTTCTTGAAATAGGGCAGGACATTGTTCCAGCCCCAGCCGTCGGCACCCCGTGTTACCCATTCCTCGTAGTCGGTCGGGGCGCCTCGATTGGCCATCTGCCCGTTGATCGACGAGCCGCCACCCAATATGCGGGCCTGTTCGTACTTGCGCAGCGGCGGCCGATTTTCTTGCGGATTGTTGTGGCTTACGACCTGCGTGTGGACCTTGAGGTCGGTCCAGTGGAAACGCGGGTCGAAATAGGCGGTGCCGGAATAGCTGTCGGCGATCTCCGGCGGCTCCCGGCCAGGCGGCGTATCCTGTCCTGCTTCGCAAAGAAGGACCTTGTTGGCGCTGCGGGCGGACAGCCGGTTGGCAAGGACCGACCCCGCCGATCCTCCGCCGACGATGATGAAATCGTACACCTGCGTTTCCTCCGAGCGCTGAGCGCTTCTTGACTGCACGCTAGCACGAAAGGTTCCGGCGACACGCCGTCCAATGTCCGATACCGGGCCAAATAAGCCATATGACGGCCGAACGTGCGGCCCTGCGTGTGCGAGGCGGAATTGGCGCGGCGCCGTTCGGACAGGGCTGCACCGCATTGCGGATATCGCCTGCGGTAGGGCGTACACGACGTAAGTCGCCAACCATGCTTGTACGTGGGCTTTGCGAGGCGCCGGGCGATCGCCTCCCGGATGCCTCGTCCCCGACACTCGTAGTTAGCTGCCTCGAGCGAGGCCTGCCAATGCCGGTGCGGCGTGCCGACGATAGACCTCGGCGCGCCCGGTTGCCCGGCCGGGCTTGCTGCTGGTTGCCGTGCGTCGCGGCCGTGCTGGCCGGCGATGCAAAAAGCGGGGAGAAACGGCCATGGTCTCTGGCGGACGGGGGTGGTGGACTTCACATCCAGTGTACCGGGGTGACCCACAGGACGGCACCTACTCGCTCGCACGCCGCTGTGCGACAATGAGGTGTCTTTCGAGCATCTGGTATGACCCCGCCGGCCTTCGACTATGAACGCGAGATCCCTCCTGGCTACTACGACAAGATCTACCGGGAAGGGGCGGGAATCCGGTTCTGCTGGCATGAGTTGAAGTTCCGGGCGGTGGCGAGCCGGATCGGGACACCGCGTCGCCTGCTCGACATCGGCTGCGGGCCCGGCACGTTCGTCGGCAACTACCTCGCCGGCGTGGAGGCCGTCGGGCTCGACCTGAGTGCCGCCCAGGTCGCCTACGCCGAGCAAACCTACGGAAGTGCGCTTCACCGTTTCAGCGCCGTGCCTGTCTCGACGCTGGACGCCGGGTCTTTCGACGCCGTGACGGTCATCGAACTGATCGAGCACCTGCATCCGGACGTCGCACGACAGCTTCTGGCCGACATCAGGCGTGTCCTGCAGCCGGGTGGCATCCTGGTCCTGACCACACCCAACTATGCGTCCCTCTGGCCGCTGATCGAGATGGTCGTCAACGCCCGCGTGGAGGTCGGCTACGACGAGCAGCACGTGAACAAGTACCGCAGGCGGGCCCTCCGGCGCGATTTGGCGGCGGCAGGGTTTCGCCAGATCGAAATTTCCACCGCCGTCGGGCTCGCGCCGTTCGTCGGCGCTCTGGGCAACGACGCCGCCTTCCTGACGGACCGTATCGAAGGGGCGGCGAGGCATCTCGGCATGGGCAACCTGCTCGTCGCCACGGCCCGGCCATGAGTTCCGTGTCGATCATCGTGCCGACCTTCAACGAGGCGCAGAACATTCCCGCCCTCCATGCCGGCCTCGCGCAAGTGCTGAAGGACCGTCAGTGGGAACTCATCTTCGTCGACGACGATTCGCCCGATGGAACGTCCGACACCGCCCGGGCGCTGGCCCGGCTCCATGCCAATGTCCGTTGCCTCCAGCGTGTACAGGACAGAGGACTTTGCTCTGCGGTGCACTGGGGCGTGCAGGCTGCCCACGGCGACCACGTGGTCGTCATGGATGGCGACCTGCAGCACGATCCGGCAATCATCCCGGCCATGCTGGCCGAACTGGAGGCCGGCATCGATATCGTTGCGGGTTCGCGTTTCCTGCCGGGATCGACCTGCGATGGATTGTCGTCGCCGGTGCGCAATGCGCTTTCGATCCATGGCAACCGCCTGGTGAATTTCTTCCTGCGCCGCCGGCTCAGCGATCCCCTGACAGGATACTTCGCCACGTCGCGCCGGCTTTTCCTCCGCTCCATCCCGCGTATGCAGGCCGACGGCTTCAAGGTCTTCTTCGATCTCGTCTATCACAACAGGAAGGCGCGCATCCGCGAACTGGCCTTCGACTTCCGGCCGCGGCGGCATGGCGAGTCCAAGCTCGAGCCGCACGTGTTCTGGTCCCTGCTGTGCGACATGATCTCGAAGCTGTCGGGCAGCCTGCTGCCGCCCAGGCTGGTAAGCTTTGTGGGCGTGGGCGTGATCGGCTCGACGCTTCATTTCTCCGTCCTGTATGCCGTATTGGGGCTCGGCACGGCATTCTGGTTCGCGCAGACGCTGGCGACGGTCGCCGCGATGGTCTTCAACTTCACGCTGAACAATATCCTCACCTATTCGGCGGAGCGTCTGCGCAATGGCGCCTTCTTCAGGGGATTGTTCCTCTACAGCGTCATTGCCTCGTTCGGCATCGTCGCGAATGTCAGCACGGCACAGCTCACCTATGACCATTTCCAGGGGCAAACTTTCATCGCCTCGACGATCGGCATCGTGATCGACGTGGTCTGGCGCTTCGTCGTGTCCAACCGGTTGGTGTGGCGCCGCGCCAATCCGCTCGCCAGCGCGGCATGATCCTCTTTCCGCGTTACGCCCGGCTGGTCAGCCTGGTCGTCGGCTGTTGCCTGATCGGCGAGGTGGCGCTCCTCTCGACCAAGGCGGGTTTTCTCCTGGCCGCAACACTCACGTCGATCGCGGGAGTCGCGATCGTCTACGCCATCGGTCGGGCGAAGCGGGAGTCGCCGCGTCCTCTGGAGTTGCTCTACGCCACCGGGGTGATGGGGGCGATGGCAGGCTACTGCTATCTGGCGCTGGCACCCTCCGGTGCGGTGGCGGAGGGCGATGCCGTGATCGACTGGGGGCTGCTGGACAAACGGCCCTTCGTCATCGGCTATCTCGTGGCGGGCACCTTCATCGCCTTCCATTGGCTGCTCGTCCGCTTCGCGCAGGCCGACGCTGCGAAGCCGGCGCCGGCTTCCCGCCGGCGGTTGGGGCCGCTGCAAGTCGCAGCAGCCATCGCCGTCGCGTTCATTGCCGAGGCCTTGTTCGGCGTGCCGACCCTGTACGGTGTCGCAACGACCTACGACACGACACTCGCGCGCTTCTTCGATCTCCACTCGCACGTCCATCTGAGCGCGCTCGAGCAGATCAGGCTTGGGGCCGTGCCGTACCTCGAGGCGCAGACGCAGTATGGGGTGGGCAACCAGATCCTGATGAGCTGGCTGACCGATCGCGTCCACTACAGCAACCACGGGTTTTTCGCGGCGAACCTGCTGTTGAACGCCTTGTGCATCGTGATCTTTTTCGTGGTGGTCCAGCAGACGCTCGGGTTGGCCTGGGCACTGGCGGGTATGGTCGGCTGGCTGGTGTGGCCGAGCCCGATGGCGAACATCGACCTCGCCGGCTGGATGGTCCTGACGCGCTGGATGGCGATCCCCGTTCTGGCGCTTTGCCTCGGCCGCATCCTGGCGACCGGTGCGTCGCAGCACGCATGGTTGCCGCCTCTGATGACGGGCGCCGGCTGGGGCGTGGGCGCCTTCCTGGCCCAGGAAAGCTTCACCGGCGGGCTGCTTGTCCTCGCTTTGTCGCTCGCCGTTCTGGGGCCGGCCTCCGGGCGCTCGCTGCGCCAGCTCGCGATATTCGCCGCGACTTTCGTCGTGGCGGGACTCGGTGTGTTCGGCGTCCTTGTCGGGAGTTTCGTGGGGTTCTCCCATATCCCGCAGGTGCTGGCGCTCGCGAGCGCCAAGTCCAGGCTGGTGACGGCAGGACTCTCCAATTCGATCTGGTCGGACAGCCTTGGCATCTCGCTGGGCTTCAAGGTGATCCACGGGCGGCTCTATACCGCTTTCGAAGGCTACGGCGAGTTGCGCGAACTGATCCTGACATACGGCGCAGCTCTGTTGCTGGTGATGGCCCTGGCGGCGATCTGTCGATTCCTGGTCCGGCGCTGGAGTGAGGTGTCCGACGCCGACCGCCGACTTGCCTGGAAATGCGCGGCACTCGCCATCGGTGCCTTCGTGCTCCATCTCTTTGCGCTGTTGCGATCCGATACCTCGCATCTTGCGGCGCCGTCTTTCCTGCTTCCTCTGCTGTTGCTTGTCCTGCCGATCTTCGCCTGGCGCTGCCTCGATCGAGGGTCGGCGTCGCGGCGTGTCCTTCTGCCGCTCTCGCTGATCATCGTCGCGGAGGGTGTCGTGTCGGGCGGCGGCAACGTCCTGGCCGCGCTGCGCGCCCTGCCGACGGCGCCATCGGAGGCACGCCAGGCACTCGAAGTGTATCGCGAACTGCGGGATCATCGGGGCGGGCCGCTCGATCTGGCGAGCCGATATTCACCGATAGCGGAATATCAGACGGGGCTTCGGGCGCATCCCGATTTCGGCGAGGCCCAGGAGTTCCTGCAACTGCTGCAGGAAAGACTGAAGGGGCGGCGTCTCGAACTGGGCTTCTACAAGTTCGACGATCTCGTCGCCCATCCGGATACGTTCTATTTCCTTGGCGGCATCCGGGCCCTTTCGGGCATCACCTCGCCGAAGAACAGCATCTGGTTGCGATCGGAGCGCGATGCGTGGATCGCGACCGTCGCGGGCAAGCGCGAGGGCTGCGTTTTCTTCGAACCCGATCCGAAAGGAGAGTTGTTCGATGCCTGGATGCGTTCCGCTGCAGCCGGGACGGTAACGCTCGAACCCATCGAGGGGCGCAGGCGCTACGGCGTTCTGGCCTGCAAGAACTAGGACAACTCGCGCCGTACGATGGCGGCGCCATCGGCAAGCGCCTTGAGCTTTCCGAACGCCGTCGCGCGCGGCAAATATTTCATGCCGCAATCGGGGGCGGGGAGGAGCTTGTCGGCGGGCAGATGTTCCAGGCCAGCGCGGATACGGGCCGCGACGGCGTCGGGAGTCTCGATCGCCGGGTCGGCAAGATCGATCACGCCCAGCATCACCTTCTTCGGCGCGAGGTCCTTCAGGACGCCGAGGTCCAGCCGGGGCTGGGCGGCCTCGATGGAAATCTGCTGGGCGATCGTGTCGGAAAGCTGAGGCAGGAAGGAATAGCCCGTCGGCTTCAACCCGCCCACCACCGCGGCATAGCCGAAGCAGAGATGCACGACCGTCGGCACGGAGAGGCCTTCCAGCGCGCGGTTGATGGCCTTCACGGCATAGCGGCTGGCTTCCTCCGGATTGTTGCGCAGCCACGGTTCGTCCAGCTGGATCACGTCCGCGCCGGCCCTGACCAGCTCATGTGCCTCCTCGTTCACCGCGGCGGCATAGTCCATGCACATCGCCTCGGCGTCCTTGTAGAATTCGTCCTTCACCTGCTGGCCCATGGTGAACGGGCCGGGAAGGGTGATCTTCGCAAGCCGGTCGGTGTTGGCGCGGAGGAACTGCATGTCGCGCAGCTCGACCGGGCCGGTGCGCCGGATCCTGCCCACGACCCGTGGCACCGGCGTCCGGTTGCCGGAACGGTTGACGATCTCCGCCGGATTTTCGTCGTCGATCCCGTCGAGGGCGGTGGCGAAACGGTTCGAGTAGCTTTCGCGCCGCATCTCCCCATCCGTGACGATGTCGATGCCGGCCCGCTCCATGTCGCGGATGGCGAGGAGGGTCGCATCGTCCTGGGCCTGCTCCAGGAACGGCTCGTCGACACGCCACAGCTCGCGCAGCCGCGTGCGTGGCACGACTTTCGACAGCATCTGCCGGTTAACGAGCCAGTCGGGTTGGGGATAGGAGCCGACGACGGTCGTTTGCAGGATTTCTTGCGTCATGAAGCGGGCGTTTCTCTCGAACCTGTGATTGCGCGGCAGTCTGGGACCCGATTAAGTCCCTGTCCATGATTCGTCGCCTTGTGCTGCTGCTTTCGCTTGCCGTTGCCGCCTCCTGCAGCGGAGACCTGCCGAGTTCCTCGGTCGACGACGCCCAGGCGGAACGCGCCTATGGGCTGCTGAAGCCGACCACGCCCATCGTCTCGCTGATCCGAGATCGCGGCCTGCGCTCACCCGACCTGGAGAAGCCCGATGTACTGGGCCAGCTTCGCGCCGAGCTGGCCAAGAGCGATCCGGAAGGGCTGTTTGCCGGAGCGACCTACGATCTCACGCGGGGAAACAGTCTCGTTGCGGATTGGCTGGTGCAGACACCGAACCGCTGGGGACGCCGGGCGGACGATCTCACCTGGTTTGCGATGGGATGCAAGGATTGCGAACCCGACCTGTCGCTTCCGCTTTGCAACAGCGACGCCGATTGCCATGGCGGCACCTGCGCCGCGATCTGGCCGCGCACCCCGGAGCTTCGGGGGAAGCAGAGTCGCAAGGTCTGCCTAGGGCATTCCGATTCGCTGGTCGTTCGGGTCCATGATCTGGTCGCGACGGCGCGGCGCACCGTCGATATCGTCGCCCTGCAGCCCGTGCCGGACGGGCGGTTCGTGGCGGCGATCCGTTCCGCGCTCCTCGAGCTGGCTCAGGCGCGGCGGTCCATCGAGGTGCGCGTCCTTGTGGGGCAGTATCCGCCTGCGGGAGCCGATGCGGGCGCTCTGCTCGCGGATCTGACCAAGGGACTAGATACGATTGCCGGGGGCCGCATCTCCGTCAGCGTCGCGGCCATGCGTTCCTGCAGCGCTTTCGAGACCTGCAAGAGCTTCTCGTGGAACCACGGCAAATACATCGCGGTGGACGGCCGGGAGGCATTGGTCGGCGGCCACAATCTCTGGACGGAAGATTACCTGACCGACAATCCGGTCCACGACCTCTCGATGCAACTGCGCGGGCCCGCGGCCGGCAGCGCCTCGCGCTTCGCCAACCTGCTCTGGCGCTTTGTCTGCGAGAATTTGAATCAGAAGGCGGCCATTTCATTGGCGACTTATGAGGTCGGCCAGTCGACCCCAACTCAAAGATGCCCGGCACCTGTCGACGCGGGGCGGGGGCCAGGCGGCTCAGGAAGCGTTCCCGTCCTGGCCGTGGGACGGCTTGGGTCCGGCATCACCGACGAGTTCGCCAACCAGAGCGAGCTTGCGCGCGATCTGATGTTCGGTGCCGCGCGTCGCTCGATCCGTGTCGCACAGCAGGATCTCGGCTTCAGGCTGGGCCGCTCGGACACGCTCTTCCCGGAGAGCACGCTGGAGGAGATGCTGGACCTCATGGTGAAGCACGAGGGCCACGTCTATGTCGTGCTATCCAATCCGGGGTCGATCGGGAACGGGGGAAGCCCATATTACAACGACGTCCCGATGGAAGCGCTGGCTCGGCGCCTGAAGCAGATCATGCAGAAGCGCATCGACGATGCCGATCCGCGGGCCCGCTACGAAATCCGCAAAGGGCCCGATCCGATCAACGCACTCCTGTGCAGCCGTTTCCATCTCGCGCCGCTGCGGTTCGGACCGGACGACAGCTGGCCCGGCGGAAAGACGATCGCCAACCATTCCAAATTCTGGATGGTCGACGATCGCGCTTTCTATATCGGCTCGGACAACATGTATCCGGTCAACCTGCAGGAGTTCGGCTACATCCTCGACGATGCGGGTGCCGGCCGCACCGTCCTCGATACCTATTGGCAGCCGCTGTGGCAGTGGTCGTCGCGGGCCGCCGTCTCGGGCGACGGCGTGGAGAAATGCATTTTCCGCGACGTGATCCGTTAGCTAGCCCGCGGGGTCGATGGGCGTCACGACGCCCTCGGCCGCTTCGATCACCTCGCCGGCGTCGAGGCACAGGTCCTCGCGATTGCGCATCGACATGATCTGCACGCCGGTCCTCAACTTGCCGTGGCTGCCGACGGGGACGGCAAGTCCCGGAAGGCCGAGCAAGGGGGCGAGAAGGGCGGAGCGCATGGAGTCCAGGACCTCGCGTTGGCCTTCCTTTTCCACGTCGGCCCCCTGCTTTGGCGGCAGGTCGCAGAGCGTCGGCATGATCACCAGCGGATATTGCTGGAAGAAGCTCATCCAGCGGAAAGCAAGCGCCTCGCGTTCGGCGAGGGCGCTGACGTAGGTCGCCAGGTCGACGGGCTTGTGCAGGTCGAGCCAGGCCTGCATCGCGGAGATCGCGTCGGTGTCGCCCGTCTTCTGCATTTGCGGCCACAGACCGCCGAAAACGTCGGTGACGCAGATCTGGTGCCACAATTCGACGCCGCGTTCGATGTCGGGCGGCAGGACTTCGTCGACCGCGTACCCTGCCGCCTGGAGGTGCTTGCCGGCAAGTCGCACGGCGGCAACCTGGGCGGGATGGCTCTTCCCGCCGGGCACTTCGGGAACGAGGGCGACGCGGATGGGGCGAGCCGGCGGCGGACCCTGCATCGGCACGTCGTTCCACCGCCAGTCGCGGCGATCTCCGCGCGCCATGACTTCAAGCGCCAGACGGGCGTCGCGCACGGTGCGGGTGTGCGGCCCCTGGACGGCCATGAGGATCGCGCCGATCGGCCGGCCCGACTGGGCGCCGGAGGGATTGAAGGAAGCGATGCGGCCGAAACCGGTGCGAAGCCCGACGACGCCGTTGCAGTAGGCGGGGATGCGGACAGAGCCGCCGATGTCGTTGCCATGGGCGATGCAGCCGATGCCGGTCGCCGTTGCCGCGCCGGCGCCGCCGCTCGATCCGCCCGGCGTCACGGCGGGGTCGCGCGGGTTCAGCGTCTTTCCGTGGAGAATGTTGTCGGAGAAGATGCGCATCGAGAACGCTGGGGCGTTCGTACGGCCGACGACGATCGCACCTGCGTGCTTCAGGTTGGCCACGACCGGACTGTCTTCCCGGGCGATGAAATCCTTGAGCGGGACGACGCCGTTGTCGGTCGGCAGGCCGGCCTGGTCGACATTGATCTTGGTCGTGACCGGTACACCGTGCAGCGGCGGAAGGGCGTGGCCGCGCGCGCGGGCGGCGTCGGCCGTCTCGGCCTCGGCCAGTGCCTCTTTCTCCAGGACGCGCACGACCGCATTGATCGCCGGATTGACCTTGTGCAGCCGGGAAAGAACGGAAGCGACCGCCTCGCGCGCCGAAGCCTGTCCGGTGCGGATCAGCCGCGCCAGATCCGTTGCGTCGTACTGCCAGAGTTCCATCTTGCCCTCACTCGACTCGTTCGAACGAGGCGAAGAAGATCATGCGTTCAGCATGGCGCGCAACGACGAAGTCACGTAGTTCGGGAGGTGCCCTTCGGAACGACATGCTTCTGGAAGGCAAGCAGCGCACTGGAAGGCTGCGAGTCCCGACGGCGCACGAACAAGGTCTGCACGCGGGCCTCTTCCGGCGGCAACCGGTGCACGCGGACGCGTCCGCCGCGCCAGAGGGGGCCGATCAGCGAGCGTGGGAGAAGGGTGATGCCGAGGCCGGCTGACACCGCACCGAGGATCGCCTCCAGGGTCCCGAACTCCAGCCGCCGCAAGCCGACCACGCCGCGTCGCGCGAGCAGTTCCTCGAGGCGCTGCCGGTAGGAGCAGCCGGCACGCAGCACGACCAGCCGGAGGTCCTGCTTCTGCAGGGCCGAGGAGACCGAGCGCTCCAAGGGCGCGGTCAGCAATGCGAGTTCCTCCTGGAACGCGAGGGTCGTGGCGAGCTGAGGATGCACGACGGGTCCGCAGACAAAGGCAGCCTCGACACCGCGGGACACGACGGCCGCCACCATCTCCGCCGTCGTGCCGGTGCGCAGGACGAGGTCGACGCCAGGATGGTTGCGGGCATAGGAGGCGAGAAGCGGCGAGAGCCGGAGCGCCGCTGTCGTCTCCAGAGAGCCGACGGTGAGGGTGCCGCGTGGTGCGCCATCGTCGCGCGCGGCCCGCCCGGCTTCGTCGAGCAACGCGTCGAGGCGCCCCGCATAAGGCAGGAGGCGCTCGCCGGCCGGCGTGAGCCGAACGCCGGCGCGGCTACGCTGGAACAATGACACGCCCAGGGAGTCCTCGAGGCGGCGTATCCTTTGCGTCACGTTCGACTGGACCGTGTTGAGGGCGCGCGCGGCGCGGCCCATGCCGCCCAGCCGGGCCACCGTCTCGAAGGTGGAGAGGTCTCTGGCGTCCATGTCATCATCCTAGCAGATGGGTCTTATCTGTTTAATTCGTTTTGAACGATGGAGTGCGCTGGCTACGATCGCCGCCTTCGGGAGATTCGCATGAACTGGACAGACAGACGACTGCTCGACCTTTTCGGTATCGAGCATCCCATCCTGCAGGCGCCGATGGCGGGCGTGACTTCGCCGCAGATGGCGGTGGCGACTTCGGAGGCGGGGGCTCTGGGGTCGATCGCAGGCGCGATGCTGACGCTCGACGGGCTGCGCCAGGAATTGCAGATGGTGAAGCAGGGCACGGCGCGTTCCTTCAATGTCAATTTCTTCGTCCACCAGCCTCCGGCGGTCGATGCGAGGCGCGATGTGGCGTGGCGGCGACGCCTGGCCGGATATTATGGCGAGCTCTCCGTCGCGCCCGATGCACGCGGACCGTCCCGGGCAGCTTTCGATGCGGCCGCCTGCGATATCGTGCTGGAGTTCGCGCCCAAGGTGGTGAGCTTCCATTTCGGCCTGCCGGAGCGCGGGCTCAGGGATCGTCTCAAAGCCGGGGGAATCGTCCTCGTCAGCTCGGCGACCACCGTGGACGAAGCGCGCTGGCTCGAAGGCGAAGGCGTTGATGCGGTCATTGCACAGGGGGCCGAGGCCGGCGGGCATCGCGGCATGTTCCGCACCGACGACATTGCTCGGCAGCCCGGCACGATGGCGCTGGTGCCGCAGGTCGTCGATGCGGTGAAAGTGCCGGTGATCGCCGCCGGAGGGATCGGTGATGGACGAGGGATCGCAGCGGCGCTGGCGCTCGGCGCGGCGGGCGTGCAGATCGGCACGGCCTTCATGCTGGCGCCGGAGGCGAAGACCGGAGCGCTTCACCGCACGGCGCTGAAGCAGGCGACGGACGACAGTACGGTGCTGACGAACGTCTTCACGGGCCGCCCGGCACGCGGCATGGTCAACCGAATCGTTCGCGAGGTGGGGCCGATGAGTCCCGATGCCCCGGCTTTCCCGTTGGCGGCAGAGGCAACCCAGCCACTGCGCGGCCCTGCGGAAGCGAGGGGATCGACCGACTTCACGCCGTTGTGGAGCGGCCAGGCGCCGACGCTGGCACGCGAGAAGCCGGCCGGAAGTATCGTTGTTGCGATGGTGGCCGAAACGGAGGCTGCACTCAGCCGCGTTCGCGGACGACGCTCGCCAGGAGCTGATCGACGAACCGGCGCGTGATCGGCGCGTGCCCCATCAGGAGCCGGTAGAAGAGCGGGCCGAACAGAAGGTCGAGGCCTAGCTCGACGTCCGCGAGTGGTTCGATCGCGCCTTCCGAGATGCATTGTTCCAGCAGCTTGCGCGTCGCATCGCGGTTGCGCGCGATGAACTCGTTGCGGAAGGCCTTTGCCAATTCCGTCTCGGATTGAGCCGCGGCGACCATCGCGGCAATGCTGCGGCCGGTCGGGGCTGCAAAGGCATCGGCCAGGGCATGGAGCTGGGCCTTCAGTGCGGCAAGCGGTGCCCGGGGCGACCGGGCAGCCTCGCCGGCACCGCTCGCGTCGAGGAAGGCCGCCATCGCCACGGCCGGCGCGTTGGACCAGTACCTATAGATGGTGGGACGGCTCACCTTGGCTTTCTGCGCGATGGCCTCGATCGTGACGGCGGTCAGCCCTCCTTGGTCGAGAAGGGCGCGCGCGGCCGAGAGGATGGAGGCCTGGACGCGAGGATCGCGCGGGCGGCCTCGTGTCGAGGACGGAGCTTGACGGGGCATATATTTATATTACGTTATGTAACGTAATATAATACAAGGTGGTACATGAACGCAAAGACGGATGCCGGGTCCACCGTGCTGCCACATGCGACTGTCCATGATGCGAAGGCTGCTATCGCCTTCTATGCAAAGGCACTGGGGGCGAAGGAGATCTTCAGGCTCGTGGAGCCGGGCAGCGGCCGGGTCGGTCATGCCGAGATCAGGATCGGCAACAGCATCCTGATGCTCAGCGACGAGTATCCCGATTTCGGCGCTCTTTCCCCGAACTCGGTCGGCGGCTCGCCCGTGGCGTTCCGCGTGATCGTCGATGATGCCGACAGGGCCGTGGCGAGGGCAGTGACGGCAGGTGCCACGCTCATCCGGCCGGTGCAGGACCAATTCTACGGCGACAGGTCCGGCATGATCGCCTGTCCCTTCGGGTATCGCTGGTTTCTCGCAACCCCCAAGGAAGATGTCAGTCCCGACGAGATGCAGAAGCGCTGGGCGAAGATGATCGAAGGTGGCCAGTCCTGACCAGGTGACTCGCGGCGGTCTCAGGCCGCGACGTTCTCCTCGATCCAGCCGGCATATGCCTCGGAGACATGCGCCATCGGAAACGCATGGATCGCCGGCAGCTCGTAGGAATGAAGCTCCCGGATCGCGCGTTCCACCGCCGGGTAGTGCTCGTCCAGCGTCTTGAACAGCACGCGGTATTCCCGGCCCTGCTCGATGGCGCCTTTCCACGGATAGACGCTCTCGATTCGCGAGATCTGCGCGCAGGCCGCGAGCTTCGCCTCGACGAGGGCGCGGGCGAGAGCCCGCGCCTCCTTCTTGTTGGCGACGGTGGTGACGACGGCGATCGCGCTCATTTCTGCTGCCTTTCGATGCGCTCGATGGGGGTCACCGCAACGCGCCTCAGGGCGGCGCCGGCGATGACCGTCAGTATCGTCTCGATACCGATGCGCGCGCTACCCAGCAACCGCACGAGATCGTCCGCGCCCGTCACCGGCTGCCCATCGAGGCCGATCACGATGTTGCCCTCGCGCAAACCGGCCTTTGCGGCCGGCCCCTCGGGCTCGATATTGTCCAGGGCGACGCCGCGGGGCTGTGCCAGTCCCAGCGCCAGGGCAAGCCGGCGGGGGAGTGCCACCGTCTGACCCGCGACACCGATGAAGGCGCGCCGTACCCGGCCGTGACGCACGATCTCGCTGACGACGTGGCTTGCCGTGTTGCTGGCGACCGCGAAGCAGATGCCTTGGGCGCCCGCAATCACCGCGGTGTTGATGCCGACGACTTCGCCCCGGGAGGAGACCAGGGGGCCGCCCGAATTGCCCGGATTAAGCGCGGCATCGGTCTGGACGACATCGTCGATCAGGCGTCCGGTCCGAGAGCGCAGCGAACGGCCGAGCGCGGAGACAACACCGGCGGTCACCGTGGATTCGAAACCCAGCGGATTGCCGATCGCGACCACCAGCTGGCCGCGGCGGAGGGTCTTGGAATCGCCGAGACGGGCAGCAGGCAACACGACATCGTCGACCACGCGCAGCAGGGCAAGGTCGGTATGCGGGTCGTTGCCGAGAACGCGCGCCTTGACGGACCGTGTGTCCGCGAGACCCAGGGTGACGGCGCTTGCGTCCTGCACGACATGGCTGTTGGTCAGGACCAGCCCGTCGGGCGATATGACCACGCCCGAGCCCGTGCCGCCGCGGCGGGAGCGTGCGGGGTCGGCAGGTGTCTCGACCCGCACGACCGCCGGGCCTACACGGTCGACGACGTCGACGACGGCTTGGGAATAGGCATCGAATAGGGTCGTGTCGTCGCTGGTTGTTTCGTGGGCGACACCGGGATGGGGGCCGCCCGGACGCTCGTCGTCGACGAGCAGGGGATCGAAGTCGAACATGCTCCTATATGGGGAGCCGGCACGGGTTCGGGAACGGGCGGGGCCGCCAGGGCCGGCCGGATGACACGAAACCGGGGGCGGGCTTATAGAAGGGCGCATGACTGCGTCCTTGAACGGCATGCCGGGGCCCACTTCCCGCGTTTTCTTTTCCCAGCGTCTGCGCCTGCACTATGTGGACTGGGGCAACCCCGAAGCGCCGCCGCTGCTCCTCGTCCACGGCGGGCGCGACCATTGCCGCAATTGGGATTGGGTGGCGCAGGCGCTGCGCAAGGACTGGCACGTGATATGCCCGGACCTTCGCGGGCATGGAGACAGCCAGTGGTCGCCGGACGGCAACTATTCGATGGCCGCCTACATCTACGATCTTGCGCAGCTCATCCATCAGCAGGCCCTGGCGCCGGTGACGATCGTCGCGCACTCGCTCGGGGGCAATATCTGCCTGCGCTATACCGGCATCTATCCGGAGAAGGTCCGGAAGCTCGTCGCCATCGAGGGGCTCGGACCGTCCCCCAAGATCATTGCCGAGCGCATGCAGAAGACGATGGACGAACGCATGCGCGAGTGGATCGAAGAGCAACGCAAGCTCTCGGGCCGGAGCCCGCGCAAGTACGCCACGATCGAGGATGCGTTCCGGCGCATGCAGGAGGAGAACAAGCATCTCTCCGCCGACCGGGCCCGTCACCTGACGCACCAGGGCGTGAACCAGAACGAGGACGGCACCTACAGCTGGAAGTTCGACAATTACGTGCGCGCCTGGCCGCCCTACGACATGGCCTACGCCGACATCGAGCATCTGTGGACCCGGATCTCCTGTCCGACCCTTCTGGTCTACGGCAAGGAAAGCTGGGCCTCGAACCCGGAGAAGGACGGGCGCATCAAGCACTTCGGCACGGCCAAGGTCGTGGAGTTCGACAATGCCGGGCACTGGGTGCACCATGACCGGCTGGACGATTTCGTGGATCTCACGAAGGAATTCATCAAATGAAGGCAGCGGTCTTCCGGGACGGCGACATGGTCGTGGGCGAGGTCGCCGACCCCGTGCCGGCCCCCGGCCAGGCCCTGGTCAAGACGCTGTCCTGCGGTATCTGCGGCTCGGACCTCCACTACGCCAAGCACGCTCGGCACATGGTGGAGCTCTCCAAGCGCATTCCCGGCCGGACACCTCTCGACCTCTCTCGCGACGTGGTGTTCGGCCACGAATTCTGCGCGGAGATCCTCGATTACGGCCCGGCTACCGAGCGCAAGCTCAAGCCCGGCACCCTGGTTTGCTCGATGCCGGTGATGCCGCAGGCGCAAGGCCATCGCACCATCGGTTATTCGAACGAGTTCCCGGGCGGATATGCGGAGCGCATGGTGCTGGCTGCACTTTTGTTGCTGGAAGTGCCGAACGGCCTGTCCGCCGGACACGCCGCCCTGACGGAGCCGCTCGCGGTCGGCATCCACGCGGTGGAGAAGGCGGACCTGAGGCCGGACGATCAGCCGCTCGTCGTGGGATGCGGGCCCGTCGGGCTGTCCGCCATCGTGGGACTGAGGCTCAAGGGCATCCATCCCATCGTCGCGGCCGACTTCTCGCCCAAGAGGCGTGAGCTGGCGACAAGGATGGGGGCCGACATCGTGATCGATCCCCGGGTCGAGTCGCCTTACGCGAAGCTGGTGCCCGGCAAGCGTGCGGTGATCTTCGAATGCGTCGGCGTACCGGGGCTCATCCAGCAGGTCTTCGAGGCGGCGCCGCGCGACTCACGGATCGTCGTCGCCGGCGTCTGCATGGAGCCGGACCGGATCGAACCGCTGTTCGGCATCGTCAAGGAACTGTCGGTCCAGTTCGTGCTGGGATACACGCCGGAGGAATTCGCCCGGTGCCTCCGGCTGCTGGCGGAGGGTGCGGTCGACGGCGATGCGCTCATCACCGGCAAGGTCGGGCTCGACGGCGTGAAGGGCGCCTTCGAGGAGCTCGCCAATCCGGAGCGGCATACGAAGATTCTCGTGGAGCCGTGGCGCTGACTTTGATAGCGCTGGCGGCGATACGGGAGGAAAAACATGAAATTCTATAACTCGATCGGCCCCAACCCACGCATGGTCCGCATGTTCATGGCGGAGAAGGGGATCGAGGTGCCGACGGTCGAGGTCGACCTCCGCGGCGGCGAGAATCGCAAGGAACCCTATCTGAAGCTCAACCCGTCGGGACAATGCCCGGCGCTGGAACTCGACGACGGCAGCGTCGTCGCCGAGATCACGGCGATCTGCGAGTATCTCGACGAGATCAAGAAGGACACGCCGTCCCTCGTTGGCGAGACCCCCGAGGAGCGAGCCAGGACCCGCATGTGGGTCCGTCGCATCGATCTCAATATCCTGGAGCCCGCTGCCAACGGCTTCCGGTTCTCGCAAGGTCTCAAGCTCTTCCAGAACCGCATCCATTGCATTCCGCAGGCCGCCGACGATCTCAAGGCAACCGCGCGCGAGAAGCTCGCGTGGCTCGACGGGCTGATGGGCGGTCAACCGTACATCGCCGGCGACAAGCTCACGATGGCTGACATCCTCCTGTTCGTCTTCATCGACTTCATGGGCAATGTCGGTCAGCCACTCGACCCCGCGAACAAAAATCTCACGGCGTGGTTCGGCCGCATGCAGGCCCGGCCCAGCGCCGCGGCCTGACCTTCCTGCAGGACATTCCGATGCTCCGTCTCCTTGCTCTGCTCGTTCTTCTCGTCCTGCCGCTTGCCGGAGCACAGGCCCAGGGTGATCCGCCGGGCGTGAAGGGGCTGTTCCTGCTGACGGACTACCCGTCGCAAACAGTGCGGGCGGGAGAGGTGACGACGATCCGGATCAAGGTGAACAATGCCGGCCTCATGCCGGAGCCGCTGGCGCTGTCGCTCGACGGCGTACCTGCCGGCTGGAAGATCGATCTGTTGGGTGGCGGTCAGCCGGTCGGTGCGGTCATGGTCGGCGTCAACCAGGACGTCACGGTCCAGCTTCGCGTCGAGGTGCCGAAGGACGCAAAGCCCGGGGCCAGCAACATCGTGCTCACTGCACGAGGCCAGAACTTCCAGGTGGCCAGCCTGCCTCTCACCCTGACCGTCGGGACCGAGAGTCCCGCCAAGCTCAGCCTCAAGTCCCGCCTGCCGTCGTTACGCGGCACGCCACGCTCGTCCTTCGAATACACGCTGACGGTCGGAAACGATTCGGGCAAGGACCTGACGGTCGCGCTCGCGGCCCAGGGGCCCGCGAACTTCCAGAGCAGCTTCACGGAAGGCTACGGCTCCAACGAAATCAGCTCGATCCCCGTCGAGGCGGGCCAGACCAAGGACGTCAAGCTCAAGGTCTCGCCACCGCGCGACGTGAAAGCGGGCGACTACCCCGTGCTGGTGCGCGTCGCTGCGGAGGGTGCCACCGCCGAGATGCGGGTCACGCTGCAGATCAGCGGCCAGGGCAGGCTGGCGCTGTCGACCAAGGATGGGCGCCTTTCGGGCGAGGCCGAGGTCGGGAAGGCGTCGGCCTATACATTGGTGGTCACCAATGATGGCACCGCGGCGGTCGACGAAGTCGAGATGTCGGGGACGGCGCCGGCCAACTGGAAGCTCGAGTTCAACCCCAAGACGATCGCCTCCATTGCTCCCAACGAGCGCAAGGAGGTCGAGGTGCTGGTCACGCCCGCCGACAAGGCGATTGCGGGCGACTATATCGCGTCTTTCCGGGCCAATGCGCGGGGCGAGCAGGCCTCGGCCGACTTCCGCGTCAGCGTCACCACATCGACCCTCTGGGGCATCGTGGGTATCGGCATCATCGCGATTGCCCTGCTGGTGTTGCTGGGCGCTGTCATGCGCTTCGGCCGACGCTAGCGCAGGCGACGGGGCCAGCCGACCATGTCGGAGCGCGTTCCGGAGAACGTCATCGAGGTCAGCGGGCTGGTGAAGAGCTACGGCCCCCAGCGTGCCGTGAACGGGATCGATCTCGCCATCCGCCGCGGCGAGATTTTCGGGCTGCTGGGGCCGAACGGCGCCGGGAAGACCACCACGATCCTGATGTTGCTCGGTCTCACGGATGCAAGCGGCGGACGGATCGACGTGCTGGGGTTCGATCCCGTGCGTCAGCCTCTCGAGGTGAAGCGGCGGGTGGGCTACCTGCCCGATGCGGTCGGCTTCTACGACCATCTGACGGCACGCGAGAACCTCTCCTATACCGCACGCCTTCTCGGCCTGCCGCGGCGCGAGATCGATGACCGCATCGTCGAGGCGCTGCAGGCGGTCAAGCTCCACGACGTGATCGACCGGCGCGTGGCGACCTTCTCGCGCGGCATGCGCCAGCGATTGGGCATCGCGGAGATCGTGATGAAGCGGGCCGAGGTGGCGATCCTCGACGAACCCACTTCGGGCCTCGACCCGCATTCGACCTTCGAATTGCTGGAAATGATCCGGGGGTTGAAGCGGTCGGGGGTCGCGGTTCTGCTGTCGTCGCATCTGCTCGACCGCGTCCAGAGCGTCTGCGACCGCGTCGCCCTCTTCAACAAGGGAAGCATCGCCCTGATGGGGACGGTGGTCGAACTGGCCAACAAGGTTCTGGGAGCGGGACATCCGCTGCAAGTCGAAGCGTCCGGGGTGGATGTCGCCGCAATCCTGGGCGCCGTCGAGGGCATCCAGAACGTGCTGCAGGATCCCGACGGATCGTGGCGGATAACGGCCGACCGCGACGTGCGCGCCGCCGTGGCCCGGCACATCGTCGAGGCGGGAGGCTCGCTCACGCGGCTGGCCGACCTGCAGCCAAGCCTGGAGGAGGTCTATACGCGCTATTTCAGGGAAGCCCGCCATGCGGCGTAGCGCGCCCCTCGCGACACGGGAAGGTTCGCCTTTCACCGGACTCGGCCCCGTCTTCATGAAGGAGTTCGCGGATCATCTGTCGAGCGCCCGCATGATGGTCCTGATGCTCTTCGTGCTGGTGTTCGGCGCGCTGCCCGTCGGGCTTGCGCTGCAGGAATTGCGAACGGTATCGGAGAGCGATCCGTTCCTGTTCCTGCGCATCTTCACGTCGGCGCCTCAGCGCGTACCGTTCTCCTTCACCGCGTCGCTCAGCCTCGTCATCCCGCTGCTCGCGATCGGGCTCGGCTTCGACGCCGTGAACAGCGAGTTCAACCGCCGCACCCTGTCGCGCGTCCTGTCGCAGCCGATCTATCGCGACGCCCTGCTGCTCGGGAAATTCCTCGGCGCTCTCGCCACCCTTGCCGTGGCGCTGGTGGCACTCTGGCTGATCGTGCTCGGGGCGGGCCTCGTCCTGCTCGGCCTGCCGCCGCGCGGCGCCGAAGTGGCGCGGGGAATCGGATTCCTGGTCGTGGCCGTTGCCTATGGCGGGGTGTGGCTGGCGATCGCGCTGCTCTTTTCGGTGGTCTTCCGCTCGACCGCCACGTCGGCCCTCTGCTCGCTGGGCGTCTGGCTGTTCTTCACCATCCTGTGGCCGTTCATCGTGCCGGTGCTCGTGCTGGCAATCACGCCGACCGACGTGGCGCTCGGCATGGGGCGTCTCGACGAGACGCTGGCGATGATCCAGATGCAGTCCATGCTGGAGCGGCTTTCGCCCAATACGCTGTTCGGGGAATCGGTGATCGGTCTCCTGAACCCCGAGACGCGTACCCTCGGCCCGATCCTGCAGAACCAGATGCGCGGTGCCGTCACGGGGGCGCCCCTGCCGTTCGGACAGAGCCTGCTGCTGATCTGGCCGCAGGCGACGGGGCTGGTCGCCGGCATGATCGCCCTGTTCTCGGCAGCCTACATCATCTTCCAGCGGGAGGAGGTACGCGCTTGAAGGAGTGGACCTCCGGGGCTGCCCACAACAACGCGCGCTGGTGCGACGCCGTCTGCCGCGCGCACGGCACTGGCGGCAGCTTTCTGCCGCACATGTGGGTGAGCGCGCATCCCGTGCCGCGCTTCTATCCGAATGCCGTTACGCTCGCGGCCGACAAGGTCGCTCGCAGGGAGCAGCGGGAGACGCTGTCCATCCTCGCCAACTCGAACCTGCCGGGGCACTGGGCGGTAAAGGACAGTTTCGGGACGCTCGATCTGTCGCGGAGCGGGTTCGAGATCCTGTTCGATGCGCACTGGGTGAGATGCACGATGCCGCGGGAAGGTGCCGTCTCCGATATCGTCTGGCAGCGCGAGACCGAAGGGGCGGCACCGCTCCCGTTCGACGATCCCGGCTTCGCGATGTTCACCGGCCGTCGGGGTTTCAAGGTCGTGGCGGGCGGCATGTTCTATCGGACGGACGATTTCGTGGGCCTGAGCAACGTGATCGCCGAGTCGGCGGATGCGGTCGCGGTCTGGCAGTCGCTGGCTTTGCTGGCAGCCCGGACGTTCCCGCTGCTGCCGGTCGTCGGCTACGAGTCGGGCCGCGAGCTGAAGGCAGCCGAGAAAGCCGGGTTCGAGAGGGGCGACAGGCTCAGGGTGTGGGTGCGGTCGGCGGGCTGAACCCGCAGGCCGCCAACGCCGCCATCATGTGCGGCGGCGGAGGTGCCGTCACGGCGACCGGCGGCTTGGTCTTCGAAAGGGGCAGCACGATGCCGTGCGACTGGAGGTGCAGCATCGAGTCGTGCCGTGCGCTCCCATAGAGCCGGTCGGCAATGACCGGGCATCCGCCGGCCGCGCAATGGACGCGGATCTGGTGCGTGCGACCCGTCTCGGGCTTCAGCTCCAGCCAGGTCATGCCCGGCGCACGCCCCAGCACCCGGTAGCGGGTGAGAGACGGCTGGCCGTTGCTCGACACCTTGACCGACCAGCCGCTGCGCGTGTTGACCTTGAGCAGGGGCATGTCGAACACACCTTCGTCGGCCGGCGGCGCTCCCTCAACGACCGCCCAGTAGGTCTTTTCCGTGTCGCGGCCCGAAAACAGGCGGCCCAGCTTCGCGAGTGCCTTGGGGTGGCGGCCCAGGACCAGCACGCCTGCCGTGTCGGCATCGAGCCGATGCGCCAGGGCAGGGGGCCGCGGCAGACCGAAGCGCAAATCGTCGAAGCACTCCTCGAGGTTGGGCGCGCCGCTGGGACCGGCATGGACCGCGAGGCCGGCCGGCTTGTCGATCACCAGGATCAGCCCGTCGCGATGGAGCACGCGGGCCTGGATTTGTGCCGCGGTGAGCGGCGGCGGGCGCCGCTTCGGTGGAATCCGCGGGGGTGCCTTCAATCGAGCGATGGCCATCGTGTCATCCAGGTCTCGCTCGCCTCGTAGAGGGCGGCGGCATGCAGAACCGACGCGTCGTCCCGGAAGCGGCCGACGATCTGCAGGCCGATCGGCAGGTTCTCGCCATCGAATCCGCAGCAGATCGTCAGCGCGGGATGGCCGGTGATGTTGAAAGGCATGGTGTAGGGGAACCAGTTCCGGCGCAGTTCGCCGACATCGATGCCGTCGATCGAGATCGGCTCGAACAAATCCTGGTCGATCGGCAGGGCGGTGCGCGAGAGGGTCGGTGTCACCAGGTAGTCGAACTGCTCGAACCAGTCCTGGATCATGCGGAAGATTTCGGCGCGCTGGAACATCGCCTTCTGGTAGTCGGCACCGCTCCAGTCCATCGCCATGGAGACCTGGCGCACCAGCGACGGCGACATGCGGTTGCCGTCGCGTTTGATCATGTCGTGGAAGCGCGCCCGCCACGTCGTGTGGTTGATGACCTTCCACACCGGCTCCATGTCGGGCAGGGGCTGCGTCAGCTCCACCAGGTCCGCGCCGAGGTCACGCAATCGTGCCAGCGCCCGCTCGAAAGCCGTCCGCACGTCCTTGGCTACGATAGTGTTGCCGAGCGTGGCGCTGTACAGGATGCGCTTCCCCTTGAGGTCGCCGCCCGGCCGCGCGGAAGCAATATAGTCGTGCGGCGTCACGCCGATCGACCAGGGGTCCGACGGGTGAGGGCCGGCCATCGCGGTCATCATCAGCGCGGTGTCCATCACCGTGCGGGTGATCGGCGTCACATAGGTGTAGTTGCCGAAGGCATCCGCTACCTGGCTGTGCGGGATCGTGCCCAGATTCTGCTTGAGACCGACGAGGCCGTTGATGGAGGCAGGGATGCGGGTGGATCCTCCGCCGTCCGTCGCGATGCCGATCGGGCCGATGCCGGCGGCGACCGCGACCGCCGCGCCACCGCTCGATCCTCCCGACGTGTGCGCGGCGCTCCAGGCATTGCGCGTCCGGCCGAACAGGGGAGCCTCCGTCAGCGCCTTGTGGCCGAACTCGGGCGTCGTCGTCTTGCCGAACAGGATGCCGCCGGCGGCCTTGACGCGCGCCGACGCCACGGCGTCCTCCTTCGGTACGTTTTGTTCGTAGAGCAGCGAGCCGAAGGTCGTTCTCACGCCGGCCGTGTTCACCAGATCCTTCACGGCAAAAGGAATGCCGTGCAGCACGCCGAGCCGTTCGCCCTGCATGACGGCCGCCTCGGCAGCCCGTGCCGCTTGACGGGCCTCGTCGGGGATGAGGGTGATGAAGCAGTTCAACTCGGGCTGCAGCTTCTCGGCCCGGGCCAGCACGGCATCGGTCAATTCGACCGGCGAGATTTCCTTGGCGACGATCTTCGCATGCAGCTCTGCAGCGGAAAGGCGGGTGAGGTCTGAGGTCACGGTCTGCTACTCGTCTTGTTGCCCGCTTCCTCATGGATGCGGCAGGAACTGGGGCGCCGCCTACCTTAGCAGGCCCCGCGCCGCGAGGTTGCGCATCAACGCAGAAGTACCGAAGGTCCACGGTGCGATCTTGTCGCAGTGGTTCACCCTGTTCGTCAGCGTGCCGAGCTTCGGCGAACGTATGGAGACGATGTCTCCCACCATGTGCGTGAAACCGGTACCGCCCGGCGTGCGTGGCTCGGTCGGTGCGAACAGCGTTCCCGTCATCAGCGCCATGCCGTCCGGATATTGATGCAGGCCCCCCATGGCCTGCCGCACCAGTTCGGCCGGGTCCCGGCTGATCCTCGAAAGATCGCTCTGACCGCGCAGGCGAAATTGGTCCGGACCGGTCACCTCCAGCTCGACCTTCGCCACGCGCACATCGTCGAGCGAGAATGTCTCGTCGAACAACCGGATGAATGGTCCCACGGCGCAGGAGGCATTGTTGTCCTTGGCGATGCCGAGCAGAAGCGCGCTCCGACCCTCGAGGTCGCGCAGGTTGACGTCGTTGCCCAGCGTGGCCCCGACGATCGTGCCGCCTGCGCTGACGATCAGCGTCACCTCGGGCTCTGGATTGTTCCAGGCGGAATCGGGGCGGATGCCGATTTCCGCGCCGTAGCCCACCGCCGACATCGGGGGTGCCTTGGTGAAAATTTCCGCATAGGGGCCGATCCCGACCTCGAGATAGGGCGACCAGGCGCCGCGAGCGGACAGGGTTCGCTTCAGCGCCTCCGCTTCGGCGGAACCCGGACGGATCGAGCCGACATCTGCACCGATGATATCGTTCAACTCGCCGCGCACCTGTTCGGCCCGGCCGGGGTCGCCTTTCGCGTGTTCCTCGATCAGGCGCTCCAGCAGGCTGACGGCGAAGGTGACGCCCGCCGCCTTGATCGCCTGGAGGTCGATCGGCGCCAGCAAATTGCCGGCGAACTCGGCCAGAGTCCCGAGCCGCTCGCCGTCGGAATCGCGCACGACCGCGACCGGATCCGGCGCATTGCAGAGATCTGCCATGGTCGCGACGGTCGCTGAAAGGTCGAAGATTTCTTCGCCGCGCAGGACGACGATGCTGGGGCCGGGCGGATTTCCGGGACGCCAGACCCGGCCGACCAGGGTTCCGCGCGTGCCGTCCTCGGGCAGGATTTCGTTCGGCGATGGTGACACTGGACGTCTCCGGCGCTTCGTTGCAGAAAAGGCGCGCCATTCCCGGGAGAAATCAAATCATGGCCGCAGCGCGGATCAAAGGCGTTCTTTCGCCGGTCGTCACTCCGTTCAAGCGAGATCTGTCGCCGGATGTCGGCCGCTTCGTCGCGCACTGCAAATGGCTGTTGAGCCAGGATTGCGGCCTGGCCGTCTTCGGCACCAATTCCGAAGCGAACTCGATCTCCGCCAAGGAGCGCATGGGGCTGCTCGATTCGATCGTCGCGGCGGGCGTGCCGACCCAGCGCATGATGCCGGGCACCGGTGCCTGCTCGATCACGGAGGCGGCCGAAGTGTCGGCCCATGCGACGAAGCTGGGCGTGGCGGGCGTGCTGATGCTGCCGCCCTTCTATTTCAAGGGCGTGCCGGAAGAGGGGCTATTCCGTTTCTATTCGGAGGTCGTGCAGCGCGTCGGCGACGAGCGGCTGCGCGTCTACCTGTATCATATCCCACAGGTCTCGGCGGTGCCGATCACGCACAAGCTGGTCGAACGGCTGATGAAGGCCTATCCGAAGCAGATCGCGGGCATGAAGGATTCGTCCGACGACTGGCCGCACACGAAGAGCATGATCGAGCCGTTCGCGAAGGACGGCTTCGACGTCTTTTCGGGCAACGAGAAGCCGCTGCTGGAGAACATCAAGGCCGGCGGTGCGGGCTGCATCAGCGCCACGGCCAATATCAACCCGGGCAAGATCGCCGAGACCTACGCCAAGTACGGGACGCCGGAAGCGGACAAGCTTCAGGCCTGGATCAACGAGGTCCGTGGCGTGATGCAGGGCTACGTCATGATCCCTGCGCTGAAATACGTCGTGGCGCACTATGGCGAGGATGCCGCCTGGACGCCTGTCCGCCCGCCGCTGCTGGAGATCGACGAGAAGACGGGCAAGGACATGGTCGCCAAGCTCGACAAGCTCGGCTTCACGATGCCCGGCCTGAAGCAGGCGATGGCCGTCGCGGCGGAGTGATCGAAGAGATCGATATGTCCTACTCTTGGGCGGAGCGGACGATGTTCGCTCCGCACGCCGAGAGTTTTTCGACCATGTGATCGTAGCCCCGGTCGAGATGGTCGAGGCCGTCGAGGACGGCCTCGCCGTTTGCCGCGAGGGCCGCCACGACAAGTGCCGCTGCTGCGCGTATGTCGGAGCAGCTAACAGACGCGCCTTCCAGAGCCCGAACGCCTCTTACGAGCGCCGTACGGCCTTTCACCGAGATGTTTGCGCCCATCTTGCGCAATTCCCCGATGTGCTGGAAGCGATGCTCGAAGATGGTCTCCGTGATCGCACTGGCACCCGAAGCCCGGGTCAGCAATGCCATCATCGGCGCCTGTAGGTCCGTCGCGAATTCCGGATAGGGGCCGGTGGTGGCATCGATTCCGCACAGGCCGGAGGCGGCGCGACGGGCAACGACTCCTCCTGCCGTATCGCGAAGTTCTATGCCGGCCGCCTCGAAGGCAGCGGATGCCGCGCCAAGCAGCTCGATCTTGCCATTGGGCAGAAGGAGTTCGCCATCGGTGATGGCCGCGGCGCAGGCAAGCGTTCCGAATTCGATCCGGTCGGGAAGCACGTGATGGATGGTGCCGGCGAGCGGATGGCCGCCGTCGATGACCAGGACGTGGCTGTCGACTCCGCCGATACGGGCACCCATGCCGATCAGGCACGTTGCCAGATCGGCGATCTCGGGTTCGAGCGCAGCATTGCGGATCGTCGTCGTCCCGTTCGCGAGCACCGCCGCCAGCAGCAGGTTTTCGGTGGCGCCCACGGAGGGCATCGGCAAGAGGATCTCTGCTCCGTGGAGACCGCGCGGCGCCGTCGCATGGATCGTGCCTGCATGAAGCTCGACCGTCGCACCCATCGCGCGCAGCCCGTCGATATGGAAGTCCACGCCGCGCAGGCCGATCGAGTCGCCGCCGGGCAGAGGCAGCCGCGCTTCCCCGCATCGTGCGAGGAGCACTCCGAGCAGAAGCACCGACGCGCGCATGCGCGTCACGAGGTGGGGATCGATGCTCCGGGGCTGGACGTGAGCGGCCGCCATGGTCAGCGAAAGACCTGCAGACGTCGTCGACCAGTTCATCTCGCAGCCTAGCCGCTGCAGGAGGGTGGCAAGGACCGCGACGTCCAAAGTCGCCGGAACGTTGTGCAGGGTTACGAGGTGGGGCGTCAGAAGCGCCGACACCATGAGAGGAAGGACTGCATTCTTCGCACCGCTGATCGGATAGGTACCGGCCAACGGCACGCCGCCGCGGATCCTGAGGGTGTGTCCGGTGGCGGGTTGCCACCAAGGTGCTGCGGAGAAAGCGGACGAGACCATCGCTGCAGGATAGCGGAGGGAGCGTTGACAGTCCTATGCCGGCGGACTTATAAAATCGGCATGATCACGAACCTGCTCCAGAAGGGTTGGTATTTTACGTCGCTCACATAGGCGGCGCGAAGGGTCATGACCTGAAGAAAGCCGCCGCTCCCGGCGGCTTCTTCGTTTCTGGAACTGGGCCTCCGGGCCGCGGCGGACCGCAAACCGGAGGACGAGATGTCTGTCATCGAAGCAGAGTTGGAACCGCAGCCGGCGTTACATCCGCTGGCGATCCGTGTGCGCCTGGCGGGCCCCCGCGACATAGACGAACTGTGCGAACTGCTGGACGATCGGCAGCACGCGCGCGACCAGGTGCTGACCTGGCTCGAGACACCGGGCACGACCTTGCTGGTCGCACAGAGCGAGGTCGGCGTCCTTGGGGTTGCCGTGCTGGTCACGCGTCTGGTGCCGCTGTCGGGCACGGGAGCGCATAAAGTCATCGAAGTCGACAATCTCGTCGTGCGTGCCGACCAGCGTGGCCGTCGGGTTGGCCGGCGCCTGCTGGCTGCCGCCGTCGAATGGTCCCGCCAGCGCCGGGCCGTGCAGGTCGAGGCCGTCGTGGGAGAGGGACCGGCCAAGCGCTTCTACGAGAATTTCGGCTTCGCCGCCGCCAACGACCGTCTTGTGCTGGCGGCGTGAGGCAGCGATGAGCCTCCGACACTGCCGCACTCGTCGATATCGGGACACTGCGGCTACGGAATGCCGGCCCGTAACCGCCATGGTGGCCGCGGCATCCCGGTTGCCCTCGACCGGACATCGATGGCGCCGCTCGATCCTCTTTAGTCGATGACGTTCAGAGTATTGCAGGCTGCGTCATCGGATAGGTCTTGATCTCCCTGCCGCCCAACGGAGCCTTGGCGAGGTCGATGCGCGACCATGGCGTCGCGATCGGCGGTGCGGGCGAGACCGCAGCCTGTGGCACGGCAGGTGTTCGACGGTGGGGTATTCGTCGGCGATGCTAAGCCGGCTCCCGGTCGCGAGCCTCCCACATCTTCCTGAAAGCCGGCCTGGCCTGGCAGGCCGCCAGCCACGCCTTCACCTTCGGTGCCGCCTCGAACAACTCGGGGGCGGCTTGGGCGTAGCGCACGATCTCGGCGACGTTGATGTCTGCCACGGTGAAGCGACCGCCGACCAGCCAGCCGCTGGCGGCGAGCGCCTTGTCGAGCACGGCGAAGGGGGCCTTGAGGGCACTGACCGCGGCAGCGGCGACTTTCTCGTCCTTCTGGCCGGTCGGATTGCCCACCCGATGGTAGAGGATGTTGATCGCGTGCGGTTCGACGCCGGTTGCCGCCCACAACGTCCACATCGACATTTCACCTTCTTCCGAAAGGTTCGCCGGCCCGATGGGCTTCCCGTGCTTGCGCGCCAGATAGAGGTTGATGGCCAACGATTCGTGCAGGACGAGCCCGTCGTCGTCGATCGACGGGATGAGGCCGTTGGGATTCACCTTCAGAAACTCGGGCGACTGCGTGTGCATCATGCCAGCGGGAACGTTGCGATAGTGTTGGATCACCGGCACGTGCTTGAAGGGAATGCCGAGCTCCTCCGCCAGCCAGATGTTTCTCGAGGCGCGGGAGCGATAGACTCCGTAGATTGTCAGCATGTCGAATTCCTTGAAGGGGCGTGAGCCGGAGCGATTGAGCGAGGGTGCTGTTTAGGCCAGCAAGGATCGACAAGGCGACGGGAAAATCGCTCGTCGCGCTGCAAGATGCTTTCATCCTGTCTTCGGGATACCCAGTCAGGAAATCGCGGGCGCATCGCTGTCGACGAATTGGGCGCGCAGCTCGCGCTTGAGCACCTTTCCGGTCGCGTTTCGGGGCAGCACGTCGACGAAGGTCACCGATTGCGGCACCTTGAACTTCGCGAGTTGCGAGAGGCAGTGCCGGATGATGTCGCCCTCGGCAAGATTCTCGCCTTCCTTGCGCACGACGATCGCCATGCCGACTTCGCCCCAGCGTTCATTGGGCACGCCGATGATCGCTGCATCGGCAATCTGCGGAAGCTGGAACAGAACGTTCTCCACCTCGGCCGGATACACGTTCTCGCCGCCGGAGATGTACATGTCCTTCCAACGGTCGACGATATAGACGAAACCCTCCTCGTCGAGTCGGGCGGCGTCGCCGGTGTGAAGCCAGCCGTCGGTGAAACTGCGGCGGGTGGCCTCTGGATTGTTCCAGTAACCGGGCGTGATGTTTGGGCCCTTGATCAGCAGCTCGCCGATGCCGTTCGGCGGCACGTCCTTGCCTTCGTCGTCGACCACGCGGATGGCGGTGTGCATCAAGGCCTGGCCTGCCGAGCCGAGCTTGCGAATCGCGTCTGCAGCGTCGAGCATCGTGCCCGCCGGGCTTGTCTCCGTCATGCCCCAGCCCTGCACGAGCGGAACCCCGCGTGCCAGCCATGTCTCGAGGATCGAGAGGGCGCAGGGAGCACCGCCTACGCCTGCTATTCGCAGGCGCGACAGGTCGGCCCCTTGGAACCTGGGGTGCTGCATCATGAACTGGTACGGGGCAGGCACTGCGAAGAAGTGGGTGATCCCGAGCGTCGGGTCGGAGATGTACTCCAGCGCCAGGCCGGGATCGAAGGTCCGCATGATCAGGATGGTGCCGCCAGCGTGCAGGACCGGGTTGGCGTAGCAGTTGAGGCCGCCGGTATGGAACAGCGGCAGCACGACCAGCTGCACCGTTTCCGGAGTGATGAGGGCGGGGATCCCGAGATTGACGCAGTTCCAGAACACCATGCCGTGCGTGATGATGGCGCCCTTCGGATGTCCGGTCGTGCCGGACGTGTACATGACCATGCCGATATCGTCGTGCGTCAGCGCCTCGCGCGACGGTGGAGGGCCGGCCGCCTCCAGAGCCCGCTCGTAGGCGCTGTCGCCCGATTCGGGGTCGATCTCCAGAGTCTGCGGCGAAAGGTGCCGTGCCTGTTCCGCAAAGCTTCGATCGTGGATCAACAGCTTTGGCGTCGAGTCGCCCAGGATGTAGGCCAGCTCCGGAACGGTGAGCCGCCAGTTGAGCGGCAGCATGATCGCGCCAAGCCGGCCGCAGGCAAACTGCAGCTCGAAGTATTCGGCGCAATTGGGGGCCAGGAGGGCCACCCGGTCTCCCTTTCCTATGCCGAACGCCGCGAGGACGGCCGCTAGCCGGTCGGTTCGGGCATGCAAATCTGCGTAAGTGAAACGGCGGCCGGTCTGGAGGTCGTCGATCGCGACGGTCCGCGGGCGGCGGGCGGCATGGTGCGCAATCCAGTCGTAACAGGGGATGGCAGGCATATCAGGGGACCGTATCGGGAGGGCGTTTCCGGAAGGTGGCTGCGGGGCCGACGGCGTCCCCGGCGCCGCCGGGAGGCATCGCCGAATGGAGTTGCCGGTCGCGTGCGAACATGCGCGATGCTAGGGGCGCCTTCGTTCGCACGGCAAGGGGCTTCATGCTAAGGGGGAGGTCCATGAACGACATGACACCCCCCGCCGGCCAAGGTGCGCTCGAGTTCAATCCGCTCGACCCCGGCTTCATTGCCGATCCGTACCCTTTCTACCGGCGGCTGCGCGAGGCCGCGCCGGTGCTGAAGACGCCGCAGGGGTTCTGGCTGCTGACGCGGTACGACGACGTCGCTTTCGGGTTGCGCGACAAGCGGTTCGGCAAGGATTTCGTGGGCAACATGAAGCGGCGTTACGGCGGTACCGGCCGGATGGAGGAGCCGGCGGTGGCGAGCCTCTCGCGCACGATGCTGGTGCAGGATCCGCCGGATCACACGCGCCTGCGCGGCCTCGTCACCAAGGCCTTCACGGCCCGGCGCGTCGCCGACATGAGGCCGCGCATCAGGGCGCTGGTGGACGAGCAGCTCGATCGCGTCGCCGACAAGGGCGAGATGGATGTCATGCGCGACCTCGCGCACCGGCTTCCGGTCATCGTGATCTGCGACATGCTCGGCATCCCGGAGGAGCATCGCGCGCCGTTCCTGGCCGGCAGCAACGTCAATGGCCGTATCCTCGAGCCCGTGCCGATGACCCGCGAGGAACTCGACCAGGCGAACCAGAACACCGTGATGGCCGGTGTCTACTTCAGGCAACTCTGCGAGCTGCGCCGCCAGGATCCGCAGGACGATCTGACGACCGAGCTGGTGAAGGCGGAAGAAGCGGGCGACAAGCTGTCCGCCGAGGAACTGGAAGCCAACATCGGGTTGCTGTTCGGGGCAGGCCACGAGACCACCACCAACCTGATCGGCAACGGGCTGCTGGCGCTCCACCGGCATCCGGACCAGTGGGAGCGCCTCAAGGACGATCCCACGCTGATCCCCAACGCCGTCGAGGAACTGCTGCGCTACGACTCGTCGGTCCAGCTTACGGGCCGCGTAACGCATGCCGAGGTCGAGATCGGCGGCGTCGCGGTCGGACCGGAGCAGAGCGTCGTGATGCTGCTGGGAGCCGCGAACCGGGATCCGGCGCAGTATCCCGAACCGGACCGTCTCGATGTCGGACGCGAGCACATCCGGCCGCTGTCCTTCGGTGGCGGCATCCACCATTGCCTGGGGGCGCAACTCGCTCGCCTGGAGGCCGAACTTGTTTTTTCAGCTTTGATCGAACGCATGCCCAATCTGACATTGCCCGATAAGGATCGTCCCGCCTGGCGCCGGAGCTTTACCCTGCGCGGGCTCAGCACACTGCCGGCAGTCTGGCACTAGGATGTCGGGACGCTGGCAGGGCGAGGGCAGCCAACATCAAGGCGCCCGCCCATATCAGGAAGACAGCTGGCGCCTCGCGCAGCTGGGCGACGGTTCTCTGGTCGCGGTGGTGGCCGACGGCATGGGGGGGCATGCCGGAGGGGCGGTCGCGAGCAAGCTCGCCGTGGATGCCTTCCTCCAGGCGATGGAGCAGGGCGGCGGGCTGTCCGACGGCCTGAGCGACGCAAACGCAGCAGTCGGGAAAGGCGCGGCAGGCAAGCCGAACCTGGCCGGAATGGGCGCGACCCTGGTCGGCGTGCAGCTGCGCGGCGACGAGGTGCGCTGGATAAGCGTGGGCGACTCGCCGTTCTACCTGATCGAAGCCGGACGGCTGGAGCGTTTGAACGCCGATCATTCGATGGCGCCGCAGATCGACGCGCTGGTCCAGCGCGGGATGCTGACCGCCGAGGAGGCCGAGCATCATCCCGGGCGCCACACCCTGCGCGAGGCCGTGATGGGCGATCCGCTCACGCTGATCGACAAGGGCAGCAGGCGTCTCGGGCCCGACGCGCGGTTGCTCGTCTGCAGCGACGGAATCCAAAGCCTTACCGCCGAGCATATCCTCGCGCAGTCCGTCCGCTCCGCCGCACAAATCGTCGACGCCGTGCTCTCTATGTCCAAGGAGCATCAGGACAACATCACCGTGGTCAAACTGGAGCGCACCCGATGAGCCGCGGGCCTGTCGTCATCGAAGTCACCCGCGGGCCGCTCGTCGAGAGTCGCCACGAAGGGATCGCGGCGGTCGTGAAGGCCGACGGCACCGTCGTCGACTCGTGGGGCGATATCGACGCTCCGATCCTGCCACGCTCCGCCAACAAGCCGATCCAGGCCATGGCGTTCGTCGAAAGCGGGGCGGTCGAGCGCTTCGGGCTGGGCGACGAGCATGTCGCGCTGTCCTGTGCCTCGCACAGCGGCGAGACCCGCCATGTCGAGACCGTCCGGGCCTGGCTGCAGCGCATCGGGCTGGGGGAGGGCGATCTGGAGTGCGGCGTGCATGCGCCCCGGCTTCAGACGTCCATCGAGGCGTTGGCGCGCGAAGGCCTCCAGCCGACCCCGGCCTTCAACAACTGCTCGGGCAAGCACAGTGGCTTCCTGAGCACGGCCGTCCACTACGGCGAGCCGACAAAAGGCTACATCAAGTACGATCATCCCGTTCAGAAGCGGTTGAGGGAGGTCATGACCGACCTCTGCGGACTGGATGCCGATTCCTTTCCGCACGGAATCGATGGCTGCGGCATTCCTACGCTGGCCACGCCGTTGCGCAGCCTTGCGCAGGCGATGGGCTCGATGGCGGACCCGTCGCGACTGGCGAGCAGGCGTGCCGACGCAGCGATCCGCATCCGCAAGGCGATCAACGCCGAGCCGTTCATGGTGGCGGGCAGCGGCCGGTTCTGCACCCGGATCAACGAGGCCGCCCCCGGCGTCATCCAGGTCAAGACAGGCGCCGAGGGCGTGTTCTGCGGCATCCTGCCCACGCTCGGCGTCGGCGTGGCGCTCAAGATGTGGGATGGCGCGGCGCGGGCGTCCGAGGTCGCCATGGCGGCGCTGCTGCATCATCTGGGCGTTCTGCCGGCCGCCGACCGCGAGGCGGTGCTGACTCCACCCGTCAGGAATGTCGTCGGCCTGCTGGTTGGCGAGATGAGGCCGGCAAGATCCTGGTTGGGCTGACGCCTCGTGAGCCTGACACTCGATATCCTGGAGATGGGTAGCCGCGGCGACGGGATCGCCGAGGAAGGCGGCCAGCGCTTTTTCGTACCGTTCGCCCTGCCGGGCGAGACGGTGGAGGCCGAACCGGGCGACCGCCGCGGCGAAGGCGTGGTCTGCGAACTGCTCGAAGTCCTGTCGCCGTCGCGCCACCGCGAGATCGCCCCCTGCGTGCATTTCGGCACCTGCGGCGGCTGCGCCCTGCAGCACTGGCGTCGCGACATCTATTCGGCGTGGAAGGTCGGCCAGATCACGCAGGCTCTTGCCCAGAGGGGCATCGATCTTCCGTCGATGATGCCCGCCTTGGCCTGCGAGCCGGCGGAGCGACGCCGCGCCGACATCGTCATCCGGCGCCATGGACGCAAGGTGCTCGCCGGCTTCCACGAACGGGCGAGCCAGCGGATCGTCGATCTCGAGATGTGCGTGGTCGCGCGTCCGGCCATCGTGCGATCCCTGCCGATCCTGCGCGAGACGATGGCATCGCTGTTGCCCGATGGCGGGGCTGCCGATGCGGTGATCAACGAGACCGATACGGGACTGGATGTCCTCTTCCGGCCGCACAAGAAGATGGCGCTCACCTTGCCGCTGCGCGAGATGCTCGTTGCGCTGGCGGAGCGTGCCGACTTCGCCCGCGTGAGCTGGGGCGGCCGGGCTCAGGCGGAGCCGGTCGCAACGCGGCGCAAGCCTGTGCTGACCTTTGCAGACACGGTCGTCGAGCCGCCGCCGGGCGCGTTCCTCCAGGCAACCCGGCGTGCCGAGATCACGATGCGCGCCGGCGTCCAGGCATGGTCCGGTTCGGCCGGGCGCGTCGCCGACCTGTTTGCCGGTATCGGTGCATTGACGCTGGGGCGCGCGGGAAGGCTCGACCTGTTCGAGAGCGACGAATCGTCCGTTGCCGCCGTCGACGCGGCGGCGCGGCGCCTCGGCGGCAACCGGGTCGCGGCGCATCGGCGCGATCTCTTCCGCAACCCGCTGACCGCGTCCGAGCTCGCCGCGTACAATGCCGTGGTGATGGATCCGCCGCGCGCCGGGGCCGCTGCGCAGAGCGGCGAGCTTGCGACGTCGAATGTCCGGCGCATCGTCTACGGTTCGTGCGACCCTGGCAGTTTCGCCCGTGACGCGCGCACCCTCCTGGAGGGCGGGTACCGTCTGGAGAAACTCATGCCTATCGACCAATTCCTTTGGTCGGCGCATGTTGAGCTCCTCGCACTCTTCACCAAATGAAATCAGGAGAACGCCCATGATGTTCGATCTTTCCGGCAAGGTGGCCGTCGTGACCGGCGGCAGCCGCGGCATCGGGCGCTCGATCTGCGAACAGATGGCCGCTCATGGCGCCAAGGTGGTCGTGTCGAGCCGCAAGCTCCCGGCCTGCGAGGAAGTCGTCGCCGGCATCAAGGCGAAGGGCGGCGAAGCGACGGCTGTCGCCGCCAGCATCTCGGACAAGGCGCAGCTCGAGAACCTCGTCGCGCAGGCCCGCAAGGCTTACGGCAAGATCGACATCATGGTCTGCAACGCCGCGTCGAATCCTTACTTCGGGCCGCTCACCGGCCTGAAGGAGGACGTGTTCCAGAAGATCATGCAGAACAACGTGATGTCGAATCTCTGGCTGATGAACATGGTCGGGCCGGAAATGGCGGAGCGGAAGGACGGCGCGTTCATCATCGTGTCGTCGATCGGCGCGCTGGTCGGTTCGGCGCACATCGCGGCGTACAACATGAGCAAGGCGGCGGACCTCTCGCTGGTGAAGTCGCTGGCCATGGAGTGGGGCAAGCACAACATCCGGGTCAACGCGATCGCGCCGGGCCTCATCCAGACCGATTTCGCCAAGGCCCTTTGGGACAATCCGCAGATCCGTGCGGCACAGGAAAGCAAGGCCGCGCTGAAGCGTATCGGTCAGCCCGACGATATCGGGGGCGTGGCCGTCTTCCTTGCCTCGAAGGCCGGCAATTTCGTCTGCGGCCAGTGCATCATCGCCGACGGCGGCGTGATCGGCGCCGGCGCTGAATAGCGGGCGCGTTGCCGTCTTGAGGATGCTGCGAAGCGGGGCGTTGCCCCGCTTCTTTTGTCCGGGCCCGGGTTCAGATCAGATCGCGACGTCGAGTTCGCACCAGACCGGGACGTGGTCCGACGGCTCGGTCTTGCCGCGCTCGGCTTTGTCGATGCCAACGGACGTGAGCCGGTCTGCCGCCTGCGGCGACAACAGAAGGTGGTCGATCCGCAGCCCATTGCCCTTCTGCCACGCGCCGGCCTGGTAGTCGAAGTAGGTGTAGCACTCGTCGTCGGGATGGAAGGCGCGGACGGCGTCGGTCAGGCCCAGATTGAGAAGGGTGCGGAAGGCGCTCCTCGATTCGGGCTGGCAGAGCGCATCGCCGGCAAAGGCGGCCGGATTGAAGACGTCCCGGTCGGTCGGGCAGACATTGTAGTCGCCGCACAGGACAAACATTTCTTCGCGCGCCAGAAGATCGCGTGCGTGCGCAATGAGCCGTTCCATCCAGGCGAGCTTGTAGGCGAACTTTTCGGTACCGACGGGATTGCCGTTGGGCAGGTAGAGGCCACCCACTGTCAGCGGCCCACGCGGCGTGAATACGCGGCCCTCGACATAGCGCGCCGGCTCGTCCTCGCCATGTCCGGGCAAGGCGCGCGCCGTGACGTCGAAAGGGTGATGAGAGAGGAAGGCGACGCCGTTGAAGCCCTTCTGTCCGACGACGGCCGACTTGTAGCCTGCCGCCTCGACCTCCATCGTGGGGAACTGCGGCTCCTGCGCCTTGATCTCCTGCAGGACCACGATGTCCGGCTTGGCCTGCCCCAGCCACGAGACGAGATTGCCGGTCCTCTTGCGGACCGAGTTTACGTTCCAGGTCGCGATCTTCATGGATGCCGGCCGTCCTTTGTTCCCGCCGTCATATCCTTCGACGCTGTCGAGCCGCAAGGCTGCAGCCTGCGCATCCTCTAATCCTGGGGTTCGATCCCGGCCTCCTGCACGACCTGCCGCCATTTCGCGCTGTCGGCGCGCACGAAGTCGGCGAAGTCGCCGGGTGCGTGCGGCGGGAAGGTCTCGAGGCCCTGGTCGAGCAGGTTGGTCTTCGCGAGCGGCATGACGGCCTGGAACGCACCGTTGAGGCGGTCGACGATCGGGGCCGGCAGCTGGGCGGGGCCGAACAGGCCGACCCACCCTCCGGCATCCACGTCACGCAGCTCGGCAATGCCCGATTCGGCGAGCGTCGGCAGCTCCGGCAGCACCGGCGAGCGCTTCAGCGTCGACGCGGCGATACCCTTCGCCTGCCCCGACTTGATCCGCGCGAGTGCACCGGGAGCGCCATCGAACAGGAACTGGATGCGACCGGCGGCAAGATCGAGCTGGGCCGGGCCGCTCCCGCGATATGGGACATGAATCATGTCCAGGCCGAGTCTCAGCCGCAGCATCTCCATGATCAGATGGTTGAGGTTGCCTTGGCCGAAAGAGCCGTAGCTGAGCTTGCCGGGATTGGCCCTCACATGGGCGACGAACTCGGCCGTGGTGCTCACGGGCACGTCGGCAGCGGCAAGCAGCACAAGGGCGCCGCGAGCTACGCCCACGACCGGCGTGAAGTCGCGCTCGACCAAATAGGGCACGTTCTTCGTCACCCAGGGGCCGCTCGCCATCGGCGAATTGGAGGTGAGCAGGAGCGTGTAGCCATTGGGAGCCGCGCGGGCGACGCTGGCACTGCCCATGATGCCGGAGGCGCCGGCCCGGTTATCGATGACGAAACGCTGGCCGATGTGGGTCGCGAGCGGCTCCAGCAGGATGCGGCCGCTGATGTCTGCGGCATTGCCCGGAGGGTAAGGGACGACGAGGGTGATCGGCCGGGCCGGCCAGGTTTCCTGGGCGGCGGCCGGGGCCGCAAGAAGGGTGGCGGTCGATAAGGCGAAGGTGCGTCTTCCTATCTTCATTCTGGCTCCCTGTCGGCAGGAAGCTACCAGCCGGTCTGTCGGGGCAGAAGAAGGCGCAGCCGCCACGCGGACAGCGCTGCCCGACCGGCGAAACCGGCCAGGTGGTCACGTCGCGCGGAGCGCAGCGTCAGACGCTGAAGGAGTTACCGCAGCCGCAGGAGGAGGTGGCGTTCGGGTTCTTCACCTGGAACGACGCCCCGACCATCTCCTCGACATAGTCGAGTTCGCTGCCCTTCAGGAACTCCAGCGACGTGCTGTCGACCAGGACAGCGGCGCCGTCGCGCTCGATGACGAGATCGTCCTCGTTGCGCTGCTGCTCGAAGGAGAAATTGTACTGGAAACCCGAGCAACCGCCGCCTAGCACCGCCACCCGCATCATCACCGGGTTGGGCTCCTTGGAGGCCAGGAAGGCGATACGCTTGGCCGCGTTGGGAGTGACTGAAAACGACAATTCGCTCATGCCCACAAGATGTGGTTGGTCGCCGCCGTCGTCAATAGCCGACAAAAACCCTAGGAATTGACGGTCTTTGTCCGTTCCCGGGCGCGCACGCGCTCGCGATAGAGGATGTAGAGGCCCGACCCCATCACCAGCGGCAGGCCGTACCAGACGGTCCACGACGGCTCCTCCTTGAACCAGAGATAGCCGAAGGCCATCGCAAGGACGATGGACAGGTAGTCGAAGGGGGCCAGGATCGCGGCGGGGGCGAGGCGCCAGGCACGGGTGATCAGGACCTGGGCGACACCCCCCAGGAGACCGAGCCCGATCAGCCAGACCCAGTCGAGCAGGGGCGGCCACTTCCATTCCGGGATGGCGCAGAAAAGGGAGACGACGCTGGCTGCGAAAGCGAACCAGAAAAGCGTCACCACGTCCGGATCGTGCCGGCTGAGCAGGCGCACCATCACGGTCGACAGGGCGTAACAGAAGGTCGCCGCCAACACGATCAGCGAGATGGCGTGGAATTCGATGCCCCAGGGATCGAGCATGATCAGGACGCCGAGGAACCCCACGCCGACCGCCGACCAGCGCCGCCAGCCGACCGGCTCGCCGAGGATCGGCACCGAAAGCGCCACCATGAAGAGTGGCGCGGCGAAAGAGATCGCGTAGGCGTCGACCAGCGGCATGCGTGGGAAGATGTAGAAGAAGCCGAACATGCTGCCGAAGCCCACGGTCACGCGGATCGCCTGCAGCCATGGCCGGTTGCTGCGCAGGACATGGATGCCGCCCGCATGCCAGATCAATACGGCGACCGGGACCATGGCGATGGTGCTGCGGAAGACCATGAGCTGGAAGGAGCCGTACGTGCCTCCCAGGGCCTTGACCATGGCATCCATCGTGCAGAAGAGCACGAGGGCGCTCAGCTTGAAATAGATGCCGGAAAGAGGTGACGGTCCGAGGCTGGGCGACAAGGTGCGCTATTTGGCTCGGGCCGCATCGCTCCGTAAAGTGAAGTTCGCAAGAGTGGGGCAATACTTTTGACAGACAACGACATGAGCCGGCGTATCGCAGCGATCGAGGCTCTGGTGTGCCGCGACATGGGGCGTGGCACCGTGGAACTCATCGCCGCCAATGCCGGCGGTCTCGCAGGTGCAGCAGAGGCGCTCGCGACGGCCGAGCACGTCGGCTTCATCACCGGCTTCTTCGTGCCGCGCGACGATGTTGCGGCGCCGGAAACCGACGGGCCGGTGGGCACGGCCATGCTCGCGGCGGCGCTCGCGACCTGCGGGATTCCAGCGCGCATCGCCGTCGACGATCCCTGCGCCCTCGCCGTGGAGGAAGCCGTGCTCGCGACGGGAGCGGAGGTCGCCGTCGACCGCGTCGGCCTGTCCGACGAGGAGGGGCTCGCGCGCCTCGCGGGGCAGTGGCGCGATCTCGGCCTGAGCCATGTCGTCTCCATCGAGCGGTGTGGCCGCGCCCGGGACGGCAAGCCGCACAACATGCGCGCTGTCGACGTCTCGCCCTGGACCATGCCGATGGACGACCTGTTCGTGGGCGGTCCGTGGGTGAAGCTTGCCGTCGGGGACGGCGGCAACGAGATCGGTATGGGGAAGCTGCCCATCGAACTCATCGCGCGGACGGTGCCGAACGGTCCCGAGATCGCCTGCGTGACATCCTGCGACCATCTCGTCGTGGCGGGCGTCTCGAACTGGGGCGCCTACGGGCTGCTGGCCGCGCTGGCCGTCGTTCGGCCCGACTGGGCGCCGACGCTCTCCAAATTCCTGACGGCGGAACGCGACCTCTACGTGACGCGTGCGATCGTCGAGAAGGCGGGTGCCGTCGACGGCGTGACGGCCCGTCGCGAAGCGACCGTCGACGGCTTCGGTCCGGAGGTCCATGGACCGCTGATCGACACGCTTGGTCGGATTGCACGGGGGGAAGGCGCGGACTAGGTTGCGCCGCCATGGAAAACCCCTACGCCCCTACGCATCCCGAGATTCGCGACGCCGTTCGCCAGCTCTGCCTGAAGTTCGATGGCGCCTACTGGCGCGAGCTTGACCGCGAGCGCGGCTACCCGACCGCCTTCGTCAAGGCGCTCACCGAGGCGGGTTGGCTGTCGATTCTCATTCCGGAGGAATATGGCGGCGCCGGCCTCGGTATCTCCGCGGCGAGTGCGGTCCTGGAGGAAATCCACAAGGCCGGCTGCAATGCCGCCGCCTGCCACGCCCAGATGTACATCATGGGGACCGTGCTGCGGCATGGCAGCAAGGAGCAGAAGGAGCGCTACCTGCCCAAGATCGCCACCGGCGAGCTGCGTCTCCAGGCCTTCGGCGTCACCGAGCCGACGAGCGGCACCGATACGCTGAGCCTGCGCACGACGGCGGTGAAGAAGAACAACAGCACCTACGTCGTGAACGGCCAGAAAGTCTGGACGAGCCGGGCGGAACATTCCGACCTGATGCTGCTGCTGGCGCGCACGACGCCACGCGACCAGACGCAGAAGCGTACGGAAGGTCTGTCGGTCTTCCTCGTCGACATGCGCTCGGTGCTGGGCAAGGGCCTGACCATCCGGCCGATCCGCACGATGATGAACCACAACAGCACGGAAGTGTTCTTCGACAACATGGAAGTGCCGGCCGAGAACCTGATCGGCGAGGAGGGGCAGGGCTTCCGCTACATCCTCTCTGGCATGAACGCGGAGCGCGTGCTGATCGCCTCGGAGTGCATCGGCGACGGCAAGTGGTTCGTCGAGAAGGCCGTGAACTATGCCAAGGAGCGCAAGCTGTTCGGCCGGGCGATCGGGCAGAACCAGGGCGTCCAGTATCCCATCGCGCGCGCCTATACGCAGATCGAGGCGGCGGACCTGATGGTGCGCAAGGCGGCAGCGATGTACGAGGCGGGCATCAATGCAGGGGCCGAAGCCAACATGGCCAAGATGCTCGCATCGGAAGCTTCCTGGGCGGCGGCCGAGATGTGCGTCCAGACCCATGGCGGATTCGGTTTTGCCGAGGAGTATGACGTCGAGCGCAAGTTCCGCGAGGCACGCCTCTATACCGTGGCCCCGATCTCCACGAACATGATCCTGAACTTCGTTGCCGAGCACGTGCTCGGCCTGCCGCGCTCCTACTAGGCTCCGGCAGGATCAGCCGAACACATAGGCCCTGATCACCTCCAGCAGGGAGGTGATGGCTGCGTGGCCGACCAGCAGGAGGAAGGCCGTCCACAGGGCAGTGACGAGCGTCATTGCCCAGCCGAGCATGGCCATCGCGCCGTCATCCTCGATCAGGGCGAAGCAGAAGAACAGGATGGCCCATGCCGGGAAAAGGTTGTCGAACGGGATCGGCAGGGCGAGGATCACGATGTCGGCGGCCCACGCCACGAGCAGCAGCCGGCGGGGGAGGCCGTTCACCCATCCCTCGTGACGCGCGTGGACGGTCGCTTCCAGCCACTGGATGAAACGGCGTACCTTCCCGAGGAAATCCTGAAGCTTGCCGCGCGGCAGGCCGCGCCGCCCGATCCACGGCGGCAGGCTGGGCACCGGCCGGCCGGCGAAAAATTGCACCAGCAGGAGCAGCATCGGCACGCCGGTGAGGGTCGAAAGCCAGGGAATGCCTGTGGGGATGACGTTCGGGATGTTGAGCGCGAGGATGGCGAAAGCGTAGGAGCGTCCCTCCATGCCCTCGAGGAATTCGCGCAGCGTCAGGACCGACCGGCGATCACCCCCGAACAGCCGTTCGAGGGTGGCGAGCAGGCCGAAATTGTCCTTCATCCGGCCCGGGACAGAAGGCGCCGGGCCAGCACGAGGTGCGGCCGGTCGAGCATCTTGCCGTCGAGCGTGAGCACGCCGGAACCTGGGTTGCCTTCGAAGGTCGCGATCACGCGCTGTGCCCAGTCGATCTCGGCGGCGCTCGGCGTGAAGACCTCGTGGATGACGGCGATCTGGTCCGGGTGGATGGCGATCTTGCCGCCGTATCCCATGCGACGTGCGTCGCCCGCTTCGGCACGCAGGCCCTCGACATTGCGGATGTCGGGATAGACCGTGTCGTAGGCCGTGACGCCCGCCGCCACCGAGGCCATGAGGTTGACCGTGCGGGCGAGCTTGAACGTATCGTCATAGGTGCCGGGCACCGGGCCCTTCGCCAGGGCGCCGAGGTCTGCCATCAGGTCCTCGCCGCCCCAGGAATGGCCGATCAATCTGGGATGCTTTGCCGGTGCGGCCGCGAGCGCCAGCACCGCTGCAGCGCTTTCCGTGGCGATGGTCAGGATGCGGGTCGCATCGGCCGGGATGCCCTCGCGCGCCTCCAGCGCATCGAGATAGGTCGCCAGCAGGTCGACGTCGCGCTGGCCGATGCATTTGGGGAACACGATGCCGTCGGGCCGGCCCTGCATCACCATGGCAAGGTCTCCCAGCGTCAGGCCGGTATCGAGCGCATTGACGCGCACGTACAGTTTGGGGCCCGTCCTGTCGGACGATCTGAGATAGTCCAGCGCCATGCCGCGCGCCGCTTCCTTGCGGCTCGCCGCGACCGAATCCTCGAGGTCGAGGATCAGGGCATCGGCGCCGGAAGCCGGGCCCTTGGCGAGCTTGCGTTCCGAATCGGCAGGAACGAACAGGAACGAACGCATTTCGATCTCCTCAGCCGTTAGGAACGGGATTGCGGCGCATCAGCGCCTGCCGGGTGCACTGGGCTACGATCTCGCCGCGCTGGTTGATCGCCTCGTGATGGAATTCGACGATGCCGGCATCGGGCCGCGACTTGCTGGCGCGAAGGCCGCCGACCGTCGTGCGGACGCGCAGCGTATCGCCATGGAAGACCGGCTTGGGGAAGCGCACGTCCGTCATCCCGAGATTGGCGATCGTCGTGCCGAGCGTGGTGTCGTTCACGGTGATGCCGATCATCAGGCCGAGGGTGAAGAGGCTGTTCACGATGCGCTGCCCGAACTCGGTCTTCGAGGCGAATTCCTCGTCGAGATGCAGGGGCTGCACGTTCATGGTCAGCGAACTGAAGAGGACGTTGTCCATCTCCGTCACGGTGCGTGTCCATTCGTGCTCGAACACGCGGCCGACGGTGAAATCCTCGAAATACAGCCCTGCCATCTTCCTCCCCGCGAAAGAGCGTCTTCCTAGCATGGATGGACGCTGGCCGGCCCGTCATCGTATCAATGCGACCACAGTACGAAACCTGGAGTGAGGGAGCGAGATGATGCGCGCGATGCTGAGCGAGACGCCGGGCGGGCCGGAGAGCCTCAAGCTTGTGGAACTGCCGTCGAAGCCGCTCGGCAAGGGGCAGGTGCGCGTGGCCGTGAAGGCCGCCGGCGTGAACTTCCCGGATACGCTGATCATCCAGGACAAGTACCAGTTCAAGCCACCGCGCCCGTTCGCGCCGGGGCACGAGATCGCCGGAGACATCGTCGAAATCGGCGAAGGCATCACCGACTACAAGGTCGGCGACCGGGTGATCGGCATGATCGGCCATGGCGGCTACGCGACCGAGGCCGTCGTCGACCAGATCCAGCTCCTGCCGATGCCCTCGAACATGAGCTACGAGGACGGCGCGGCCTTTACGATGACGTACGGCACGTCCTATTACGCCCTGAAGCAGCGCAGCAGCTACAAGCCGGGCGAGACGCTGCTCGTGACCGGTGCCTCGGGCGGCGTCGGCCTCACGGCCGTCGAACTGGGATCGCTGATGGGCATGAAGGTGATCGCCGCGGTGGGCTCCGACGAGAAGATGGAGATCTGCCGGAAGTACGGCGCCACGATGTTCGTGAACTACGCCAAGGAGAAGATGCGCGACAAGGTCAAGGAACTGACCGGCGGCGCGGGCGCGGACATCATCTACGATGCGGTCGGGGGAGATGCCTTCGACGAAGCCGTCCGCTGCATCGCCTGGTACGGCCGCCTGCTGGTCGTCGGCTTTGCCGCCGGCCGCATCCCGTCGCTGCCGGCCAATCTGGCGTTGCTGAAGAGCTGCGACGTCCGGGGCGTCTTCTATGGCGCGTGGCGCGGCCGCGAGCCCGTCGAAGCCCGCAAGAATTTCGACGAGATGCTGAAATGGTACGGCGAGGGCAAGCTGAAGCCGCACATCTCGATGCGCTTCCCGCTCGAGAAGGCGCCGGAGGCGATGAACGCGCTGCTCTCGCGCAAGGCGACGGGCAAGGTCATCATCGACGTCGCCTGACGGAGGACGGGATGGGAAGGCTTTCCGGCAAGATCGCCATCGTCACGGGCGCGGCATCGGGGATCGGTGCCGCTGCCGCCAGGCTCTTTGCCGACGAGGGAGCGCAGGTCCTCGCGGTCGATCGCCCGGAATCCGCGCTGGACACGGCTCACGCCGGCAGCGACGCGATCGCGACGCTTGCGGTGGATCTGACCGACGACGACGCGCCGAAGAAAATCGTCGGAGGCGTGGTGGCCAGGTTCGGCAGCCTCGACATCCTGTTCAACAATGCCGGCGTCAGCGGGCGCGCCTTCGTCGAGGAGATGACCGACGAGCAGTGGGATCGCGTCAACGACGTCAACGTCCGCTCGATGTTCCGCATGTGCCGCGAGGCCATCCCGGTCCTCAAGGCGCGCGCGCGGGAGAAAGGGCGTGCCCGCATCGTCAACACGGCTTCGGTCATGGCGTTCGACACCGACTATGGCCTGGCCGCCTATTGCGCGTCGAAGGCCGGTGTCGGCGGCTTGACGCGCACGCTTGCCCTCGAGCTCGGCAAGTTCAACATCACCGCCAACTATGTCTGCCCTGGCGCCATCTATACCGGCATGACCCAGGGCAGTTTCGACAAGCCGGAGATTCGCGAAGTCTGGGAGAAGAAGGCGGCGCTGCGCCGTCTCGGGCAGCCCATCGATATCGCGCGCGGCGCATTGCTGCTGGCATCGGACGACGCGGATTTCATCACGGGCCACGAACTCGTCGTCGATGGCGGCCTCACCCTCAGGACCTGACATCATGAATATCCAGTCCTTCGCCACCAGCTACGACGAAGCCCGCGACAAGTTCCTCGCGGCGGCACGCATCGCCGATGCCTGGACCCATCGCTACGACAATCCGGCCAAGGGACCGAAGGGCGAGGCATTGTCGACCGACATCGCCTGGCTGGGCCCGCAGGATGCGTCGAAGGTGCTGGTCACGATCTCCTCGACCCACGGCGTCGAGGGATATTGTGGTTCGGGCTTCCAGGTGGATTGGCTGGCCGGTGTCGGTGCGGGCGGCCTGCCGGACGACACGGCCGCCTTGTTCGTCCATGCCATCAACCCGTACGGCTTCGCCTGGACGAGGCGCGTCACGGAAGAGGGCAACGACCTCAACCGGAACTATGTCGACCATTCCAAGCCCTATCCGGTCAACCAGGGCTATCTGGAAATCGCCGACTGGCTCGTGCCGGCCGATTTCAGCGAGGCCGGCCGGCATGCCGCCGACCTGAAACTGCTCGAGTACAGGAAGAAGGTCGGGGAGGTGGCGTTCTTCCGCGCGGTCTCGGCCGGCCAATACAGCCATCCCGACGGCATGTTCTTCGGGGGCGGCGGACCGGCCTGGTCGAACCGGACCTTGCACGCCATCGCCGACCAGTACCTGAAGGGCCGTCCCGACGTCGCCGTGATCGACTTCCATACCGGCCTTGGTCCGTACGGATACGGCGAGCCGATCACCCATTACGACATCGACACGGCCGGTTCACGCCGGGTGCGGGCGTTCTGGGGCGAGTCCGTCACCGAGTCCAAGCGGGGCCAGACCGCCTCCCAGGCACGGGACGGGCTGGGACATTACGGCCTGAACCGGCTCCTCAAGGAGCCCGAGACCCGGCTCACCATGTGCACGCTCGAATACGGGACGTTCGATCGGGAAAGCGGACAGAAGGCTTTCCGGGCCGACCATTGGCTGCACAAATACGGGGACCCGCTGGGCAAGGAAGCCGGTCCGGTGCGGGCGGCGATGCGCCGCCAGTTCTATCCGGAGACGGACGACTGGAAGGAAGCGGTCCTTTTCCGGGGCCACCAGCTGGCGCGGCAGGCGATATCGGGGCTTCAGCGCGGCCCGATCTAGGCATTGGGGACAAGCCCACGAAAAGCCATACGTCGGAACGGCGATCCTGCTAAAAGCCTCCCCATGCGTGCCCTCGTGGCGCTGCTGGCCTTCGTGGTCGTCGCAGCGCTGAACTTTCTCTGGTGGTGGTATCCGAACCGCCCGGTCGAAATCGCCGGCTGGACGGCCGCGCCGCTGCAAAGCGTCTCCTTTGCGCCGTACCGGCCGGGCCAAAGCCCGCTGACTCGGACCTTCCCGACGCCCGACCAGATCGAGAGCGACCTGAAACGGCTCCAGGGCAAGGTGAAGTCGGTCCGGACATACTCCTCCGGCGAGAACCTGGAGACGGTGCCGCAGCGGGCCGGAAAGTACGGCCTCAAGGTCTGGGCCGGCGCCTGGCTGAACAACAACGAGAAAGAGAATCTCGAGCAGGTCAACCTGCTGATCGACCACGCCAACCGGTACAAGGATACGGTCGAGCGGGTGATCGTCGGCAACGAGGTGCTGCTGCGCAAGGATCTCACGGCCAACGAGTTGCGCCGCTACATCCGGCAGGTGAAGCAGCGGGTCAGCCAGCCCGTCACCTATGCCGATGTCTGGGAGTACTGGCTGCGCAACCCGCAGCTCGCCGACGAAGTCGACTTCATCACGATCCATATCCTGCCCTACTGGGAGGACGAGCCGATCGGCCTCGATCGCCGGGAGCCGAACGGGCAGCTTTCGATCGAGAAGCACCTGGTCGATATCTACAGGAAGGTGCAGGAGCGTTTTCCCGGCAAGCAGATCGTCATCGGCGAGACCGGCTGGCCGAGCGATGGCCGCATGCGGTCCGACGCGCGGCCCGGCCGCGTGGAGCAGGTGAAGTTCTTCTCGCTGTTCCGCTCCGCCGCCGAACGCGAGCATTTCGACTACAATGTCATCGAGGCGTTCGATCAATACTGGAAGGCGCGGCAGGAGGGCACCGTCGGCGCCGCCTGGGGCCTTCTCGATGCCTATCGGCACGACAAGTTCGAGCTTGGCAAGCCTGTCTCGGCCGAGCCGAAATGGCGGGCGCTCTTCATCGCCTCGACGATCATCTCGGGCCTGATGATGCTGGCTTTCGCAGGGCTGCGCCGCAGCAGCCATTGGAAGGGCATCTGCATCTTCGCCCTATTCGCTCAAATCGTGGCGACCTGCTACGTGCAGGCGACCTGGCTCGACATTTCCCGAGCCTTCTATTTCGAGCGCACGGTCGGCGTGGCGTTCTGGGCGATCCTGCTGGCACTTTTCAGCTACGCGTTGCTGCGCGGCATCGCCGACAGCCTGACCGGCAAGATGGCCGATCCGTCGCTGTACGGCGCCCGAGTCCGCGAGGCGTGGCGCGCCTGGCGGGAACTGCCGCGCTACCGCATCGTGCAGCGCGCCGATCTTTTGGCGCAGATGCTTTATCTGGTGCTGACGGTTCTCTGCATCTTCTATCTGATCGTCATCAGCATCGATTGGTACGATGGCGTGATCCGGATCGGCGACTGGTTCCGCCAGATTGCCATCGACGGGCGGTATCGCGATTTCCCGATCTGGAGCTTCGTCATTCCGAGCATCGTGCTGATGGCGTGGAAGACGATCACCATCCTGAGGACGGAGCCGGTGGCGCGCGACCACCGGGTTGCCAAGGCGCTCTCCTTCGGGCGCCTGCTCGGCTACGACGGCAGCAAGGGCTTCGTGCGGATGGATCGCCGGCTGAGCCGCCTTTCGCCGGTGCTGCCGGAGATCGTCCTGGCCAGCCTGCTGATCTTCTGGGCGGTCGTGATGGTCGTCACCGAAGGGGCGATAAAGCTGCACGATGGCGGCGCCGGCGGTTTCGTCGCCGAGGATGGCGGCCGTTGGGTCATCCGGACGCTGTTCTGGAACACCCAGGCCAACTGGTTCGGCGCGCTTGCGGTGCTGATGGCGGTGCCTTACCTCGCCACGATCTACGTCTCGGTGCGCGAGCCGCTGGCAGAACCGCCGCCGGACTCCTATACGAGCAAATGGTAGGCGTCAGCCGGGAGTTTACGACATGGAAATCAAGGGCGAATACAAGATTGCGGCCCCGCGGGAGAAGGTCTTTGCGGCGCTCAACGACCAGGAGGTCCTGAAGGCCTGCATCCCCGGCTGCGAATCGCTGGAGAAGCTTTCCGACACCGAAATGACGGCGAAGGTCCGCCTGCGCATCGGGCCGGTCAGCGCGGCATTCAGCGGCAAGGTTACCCTGTCCGATCTCGATCCGCCGAACGGCTACAAGATCTCGGGCGAGGGGCAGGGCGGTGTCGCCGGCTTCGCCAAGGGCGGTGCAGTGGTGACCCTGACGGAGGACGGGGCCGACACGCTCCTCAAGTACGAGGTCGATGCCCAGGTCGGCGGTAAGATCGCCCAAGTCGGCGCGCGCCTGATCGCCGGAACGGCCAAGAAGCTCGCCGATCAGTTCTTCGGGAAGTTCGCCGAGAGTGTCGGCGCGCCGCCGCCGGTCGCGACGGGTCAGGCCTGATGAGCGCGCCGCCGCTCGACGGGCCGCCGCCCGTGCCACCTGCTGCAGCGCAGCGAGGCTACCGGGACTGGACGGTCATCGGCGTCGGCGCCGCGATCCTGATCCTCGTCTTCCTTGCGAGTCGTTAGCGACTACGGCGGAATCCGCCAATTCACTTGACCTCAATGTGACGGGCTTGCCAGAGTCGCGCCCAACTCCAGGGGGCGCCTCAGGCTGCTGCCCGAACCAACACGTTGAGGGAGAAGAGTAATGACCATTTCCGTCGCCATGACCGTCAACGGCAAGGCCGTGTCGGGAAAGGTCGAGGCGCGCACGCTGTTGGTTCAGTTCCTGCGTGAGCATCTCGGCATGACCGGCACGCATGTAGGCTGCGACACCAGCCAGTGCGGCGCCTGTGTCGTCCACGTCGACGGCCAGTCGATCAAGGCCTGCACGATGCTGGCCGTCCAGGCCGAAGGCAGCAAAGTGCTGACCATCGAGGGCCTCGCACCGAGCGCGGAGAAACTGCATCCGATGCAGGAAGCCTTCCGCGACCATCATGCCCTGCAGTGCGGCTTCTGCACGCCCGGCATGGTGATGAGCGCCATCGACATGGTGAAGCGCCACAACTACCAGCTCGACGAGGCGACGGTGCGCCACGAGCTCGAGGGCAACCTGTGCCGCTGCACCGGCTACCACAATATCGTGAAGGCCATCCTGGCCGCGGCGCCGGCAATGAAGGAAGCAGGGGTATAAGAACCACGGGAGTGTAAACGCCATGGCCACCGAGACCGGAATCGGCGCCCGGGTGAAGCGGAAGGAAGACCAGCGCTTCCTTACCGGCACCGGCCGCTACGTCGACGACCTGCCCCTCGCACGGGCGACCTACGCGTATTTCCTGCGTTCCCCGCATGCCCACGCGAAGATCAAGTCGGTCGACATTTCGGCGGCCAAGGCGATGCCGGGCGTGGTGGAGATCTTCACCGGCAAGGACGTCGCCGACGCGAAGGTCGGCAGCCTGATCTGCGGCTGGGTCGTGAAGGACAAGCACGGCGAGCCGCACAAGGCGCCGCCCCATCCGGTGTTGGCGGCCGATACCGTCCGCTATGTCGGCGATCCGGTGGCGATGGTCGTGGCCAACAGCCACGAGGAAGCCAGGGACGCAGCGGAGGTCATCGGGGTCGATTACGAGGTGCTGCCGGCCAACGTCGACTTGGCACGTGCGCTCGACAAGGGGGCGGCGGAAGTCCACGCGGCCGAGGCGCCGGGCAACCTGATCTACGACTGGGAGATCGGCTCCCGGGCCGACGTCGAGGCTGCCTTCGCCAAGGCGGCGCATGTCACCAAGCTCGACCTGGTGAACAACCGCCTGATCCCCAACGCGATGGAGCCGCGCGCGGCCGCCGCGGAATACGACAAGGGGACGGGCAATTACACGCTTTGGTCGACATCGCAGAATCCGCACGTCCTCAGGCTGATCCTGTCGGCCTTCGTGCTGGGCATCCCCGAGCACAAGCTGCGCGTCATCGCCCCGGATGTCGGTGGCGGATTCGGCAGCAAGATCTTCTGCTACAACGAAGAGACGATGGTGTGCTGGGCGGCCAGCCGTGTCGGCCGGCCGATCAAGTGGACGGCCGAGCGCTCGGAGTCGTTCCTGACCGACGCGCACGGCCGGGACCACGTCACCCATGCGGAACTTGCCATCGACAAGGACGGAAAGTTCCTGGCCCTCAGGGTCGAGACCATCGCCAACATGGGCGCCTATCTCTCGACATTCTCGACCGCCGTTCCGACCTATCTTTACGCAACCCTGCTGGCCGGTCAGTACACGACCCCCGCCATCTATGCGAACGTCAAGGCGGCGCTCACCCACACCGCTCCGGTCGATGCCTATCGCGGCGCCGGCCGGCCCGAGGCGACCTTCGTCATCGAGACGATCGTCAGCAAGGCAGCGAAGGAGCTGAAGATGGATCCGGCGGAACTGCGCCGGAAGAACTTCATCCCCGCGGATGCCTTCCCGTACCAGACGCCGGTGGCGCTGCAGTACGATTCCGGCAACTACCCGCCGATCATCGACGAAGCGATGAAGATCGCCGACTACAAGGGGTTCGAGGGCCGCAGGGTCGAGGCCCGCTCGCGCGGCAAGCTGCGCGGCATCGGCTTCTCGTCCTACATCGAGGCCTGCGGCCTGGCGCCGTCCCAGGTCATCGGCCAGCTCGGGGGCGGCGTGGGGCAGTGGGAGTCCGCCCAGATCAAGTTCAACCCCACAGGCAATGTCCAGATCCTGACCGGCGCCCACAGCCACGGCCAGAGCCACGAGACGACGTTTGCCCAGATCGTTTCCGACAAGCTCGGCGTGCCGATCGAGAACATCGAGGTCGTGCATGGCGACACCGCGACCACGCCGTTCGGCATGGGCAGCTACGGCAGCCGGTCGCTGGCTGTCGGCGGGTCGGCGATCATGAAGGCCGCCGACAAGATCATCGCCAAGGGCAAGCGGATCGCAGCGCATCTCATGGAAGCGGATGTTACCGATGTCGAGTTCGAGAATGGCACCTTCAAGGTGGCCGGAACGGACAAGAACGTGCCGCTCGCGCAGACCGTGTTCGCGGCCTACGTGCCGCACAATTATCCGCTGCACGAACTCGAGCCCGGGATGGACGAGAACGCCTTCTACGACCCGGCGAACTTCGTGTATCCGGCCGGCACCCAGATCTGCGAGGTCGAGATCGACCCGGAGACCGGCGTGACGGACATCGTGAATTTCACCGCCGTCGACGATTTCGGGAACATCATCAATCCGATGATCGTCGAGGGCCAGGTCCATGGCGGAATCGTCCAGGGCGTGGGGCAGGCGCTGTTCGAGGAGGCCGTCTACGACAAGGCGACCGGCCAGCTCGTCAGCGGTTCCTACATGGATTACCGCATGCCTCGGGCCGAGGACTTCCCGTCCTTCAATCTCGGCTACAAGGTCACGCCTTGCCCGCACAATCCGCTCGGCGTGAAGGGTTGCGGCGAGGCCGGGGCGATCGCGGCACCGGCTGCCGTGATGAACGCCGTGCACGATGCGCTGGCGCCGCTCGGAATCACGCATGTCGAGATGCCCGCGACGCCGCTTAACGTGTGGCAGACGATCCAGGGCGCGCAACGCGCTGCCGCAGAGTAAGGGAGAACCAGATGTACGACTTTTCCTACCACAAGCCGAAGACTCTCGCGGACGCGGCGACTGCCCTGGCCGGCAAGGACGAGGCGCGCGCGCTTGCGGGCGGCATGACCCTGATCCCGACATTGAAGCAGCGCCTGGCCAAGCCGAGCGATGTCGTCGACCTCGGCGCGCTGAAGGATCTGGCCGGAATCAAGATCGACGGCGACAACGTCGTCATCGGTGCGATGACCAAGCATGGCGACGTGGCGTCGTCCGACGACGTGAAGAACGCCATCCCCGCGCTCGCGGAGCTTGCCTCCCTCATCGGCGATCCGGCGGTGCGCAACCGCGGCACGATCGGCGGCTCGATCGCCAACAACGATCCGGCGGCCGACTATCCCGCGGCCGTGTTGGCGCTGAATGCGACGATCACCAGCACCAGCGGCAAGTACAAGGCCGACGAGTTCTTCAAGGGGCTGTTCGAGACGGCGCTCAAGGATGGCGAACTCGTCACCTCGGTCAGCTTCCCCAAGGTCGAGAAGGCGGGCTACATGAAGTTCCGCAATCCGGCCTCGCGCTACGCGATGGTCGGTGTCTTCGTCGCCAAGGGCAAGGACGGCGTCCGGGTCGCCGTCACCGGCGCCGGCCCCTGCGTCTTCCGGGTGAAGGCGATGGAAGAGGCGCTGTCGAAGGATTTCTCGTCGGCGGCGATCAAGGACATCAAGATCCCGGCAGACGGGCTGAACAGCGACATCCACGGCAGCGCCGAGTACCGCGCCCATCTGGTCGGCGTCATGGCCCGCCGGGCGGTGGACGCGGCGAACAAGTAGCCGTCGTCTGCTGCAGGGACTAACGTCCGGAGCGCCCCAATGGGCGCTCCTTTCGTTTGAGGAAGACGCCGATGAAAGCGCTGGTGACCGGTTTCGATCCTTTCGGCGGCGACAAGGTCAATCCTTCGTCGCTGGCGGTCTCCCAGATCGCGCGGAGGCTGGGCAGTCTGACGGTCGAGACGGCCGAGTTGCCGACTTCCTATGCCCGCTCGGCCGACGTCCTCCGCATGGCGATCGAGCGGGTCGAACCCGATATCGTCCTGTGCGTCGGGCAGGCTGGCGGTCGCACCGAACTCTGCCTGGAGCGCGTGGCGATCAACGTGCAGGACGCCCGGATCCGCGACAATGACGGGCAGCAGCCGATCGATGTCCCCATCGTGCCCGACGGACCCGCCGCCCATTTCACGACCCTGCCGGTAAAGGCCTGCGTCGCGGCGCTACGCGAGGCCGGACTGCCGGCGGCCGTTTCGAACACGGCCGGTACCTTCGTCTGCAATCACATCTTCTATGCATTGATGGAGATGGCGGCGGCGCGCCCTGGCCGGCTGCGTGGCGGCTTCCTCCACATCCCCTACGTGCCGGAGCAGGCGGCCCGGCTGGGCGGCGCGCCGTCCATGGCCGTCGCCGACATCGCGCGCGGGATCGAGATCATCCTGGCGACGAGCGCCGGCCGCGGCGACGACCTCCGGACTGCCGAAGGTCGTATCGCCTGATCATTCCGCAGCGAGCGCGAGCGCCGGCGGTGCGTGCTGCCCGGTCGGGGCGACAGCTTCGGTGGCCGGGCGCTTCACCCGGAACCAGGCGGCATAGAGCGCCGGCAGGAACAGCAGGGTAAGGGCGGTCGCGACCAGCAGGCCGCCCATCAGCGCCACCGCCATCGGCCCCCAGAACACGCTGCGCGACAGGGGGATCATCGCGAAGATCGCGGTGCCGGCGGTCAGGATGATGGGCCGCGCGCGCCGCACGGTGGCGTCGATGATGGCATCCCACTGGGTATGGCCGGCACGGATGTCCTGATCGATCTGGTCCACCAGGATCACCGAATTGCGCATGATCATGCCTGCCAGCGCGATCACGCCGAGCAGCGACACGAAGCCGAAGGGCTGGTTGAACAGCAGGAGGAAGAGCGAAACGCCGATCAGCCCGAGCGGCGCCGTCAGCATGACGAGCGCGAGCTTGGAGAAGCTCTGGAGCTGCAGCATGAGGAAGAGGACCATCAGGAACGCCATGATGGGCATCATCTTGAAGATCGAGCCCTGGCTCTTGGCCGACTCCTCCTTATCGCCGCCGACCTCGACGCGGTAGCCCGGCGGCAGGGTCGCCCGGAGCGGGGCGAGCGCCCTGTCTATCCGGGTCGCGACGTCGGGTCCCTGCACGCCGTCGACGACGCCGGCGCGCACCGTCATCAGCAGGTCCTTGTTGCGTCGCCACAGGATCGGCTCTTCCAGCTCGAACTTGAGCGTTGCGATCTGGGCGAGCGACACGACCGCGCCCGTCGAGGTGCGGAGATGGATCGCCTCCAGGCCCTCGACGCTCAACCGCTCGGGCGCGACCGCGCGGGCGACGACGTCGATCGTTTCGGTGCGTTCGCGATACTGGGTGACGGTGACGCCGGAGAGCAGGGTCTGAAGGGTATTGCCCAGCGCCTGGGAATCGATGCCCAAGGCGCGCGCCTTGGACTGATCGACCTCCAGCCGCACCGTCTTGGCCAGTTCGTTCCAGTCGAAATTGATGTCGCGCGTTGCAGGGTCGGCCTTGAAGACCTGGCGGACCTGCTCGGCTACCCGTCGGACTTCCTGCGGATCGCTGCCCTGGACGCGGAACATCACGGGGTAGGCGACGGGAGGACCGTTCTGCAGCCGCTGCACGCGTGCCCGGACGGCCTCGAAACCTTGGGCAAACAGCCGGTCGAGCCCCGCGACGACCCGCTCGCGTGCCTCGAGGTCCTTGGTCATCACGATGACCTGCCCGAAATTGGCGTTCGCGAGCTCGGGCACGGTCGGCAGGTAGAAACGCGGGCTACCCGAGCCGACATAGGCGGTGAAGGAGGCGACGTCGGCATTGTCGCCGAGCCAGGATTCGAGCTTCTTCACCTCGGCATCGGTCGCGGCCCAGGAGGCACCCTGCGCCAGTTTCAGGTCGACGATGAGTTCCGGGCGGTTCGCGGTCGGGAAGAACTGCTTCTGCACGAAGCCGAACGCCGCCATCGCGGCCACGAAGGCAAGGATCGTGACGAGGATCGTCGTCTTGCGCCAGGTGACGCACCATTCGACCAGCCGCCTGAAGGCCGTGTAGAGCCGGCCGCCATAGGGGTCGGCATGGTGGACCTTCGGTTGCGGCAGGAGGTGGTAGCCCATCCACGGCGTGAAGAGCACCGCGACGAACCAGGAGATGATGAGCGAAAGACCGACCACCCAGAAGATCGAGTTGGTGTATTCACCCGCACCGGAGCGGGCGAAGCCTACCGGTACGAAGCCGACCGCGGTGACGAGCGTGCCCGTCAGCATCGGGAAAGCGGTCGAGGTGTAGGCATAGGTCGCCGCCTCCATCCGGCTGGCGCCCTGTTCCAGCTTCACCATCATCATCTCGACGGCGATGATGGCGTCGTCGACCAGCAGCCCGAGCGCGATGATCAGGGCCCCGAGGGAGATGCGCTGGAAATCGATACCCAGTAGCAACATGCCGACGAAGGTAATCGCGAGCACCAGAGGCACCGACAGGGCCACGATCACGCCCGTCCGCACGCCCAGGCTGATGAAGGAAACTACCAGCACGATCGCCAGGGCCTCGACGAGGGAGCCGATGAACTCCTCGAACGATTTCTCGACCACTTCCGGCTGGTTTGCGATGCGCTGCACCGTGATCCCGACCGGCAGCTCCGCCTCGACCTGCGCCATGGTGGCGTTCAGCGCCTTTCCCAGCACCTCGACATTGCCGCCCTGGGCCATCACGACGCCGATGCCGATCACCGGCTTGCCGTTGAAACGCATCTCGATCTGGCGTGGATCCTGGTAGCCTCTCCTGATCTCCGCCACGTCGCCGAGGGTCAGCGTCTGGCCGCTGGCGGTGAAGGGCAAAGCCATGAGCTGCTCGACCGAGGAGGGAGCACCGTCGACCCTTACGGCGACGCGCTCGCCCTTCGTCTCGACGGTGCCTGTCGCCACGATGGCGTTCTGGCGGCGCACCACTTCGAGGATCTGGTCGACAGGCACGCCCAGCATGGCCAGCCTTGCGTGGCTGAACTCGATGAAGATCTTCTCGTCCTGCAGGCCGAACAGGTCGACCTTGGTGACATCGGGCACCCGCAGCAGCCGCTGGCGGACGGCCTTGGCGACTTCCTTCACCTCCGCAGCCGAAAACCCGTCGGCTTCGAAAGCCCAGATCAGGCTGTAGGTGTCGCCGTACTCGTCGTTGAAGAAGGGCCCCACCACACCCTGTGGCAGGGAGGAGCGAATGTCGCCGACCTTCTTGCGTACCTGGTACCAGAGGTCGGCCACTTTCGAGGGCGGCGTGTCGTCCCGGAGCGAGACGTAGATCACGGTCTCGCCGGGCTTGGTGTAGCTCGTGACGTTGTAGAAGTAGGGAAGTTCCTGCAGCTTGGTCTCGATCTTCTCGGTGACCTGCTGCTCGACCTCGCGGGACGTCGCACCGGGCCATGCTGCCGAGACGACCATCTGCTTGATGGTGAAGGGCGGGTCCTCTGCGCGGCCAAGGCCGAAGAAGGCGTAGATGCCCGCCGCCGTCAGGGCGATCATGAAGAACACGGTCAGCGTGCTGTACTTGAGCGCAAGCGCCGACAGATTGGTGCGTGTCGTCATCTCGGTCTCCCTCGCCGCGAGGCGGTGGCTAGCGGGTCGCCTGTTGCAGCGGCTTGACCTTCTGGCCCGGCTCCAGCTTGTGCACGCCCGCCGTGGCGATCACTTCGCCGTCCTTGACGCCCGATGCGATCGAAGCCGTGTCGTCGCGCCATCTGGCGATCGTGACGGGGCGCAGTTCGACCGTGCCGGAGGTGCGATCCACGACCCAGACGGCGGGCTGCGTGCCTTGCTGGAAGATCGCCGACAGCGGCACCTCGGCCACCGGCGTCGAGTCGGGCCGATCGAGCAGAAGCGTCGCCGTCATGCCGATGCCGATGAAGGGCGGCGGCGCGACGATGGTGAAGCGCGCGGGATAGGTGCGGCTAACCGGGTCGGCGCTGGGCGACAGTTCGCGCAGGCGGGCCGGGAAGCGCTTGCCGGGATCCGACCACAGTTCGAAGCTTGTGTCGCTTGCGTCGCGCACCATCTTGAGCCGATGCTCCGGCACGCCGACCAGGATCTCGAGCTCGTCCAGGCGGGCCACTTTCGCCACGCCCTGGCCCTGCGACACCACCTGTCCCACCTCCGCCTGCACCGCGGTCACGACTCCCGCCGCGTCGGCGCGCAGCGTCGTATAGGCCAGGTTGTTCTCGGCCGTCGCGAGCTGGCTCTTCGCCTGGTCGACGCGGGCAAGGCTGGTCGCGGCGAGCGACTGCCTCTGGTCGAGCGTCTGCGGTACGAAGGCCGTGCTGCCCCGCAAGTTGAGGTAGCGATCGTGGTCGGCCTTGGCCCGTGCGTAGTCTGCTTCGGCCGACACGAGGGCGGCGCGGGCATTGTCGACAGCCAGCCGGTAATCGGCGGGATCGAGTTCCGCGATCACGTCGCCGGGCTTCACCATCGCGCCGACATCCACGCGGCGGACGACGATCTTGCCGGCAACTCGAAAACCCAGCGTGCTCTCGATGCGGGGAACGACGGTCCCGGCCAGCAGGACGGTATGGCTTTGGGGGCGGTAGGCGATTTCGGCTACCCGAGCCGGTCGAACGACAGGGGCCTGTGCCACGGCGCCGGATGCGTTGGCTTTGTAGGAAACGACGGCAAAGCCGGCTCCCCCAAGGGCGGTGAGTCCTATGCCGGCGATAAGAAGCTTGGACGTCGAGATCGCGGGGAGGGCGAGCTTTGGCAGACGCATGGCGGCTGATTCCTCGTACGTCTACAATGGGCAACAAGATTGAACGACGTTAACTTAACGTTGATAACTTATCGTTGTTCAGATAAGTGTCAAGGGCAGGAGGACCCCGTTTGAGCGCCTTTTCGACAGCGCCGGCAGGCGGCGGCCGCAAGAAGCGCGGCGAGGGACACACCCGCCGCGAGGAAATCCTTCAGGCCGCGAAGGAACTGTTCCTGGAGCAGGGCTACGACCAGACGACGATCCGCAGGATTGCCGATCGCGTGGGTGTTTCCGCGCCTGCCCTGTATCTGTATTTCCAGGACAAAGAGCAGATGATGCTGGCGCTTTGCGACCAGACGTTCGGTCATCTGTTGGAGAAGATCGGCGAGATCGAACGGAACGTCAGGGATCCGCTCCTGCGTATCCGACGCTTCGGCGAGGCCTATCTGCATTTCGGCCTGGAGCATCCCGACGAATACAGGCTGATCTTCGTCGGAAACAACGTGCCGGAATCGATGCGCAAGATCGGCCATCGCATGCCGATCGACGACCCGACGCGGCCAGGGGTCCGTGGCGCGCTCGTCTTCCAGCGCCTGGTCGCCATTCTGGTCGAGGCGGAAGGTGCCGGGCTCAAGCTCAACTATCCTGCCGACACTTGCGCCGAACTCTGCTGGATGGGCATGCACGGCGTGGCGTCGGTGTTCATCACCAAGCCCGACTTTCCCTGGTCCAACAAGAACATGCTGATGAGCGGGATGCTCGACATCCTGTTGAAGGGCATCGTCCGCGGCGCCTGAGGGTTCAGGCGGGCTGCCGCTTTGCGGCGCGCCGCCGGGCGATCTTCGCCAGCCCGTAGGCAACGGCGCCACCGGCTACCAGCAGCGCGATCCCGACGAGCGGCCGGTACCACAACCATCCCACGGCAATCGCCAGCGGCGCCAGCGCCGCCGTGCAGGCGAGTGCGACAAGACCTGCCCCTGCGCCCACGATGGTGCCGGCGAGAGGGATCACGTCGGCCAGCACCTTCAGCGGTCGCAGCACGAGGCCGAATCCGACGGCCATCAGCACCACGCCCACGAAGCGCAGGGCCCATGTCAGCGTGACGTTCTCTTCCTCGGCATGCTGGAACATCGCGGCAGCGGGCACGGCACCGGCGGCAATCAGCTCGACGTTGGTTCCGGCACGGGTCGCGAAAGGCCCGAAAGACGCGCCCTGCTGGGCGGCGACGATGCTCGCGACCTGTTGCGGGACCTCGAAGAAGGAGACACGCAGGTCGCCGATCGCGGGTTGCGCCGGATCGCGGCCGGCGTAGAGCTTGCCGTCCATCACGCGCACCCGTTTGTCGATCCGGATCTGGAGGGCATTTGCCTGGTCTTCCGTTGCAGCGAAAGGCCGCCGTTCGCCAAATCCGTGCAGCAGCGAGGCCGGAACGGCGAAAGCTCCAAGATGCGTCGTCGAGGCGACGATTTCCCGGCTCTGGTACGGCATCGCGGGATTGGTGTGGCCCGAGGGATCGCGGAAGCGATCCGAATCGATCGGCTTGTCGGACCACCCGCGAACATAGCGATAGGTGGTCCGCCGCTCTTCGCTGCCGCCCAGCCGGTTGTGCGTTTCGGTGTGGGTTTCCTCCTTCCACTGGTACATCTCGACGTCGCGGACGAGCCGGACCGCACGCACGCGCAAGGCGAAGTCGGGATCGACGACCGGAGCCCCGGTCGCGAGGGGGCCGCTCACATGGACCAGCCGGCCCTCATTTCTCGGATCGACGGTATCGGCCGATACCGACCGGACGATGCCGGCGCCTTCCGCCAGCCCTTGGGCGGTATGGATCGCCCGACCTTCGTTCCAGAACAGCAGGACGACAGCGCCGACGACGAACGCAAAGCCCACGAGGATGCCGATGGCCGACTGCCAGAGGCGTTCGATCCACGATGTCGTCGTGACGACAGTGACGTCGTCGGTGCCGCGCTGCTCTTCCATATGCCTCTCCGAACTGCGGGCGGGAGACTAGCCCCGGGGCCAGACGCGCGGGAAGAGGGCGCAGGTCATCGCTTCGCCCGCGGCAAGGTCCGGGCGCTCGGGGAACTGGAAGGTGCCGGGACGCGGATCGTAACGGACATCGTCGCCCGTGTAGCGCAGCGCGAGGCCGCGGCGGCGCGCGCCGGGTGTCAGGTTGCCCGGAGCGCCATGCACGATCATCGAATGGAACACCAGGCAGTCACCGGGCTCCATCGCCCAGCTGCGAATGTCGTAACGTTCGCGTGCTCCGTCGATATCCGGAATGGGAGCCAGGTCGCTTGTCGTGAACTTGATGTCGTGACCCTTGCGGAACGGCGTCGGACGGTAGCTCACACCCCATTTGTGCGAGCCTGCGACGAACTCCACGGCGCCATTGGACGAATCGATATCGTCTAGCGCGATCCAGACCGTGCAGACCTGCCATCCGCTGGTCGGCCAGTAAGGTTGGTCCTGATGCCACGGGGTGGGATGCGCCGTGCCGGGCTCCTTCACGAACAGCTGATCGTAGAAGAAGTTTGCGCCCGCCGACCTCATCAGCCGGGAAGCTATTTCCGGTGCCGGCGAATTGAGCGCGGCGAGGCGAAAGTCGTTGTCGCTCCGCCACATGAACATGTCGCCGAAGAAGCGCCCCGCGGTGCTTCCTTCGGCAAAGTTCGTGGCATTCGGCCCTGGCTGGGCGAGATCGCGTTCGACGGCCTCGCTCAGTATCCCTACCCACACGGCATCGAAGGCGCCGCGCAGGCAGACGACCCCGTCGCGCTCGTAGGCGTCGACGTCGGTTTCGGCGATGGTGATCAAGCGTTCTGGAGAACGTGGACGGCGCGATCGGCGAGCAGGTCCTTGTTCTTGGCGGCATATGCCTTCATGTGCTCCGACGCGCCGTGGGCCTTGAGGGCGTCCATGCTCTCCCACTTCTCGATCACGACGAAAGTGTCCGGCCCGAACTTCGCGAAGGGGCCGCCGTCGATGTCGACGGCCGCGCCGTACTCGATGCAGCCCTTCTCGGCATGGACGGCCGGGACATTGGCCTTGAAGTTCTTCAGGACTTCGTCGCGCTTGCCGGGCTTGGCCGTGATGATGGCGATGACGTGGATCATGACTGTCTCCCTCTGGTCTTCTTGATGGGGCTCAGGCGGCGCGGCCATGTCTTAGCAGACGACCGGGCAGCTTGTCGTCGGCCGCGACGGTGTCCTTGTTGTCCCGCCGAATGACCTTGCCGTTGACGATAACGGCATCGATGCCGCTCGCTTCGGAAACGAGGCGGTCGGCGCCGGCCGGCAGGTCGTACACGCGCTTCAGCGGGCCAGGGTTCACCGTCTTCGGATCGAAGACGACGATATCGGCCGGGCGGCCTTCGGCCAGCACGCCGCGATCGGTGATGCCGAACATTTCGGCCGGTCGCTGCGTGAGATTGTGGACCGCCTCCTCGAGCGTGAAGACCTTGCGGTCGCGCACCCAGTGGCCGAGCAGGTGCGTCGAGTAGCAGGCGTCGCAAAGCTGGCTGGCATGGGCGCCGGCGTCGGAGAGGGCGATGATCGTGTTCGGATCGGTGATCAGCTCGGCCACCTCCTTCTCGTCGAAGTTCATGACGGCCATGCGGAAGCGAGTCTGCAGGTCGTCGGCCAGCGAGATATCGAGCGCGAGATCGACCGGGTCCTTGCCGAGCTGCGCGGCTGCGGCCGTGAGCGGCCGTTCCTCGAGTTCGCGATGCGACGGCGACCAGGCGATGACGACACGGTCCCACCAGTTGCGGAACAGCGGCGTGACCTCGCTGCGCAGTTTCTCGCGCCAGGCCGGATCTGCGTAGGCGCGGCGACGGGTGCCGGGTTCCTTGGCGTCGGCTTTCGCCAGCTCGTTCATGAACGGCATCACGTCGAAGATGAACGGCTCGGCGAAGGTGACTTCGAAGTTGAGCGGACGGCAGCTCACCTGCGGGATGACGAGGGCGCCCGACTTGCGCTGCTCGGCGGCGAGGTCGAGTTGCTTGCGGTGGCCCCCCGGCCCGTAGAGGTGGGAGAGCAGGGCGGTCCACGTGACCGGGATGTTGTACTTGCGGCTGACCTCGGCCATGTGGCGGGTCGAGAAATCGCGGCCGATGGTGATCTGCATCAGGCCTCGTTTCATCTCGCCCATAACCGAGACGAGGGCATCCATCTCCTCCGGAGTCGCCTGGCGACTGGGCACCGGCTTGCCCGCGTAGCCATTGTGGCTGACCGAGACCGATGTCCCGAAGCCGATCGCGCCGGCCTCCATAGCCTCTTGCACGAGCTTCTTCATTGCGCCGACCTCGTCGGCGGTGGCGGCACGCTCGGTCGATTCCTCACCCATCACGTAGAGACGGAGCGGGGTGTGGCCGAACAGGGCCGCGACGTTGATCGCCGAGCCGCGCTTCTCCAGCGCATCGAGATATTGCGGGAAGGTCTCGAACGGCCAAGCCGTACCGAGGCCCGCTTCCAGCGCCTCGAGGCTCATGCCTTCGACCTTTTCGAGAGTCTGCATGATCATCTTGCGATGGATCTCGCGGGTCGGCGCGACGCCGAACCCGCAATTGCCGATCACCGTCGTCGTGACACCATGCCAGGGCGAGATACTCAGCATCCGATCCCACAGGATCTGGGCGTCGTAGTGGGTGTGTACGTCGACGAAGCCGGGTGACACCGCCTTGCCGCTGGCATCGATGGTGGTCGTCGCATCGCCTTCTGCCTTGCCCAAGGCGACGACCTTGCCGTCCTTCACGCCGATATCGCCGACGAACCCCGGCTTGCCGGTACCGTCGATGATGGTGCCGCCAGTGATCTTCAGGTCGTAGGTCATGCTGCCGCTCCGGGTAAACGAGCGTTCATAGTGGCGCGTTTGGCACGCACAAGCCACTGCAGGTCGTATCGCCTTCCGGATCGCGAACGGACCTGCGAAAGGGCCCGGCGTCTGTCGCGGACACCGCTCGCTGGAGTGGCGTTGCACTGGCTGCGTGGTCTAGGGTCGCCCCGGTTTCGGGAGGACAGCATGGCCAAGCACAAGATCGCACTCATTCCGGGCGACGGGATCGGGAAGGAAGTTCTGCCGGAGGGCGTGCTCGTCCTGGAGGCGGCGGCGCGTCGTTTCGGTTTCCAACTGGATTTCACCGAGTTCGACTGGTCCTGCGACCGCCTGTTGACGAGCGGCAAGATGATGCCGGACGACGGCATGGAGCAGCTCAAGCAGTTCGAGAGCATCTTCCTCGGCGCCGTCGGGTGGCCGGGCGTCCCGGATCACGTGTCGCTGTGGGGGCTCCTGATCCCGATCCGGCGGGACTTCGACGAATACGTCAACCTGCGGCCGGTGCGCCTCTTCGAGGGCGTGCCGTCGCCGCTGGCGAACCGCAAGCCGGGAGAGATCGACTTCTGGGTCGTGCGCGAGAACACCGAGGGCGAATACAGCCAGCTCGGCGGACGCATGTTCCAAGGGACGGAGAACGAATTCGCCGTCCAGGAAGCGGTGTTCACGCGCAAGGGCGTGGATCGCGTCCTGAAGTTCGCTTTCGAGTTCGCGCGCGGCACCAAGAAGAAGCATGTGACGTCGGCGACGAAATCCAACGGCATCATCCATACCATGCCGTTCTGGGACGAGCGCTTCGCCGAAATGCGCAAGAACTATCCCGAGATCCGGGCCGACCAGTACCATATCGACATCTTGACGGCGCACTTCGTCCGCAACCCCGATTGGTTCGATGTGGTGGTCGGCTCCAACCTGTTCGGCGACATCCTGTCCGATCTGGGGCCGGCCCTGACGGGCTCGATCGGCGTGGCACCGTCGGGCAACATCAATCCGGAGCGCGTCTACCCCTCGATGTTCGAGCCCGTCCATGGGTCGGCTCCCGACATTGCGGGCAAGGGCATCGCCAATCCGATCGGCCAGATCTGGTCGGGCGCCATGATGGTGCGGCATCTCGGCTATCCGGAGGCGGCGGACGCCATCGAACGGGCCATCGCTGCGTCCCTCGTCGAGGGCGGGCCGCGAACCCGGGACCTCGGCGGCAACGGCGATACCAAGACCGTCGGGGCGGCCATTGCGGAACTTGTGAAGACAGTGTAGCAGCCGCCCAGAGACTGTCTGGGTGGAGGAAATTCCCTTGAAAAGACGTAATTTGCTGGCTGCCGCGGCCCTGTCTGCCTTGGCGGCTGTTCCGTCGGGCGCGATGGCTCAGGCCAACTATCCGACCAAGCCAATCACCGTGATCGTTCCGTTCGCGGCTGGTGGTCCGACCGACGCTCTGGCGCGCGTCCTGACCGCCCGCATGGGCGAGGCGCTCGGCCAGACCATGATCGTGGAGAATGTCGGCGGCGCCGGCGGCACGATCGGCGTCAACAAGGCGGCGAAGGCGACGCCGGACGGCTACACGATCCTGTTCACGCACATGGGCACCCTCGCGGTGAACATCGCGCTCTACAAGTCGCTCCCGTACGACAGCCAGAAGGACCTCGAGCCGGTCGGGCTGGGCGGCACCAACCCGATGGTGCTGGTCACCAAGAAGGACCTGCCGGCCAAGGACTTCAAGGAGTTCGAAGCCTACGTGAAGGCCAACCAGAAGAAGGCGCAGTACGGCATGGCCGGCATCGGCGCCGCATCGCATCTGGGCGGCCTCATGCTGAACAGCATGATGAAGGTCGACGTGCTCGAGATCCCGTACAAGGGCACGGGCCCGGCGCTGAACGACCTGGTGAGCGGCCAGTTCGACTACATGGTCGACCAGGCCGTCAACGTCCTGCCGCAGATCAACGCCGGAACGATCAAGGCGCTGGGGGTCAGCACGCTGAAGCGTCTGCCGCAGCTTCCGAACGTGCCGACGATCGACGAATCCGGCCTCAAGGGCTACGAGGTCACGATCTGGAACGGCTTCTTCGTCGCCAAGGGCACGCCGAAGGATGTCATTGCCAAGCTCAACCAGGCGCTGGTGACGGCGCTCGGCGACGAGAAGGTGCGGGCGCGCCTGATCGAGCAGGCAGTCGACCTGCCGGATGCGAAGGACGCGACCCCGGAGGCACTGGCTGCCCAGCTCAAGGCCTCGATCGACAAGTGGGTTCCGGCCATCAAGGCTGCCGGCGTTCAGCCGCAGTAAGCCTCGCGCAACGGATCGCACCAAGGGCCGCCCATCGGGCGGCCCTTTCGTTTGAAGGGGCGGTCATTGCGGACGCGGTCTGGCGTTCGTTGCCGATCCAAGGGGCGTGGGCGCGACAGGCAGCGTGGACCAGCCATTTCCGACCACAGCGACGTCCTCAGGTGGCGAGTCCCACGTACGTCGCCTGAACATGTCGACCACTGTATTGCCAGTTTCGTTCGTCTAGATTGAAGCCGGATGAAACGCCATCTCAAACGCCTCTTCGAACTCCTCTTCATACCGATTGCAGCAGCAATCGTGTTCTTCGAAGAGGTCCTGTTGCGCTATCTCGGCGAAGCCATGGCGGCGCTGGGACACTGGCCGCCGGTGGCGCGCCTCGAAGCGTGGCTGGCTGGGTTGCCGCCCTGGGCGGCGCTCATCACCTTCGCGGCGCCATCCACCCTCATCCTGCCGGTTAAGCTCGCCGCCGTCTGGTTCGCTCTCCAGGGGCATTTCGTGCTCGCGGCGTCGGCCATCGTGATCGGCAAGGTTGTGGCAACGGCTCTGGTGGCGCGGCTCTACAAGATCCTGCGGCCGACCTTGCTGCGACTTTCCTGGTACCTTCGGGCGGAGACATGGCTGTTCGCTTGGCGCGACCGCATCTACGGATTTGTGCGGTCTATGGCCGCGTGGCAGGCCACCGTCGCCTTGATCCACCGCGCGAAGGCTTGGCTGGCGAAATTGGTTTCCGCTGTCATGACGCGCTAGGCTGCGCGGCATGGCACACGTCATTCCCTTGAACGCGCCGCTTGGCGCCCGCATCGAAGGTCTCGACCGGAGTCGCGCCAACGAACCGGAGGTTGCGGCCCTGCTTAACCGGGCGCTCGCGGAACATCTGCTGGTGGTTGTCCCGGGGGCGCCCATGACGCCCGCAGAGACGAGGAGCTTCTCGCAGGCTTTCGGGCCGCCGCAGCGGCAACTCCTCCGATACAAGCGCAGCGGCGATGTCCCCGACGTCTCCGTCATGGTCTCGACGCTGATGGAAGACGGCACGACCGACAAGACGGCGATCCGGGCCGAAGACTGGCACACGGACGATTCCTACTTTGCGGTTCCGGCAAAGGCCACGCTGCTGCACAGCATCCAGATTCCGAGCCGGGGTGGCTCCACCTGGTTCTGCAACATGCATTCCGTCTACGACGCTCTGCCGGAGGCGACGAAGAAGCGGATAGAGGGAATGCGCGCGATCCACGGCTACGACACGCCGCGGGCCCGTAACCGGCCGTCGCCTCGCACGCCCGAGGAGATCGCCGAAACGCCGGATGTCGAGCATCCCCTGGTTCGCACGCATCCCGAGACAGGCCGAAAGGCGCTGTACCTCAATCCGAACCGGCTCGACCGCATCGTGGGGCTGGCTCGCGAGGAAAGCGATGCGCTGCTGGACGAGCTGGCCGACGAAGCACGCAAGCCGCAGCATCATCACGGTCATGTGTGGAATGTCGGCGACGTCGTCGTCTGGGACAACAGGGCGACGATGCACCGGGTCGTGATCGACTACCCGGCAGGCGAACCACGAATCATGCAGCGCGTGCTGATCGAGGGCGATCGGCCGTTCTGAGGCGGCATCGCCGTCGCATGCACCGGATGCGTGCGACGGCTGGCCGACAGAGCGATGGCGGCGGGCGTCAGCCGAGCGCGCCGGACGCTCGCAGCTTCTGGAGCGCCGCGGGGCCGTAGCCCACTTCGCCCAGCACTTCGTCGCCATGCTCGCCGAGGCGAGGGGCGTGTGTTTCGGTCTTCCTCTCTCCGCCGGAGAATGTGTTGGCCCGGCGCGAGCGGCGGATGCGGCCTTCGCTGGGATGGTCCTCGGGCTGGAAGAACCCGACATCCTGCAGGTGAGGGTCCGTCAGCAGATCGTCGATCGAGTTGTAGCGGGCCGCAGGCACGTCGAGCCGGTCGAAGATCTCCAGCCATTCCGCCGTCGTCTTCTGCGCCAGCCCTTCCTTGCGCACCACGAAGTAGGCGGCCGCGTTCTTCGTGCGCGAGGCGGCGCTGTCGAAGCGCGGATCGGTTTTCAGTTCCGGCCGGCCGATCGCGTCGAAGAAAGCGAAGGCCTGCTGATTGGTGTTGGGACCGACGGTGATGTAGCCATCCTTGGTCGGCAGCGGCCGGTAGTCGGGGCTGAGCAGGCGGTTGTCGCCGGTGGGTCCGACCGGCGGGTCGAACGTCGCGGCGCCGAGATGTTCGCTCGACACGAAGGAGGCCATATTCTCCAGCATCGGCACGTCGATCGCCTCGCCTTTGCCGGTCTTCTCGCGGCGATAAAGGGCGAAGCCGATGCACTGGGCGGCGATCAGCCCGGTCGTGTGGTCGCTCATCACCATCGGCACGAAGCGCGGCTCGCCGGTCGCGCGTTCCAGCGTGCCGGCGACGCCGGACAGGCTCTGCACGATCGGGTCGTAGGCGGGGCGGTTGTAGTACCGGCCGCCACGGCCGAAGGCGAGGATCGAGCAGTGGATGAGGCGCGGGTTCCTCGCCATGAGGCTGGCCGCGTCGAGGCCGGCGCGCGCCAGGGCTTCCGGCCGGACGTTGCTCACGAACACGTCCGCGGTTTCGATCAGCCGCTGCAGCGCCTCAAGTCCGCCCGGCTTCTTGAGGTCGAGCACGACCGACCGCTTGTTGCGGTTGAAGTTGATGAACTTGCCCGACATGCCGGGATTGCGGCTGCCCTGTGCCATGGTGCGCAGGAGGTCGCCGCCGGGCGCCTCCACCTTCACCACGTCGGCGCCGTAATCGGCCAGCGTGCGCGTGCAGATCGGCCCCACGACGACGGTCGTTAGGTCGATCACCTTGATCCCGTCGAGCGGGCCGCCGCCGCTGCTCATGGCTGGAACTCGAGATCCATTTCGCCGCACAACACGCCATTCTTGTCGGCCGCCCACAGCTTGAGCTTGCCGTCGGCCTGTTGCTTCTCGCCGCGCACCTCGATCCGGTCCCCGACCCAGAGCGGGTGGACGAGGCGGGCCGAGTAACCGGCCAGGCGGCCCTTCGCGTGCTTCAGCGCGGCATCGACCATGAGGTGCATCGACAGTCCGCCGTTGGAGACGATGGCGGGATAGCCTTCCTCGCCGCGCGTGTAGTCGCCGTCATAGTGGATGCGATGCGCGTTCCACGTGATGGCGCCGTAGCGGAAATTGAGGGTGTTCGCGAGCTGGGTGGTCTCCGACCATTCCTGGTCTTCGCGCGCCTTGGTGGCGACCGTCGCGGTGGTCTTCTGCCCGGGCGGCACGGCGGGCCGGTAGATGGCGTCGAACGTGTCGACGGCGATCGTCTTGCCGGCCTGCTCGATCGTGTGCCGCATGGTCAACACGAAGATGTCGCCCGAGCGGCCGCTCTTGGGGACGATGTCGGCGACCTCGGCCTTCTTGAGGGCCGGCTCGCCCGCCTTCAGGCGGCCCATGATCTCGACGCGGCGACCGGCGCCCATGCGCCGCGGCATGGGGATCGGCGGCAGGACGATACCTTTGTTCGGATGGCCATCGGGTCCGAGTTCGCCCTGGCGGATCGTCTCGGCGAAGAACACGGTGAACCAGTGCGGCGGCAGCTCCTGGCCGGGCTTGATCGATTCCGGATCGACGTCGAACGTCGCGGCGACGCGGCGGACGGCCATCATCCCGATATCGTCCTCCACGATGCGGACGCGCCCGATCCAGGGCTTCAGGTCCTTCATTGCCTCTTCCATCCAGGCGCTCGCCATGCTCGTTCCTCGCTGCTTTCGGGGCGCGCATCCTCCAACAAAAGAAGGGCCCGCAACAGCGGGCCCTTCCATTGTTCGAAAGTGCGGAACGGTCGATCTCAGACCGAGTAGTACATCTTGTACTCGACCGGGGCCGGCTGGTGTTCCCAGTTGTAGACCTCTTCCCACTTGAGCTCCATGTAGGCGTCGATCTGGTCGTCGGTGAACACGCCGCCCTTGGTGAGGAAGGAGCGGTCGGCATCGAGCGAGTTAAGCGCCTCGCGCAGCGAGCCGGCGACCGTCGGAACCTTCGAGAGCTCTTCCGGCGGCAGGTCGTACAGGTTCTTGTCCATCGGGTCGCCCGGATGGATCTTGTT